>Ga0213839_1000100_pt1 | contig 233952 bp, 230 predicted proteins | sample SWPATP21_FD_160075 | JGI IMG/M metagenome (GOLD analysis project Ga0213839, IMG submission 160075) | Coastal seawater microbial communities from Marineland, Florida, United States - SWPA TP2 #1 | ecosystem: Environmental > Aquatic > Marine > Coastal | place: USA: Florida | collected 2016-08-14
TTCCGCCAGAACCATCGTGATCGCTGCCGTCAGCGTCGTCTTGCCGTGGTCAACGTGGCCGATCGTGCCGATGTTCACGTGCGGCTTGTTACGCTCAAACTTTGCCTTGCCCATCGGGCCTCTCCTTGAATTTGTGTTCTGTCCGGCCCACCGGACGGGATACCAAACCAGGCCGGCGGCCTGTTAAACGGGCCTCATACCCATGTGTGGCGAGGGATTCAAGCGCACAATTGCGTTCGGCTGCACCTATCCGGGCCACATCTTGCGCCCAGCGCCGAACCATGGGTAATCCGTGACTTCCAGCAACGGAAAGGACCCGCCATATGAGCGCTGATCTAGGTTCCCTCGCCGCATCCCTCAAGGCCGCGTCTCTGAAGGACCTTGCAACGGCCCGGGCCGGTCGGTCTGCACTGTCCGCTGCTGGCTGGACGGCGGACCTTTCCCGCCAGCACCTGAACGCAGAAGCAGACGCCGCTTTGCTCGCCCATGGTGAGACGGCAGGGCTGGAAGCAGCGGCCGCGTCTCTATTCGATGGTGACATCGTGAACCCATCGGAGAACCGCCCGGCCCTGCATTGGGCGCTGCGTGCACAAGCGCCGCTTTCCGGAGAAGCCGAAACCGTCCGCCAGAGCGTGCTACCTGCCCTTGAGTTTGCCCGGCGGGTTCAGGAGGGAGAAATCCGGACTATCGCAGGCACGCCCTACAAGGCCGTGCTTCACATCGGAATTGGCGGATCGGATTTCGGTCCCCGCCTGGTCGCGGATGCATTTACAGACCTCGCTGCCCCTGGCATCGACCTGCGCTTCTGCGCCAATGTTGACCCGTGGGATCTGGAACACGCCCTGACCGGCCTAGACCCGGCAACAACCCTGGTTATCGGTGTCTCGAAATCATTCGGCACGGAAGAGACACTCTACAATCTCGGCCGGGCCCGCAAATGGATGGAAGCCTCTCTCGGCGCCGAAGCCAGCCGCCAGATCGCGCTCGTGACAGCTAATCCCGAACGGGCAAAAGCCTGGTTCGCCGGGAATGACGGCTATCTTTTCGACATGCCGCTGTCTGTCGGCGGGCGTTTCTCGCTCTGGTCGGCTGCGTCGCTGGCCTGCATGATCTACCTGAAAGCCGGCACGTTCGAAGCGATCCTCAAAGGCGCGGCCGACATGGATGCGCACACGCGCGCCACACCGCTCGCCGAAAACCTGCCGATGCGCCTCGCCCTGCTCGACTTCTGGAATGCCTCATTCGTGGAACGCAGTATGCGGGTCATGCTCGCCTATTCCCATCGGCTTCGTATGCTGCCGACCTATCTGCAGCAGCTGGAAATGGAGTCGAACGGAAAGACTGTCGGTCCGGCTGGCACGCCAGCGCCCTACGCCACAGCGCCTGCTTTGTGGGGCGGTGAAGGCTCCGTCGGGCAACACTCCTATCACCAATGGCTGCATCAGGGGTCTCAAAACGTGCCCTGCGAATTCATTCTCGCACCGGATTTCGACCGAGACCCGGAAGGCATCACTGCCCTTACGGCCCACGCGCTGGCGCAGGCTGAAGTCTTGGCCAATGGACGCTCGCTGGAAGAGGTGAAAGCTGAAGAGCCCGACCTCTCCGAGGCCGTGGCGAAACAGAAAGTCCATGTGGGCGGCCGGGCGTCTTCCTTCCTGCACCACAAGGCGTTCGGTCCGGAAGCCTTCGGCAGTCTCGTGGCCCTCTACGAGCACCGGACCTATTTCGCCGGCAAACTCTGGGGCCTGAACCCGTTCGACCAATGGGGCGTCGAGCGCGGCAAGACAATGGCCACCCGCCTGAAACCGGCGCTGGCAGGTGATACCGCCGCAGACGACCCGGTGACGGCTGCTCTCATCAAGGAACTCGGTTGAGGACATGCCCGCGGCTCGCATTCTTCAGGAAGTATGCGCCGCGGAAACGCGCGAAGTTGCGCTGGATGAAACGGGCCGCCCGGTTTCGGTCCGCCTTTCCCGCCTGACAGAAGACAGGCCCGTTCAGCTCGGCAAGACGGTAACGGGGCGCCTACGCGCAATTGCGCTTGGACAGGGCGGCGGCTTCATCGAGTTGGACAATAGGGCCGGTGAAGCTTTCCTCCGACTTAAAGAAGGCCACGGACTGACGGAGGGCCAATCGCTCGAATTGCGGGTCGTCGCCGAACCCCGTGAGGGCAGCAAGCTGGCCCGGGTGGGCCTTGCGGACAACACGCCAGCTCTCTCCTCTCTCAAGCCCTGGGACTCAGCTCAGATAGAGCAAGTCGAGCCGGGTGACCACACGGTTGCCATGGCGTTCGACATGATCATTTCAAACACCGTGAGCCTGCCCACCGGTGGCAACATCACCCTGGAACGCACCCGCGCGCTCGTCGCCGTGGATGTCGATACATCCGGCCGGACTGACACGGGACGGGCGGCGAACCGTGCGCTCAAGGTCAATCAGGATGCTGCCGCCGAACTCGCCCGGCAGATCAGGCTCAGAAATCTCGGCGGCATCGTGGTGATGGACTGCGTCAGCCCGCTGAACCGCGAAGCAGGCAAACAGGTCCGCGACCGGTTCAACCAGGTCTTCCAGGACATCTCCAGCCAACGCGTCCGGGTGCTGCTGCCATCAGAACTTGGCCTCCTGCAGGCCTCGATCGAATGGGCTGAAACCCCCATGGCGGAACGTCTGCTGGCCCCTTCCGGAGAAAAGAATTCGCGAACTGTCTGTTTCGATGGATTTCGGCTGCTGGAGCAGGAAGCACGGGCCAAACGCATGGACAAGCTTCGTCTTGATCTGCCGGAACCTGCACTCGAATGGCTCAACCGTGAGGGCACGACTGTCAGACAGGCCCTTGCGGAAAAGTACGGCGACCGCTTCACTTACAACTCGACCGATCCGAAATCCCCACTTGTCTCCGTAATCCCATGAGCCAGCCTGTGCCCCCCGAGAAACGCCAACCGAAATGCGCCCAATGCCGCAAGAAACCGGTCTCCGCTGAGTACCGGCCGTTCTGCTCCAAACGCTGCGCCGATGTGGACCTCGGCAAGTGGCTCAATGAAGGTTACGCCATTCCCGGACCGCCGGTAGATGACGACGAGGACTCCCCCCGTCCTGGCGAGGCTGGGGATATGTCAGCAGAAGACTGAAATCGGCATGGACAAGCCCGCAGGGCTCCGTTAGATAGCGCCCTTCCCCACGGCCCGCCCGGGTAGCTCAGGGGTAGAGCAGCGGATTGAAAATCCGCGTGTCGGTGGTTCGATTCCGCCCCCGGGCACCATGTGGCTAGGCTTAGTCCCCTGAAAACACAGTATTTCCAAGGTGTTGCGCGCCAACACTGATACACTTGGAGATACACCAATGACACACCAGACCATCGCCACCACCGGTAAGGCCTCCCTGACTCGCACCCTCGGGCTGGGCGTCTACCGCGCCTGTCTGTGGGTCGCTCAGGGCCTCACTGAGTGGCGCCTGGAACGCCTCGCCCACGCTCAAGCCAAGCTCACAGAGCGTGAGGAAGCGAACGCCGAACGGCTGTTCCGGATCGAAGGCGAAATGCGGGTGACCCGCCACGAGATGGCACGCCGCTAGCGGCCACGTTCACACACACTCTCAACCCTCACGGCTCCGGGTTCTGCCCAGTGCAGCCGTGGGGGTTCTTTCCTAGCGACTCTGGGGATACCTCCATGCGCATGACTATCAATCGATTACAGAACCGGAACGGGAAGCTCCGCTATCGCCGTAAGGTTCCTGCCCACCTGCGCCCTTACTTCAATGGCAAGAGCGAGATCGTGCAGGCTCTGGGCCTCAGCGTTGACCAGAAAGCCCGCGCATTGCTGGAAGTGGAGAAGCTAGATCGCCGCTACGATCCTGAGTTTCTGAAGGCAGAGAAGCTACACCGCGCTGGCGAAGACCCGCACGCAATGGCTGAACGCATGGAGCAATGGGCGCTTCACAACAAGTACATCGGGAGTGACCCACGCGGGCGCTACGACGATGGCACCGGGCCTGATGAGCATGGGATGTATGATAGCCCCGCGATGGATAGCGACTACGACCGGTGGCTAGACAGCGAGTTGGAGCCCTACCGCCAAAAGCTCCAGCGCGATCCCGAACTACACGAACTTCACGATGAGTTGCGTGTGCGGATTGAAACGGTGAAGCGTGGCAGCAAAGTCCCCGCAGCGTTGACCTTAGGCCGCGCCATAGACGAACGCCTGAAGCACTACTGGAGCGGCACTGAGGAAAAGGCAGAGGTGGCTACCTGGCCCCGCTTTGAGGAATGGATCGCCGCCCACCCCACACTCAGCAAGAAAACGAAAGGCGACCCGCGCTTGTTGCCACTCAACGAGATCAACAGGGCATTGGCACGTGAGTTCGTTGACTACCTCCACGCTGTTCGCGGCAACGGCGCTGAGACAATCCGGCGGCGTGTTGGCCCACTCAAAGCATTGTGGAACTGGGCATCAGACCACTTCGAAGATGAGACCCTCAGGAACAAGAACCCATGGGCACGTCAGGGACCGCCCCGGGCAGCGGTTGATGCGGAGAAGGTTGCATCACAGAAGCGCCTCCCATTCACACGGGGACACTTGGAGCTTCTCAACGCCTACTTCATGCGCAATGACACTGACCGGTATATGCGGGCCTTTCTCCGCCTGCTGATGTACACAGGCGCGAGGCCGCTGGAGATTGGCGGGCTGCTGCGGAGCGATGTAGTGTTGGACGTGCCCACGCCGTACCTGCGTATCAAGGCCAACGTAATTCGCGGGCTCAAGACCAAGGGTAGTGAAAGGCGCGTGCCCATCGTCGGCGCTGCACTCTCTGAGGTGAAGGCACTGGTGGACGGTGCGCCAATGCCTAGCACACCGCTGTTCCCTGAGAACTTCCACGACACCACCAAGCTATCCAACCGAGCTAACAAGGCTTTGAGGACCGCAGGCATTCCCAAAGAGCGCCGTCTGGTGGTGTATTCCTTCCGGCACACTGTGAACCAAGCCATGCTGGTGAGCGATGCCAGGCAGCACCTACGCTATTCACTCCTAGGCCACACTGAGGGCGCCGTGAATGCGGTATACGGAGCGGGTGGCGTGGACATGGGTGAACTCAAGGCCGCCATGGAAGAAGCCTTTGAGCGGCTCGGTGAGGCGCCTGACTACCTCTATACGCCAGAGGAATGGGTGTAGGCATCCACCTAGAATGGCTCAGGAGAGTCGCTGAGCGCCTTCACGCCCTGCCCATTGGTTGGGTAGCAGACAATCGCCAACGGCTTTCCATGAGGCTCCTAGAGTCACTCATGGGGATACCTTCCCTAGAAGCAACGCTACTTCACTTCGGCTGTCGCTTTCGACGTTACCGGAGCAAGCGTCCCGCGGTGAACGGCCCTATTCACATTCATAGCAATTGCGGTCGCTTTTAGAAGTTCCTCTATCCCGTATTGTTGGCCTTTGCTGATCAAAGCATCTGACTCTGTTAACGCGGCGAGGTCCTGACATTCAGTCCACCAAGTGTTCACCAGAATGAATTGTCGGGATAATTGTTGATAGGCGGAAGCATTCGTTGCTTCAAAGCAAGTATGAATGGGGCCATTGTCTCCAGCGTACCGGGATGGCCACCGTTCGACGACTTTGAGAATCATCAAAGAATTGTCTTTAACTTGGTGGGGGTCATCCGCACTTAGATCATGACCGAAAAGCCTCACCGACCTCGACCCATTCGGCAATTTCTTGCCGACTTCTCGAAATGGCGAGTAGCACGCAAGTAGGTTCAGTACCTTTTGAGGTAGTGCAGCGATACGGTCGTCAACGATTCTACGTTGAGCTTCAGTCTGCTGAATCGACAACATTCGCCCCGTATGTTCTGCCTGTCGTTTGAGTTCTTCGGCTTGGAGCCCCAACTGCTCTCGATTTAAAACAAGTTCCCTTCGTTGAAGAAAGTAGCCTACCACCAACCAATAGAAGGCAAGCGGTGCTGACATACCCGAAAGAAAGTCGCCAAGTTGATTTGCGCTAGCATCCTCTAGTCCTAGCCAAAACAATACCGCTCCGGATCCAAAGACCCAGAAGACTGTGAAAACCCAATGTGGCCAAAGCCGCTCTACCTGGGACTTTTGACCAGAGAACTTGTTTGTGGGCATCGATGGACTCCGAAGTTTCGCGGAACGGTACTACTGATTTGCAACTAAAGGGACGTTGCCCCAAAACGACAGTGCATCACAAGTGTGGGTCGAATGCGCATGCGCCGACAACCAAGGTGCCTTCCTCAGGAACAGTGTTGCCTAGGCGTCGCGGGTCTACATCGCTCGTGGCTGCTACAGATTGGAGCGGAACGGTACATTGCCACCGCGGTGTCATCAGCTCCAAGTGATACACTAGAGGTACACTGAGCGCTTCCTGGGGGCATCCTTAGACTCACAATCCAGAGCAATGCCCAATGCTGACGGGCGATTCCCGCGCGGCTGTGGCATGACGTGTGGAGCCGAGGCCCCATGGCGCCCCGAAAGGGCCTCTGCTCAAGGACGAAACAGAGGCCCCCCACGGGGGGAACTGGTGGGCGCGACCCCTTATTAAAGGGCCACGAATTTTTGCTTCAGATTTCAATCTGCCCCACCGATTACACCCATCCCTCAGGGAGCCCTGCTTGGAGAGCCACAGAGTCCGTCTGGTGGGCGTCTGAGGGATTTGGCTGGGGAGGGACTCAGGAACGCTCCGACGTACCTTCTCGGGCTTCCTAGAGTCTCACAGAGCCAACCTATGTCTGGTGAGTGTTCGTGTTCGTGATGGCAGTGCGGGCGGCAGCCTTGGCAGCGCGGTTGTAGCTGCGTCCACCACGGCATCCCCTGCGGGCCTTCTTCTTGGGCTTGTCCGCTGCGGGTCTCCCCCGGAGCGTACACGTGAAGCACCGGTGGCTAAGGCCGCCCGGTTGGGTCTTGTCTTCAAAGAACCATGCCCGCGTTGCCGGGAAGCCGTGCCCACAAGCGCTGCACACTTTGGAAGGCGTTAGCGGGTTTCCATTGCGGTCTGTCTTGGGGGCCATATCAGTAACCCCGGATCAGGTTTTGGCCGGGGACGGCCTCACGCGCTAGGGCGAGGTCAGCGGGGATGTACCTCAGCGGTGCACGGGAGCCAACGATGGCGCCGTAGGCCACACCCGGATCACGCGGAAGGTTGGCAATGATTGCCTTTGAATAGTCATCTGGGGTGAACCCTACGGCTTCCAAACAGTTGAACACGTGATCCCGGTTGCCGATGGCAGCGGAGTGGGTGTCACCAAAGCCGTCTGGCTTCCAAGTGCCGGAGCGGTTCTGGAACAGGATGCGGTAGCCCGCCTGCCAGATGCGGAGATAGGCCACACGGCCCTCTGTAGAGGTGAGCTTGCCGAGGTAAAGCGTTTCATTCCCGGCCTCGGTAGCGGCGATGGTCAGTCTGGGGGCCTTTGCCTCTGATCCGTGGGTACGGTCAGCACGCAATTCCACGTCGGCTGCGGTGTTTGATTTCTCGGTCATGGCGATGGGTTTCCTTTGTCAGGATTGGGATGGGTGATGGATTGTTGGAGGGGCGCTATCGTCCGTAGACGTGGCTGTGGTGTTTGCTGAACTCGCCTGTGAGGGCGTCGTTGTCGTCGCTCAGGGACAGATCAATGACTGGCCTTGGGGCCTTCTCTGCGCGCGGCTTGTTGGCGTTGTTCACACCAATGAACTCCACTGCATCGCTGGGCACATCCACGTTGATCATGCGAGCACGCAGGTGGGGCGATTTGTTGAGATCGCTCATTGCTGGTACGGCCTCCAACCATTGTTAATGAGGTAGCGGCTGTAGGCGCGGGCACGAGTTTGCATGGACGGCGGTGTGAATTGCTTCAGCAGCTTGCCAGTGACAGCGGAGTGAACTGCGCCAGCCTTCCAGGCATTGTTGCGGGCACTCTGGTTCAACACCTGTTGTTCCTTGCGGTAGGCTGCGGGGAGCACACGGGTGCTACGCCCTCTGCCCACGGAGTGGGTTGGGACACGGATAGACATGGAATGGGTTTCCTTGATTGTTGGGGGCGATGGGTGAAGGGACTGAGCCCGTGATGGACTCAGGATCGCCTAGGAGCGCCGCTGGGCGGCATCTGTAAGAGCGTGGACCCATTGCCATTGCCACGCTCACGGCGGCTCTCTGGGGCGCTCCTAGGCTGTTCTGTAGAGAGAGGTGTTCATTGCTGCGGTGCTGCTCACACGGGAGCACACGCGGGTGTTGCCCAAGGTGGTCTCTGGGCTAGGACATGGATGGGTTGGTGGTTGGATACCACCGTGCATTGGGTTGGACCTAGGCCAGCCATAAGGCCACGCTGGGATGACCAAGCGTACTGACTTCAAGAGACACCTATAGGGAACACTGGTAGGTTGGACCGGGGGCGGGACTGGCCACTCTCTCCAATTACGACAACTCTTGATCTAACCCATCATGAAGCCATCATTGCGCTTTCGTTTCCTGCGCTGTGAGAGGCTCTCTGAGGCGCTTATCTGGTCGCGTATGTGGACCTTAAGCAGCTTCTCAAAGACCTTGTCCTTGGCCTTCTCTGCGGCTTCCTTGGCGCCGGTACACGTGGATGGAACACGGGAGCGGAACACGAGGCCTACTCAGGGTCGGCCCTGAGTGGGGACACTGGTAACGGTTGCCACGGCAAGGCAACCAAACACTAGGGCTACACTCTGGGGAAGAACTCTATGTCCACTCAAAGAAACACCTACAAGGAAACACTCTGTGTACTCACTTTGAGAAGACATAGAGTGATCACTCAGGGTGTTGGGTTATCTATGGTGATAACCAACCCTGAGGGGGCACACGCCTCGCCCCCCTCAGGCCCGTTCCTGTTCTTGGTGTCTCAACCAAGGTTTAGCGGAGCGGTCTGCGGGGGGGTGTCACTATCAAGGTGAACTGGCGTGGGGCTGGTGTCTGGTCACAACGCATTGATGAGGGGGGCGTCAGGCTATCACAAAAAAGCCAATGCGGTTGTGGGCTGGGGCGAGCGGGTCTCGTATCCGCTGCGGGTGGAGGGTGTTTCTCGGTTACTCTGGGTTTTGCCGGGAGCGGCGTGCTTCTCCGGATACTGGGCGTTTTGATTTCTTTCCCGGATACACAGGGTTTTGATCGTTGGGCGGTACCAGGGCGAACGCCGGGTGCGTCTCCGGATACTCGGGCTTTTGCCGTCCTTCTCCGGTTACGTTGGGTCTTGCCGGTGAAGGCGCACGGCGCGGCGTTCTTCTCCGGTTACAGCGACTATTGATTATCGATATGAAATCTAGTCCACCGAAGAACACGCTTGAAAGCCGCTGCGAACGACAGCTTTCTCTATTACTCAGGGTTTTGAATCCGCCCCGGCAATCGTGGCCCCGGCATCACCGCCTTGTAGTGGATCGGGCTGGCATCGAGTTTAGGAGTTTTTCGATTGGCGGAACCAGCGAAAGGCTCCGCCAACTTCTTAGTCCGTCTATTCGGTTGCGGTCGTTGATGCAGCAGTCGGGTTGGAGCAAGATTTCACGGCCATAGCCTTGTTGACTGCTTCTTTCTCACCGCGAACTTGGGAGAGTTCCGAAGCTTCCATACCGTCGCCTTGGCCGAATCCCCACCAAAAGGCCTGCATCTGGCTCGTCTTGACCCGCTGCTGCTGGGCCGCCTCCAGCTGAGCCTCTCTGCGAGCGAGTGCATCAGATTCTACTGTGAGACGCTGGCAATCGTACTCCTCATAATTGAGGCCCGAAACGTAGGTTCCGGTAATCTGATTGGTTGGAGTCGGCATGTTCATGCAGCCAGCCAATGTGAAGACGCCAACGCAAGTCGTTGCAGCAAGAAGTTTGTTCAATGGTTTTCCCCCTGAGAATTGAAAGTAACTTTGAAGCGTAGCGGCGTGGATAAGGCAACACCTTACGGCGAATAAGCCGTGCAATTCCCGATTCAGTTAGCCCACCAATCGCGCAAGCTCGTGTTCCTCATAGACGTGCATAGGGACGTCCCCAAGTCGCTCATAGGCACCTCAAAGTGTATCACTGGTGTATCACTCGGCGGCCCCTAACATCGACGCCAGGCGCGCAATCCCCCGCTGCTGTTGAGATTATGCCCACTCAACCCGATGCCGGGTCACGGCACCAGCGTGCCGCCACAGCGGCAAGGGACATGCTACTCACATGAAATGTTCAAGAACCAGTGGAGTCGGCTTCTTTCCAGTTGCTCTTTACGCCAGCTAGCCCAACAGATTGAAAAGACCGCCCGAAAGCGCATTAACTCTCCAGTTCGGACGATCAGCAGGACGCTGACGCAATAGACGCATCATAAGCTCGTGCCTTGCGTAAGCCCTGTCAGCGATCTCTTCGAAGCCCACACGCCTCGCAGCCTTTGATGCAGTTAGATGCGCCGGGCGAGGTTGATCCTGCAGCGGCGGTTCTAGTTCATATCTCAGAACCGTTTCGAAATCTCGGCTAACGCCTTCGTCAGGAACTTCAAACAAATGGACATGCGTTACGCCACAGGCGTGTGCCCTCGGCCATTTTTCATGGCTCAGGCCCAACAACCGATCACCGAGATGCCTCGCAATGCCCGTGTAAAGCGCGGTCGGGAGGAACGGCGGGGCACTTCCCTGCGCAACCATGATGTAATTACCAGGATGTTCTAGCAACTGCTGTTGGAATTGGTCCAGTTGACGGTCGACCGGAACGATGTGGGCTCTTATGCCGAGCCAGTTGTGAATGAGCATGATACGATCTTTCTTAGAGAACTTGTCGAATCACCCCGTCTCCCCGTTGGTTTACCAAAGGTAAGCTATTGCGCTTCGGACCACAAGAACAAAGCGGGAATTTCCACAGCGCACCGTCTGGACAGTAACGGCCAACACAGGCATCCTCAGGTTGCTAGTTCGAGCCCCCGACGTTCACTGTCGGGCTTCCCTTGGCCTAGCAAAGATCATCGTGCCGCGATGACCACGAAAGGGCGTTAAAGACCGGGAGCCCTCAAACGGCCCTGGCGTCGAGCCGCCATCGAACGTTAGCGTGGGACAGCGGAAGTGACACGATGCCTTGCGAGTTGATTCATGAGCAACTCACTAGGGGCGATAGACCCACGAACGACGCTCGATTCGTAACGTGGGGGCCGAGACGCAACCCGATGGGTCTGCGGCGCGCCGAGGCCCGGAGGCCCCAACCATGGACTTCCGGTTCACGGTCTCGGTGAAGGTAGACAAGGCGGTTTTGGTGCGCTTCGCGTTCCTGCTCGTTTTGCTTCTTCATTGAGCGAGTATGGGGCGTGAGAGAAATCTCGCGTCCCTTTCCGCTTGGACTGCACAATGGCAACTTGCTCTAGCGATTTGATACACCCAGAGCCCACCAAGTGATACACCAGCGCTTGCCAAGGCCGGTGTATCAGTGTACTCACCACCTCGCGAACACCTGTATCTATTGGGTTTTCTCGGGACACAACTCCCTAAGTCGCTCCGCCCCCGAGCACCATTTCCCAAAACAATTTGTTATGCCGCAGCGGCGCAGCGCTATGTGCACTCCCCACATTTGTGGAAGCCGCACATCCCGACCTGCAGCGCGTCTGTCCCCTCCCCGAAATCCGGGCGGACATCTGGTTGTCCTTCCCGGAACGTTCCCGCCAGCTGGAGCGCTGCGTCAACGTGCTCGATTGGCTTCGCGGGTTGCTGGACGCGGAAGACCATCTCTGTTTCCGGCAAAATCCCATGCAGGCCCTGTGCGCAGAACCGGAAACGATCCTGCGCCGTCAGCCCTGACGGAGCGCATCTGATCAGGCGGCGACCAGGCCCTGCAGCTCCGCCGCGGTCTGACGCACCTGTTCCGGGCTGCCGAACAGCTGCCGGTTCACGCCGATGCGTTTGAACCAGTAGTGCAGACCCAGAAGGTCCGTGAAGCCCATGCCGCCATGCACTTCGGTCGCGGTCTTCGCGACGAACGTGCCGACTTCGGCGAGGTGCGCCTTTGCGAGGTTTGCCATGACCAGCGCTTCCGGGTCCTTCGTGTCCATCGCATAGGCCGCGTGCCAGACGAGGGCCCGAGCAGGCTCCAGCTTCGCAGCCATTTCAGCACAGAGATGCTTCACCGCCTGGAACGACCCAATGACACGGCCGAACTGCTTTCGCTCTTTCGCATACTCCACCGCCTTGTCGATCATCGCCTGAGCCGCGCCCAGCGTATCCGCAGCGACCAACAGACGAGCAACCGCCAGCGCTGACGGGTCGGGTTGTGTGCTGGCTTCCGCAGCGACGCCGTCGAAGGCGAGTTCCTGGAACGTACGTGTCCGGTCAATCGTGCGCATCGGCTTGGCGGACCAGCCACTGGCCACGTGACAGGCGCCACTCGTGTCCGCGACCAGAACATGTGTCGCGCCAGTCGGCACATCGGCGAGCAGGCTGGTGCCGCTGAGGCGGCCATTGTCAGCCGTCACACCCGAACCATCGCGGCGCGAGGCCAGCTCTGTCAGGGCCAGGCCAAACACCTTCTCTCCATCCGCAATGCCGCTGGCATAAGTTGCCTGATCCTTCGCCAGCAGGTCCGCCGCAACCGTCGCCGCCAGGAAGCCGGAAGGCGCGACAGTGTAGCCCAGCGCTTCCTGCACAAGGCAGGCTTCCAGCAAGCCAAGGCCGGAACCGCCCATCGCCTCTGGGACGTACAAGCCCATGATGCCCATTTCCGCGAGGCCGGCATCCAGTCCAGCTTTCGCCTCCGCATCGCCATCGGCAATCTTGCGGATCGTGTCGAGGGACGCGTTGTCCTTCAGGAATCCGCTGATCGAATCCTGCAGCATACGCTGGTCTTCTGAGAGTGCGAATTCCATGACTTACACCTTTGCCGGCTTGGGTTCGCGCGGCATGCCGAGGCCGCGTTCGGAGATGATGTTCTTCTGGATCTGCGCCGTGCCGCCGCCAATGATCAGGCCGAGGTCATACATGTAGCGCCATTGCCAGGACCCATCCGCTCTCAGATGGTCTCCTTCGCCATAGAGAATACCAAGCTCGCCCAGCGCGTCGATGGCGAGGCCGGCAATCTGGTGATTGAGTTCACAGCCCTGCAGCTTGACGATCAGGCCCGCGAGGCCTGCGCTTTCCCGCTTCAGGCTGGCCGTCGTCACGCGCAGGCCGTTCGCCTGCATCGCATAGACTTCGCCTTGCAGCTTGATCAGCCGGTCGCGCAGCAACGGGTTATCGATCAGGCGTTCGCCATTCAGCGTCTCGGCCTTCATCAGTTCGACGAGTTCAAGGAACCGCGCCTTGGTGGCATTCGGATCACCCAGCATGCCGCGCTCATGTGTCAGCGTGGCGTTTGCCACCTGCCAGCCCTTGTTCTTCTCGAACACGATCCCGCTCTGCGGCACGCGCACATCGGTGAAGAACACTTCGTTGAAGTTCGCGTTCTCGGTCATGTCGACCAGCGGCCGCACTTCAATGCCCGGAGTCTCCATGGAGAACAGGACATAGCTGATACCTTCGTGCTTCTTTGCGTCCGGGTCCGTCCGTACAAGGCAGAAAATCATGTCCGCCTGCTTTGCTGTGGAGGTCCAGATTTTCTGGCCGTTGATGATGAAATCGTCGCCGTCTTCCACCGCTGCCGTGCGCACCGCAGCAAGGTCCGATCCTGCGCCCGGCTCTGAATACCCCTGGCACCAGATCATCTCACCATACAGCGTTGGACGAATGTAGGCTTCCTTCTGCTCCGGCGTGCCGAGTTCTAGCAGGGTCGGCACCAGCATGGAGATACCCTGCCCGCCCATTGGCCGGGCGATACCCGTGCGGGCAAACTCTTCCGCAATGATCCGGGACTTCAGCAAGTCCGGCTCAGCGCCGTATCCTCCATATTCCTTCGGGATGGTTCGGGCTGTCAGCCCGTTCTCGATCAGGAATTTCTGCCAGGCGAGACGCTTGGGATGTTTCATCCCTCTGTCTTCCGGCCCGGGGGCAAGATGGGAATTTTCCGTCAGGATACGGTTCACGTCCTGCCGGAAGGCTTCGTATTCGGGGCTCAGATTCAGTTCCATGCCGATATGCTGGAGGGGCTTCCCCAAGGTTTGCCAAGCGGAAAATCGCCTTCGCACCCGCACAAAAATCACATCCTTGGCAGGCCTTGCGCGGACGCAGCGTCAACGCGTTTACTTCGCCCGCAACGAGTCAACATGTGCATCAGGGAGTGAAGCCATATGCCAGTCGAATATGAAAAAAAGGGCCACGTCGCCATCATCACAATGAATCGCCCGGAAGCCCGCAATGCCATCAATGGCGAAATGGCCCAGACGATGGAAGCCGCGCTCGACCAGATGGAATCCGATCCGGAAGTGTGGGTGGGCATTCTCACCGCCGTCGGCAAGGCCTTCTGCGCCGGTGCGGACCTGAAAGAAATCTCGGCTGGCAATGGCGCCGCCCTTTCAACCAAGAAAGGAGGCTTTGCAGGCATTGCAAAACGTGAGCGCACCAAGCCTCTGATCGCGGCCATCACGGGCTCCGCGCTCGCCGGCGGCACGGAAGTGGCTCTTTCCTGCGACATGATCATCTGCGCAGACGATACGAATTTCGGTCTGCCGGAAGTGAAGCGCTCGCTCGTCGCTGGCGCTGGCGGCCTGTTCCGGCTGCCGCGCGTCATCGGCAAGTCGATGGCACTCGAAGTCATCCTGACGGGTGATCCGCTGCCGGCCCAGCGCGCTTATGAGCTTGGAATGGTCAACAAGGTTGCCCCGGAAGCCGAAGTGATGGCCGAAGCTGAAAAGCTCGCCGCCCGCATCACGGCCAATGCGCCGCTTGCCGTCGCCGCCAGCCGGTCAGTCGCCATCGAGGCCACCAGCAAGACCGACGAAGAGCTCTGGAAAGACAGCGGCAAGGCCTTTGCCAGCATCGTCGGAACCGAAGACTTCAAGGAAGGCCCGAAAGCCTTCATCGAAAAACGCGCCCCCGTCTGGAAGGGCAAGTAATCCGGACTATTCCGTGGCGCGGCGTGCGAGCCAGTCAAGCACGCCGCGTCCGGCCGCCCGGCCCGTCGCCATGCAGGCCGTGATCAGATAGCCGCCCGTCGGCGCATCCCACGCGATCATCTCGCCTGCGCAGAAATGGCCGGGTTTTGCTTTCAGCATCAGCTGCTCGTCCAGCGCATTCCACGCAACGCCGCCCGCCGTCGAAATCGCCTCGTCCACAGGCACCGTCCCCGTCAGCTTCAGCGGCAGCGCCTTGATCGCCTCCGCCGCGCGGGCCGGATCGTTTAGCGTTTCCCGATCTGCGCATTCGAACAACAGAGCTGCTTTCACGCCCGTGATCTTGAGCGCCTTGCGGAGCCGGTTGGAAAACGACTGCTTCGCCGGGGCCGCCGCGAGCCGCCGCGCCGTCTCCGCCACGTCCAGGTCCGGCAGCAGGTCCAGCCACAGCGTGGCGCTGCCTTTGGCTTCGATTTCGTCGCGAAGAGCGGCCGAGAGTGTGTAGACGCCCCCGCTCTCCACGCCGCGCGCCGTGACCGCAAACTCCTCGCGCGTCGCCTGTCCGCCTGCAGAGAGCTTCACACCTTTGACCGGCGCGCCTGCAAATTGCTCCCGCATCCGGTCTGACCAGTCCACGGTAAACCCGCAATTCGAAGGCCGGAATGGCGCCACTTCGATTCCCGCCTGATCGAACAGGCTGGCCCATGCGCTATCCGACCCCAGCCGACGCCAACTGCCGCCGCCGAGCGCGAACACTATCGCTGCAGGTGTCACGATCAACTCGCCTTCGGGCGTATCGAAGGACAGCGCCCCCTCCTGCGTCCAACCGGTCCAGCGGTGTTTGAGATGGAGTCGCACGCCCTGCTCCGAGAGCCGCCTCAGCCAGGCGCGGAGCAACGGGGAGGCCTTCATCGACTGGGGGAAGATTCGCCCCGTCGGGCCGACATGCGCCGGCATGCCGAGGTCTTCCATCCAGCGGGTCACCTCGTCCGGTCCGAAAGCTCCGATATGGTCAGAGAATAGTCCGCTATAGTCACGGTATCGCATGAGGAAGTCATGACCTGATCCGGTATGGGATATGTTCAGTCCGCTTTTTCCAGCCATCAGGAATTTGCGCCCGGCGCTCGGCATCGCCTCGTAGACGTCGACGCCCACCCCGGCTTCCGACAGCACTTCAGCGGCCATCAGGCCAGCCGGGCCGGAGCCGATGACAGCGACGCGATCAGTCGTCACGGATCACCCGCGCCTTGCCCCGGCCGAGCGCCAGCGCCTTGATCGCGCCCCGGAAGGTCTGCACTTCCTGCCGCGTCCAGTCCGCCCGGATGAGGGCCGCGCGGAGGTTGTCTTTCATCAGCGGAGTCTTCTCCGGCGGGAAGAAATATCCTGCTCTTTCAAGCTCTTCCTCGAAGTGCTCGAACATGCGGTAAAGCTCGTCACGCGGGGCGAGATCACCGAGGCCGGCCTTGTTATCCCCCTCGTCGGCACGTGGCCCGATGGCGAGCTTCCCCCACTCCGCGCAGAACACGCAGACGGCCTGAGCGAGGTTCAGGCTCTTGAAATCCACATCGACCGGATAGGTCATCAGGAAATCGGAGACCGCCACGGCATCATTCGGCAGGCCGGACTTCTCCGCCCCGAACATGATGGCCGATTTCCCGGTGCCGAGCCGCTGGTGCGCGACTTCGGCCGCATCCTGCGCATCGCCCACCCGCTTCTCGATCCCCCGCAGCCGCGCCGTCGCCGCGGCGAGCCAGGTGATACCCTCCAGCGCATCCTGCAGTGTTTCATGCACAGACACCGTCACGCCCGCCTCAAAGGCACCGGCCGACATCGTGTCCGCGGCGGGATTCGGCCAGCCGTCGCGGGGCGTCACAAGGCGCAGATCCGTCAGACCAAAGTTGCGCATGACACGGGCAGCAGCGCCGATATTTTCACCCAATTGGGGCGAGTGGAGAATGATGGCCGGACTGCGGTGATCTGCCATGTCGTAACCTGTTTTGACGCCTGCCCGGGCTCTGCTATAGGCCTGCCAGACAATTACAAGCGCAAGGACTTCCAAATATGGCGAAAATCAAGGTCAAGAACCCGATCGTCGAGATGGACGGGGACGAAATGACCCGCATCATCTGGCAGCTTATCAAGGACAAGCTGATCCACCCCTACCTGGACGTCGACCTGAAGTACTACGACCTGTCGATCCAGAAGCGCGACGAAACCGACGACCAGATCACCATCGACGCCGCCAACGCCACCAAGCAATATGGCGTGGCTGTGAAGTGTGCAACGATCACGCCGGACGAAGCCCGCGTGGAAGAATTCGGCCTGAAGAAGATGTGGCGTTCGCCGAACGGCACAATCCGCAACATCCTCGGCGGCGTTGTGTTCCGCGAGCCGATTGTGATCTCGAACATCCCGCGCCTCGTGCCGGGCTGGACGAAGCCGGTTGTTGTCGGCCGTCACGCCTTCGGCGACCAGTACAAGGCTACCGACTTCCTCGTGCCGGGCAAAGGCAAGCTGACCATGAAGTGGGAAGCCGAAGACGGTTCCGACTCCAAGGAATTCGAAGTGTTCGACTTCCCGAGCTCCGGCATCGCGATGGGCATGTACAACCTCGACGAGTCGATCCGTGACTTCGCCCGCGCCAGCATGAACTATGGCCTGCAGCGCAAGTGGCCGGTATACCTCTCCACCAAGAACACCATCCTCAAAGCCTATGACGGCCGCTTCAAGGACATCTTCCAGGAAGTTTTCGACACTGAGTTCGCTGACAAGTTCGCAGAATTCGGCGGCACCTATGAGCACCGCCTGATCGACGACATGGTGGCAGCGGCGATGAAATGGTCTGGCGGCTATGTCTGGGCTTGTAAGAACTATGACGGCGACGTCCAGTCTGACACCGTTGCCCAGGGCTACGGTTCGCTTGGCCTGATGACTTCCGTGCTGATGAGCCCGGATGGCAATACGGTCGAAGCTGAAGCGGCTCACGGCACCGTGACGCGCCACTACCGCAACCACCAGAAAGGCGAAGCGACGTCGACCAACTCGATCGCCTCGATTTACGCCTGGACCCAAGGCCTCGATCATCGCGGCCGGATGGACGGTACGCCGGAAGTGCGCAAGTTCGCCCAGACGCTGGAAGCGACCATCGTGAAAACCGTCGAAGCCGGCTTCATGACGAAAGACCTCGCCCTGCTGGTCGGCCCGGATCAGGGCTACCTGACGACCGAAGGCTTCATCGAGAAAGTCGCCCAGAACTTTGAAGAGGCGATGTCGAAGGCCTGATCCTTCTGACAATCCGAACAAAGAAAAACCCCGCAGCGCCTGCTGCGGGGTTTTTTTTCATTGGGTGTCGGTTGCTTCTGAAGTCACCGCCGCCTCTCCCGCCGCAGCTTCCGGCGATCTGTCGCCCCTCAGGACAAACCAGACAATTCCAACAAGCGCCGCCATAGGGATCAGCCAGAAAAGCCATACAGGCCGCGCCGGGGCGCGTTCTGGCAGGTCTGGCTTCGGATCACCGGGGTCAGTCATTCAGGGGCCCTGTAGGATTGTGGAAACGCCGCACTACCTTCGAGCGTCGTCAATGGCGCGTGCAAGTCAAGCTCTGTTCTGGTTCAGGCCTCACCCAACAGGCGACGGACATGGTTTTCGAGGTCCAGCTGGCGCAAGCGCTTCAGACGCTCGACCAGCAGGATCCGACGCAGCCGCTGATAAGCGACTTCAAGGTCTTCATTGACGATGACATAGTCATACCGCCGCCAATGCATGATCTCCCGCTTGGCGTCTTCCATACGCCGGGTGACGATCTCGGGTGTCGAGCCCGGCCGAGCGGCCAGGCGCTGCTCCAGCGCGCTGATACTGGGCGGCAGGATGAACACTGAGACCACATCATTCGGCATCTGGTCATGCAGCGCATCGGCGCCCTGCCAGTCGACATCGAAAAGAACATCTTCCCCGGCCTCCAGGCGCGCGACCGTGTCGGCCTTCGGAGTGCCATAATACTTGTCGAAGACATGCGCCCATTCGAGAAATTCGCGCCGCTCGATCATGTCGTGAAACTCTTCGATGCTGCGGAAGAAATAATCCTTTCCGTCTTCCTCGCCCGGACGCGGCGTGCGTGTCGTGGCCGAGACGGAAAGCTTCACATCGTGGAACTCGTCGATCAGCTTGCGGGCGAGCGTCGTCTTGCCGGCACCCGAAGGGCTGGACAGGACCAGCATGAGGCCGCGGCGCTTGCCGCTGTCTTTGGGGTGTCCGCTATTCGACATTGGCGGCCTGCTCCTTGAACTGGTCGATTAGTCCTTTGAGACCGAGTCCCGCATTCGTCAAATCGAGGCTGATGGATTTCGAGCAGAGCGTGTTGGCTTCGCGGTTCAGTTCCTGAGCCAGGAAGTCCAGTTTCCGGCCAACAGGAGAGCCGCCTGCGAGCAGTTCTCTCGCAGAGGCGAAATGCGCGCTCAGCCGGTCGAGTTCCTCGCGCACGTCCGCCTTGGCGGCGCTCAGCGCGATCTCGGCGGCCATCCGGTCCTTGTCGACCCGCCCCCCCGGATCCAGCTCGTCCAGCTGCTTCGTCAGGCGCTCCTTGAGCAAGGCAGGCTGCGACGCGGCAAGCTCCCCAGCTTCGCGCCAGTGCGCTTCCATGCCGGCCACAAGGCCCTCCAGCAACTCCGCCAGGACACCGCCCTCGCGCTGCCGCTCGACTTGCAGTGCCTGCAACGCGTCCTCGCCGGCACTGGCCAAAAGCTTGATGACCGCGTCATCTCCCGCCAGATCACGCAGGTTTGAAGCCCCTGGCTCCACAACCCCTTTCACATTCATCAGGCTGGCGAACACATCGCCTGACAAAGCGGTACCAGTCCGCTTCTCGACGGCAGCGGCCAGCGCATCCAGAAGCGCGTTATTGATCGTCGTCGTATCAGCGCCGCTTGCGAGTTCAATCCGTAGTGCGACCTGAAGGGATCCCCGCTTGAAGAATTTCGTTGCAGCCGATTTGACAGCGCGTTCCAGCGCTTCCATTCCCGGCGGATAATTCACGCGCACGTCCAGCCCGCGGCCATTGACGCTTTTCGCTTCCCAGGCCCAGCTTCCCCACTCGGCTTCACCCGCCACGCGGGCAAAGCCAGTCATCCCCGAAAGTACACTCATTCCGCTGCCCGCTCCCGTGCGATTTCTTTTCGCTCATAGGCGCGATAGGCGGCCACGTTGCGATTGTGCTCCGCCAGCGTCTTGGCGAAGAGGTGCCCGCCCTTGCCGTCTGCGACGAAGAATATGTATTCCGTATGCGGTGGGTTCAGGACTGCCTCGATCGCCCCGCGCCCTGGGTTGCAGATTGGTGTCTTTGGCAATCCGTCGATCTGGTAGGTGTTCCAGTCGGTCTTTGTGTCGATCTCGGAACGGCGGAGCGTGCGCCGTTGTCCCTTAGAATTGTACAGCGGCTCACCGCGCGAAACGCCGTAAATGATCGTGGGATCGCTCTCCAGCCGCATGCCGCGTTTCAGACGGGTCGTGAACAGAGCCGCAATCTCTGGCTGCTCCTCTACAAGACCGGTTTCCTTCTCCACGACGGACGCAAGAATGACGGCTTCATACGGGGTTTTTACCGGAATATCCGGATCGCGTTTCGGCCACAGATCTTCCAGCAGTTCTGTCTGCTTGTCCTGCATCAGCTTGATCATCTCAGCGCGTGTCATGCCGCGATCGAACAAATACGTATCCGGAAGGAGCGAGCCTTCCGGGATGTCTTGCTCCGGCATGTCGCCAACCAGAACCGGATCTGCCTCAATCACTTTCAGGAGCTGCGCCGTGGTACGGCCTTCGGGCAAGGTGATCTTGTAGAGGACACCCTTGCCCTCGATCAGCGTGTGCAGCACTTCGACCATGCTGGCGCCACGCTCGATCTTGAACTCGCCGGTTTTTATATCCGTTTCGGTATTCTCGAGCTTCGCCTTGAGGCGGATCAGCTTCGCATCGCGAATGATGCCTTCCTGTTCCAGTCGTACCGCGACGCTGGCAAGGCCTTCGCCCGGTTCAACATGGAACACGACATCTTCAGCCAGCGGTCCATCGCGGTTCAGCGCATCCTGCATCCAGACCCAGCCAGCACCGGCTGCGGCCCCGCCTATGACGAGGGCAAGGACTATGAGCGACAGCAGGCCCTTTAGGAATTTCATGCGCAGCCTCAATCAGCGGGTTTCCTGCACCGCAGCCTAAGCGGGGTGCAGGACTCCGGAAAGGGACTTACTTCACCTCGCGCAGAACGAGGCTGGCGTTTGTTCCACCAAAGCCGAAGCTGTTCGACATAGCGGCACGCACCCGGCCCTTCTTGGCCTTGTGCGGGATGAGGTCGATCACCGTCTCGAAGCTCGGATTATCGAGGTTCAGCGTCGGCGGCATCACCTGGTCACGAATAGCCAGCGCACAGAAGGCGCTTTCGATCGCACCAGCGGCGCCGAGCAAGTGCCCAACCGCTGATTTGGTCGATGACATGGACATGTTTTTCGCATGATCGCCAAATGCACGCTCGACTGCGCCCGCTTCGCCTTCGTCACCTTTCGGCGTCGAGGTACCGTGTGCGTTGACGTAGTCGATTTCGGTCGGATCGATGCCGGAATTCTTGAGCGCCATTTTCATGGCGCGGTAGCCACCTTCAGCGCCTTCGGCAGGGGCCGTGATGTGGTAAGCGTCGCCGGTCAGGCCATAGCCGGACACTTCAGCGTAGATCTTCGCGCCGCGGGCCTTGGCGTGCTCATACTCTTCAAGCACCAGGACAGCTGCACCTTCACCCATGACGAAGCCGTCACGGTCCTTGTCATAGGGACGCGAAGCTTTTTCGGGCGTGTCATTGAAATTGGTCGACATGGCCTTGGCGGCGCAGAAACCGGCAATGCCAATACGGCCGATCACGGCTTCGGAGCCACCTGCGATCATCACATCGGCGTCGCCATACTTGATGAGGCGGGACGAGTCCCCGATGGCGTGGGCACCCGTGGCGCAGGCCGTCACGACCGAATGATTCGGTCCCTTGAACCCGTATTTGATCGAGACCTGGCCGGAGGCGAGGTTGATCAGGGCCGAAGGAATGAAGAACGGACTCACCTTGCGCGGACCGTGCTCGTGCAGCGTAATGGCCGTATCGTAGATGGATTCAAGACCGCCGATGCCCGATCCGATCAGGACGCCTGTGCGTTCCTTCTCTTCTTCATCTTCGGGCCGCCAATTGGCGTCTTCGACAGCCTCCTCTGCCGCCGCGAGGGCGTAGAGAATGAACTCGTCGATCCGGCGCATCTCTTTCTTGGAGACGAATTTTTCCGAATCGAACGCTTCGGGGTCCCCCTCTCCGCCACCACGGCCAGTCACCCATGGCACCTGGAAAGCGATCTTGCAGGGCATATCCTCAGGATCGAACGTATCGATACGTCCGGCCCCGGACTTCCCGGCAAGCAAACGTTCCCAAGTGGCCTCGCGTGTCGCCGCGAGCGGCGACACGATACCAATGCCAGTAATGACGACGCGGCGGTCAGACATGGAGACCCCTCCTGTCCAGGATGTCTTAAATGTGAGCCTTGATATGGGTCACGGCGTCGCCGACAGTGCGGATGGATTCCTGCACATCGTCCGGGATTTCGATATTGAACTCTTCCTCAAAAGCCATGACCAGCTCGACGAGGTCCAGCGAGTCTGCGCCCAGATCGTCGATGAAGCTCGCGCTTTCGACGACCTTGTCACCTTCCACGTCGAGATTGTCGACAACGATTTTCTTAACACGTTCAAGAACGTCAGACATGCTTACCTCTCTTAAATGCCTGAGGAATGGCCCGAAATCCGAACCATTGTGTTGCGCCTAGCACACAGTTATCCGAGCCGCCAAGCCCTTGTATAGCTGTGAACTGTGCCTATCAGATCATGGCCATACCGCCATTTACGTGCAGCGTCTGCCCCGTAACGTAAGCGGCTTCGTCCGAAGCCAGATACACAGCAGCTGCAGCAATATCGCCACCCTGTCCCAGCCGGCCGGCCGGAATTCTCCCGAGAAGCGAACTCTTCTGCGCTTCAGGCAGCACATCCGTCATCGGCGATTCGATGAAGCCGGGCGCGATCGCGTTAGCCGTAATGCCGCGGCTCGCGACTTCCTGAGCCAGCGATTTGGTGAAGCCAATCATGCCCGCCTTGGACGCGCAATAGTTCGTCTGCCCCGGATTACCGGTCACGCCAACGACAGACGTGATGCCGATAATGCGGCCGTGGCGGCGCTTCATCATGCCCCGCACGACACTCTTGGTCAGGCGGTAATAGGAGCCAAGATTGACGTTGATGACATCGTTCCAGTCGTCATCCTTCATCTGCATCAGCAGCTTGTCGCGCGTGATACCAGCATTCGCGACGAGGATGTCGAGCGGCCCGATCACCTCTTCCGCCTTTGCAGCGAGGCCATCAACGGCCTCCGGGTCGGACAGGTTGCAGGTCACCACAGCGCTTTCGCCGGGCAGAGTCGCCGCCACCTCATTCAGCACGCCTTCACGCGTACCGGACAGGACGACTTTCGCGCCGGCTTCAGACAGGGCTTTCGCAATAGCGCTGCCGATGCCGCCGGAAGCGCCCGTAACGAGGGCCGTACGGCCGGAGAGTGTGAACATGGGATTATCCCTTCAAGGCTTGTGCGAAGGCTTCCAGATCCTCAGGCGAACCGAGGGTGAAGCCGTTCAGTGATTTTTCGATGCGGCGCTGCATGACCGTCAACACTTTACCGTTGCCAACTTCGCCCGTTGTGTCGACGCCTTCAGCCACCATGAACTGCACGCTCTCGGTCCAGCGCACGCGGCCAGTGACTTGAGCGACGAGGTTTTGACGGATCGTTTCCGGATCGGTGACCGGCGCCGCGGAAACGTTGGCGACGACCGGAACGACCGGCGCCTTGATATCGGTGCTGGCCAACGCTTCGGCCATGGCGTCCGCCGCAGGCTGCATCAGCGAGCAGTGGAACGGCGCGGACACGTTCAGCGGCATTGCCTTCTTCACGCCATTGGCCCTCGCCCACTCACAAGCCGCGTCGATTGCGGATTTGGAGCCGGACAGCACCAGCTGGCCTGGTGCGTTGTCGTTCGCCAGTTCGCACGCCCCACCTGCCTCCCGGCCAGCGGCACAAGCGGCTTCGGCCTGCGCCACATCGGCGCCCAGAAGCGCCGCCATGGCGCCTTCACCGGGCTGGACGGCCGACTGCATGGCATTACCGCGAATGCGCAGCAGACGTGCCGTATCGGCGATGGTCAGCGATCCTGCTGCAGCCAGCGCCGAATATTCGCCTAGCGAATGGCCAGCCACAAAGGCGGCGTCCTTTGCGGAAATGCCGAATTCGGCCTCCAGAGCCTTCATGGCAGCCAGCGAATGGCTCATCAGAGCGGGCTGGGTGTTTGCCGTGAGCGTCAGCTCTTCAATCGTGCCATTCCACATCAGGTCCGACAGCTTCTGGCCGAGCGCCTCATCGACGGTCTGGAACACCTCACGGGCGGCCGGATAGGCATCGGCCAGGGCCTTGCCCATGCCGATTTCCTGGCTGCCCTGGCCAGGAAAAATGAAAGCGAGTTTGGTCATCGGCGATTCTCCCGAAATTTTCGCCGTGCCTAAAGGTGACACCGCGTGTGCGCAAGCTATTGAAATTCCTTGCCAGATAGGCTTTACAGCCGCCTTCATGGACAGGGATGCGGTCCTTGGTACTCCGGAATGAGCCGGGGGAAGAGGGGCCATCGTCCGGCAGTTTCCCGCTGTCAGGCGCCGCACCCCTTTGATTTTGGGAATGAAAACATGGCTTTTTACGAGCATGTCGTGATCACACGACCTGACATCTCGCCGGCTCAGGTCGACTCTTTTGTCGAAGAACTGTCCGGCTTTCTCAAGGAAAAAGGCGCCACCATCGGCAAGACCGAATACTGGGGCCTTCGCAACCTTGCCTACCCGATCAAGAAGCAGCGCAAGGGTCACTACTCGCTGATCAACATCGACGGTCCGGCTGAAGCGATCCACGAACTGGAACGCCGCCAGCGCCTGTCCGAAGACGTGATGCGCTACATGACCATCCGCGTGGAAGAGCTCACCGACGAACCGTCGCCGGTCCTCTCCCGCAAAGAACGCCGCCGCGACTAGGAAAGGGACAGGACATGGCTCAGAAACTGAACATTACGAATATCCCGGCCCGCCGTCCGTTCGGCCGCCGCCGCAAGGTTGATCCGTTTTCGGGCGATAACGCCCAGGCGATCGACTACAAGGACGTGAAACTGCTCCAGCGCTACATCTCTGAAAAAGGGAAAATCGTGCCGAGCCGTATCACGGCTGTGAACCTGAAGAACCAGCGCAAGCTTGCCCAGGCCATCAAACGTGCCCGCATGCTCGCCCTGCTTCCCTTCGAAGTGAAGTAAGGAGAGACTGACATGCAAGTGATCCTCCTTGAGCGCGTCGAAAACCTCGGCGGTATCGGCGAAGAAGTGAAAGTGAAGAACGGTTTCGCCCGCAACTTCCTTCTCCCGCAAGGCAAGGCCCTGATGGCCAACGACCGCAACCGCGCCCGTTTCGAGCGTGAACGCGACGCCATCGAAGCCCGCAACGCGGAAGCCCGCGCAGCTGCTGAGAACGAATCCCAGAAGCTGGACGGCGCAATCTTCGTGCTGATCCGTCAGGCTGGCGACACTGGCCACCTTTATGGCTCCGTCACCGCCCGTGACATCGCAGACGCTGCTGAAGCCGCTGGCTACAGCGTGCCGCGTTCCGGCGTGCGCCTCGACAAGCCGATCAAAGAGATCGGCATGTACGACGTGTCCGTTCGCCTCCACGCGGAAGTGACTGTCACTGTGCAGGCAAACGTCGCCCGCTCGCAGGACGAAGCTGACCGTCAGGCCAAAGGCGAAGACATCGTTGCGGCGCTGCAGGCTGCAAACCAGGCGATGGCTGACGAACAAGCCGGCGAACTGGCCGAAGCAGCTGCCGACCGCGCTGCTGAAGGCCCGGCTGAAGAAGAATAAGCTTCTCGGCATCCAAGATCAGAAAGGCCGCACTTCCGGGTGCGGCCTTTTTCTTTGGCATTTCCGGGGCTTCGCGGGTCATCCACCGATGAGAGGTATTTATCCACAGGTCTGGCCGCTCTATCACCGTGCACTCTCACCTGAGGTAAGGTAGGGTTAACATCATGCCTCTTGACGACACAGCTTCCCCCAAAGACACCATCGCGCCGCCGCACAATCTGTCGGCCGAAGCCGCTGTGCTGGGCGCGATCCTGTTCGACAACAACTCCTATCAGCGCGTCGCGGATATCCTGCGTGCGTCGGACTTTTACGCTCCGGCCCACCAGGAACTCTATGAGGTCGCATCCGTGATGATTCAGCAGGGTCGCATCGCCGACGGCGTGACCCTGCGAGAGCATTTCGAAAAGGCCGAGAAGCTCTCCGAAATCGGTGGCGCCCGCTACCTTGAACAATTGCTCGACTCTGCGGCCTTCGGCGCCGAGGTGAGCGATTACGCACACATGATCCGCGACCTCGCCATGCGCCGTTCTCTGGTCGGGATCGGCAGCGACCTGCAGGGTCGCGCCCTCCACCCCTCCCCGGATGAAAGCGGCGAGCGGCAGATCGAACTCGCTGAACGCCAGCTGTTCGATCTTGCCGAACGCGGCGCGTCCGGGCGTGGCTTTACCAGCTTCGCCGAGGCGCTGACGGAATCGCTGAAAACTGCCGAGGCGGCCTACAAGCGCGAAGGCAAGATTGCCGGCATCCCGACCGGCCTGCGCGACCTCGATGAAAAGCTCGGCGGCATGCACCGGTCCGACCTCATTATCCTCGCTGGGCGCCCATCTATGGGTAAGACCTCGCTCGCAACCAACATCGCCTACAACGCAGCCTCAGCCTATCGCGCCGAGATGCAGGAGGACGGCTCCAAGAAAACAGTAGACGGAGCGATCGTTGGCTTCTTCTCACTGGAGATGTCGAACGAACAGCTCGCCACGCGTATCATCGCGGAACGCACTGGCATCACCACGCACCGCATTCGCCAGGGCGATCTCGACAAGGGCGATTTCGAACGCCTGCGCGAAGCCACGGAAGAGCTTCAAAACCTTCCGCTCTACATCGATGATACCGGCGGCATCTCGATCAGCCAGCTGGCTGCCCGTGCCCGCCGCCTGCAGCGGTCTGTCGGCCTCGACATGATCGTGATCGACTACCTGCAGCTGATCACGGTCAGCACATCCGGCGCCAATTCCAGCCGCGTGCAGGAGATCACCCAGATCACCACCTCTCTGAAGGCGCTGGCAAAGGACCTGAACGTCCCCATCATCGCACTGTCCCAGCTATCCCGTGCCGTGGAGCAGCGTGACGACAAGCGCCCGCAGCTCTCCGACCTTCGCGAATCCGGCTCCATCGAGCAGGATGCCGACGTCGTCATGTTCGTCTATCGCGAAGAATACTACCTCGCCCGGACCGAACCCGGCGCCGATCCGAGCGATCCGGCTTCAAACGAAAAATGGGCCAAGTGGCGCCAGCGCATGGATGAAGTCTACGGCAAGGCCGAATGTATCATCGGCAAGCAGCGTCACGGCCCAATCGGCCGTGTCGAACTCGCCTTCGATTCCAACATCACGCGCTTCGGCGACCTGACCAAGGATCAGCAGGGTTACGGCGCCGACTTCGAGTAAAACTCAGGTCAGCGCAGCGTGCAGCAGGTCCAGCGCCTCGATGGCGAAGCGGCGCATATTGTCTTCCCGATCGTTAAGGCCCGTTTCCAGGGTGCGGGAAACCTCGAACCTGTCGGGCCCGCAGACCGCGACGCAGGTGTGTCCCGCCGCATCGCCATAGCCATTGCCAGTTGGGCCGGAAGCCCCTGTCTCGCAAAGCCCCCAATCTGCCCGCAGCTTCCCGCGGATCGTCCGCGAGAGCAGCCGAGCATAGGGCTCCGTTGAGGAGCGCATGTCGCCCAGGTCTTCCTTTGTGAGGCCCAACAGGCCGCGAAACGCCTGAGGCGTATAAATCACCCCGCCGCCCCGGTAGAAGGCTGACGCCCCCGGCTGAGCCAGCAAGGCTGCCGAGATCAGTCCTCCCGCCGAGGATTCCGAAATCGCGACGGTTTCGCCGCGCTGTCTGAGGTGCTCACCGATGTCGGCAGCGATGGAGAGAAGGTTTTGCATGCCTTCCATGAACCAATGGCGGGCCGGGCTGGCAAGTCTCTACGTTACGACAGGTGTTGGATTTACCCGCCTTTACCGTCACACTCGCGAGAAACCGCAGGAGGAAACCGAAGTGGATCTGCATCTTAAAGGAAAGAACGCCGTCATTCTTGGTGGCACACGCGGCATTGGCCGCGCCATCGCCGACACGCTCGCAGGCGAAGGCGCGAATGTCGCTGTCTGCGCCCGGAACGAAAAACAGGTCGCCGAGACCGTCGAGGCGCTTCAGGCCAAAGGCGTGAAAGCAACCGGCGCTTCGGTGGACATCACGGATGAAGACGCCCTCAAATCATGGATCCGGAAAGCCGGCGTCGAACTCGGCGGCATCGACATCCTGGTCTCCAATGCGGGTGCCATGGCGCAGGGCAATACGCCGGAAGCCTGGACGCAGAACTTCCAGCTCGACGTGCTGGGCGCCGTCAACGCGTTCAACGCAGCCGAGCCCTTCCTGGACAAGGCCGCCAAATCGCATGGCGATGCTGCCTTCGTCATTATCGCTTCTGTCTCTGCCGCGCAGGCAGACCGGGCAGACTCCTACGGCCCTATCAAGGCATCACTCATTCACTTCGCCAAAGGCCTCGCCCGCGAGAACGCTGGCAAGCGCCTTCGCGTGAACGTCGTCTCGCCGGGCATGGTCTATTTCGAGGGCGGTATCTGGCACATGATCGAGACGAACCAGCCGGAATTCTTCAAACAGGCCAATTCCCGCAACCCGACCGGTCGCTGCGCCACGCCGCAGGAGATCGCGAATGCGGCCGTATTCCTGGCCAGCCCCGCCTCTTCCTACACAACGGGTGTGAACCTCGTCGTGGATGGCGCGGTCTCAAATCGCGTGAATTTCTGAGCGTGCCGGCAGGCGGGCCTTACAGCCCGCCCAGCCACTCGATCAGGTGACGGTTCACTTCTTCCGGGCGCTCTTGCTGGGTCCAGTGGCCGCAGCCTTCCAGCAAGTGGCATCCGCGAAGGTCCGCCAGGTTCGGCTTCATCGCCGCGACGACATCTCCTCGGAACATCTTCAGCACGAGGTCCTTCGTGCCGCCGATGAACAGCGATGGCTGCTGGATCACCGGATTGGCCGGATGGTTCTTCAGGAATGCATAATCGCGCGCATGATTGCGATATCGGTTCAGCGGCCCGCGGAAACCGGACTTGCGAAACTGGCTGTCATAATAAGCGACATCCTCCTCGCTCAGCCAAGGAAGCGGCATCGGCGGCTCCGGCAGTCGGAGCAGCAGCGTGTCGCCATGCTTCTTGTCGGTTGGCCATGTGCCATCCGGTGCATCGCCGGAAATCGCATAGTAGAACCGGCGGATGGTTGCCGCAGGATCAGATTCCAGTTCCGCTTCCGGCGGGCCGACATCCTGGAAATAGACCTGGTAGAAGAACAGGCCCCGCTCAGTGAACACCTTGTGCACCATGTCCAGGAACATGACGTCGCCCATCGGCGTGTAAGGCACGGATAGCCCGGCAACCGCCCGGAACCTGTCTGCATGCAGACGGGCTGTGTTCCACGCAATCGGCGCGCCCCAGTCGTGCCCGACGACGACAGCCTTCTCTCCCGGTGACAAAGCCTCTGCCAGTCCGGCGATATCGCCGGTCAGGCTTTCAAGGTCATACGCCTCGATCGGCTCGGGACGTTCGGATTCGCCGTAACCACGCACATCCGGCGCAGCGACCCGGTAGCCGGCCTCGCTGAGCGCCTTGATCTGGTGGCGCCAGGAATACCAGCTCTCCGGGAATCCGTGGACGAGCACGACAAGCGGCCCGTCCCCGGCGGTCGCCACGCGCAGCGTGACGCCATTCGTCTTTACAAACTCGAAGTGCTGCTCACTCACGAGCCGTCACCGCCAATCCATTTGAATTCCGGCTCGTCCCACCACGGGAAGAAGCTCGGCATGCCGTCGGACACTTTCACCGGATAGGTCGGCTTGCGCTTCTCAAGGAAGCTCATCACGCCTTCACGGGCGTCTTCCGTCTTGCCGCGCGAGTAGATCGAAGCGGAATCGACAATGTGGGCTTCCATCGGATGGCTGGCACCCAGCATGCGCCACATCATGTGACGGGTCAGCGTGGTGGACACCGCCGCGGTATTGTCTGCGATCTCGCGGGCGAGTTCCTTGGCCTTATCGAGAAGTTCCGCCTGCGGATAGACAGCTTTAACGAAGCCAGCGTCCAGCGCCTCCTGTGCCGGGAAGATCCGGCCGGTAAAGCACCAGTCCAGCGCCTGCTGAATACCCACGAGGCGCGGCAGGAACCAGGAAGACGCCGCTTCCGGGTTGATGCCCCGACGATTGAACACAAAGCCGAAGCGCGCGTTGTCAGATGCGAGGCGGATATCCATCGGCAGCTGCATGGTCACGCCGATACCGACTGCAGCGCCGTTGATGGCGCCGATGACCGGCTTCAGGCTATTGAAGATGCGCAGCGTCACGCGGCCACCACCGTCACGGCGGATGTCTTCCTCGGACGACCGGCCAGCCTCGCCGTCACCGGCACGCTTGTCGTAATCGAACGTCTTGGCGCCGGAGGACAGGTCGGCCCCGGCGCAGAAGGCGCGGTCGCCATGGCCCGTCACGATGACGACGCGGATGTCGTCGTCGGCGTCGGTGATGTCGAAGGCTTCAATCATCTCCTGCATCATCTTGCCCGTGAAGGCGTTCATCTTGTCCGGCCGGTGGAGGGTCAGGATGGCGATGCCATCTTCCTTCTCCAGCTTGATTTCCGTGAATTCCTTTAGCGCCGTTGCTGCCATTGGCTTGTCTCCCTATTGCTTCGACGGCCAGTGAGGCGGGGTTCCGCAAGGTTCGTCAAGCGCCGAGAAAGGACAATCGTCTCCCTCGCCTCGACGTATGCCCGGCGATTGAGATCGATACCCGCCGCTACGCGCGCTTGACGCACGGGGTCAACGGGCCGGATAGTTCATCAAAACACCGAGAGCCAGTACAGGACTGCCCTATAATGCGACTCCTACCCACCTTCACCGCGATTATATTTGCGTCGGCCCTCACAGCACCCGCCATTGCCGAAACCACCTACCTGACGGCGGACCGCTTTGTAGATCCGGCAGCGGGAAAAACGATCCGGAATGCCGCCTTCATTATCACTGACGGCAAAGTGACGGCGAGAGGCACCAAATCCTCCCTTCGGGCACCTGAAGGGGCGGACGTCATCGAATTCGGTAGCGGCTCCACCCTCATGCCGGGCTTCATCGACATGCACGTTCACCTGACAGGCGATGCGGAAGACCCGCCCTATTACTCGCTCAGCTTCTCCGACGAACGCATGGCCATCACCGGCGTGAAGAATGCGAAGCTCACGCTGCTCGCGGGTTTCACAACGGTGCGCAATGTCGGCGCGGAAAGCTATGGTGACGTGGCCCTGCGTGATGCGATCAATGAAGGCGACGTGCCCGGCCCGCGCATGTTTGTCTCCGGCCCGCCGGTTGGCATCGTCGGGGGGCACTGCTCGGACAACAACCTTCTGCCGTCCGAATACGCCCTGTCGGGAGAGGGGGTCGCGACCGGCCCATGGGAATTTCGTGCGCAGGTTCGAGAAAACATCAAATACGGCGTCGACCTCATCAAGACCTGCTCCACCGGCGGCGTTTTCTCCAAAGGGACAGCCCTGGGCGCCGCGCAAGGCACGCTGGAAGAGCTCACCGCCGCCGCAGAAGAGGCCCATGCACGCGGCCTGAAAATTGCCAGCCACGCGCATGGCACGGTCGGCATCAAAAATGCCATCCTCGCGGGCATCGACACGATCGAGCACGCCTCCATCCTCGACGACGAAACGATCCAGCTCGCCAAGGACCGCGGCGTCTGGCTGTCCATGGACATCTACAATACCGAATACACACTTTCCGAAGGCGAGAAGAACGGCATCCTCCAGGAGTCACTCGACAAGGAACGCGCCATCTCTAAAATCCAGCGCGACAGCTTCACCCGTGCCGTGAAGGCTGGCGTGAAAATGGTGTTCGGGTCGGATTCCGGTGTCTATCCGCACGGCCTCAACGGCAACCAGTTCTTGCGCATGGTCCAGTTCGGCATGACGCCGATGCAGGCCCTGCAGGCCGCCACCGTCAATGCTGCGGACGCGCTTGGCAAGACGGGGATTGTCGGATGTGTGGAAGCCGGCTGCTCAGGTGATTTCGTCGCCGTGACGGGCAACCCCCTTCAGGACATGTCGCTGTTGGCGGACGTCGACTTCGTCATGAAGGAAGGCATCGTCTACAAGTCAGATGGCAAACCGCAGGCGTCCGCTTTCTGAGGCGACCACACATGGAGTTTCACGATTTCCCACCCGTCACGACCTATGCGGCACCTTTCTTCGTGCTGTCCGTCGTGCTGGAATGGTGGGGCGTAAAGACCGGGCGCTTCCACGGCCGGTATGAGACGAAGGACGCGTTCACCTCGCTTGCGATGGGCATCGGCAATGTCGTCGTGAATACGCTGACGGCGACAATCTTTTTCTGGCTGCTGATTGTCGCCTGGCCGTACCGGGTACTCACCCTGCCCTATACGTGGTGGAGTTTTGTCGCCTGCTTCGTGCTCTATGACTTCATCTATTACTGGAAGCACCGGTTCGCCCACCGCGCGCGCTGGTGGTGGATGGAACATGTCACCCACCATTCCTCTGAGCACTACAATTTAACCACCGCGCTGCGCCAGCCATGGTTCGGACCGTTCACCGGGCTCTATATCCTCGGCCTTCCGATGGTGATCCTTGGCTTCCACCCCTATCTCATCGGCTTCGCAGCGGGCTGGAACCTGCTCTACCAGTTCTGGATCCATACCGAGGCCATCAACAGGATGCCAAAATGGTTCGAGGCGGTGATGAACACGCCGTCGCACCACCGGGTGCACCACGCCACGAACCCGCGCTATCTCGATACCAATTATGCAGGGGTCTTCATCATCTGGGACAAGATGTTCGGGACCTTTGTGCCGGAACTCGATGAAGACAAACCGGTCTATGGCATCGTGAAACCGGTCGGCTCCTACAATCCCTTCACCGTTGCCTTCCACGAATTCTTCGCCCTGATGCGGGACTGCGCCAGTGACGGCCTGCGCCCGGACAAATGGTTCGGCCGGTTAATCAATGCGCCGGGCTGGAACCCTGATGGCCACCACAACCGCTCCGTCGAGCTGAAACGCGACTTTGTCGCCGAACACCCCGATCAGGCCGGCAAGCCGGGACTGCCCAGATGAACGATACCGAAGCGCTGATCCATCGCTACTATGAAGCCTTCAACGCCAAGGACTGGGAAGGCATGCTCGCCTGCCTGGCCGACGATGTCCGCCATGACGTGAATGAAGGCGGCGCCCGCGGCGGGCGGGACAAGTTCCGCGCCTTCCTCGCCCATATGGACACCTGCTACGATGAGACGCTGACCGACATGGCAATCATGGTGTCCCGGAACGAACGGCGCGCGGCGGCAGAGTTCATCGTCAACGGAACCTACAAGACGACGGACGGCGACCTGCCGGCCGCACGCGGCCAGACCTACCGCCTGCCCGCCGGGGCTTTCTTTGAAGTGGAGGATGGCTTCATCCGCCGCGTCACGACCTACTACAATCTCAGCGAATGGGTCCGACAGGTCTCGTGAAGATCCGCCCGCTTTCCGGCGCGGATCTGGATGCGGCGCTGCCAGCGCTCGCCCGCCTGCGGATCGAGGTTTTTCGCGCGTATCCATACCTCTATGAAGGCTCGCTCGCCTATGAGGAGAGCTATCTGCAGAAACTCGCACGTGCCAGGGATGCCTTCATCGTCGCGGCAGAAACCGGCGATGGCGAAATCGTCGGCTGCGCCACCGGGTCCGGCATGGACGACCAGCATGCTGAGTTCTCCCAGCCTTTGCTGGTCGCGGGCTACGACCTGCCGACGACCTTCTATTTCGGGGAATCGGTTCTGCTGCCAGCATATCGTGGCAAGGGCACCGGCCACGCCTTCTTCGACGCCCGCGAAGCGCACGCCATCGCCCATGGCTACAAGCGCGCCTGCTTCTGCGCCGTGGAGCGGCCGGACGATCATCCGAAGCGCCCTGCCGGCTACACACCGCTTGATGCCTTCTGGCAGGCCCGTGAGTACCGGAGACTGCCCGGCGTGACCGCCCATTTCACCTGGCCCGAGACGGCCGGTGGATCGGAGATCAATCACCCGATGGCCTACTGGCTGCGGCAGTTCTAACGCTTTCCGCAACGTCTCCGGTGGACGCCATCGCCAGTGTGAGTATGGTCACTTCTGACTATTTCGAAGGGGCCGGGCACAGGCGCCCCCGAAATTCGTGAGGAGACCCTGGAATGCATCCCCATCACCACGCAAAGACCAACCCGGACAAGCCCGCCTACATTATGGCCGGATCGGGTGAGATCGTCACCTATGGCCAGCTCGAAGCGCGTTCCAACCAGATCGCGCATGCCCTGCGCGGCGCGGGTTGCAAGCCGGGCGACACGATCGCGCTGTTTGCTGAAAACTCGCCGCGGTTTTTCGAGGTCTGCTGGGCTGCCCAGCGAGCCGGGCTGTACTATGTCGCCATCTCGTCCCGCCTGACGGCGCCGGAAGTGGAATACATCCTGTCGGACTCCGGCGCGAAACTCTTCATCGCAGGCGCTTCCAAGCGTGCCGTGGCAGAAGAAGTGAAAGCCCTCACCGACCTCGGGCACTACTGGTCCATCGATGGCCCCATGCCGGGCTTCATGCCGCTGGAACAGATCCGGAGCGAGTTCCCGGAAACGCCGATTTCCGACCAGACGGCCGGCACGGACATGCTCTACTCCTCCGGCACGACCGGCCGGCCGAAAGGCATCCGCCCGGCGCTGGAGCCGGACACGCCGATCGACGACACCAATGTCCTGGCGCAGGTGCTTCAGGCCTTCTCCGGTGCAGGAGAGGATAGCGTCTACCTGTCGCCCGCGCCGCTCTATCACGCGGCGCCGCTGCGCTACTGCATGACCTTCATGAAGTTCGGCGCCACGCTGATCATCATGGAAAAGTTCGATGCGGAATCGCTGCTGAAATACATCCAGCAATACAAGGTCACCCATATCCAGATGGTGCCGACCATGTTCGTGAAACTGCTGAAGCTGCCTGAAGAGGTCCGCAAGTCCTACGACGTTTCCAGCCTGAAATGGGTCGTCCACGCGGCCGCGCCATGCCCGGTGCCGGTGAAGGAACAGATGATCGAATGGTGGGGGCCCATCATCGACGAATACTATGCCGGCTCCGAAGGCAACGGCATGACCTGGGCGAAGAGCCCGGAATGGATGACCCACAAGGGAACGGTCGGCAAGGCCGTCTATGGCGAGGTCCACATCTGCGACGAGGAAGGCAACGAAGTCCCGGTCGGCGAAGAAGGCCAAGTCTACTTCTCCGGCACCACACCGCCGAACTATCACAACTCTCCGGACAAGAACGAAGCCGCCCTCAACCCGAAGCACAAGGACTGGTCATCCCTCGGCGATGTCGGCAAGCTGGATGAAGACGGCTATCTCTACCTGACGGACCGCAAGGCGTTCATGATCATTTCCGGCGGTGTGAACATCTATCCGCAGGAGACCGAGAACGTCCTGATCACCCACCCGAAAGTGGCTGATGTCGCCGTGATCGGCGTGCCGGATGACGAGTTCGGCGAGTCCGTGAAAGCCGTCGTCCAGCCGATGCCGGGGGTCGCGCCCTCCGATGAACTTGTCGCGGAGCTGATGGAATTCGCGCAGGCCAATCTGTCGAAACTCAAATGCCCGAAAAGCATCGACTTCGATCCGGAACTACCCCGCCACCCGACCGGCAAGCTCTACAAGCGCCTCATCCGCGACCGCTACTGGGGCAAGAAAGACAGCCGCATCGTATGATATGGAAACGGCCCGGGCGGGAAAGCACCCGGGCCGCCAGCGGCTGCAGGTCCTATTTGAAGAACGCCACAGCCTCATCCGTCGTCCAGACGGCGTTCGCGATCATCGAATAATTGAGCACCGCGGCGTTATACGCCTCTTCCCCGGGCGCACCGACGGCATCCTTCACCATCACGACATTGAAGCCCTGCTCAATCAGTTCACGCATGTGAGAATCCGTACACAGATTGGCGGCAAAGCCGCCCATGACCACGGTATCGATCCCATGCTTGCGCAGCTGCATCGCGAGATCGTTCGACTCAGGGCCGTAAATCTTGTGCGGCGAAACGATCACGGTGTCGCCATCCAGAATGGCGGGCTTCAGCGGACCGTAGAAATCCGCGCCCGTACCGGCGATCTTTGAGTAGTCCACCGGGCCGGCCACCTCGAACATGTGGATGTCGTGCAGGGTCTGCTGGATCGGCCCCCGGGCCTGCCAGCCGCCATCCTGCGGGAAATAATAGTGCGGGCTGACAAACAACGGTACGCTTTCCGATTTCGCAGTGGTGATCAGTTTCGCGATATTCTCGCGCGTGTGCAGGCGTTCGACATTCCCCATCACGAGTCCCCAGGCGGCGCCTTTTTCGCTCATGAAGTCATTCTGCGGATCGGTGATCAGCACCGCCGTCCGGGCGGGGTCGGGCCGGAAGCCAGCTGGCGGCTCAGCCGTCGCACGCCCGGCAAATGCCAGCATGGCTCCGAACATCATCAGCGCTACCGCGCAACTCTTCTGGGAGGATTTCAGACCAAACATTCTTGTCTCCTTTGCTGTCTGGCAGGCTGGACCCTGCGCCTCAGCATGCCAGCGGGGAAATTCAGAGTTTGGATTTGATTGATAGATGCACCCTATCAATCAATCGGCTAGACCACGGCAAACTAATGAAAGCGCTGCGCCATGAAACTGCGCCAGATCGACTATGCCGTCCGCCTTGCCCGGACACTCTCCTTCCGGAAGGCCGCCTCAGAGGCAGGCGCGACCCAGCCTACACTCTCCAACGGGCTCGCCCAGCTGGAAGAAGAACTTGGCGGCCGCCTGTTCGAGCGGACAACACGTGACGTTTCGCTGACACCGTTCGGCCAGCACATGCTGCCCTTCCTCGAAACGCTGCTCGGCGATGTCGATGAAGTCAGCAAAGCCGCGGCCGCCTGGCACAACCCGGCACACAAGATCCTGCGGATCGGCATGTCCCCGCTTATTGACCTCAAGACTGTGGAACGCGCCCTTGGCCCTTACCGGCAGGCCAATCCCGGCGTGTCGATCCTGTTCAAGGAATGTCTTCTGGACGACCTGATCGAACGTATACAGACGGGAAAGCTGGATTTCGGCCTGCGTGTGGCCGAACCTGTTCCGGAGGGCCTACAAACCCTGCCTGCATACAAGGACCCGCTCTTTTACCTGCCGCAGGAGATCCACGGATCGGATCATTCGCTGCATCCCTGGCAGATCAGCGCCCTTCCGGCGGCCCCGATTATCTGCACAAATGGCGCTTGCGGCCTCAACGCGGCCCTGCAACGCCTGTTCGAGGCTAAAGGCGCCAGCCTGACGCTCTACCCCGGATACGCGCTTAGCTATCACGTCATAGAGGAATGGACCGAACTCGGCGTGGGCGCAGCGATCCTGCCGGCCGCCAAACTGTCAGCGTCGAACATGACGGCAGGTCCGCTGCAAGGCCCGGACAGACAGGCTCTGGAATTCTCCTATGAATGGGTCATGAAATCAGCCCGCCTCGCCAACACGCCCGCTCATGTGCGCGGCTTCCGTCAGCACATCGAAACGGTCGCTCCGGCACTGCTCAAAGGCTAGGCACCGTGCCCGCTGCGGCAACTTCCCACTGGCCCGGACTGCGGGTGCGCGCTAGGCAAGTCGTATGACCCAGATCCCGAACCAGCGCCACCTGTTCGACATCCCCGACGATGTCGCCTATTTCAACACCGCCACGATGGGGCCGATGACGAAGGCCGCGGTCGAGGCCGGGCAGAAAGGCCTCGCGCGAAAGCTCCATCCGTGGACCATTCCGGACACGGAGTTCTTTGCCGATACAGAACGCCTGCGCCCACTGCTCGCAGAGCTGATCGGCGCGGACACAGACGGCATCGCCTTCTCGCCCTCCGTCAGCTATTCGCTGGCCACGGCGGCGCGGAACCTGCCCCTGTCGAAGGGGCAGGAAATCCTGCTGCTGGAGGGTCAGTTCCCGTCCAACGTCTACACCTGGCGTCAACTGGCGAAGGAAACAGGCGCCACGATCCGCACGATCGGTGCCCACGACAACGAAACCCTGTCGGATGCATTGCTCGGCGCCATCGGGCCGCAGACTGGGCTCGTCGCTTGCGCGAATGTCCGCTGGACGGACGGGGCGGGCATGGACCTCATTGCCATCGGCAAGCGCTGCCGCGAGGTCGGCGCCGCCCTGGTGCTGGACCTGACGCAGAGCTGCGGCGCGCTCGCCTTCGACGTGAAGGACGTGCAGCCAGACTTCGTAGCCGTCGCCGCCTATAAGTGGCTGCTCGCACCCTACGCTACCGGCTTTTTTTATGTCGCCCCGCAGCACCGGAACGGCACGCCGCTGGAGCAGAACTGGATCACGCGGGAAGGCTCGTCGAACTTCGCGCGCCTGATCGACTATACCGACAATTATGGCCCCGGCGCCCAGCGCTTCGACATGGGCGAACGGTCCAACTTCGCCCTGCTGCCGGCGTTCGAGTCGGCGATTCGGACGATCCTCGACTGGGGCGTCGCCAACATCCAGGAAACGCTCGGCGCCCGGAACGCGACGCTGGCCGGAAAACTGGAGGCGATCGGGCTCGACTGTCCGCCGGCAAGTGTCCGCGGCGCGCATTATCTCTGCCCGCACCTCCCGGACAGCGTGCCGGCCGACCTTACGGCCCGGCTAAAGGAGGACGGCATCTATGTCTCGCGGCGGGGCGACCGGCTGCGCATCACCCAGCACCTCTTCACCAGCGATGCCGATGTGGAGCATTTTATCGCAAGGCTTGCGCATCATCTGAACGCCTGAGGTCACGCGATGATCCGGCATAGTCCGGTATGATCATGGCGTAATCTCCGGGTTCACGGGCGAATTACCCTACCGTCAGGCTTGCCCCGACCCGGCCGACGCGCCAAAACAGGCCAGCACATTTATTAGGAGGACTCCATGGCTAACCCACGCGTCGTCGCCTTCGATGACCTTGAATCCATTGCAGGTCAGGAAGTCGGCGTGTCCGACTGGCACCTGATCGACCAGGACCGCGTCAACCTGTTCGCCGACGCAACCGGCGACCATCAGTGGATCCACGTCGACGTCGAGAAAGCCACCAAGGCCATGGGCGGCCCGATCGCTCACGGCTTCCTCACCCTGTCCCTGCTGCCGATGCTGGGCGCCGAAGTCATGCGCGTGACCGGCACGACCCGCGGCATCAATTACGGCTCCGACAAGGTGCGCTTCACGAACATGGTGCCGGTCGGTTCCAAGGTTCGCCTGCGCCAGAAATGCCTGTCGGTGGAGCCGAAAGCCGGCGGCAAGCAGATGAAAATGGAAGCCACCGTCGAGATCGAAGGCCAGGAGCGTCCGGCCCTCGTCGCAGAGTCCATCACTGTCCTCTACGCGTAGGCCACTGAAGACGTGACACTTTTTCGGCCGCTCCGTCTTCCGGGGCGGCCGTTCTGCTTTTGGCGCTGGTGAAAAATGCCGCCGCCACGCCTATATGATCCTGCCCGGCTAAGGAGACCCCACATGACCCAGCGCATCGACCGTTCGGACCGCGAGTGGCGGGAACTGCTGACCGAAGAGGAATACCGCGTCGGCGTGAAAGAAGGCACAGAACGCGCCTTTACGCCCGGCAACTATAATGACGAAAAGCGCGCCGGCACCTATCACTGCAAGGGCTGCGACACCCCGCTCTGGTCGTCCGAGCACAAGTTCGACTCCGGCACCGGCTGGCCGAGCTACTGGCAGCCGATCACGCCCGGCGCGGTGGGCACCAAGACCGACTTCAAGATGATCATCCCCCGCACCGAGTGCCATTGCGCCACCTGCGGCCTGCACATGGGGCACGTCTTCAAGGACGGTCCGCCGCCGACCGGCGAGCGCTGGTGCATCAATGGGGTGGTCCTGGACTTCCGTCCGGACGAATAGGTCTGGACAGGCCCATCCTCCGCTGCTCCATTCGCAACCAAGGTAGGAACACTCTGGTTGGAGCAAAAAATGCGAAACTTTTCCCTGCTGGCTGGCGTCGCCGCAGCAGCCCTTCTCTCAGGATGTACAATGAACGAGAAAACTGACCTCGCCGCTGCACCGGCTGCCGAAGCGCCCGATACCGCGCCGGCAGCCCCAGTGGCAAAGCGGGTGGATTTCGAAATCACCCAGGTCGGCCGCACGCGTGTGGATCCGTATCACTGGATGAAGGATGACGCCTGGCAGGAAGTAATGCGCGACCCGTCCGTCCTGCGCGCAGACATCCGCGAGTACCTTGAAGCTGAAAACGCCTACACAAAGACAAACTTCGAGGAACCGACCGCGGAACTGCGGGAAACCCTGTTCCAGGAAATGAAAGGCCGGATCAAGGAAGACGACTCCACCGTTCCGGAGATTGACGGCCCATACGCCTATTATTCCCGTTACCGCGAAGGCGGCGAATATCCGATCATCGCCCGGAAGGACGCAGCCGATGCCTTCACTCCGGATGCCGAAGAGACCATTCTGCTCGACGGCGACAAGATGGCGGAAGGCACTGACTATTTCTCGTTCGGCAGCATCGATACCTCACCGGATCATAGCGTGATCGCCTACGCGCTCGATACACAGGGCAGCGAATTCTACACAGTCACGATCACCAATATCGAAACTGGCGAAGCAGCGGCAGAACCGATTTCGGACAGCTACGGCTCGTTCGAGTGGAGTGAGGACGGCAAGTCCATCTTCTGGGTGCACCGCGACGAGAACGCCCGGCCCGACGCCGTCTACGAGCGCGACCTCGAAACCGGCGAAGACACGCTGATCTATGAGGAAAAGGACCCCGGCTTCTTCGTTGGCGTTTCCAAGTCCGCCAATCGCGAGAAGATCTTCGTGACGTCCTCGAACCACACGACATCTGAGTGGCACTGGTTCGATGCGAGCGAGCACGCCCCGACGCTGCACACCATTGCTCCCCGTGAAAACGGCGTGGAGTATTCGGTCGTCGTCTGGGATGACCAATTCTACATTACCACGAATTCAGGCGGGGCCGTCGACTTCAAGGTCATGCGCGCGCCATTCGAAGCCAGTTCGCGTGATGATTGGGAAGAAGTCATTGCCCACCGTCCCGGCACATTGATTCTCGGCCTGCAGTCTCAGCAGGATTACCTCTCACGCATGGAGCGCGAGAACGGCCTGCCCCGGATCGTCGTACGGGCCCGCGGCGATGGCGCAGAGCATGAGATCAGCTTCGATGAAGCCGCCTACGATCTCGGGCTCGACTCTGGCTACGACTACGACGTGCCGATGCTGCGGTTTGAGTACGCTTCGCCCACCACACCGGACCAGGTCTACGACTACGACCTGAACACGCGCGAGCGCATCCTTCGCAAGACGCGGGAAGTGCCATCGGGCCACAATCCCGACGACTATGTCGCCGAACGCGTCATGGCGCCCAGCTGGGACGGCGTGGAAGTGCCCGTCACCCTGCTGCACCGCAAAGACACGCCGATCGACGGCACCGCGCCGATGCTGCTCTATGGCTACGGCTCCTACGGTATCACCATCCCGGCGGACTTCCGGACAAGCCGCCTGAGTCTCGTCGATCGCGGCTTCGTCTACGCCATCGTGCATCCGCGCGGCAGCATGGCGAAGGGCTATCAGTGGTACCTGGACGGGAAGCTCGAGAAGAAGACCAACACGTTCAAGGACTTCATCGCAGCCGGACACTACCTGGTCGACAATGGATATTCGGCGCCGGACAAGGTCGTGGCGATGGGCGGCTCCGCTGGCGGCCTGCTCATGGGCGCTGTCGCCAACATGGACCCGGAACTGTTCGCTGGCATGATCGCCGCGGTGCCGTTCGTGGACGTGATCAACACCATGTCTGACGAGAGCCTGCCGCTGACGCCGCCGGAATGGCCGGAATGGGGCAACCCGCTGATCAGCGCCGAAGACTACGACCAGATCGCCACCTACAGCCCGTATGACAATGTGAAGGCCCAGAACTATCCGGCGATGTTCATCACCGGTGGCCTTTCGGACCCGCGCGTGACCTATTGGGAACCGACCAAGTGGGCGGCAAAGCTCCGTCACGATGCGCCGGAAGGCGGACCGTACTTCCTCAAGATCAACATGGAAGCGGGCCATGGCGGCGCCTCAGGCCGCTTCGAAGGCCTGAAAGAAGTCGCCACGGAATACGCCTTTGCCCTCGCCGCAGCTGGCCAGATTGAAGACGTGGATTTGTCCAAGAAATAAGGCTTTCGGAGTGACGACCATTTCTCCGCACGACGGAGAAATGGTCGGAGCGGCGGGATTCGAACCCACGACCCCTAGTCCCCCAGACTAACAAAAGTCCAATAAATACAAGGTCAATTTCAAGATTGGTGCTTTTCAGCGCGCTGAAAACAAAAGAATTTTTGACCTCCGTTGGAATTTTCTGGAAGGGATTTTGCGATCAACTCGGAGTAGACACTCCATCTTAGGGGAATACTTTGAGCTACTCATAGACTGCACGAGGGGACGACGATGCAGATCCGATTCATGCTAACTGCCACGATGGCGGCTCTCATCGCCTGCCCGGCAAACGCTGACCCCTGCGAGGGCAAGCTTCCTGCGAAGGCTGGCACGGTCTTCACTGGCACGGTGAGGTACATTGTAGATGGTGACGGAATTTGTGTTGGTCCTTCTGCTGACCCCAATACGTGGGTTGAAGTGAGACTTGCAGACTTTGATGCTCCGGAACTGAAAACTCAGGAAGGTCGGCACGCGAAACAGGTGATGTCTCAACTAGCTATGGGGAAGCCGGCGTCTTGTGTAACTCGGCCAGGGAGAAGCGGACGCACAACTTCCTATGATCGAGTGATTGCAAGTTGCAAAGTGGACGGAGCCAGCCTGGCCAGTCTCATGCGACAAGCTGGAGTACGCGAAGGCGGCAACTGAATTTGACCTGCAGTACTGGTCGGTTCCGCCAATTGCGCGACAGGCATCCCAAAATCTTGCGTTCTAAGTTAAACAGGTAGCGACGGTTACTTGTCTGGCGGATTTACCACCGCAGCATCAATGACAAGGCTCGGTGGAGAATTTTGATCCGCCCGCTGAATCCCTATTCTTTGAACACCCAAAATCGCGGAGGGAATCAGTTCGCCACCTTCCGGACCCGCATTTGTCGCGGTGAAACCAAATGACACAATTAGCATCCACTTGCCTTCATGGACACCGAGCTCTTTTACGATGGCCGTGGCCAACTCTTTGCTATTGAGCGTATACTGATTAACTTCCGGCATATTGCTTATGTTCCAATACGGGTTGCCATTGGGTGAACCTACCAAGATCAACAGGCGTGTGATCGACGTTCTTTTCGAATTTTATTCCCCCAAGCGCGGAAGTGCTCAATACAACGATACTGGGGTTAGACCACGACTTCTTGGCAGCTTCCGTTCCCAGCTGTTCGGCAAGGCTGGTAACGATTAATTGGTTCAGACTTACACCTTCCAAATCCGCGAGGTGTGCCGCTTTCCGGTGCAAACTACGCGGCATTCGAAGCACAAGCTTCCCGCTGAACCCTTCATTGCTCTCTAGCGGCATTGGAATTGCCTGCCCCATTTCAAGGGCCGCCTCGATCCAACTTTCAGCTGCATCGGTGAGTGCTTGCAACGCCTCGACATCGGTTTCACCGATTGCCAAGCATCCAGGAAACTCGATGATCTCGGCTCGATACGAGCCGTCAGATTCCGGCATCACCATTCGAGAATACGGCAGACGCAAATATTCTGCCGCGCTCATATTTTGATGCTCAATCTTCTTCGTCCGCTTCTTCGTCTTCATCGCTCGACTCGATTTCTTCATCCCACGCAAGCAGGTCGTCTTCTAACTGATCCAAAATGCTGTTTTTAGTACCCTGAGGTATATCTTTACCACCATGGTGCGGTATCGACACAGGATGCAGATCAGGAAAATTCGGGTTTACCCAATTTGGTTCTTTTCCTCTTTTCGCCTGCCTTCTACCTAGCGCTTTCGCCAATGCCTCCAAATCCCTAGCAGACTGCTGCGACCTTCGCGCCGCAACAAGTTGGCCTCTAAGTTTGGAAAGCTTCTTTGGCGTCATAGTACTATATGCAGTATCATTCGGAAGAGTAAAGATATAGCTGATAATTTAATCTACGATTGAGTCCCCACTTATAGCTGTTCGCCACCTCTCCCAAAGAGAGATTTTTTGGGACACCACGCACAACTAAAAATAGGAGGAAAATTGGCTCCTCAATATGCCCACGCACTAGTCCGTGAGATCGGTGTTTTTTAGGGCCTAATTCGCAATGAAATCAGGGCCATTCCAACGCCCTGCGTTGGAATTTCCAACGCGAGGCGCTTGAACGTTGGAATTCCACAGGCTGGGAACCCCTCATAAAACCTTGTTTTTTAAGAGAATAATGGTCGGAGCGGCGGGATTCGAACCCACGACCCCTAGTCCCCCAGACTAGTGCGCTAACCGGACTGCGCCACGCTCCGACGAGAGCGGCTTGTAACCAAGCCGCCCGGTGTGTGCAATGAATTATGTGGGTTCAGGCTGCGCGCCGCCCGAGCGCTGCGTCGATGCGGGATTTGATGTCGGTCAATTCCGTCAGAGCCCCTTCCAGACGAGCACGGCGATCGTCCGTCAGGCCTTCTGCAGCGTCTTCTGTGAACGCCTTCGCGACGCTCTGCTGAAGGTCCCGCGCCGGGCTGCTGCCGACAGGTGCACCTGCACCAAGCGTAGCCTCGCCATTCAGCACGGCAGACATGCCCTGTTCCGCAATCAGTGACTTGGCGCCCTTCAGAGTCATGCCGCGCTCATGCACCAGGATCTGGATGGCGCGTAGTGCGTCAACGTCCTGTGGACGAAACATGCGCCGCCCGTCGGGGCGCTTCACAGGGCGGACTTCACGCGGAAACTTGCTTTCCCAGTAGCGGATGACATGCGTCTCGATGCCGAGTTCCGAAGCTGCTTCTCCGATGGACCGGAATGCGGTCGCGGATTTTTCGATTCGGGCCCGGCTGGCGCTCATGTCTGTTCCTTCCTGGATATCTAATTATTGTCGACCTGCGCCTTCAGCATCGGCGACGGGCGGAAGGTGACAACGCGCCGTGCAGCGATCGTGGCCTCCTCCCCGGTTTTCGGATTGCGGCCCTCGCGGGCGGCCTTGGACCGCACCACGAAATTGCCGAACCGGGAGAGCTTCACTTCGTCTTCATGCTCCAGCGCCGCGCCGATCATATCCAGCGTCCGGTCGAGCAGATCCGACGATTCCTGCCGGGTCAGACCGACTTCGCTGACGATCTTGTCGGTCACTTCGGCGCGGGTGATGGTCTGGTTGGACATGGGATTCTCCCGATCTGGTTAAGATATAGCCAAGGATTGTTAACGGATTACTAGCGCATCCGTCAGCTAATATCCGTGAAATAATGGAGCTTGTCGCCTGAATTTAAAGGCGGAACAGGCTGGCGCCCCAGGAAAAGCCACCACCCATCGCCTCTGACAGGATCAGGTCGCCCTTTTTCGCCCGGCCGGAACGAACCGCATGGTTCAGCGCCAGCGGGATGGACGCTGCCGATGTATTGGCGTGCTCCTGGACAGTGACGATCACCTTCTCTTCGGCGATGTTCATCTTCTTTGCGACGCCATCGAGAATCCGCTTGTTGGCTTGGTGCGGCACGAACCAGTCGATGTCATCGCCTGTCAGGCCGGTCTCATCATAGATGGCCTGAATGGCGGACGAGATATTGGTCACGGCGTGCCGGAACACACGGTTCCCTTCCATGCGCACATGTCCGATCGTGCCGGTGGAGCTGACACCGCCGTCGACATAAAGAAGATCTGATTTCGTGCCGTCGGTCCGGATGTGGTGCGTGATCACGCCAGCGAGGTTGTCACCCGTCCACTCTTCAGCCTGCAACACAGCCGCGCCGCCGCCATCCCCGAACAAGACGCAGGTGCCACGGTCCGACCAATCGAGAATGCGCGTGAACGTTTCCGCGCCAATGACAATCGCTGTATTGAAAAGCCCCTGCCTCAACATGGAATCCGCCGTTGCCAGCGCAAACAGGAAGCCAGAGCAAACAGCCTGGACATCGAAAGCGGCGCCGCCCGTCATGCCAAGCTTGGCCTGGACGGCCGTCGCGGTGGCCGGAAAGGTCTGGTCCGGAGTTGTCGTCGCCAGCACGATGAGATCGACATCGGAGACCGGCACGCCGGCCGCCTCCAGCGCAGACCGGGCTGCAGCTGTCGCGATATCCGATGTCAGTTCACCTTCGGCAGCAACATGGCGGCGTTTGATGCCTGTGCGCTCCTGAATCCATTCATCGGATGTGTCGACCATTGCCGACAGATCGTCATTCGTCAGAACTTTTTCGGGAAGATAACCACCTGTCCCGCGGATGAAACTACGCCGTGCCATCTTGTTTCCTTCTTTGGGGTGGCTCACTCAGCCAGCCGCCGCCCCTTTCTTCTGGATACGCGCGAGATTTGCAGCAACCTCTTCCGGATAGTGACTTGTCGCAAGGTCTGCTGCCAGTCGGCATGCCGTGGCAAAGCCCTGCGCGTCTGTGCCGCCATGGCTCTTGACGGAGACACCGCCCAGGCCGAGCAGGACACCGCCATTGGCATTGCTGGGGTTCATCTGCTCACGGAGCTGTTTCAGGCCTGAAGAAGCAAGCACCGCCCCTGCCTTCGTCGCGAGGCTTTTCGTCAGGGCCTCCCGCACTCGAGTGCCCAGCATACGGGCCACCCCCTCACCCGTTTTCAGGGCCACATTTCCTGTGAAGCCGTCAGTCACAACCACGTCGACAGCGCCCATGGAGATATCATCGCCCTCGACGAAGCCCCGATAATCGAGGTCCAGACCGGAAGTCCGCAGGATCTCGTGGGCCTGGCGCACTTCGTCATGCCCCTTCATTTCTTCTGAGCCAATGTTCAGCAGGCCGATCGTCGGACGCTCCTTACCCAAGGTTGCACGGGCGTATGCCTCGCCCATGATCGCAAACGAGACCAGCTGTGCGGCATCTGCCTCAACATTCGCACCGACATCCAGAACGACTGAGCGTCCAGCGAGGGTTGGCCACATGGCTGTCATGGCTGGTCGGTGCACGCCATCCATCTTGCGCAAGACAAGCATCGAGATGGCCATAAGCGCGCCAGTATTCCCTGCAGAGACAGAGGCGTTCGCACGGCCTTCTTTCACGGCTTCCAGCGCATTCCACATGGAGGAGCCTTTGCCACGGCGCAGCGCCTGGCTTGGCTTCATGTCGCTGGTGATCTTGTGATCGCAGTGGACAATTTCGCAACGGGCCGAAAGCCCGGCATGCGCGGCCACCAGCGGGGTCAGGGAAGGCTCGTCACCAAACAGCAGGACGCGGGAATCAGGACGCTCCTTCAGGAATACTGCGACGCCATCGACGATCACGCCCGGTGCGTGGTCCCCGCCCATTGCATCAACTGACAGGATCGTTCCGCGAGTCATGGTGCCTTCCGGATTCAGGCCCTGCTGAGAGCCGTTCGCGCTGTTTAAGGCGCGCCTCAGACCTTGGCAACGCCGGGTCTGCTTGTCGCAGGGAAGGTCTGCCAAGGAGCCGTGCCAGACAAAAAGGCGTCTGAAGTGGCTGCCTCGAACGCTTCGGCGACTGCCACCAGATATTGTGAAAGCTCCGCTTCACGCCCAGCAGCTGCAACACCATTCCGCTTCAGGACCTCTTCAAGTGCACCAGCGCGCTCAATGGTTGGCCGGGAAAGAGCATCTGCGGTTGAGGTGCCGAGACCGTAATAATGCTCGCCCAACTTGCGAACTTTCCGGGCAATTGACGCGTCGCCGACCCCGGTTTCCCGCAAAGACGCGTCAAACCCGTCGAAAACACGAGCGTGAATCAAATGCGGTAGCCGTTGCAGCACTTTTTCCGGTCTTCTGGTCAACTGCCAGACAAGCACAGCGGCGTGGAGACCAACCATCTGGACGCGATGATCCATGTCATCCGGCACGACGCCTGCTGCATAAGCTTCCGGAGAGAGCGCAGCGCCCATCAGGCCTCGATACAGTGTATCGGCCCGTCGCTTTTGTGCGTTAGCGTTCCGAAACGGGTTCCAGATGCCTGCCAAAGGTATTCTCCTGCACTGATGCGCTTGCCAAAGCCGTATCGCTACCGCTAGGTCTGACGCGGACCACTATCAGGAGTTTGCCGATGGCGCGACGCGCAATTCTGGCCGTAGGCCTTCTGGCCCTTCCGCTGACTGCGTGCCTGACGCCCAGCCGCGACTACCATGGCTATGTCGCTGACGAGGCGCAGCCCGGTGACATCCAACCCGGCGAAGACACGCGCTCGACCGTGCTGGCACAGCTCGGCTCCCCGTCGACCAAGAGCCTCTTCGACGACAACACCTGGATCTACATGTCCGAACTTCAGGAGCGGATCGCGTTCTATCGCCCCAAGGTGAAAACCCGGAAAATTACAGCCATCGCGTTCGGAACCGACGACAAGGTTGAAGAAGTTCTCGAATACAGCGCAGAAGATGGCCAGGTGATTAATTACGCTTCGCGTGAAACCCCGACTCGTGGACGCGAACTGGGCCTTTGGGAGCAGATCTTCGGCTCGGTCGGCAATGTTCGCCTGCCGAATTCCGACGAGATTACCCCAGATAATCCGACGGGACGACGCCGCTAGCGGACTTTTTGTGCAGCGCAACAAAAGCGTCTTTAGATCACCCTTCTGGCGAGTCTAAGGAAAATATAATTCGTCAAACAGGCGTATTCGCGGTAATATTTCTTCATAAGCTCCATAGGAGCAGCTGGGCGGCGCGACAGCCCCGGGCATTTCCGAGACAGCGGCCCGCTCACCCAGCGAACCATGCCATCGGCGTGTTTTGCAGGGATGCAAGGAGATTGGGTTATGGCAATCAGGTTCTCCCTGTTCGGCCGGCGGACAAGCGCCCCGAGTTCCAGACAGTCCCGCGCCTATGCGTCGCTCAAGGACGCAGCTGCGGAAGCGGGTCTGCTGCCACCAACTGAGACGGTGAAACATATCCGGGACCGTGCACGCGAACGGCTGGCGCGCGCCGATCAGGCCTTCGACCAGTTCGAAGGAACAGAAAATATAAACTGACATCTAAGTCAGGCGGCGCTGAACATGCCCCGCGCAAGCGCTTCGATATCGGTTATCAAATCGATATGGCCGTTGGCTGTGCGGCTATCGTCCCGCGTCGAGCCTCCGATTTGACCTGTATCTGCTCTCTGCATTTTGAACACGACCGCTTCGCGGGCCCGGCTGACCCGGCTTTTGATCGTGCCTGGCGAGCAGTTGCAGATCTCACCCGCTTCTTCATAGGTATAACCGGCCGCGACGACGAGAATCAGCGCCTCGCGCTGCACATCCGGCAGATCGGACATGGCTGCCTGCAGAACCTTGAAATCTATCCTGGCATCCAGATCGGCTGGCGCCACCAGCGTATTTTCAGCAACTTCCTGTTCGAGCGGCGCTGAACGCCATGAACGCCGGGAATACTGATAAAATTCGTTTCGAAGAATTCGGAACAGCCATGGCCGCATCGGCGCACCCGGCTCGAAAGAATCGATCGCTTGCCAGGCTTTCAAACACGTATCCTGAACAAGATCATCCGCGAGTTCGCGCTCACGACACAAACTCCGGGCAAAGGCCCGCAACTCCGGAATCAGCCGCTCAAGTTCATCAACGAACGACCATTCATTTTCGGAACCCGGCAGTTCTTCCTGACAAACCGGAGACACTTTGGTCACAATCAGCGGCCTTTCTTTTGTTGTTCCTCTATACGCAACTTTTCGATCATTTCCTTCAGACGCTCAGGCAGAGGTTCATCCAATACAGGCTTGAAGTTTGCTCGCAGCGCGTCGCCAATTGCTCCTTCCAATACCCTCTGTCTTGCTAGTGATGGTGCCGTGCGCTTGAACGGCTCGATTGTCGCCACCCGCGACCTCGCCAGATACCCCAATAGAATGTCCCCACAGTGCTTCACCTAGGACTCATGAACGTACCCAATCGCTCATTTGCCCAACAATGACCTAAAAGGTGCCCTTATGGGGTTAAGAATGCGTTCATAAACGACCGTGTTTCGTCACGACAGGATAACTAAACGGTTTTATTGCCATTTTGTTATTCTATGGAATCTACAAGATATAATCCTAATCCAAGAAGGCCGCTGCGTGTTATACGAACTCGTTACCAAGGAATTGCCTTATCTGCGCCGTTATTCCCGGGCGATGACAGGCGACCAAGTGACAGGAGATCTGTGCGTCGAAGCCATGCTTCAGGAGTATGTCCTGAAGCCGCAGCCATCAGATGCACCACTTCCAAAAGATCGAATCGACTTGTTTGCGCTACTTGATTCAATCCTCGCAGACCCAGCCCAGTTGCCCACGCCGACTGAGTCTATTCCTGCTTTTCAGAGTCTGTCATCACTGTCCCGTCGCGCGCTGTTTCTGACTGCCGTCGAGCAGCTGGAATCGAGCGCTGTGGAAATGATTCTTAAAATCGGGCCAGAAGACCTGACGAACATTCTGAAAGAGGCCGAACGAGACCTTGCTTCTTCGCTGGCAACGGACGTTCTGATCATTGAAGATGAAGCGATGATTGCCTTCCAGCTGAAGGAGATCATTGAAAGCCTGGGCCACAACATGGTCGCCCGGGCAACCACACGGGAAGAAGCGGTCAGAGAAGCTCGTGCGACCAGTCCGGGTCTTATGCTGGTTGATATTCAGCTTGCAGATGGTTCATCCGGCCTGGACGCAATGGACGAGATCATAAAGTTCCACAAAGCTCCCAGCATCGTTATCACCGCCTTTCCGGAACGCCTACTCTCAGGCCGCGCCAATGAGCCTGCCTTTCTCATCCCCAAGCCATTCCGGGCCGATCACGTGAAAACGGTTATCAGCCAGGCCCTTCTGACCAAAGCGGCGAGCTAGCTTTCTGCCGGCCAGTTATCGTCCACTTCCGCTTCCTCGATGACGAGTTCGATCGGCACGGTATACTCGATCGTCAGCCCGGTATCCTTGTAGTCGCGTGTCACTTTCGCATTGGGCAACATTTCTGTCAGGCGCGTACCAAACCCAACTCTTTTGGGTGGTTTGACCCCGGTCAGGCCTGATTCGACCCACAGGACCCGAAGCAGGTTTCCCGATACACTCCATTCCACATCCAGCTGGCCTTCCGGTTGAGAAAAGCAACCATGTTTCAGCGCATTGGTGACGAATTCATGGATGACCATGCCGCCATCCCTGGTTGACTTCAGCGTAAGCTGAACATCTTCTCCCTTCAGATTGTATCGGATAGCTTTCTGACTCGAAATTTGAGCCAGTTCGTCTTCAAACAAGCTCCTCAACTGCAGGCCCTTCAATCCCGAAGATGACATGCGCGAATAGATTCTTGCCATTGAATCAATGCGGCTGCAGAAATCATCCGTGAACTGCTCTACTGACGTTGCCGAAGCACTTGTGATCCGGGCCGTTGCAAGGATAACAGAGACAAAATTCTTCACCCGATGGTCCAGCTCAGCTGTCATGACATCATGACTTTGCTGGAGTTCAACCAGGTGGGTGATGTTCTCCACACGCTGGACAACATACTGAACCTGCCCATCGGATCCATAGAATGGTTCCTGAGTGGACTGCCAGTGTATTGGACGACTGGTACCGTCCCGCCCTTTGACAATGGACTTCTGAACTTCGGAACGCGTTCTCTTTCCCTGGAAGGAAAGTATCCAATTCTTCCGGAAAGATGCCTCGACCTCCGGAGCCACATCGAACACATCGAACACATTCCTGCCGATCAGCTGCTCTTTCAAAACGCTGAACGATTTGCAGTATGCCGCATTTGCAAAAACAAAGCGCAAATCCCTGTCCAACGCCATGGTCGGGACCATCGACTGTTCGACAAATCCAGCGACAACGTGCTGGCTGACTTCAGCTGCACTCGTGTCCGAATGTTCTGGAGTGGGCAAAGCCGACATTGCGCCGTTCCTCACACTGATGCTCGATAGGAAGCTTTTATTATTGCTCTATCCTGACGATAGAGTCTGCATAGGCCGTTAATCCATCACCAGCCGTAAAATGCAGAAGAGCCATGGGGCAGGCATGTCCGTTTCGGCTGGGGCACTTTTGGCGAGGCTTCGATCCTTGCCCGGCAGCGGCTGGATGACCAACCGCCACAGGCGGAAATGCCTTAACTCTTTCTGAGATTAAATTGGAGCGGGCGATGAGATTCGAACTCACGACCCCAACCTTGGCAAGGTTGTGCTCTACCCCTGAGCTACGCCCGCGTCCTGATAGGGTATGCGGCAACCGGGGCTGCCGAGAGGCGTGATTAAGCGCATAGCGCACGGCTTTGCAAGGCCGAATTTCGGCGCCACTGCACAAATCATCCGCGAAGGACGGGGCGGATCTGATCGGGGCGCACTTCTCTCCCTTCAATATCCACAAAAGCAGCGCGGATCGCTGATTTGGAGCCTGCTTTTGTGAAACTGATTGGCGGCGTTTCCCCCTGACCAAGCCAGGCATCGCCCCACTGGGTCAAGCCGATAAGAATCGGTCGCAAAGACAAACCCATGGGAGACAGGACATATTCCGGACGGGAGCGTTTTCCCGGCGATTTATAAGTTCGTTTCGTCAACAGGCCGTCTTCGACCAGCTTTTTTAGCCGGCCAGACAAGACTGTGCGCGGACAGGCAAGTTCGGCCTGAAAGTCGTCGAACCGGCGCACTCCATAAAGTGCGGCACGCAGGATCAGCAACGTCCATCGGTCCCCGACTACATCAATCGCCTTTGCGAGATTACAGGCGTCCGGCTGAACGGGTGAGCGGCGGGCAAGAGGAATCTGCGTCATATCCAACTCCTGAATGGGTTCGCATTTGAAATCCAGACTTCTTCGCGAAGCCTTCACGTTTTTGCCGCAAGGCACAGGCAGACGCTCCCTTGAAACCGAGGTCCCGATGCTGCGCCGCTCAATTCACTTTGCCACCCTGCTTCTGCTCGCAACCTGCACCGGTACGCCGGACATGCCGGAGGCGCCCAGGGTCGCCATGCCAGACGCAGACTCAGCCTGGAGTCTGGACACGGTCGCAGAGCGCCTTTCCGAGGCTTCCTGCCCGGCAGGAACTGGCTATTCGACTCCAGCCCCGATCAGGATTTCCGCCAGTCCAATCGAACTTGGGCCTGAAGACGAGATCGCCAAGCGACTTTCCGATGATGTATCGTATGCTGGTGGATGGGCACTGACGTCGGATAATGCGAGCTTTGGCGGCCTTTCCGATCTCGCACTCGACGGCGACGGCAACCTGCTCGCGGTTGCCGATGATGGTGCGTTTGTCTGGATCAACCTTGAGAACGACACACCCAACGGTAACGGTCAGCTTGCCTACATGCTGGGAGCAGACGGTAATCTGCTCCAAGGCAAGTCATTGGGGGATGCTGAGGGTCTGGCGGTCCGGAATGGTCTTGCCATAGTCAGTTTTGAGCGCACCCATCGCATCTCGGCATTTGACCTGGATCGCTGCGGGGCGGCCGCGGTCGAGGCCTCCATCAGCCCGTTGCCGGACACATATGCAGACCGCCTCGTCGATGAGAATCGCGGTGCTGAAGCCCTCACAGTCACTCCAGAAGGCAATATCCTGTTCGGGTACGAGACAGTGGAGAACGGTCATTCGCCTATCGGCGCGGTGGCAAACCTCCAGGAAGCTGGCTGGACAGACGAAGTCGCGCCCAATCCGGCCGGTTACGCCTTTGTCGGGTTTGATACTGTTCAAATAGACGGCGAGGACGAGACCTTCTGGCTATTCCGCAGCTACGATCCCATCCGCGGCAATCGCAATGTGTTGCACTGGCGGAACGGCGACAGGGAGATCGTTCTCACCCGCCCGCTGGCTGTCGACAATTACGAAGGCATCACCGTCATGGACCTTGGAGACGGTATGGCCCGGGTCTGGATTATCTCCGACGATAATTTCAATCCACAGCAGCGCACGCTCCTGCTCGCCTTCGACATTGCAGTCGCTTCAGAATAATCCCGCTTACAATCGAGCGCGTTCACGCCTACATCTGATCTTGCACAAGGGCTGCGGCGTGCGCGAAGGGACTGATCTCCGGCGACCTTACTTTCCGTCAGGGAGCTGGCAATCTGGATGGGGCCGTGGCCCCGTCTCATCCGGCGCCCACCTAGTCTCTAGGTTGACGGGAGTGAATATGCCCTGCGGCGGTTGCGGTTCTTGTGCACATTTCCCGCAGCCTTTGCGTTTAAGAGGGCGTGACGCCCTGGCCGGACCTCTCTAAGGCTGGCTGCATGACCTCAGCTCCGCCCGATAAGATCCAACTACGACACCGGATGCGCACCATTCGCGCCGAAGCCGCTGCGCGCGATCCCGACGCTGCAGAGAAAATCGCTGACCTGTTTCCGATGAAATTGCTGCAGCGCTACGGTCCGGTCGTTTCCGGCTATGTCCCGATCAACGAGGAACTGGACCCTATGCCGCTGATGAAGCGGCTGGCTGACGCAGGGGCTGAACTGTGCCTGCCTCGGATGTTGCCGAAAGGCGGGATTTCATGGCGCCTGTGGAGCTTTGGCGAACCGCTGGAGCGACGCCCGTTCGGCTTAAGCGAACCAACGGAGGATGCTCCTGAAGCCCACCCAACGCTTATCCTGACCCCATTGCTGGCGTTCGATGCGAAGGGCAATCGCCTCGGCTATGGTAAAGGCCACTACGATCAGGCGCTGCAAACGTTAAGATCCGAAGGCCGGGCATTTGCCTGTGCGGTAGCTTATGCCGCCCAGCAGATCGACGATGTTCCTGCTGAGCCGCACGATCAACCGCTTGATTGGGCCATCACTCCGGCAGGCTCCGTTCCGCTGTTCATGATGCGCAATATGGCGGCTCTGAAACAGGGTTAATGGCCCGTTTCTTGCGATGGCCCGAATTGAGATCGGACCATCGAATGCCAACAGACACTACAGATCGCAGCCTGAAGAACTTCTTACAGGACTGGCAACCCCGGGCCGTCGTGGCTGCGGTTGTGGTGGCTTTTGCCCTTTGCGTCGCCATTTTTTCGGCTCTTCGACACCCGTCGGAACATTCCGAGTCACCCACCAACCGGGCTGCTGCCCCGCGGGTCGCCGACATGGCCGCCGTGGTCCCCTGGATCCCCAACCGCTCGGTAAACACACATCAGAAAATTCCTGCACGCCGGGAAGGTCCCTACACTCTGCAGCCTGATGCACCGATGCTGAAGTCAGATGGCGCATTCATTTCCATTCTCGGAAACGGCCTGCCAGCAGAGCGATTTTACATTTCCGAGCATAGCAATGACGACAGTTTCCAGGGCGGCGACTGGGTTCGCGAAAATGTGGTGTCTGGTCCTGACGGGCTCCGTCTGGACGTCACAGCGACGGGAAATCCGAAAAAGCCGTACGGACTGGCAGAGGTCTCGGTACTCGGCACCTATGGTTACGGTCGCTATGAAACGATCATGCGCCCGGCAAAGGGATCCGGGCTTGTGTCAGCCTTTTTCACCTACACCGGCCCCTATTTTGGCAACCCGCATGACGAGATCGATATCGAATTCGTCGGGAAAGACACCAGCATCGTTGAGCTGAACTACTTCCATAAAGGCAAAACCGGCAACAGCGCGCGGATCAAATTGCCGTTTGACGCATCCCAGCAGGATCACCTCTATGCTTTCGACTGGAAACCTGAAGGCATCAGCTGGTACGTCGATGGGAAGCTGATCTACCAGACGCCGGTGAACGATCCGCATTTGCCCAAAAATGCCGGGCGACTGTTCGTGAGCAATTGGACCGGAAAGAAAGAACTGCAGCAATGGCACGGCGCTCCGGACTTCGGTGACCGCGGTTCAGCTTACTATTCCTGCATCTCCTACACGCCGCTTGGCGAGAATACTCGCCGCTGTGCTGATGTTTTCCAGCCCGGCACGCAATTCCCGGCAGCCGGCGAATGAGACATCCATAAAACGGCGCCACTCCACCGGAGCAGCGCCGCCTTGTTTGAATACAATAAAGATACTCTATTATTCGTCGATGACCTGCGAACGGGCTTCCGGAAGCAGGACCGCCATCTGCTCGCGGATCTCCGCATCGCTGGTGCCCGTCTTGGCCTTGTCGAGGTCTGCACGAACCTTGCGGAAAACATCCTCGTCGCCTGCTTCTTCGAGGTCCGACAGGACGACCGTTTTCGCATAGGCTTCTGCGTCGTCTTCCCCCATGCCCATGACACCCGCGGCCCACAAGCCGAGCAGCTTGTTCCGCCGGTTCATGACCTTGAACTGTTGTTCCTCGGTGAGCGCAAACCGCGCTTCTTCCGCGCGCTCCCGATCGTTGAATGTGCTCATCACAGGACCTTTCCAATAACTAGACCTTGGCGGGATATAGAGTCCTCGGCAAGGTGTGTGCAATAATTGTTTCCCGCGACGGATTGGCGTAACAGGAGCCGCTAGCGGAGGGGCTGCGGCGATTCCTGTCCAGTGAGACCGTCCCGGCCCCATTACAGGGGCTCATGAAAGGGGTTTATCCATGAACAAACGGCGTGTCGTTTATGAAGGCAAGGCCAAGATTCTCTATGAGGGTCCGGAGCCAGGCACCCTTATTCAGTATTTCAAGGATGATACGACGGCTTTTGACGCCCAGAAGCGCGCTGTTCTGGATGGCAAAGGCGTTCTGAACAACCGCATCAGCGAGTTCATGATGACCCGCCTGGCTGGCGTTGGTATTCCGACCCACTTCATCCGCCGCCTCAATATGCGTGAGCAGCTGATCAAGAAGGTCGAGATCATCCCCCTGGAGGTTGTGGTGCGCAATGTGGCTGCGGGCTCTCTGGCCAAGCGTCTCGGCATTGAAGAAGGCCAGGTCCTGCCTCGTCCGATCGTCGAGTTCTACTACAAGGACGATGCGCTGCATGATCCGCTGGTGACAGAGGAACACATCGCCGCCTTCGGCTGGGCCGGCCCTCAGGAATATGACGATCTGGTTTCCCTCGCCCTGCGCGTGAATGATTTCATGTCAGGCCTGTTCGCAGCCGTGGGTATCCGCCTGATCGACTTCAAGCTGGAATTCGGCCGCTATTTCGAGGGCGATGCGGAGATCCCGCGCATTCTGCTGGCCGACGAGATCAGCCCAGATTCCTGCCGCTTGTGGGACTTCGAAACAGGCGACAAGCTGGACAAGGACCGCTTCCGCCGCGACCTCGGCGGGGTAACAGAAGCCTATGCAGAAGTCGCGCGCCGCCTCGGAATTATCCGGGAATCCGGAGAAACCGACAACGTCGTCAGCTTCAACAGCGGCAAGTAAACCGGACTACCCTGTTACTGCCGAAAATATTCCAATCGCCGGGCAATTGCGCTAGATGAGGCGCGACTCGCACCCCGCCAGGAGACCATCGGATGAAAGCCATTGTGCATGTTGCCCTGAAGAACGGCGTGCTGGACCCTCAAGGCAAGGCAGTTGCCGATACGCTGGCACGTATGGGGTACAAGGAAGTGGAAGGCGCCCGCATCGGCAAGGTCATTGAACTCGACCTCGAAGATGGGCTCAGCGAGGCAGACGCAAATACCCGCGTCAAAGAGATGTGCGAGAAACTCCTCGCGAACACTGTGATCGAAAGCTATCGCATCGATCTTCAGGGCTGATCGGCTTCCTCGTCCTTGCGCACATAACGCCCGACAAACCAGTCAGACCATTTGCCCGTTTCGGTGTCTTTTTGCCGGAAGTGCTGTGTGACTGAGCCATCTGCATTCAGAGTCCACTCCCCCGTGAATGGCGCCACGCCGACTCCACCACGATTGCGGATTTCTCCCTCCAGCAGCATGGATCCGGTATCGGTCGGCCCGCCGGAATAGTCGATTATACCGCCTGCATTCACCCAGATCTGGCGCCATTTCCCGGTACCGGGATCCAAGAAATTGTAGCTTTGTCCGGTACCGCCCCCGCTACTGGTCCAGTGCTCAATCAGGAGACAACCATGCTCCGCTGGCTGGATCGAATTCGTGCCCGCGAGATTTCCGGCCTGGTCGTAAACGTTCCAGTCCCCAATCCAGAAATCGAACTGGTGATAAACCGCGTCACTGCATGGCGGCGGTGGGTTAGCGGTCGGCGCCGGCGTGGATTGACCGGCCTCGACGGTTGAAGCCAAACAGGCAGTCACAGCAAGCGCCGGTAAGACGAGTATTTTTCGCATGGGGCTTCTCCGGTATCTTCCAAAAGAAAGCCAGACATAGCTCCCATAATCAAATCACTATCGATTTCCGGATAGGCGTTCTGGTCTCAACACCAAAATATAAGTGAGCATTCACTTGCATATATTGCATTTCGTGCTATCTGTTAAAGTGAGCACGGAGCCTCCTATGACAAGAAATATCGCGGCGACCAATACCACTGCCAAGAAAACGCGGGCGCGTAATGCGCGGCCAAAAATCGAGCGCGCGGCGTTGAAACTCTTCGTCCATGAGGGGGTGGATGCCGCAACAACGCGAGAGATCGCTGAAAAGGCCGGCGTGTCGGAAGGAGCGCTGTACCGGCACTACAAAGGCAAGGACCAGCTGGCCCTCAGTCTGTTCATGGAAACCCACAATCGCCTGGGCCAGATGATGCAAGAAGCCCTCTCCGGGGACGGCACGCTGGAAGACAAAGTGCACGCAGCCGTGAAAGCCTATTGTGAACTGGCGGATGAAGACTTCCTTCTGTTCTCTTTCCACCTTGTCTCACTCAACCGGTACCTTCCCTACGATAAAAAGCGCGAGGACGATCCCGTCTCCATTACAGAACGCATCATCGACGGATTGATGAATGAAGGCATGATCCCAAAAGGGGACCCTGCGCTGAAAGCGGCGATGGCACTCGGTGTGGTGATGCAGGCCGGTCAGAACAAGATCTACAACCGGTTGCCCGGTCTTTTCGCTCAGCATGCTGACGCTATGGCACGCGCCGTCGTGGCCGTGCTGAAATCAGAATAATCGCCCACGACTGCCACAAGACAAAAGGAAACTCGCCATGCGCGCAGCCCTGTTTACATTTGTCTATTACCTGCTTTCTGCCCTTTACGTTCTGACCTCTGTGCCCTTCCTCATTCTGCCAGGGCACACACCAGTTCGGGCGATCATCCGCAGCTATACCCGCGCCATGAACCTGAACCTTCGGTGGGTGGCAGGTATCCGCAAAGAAGTGCGAGGCCGGGACCAACTCCCCGAAGGGGCATTTATCCTTGCATCAAAGCACCAGAGCTGGGGGGACGGCTACCTTGTGTACCCGGAGGTCAAGAATCTCGCCTTCGTGACGGGTGACCATCTGGAGAAGTTTCCGCTCGTCGGCGGTATCCTGCGCAAGCTGGGAGCCATTGTAATCGACACCTGCGGTGGTGGGGACCGCAAGGCGGCATCCCTGCGCGAAGGCATGGAACGGGCCAAGCAGGACGGCCGGCGCATTCTTATCTATCCCGAAGGTCATCTGGCACCGGTCGACTATCACTTCCGTTACAAGCCCGGCGTCTGGCACATGGCGCAGGCCATGCAGGCACCAGTCGTACCGGTCGCGACCAATATCGGCCTATACTGGCAGCAGCAGGAAAAGGAAAAACGTGCCGGCACGGCGGTCATCGAATTCCTCGAGCCTATCCCCTGGAACTTGCCGAAAGAGGAATTCATGGAACGCCTCACTGAAGTGGTGGAACAGCGGACCGCTGAACTGGTCGCAGAAGGCCGCGGCACGCCGGTCAAACGCGCCACTCTGATCCCTGATCCGCCGAAGGGCATGGAAGCCAGCCCGACGATGTCCGATCTCGCGGCCTTCAAGAAGGCTTAGGCAACCGGTCCGAGCAGCGCCGCCCGCCACAATTCGCATTTCCGTTCGAAAGTCATCGAAGCATAGGCCGGGCTCGTGGAGGGCACAGCTGTCGATACAGCGCCGGCGGGTGAATATACAGCGGCGTATTTGTCGAAACTCGTCGCAGCCTTACCGCCATTCAGTGCGATACGGCGGATCTTTGGATGAGTGGCAAAGAAGTCCGAAAAATCGTTCGCCACTTCGGCCTTGATGTTCGCGTCGAGGCTACCTTCGCGCCGGCAAAGCTGCAGGACATCCCAAACTGCAACGCCATTTTCCATAAGGATCGCCTGGCGCTCAGCATAGGGCTTTTCCGGTCCTGCTCCGAACAGTTCACCCATGATCGGCCAGAACGCGTTCCGGCCGTGGGCATAGTACTGACCTGCTTCCAGGGACGCGACGCCAGGCATACTTCCAAGAATAAGACGCTGAGCGTCCGGCGCGGCTATCGGATCGAAGCCCTGAATGATCAAGGCAGACCTCCTGCCCAGTGGGTCAGCTTTACGCTTCAGCGGCAGGGACGATCGTCACGCTCTCGCCACAGCCACAGGCATCTGTCTGGTTTGGATTGTTGAAGACAAACTTCTCGTGCAGCGGCGTCACTTCAAAATCGACTTCACTGCCTAGCAGGAAAAGTACCGCTTTGGCGTCAATCAGGATGGTGACGCCATTGTCTTCGACCACTTCGTCCAGCGGTTCCGGCGCCATGGAATAGTCCATGACGTATTCCATGCCGGCACAGCCGCCATTCTTCACGCCGACGCGCAGATAGCCTGCGCCGCGTTCTTCCATGATCTCTTTCACACGCGCGGCAGCGGCGTCTGAGAGCTTTACGGGCTTGGGTCTTGGTCGTCTGGCCATGAGGGAAAGATAGGGGCGCACCCCTTCCCGTTCAATCAAAGCATGTTCAGCGCGAGGCGGGCTTCGTCGGACATGCGCGACGGATCCCATGGCGGATCGAAGGTCAGCTGGACTTCGACATCCTTTACACCTTCGACGGTGCGGGCGGCATTCTCCACCCATCCCGGCATTTCGCCGGCCACCGGGCAACCGGGCGCAGTAAGTGTCATTTCGATATCGACCTTGCGGTCATCATCGATGTCGACTTTGTAGATCAGGCCAAGTTCGTAGATGTCGACCGGGATCTCCGGATCGAACACGGTCTTGAACGCAGCGATCAGCGCATCGGTGATCTGGTTCAGCTCATCCTGTGGAATCGCTGAAGGCGCTGCAGTTTCAGCGGCAGCGTCCACGTCTCGGGAGGTCATGTCATCGGCCATATGAGCCACCTATACCAGCATTTTCCGGGCCTTGGCGAGCGCCTCTATGAAGGCATCGACTTCGGCCAGGGTGTTGTAGATGGCGAAGGAGGCGCGGGCTGTCGAGGGGACGCCGAGATGTTCCATCAGCGGCTGGGCGCAATGATGTCCTGCGCGGATCGCGACGCCGTATCGGTCCAAAATCTGAGCAATATCATGAGGATGTGCGCCTTCGAGGCTGAAGGTCAGCACGGCACCCTTGCCCGGCGCTTCGCCATGGATCCTGAGGCCGTTGATGCCGCGCAGCCCCTCCACGGCATGACTGTACAGGACCATCTCGTGTGCATGCACTGCTTCTGAGGGATGACTGCGTATCCAGCCCAGGGCTGCACCAAGGCCAATCGCTTCCAGGATTGGCGGGGTGCCGGCCTCGAATTTGTGCGGGGCCGTATTGTAGGTGACGCGGTCGCGGGTGACGATCTCGATCATCTCCCCGCCGCCCTGATACGGTCGCGCCCGGTCCAGCGCTTCCGCCGTGCCATAGAGCACACCGATGCCCGTTGGCCCGTACAGCTTGTGGCCGGTCATGACATACCAGTCGACACCAAGCGCCTGTACATCCACCGGGATGTGCACAGCAGCCTGGCTGCCATCAGCCAGAACTTGTGCACCGGCGTCATGCGCCAGCCGCACGATTTCCGCCATGTCGGTCACCGTGCCCAGCACGTTCGACATGTGTGTCATGGCGACGAATTTCGTCTTCGGCCCGATGACCTCCGCCAGTTCGGCCATGTCGAGCGCGCCATCATCGGTCAGGCCGACCCAGCGCAGTACCGCGCCGTGGCGTTCACGCAGGAAGTGCCAGGGGATGATGTTCGAATGATGCTCCATCACCGACAGGACGATCTCGTCGCCGGGCTTGATCTCGCCCGCCAATGCCGAGGCAACCAGGTTGATCCCCTCGGTCGATCCCTTGGTGAAGATGATGTTCTCGTGGCCGGGGGCGTTGAGGTAGGCCCGCGCGGATTCACGCGCCGCCTCATAGGCTTCGGTCGCCTCGTTCGACAGCGTGTGGATACCGCGGTGCACATTGGCATAAGCGGTACGCGACTGGTTCGCGACCGCATCGATCACGGCATTCGGCTTCTGGGCACTTGCCGCATTGTCCAGATAGACCAGCGGATAGCCGTTCACTTCCCGCGACAGGATCGGGAATTCCGCCCGGATGGCGTCGATATCCAGAACCGTACTCATCGTGCCAGCCATGCCCGCGCCTGCACCCGCAGGACGTCTTCCAGCTCGCCCGCCTCTTCCAGCGCCTCCGCGATGAAGGCTTCGGTCAGCAGGGCGCGCGCCTCTTCCTCGGTGATACCGCGCTGGCGCATGTAGAACATCTGGTTCGTATCGAGCGCGCCGGACGTATTACCATGAGCGCATTCCACGTCGTCCGCATAGATTTCGAGTTCGGGCTTCGCGAAGACTTCGGCGCCCTCCTCCAGCAGCAGCGCATTGTGCTGCATGTCGGCATCGGTCTTCTGGCCGACATTTCGCGGCACGAAGAACTTGCCCTGATAGACACCGCGCCCACCGTCCAAAACCGCGCCCTTGGTCAGCTGGCGCGTCACGCAGGACGGCGCACCATGGCGCACTTCGGTTGTGATGTCGGCATGATGGCCGTCTGCGCAGAGATAGGCTGCGTTCAGCGTGGCCTTCGCGCCGGTCTCCTGATGGGTCAGGCGCGTTTCCAGCCGCGTGAGCTTGCCACCAAAGGCCAAGGTCGTCTGACGATAGTCGGCGCCTTCATCGAGCTGGACAGCACCAGTTGCCGCCAAAACCTCTGCCTTCCCGGTCCGCTGGTAGACAGTGCGCGAACACTCCGCGCCCGCTTGCAGCGAGAATTCCATGAGCGAGGCCGTGAAGCCCGCACCGCCGAGATAGGACTCGCTGACGGCCAGCTTGGCTCCGGGCCGCACGATAATCTGGACGCGGGCAAAGTTTGCTTCGCCAGCGCCGGAGAAACGGAAATGGAGCCGCGGCAGGTCCTGCCCGGTCACTTCAATCATCAGCGTGCCAGGTTTGGTCTTGCCGCCAGCCAGAGCCGCGGCGAGCGCGCCAAGCGGCATGTTTTCCGATGCGCCAAAGGCTTGCGCCTCCGGTTTGGCCAGCACGCGGATACCTTCCGGCAGGCTCTCCGCCGAGGTGAAGCCGGTGGGCGTGAAGCTAAACAACACGGCGTCGTCTGCTGGCAGCGGGTCTTGCGCGGTACCAGGCTGCGCCGGGGTTTCGATCACAGGAAGCGACGCCTTGAAGTCGCTCCAGTGCCAGCCTTCCACACGACGGTGAGGCAAGCCGCCCTTGGCAAAGGCTTCAAACGCTCGCTCGCGGCGCGCGTCTTCCGGCAGCATGCCGTAGCGCGCGATGAGCTCCAGCTCCGCCGCGTTGGGGTTGGCAATCAGGTCGCGCAGCGCGGTGCTCACACCGCTTCTCCCACGACGCCTTCATAGCCCTCGGCTTCCAGCCGGTGGGCGAGGTCCGCCCCGCCGGTCTTGATGATGCGGCCGGCGGACAGAACGTGCACCTTGTCCGGTTTGATATAGTCCAGCAGGCGCTGATAGTGGGTGATTACCAGCATGCCGCGCTCCGGGCTGCGCATGGCGTTCACGCCTTCGGCCACGGTTTTCAGCGCGTCGATGTCGAGGCCTGAATCGGTCTCGTCGAGGATCAGGAAGTTCGGCTCCAGCATCATCATCTGATAGATTTCGAGGCGCTTCTTCTCACCGCCCGAGAAGCCGACATTCACCGGGCGCTTCAACATCTCCGCATCCAGTTTCAGCTGTTTGGCAATTTCGCGGGACTTCTTGATGAAGTCTGGCGCGGAAATCTCGTCCTCGCCGCGCAGCTTGCGCTGGGAATTCATGGCCGTCCGCACGAAGGTCATCACCGGCACGCCGGGGATCTCGACCGGGTACTGGAAGGACAGGAACATGCCTTTGGCGGCGCGCTCTTCCGGCTCCATAGACAGGATGTCTTCGCCGTTCAGCGTGACGCTGCCGCCAGTGACTTCATAGCCGCTGCGGCCGGTCAGCACATAGGACAGGGTGGATTTGCCGGCGCCATTGGGACCCATGATGGCGTGCACCTCACCTGCGGGCACCTCAAGGGTCAGCCCGTTGATGATCTGCTTGGCCTCTTCAGCCTCGCCCACGGTGGCGGTCAGGTTCTCAATCTTCAACATGGGGCCGATGTAGGACCGACCGGGCCTCAGGGAAAGCCCTTAGGTCAGGAATGGGGTGTTCAGAAAAGCTATTTCGCCTGCCAGTTCTAGCCGACACTGCCTTCGAGGCTCACTTCCAGCAGTTTCTGGGCCTCTACGGCAAACTCCATCGGCAGTTCCTGCAGGACTTCACGGACAAAGCCGTTGACCAGGAGGGCAACCGCCTGCTCCTCGCCGAGACCGCGCTGGCGGGCGTAAAAGAGCTGGTCTTCGGAGAGCTTGGTCGTCGTCGCCTCATGCTCAAGCTGTGCGTCGGCGCGGCGATTCTCGACATAAGGCACCGTGTGGGCGCCGCAGCGGCCGCCGATCAGCAGGCTATCGCACTGGGTGAAGTTGCGGGCCTTCTCGGCACGCTTGTTGATCGAGACGAGGCCGCGATACGTGTTGTCAGACTTACCGGCGCTGATGCCCTTGGAAAGGATCCGGCTCTTCGTGCGCTTGCCGAGATGGATCATCTTGGTGCCGGTGTCTGCCTGCTGGCGGCCATTGGTGACAGCGATGGAGTAGAACTCGCCCACGCTGTCGTCGCCGCGCAGGATACAGGACGGGTATTTCCAGGTGACGGCAGAGCCGGTTTCGACCTGGGTCCAGCTTATCTTGGAGCGAGCGCCCCGGCAATCGCCGCGCTTGGTCACGAAATTGTAGATGCCGCCCTTGCCATCTTCATCGCCGGGCCACCAGTTCTGGACGGTGGAATATTTGATTTCGGCATCGTCGAGGGCGACCAGTTCCACCACGGCGGCGTGGAGCTGGTTCTCGTCACGCATCGGCGCGGTACAGCCTTCGAGATAGGAAACATATGCACCTTCGTCGCAGACGATCAGGGTACGTTCGAACTGACCGGTATTTTCCGCATTCATGCGAAAATAGGTCGACAGCTCCATCGGGCACCGCACGCCCTTCGGCACATAGACGAATGTGCCGTCCGAGAACACGGCGCTGTTCAGCGTGGCAAAGAAATTGTCAGACTGCGGAACGACAGTGCCGAGATATTTCTTCACCAGCTCCGGATGCTCGCGCACGGCTTCGGAGATCGACATGAAGATCACGCCAGCCTTTTCCAGCTCCTTGCGGAACGTGGTGGCGACGGAAACCGAATCGAAGACGGCATCGACGGCAACGCGCGGGGCCTCGCGGGCAGCAGCCGCGGTCTCGGCAGCGCCTTCCACACCCAGCAACACTTCGGCCTCTCGCAGCGGGATGCCGAGTTTCTCGTAGGTCTCGAGGATTTCCTTCGGAACATCATCGATGGACTCATACTTCGCGCCGCTCTTCGGGGCCGCGTAGTAATAATAGGCCTGATAATCGATCGGCTCGTACCGGACCTTGGCCCAGGTCGGCTCTTCCATGGTCAGCCAGCGGCGATAGGCAGCAAGGCGCCACTCCAGCAGCCATTCCGGTTCTTCCTTCTTGGCCGAGATGAAGCGGATCGTGTCTTCCGACAGGCCCTTCGGCGAGAACTCCATGTCGATGGCGGTGGAGAAGCCAGCGGAATAATTCTCGGACTCGAGCGCCTTCGCGGCCTCGACCGTTTTCGCGTCGATACCTTCCTTGACCGTCACTTCCGTGCAGTCGTCTTCGTGCTCGTCCGTTCCGCCGCAGCAGTCCATCTTACTTATTTGTCCTCATCGGTCTGGCCGGTGCTACGCTCATGCCGCGCCTTGTCCAGCCGCTCAAAGCAGGCTCGACGGGCTTCGACGTCGACCTCCTGCTCGCAGGCCCTGATTGCTTCGCGGTCGTAGAACCCACTCCCGAACACATTCAGCGCAGAGCAGCCAGACATCACCAGAGTGCTCACCAGCACCGCGATTGGCAAAATACGTTTGCCTGTCAGTCGCATCAGGTTGTCTCCTTCTGTACTGCGCGCTCGGCCGCCTTCAGCCATGCATCCGCGACGCCGTCAAAGTCTGACGGCAGTGTACTCCATCCAAAGCTGGTGCGGATTGCCGATTCTGCAAGGGTGTCATCCGCGCCCATCGCCATGAGGACAAGGCTGCGTTTGACCTTGCCGGAGGAGCAGGCGGAGCCCGCAGAGATGCACACGCCTGCCAGATCCATGGCCATGACCTGCGTTTCCGCGGAGAAGCCCGGCTTTGCGAAATTTGAGACGCCCGAGAGCCGTGGGGCTCGCTTGCCAGTAACCAGCACACCGCCTTCAGCTTCGAGGCGGGCCTCCATGGCATCACGAAGAGGGCCAAGCGCCGCGTATTTCGGCAAATCGCGCATGGCCGCCTCAATCGCTGCACCAAACCCGGCGATCGCAGCGACATTCTCCGTACCGGAGCGGAGCCCTCGCTCCTGCCCGCCGCCATATTGGACGGCTTTCAGCGGCGCACCGGCCCGGTGCCAGAGGGCACCTGCGCCCTGCGGCCCGCCGATCTTGTGGGCGCTGACAGCGAGGTAGTCGACGCCCAACAGACCCACATTCACCGGTATTTTTCCAAGGCCCTGGACTGCATCGCAGATGGTCAGCCCGCCAGCCTCGCGAACCAGCGCGGCGGCCTCTGCGACCGGCTGGATGATGCCCGTCTCGTTGTTCGCGAGCATCAGGCACAACACAGGCGTGCCTTTGGCAGCATGATTCCATGTCTTCAACCGACCTGCGAGGTCTTCCAGGTCCACCGTCCCGGCAGAGGTAAGGTAGGCCGTCTCCATCACGACGCTGGAATGCGCCGCGGCCTTGCCAATGGCTTCATGCTCCAGCGCCGAAACGATCAGCGTGCATTTGCCCTCAAGTCCTGCCACTGCGCCGTGGACCGCCAGGCTGTCGGATTCGGTGCCGCCGGAGGTGAAAACGATGTCCTCCGCCCGGCTGCCGATGGCACCCCCCAGCACCGAGCGCGCCCGCTCGACAACGCCACGCGCCGCGCGCCCAGCCGCATGCACGGAGGACGGGTTTACGGCCCCCATGTCGTAAACTGCGAGCATGGCCTCGCGCGCTTCCGGGCGCAGCGGGCTGGTCGCATTGTGGTCGGCATAGATCATGCGCCCCATATAGCCTTTCATGCGCATGGGTGCACCTGCAGAAAAATTTGCTTTTCAGTGCGCGTTTGGCTTATCACCCGGCGCTTAACCCGAAATTCCGAGGATGCCATGGCAGAACTCATCATTCCGGGCCCTCAGGGCCGTATCGAAGCGCGTTACACAGAGCCGCCATATGATGGCGCGCCGATTGCGTTGATCCTCCATCCCCACCCGAAAGCCGGTGGCACGATGCAGGACCCGATCTCGATCATGTTGTACCAGATGTTCGAGAAGCATGGCTTCGGCGTTCTGCGCTACAATTCCCGCGGCGTCGGCCGCAGCCAGGGCCAGTATGACCAGGGCATTGGCGAACTGGAAGACGCCGCCTATGTTCTTGATTACATTGAAAACATGGCAGAAAGCCCACGCTATGTCTGGTGCGCCGGCTACTCTTTCGGCGCCTGGATCACGCTTCAGCTGCTGATGCGCCGCCCGGAAATCGATGGCTTTCTCGCCATCTCGCCGCCGGCCAACCATTACGACCTGTCGTTCCTGGCCCCGTGCCCGGCGTCCGGCCTGATCGTGTCCGGTGACAGTGATGCGGTTTCTTCCCCGGAAGATGTGGAGCGCGCTCTCACCAAAGTGCGGGTCCAGAAAGGCGAGGAAATCGAGCGGACCACCGTGAAAGGTGCGAACCATTTCTACCAGGATCGCCGCGAAGAACTGATCGGCACCTGCGAGGAATACCTGCTTCGCCGCCTTGCTGCCGCCGAAGAGAAACTGCGCCTTGAAGCTGAAGGCGACTAAGCCAGCACAATTCCACCCGTCATTGGTTCCGGCACGCCCGTCGTGCCGGGCCAGCTGATGGGCAGGCCCCGAGCCGAACGCGCAGCCAGATAGGCAAAGGCTTCAGCCTCGATACTGTCACCTCGCCATCCGGCCGCCTCCGCACTCAGCACGGGGCACGGCAATGCCCGGGCGAGGGCATCCATCAGCGCCGGATTATGGCGCCCGCCACCGCAGGCAATGACCCGGGAAGGCACTTCCGGAAGTTGAGAAACACCCGCAGCGACAGCCCGCGCCGAAAACTCTGTCAGGGTCGCTGCGCCATCTTCCACGGACATGCCCTCAACCATGGCGGCCGAAAAATCATAGCGGTCCAGCGATTTGGGCGGCGCCTCGCTGAACCAGTCATGCTGCAACAGCCGCTCAAGCAGCGCCTCGTCCGCCGTGCCGGTCTTCGCAAGGGCGCCGCCAAAATCATGCGTGCCTCGCCCATGCCCTTCGACCCATTCGTCAATCGGGCCATTTGCCGGGCCAGTATCGAAGGCAATCAGCGTACCGTCAGCCAGTTTGGCCGTGATGTTCGCCACACCGCCAAGATTCAGGACGCAAGCCGCACCATCTCCCAGACGCTGCAGGAGTGCTGAATGATAAGCCGGGGCGAGCGGCGCGCCCTGTCCGCCTGCGGCGACATCCGCCGTCCGGAAATCGCAGGCCAGCGGCACACCCAAAGCCGCCTGCATGGCAGGCGCATTAATCAGCTGCAGCGTTGCGCCCGGTTTGCCGGGCATAGGCCGCCGGTGGAGAACCGTCTGGCCATGCACGCCCGCCAGCACCGGCGCCGGACCAGTCCAGGCCGAGAGCAATTGCTGCATGGTTTCAGCATGCGTCTGCGTGACGACCGCTTTTGCCGCTTCAAAGGCCGATTCCGGCTCAGGGCCGGACCAGTTCCAGGCGCGGGCCGCATCCGTCGCCTGCTGCAGGATACGGCGTTCCTCGGGCAGGTATTTACGCTCGGCAGTCGCGCCAAACTCCAGCACCTGCTCGCCATTCGTCAGGATCAGCGCTGCATCCACAGCGTCCAGAGAGGTGCCGGACATGAAGCCCGCCACCCATTTTGGCCCAGAATCTGAGAGGGAATCTGAAATCGCGGTGTTCAAGCGGCTCCCTTTCCGTGCTACGCGCCCTGCCTTCACGGAGACACGAGAAGATGAGCGAATACAAGTCGGAATTCCTGAAGACGCTGCAGACGCGCGGCTTCATCAAGCAGGTCACTCACCCGGCCGAGCTTGACGCCTATTGCATGGCGGGCATTCCAATCGCGTATATCGGCTTCGACGCGACGGCGGACAGCCTTCACGTCGGCTCGCTCCTGCAGATCATGATGCTGCGCCACCTTCAGAAGGCCGGCGGCAAGCCCATCGTCCTGATGGGTGGCGGCACGACGAAAGTGGGCGACCCGACCGACAAGGAAAAGTCCCGCCCCCTGCTGACAAATGAGCAGATCGAGGCGAACATTGCCGGCATCAAGAAAGCCTTCGAACCGTTCCTCACCTTCGGCGACGGCCCGACCGACGCCATCATGGTCAACAATGACGACTGGCTGGGCAAGCTCGGCTACATCGAACTGCTGCGCGAAGTCGGCGTGCACTTCACCATCAACACGATGGTGAAACAGGACACGGTTGCCCGGCGCCTGGCCAATGAGCAGCCCTACACCTTCCTCGAATTCAACTACCTGCTGATGCAGTCCTACGACTTCCTTGAGCTGTTCCGCCGGCAAAATTGCCGTCTGCAGCTCGGCGGATCTGACCAGTGGGGAAATATCGTTGGCGGCGTGGACCTCGTTCATAAGGCAGCGGGCGGTGACGTTTTCGGACTCACAGCCCACCTGATCACGACCGCTTCCGGCGGCAAGATGGGCAAGACGGCCGATGGTGCGGTCTGGCTGAATGCAGACCGCAAGAGCCCCTACGAATACTGGCAGTTCTGGCGTAACTGCGAAGATGCCGACGTCGGCCGCTTCCTGCGCCTGTTCACCGAGTTGCCGCTGGATGAGATCGAAGCACTGGAAAACCTTGAAGGTGCCGGGATCAACAAGGCCAAGGTTGCACTTGCCAATGCAGCGACAACAATGCTGCACGGCGAAGCGGCAGCAAAGGAATCCGAAGCGGCAGCGTCCGCTGTATTTGCCGGAGGCGGAACAGCCGCCGCCTTGCCGACCGTAGAGATTCCGTCTGCGGAGCTGTTCAGCAATTATCTGGTTGCCGCGGCTTTTACAGCCGCAGGCCTGACAGAAAGCAATGGTGAAGCCCGCCGACTGATCAAGCAAGGCGCCGCGAAGATCAATGACCAGCAGGTGAAAGATCAGAACGCTACGCTGGCGGAATCCGACGTGGTTGACGGCACGATCAAGCTGTCCGCCGGCAAGAAACGCCATGCACTGGTAAAGCCAGCCTAACCCCTAGAACTCTTCGTCTGGAATGGGCGGCAGCTCCGAGGGGATCGGCTCATCCGGCGGGCGCGGCTTGGCTTCCGGGATCCGCGTATCCGACGGGTTTTCAAAGATCCGTCGGATGACGCCCGGTGCCAGCGCGGAAAGCGGATTCACCGAGACGTTAGCTTTCTCCATCGTGCCGCGGATCGCATAGGTAAGCGAGAACACGCCCTCACCGTCCCGGCCGACAACCAGATCCCCCAGGATCGGGATTGTTCCGAGGGCGGAGTTCATACCGAAGCTTGGTACGAGGACGCCGTCGAACTCGATCGTGCCATCCTTGGCGTCGAAATAGCCGTTCGTCGTGAGGCCGAGAGCAGGCCCCTGTGCTTTTGCACCTGATACGACGTATCGCTCCCCCGCCACGGTCAGCGGAATATCCAGCCGGGAGAACAAGACGCCCTCTCCGCCGAGCGTATCCGCCAGTCCGCGCAATGACGCGAGCGAGAGAATTTGCGTCAGGAAGGGTGCATTGTTCAGACGGGTGTTGGTGATGGAAATATCGAACTTGGACGGCTTGTTGTCGTTCGCCAGCATGCCATCCATTTCCAGCTTGCCGCCATCGAGATAGTCGATGCCGAGGAAAGCGCTGGCGATGAAGCCTGCGTCTCCACTGGAAACATGGAAGGTCGCCGCCTGGCCACCATTGGTGTCGAAACGCGCCTCAAAGGGGGATCCATCGGCAGCGAGACCTGTGGCCTTGAAAGTCTCTATGCCGGCGGCGCCGGTGGCCATGGAGAACTTCGCCTCCGTCATGTCGAGGCCGGGGCGCAGGGTGAGCGTGTCGACATTCGCCGAAACGCGAATGGGCGTTTTACTTCCTGCATCATCCGCATCCCCAATGGCACCTACACCGGGCATCGCGCCGGAAAGATCCAGATAGGTGCCGGTCAGGCCAAAATTGAGCGCACCGTCCCTGCGCGTGACGGTTCCGCCGACATCCGCCTTGTTCTTCAGATAAGCCCGGCGCAGCGTCGCGGAAACGAGCTTGGAATCGCCACCCAGCGTGAAGTCACCGTCGAGATAGGCGTCGTCCGCATGGAACACCACTGTGGCCGTATAGCCTTCTTCGAACCCTTCATAGTGAACCGAAGCCTTGGCCGGCTTGTCCCGTCCTTTCACCCAGCCGATCTCGGAAAGATCCAGTCGGGATTCGGTCAGGTCCAATGCGGTGTCTGCAATGATGCGGGATCCCTCCCCGATTTCAGCCTGCACCTCGATCGGGATTTCTCCTGACAGATAAGCACGGCCCAGAACACCGAACTCGTTCAGGAAGTCCGGCGTAACAATACTGGTCGCCGACAATAGCGATGGCTGGGCACTGTCATTGAATGCATCGCGCCAGGTGAATTGAACAGGAGACGGACCAAGGTTTCCAAAGCCGGAAATGGTCATGCCGTCCTGGTCAACATTCACTTTCGCCGAACCTTCCGTCAGATCGAAGCCAAGCGCAGCATCCTTGAGCCCAGCCTCAGCGACGTTGCCGATCGCAGTGAACCGGATATCTTCATACGGAACATCGTCCAGCGCAGGCCGGAACATTTCGAAAGTCATTTCCCCGTCGCCAGACAGGCGCGCAGGGTCGAAATCGATTTCAAGGCGAGAGTCGACCAGCATTTTCATGATCAGAGAAATGGGCCCATGACCGCGCGCAAAAACCCGGAAATCTCCACCGCGAACATTGAATGCTGGCATCAGAAATGCGCCCTCGTCGAGGTCCCACCCGCCATATTCGCCGGAATCCAGCGTCACCCGGAAAGAGTTGCCGGTCAGCCGCCCAGTCCCGCGTCCTTTTTCGACGGGAGGAAGGTCCGACAGGAATTTCACCCAGGCGTCTTCCGCTACGAAGGTAAGCTCAAGGTCTGAATCGCGCAGGTAGCCGTCTTCGCCAAAGCTGTCGCGCTTCAGGTCGATATGGCCTTTGATGTCCTTAAGTGCGCCGGCCTCGACATGATCCCGCGCGAAGTTCCTGCCACCGGTCCCAAGACCAACGGGCCAGAACGCCATCACCGTATCCTTGGTCACATCCCCGCTGGTCTCCAGAGCGATGTGGCCGAGGATCGGCGGCTCACCCTCCTGCTTGTCCTGCGTAAGGCCAATGTTACCCGTCACAAGAAAGCCTGCGTCCTGCTCCATAAACACGAGGGCGAGCTCGTCGACTTTCCGGTCAGCGACACTCATCAATCCGGACGCCTTCAGGCCAGTCAGGGTAATTGGACGCTCGAACACCGGCGTGAAATCCAGCGTGAGTTCTTCACTCGAGAGCTCAAAGTCGTGTGCGGACTGTCCTTGCAGGATGTCTTTCAGCGTCAGGCTCGCCTGTCCGCTGGCCGGACCAACCTTGTCGCCCGTCACGTCCACCCGCATCGTGTCGTCATTGGCGAGATAGGTCGCGGTGACATCGAGCCCTTGCACGTCAAGACCACCAGCAAACGGCATGTGACCTTCGCCCATATTGGAATGAAAGGCGATCTCGCTGATGCCGGTGGCCTGAGCGTAGTCGAGAGTCACATCGGCATTCGCGGGCAGGCCTTCGAAGGCATCCACTTGCGCACCGAAGCGGGCCGCCAGATCCGCCAGCGGCCAATCCGCCACCGCGAACTCTGCATGCAGCTTTTCCTCAAGCGTGTAGGAGCGGACCGTCGCCGCCAGCCCGCCTGGCAAACCCGCGCCCGCGCCAGTCCCGGCCGCGCTGACCAGGATACCGCCCTCCTCACGTGAAATCCGCCCCTTCGCATCTGTTATGTCGAGAACGGGTTGCTGGTTGCTGTCCCGGAGACGGAATTCGAAGCCGGCAAAGCCCAGATATTCGAGCGCATAGTTCTGCTCGCCCTGCTTCAGCGCCTCCAGGATCGGCGGAATCACTTCATTAGCGCGCTGCAGCCACTCCTGCGGGGTTTCAGGCAGCTTTCCGACAGGGATTTCCGGCAGAGGCTCACCGCCGACAAACCAGGTGGAGGGTGTTTCCTGGTCGATATTGACCCAGCCATCCTCGAGATCGAGGCGAAGGACTTCTATATCGCCCAGAACCAGCGATGATCCTGAAAGGACGATATTGGCATGTTGTGCTTCCGCACTGACATTGCCTTTCGCATCCATCATCTGGAGCCGTGATCCGGAAATATGGAGACGTTTGTCTTCCGCCGACCATTCGAGCTGCACTCCGCCGAGGCGCACCTCCCGTCCATCGCGCGCTTCTGTCATTGCGCGCTCCAGGTCGTCCCGGAACATCGACAGGTCCATCGGGCCGGAATAGAGCCGGGCGGCGAGCAATCCCGCTGCCACAAACACAAGCAGGATCAAACCGCCGAGGATTTCGAGAAAAATCAGTGAGGCGGTCTGGCGGACCAAGGGCGCGCTCCGTACAAGTCGGGTCCAGTCATATACGCCGTTCAGCGCTGTGTCTGGTATAAGCAGTACAGCCGGAGCGCACCATAGGAGGATTACATGGCAATCGGGCCCAAAGAAGGCGGACGTGCCCCGAATTTCAGCATGGATTCAACGCAAGGGCCGATAAAGCTCGGCGACTACAAGGATCAGGTGTTGGTTCTCTACTTCTATCCGAAGGACGACACGCCTGGCTGCACGACCGAAGCGAAAGACTTCACAGACCTTGCACAGGAGTTCGAAAAGGCCGGCGCGAAAGTCGTGGGCGTGTCTCGTGACACGCTGGCGAAGCACGAAAAATTTGCGGCAAAACATGATCTCGCCGTGACGCTTGCGTCGGACGAAGACGGCAAGGTTTGCGAAGCCTACGGCGTCTGGGTCGAGAAGAAGAATTATGGCCGGACGTATATGGGAATCGAGCGCTCAACATTCCTGATCGGACCTGACAAAAAGGTAATCCGAATCTGGCGAAAAGTGCGCGTCAAAGGCCATGCCGAAGATGTACTCAATGTCATCAAATCGGGCGCCTGAAATCTGGCCTCGTGCAAACAATTTTCCCATGTTTAACAAGCCTTTTACCCTCATGGGCGAAAATTTACATGAATTCTGTGCCCGAGGGGTTACACCTCGTATCGAAATCGGTATGTATTATCTTCAAGGGTTTGGGAAACCTGCTGTAGTGACTGCTGCAGTGGGGGCGTGATTTTCCGGTTCTACGGGTGGCGTGAATGGCGAAGTTGAGCGCGAATCTGAAGGCGGCCTTCAATAAAGCCTTCCCTGAGCGTCAAATTTACCATCGTAGCGGCGGCACAGTCCGCTATATTTCTGTGTCTCCATGGCAGCAGGCGATTTTTGCTGCGGGCATTGCCGCCCTGGCAGGATGGACCGTTTTTGCGACCGGCTCCTTCGTCCTCAGTGGCGGTAGCAGCGCCCTTTCCGGTAATCCGGATGGCCGCGAACTCGCCAAGTATGAGCGCTGGGTACAGGAACTGCGCGCCAAGGATGCGCTATCCCGTTCGCTGCTGGAAGAACGTACTGACGCCTTCCAGAAAGAAACCGTGGAGTGGGAAGAGCGTCAGAAGGCCCTCGAAGACCTCTACAAGCAGCTTAAAGGCGAGGACGACCTCGAAACGTCTTCCCTGAAGGGCGATGGCGCTGCGCTGCTTGTGCAGGCATCTATCGAAGAAGCCGACAGCCGTCAGTCGCGTGAACCTGTCCGCATCACCGCCCAGTTTGAAACAGCCAGCTCTCGCGGGTCGGTGCGAGCCCTGAAAATGGATCAGGAACGCATTCTAGATGAAGCCGAGGAAATCGCCACGGAGCGCACTGAACGTGCCCGGGGCATCCTGGCACTCACATCCGTTGGCTCAGACCGAATCGTGGCCAGCAGCGAAACGGGCGGACCGTTCATTTCGCTCGCCAATGCGACCGCCGGGCCCGATCTCAGCAATCTCTCGCTGACCGATACCACTTTCTATTCCCGCCTGTCGCAGACTCAGGCGCGCGTCGCGGAAATGCTTTACTATGAGGACATTGTTTCCTCATTGCCGCTGGGACGCCCCGTCGGGGTACCGTACCGGCTGACCAGTAATTACGGCGTTCGCGTCGATCCATTCAAGAAACGCCCAGGCTGGCACAACGGCATCGATATGGCGGCTTATCACGCAGCCCCGATCGTCGCCGCAGGGCCTGGCGTCATCTCTTATGCAGGTCCCCGTTCGGGCTACGGGCGGCTTGTAGAAATCGACCATGGGCACGGCTTCAAGTCGCGCTATGGCCACCTCAGCGGAATTACGGTAAAAAAGGGACAAACCGTGGAGGTCGGCGATCTTGTGGGCAAGATGGGTACAACCGGTCGAAGCACGGGGGACCACCTTCACTTCGAAGTCTGGTTTAACGGCAAACCTTATGATCCAATAAAATTCCTGAAAGCAGGCCGTCATGTTCACCAAGAGTAACAAACACAACGATACGCCGCCGGCTCCTGAGCCAGCAAAGGTCCAACCTTCCGTCGATGCCATCCGTGGCGCCGCTTCAAAGCCGGCTGCCCGGGCTGCGTCCATCATTTGCGCAGACATGAAGATCAACGGTTCGGTGACCTCTGAAGGCGCACTGCAGATCGACGGCACCGTCGATGGCGACGTCGCCGCAACCGACATCACGATCGGCGCTTCCGGTCACATCACCGGCGAAGTGAAAGCCGAAGTCGTGAAGGTCAAAGGCCGCATCAAGGGCTCGATCCGTGCCCGTAAGGTCGAGCTTGAGACGGGTGCTCATGTGAAGGGTGACATCGTGCACTCCTCACTGCAGATCCAGTCCAACGCTGTGTTCGAAGGCCAGGTGAAGCATTCCGAGGATCCGCTGAAGGATGCCGCACCGCGCGCTGCCGCCAGCGATGCTCGTCCTTCTACTTCGCCGTCGTCCAGCGCGGCCCCGAACGCGACCAGCGGCTTCGGTATTGCACCGACCGCTTCCTGATCGGTCCTGCTTCTGAATTGAGACGCCGGCATCAAGAGATGCCGGCGTTTTTCTTTGTTTCGCAAGACATTGGCCTGAGCCCTGGTCTTGCCCGGCGTTTTCCACCTGATAGGGTCCGCCGCAATCGTGATTGCGGAGTATCTGATATGCGTGCGTGTTTGATTGCCTTAGGTCTGGCCCTGTCCATGGGACCCGCATTTGCTGAAGAACCGGCAAGACCTGGAACGTCTGAACCCGCCGCCAGCAAAGCAGATATTCCTGAGGCGAAAGTCTTCACTTCCGACCACACGTTCAAACTTCGCGGCCAGACCATCAAGTACAAGACGATCGCGGGTGAAACCTATCTCCGGGATGAGAAAGACGAGCCGACCGCATCCATCTTTTCGGTGGCCTATATCCGTGATGGCGTGAGCAATCCGACCACCCGCCCTGTGACGTTCGTCTTCAATGGTGGCCCTGGGTCCGCGTCGCTGTGGCTGCACATGGGCGCCTTCGGACCGAAACAGGTGATCACGCCATCGGACGCGCGCGGTGTCGGCGCCCCGCCCTACACGATCCAGGACAATCAGAATTCACTCCTGGACGTCAGCGATCTGGTCTTCATCGATCCCGTCGGGACGGGTTACTCTCGTCCGCTGGGAGACACAGAAGGCAAGGAGTTCTACGGCGTCAACGAGGACGCGGAGAGTATTGCCGAGTTCATTCGCATCTGGCTGACCGAAAATGGCCGTTGGAACAGCCCGAAATTCCTGGCCGGTGAAAGCTACGGAACCACCCGGGCGGCTGCCCTGACGGAGAAGCTGCAAGGCGGCTGGAACGGCATCGGTCTCAATGGTGTCATCCTGATCTCGGCGATCCTCGACTTCCAAAACGCCCGATTTGCGCCTGGAAATGACTCCGCGCATATCTCTTTCTTCCCAACAGAAGCAGCCATCGCCTGGTACCACGGCAAGGCAAACAAGGCACGATGGAACAATAATTTCGATGCGTTCGTGGCTGACGCCCGCAACTATGCGACAGACACATTGGCCCCGGCCCTGATCCGCGGTTCCACTCTTACCGCAGAGCAAAAGAGCGCCATTGCCGCTGACATGAGTGACTATCTGGGCGTTGCTGCGAAGTGGATTGAGCTGGCCAACCTGCGAGTGGACCCAACGCGGTTCCGCAAGGAGCTGCTGCGCAATGAAGGCTATACGGTTGGGCGGTTCGATGGCCGCTACAAAGGCATCGACAGCGAAGGCACGTCAGACACACCTGAAAATGATCCATCCGGATACGGAATGGATACAGCCTATGTCGCTGCGATCAACGACTACTTGACCCGCGAGCTGGACGTGGATTTCACGCGCCCCTACAAAGTCCTGACTGGCGGACCGGGTTCCCAATGGAACTGGAGCATGAGCGAAGGTGGCTGGCCTGCTTACGTGAACGTCACCCCCTGGCTTGGAAAAGGCATGCGTGAAAACCCGGATCTGAAGGTTCTTCTCGCCTCAGGCTGGTACGATCTGGCGACCCCGTTCTTCGGTGCCGAAATGGCCATGTATCAGAATGGCGTCGTTCTTGATCGGGTTCAGTTCGATTACTACGACGCCGGTCACATGATGTACCTGAAGGAATCTGACGGCACGAAGCTCTCCGACGACGTCCGTAAATTCATCGAGGCTGGCCAGTAAGCTCCATCGGAATCACGCACTCTTTCGGACCAGCGCTGTGTTCATACGGGCGCCTTCGACCACGATGACATCGCCATTGTGGATGATCTCGGAGCCATCGACGATCTCCGCGCCCCAGACAGTGTCGCCGATCTTTACGCGTCCCTGCCCGGCATTCGTGAAGTCCGATGTGGCGACGCCGCGCTGACCGACAAGGCTATCCATTCGCTTGTTGAGCGTCGGATGTTCTGGTGTGGTCTTGCGCATGCCCGACAGGACCGTGCGCCCAACAACAAACAAGCCGACCGATGCTGCGCCGAAGAACAGGACTTGCCCCTGCCATGTGGCGAGACTGTCCGGGGCGAGCCAGGCAAAAGCGGCGGTAAGCCAGGCTGCGATGGAAATCATCAGCAGATCGAACGTCCCGGTCATCATCTCGATGCCGAAGAGCATCAAGCCAAGCGCAAGCCAGTGCCAGACAGTGAGATGGGTGAAGAGTTCTTCCAACATTGTCGGTCTCCTAGAAGCAGGTTGGCATTCCGGTCCCCGGCCGAGGCCGGGACACCAGGAAAAATCCAGCCTTAAGTCCGTGTGGGCGGCACAGCGCCCGATTGAACCTGAACGTCCTTCGCAGCGCCCGTAAGGCCTTTAATGCCCTCGATCGCTCCGATGATGCTGGAGAACTCTGCCGGAATGATGACCGTCTTTTGCTGGTTGGAAGTCGCCAATTTGCCGAAGGCTTCGACATAGGCCTGGCCGAGGAAGTAGTTGATCGCATTAACGTCACCGCGCGCGATCGCTTCGGACACCATTGCGGTGGCCTTGGCTTCCGCTTCGGCTTCGCGTTCCCGGGCCTCAGCATCCCGGAAGGCGGCTTCACGGCGGCCTTCTGCTTCAAGGATCTGCGCCTGTTTCTGGCCTTCAGCTTTCAGAATCGCCGACTGCTTGTCGCCTTCTGCGGTCAGGATCTCCGCACGCTTCAGACGTTCAGCTTTCATCTGGCGGGCCATGGCTTCAGTGATGTCTGCCGGCGGGCTGAGGTCGGCGATCTCGATCCGGGTCACCTTTACGCCCCACGGATTGGTCGCGGCATCGATCACGTTGAGCAGGCGGGCGTTGATGTCATCGCGGTTGGACAGGACTTCGTCGAGGTCCATCGAACCGACCACGGTACGGATGTTTGTCAGTGAAAGGTTCTGGATAGCGTGATGAAGATTGTTGACTTCGTAAGCCGCAGCCACCGGGTCGATCACCTGGATAAAGACGATGGCATCGCAGGACACCATGGCATTGTCCTTGGTGATGACTTCCTGTTGAGGAACATCAAGGACCGTCTCCATCATGTTCATTTTCCGCCCCACTCTGTCGATGAAGGGCGTGATGACAGACAAGCCGGGCGTCAGCGTCTTCGTGTAACGGCCAAACCGTTCGACCGTGAAATTGTAGCCCTGAGGCACGAATTTGAATGCCGAAACCAGACCAATGACCGCGACGGCCATTACCAGCACGATCACTGCAAAAAACGGATCCATGGGGTCCCTCTCCTTTGTTACGCCCATAAAGGTGGGGAGAATTTTCCGTTTTTCAATAAATACCCAACCAAAAACGGCGTGCTCGTCCCCAAGCACGCCGATCATGGATCAAATTGGTTAAAACGCGTTATGCCTGATAAATCAAAGTTGTTCGAGCATGTAGTCAGCGCTGGAAACTTTGAATTCGCCGCCTTGCTCGACATTGAGCTCTGTAACCACTCCGTCTTTGACGATCATCGAGTAGCGCTGCGAACGCTGCCCCATTCCGAAGCCTGAGCCATCCATCTCAAGACCGAGCGCCTTCGCGAAGGTGCCGTTACCGTCCGCCAGCATGCGGACCTTGCCGTCCGCGCCAGCGCTCTTGCCCCATGCGCCCATGACGAACACATCATTGACGGAGGTGCAGACCACATCGTCCACACCTTTGCCTTTCAGGTCGTCGAGCTTCTCAACGAAGCCCGGAAGGTGTTTAGCGGAACAGGTCGGGGTGAAAGCACCCGGAACGGCAAAAAGGGCGACCGTCTTGCCGCCAAATACGTCTGCTGTTGTGCACGGCGCTGGGCCGTCTGCGGTCATTTCCATGAAAGTTGCGTCTGGAAGCTTATCACCGACCTTGATGCTCATCTGCTTTTCTCCCTGCAGGTTTGACCAAGGACATAGGTCTCCCGGTGCTGCGAAGCAAGGATTCCCGCCCTTGCCAAAGCGACCGGGATAGCCCAGCCTCGGCTCTGAAGGATTTCCGCGCGCCATGGACACAGACCTGACAGGAAAACTCCTGATCGCCCTGCCCGGCATTGGCGACGCCCGGTTTGCGCGATCTGTCATCCTCGTGTGTGCACATTCCCCGGAGTTCGCCATGGGCATCGTGCTGAACAAGCCGATGGCCCATTTGCGCCTACCGCAATTGTTCGAACAGCTCGATGTGCCCATCGAAGCTGACGTACCGGACACGTTTGTTCTGGATGGCGGCCCGGTCAGCTCTGATCGCGGGTTCGTGCTTCACACCGACGATGTCTACAATGAAGGCGCCAGCCTGCCGGTTGATGGTGATATCTGCATGACCGCAACGCGGGACATCCTGCACGCCATGGGCTCCACTCACCCCCCCAGGCGCAGCGTGCTTGCACTCGGTTATTCTGGCTGGGGTGCAGGCCAACTGGAAACGGAACTCGCGGAAAATGCCTGGCTCGTCTGCGACCTTGATCCGGAGCTGATCTTCTCCAGCGCTCATGAACGCAAATGGCGTCATGCGCTGGGCCGGCTTGGTATTGATAGCGCGAGATTGCAGATTGTTCCCGGAAACGCCTGATCAGTAGCGCATGAAGCGGATCGCGGATTCGATGTCCATCGGCCGCGCAAACGCAAACCCCTGGACATGATCGAAACCAAGCGCACGTAGCCGTGCCGCATCTTCCTTGCGCTCCACCCCTTCAGCCGTGCTGGTCATGCCGAGACGGTTTGCAAGAAGCGTGATTGTCGACAAGATCGTGTCGGTCCGATGCTGCCCGAGACGCCGTGTCAGGCCGTGATCGATCTTCAGGCTGTCAGCAGGCAGATCGGCCAGCCACGCAAACGAAGAATGTCCCGTTCCGAAATCATCCAGAACCAGTCCCGCCCCGACCGCCTTCAGGGCAAGCGCAGCCGAGAGGGCAAAATCGGCATCGCGAAGGGCGGCTTGTTCCGTCAGTTCGATCTTCATCGACCGTTCCGGCAAATTGTACCCATTGATCAGCGCCTCGACGAGCGCAGGCAAGGTCCCGCGGGCAAGGTCCCGCGCGGTGAGGTTCACCTGCATGAACAGGTCGTCCCTGCCGGTAATGTCCCGCAATCTCGCGAGCGCCTCGGCCGAGCGGATCAACATGTTCGATGCCAGCGCCTCATCCTCGTACCGGCTTGGCGGCGAAGTGAGGTCACCATCGTCCCAGCGTGCCAGCGCCTCAAACCCGGCAACCTGTCCATTGCGAAGCGATACGATGGGCTGAAATACCGGTGCCAGATCCGGACCGGGCTTCAGGTCCGACGGATCGATCTCCTGCAGATCGTCGCCGGTCAGTAGCATCCCACGTGCTTCGGTATCGCCGACAAAGGCTCCCACGAGATGAACGCCCCGTCCGCTCGACAGGCGAAGATTACACCGCACAGGGCCTTCCCCTGCATAGAAGGTCCGCTCCAGTCGTCCGCGGCTCAGCCCTTCCAGCATCTGTTCCAGAGCATCAATGGACCAGTCGCCCGACAGTTCGGAATAGGCTGACCCTCGCGGCACTTCGATCACAAGGCGCCTTGCTTGAGCATTCCAGTGCCAGTTGCCCTGAAGGCTTGTCTCGGAGGTTTGCGCCATGATGACCGGAATCTAGCGCGGCATCGCCGGCCTGACGAGGGCGAAAAGTATGTGGTCTTCCCGCCGTCCCGCGATCTCAAGATAATCCCGGGCATAGCCTTCACGCTCGAACCCGACCTTGGCGAGCACCCGTTGGGACCGTTCATTCGTCGGAAGGGTCCCGGCTTCGATGCGCCAGAGATCCAATACCTGGAATGCCCAGGTGCAGATCGTGCCAACGGCCTCATGCATGTATCCGTTACCTTGGAACTCCGCCCCGATCCAGTAGCCGAGATTGGCGGCCTGCGCCGGCCAGCCACGTACATTGGTGATCGACACGCCGCCCAGAAGCCGGTTGTCGCTCTGGCGGCGGATCAGGAAGACATGAGCCCGGCCATTGCGCCAACTGCTATGCCAGGCCTTCAGCCGCCGCCCCCAGTCTGCCTTTGAGTGTACATCATCCGGCCAAACCGGTTCCCACGGTTCCAGATGCGCCCGGCTGCGTTCACGTACATCAGCCCACTCCGCGAAATCCGCCCGGAATGGTGGTGAAAGCACCAGCCGCTCCGATGTTACCAGCGTTTCGCGCAAGGGCGGCAGCATTTTACCGGCTCCGGCCAGCGTGCTGTTCGATACGTGCCCGAACTGCAGCCAGTGAAGCCTCTGTCCGCTCGAACACTTCCTCTTGCTCATAGAGCACTTCAGCCCGGGCGGGCATTGTCGGCTTGCGACCTGTGGCCTCTTCCACCGTTTCCGGGAATTTCGCCGCTGCGGCCGTGGCCAGCACCACCGTTGTCACATCAGCCGCCGGCAGGCGTCGCGCGTGAAATGTACCAACTGCCGTATGCGGACAAATCTGCCACCCCGTCTCCTGCTCGAATCGTTTCATCTCACCCATAGTCTCGTCATTGCTGACAGAGGAAGCCGAAAGGCCAGAACACTTGAGGCGTGAGACCGCTTCGTCGGGCAATGACGCTTCGCCGACCTGCTTGTAAGTGTCATAGGTGTTACGAACCGCATCAGCATCACGCCCGGTCATTTCGAACAAGAGACGTTCGAAATTGGAAGGTACCGAAATATCCATGGCCGGGCTTGGGGTCGCAACGGCTGACGCGCGGGACATGACGCCGGTATTGAACAGGCGGGCCAAGGCGTCATTTGCGTTCACAGCGCAAACCGCCTCGAAGCCACCGCTCAACAAGCCACATCGGGCCGCAACATAGCCTGCCAGTGCATCACCCATGTTCCCGCTGGGCACGACGAACCGCAGCGCACCGCCGAGAGCCGCCTGCACGGTTGCATAATAGACCGACTGAGCGGCCACACGGGCCCAGTTGATTGAGTTCACGCCGGACAGGTTCACCCGGTTCACGAATTCCCGGTCTCCGAACATATCCTTCACAATGGCCTGGCAGTCATCGAAATCGCCATCGAGCGCCAGGTTCACGACGTTCGACGCACCGGTCGTCGTCATGAACATCCGCTGCACCGGTGAAATACGACCGTGGGGATGAAGGATGATCAGGTCTGCGTGCTTCGTTCCGGCAAAAGCCGCTGCCGCTGCGCCGCCAGTATCGCCCGACGTTGCGCAGACAATCATCATGCGCTGGCCGGATTTGGCCAGCAGGTAATCATAGATCTGCGCGATGATCTGCATCGCGATGTCCTTGAATGCAAGCGTCGGCCCGTGGTGCAGCTCCATCAGCCAGGCATCCTGCCGCCACTGCGTCAGCGGCGCGACGCACTGGTGCGCGAAGCTGCCATAGGCCCGCTCGCAAAGCGGCTTCAGGTCTTCGAGCGGGATCGCATCACCTGTGAAAGCTGACAAAATCCGCGCCGCCACTTCGTGATAGGTTTCGCCCTTGGCAGGTGGATCAATCTGCGGGAAACTCTCCGGCACATAGAGGCCGCCATCCGGCGCGAGACCGGCCAGACATGCGCCGGCAAAGTCTGTAGACGGAGCCTGGCCCCGGGTCGAAATATACTTCACGATTTGCCCTCGTTCCGGAACCTGAGCCGTCCCTTCTGGTGATGAAAGGCGAGATATACGCCGATGAGCGCCATGGCCAGCCCCCACCAGGTGATCGCATACCCAAAATGTCGTTGTGGCGGCAATTCATCATCCAGGCGCAGGCGTGCATAGGGATTGTCGATCAGGTAGGGCCCGTTCTCAGACACAAACCGGATCACTTCGGGCTCGAACACGTCTGCCGATACACGTGAAGCCGCCTCACCCGGCAAAAGCGACGCAAACACCGCCGGGTCAAGCACATAGAAAACGCGATTGGCTGTGTCGTCTGCTGCGGTAAAGGCATTCCGCTTGAAGGCCGGCTTGTAGATCCCACGGGTTGCGATTTGACCGGCCGGACAAGTCTCACCTTCGCATGCGGCAGGCGGATCGATCTGCTGGACGATTTCGATCGGCGTATAGACCACTGCATCACCAGTATCGACCGCAACAACGCGCATCCAGCCGGATTGCCCTTCCACATAGTAATATGAAAGGACCTCACTCGCCGGAATGATTTCGCCTTCCAGCGTGGTCCAGTCCGGCGTTTGGCGGTCGATCTCCATTTTCTGGAGGAAGCGGCCATACTGCCAGTTGCCGAGCCAGATCAGAATACCCAGGCTGATGAGCGTGAACACGGTCATCACGGGATACGGACGAAAAGTCATCTTCGACCCTTTCAAGCGCAGGGATCGGCCCTGCCCCAATAAGCAGAGCCCGCCGGGCGATTGCGCGCCGGCGGGCCCCTGAAAGTCAGCGCATGGGATGCGCGGCCGTCTAGTGCCCTGCGCCCAGTGCGAGGTATGGGGTCACGTAGACAAAGGCGAACAGGAACAGCCAGACCACATCGACGAAGTGCCAGTACCAGGCAGCAAATTCGAAGCCGAGGTGCTTCTGGGCCGACATGCCACCCGTAAGCAGGCGAAGCAGACACACGATCAGGAAAAGTGTACCGATCACGACGTGCGCACCGTGGAAACCGGTCGCCATGAAGAAGGCCGAACCATACAGCGTGCCATCAAAGCTGAACTGTGCGTGGCTGTATTCGAACACCTGCAGCGCAGTGAAGGCCATGCCGAGCAGGATAGTGACCAGAAGTCCCAGCTTCGCGCCCGAACGGTCGTCATGCTGGAGAGCGTGGTGCGCCCAGGTCACGGTGGTCCCGGACAGCAGCAGGATCAGCGTGTTGATCAGCGGCAGGTGGAACGGATCAAACGTCTCGACGCCGACCGGCGGCCAGTCGCCGAACTTTGCAAGGGCATCTGCAAACAGCGGGTTCGCTGCATCCCAGTTCTCGCCAACGCGCGCGCTGTGGAAGATTGCGAATTCGAAGAAGCTCCAGAACCAGCCGACGAAGAACATCACTTCTGATGCGATGAACAGGATCATGCCGTAGCGCAGGCCGATGGAAACAACCGGCGTATGATCGCCGATCTTTCCTTCCTTGATGACTTCGCGCCACCAACCAATCATGACCCAGCCGACCATGGCGAAACCGACGGCCAGCAGCCAGACGGTTCCCTTTTCCATGCCGAAAAGGCCCTTCATGTAATTGACGCCGCCAAGCGCCAGAACCAGTACCGACAACGAGCCGAGCAGCGGCCACGGTGACGGGTTGACCAGATGATAATCGTGTTTGACTTCGCCGTGAGCCATGTCTGGCGGACCCCTTGATTTATATCCCTAGAATCTCTGAGCTGTTTAGACCGCTCCGGACCGAAAGTGCAACAGTTTCAGCCGCCCGTGGCTGAATTCGCCGCACCCACGGCCGCCTGTGTCGTTGGCCCTTTATACTTCGAACTTTCATAGAAAGTGTAGCTGAGCGTGATGGTTTCCAGCTGATCTGCCACGTGGTCTTCCACCATGTCGGGTGAGATGAAGTAGACCACAGGCAGCTTTTTCGTCTCATGAGGGGCGATGACCCGCTCATCGAAGCAGAAACATTCCAGTTTGTTAAAATACTTGCCAGAATAATGTGGCGTCACATTGTAGGCCGCGATGACGTGGATTTCCTCGTCCGTGGGATTGGAAACCTCAAAGAAGGCAAGCCCATGTTGGCCGATCTTGACGTCTTCGGAGCGCTGAAGCGGGCGGAATTCCAGTGGCGTATCTGCCACATTCGTATCGAAACGGACCGTGATTGTCTGGTCGACAATCTCCTTCGGGGCCGACGTCGCAATACGAGTCGTCCCGCCATAACCGGTCACCCGGCAGAATGTGCCGTAAAGCGGCTCCGCGGAAAAACCGAGTCCCAGCATCGCCGCGAAAACCGTCAGCGATATCCCGGCGACCTTGGCGTTGGACAGCTTCATTGCTCGGGTGTCTCCTCTTCGTCGGCCGTGGCATCAGGCCCAACCGGTTCTGTCGACAGATTTGCCGGCGGCGCAGCCTGATCCGGCGACATTCCGGGCGGAAGCGCAGGTGCCTCCTCCTGCCCAGTCTGGTTCATATTGTAATAGAAGTTGGCCTGGTTGTCCTCTGAGCCACTCAGGCGGACGAACGTCGTGAGCCCGACGAGAAACACAAAGCCCAAAAGCGCCAGTCCGAGCCACAGATTACGCCGCTTCTGAGCCGCACGCGCTGCGTCATCCAGATGCGCTGGTTCCGGGAACTGTTCGTCGCCCTTCTTCAAGCCATCACCGCTCATTTACAGGCCTCCGACAGGAAAATGCAGACCAGCTGCGTGCTCCACGATCAAGGCCGCGAAGACGATGAACAGGTACAGGATCGAGAAAAGGAACATGCTGCGCGCAAGTTTCTGGTCTGCTCCAGGCGCGCCGCTGTCACCTGCATGCGAGCGCCAGACGCGCACCGCGAAATACAGGAAGGCAAGGTTCAGCACACCTGTCACCACGCCGTAGATCCAGCCACCAAGTCCGGTCACCAGCGGCATCATCGAAACAGCCGCAAGGACGACCGTATAGATAAGCATCTGCAGCCGGGTCGCTTTCGCACCGTGCGTCACAGGCAGCATGGGCACGCCGGCCTTTTCGTACTCGGAATGTGCCAGCAGGCTCAGCGCCCAGAAATGCGGGGGCGTCCAGAAGAAAGTGATGGCGAACAGGATCCACGCATCGAGGGGTGTGTTCCCCGTCACTGCGGCCCAGCCGATTACGGGCGGAAAGGCCCCGGCCCCGCCGCCGATAACAATGTTTTGCGGCGTCGAGCGTTTCAGCCACATCGTATAGATGACGCCGTAGTAAAAAATCGAGAAAGCCAGCAACCCGGCTGCCAGCCAGTTGGATGCGAGCCACATGAGCAGGACGGACACGCCGCTCATGATCATGCCCATCGCTATCGCTTCTTCGCGCGGCACAGCACCGGATGGAATTGGCCGTGTAGACGTCCGAGTCATCACCAGGTCGATATCGGAATCGTACCACATGTTGATCGCGCCGGCGGCGCCAGACCCAAGCGCGACCGCCAGTACAGCAATCGCCGCCATCACCGGGTTCATCGACTGCCCGGTCACACCAGTGGCCGCGATCAGGCCGGCGACTGCGGTGAACACGACCAGCATCATGATGCGCGGCTTCAGCAGCTGAACATAATCACCAGCGGTGCCGTAGCGCTTTTGAGGAGTGGCGGGGGCGTCGGTCATTTCGGGTCCAGTTGGTGTGTTTCTGGTATGGGTCTGCGAGCCGGCGCTGTCAGCGCGACAATTGGGCCGTTCCGGCCGAACGCGGGCTTATTCCTTATCAAACTTGCGGTTCAGGCGCCATTCGAGCGCGAGGTAGGTGGCTTCGGCGATCATGAAGGCAATCGGCACAAGGATCAGGCTGATCAGGTCAGTCGCCGAGCCGGAGAGTTTCTGCATCACGTCGAATATGGCCGCAAACACGATCCCGACGAGGCCGGAATTGATGATCACCAGCTTACGGCTCGGATTTGTCCTCAGCAGGCCTTTCGGCTGGCGCCAGAGCATCCAGAGGCCGATTCCCCCGGCAATCAGTGCAACAACGGAGATCGTTATTGCGATATTCGGATCGATCGTCCGTACCTTGTCGAACAGCCGGTCCACGGCCGGATTTCGCGGCAGGAACACCACGATGAAGGCATACATGCCAATCACGATGGGCAAGCGCATATTCAACAGATCAGGTCCTTCTTTCCGGGACTTTCGAAAGCGAACGGCCTCCCGTGGGACGAGAGGCCGCTGCGATTGAGTGGTTCAGGCAATGTAGGCCTAGTGACCGCCCTTGGCCGTCACGTGCGGCAGTTCATTGTACTGGTGGAACGGCGGCGGCGAAGGCAGCGTCCATTCCAGCGTCGTGGCACCTTCGCCCCACGGATTGGCGACACCCTTGCGACGACGGATCAGCGCTTCGGCGAGGCCGATGAAGAAGATCAGCGTTGCAACCATGGTGATGGCGTAACCGATCGACGAGATTTGGTGCCAGGTGGCGAAGCCATCAGCATAGTCGATGTAGCGGCGCGGCATGCCCTGCAGGCCCAGGAAGTGCTGCGGGAAGAACAGCACGTTCGAACCGATGAACATCAGCCAGAAATGCAGGCCGCCAATCATGCCGTTGTACTTGATGCCGAACATCTTCTCGAACCAGTAATACCAGCCAGCGAACAGGCCGAACACGGCGCCCAGCGACAGCACGTAGTGGAAGTGGGCCACAACGTAGTAGGTGTCGTGCAGCGAGTGGTCGATGCCGGCGTTGGCCAGGACGACCCCCGTCACACCGCCAACGGTGAACAGGAAGATGAAGCCGATAGCCCAGAGCATCGGGACTTTGAACTCGATGGAGCCGCCCCACATCGTGGCGATCCAGGAGAAGATCTTGATGCCTGTCGGGACGGCAATGACCATCGTCGCAGCGACGAAGTAGGCTTTCAGGTCAACGTCCATACCGACCGTGTACATGTGGTGCGCCCACACGACGAAGCCGATGACACCGATCGACACCATGGCGTAAGCCATGCCGAGGTAGCCAAAGATCGGCTTCTTGGAGAAGGTCGACACGATGTGGCTGATGATGCCGAAGGCCGGCAGGATCATGATGTAGACTTCCGGGTGACCGAAGAACCAGAACAGATGCTGGAACATGATCGGGTCACCGCCACCAGCCGGATTGAAGAACTGAGAACCGAAGTTCCGGTCCGTCAGAAGCATGGTCAGCGCAGCGGCAAGCACCGGCAGGGACAGAAGCAGCAGGACAGCCGTCACAAGAACACCCCAGGCGAACAACGGCATCTTGTGCAGGGTCATGCCCGGGGCACGCATGTTCAGGATGGTCACGATGAAGTTGATGGCACCGAGGATCGACGCGATACCGGCTGTGTGCAGCGACAGGATCAGCACGTCCATCGCCGGACCGGGGTGACCAGTCGTCGAGGACAGCGGCGGGTAAAGCACCCAGCCGCCAGCGAAACCATTACCAGCCGAGCCACCAGGGATCATCATCGAAATGGAAGCCAGGATGAAGGCAGCGACCGTCAGCCAGAACGAGATGTTGTTCATACGCGGGAACGCCATGTCCGGCGCACCGATCATCAGCGGTACGAACCAGTTGCCGAAGCCGCCGATCAGGGCCGGCATGACCATGAAGAAGATCATGATCAGGCCGTGATAGGTGATGACCATGTTGTAGAAGTGCTTGGCGTTCTGGATCGCCACGTCGCCTTCGCCGGCAACAAAGCGCGTCAGCACGCCGATACCGGGCTCAGCGAGTTCCCAGCGGATCAGGCCGGACAGCGTGTAGCCCACAATCCCCGCGATCATCGCGAAGATCAGGTACAGCGTACCGATGTCCTTGTGGTTGGTGGAAAACAGCCAACGCGTGAAGAAACCAGGCTTGTGGTCGTGATCGTCGTGGGCGTGGTCGAGGGCGACTTCATCCATAGGCATGGGACGTACTCTTCTCTCTCGGTTTATTCAGTGACCGCAGCGAACTTGGTCGCCGGTTCAATGGAAGCGATGTTCTGCACCGAAGCGGCCGCAGCATCATAGTCGCCAGCGAGCATCAGCTCCGCCCAGCGATCGAATTGTTCTTGCGGCACAACCCGGACCTCAATCGGCATGTAGGCATGGTTCACACCGCACAGTTCAGAACACTGGCCGTAGTAAGTGCCGGGCTCATCGACGAGGAACCAGCCTTCATTCAGGCGGCCAGGAACGGCGTCAGTCTTGATGCCGAAAGCCGGGACAGCGAAAGAGTGAATCACGTCAGCGGCAGCCGTGTAATAGCGGACATAGCGGCCAGCCGGCACGACCATCGGATAATCAACGGACAGGTTACGAACACCTTCAGTAGAGTCGGTCGACAGGCCGACTTGAAGCGGGTTCGAAACGAACTCCAGCGGGTAGCCGGCGTCGTCGGTGATGTCAGGATATGTATAGGTCCAGTTCCACTGGTTGCCCTGCGCCTTGACGTTCACGAAGCCTTTCGCAGCGGCTTCCGGATTATATTCCTTGGTGAAGCGCTCGTATTCCGCAGACTTGCCATCAGCGAGGAGCTGGTTGGCCTTGTCCTGAACCTGCTGCAGGTTCGGCGGCACATCCTGATAGTAAAGGTTCGGGAAGGACTGGCTGGCAATGGCCACGAGGATCAGCGCCGGAACAACCGTCCAGATGACCTCGATCAGCGTATTGTGGCTGAATTTGCGCGGTGTGGGGTTCGACCGCGAATTGTGGCGCAGCATCACATAAAGCAGCAGCAGCAGAACGAAAATCGTGATGGGAATAATGATCCACAGCAGGAAAGTGTGGAAATGGTGGATACGCTCGGCAATACGCGTCGCGGCCGGTTGCATACCAAGCGCGCCATCGCGCGGAATGGCAGCAAAGGCCGGAGCGGCGAACAACGCTGCGCTAAGAGCGGCAAGAAGGTGTCGCACGAAGGAATCCTCGTCTCGTTGGAATCTCTGCTCCTGTATCTACAATACGTATTAGCCGCAACCTACCTCTTTCCGCGCTCAATATTGTCGCAGCCTGTCGTCGCTCCATCGCTTTGATGCTAAACTGCTCCTACATAAACTCGTTCATTCGGAGGCTATCATGATCCGGACTGCCCTGCTCGTCGCGAGCCTTATCGCGCTCACCGCGCCAACCGCATACGCCCAAGTATCGGTGATTGGTGGTGGAATCGCCCGTGACTGTTACGAAGCGGCCCTTTATGGACGCACGTCTAACCAGGAAGGCGAGCGAATCTGCACCAAGGCCATTGAGGCCGAACTGATGAAAATGGAGAACCGGGCTGCAACCTATACAAATCGCGGCGTGCTGCGCATGCGGGCTGGCGACTATGATGGTGCACTGTCCGACTACTCCACTGCCAAGAAGATGAAGCCTGAACTTGGCGCGATCTGGCTTAATGAGGGAGCCGCCTACATTTTCCTCAAGGATTTCGACTCAGCCCTGATCTCGCTGGACAAGGCGATCGAACTCGACAGCCAGGAGCTCTACGCCGCCCACTACAACCGGGCGATCGCACGGGAAAATACCGGAGATCTGGCAGGGGCGTACGCAGATTTCCAGAAAACCCTGGAACTCAATCCGGAGTTCGAGCGCGCAAAATGGCAGCTGACCCGGTTCACCGTCACGAATTGAGCCCGGAATCCTCATGCAGGCCTCTTGCCGCCCCTGCTGCGGACGCGCATCTAGTCTGAATGACAGAAAACGCCCTGCCCTTCGATCTCCGCCAAGCCACTGAAATTCTCGCTGACGCCGTACGCGGCGGCGATGACGGCGACCTCTATGTCGAACGCTCCCGCTCCGAGAGCTTCGTATTTGACGATGGCCGGCTGAAGTCGGCCGCTTTCGACACGGATCAGGGCTTCGGCCTGCGCGTGGTCGCCGGTGAAGCGCAGGGGTCAGGTTACGCATCCGAACTCACACTGGGGGCAATCCGTCGGGCGGCCTCGACAGCATCGGAAGCCAAACGCGGCTATTCTGGAAAGCTGGCGGCAAGTCCGATACCGACCAATCGACGCCTGTATCAGCCAATCGACCCTACCGCCGCGCCCGATTTTTCCGTGAAGACCGGGCTCCTGGCAGAGATCGATGCCTGGGCCCGGGCAAGCGACCCGCGAGTCGTGCAGGTCTCGGTCTCCCTTTCCGGCAGTCATACAGAAATCGACATCCTGCGCCCGGACGGCGCAGCCTTTTCGGACATCCGTCCTCTGGTGCGCCTCAACGTATCCGTCACGCTGGAGGAAAATGGCCGAAGGGAATCAGCCGGCGCCGGTGCAGGTGGACGCGCTGCGTATGACGACTGGATCCGGCCGGAACGCTGGCAGGACATGGTCCGCCGCGCCATTCGCAAGGCATCGGTCAATCTTCAATCCATTGCTGCGCCAGCTGGCGAAATGGAAGTCGTACTCGGCCCGGGCTGGCCAGCCGTCTTGTTGCACGAAGCAGTTGGCCACGGCTTGGAAGGCGACTTCAACCGCAAAGGCACCAGCGTCTATGCCGGGCGCATCGGTGAGCAGGTCGCCGCGAAGGGTGTCACCGTTATCGATGACGGATCCATAGAAGCCCGCCGTGGTTCGCTTTCATTTGATGATGAAGGCACGCCGACACAGCGGACCGTTCTGATCGAAGACGGCATCCTGAAAGGCTATATGCAGGACCGTCTGAATGCCCGCCTCATGGGCCAGCAGCCGACCGGCAATGGCCGGCGCGAAAGCTATGAAGCGCAAACGATGCCGCGGATGACCAACACCGTGATGCTGGGTGGTGACAAGGATCCGGAAGAAATCGTCTCATCGATCAAGCGCGGTCTATGGGCGGTCGATTTCGGCGGTGGCCAGGTCGACATCACCTCCGGCAATTTCGTCTTCCAGTGCACGGAGGCCTATCTCGTAGAGAACGGAAAGGTCATCGCACCGGTGAAAAACGCCACCCTGATCGGCCACGGTCCGACCGTCCTCCAGGACGTCACGATGATCGGCAACGACTTCGCCATGGATGACGGCGTGGGCATGTGCGGCAAGGCCGGTCAGTCTGTTCCGGTGGGTGTTGGACAGCCGACCCTCAAGATTGGTGCCCTGACTGTAGGCGGCGCAGGCTAAAATTGCTGTAACAACCGGGGCTTGGGACTTGAAGCGCCGGAACCGTTTTGTCACTTTCTGGCCACAATCGGGCGGAGGGATACGAACTGATTCGTTCGTGCGCCCGGTCAGTAGAGGACGGTAATACGATGCGTTTCCTGATGGGTGCCCTTCTGGGGGCGACTTTCATGGCAGCTCCTGCATTGGCTGAGCCTGGCGCCCTGCCAGCAGATTCGGCTTGGCAGATGGTGCAGAGGGGCGAGATTGTCGTGCTTGATGTACGAACCCCAACGGAGTGGGCGATGACGGGCCTTCCCCGCGACAGCCATGGCATCAATGTGAAAGACCGGGACTTCATTGCCCAGGCACGCGGCGCTGTCCTGGGCGATCTGGATCATCCGATCGCCGTGATCTGTCGGAGCGGCAAGCGCTCAAGTGAAGCAGCGAGCGTTCTGGAGAAGGCTGGCTTCACCCACGTCTTTGACATCCGCGAAGGCATGGTCGGAAATGAAGAAAGCGGCGAAGGCTGGCTGAAACGCGGCCTGCCAACTGACCCCTTCATCCCCCCCTACAATTGACGCATCCCTGCGACCGCATTTCAGACGCACAGTCCCATGAAAAAGGGCGGCCCAGTCAGAGGCCGCCCTTCTCATATCTGGTTTCTTTTTTAGCAGGCGTTAGCTGAGCGTCTTGTCCGGCGCCCCCGGATCGGTGTTCGACCCGAACGTATCCACGGTGCCGACATCCGCCACGGAATCGTCCGACAACGTATCAAGATGCATCATCTTGGTCATGAAAGGCGCTGCAATCGCAAACAGGACTCCGACTCCAATCGCGAACCAGCCGACCTTTATGTAGACCGACAGCACGTTCCCGACACCTTCACCGCCAGCGGCAGTCGCCTGGGCGATGATGGCCGCCACCGCGTTACCAGCGCCCGACGCCAGGAACCAGGCACCCATCATCAGGCCGACCATGGAAGTAACTGACAGCCGGGTCATGGCTGACAGGCCAACCGGGCTCATGCAAAGCTCGCCTGTCGTGTGCAGCAGATAGATCAGGAAGATGAAGATCACCGGCGTCATGGCTCCGGCGCTGGAACCGAACGCCAGCACGAGGAAGCCAGCGCCAAGCTGCATCAGAGCCAGGGCGAACTTCATCGGTGCACTTGGCTCCCATCCTTTCTTGCCAAGCCACACCCAGAGCGCCGCAAAGACCGGGCCCAACGTCATGATGTAGAAGGCGTTGATCGACTGGAACATGGAAGCCGGGACTTCCCAGCCAAGCAGGTTGCGGTCGACATGCTCGTCCGTGAACAGGTTCAGTGACGACCCCGCCTGCTCGAACAGGCCCCAGAACAGGACGTTGGTGGAGATCAGGATCAGCGCGACGATGATCCGGTTTCGCTGGTGCGGGTTCAATTTCGCGATCGCGCGCCAGACAATGTAGAGATACGTGATCGTCATGGCGATCAGCAGCAGCGTGTTCACCGTGCCTTGGCTGCGCACAAGGAACCAGACAATGAACGTCGTTACGATGGCGCCCAGCCAGATCATGTGCTCGCGATTCAGCGGTCCCACCATCGGTGCGACGAGTTTTGCCGGATCACTCGGTTCGCCCGCCCCGCGCAAGGCTGGCTTGCCCCAGACAAAGACGATCAGGCCGAGCAGCATGCCAATCCCGGCCGCGCCGAAGCCATATGCCCAGCCGAAGGTCTCACCCAGATAACCTGCAATCAGAGCCCCCAGGAAGGCGCCGGTATTGATACCCACATAGAAGATCGTGAAAGCGGAATCGCGCCGCGTGTCCGTCTTCTTGTAGAGCGAGCCAACGATGGTCGAGATGTTCGCTTTCAGGAAGCCAACCCCAACAATGATCAGCGCAAGGCTGAAATAGAAAATATTGAGAACGCCCGGATCGGGTGACTGCCCATCCAGGACCGGGTCCCCTTCCACCGCCATTCCAAGGTGGCCGAGCACCAGGAAAATGGCGCCGATCGTGACCGCCTTGCGGGCGCCAAGGTATTTGTCGGCCAGGAAGCCGCCGATCACCGGTCCGATATAGACCAGCGTCGTATAGGCGCCGTACAGGCCATAGGCGGCCTCTCGATCAAACAGGAAGTGCTTGGTCAGATAGAGAACCAGTAGAGCCCGCATGCCGTAGTAGGAAAAACGCTCCCACATCTCAGCAAAGAACAGGACAAACAGCCCTGTCGGATGGCCCAGAAAGGTTTTCTCCTGCCCCTGGCCGGCAGCAATCGCGTTGTCGGTCACTTGTTTCACTCCCTCAGCTTCCCTGAATTGCGCATATTGAGCGTGCTATGCGGCAAGGCTCAAGGCAGTTTCTGCTTTTTCGGAAGGAATGGGGGGAAGGCTATGCCCTAGTAAGCCTTTTCCGTGAAAACGTGACGCACGTCTCGGTTCCAGGCGCCATAGTAGCGTTCCAGAAGCCGGTCCGCCGGCGTTTTGCCGGATCGGGCGATCTCGTCGAGTTCGGCAAGGTAACCGGTTTCATTCTCGCCAGACGCGGAGAGATTGTTACGGTTACTGAGACCGATACGGGCAAGGTCCAGCATCTCCATCGCCAGGTCCTGCATCGTGGCACCGCCTGGAATTGGCGTCTTCAGGCCCAGCGTCCGGACGGACTGGCGCATGGCTTCACGCTCCGCTGCGGTCCAGGTCTTCACGCGATCCCAGGCGCCATCGAGACAGACCGGGCAATACATCAAACCAACCCAGAAAGCTGAGAACGCACACAAATGCGACCAGGGCCCAGCGTCGGAACCACGCATTTCAAGGAATCGCTTCAGGCGGACTTCCGGGAAGATCGTGGAGAGGTGGTCGGCGAAATCATCCATTGCAGGCAGCTCGCCGGGCAGGATTTCCAGCTTTCCGTCCATGAAGTCCCGGAAACTGAGGCCGCTGGCGTCCAGGTATTTCCCGCCGCGGCGCACGAAATACATCGGTACGTCGAGCGCATAGTCGACATAGCGCTCGAACCCCATTCCATCCTCGAACACAAAGGGCAGCATGCCGGTGCGGTCCGGGTCGGTATCGGTCCAGATCTGCGATCGATAGGACAGGAAGCCGTTCGGGCGGCCTTCCATGAAGGGTGAATTGGCGAACAGCGCGGTACCGAGCGGCTGCAGCGCAAGTGCCACGCGGAACTTCTTCACCATGTCAGCTTCGGAGCCGAAGTCGAGATTGGTCTGCACCGTGCAGGTACGGAACATCATCTGGCGGCCAAGACGCCCGACCTTGTCCATGTATTCCATCATGATCTTGTAACGGCCCTTGGGCATCACAGGCGTCTCGGCGAGGCTCCACAGCGGGCTTGCGCCAAGCCCGAGGAACGAAATGCCGAGCGGATCGGCAATCTCGCGGACTTCTTCGAGGTGACGCCCGACTTCGGTACAGGTCTGGTGGATGGTCTCAAGGGGAGCGCCGGAAAGCTCGAACTGACCGCCCGGCTCCAGCGAAACGCTGGCGCCGTCGCGCTGCAGGCCGATCAGCTTGCCGCTTTCGACAATCGGGGCCCAGCCGAACCGGTCGCGCAGGCCTTCCAGCATGGCCAGCACAGAAGCCTTGCCCTCATAGGGCAGCGGCGCAAGATTCTCACGAAGGAAACCGAACTTCTCGTGTTCCGTCCCGATGCGCCAGTCTTCCGATGGCTTGCAGCCGGCTTCCAGATACTCGACAAGCTCATGCTTTCCCGCGATGCGCGGAGAGGTTTCGTCGATGTCCGACGTTGGCGTGGTCATCCCGAACCCCCTGTTGCGAACCAGAATGAGGCTTGCAGATAAGGTTGTTTCTCTTGAACGCCAACCGCGTTATTCTCACGAATTCGTTTAGATGAGAGTCCGCAGATGACCAAGATGACCACCGATGAACGCGACGACCTGAAAATGTGGGCGCATCTGCACGTTCGGGGCGGCTATGAACCGCTGGAAGAAATCGAGGAAATCCTGCTGGATTACGTTCAGGATTTCCGGAGCCCCCTCTCTGACCGCGACCGCCAGATCGAGGTTCGAAATGCCTTGGTGCATGCGGTGACAGCGCTCATGGAGGATCAGGAATCCTGGCCGGTTCTCACTGATTTTGACCGCCTGTCCCTCGCTTTTGACATGCTGGAGGATGAAGACATCGTCGCCCGCCAGCATTTTACCTGCTGCGGCACGTGCGGCGCCGCCGAAATCGGTATCGAAATGGACGACTTCCGGGACATGTCCGGCCGCGAGCCGACAGGCTATGTCTTCTTCCATCAGCAAGACACGGAAAGTGCTGTCGAAAGCGGCAGCCTCTATATCAGCTATGGCGCGGCAGATGCCACGGCCTCTCCGGAAGAGAACATCGCTATCGGTCAGCGTCTGCATGATATCCTTCAGTCCGTCGGGCTGAAGCCTGTCTGGGACGGCAAGCTCAACCACCGCGTGGGACTTGCGATAGACTGGAAGCGCCGCTGGGAAGGTGCCACACCAAAGCCGATGAAGCGCTGGTTTTACTGATTTCCGCAGAGTTTCTGCATAAATCCTGCATCTGGAATATTTATAAACTGCCATAGTGTGGCGGCAAACGGATGGCTGCGTCCAGCAATCCTCGAATTTGGCAGATCGGACCCCGGGCCCATGGCCTTCGACAAGAATGACAAAGACGATGTATCCGCGAAGGATGCGATTGAAGAGCGCCTAAACTGGGTCCGCCGCTGGAGCCGGATCGTCCTGCGCCAGCTTGCGCGTTCTGTGGCGCATGAGGAAGTGATCCAGCATGCCCGCGAAGAAGGCCAGATGTCCGGCCGCTTCGTATTCATGGTGGTCATGTCCTGCGCCATTGCGACCCTCGGCCTACTCCTGTCGTCTCCAGCGGTCATCATCGGCGCCATGCTTATCTCGCCGCTGATGGGGCCGATCATGTTGATGGGCTTCTCGCTCAGCACGTTTGACTTTCCAGCCATGCGCCGGGCGATGGTCAGCATGGCCTGGGGCGTCATTGCGGCAATCTCGATCTCGTTCCTGATCGTTCGCCTGTCTCCACTGAGTGAAGTGACACCGGAAATCATCGCCCGTACACGGCCGAACCTCTTTGATCTGCTGGTCGCCATCTTCTCCGGCCTTGCTGGCGGCTATGCCACGATCAACCGGAAGGGTGAAACCATCGTCGGCGTGGCGATCGCAACGGCACTCATGCCGCCGCTCGCCGTCGTTGGCTACGGCTTGGCTGTTGGTTCAGCTGGCATTTCAGGCGGTGCATTCTTCCTTTTCATGACGAACCTATTGGCCATCGCCCTGTCAGTGACCGTTCTATCCCGCATCTACAGCTTCGGCGCCAGCCATGGACGGCGCAGCACGCTCTGGCAAAGCGTCGCCATCGTGTTCGTGTTTGGTGCCCTGTCCATACCGCTCGGCTTATCACTTCGGGATATCGCCTATGAGACGCAGGCCGTCAGTACGGTGAAGTCCCGCATCCTGCTGCCTTTCGACGACGAGGAAGCGCGGATATCCGACGTTTCGGTCGCATTCCCTCGCAAGGAATCGATCCAGATCGATGCGACGGTCCTGACGAAAACCATCGTGCCGAACGCAGAAACAACCCTCGCGGCAGACCTTGCTGACCAACTCGGCCGGCCTGTGACTGTCAATTTGGGTCAAGTCCTCGTGGACGAGGACAAGGAACTTGAAGCAGAAGCCTTCCTGCGTCTTGCTGAATCAAGCCTTGCAGCGCCTCTGCGGACGGAAATGTCGCGTCTCGAGCAATACGGGCAGCTACGCCAGTCGGAAGCTGAGCTGCGCGCAGCTATTCCGTTCCAGGTAACCGCAGCCGACATAGACGCGGCCTCCCGCCAGGCGACCCTGATCGCCGCGCCGCAACCGGGTCTAACCGTCACTTCCTACAGAACGCTGGAAACCGGGCTTTCCGGGAACTTCCCGGACTGGTCAATCAAGGTCATTCCTCCAACCAGCGAACTACCGCTTATCGGGTTCGACAATGGCAGCGATGTCGTGTCCCCCGCCAATGCAGGCCTGATCGATGACATTCTCTGGGTGCTGGACCGCTGGATCGTGAAGAGCGTGGAAGTCGTTGGATATGCCTCCACGTCCGGAGAAGTCCGCCGATTTGACAATCAATCCCTGGCGCTGCGCCGTGCACAGAACATTTCTACGATTCTGGAAGAACGAGGCCTTATCGCTTCGCCGACAGGAGAGTATCGCGCCTTCCGGCAGTCGACTGATGAAAAACTGAGAGGCTACCAGCGCTACCAAACGGTACTGATCCGCCCCACTGGCTAAACCGCGCTCAGCGCCAGTCTCCTTTCAGGGCCTGCCAGACCGAGAGGGCTGCCACGGCGGCCGTTTCCGCCCGCAGGATACGCGGACCAAGACTCACTGCCGCGGTATTGTCACGCGTACGCAACCAGCGGCGTTCCTCCGGACTGAAGCCGCCTTCCGGGCCGATCAGGATGGCGACCGGCACATCTCCAAGACCGGCGAGTACTTCGATAATGGGACCTGCACGACCCGTCTCACCACCCCATGGTGCATTCGCATCGTCGCCCCGTTCATCGCAGAAGATCACCACCGTACCTTCCGCCAGAACATCAAGCGCATTTGCGAGCGGCTGCAGGTCTTCCACCTCGGGCAGGTCCAGCCGTTCGGTCTGCTCTGCCGCTTCAAGAACAATCTTCTGGAACCGGTCCAACCGAACCGTGCGGGTCTGGGTTCGTTCGGTCAGCACCGGCATGATGCGCGCAGCACCCAGTTCGGTCGCCTTCTCCACGATGAAATCCGTCTCGGCTTTCTTGACCGGCGCAAATAGCAGAATGGGTGCACTTGCCGGGGAGGCCGGTTGTGGCCGGATTAGCGTCATCGGCTCGATGCTGGCCCGCTTGCCCTTAACGTCTCCGATCCGGGATTCCCATTCGCCATCGCGTCCATTGAACACGCGCACGGGCGCGCCAGTGCCCAGTCGCAGGACACGGAGCAGGTAATTGGATTGCGCATCGTCCAGTGGGAAGGCAACGCCTTTGGCCAGATCCTGCATCATAAACAGTCGGGGTGTGGAACTCATGGGCGGGGTATAGGCTTATAAAGGGACAAGGTTAAGTCAGGAGCCCGCCATGCCAGAAAGACAAGTACAGTCAATCAACCCGGCAAATGGTGAGGTGATCGAAAGCTTCACGCCGTTGAATGCGGCACGTATCGACGCCGCGCTGGAAAAAGCAGCCAACCGGTTCCGCAACTGGCGGACAGTGCCATTGGCAGAGCGCGCTGAATTGCTGAACCGCGCAGCCGAAGTCCTGGAGGCCAAGGCCTCCGAATATGCTCGCGACATTACCCTGGAAATGGGCAAGCCGATCTCACAGGCCGAAGCCGAAGTGAAAAAGTGCGCCGCCGCCTGCCGCCATTATGCCGAGCACGGCGCGGCCTATTTGCAGGATGAAACCATCAGCACGGAGGCTCATCGCGCCTTTGTCCGTCACCTGCCCATGGGGCCGGTGCTCGCTGTCATGCCGTGGAATTTTCCGTTCTGGCAGGTCTTCCGCTTCGCTGCTCCAGCCCTTATGGCGGGCAATGTCGGCCTCCTGAAGCACGCCTCAAACGTCTGGCGCTCCGCCCTGAATATTGAAGACGTCTTCCACCGGGCCGGTTTTCCGGAGGGGTGCTTTCAGACATTGTTGATCGGATCTTCTGAAGTCGAAGGCGTCATTCGCGACAACCGGGTCAAAGCCGTCACCCTGACCGGATCAGGCCCGGCCGGACGGAGCGTCGCCGCCATAGCAGGCGACAGCATCAAACCCAGCCTGTTGGAACTCGGCGGATCGGACGCCTTCATCGTCATGCCTTCCGCCGACCTCGGCAAGGCGGTCAAAACGGCTGTCACGGCGCGCATCCAGAATTCGGGGCAGTCCTGCATCGCGGGGAAACGATTCTTCGTGCATGCCGACATCTATGATGATTTCGCCAAACGCTTCACCACTGCATTCGATGCCCTCAAAGTCGGGGATCCGATGAAAGCGGACACTGATGTCGGTCCGCTTGCCACTCTGGCGATCCGGGACGAACTCGCAGATCAGGTCGAACGCTCCCTGAAATGCGGCGCTGAACGCCTGACAAAAGAGCGCACAGTGCCCGGAAATGGTGCCTGGATCGCGCCGCAAATCCTGGCGGATGCGCATTCTGGAACGCCTTCGACAGACGAGGAAATGTTCGGCCCGGTCGCCAATCTCTGGAAAGTGTCCAACCTCGACGATGCAATCACCCGTGCGAACCGCAGCGTGTTCGGCCTCGGTTCTGTTCTGTTTTCAAAAGAAGAATCGGAAATCGACCAAGCGGTGCGGGAGCTCGAAGCGGGCGCCACTTTCGTCAATTCCATGGTGGCGTCCGATCCGCGTCTCCCCTTCGGCGGGATCAAACAGTCCGGCTATGGCCGGGAACTGGCGGCTGACGGTCTTCGCGCCTTCATGAACCGCAAAACCGTCTCGGTGGCGTAAGCACTCCCCTGAGAGGTGCGTTGACCTGTCGGAATCGGGAATCCGCGCTATAAGCCGCTCCGATGACAGAGACACAACTCTCTCCTGCTGACAGCGCGCTGCCGGGCTGGCTTTCCAAGCTACCGGCGGGCCTGCGCCCTTACGCCATGCTGGCGCGCTGGGACCGGCCTGTGGGGATCTGGCTTCTCTATTTGCCCTGCCTGATTGGTCTCGCCTTTGAACGGATCAAGACCGGCCTCTACCTGACCGACTTTCTCTGGGCGATCCTGTTCCTGACCGGCGCGATCGCCATGCGTGGCGCCGGCTGCACCTGGAACGACATCACCGACCGTGATTTCGATGCCAAGGTGGAGCGAACGGCGCTGCGTCCGCTGCCGGCAGGCCTCGTCACCCTGCGCGAGGCGCACATCTTCCTGGGTATCCAGCTGGCCATAGGCCTCCTTGTCTGGCTCTGCCTGCCAGGCGACGCCAAGATCGTCGCGCTGCTATCCATCCCGCTGGTCGGGGCCTACCCGTTCATGAAACGCGTTACTTGGTGGCCGCAGGCCTGGCTGGGCGCGACGTTCAATTGGGGCGCGCTGGTCGGTGTCGCCGTCGCCGGCTCGATCGGCTTTCCAGCGATCCTCCTTTATATCGGGCTGGCCTGCTGGACGGTAGCCTATGACACCATCTACGCCTTACAGGATCGCGAAGACGACGCCCTGATCGGTGTGAAGTCCACCGCGCGTCTCTTCGGCAAGCATGCAGCCCTCTACAGCTTCGGCTTTTTCATCATTGCTGCCGCGCTGATTGCTGCTGCCTCCGGCCTACAGGGCGCTGGTAGGATGGGTGCTGTGACATCGTTGGCCTTTCTCGGTCATGCCACAGCGCAAATTTCCCGGTTGAAGCGCAAAGGCGAAGGCGTCGCGCTGGCTGTATTCAAATCGAATGTGTGGACTGGCGCGCTGGTGACACTCGGCCTGACACTGGCGGCCATGACACCAGAACCCGCCCCCCGTACCATTTTCTCAGGGCCGGAAATCGTGCCTGCGGGCGAACCGGACAAAGTCTCCCTGCCCTTCGGCCTGGAGCTGAAGAAAGGCCCCCGCGAGCCCGGGCTGCCTGAGACATGGCTTGTCAGCGAAATACGCCGCACACTGGAACGTGATGGCTATGTCTTCCCTGCCCCCCCGGAAACGCCAGACGAGCCGTGACGCAGGCCGCACGATGGCATAAGGTGGCACCCATGCCTGTTGTCATTGAAATGGTTTCCGATCTCGTCTGTCCCTGGTGCTGGCTCGGCAAGCGCCGCATCGAAGCGGCCATTGCCATGGTGCCGGACGTGGATGTGCAGCTCCTGTTCCGCCCTTACGAACTTGACCCCACCATCCCTGCGGGCGGCGTCGATTATAAGGAATACATGCGCAAGGCCTTCAGCTCGCCTGAAGCGAAGGAACGGTCAGGCGCCATGCGCCAGGCACTGATCGACTACGGCGAAGCCGAAGATATCCCCTACCGGTTCGACGAGATCAGCTGGCGTCCGAACAGCCTGGATGCGCATCGCCTCGTCCACTGGGCGCAAGGCCAGCAAAAGGGAGCCGCCGCCAAGGAAGCGCTGTTCCGTGCGTTCTTCCATGATGGGCGTGATATTGGCGATCATGGCGTCCTTGTGGACATTGCCCGCCAGATCGACCTCGACCCGACGATTGTGGCTGATCTTCTGGCCACGGACGCCGACGTGGTGACCGTACGCGCCGAAGAGAAATTTTTCCGAGAAGTCGGCATCACCGGCGTTCCGACCTATATCGCGAACCGGCAATTTGCTGCTCAAGGCGCTGAGACACCTGAAAAGCTCGCCCGCTTTATTCGTCATGCAGCCGAACATCCCCCTGCAGAGACCGCATGAGTGACCTCGTCCAGATCGAGATTGATGGCCGGGTCGCCATCGTCCGCTTCGACACAGGGGCGCGTGCCAACGCCCTCAGCCAACAGCTGATGCAGGACCTGACCGAGGCCGCCCTGAAGTTCCACGACACACCGGAAATATCGACCGTCATCCTGACCGGCCGCGCCGACCAATTCTCCATGGGCGCAGACCTGAAAGATCCAGCCGGCACAACCGCAGCGAAGTCTTCCCTCCGGGAACGGAGAATTCTTTTACGCCGCGGCCCACGCATGTGTGAGGCATGGGAGAATATCGACGCCCTGACCATTTGCGCCGTGGAAGGCTGGTGCGTCGGAGGCGGCGTCGCGCTTGCCACATCATGCGATCTGCGTGTCGCCGCCGAGAACACCGTCTTCTACGTTCCGGAAGTGGAGCGTGGCATGAACATGAGCTGGGGCTCTATCCCCCGTTTCGTTGCATTGGTCGGCCCTGCGCGGGCAAAGCGGATTGCCGGCCTGTGTGAGAAGATTGACGCTGCAACGGCCCTCAATTGGGGGCTTGCCGATCATGTCGTCCCGGCCGGTACGGCGATGCACAAAGCCCGGGAAGTGGCTGCAGCCGCTGCGCGCCTGCCGCCCACGGCACTCAAAATGGTAAAACAGGATGTAAACGTGGCAGCCCACGCCCTGGCGAAGGCCACCGCGCACCGGGATCTTGAAGCTTTCGCCCTGCTCCAACGGTCCGACGATTTCCGGGAAGGCATCAAAGCCTTCCTCGAAGGTCGCGACCCAGAATTTACCGGCGACTAGTTGTGTGCCCCTGCTTGCGGCAGGAGCTCAACCCTGTTGCCCTGATCGACTGTCCAGGCCGTTAGCGGGTATATCCAAGCAGTTCACGGAGCCCGGGCACGGCGTAATCCACCAGCTTCTTCTGAGCCTCTGGCAGCTCATCGGGAAAGCGGTCATGTTCGATGGTCAGATTTTCGCGGGCAGTGGCGCTCTGCTTCTTGTCGCTGCCGATCAGAATCCGCTGACGCCAATCATCAGGCATCGCGATGCCGCAAATATCCAACAGTTCACCAAAGAAGGTTTTCGCCTCATCTGAATCGAGGTTTTTCAGATTCCGGACGATATCTTCATAACGGTACACATGCACACCGGGCAGCCCCATCCATGCAGCCGCATTGAATGAGAAGACGTCACTCATAGGCGGCGCCTTCTGATGGATCCCGAAGATCATCATGTTCATCAACGATTCCGGTGAGAAGATGTCGTGCTTCAGATGTTCGAGATTTGCGTCGAAATTCTCCGAAACAAAGAAGCGGGCACGCGCAAGCACCCATGTGTATGGATCACGAACCAGCAGGACATGGCGTGCTGTGCGCGTCGCCATGACGGATTCGTCCGAGAACAGAAGATGCCCCCAACTCAACATCGGCTTGGCGGGATTGAAGACATTCGGCGCGTGATTCCGAAGATTCGGGATCTGAATGAACGTTTCATGATACTGCTGCTCCACCGGAACGAACATGCGCATGATATTGCGGATCAGGTGCGTGCCGGATTTCGGAACAGAATTCAGAAAGACGGGAGACTGCAGCGGCGCCTGGGTAAATTCCCGGTTCCGGTCATTCAGATTGTCCTGCTTCATCGTGATCTGAGGCAATTTACTTCCTCCTTTATGGGTGGGTTATTCTAACCCTTTGCAAAAAGCAAAAAAAGCGGCGGAGCTGCCTCCGCCGCTTTTCATGATCAATTTGGTCTTACTAGAACTTCTTGGTGAAGTTCACGAAGGCGCGACGGCCCAGCCAGTCATACTGGGAGTAGAAGGCCGACGTACCAACCGTATTGTACTCGCCAAGCCCCAGCGTGGTGACTGCCGGCGGATGCTCGTCGAACAGGTTCGACACACCCACACGAACATCAATGTCGTAAGGCAGTTCGCGGCTGAGTGAGACGTTGTGATAGGTCGTCGCTTCAGTTTCCAGTTTGAAGAACACAGGGGTACCGAAATAGGTGCCCGTCGTGCCGCCATAGCTTTTCACGTTGGACGTTTCACCAACGAAGTCCATGCCCCAGAAGAAGGACCACGGGCCTTTGTCGAGAGTGAAGTTCAGCTCACCAACCCATTTCGGGTCGCCAGCTTCACCATTGGTGTCGATCGGAGCACTGTTCGGGAACAGCGAGATCTTGTCCTCGATCTGGAAAGAGTGCTGCGTGTTCACCGACAGCGTACCGAAGGAAAGCTCTTTCGAGTACTCAGCGGAGATATCAATACCCCGGTTCGTCTGTTCCGCGACATTGATGTAGTTGTTCGTGACATCAGTCACCAGGAAGTTGGAGTTCCGGGAGAACAGGTCACACAGAGGCTCGGTCGCAAAGTTGTCCGAGTTGTAGCACCCGAGCAGGATGTTGTTTGCGCCAAGTTGGGTGATCTGGTCCTCGATCGTGATCTCGAAATAGTCGACCGCGACGCGGAAGTCCATGAAATCAGGTGCCCAGACGAGACCAGCGGTGAAGGAGTCCGAAGTCTCGGCTTCCAGCGTACCGGCGTTACCCGATGCGAAGACCGTGGCGCTGCTGCCCGAACCATTGTGGGTCGACGGAATTCCGTCAGCGGCACAGTTGTCAGCCAGACGCTGAGAAATGCTGCCGTCGGCCAGGTTGCCGCCCCAGTTGATACAAGGGTCGATCGTCCGCTGGCTTGCGAAGCTGGTCTGCTCCGCCAGGTACAGCTCGAACAGGGCCGGAGCACGGAACGAGGTACCATAGGTCGTACGCAGGCGCACCGACGGAACGATCTGCCAGCCGAGACCGGCCTTGTAGGTCGTATCGGAACCGTAGACGTCCACATCCGTGTAGCGGGCGGAAAGCGACAGTTCGACTGCTTCAGCCAGCGGCAGATCCTTCACGATCGGGATCGCGACTTCGCCGAACACAGCGGTCGTTTCCTTCGATCCCTTCGTAATGCCTGCAGAGCTGGAGCCCCAGGCATTGCCGATCTGGAAGGTTTCAGCCGGCGTATCATTGATACGCTCGTCGATGAAGCTCACACCGAAGCCGCCATTGACCGTACCGGCCGGCAGGGTGAACAGCGGACCATCGATATACGCTTCGAACTGGGTCTGTTCGTACACGGTATTACCCGTTTCACGGCCGAACAGGAACGCGCGGTCCACATCCGAGATGTTACCTGCCAGAAGGTCCGGGCTGTACCAGTCGACGTCAACACAAGGGATGCCGCGAACCGGGGTGACCGGGTAAGCCGCACAATTGCCGCCATCGAACCACGCATAAGGCGAGATCGCATCGTCGTAGATCACATCAGAGGTGTAGTCGCCGTCCGAACGCGAGAATTGCAGGAAGGTATCGTATTCCCAACCCGGCATGAAGCGGAGCTCACCACGTGCACCGGCAACGGCGCTCATGTAATCGACCGTCACGGAGTCGTCAGCATGGTCGGTAATCGCCGTCGGGCTAAGACCGATGAAGCTGAACTCACCTGCCGTTGCCGTGAAGCCGTTGGCCACCAGGCTCGGGCTATTCGTGTAGATATAGCCCAGATAGTTGTACATGTAGTCGTACTGCCAGAACTGGCGGTAGCCGTTCACCTGCGTTTCACGGCGGTTCAGCAGGAACTCGCCATAAAGGGTGTCGCTGTTCGTCAGCTCAAACTCGCCATTCGCATAGAACGTGGCGCGTTCGATTTCCGGAATCATCGACTGCTGGTCCTGGAACGGGTGATCGTAGTTCAGCAGGCCTTCAGACAGAAGTGCTGTCGGACCATAGAACGCATCAGGAGTCGCGCCGGGAAGCGCAAGCTCACCAAGGCCGACCGGGAACCAGTTGGCCGGAACGCCCAGGCCGAAATCGTTCGGTCCCCACGGCGCCAGGCCGTTAGCAGCCAGCGAACCGTCATAGTCATACTGCAGCAGCTGCGGACGCGACTGCCACGGACGACCTACAAAGCCACTGTCGAGATAGTTGTACAGCCAGACATGACCCCAGAGCAGGTCCTGACAGGCAAAATTGCCCGTGCGCGGGTCAATGACGTCGGCACGGCTGCCGTCGCGATTGAACACGTAGGGCTGGCCGCAGCTGAAATAGTCGCGGTCGCCTTGTGCCAGTTCTTCGTTCTTCGTGTAATCCACGGTTGCGAGGATGCGGCCACGGTCCCAGCTCTTGCCCCAGGCGCCGCTGACACGCAGCTGCTCACCGCCGCCCTCTTCCGGCGCGCTGTAGAAGAAGTCGATATCGGAGACATCATCGGTCTTGGTGATGATGTTCACAACACCGGCCACAGCGTCCGAACCGTAGATTGACGAAGCGCCGTCTTTCAGGATTTCGACGCGCTCCACAGCCGACAGCGGAATGGCGTTCAGGTCGAATGCGGACACGCCACCACGGGTACCAGCCGGACCAGCCCGGCGGCCGTTGAGCAGCGTCAGCGTACGGTTCGCACCCAGACCGCGCAGCGAGATCGTCTCGGCGCCGATACCACCGCCCTGCACGAAGGCGGACGACGTTGCAGCCGTCACCTGCGGAGAACCTGCAGCAACCGTTGCAGTTTGCAGCAGGCGACCAACGTCGGCGATACCTTCCAGCGCGGCCGTGTCAGCCGTGATCACGTCCAGCGGCGCGATGCTCGTGAATTCGTTTGCGAGGCGGGAGCCCGTCACGCGCACCTTTTCAAGGCGGGCCTCATCCTCAGCCGGCTCGTCCGCATCAGTCGTGCGAATGACTTCATCTTCGCCCGCCTGATCAGCGTCCTGGGCGTAAGCGCCAAACGCCATACCTGCGCAAAGCGCCGACAATGCTGCTGTACGCAACAGCAGATCACCAGATCCACGTTTTTTCATATTACTTGTTTCCTCAATTGAGCCACAACTTGGTCCAAACGCTGGTGTGGCCACTGGGCGCCCTACACGCCCACGAACGACAAACGCGATCTGCAATTGACGAACGAACCACACCCCCTAGGCGAACATTCTAGGTAAGCCCCAACATTAAAATCAATACATGTGGAACGTTTTTGCCCCTTTTTTTGCAGCGAGCGAAATTTATTTGGGAAGCGTGTCATTTTCCACACAAACTGCAACAAGCCGAAAATGAGGGTTCGCAGGGTATCCCTCATCGGTAGAATTGCTTCTATGCTGAAATCCAGCCCCGCCTCCGCTCGCAAGGTCAAAACGCCCATTGAGCGGAACTCGAATCCAAGCTTGCGAAAGGCTCAATGAACTCATGCTCGGCCGAATCATCTTTCGCCACACCACGAAACCGCTTGCCGCCATTATTGCGGGATTGACCGCACTGGCAGCGCCAGCCGCCTCGCAACCGGTCCCCATCGAGGACATCGCTCGCCTGCCGGCCATTTCCAGCGTCACTGTTTCCACCGACGGAGACACGATGTTCGCCCTCGTCGGACCCGCGACAGGAGACGATCAGGATCGTTCCGTGATCGCTGCCTGGGACCTCAATGACCTGTCCAAGCCGCCGGTAACCGCCGCGCCAGACGGCAACGATTCCGAATTCATGTTTCTCCGCGCACTGAAAGACGGAAAGGTCCTTACCTATGTGCGTGAGCCTTTCACAGGATCTCTTCGGGGATGTTCCGAAGGCAAGCTCATCGGCAGCACCCGGACCTGGGTCAGGAAAACCCTGATCACCGATACGTCATTCAAGAAATTCGATGAGCCTTTCCTGGAAAGTACAGGCGGCAAGGGAACCAGCAAATCCACCGAGACATGTCTTCGCCTGGAAGCGAGAGGCTCCGTCTACTCCCGCCTGCCTCTTGATCAGACCGATATCGTCATCTCCCGGCTGGACGCCAGGACTTTGGATAGCGCCCTCGTCCGCTACAATCTGAACACTGGGCGCAGCGAAATGCTTTTCCAGAACACCTCTACGCGGGAGGCAGGATACATTGACCCGTCCGACGGCGAAGTGATGTCTGCAGCCGGATCGGACAATACGGATGGCACCTACAAACTTCAGGTCTGGGTCAAACCGGAAAAGGGTGCCGAACTTGAGCGCCAGGAAGAGCTGGAAGTCGATCTCGTCAAACGCCAGGAACTGGACATTATCCACTGGGACGAAGAGAACGGCCGCTATTTTGTCCTGACCAACAAGTTCTCCGACAAGAAAGCGATCTATGGATACGATCCCGTCGCGCGGAAATATAGCGAAGCCCCCCTGTTTGCGAACCCGGACTTCGATGCCTCAGGCGTGGTCACATCCCAGGCTCCCAGCCGATTCGGGAGAATTCTTGGTTTCACTTACGATGCGGATGTCAGAAAGACGCTCTGGGTGGATCCTGAAGTCGGCGGTCTGATGCTCGGCATCGAGAAAAGCTTCGAGAACGAGCATGTCTCGCCGATCTATATATCCGACGACTTCAACAAGGTGGTCTTCTCTACCGAAAGCTCGAGCCAGCCACCCCGTTATTTCCTGCTGAAGGACAAGTCCCAGCTGCAACTCATCGGGTCCGAAAGGCCATGGATCGACACCGCCTCCATCGGCGACAGCAAGCTGACTTACTATGAAGCACGAGACGGCCGCACATTGCCGGCGATTTTGACCCCGAGGGCCGGTTGGCAGCCGGGTGACGCGCCCGGCAAGGCCGTGGTGCTGCCGCATGGAGGCCCATGGTCACGTGATTACGGTGGCTGGGATTCCAGTGGCTGGGTCCCTTTCCTGACATCGCGCGGCTTTTCGGTAATCCAGCCGCAATTCCGTGGCAGCACCGGCTGGGGGCTGGACCTCTGGCTCGCGGGCGACGCGCAGTTCGGATACAAGGCCCAGGACGATAATGAGGATGCTGCGGCCTGGCTGGTCGACGAAGGATATGCGGATCCGAACCAGGTCGTCATCTTCGGCTACTCATACGGAGGCTACGCCGCGATGGCTGCGACCACGCGGGCCGATTCTCCCTTCCAGTGCGCCATCGCTGGCGCTGGCTATGCGGAGTCCGCCAAGATCAACAACGGTCTGGACCGCAGCCGTTTCGGACGGATGGCATATGCAAACGCCCTGTCAGGCCGTGATGTGATCAAGGATGTGGAGAATGCCGAAATTCCGGTGCTGGTATTCCATGGCGACAGGGACGTCCGTGTGCCGAACGAATATGGCAAGGCCTTCTATGACGCCGTGAAAAAACACACCAGGGCAAAATATGTCAGCATCCCCGACATGCCGCACAGCCTGCCCTGGACGCCTGACCAGCAACGTGCCAGCCTCGGCGCCATCGAGTCCTTCCTGGCCAGCGAATGCGGATTGGACAGCAGCCGCTAAGCCGCAATGATGAAATACTCCAAACAGACAGGGCCGCCGAGTGATCGACGGCCCTCGCTCATTCAGGGGCTAGCGTGCACCGGCACCGCCCTGACGTTCAGCTAGTCGAGGCACTTCATGATCGTCGCATGCCAATGATCGGTATCCTCTCTGTCCGCGCCCAGGACAAATCCCGTGACGACCGATGCTGATGGAACGGACGGCATTTCGCGTCCATCGATTGCGCGGAAAATGACAACGCGCCCGGAATCGATATGCCTGCGCAATGCGCGTTCTGCGCCCCTGATATCCAGATCAGAATTCACATTCAGCGAACGGCTCGCGCGAAACCCGCCACGTTTTGCCGCCGCAGCGTGGAACGAGGCTTGTTGAGTAGATCCCTGCGGCCGGAAATTGGGATCGAAGACGACGAACCGTCCATCGGCGGACACGCCGATGTCCATTCCAGCCGGACCTCTGAATCCCATCGTCCTTGCATTTTCGCCGACAGTAAGAGCCACCTTCACGCCTTCCTTTGGGAAGGGGTGGTCGTCATCGATCACACTGCCGCTCTGACGCGCGGGAGAAGAGAAAAGTTGCTCAGCCGCTCCGAGATACCGCACGCCGGTGTCATCGATTGACAAGCTGATACACCAGCATCCAATCACGGGGACCGCTTCTTCCACGATGAGTTCGTCACTCACCCCGAGGGATTTGAAGAACTCCCAGGCGTCCTCCACGTCAGCCCGTGTCTCGCAATACCGCACCGCGTACCCCATGCCGGTTGGCATGTCGCCGCCCGCCTTGAGATAACAGGGGGTCGAAATAGTCGGTACCGATTTTGTATCGATACTGATAATTGTCCGCTCGGCCAGATACTCGCTTGGCACGATCAGCGGAAGGTTCCGCTTGGAATTCAGTTTACGCCACAGGCGAGGTGCGACGAGGTTCGCAGTCTCCCGATAGCAGCCTTTCTGTGGAGGATAGGGCCATGCGAGCTTGTAACCATCGCGTATCAGGCTTTTCGCATGCCTGTATGCCTCTTCCGGCTCGCTAAAGGTGCGCATGTCTTCAGAGACATCAATGCCCGAGCGCGCGATCATTGCCAGGGAGTCTGGCGTCGCGCCACCCTTATGCCGGATGGTCGGCCGCCCGTTCATCAACCCCATCATGGTTGTTGAGACTGTATCGGCCGCACTTTCTGGCACGCCCAGAAACTTCAGCTGCGCAACATCCACGCGCGGCGCAAATGCGACACCAGGCGGCAGAAAGCCATGGCTTCCGGCCGTGGAAACAAGGGGAGATTCCAGAATTTTCATAGGTATGCCTCAATTCCTTCAGACAGCATCCGCACACGTGGCGACTCCGCCGGATCCGAATGGCCGAAAGAAGGTGTCTTGTTCGCATCGAGCAGGAATGCTTTTCCGTCATGCTCGACATAGTCGAACTTTCCGTAGTCAAACTTCATTTCATCGCGAAGCGCGCGCAGGTTCTCAGGAATGTCGGAGAAGAACTCGTGACGCTCGGTCGTGGCCACCTTCACCAGAGGGTCAGTTGCGAGATTGCGATAGGCGTATTCACGGTCGCCGAAGAAGATCCATCCGCGCACGCCATATAATCCATCTTCGGTGCGCTCCGGCAGAAACCTCTCGACAATCAGGCGTTCGTCTTTCCAGACCCAGCCAGGCACGTCGTCCTTGCCTTCCAGGACGGGATACAGACCGGGCGGCAACTGGCGAGCCAGTTTCCAGGAACGATGGGAAAGCCGGCTACGGACCTTGGTACAGAACGATGATATCAGGCCGGCGCGTTCCGCCTCGCCGTCTTCCGGACAGCCAAAATGATTCAGGTCTGTTTTCACGATGACCGGTCCATTCCAGTCATCCGCCTCAGTGGTTTGAAGAACAGAAATATGCGTTTTGGATATGTCGAGGACGTTCCCGTTCAGGACAGCAACGCCTTCCGGCGCATTCGCAAGTTCGCTGGGATTCAGCCGCGTCTTGTCGTGATGCAGGATACAGACGTCCGCATGTTCCGAATAAATGTCGTTGCACTCGACCTGAAGGCCTTTTTCGCGCCACAGGCGCATCAACGCCGACAACATGTAATGCTCCGGCATCTGAGGCGTCAGGTTCGAGATGCTGATGAGGGTGTCGCTGCGCATTCCGTGACCGCTTCCCAACCTTTCCTAGAAACAGGGACACAGGGATGCATGAATCGGACCGTGTCGGCCCTACCCGGAAGGGAAGCCCGAAATATTCAGCGAAAACAGGAGGCAAGCGGCGGACGCCGCCGCGAAAGCCGTGATTGTCCCACAAAACAAACGGGCCGCTGAACTCGTCAGCGGCCCGTTCTATCTACCGGAATTATCCGGCCTGAATGGAGTTCTGTTCCTAGTGGACCAGAGCAGCCTTCAGGCTCTCGAGATAGTCGTAATGTTCCTGCAGGGTCGCGCGGTTGGAATCGTCCTTGTCGAGCGACTGGATCTTCAGGTGAGTGGCTTCCATCTCGGCCTGAACGTCCTCTGCTTTGACATCATCGAGCATGCGGGCTTCTTCAGCAAGGATGGTGAGGCCGGCCGACGTGATGTCTGCAAAGCCGCCACGCACGAAGATGCGCATCTTGACCGTGTCGCCTTCCAGCACGCGCACCACGCCATTGCGCAGCGTCGTCATGAAGGGCGCATGATTCACCAGCACACCGAACTCGCCGTCCGAACCAGGCGCGATCACATGATCGACCTCTCCGGAGAAGAGCTCTTTCGCGGGCGAAACGAGCGAGAAGTGGAGTTTATCGGCCATCTATCCTGTCCGCTTACGCGTCTGCCATCATCTTGGCGGCCTTGGCTTTGGCGGCTTCGATGTCGCCAACCATGTAGAAGGCCTGTTCCGGCAGGTGGTCATAGTCGCCGGCGATCAGGCCTTTGAAGCCCTTGATCGTGTCTTCCAGTTTGACCTGCACGCCCGGCGAACCGGTGAAGACTTCCGCCACGTCGAACGGCTGCGACAGGAAGCGTTCCACTTTCCGGGCGCGGGCCACGACGAGTTTGTCTTCTTCCGACAGTTCGTCCATGCCGAGGATGGCGATGATGTCCTGCAGCTCTTTGTACTTCTGCAGGATCTCCTGCACGCCGCGAGCAACCGAGTAGTGCTCTTCGCCAACAACCAGGGGGTCGAGAATACGGCTGGTGGAGTCCAGCGGGTCCACGGCCGGGTAGATGCCTTTTTCCGAGATGGCGCGGTTAAGAACCGTCGTCGCATCAAGGTGGGCAAACGAGGTGGCAGGCGCCGGGTCGGTAAGGTCGTCAGCCGGAACGTACACAGCCTGGATCGAGGTGATCGAGCCTTTGTTCGTGGAGGTAATCCGTTCCTGCAGCTGGCCCATGTCGGTGGCCAGCGTCGGCTGGTAGCCCACAGCGGACGGGATACGGCCGAGAAGTGCGGACACCTCGGCACCGGCCTGGGTGAAGCGGAAGATGTTGTCCACGAAGAACAGCACGTCCTTGCCTTCCTCATCGCGGAAGTATTCCGCCTGTGTCAGGCCGGTCAGGGCGACGCGGGCACGCGCGCCCGGAGGCTCGTTCATCTGACCGTAGACCAGAGCCACGCGGCTCTCGCCTTCCAAGTTGATAACCTTGGATTCGATCATCTCGTGGTAGAGGTCGTTACCTTCGCGGGTCCGCTCGCCGACACCGGCGAAGACCGAGTAGCCGCCGAACAGTTTTGCGATGTTGTTGATCAGTTCCTGGATGAGAACGGTCTTGCCCACGCCGGCACCGCCGAACAGGCCGATCTTACCGCCTTTTGCGTAGGGGCAGAGCAGGTCGACAACCTTGATACCGGTGACGAGCACTTCGGATTCGGTCGACTGATCGATGAATTCCGGGGCCGGAGCGTGGATCGGGCGATCCATGTCGGAACCGATCGGGCCACGTTCGTCGATCGGCTCGCCGATGACGTTCATGATGCGGCCGAGCGTTTTCGGACCAACCGGAACCGTGATGGCCTTGCCGGTGTCGGCCACCGGGCCGCCGCGGACGAGACCTTCGGTGGAGTCCATGGCGATGGTGCGCACTGTGTTCTCGCCGAGGTGCTGAGCAACTTCCAGCACCAGGCGCGTACCGTTGTTGTCGGTCTCAAGCGCGTTGAGGATAGCCGGCAGCTCGCCATCGAACTCAACGTCGACAACGGCGCCGATGACCTGGGAAATGCGGCCTTTGGCGTTTGCGGGAGTGCTCATGCGGGTCGTCTCCTTTGGAGCGGGTATTCTCTGGGTTCTTGTTCTCTAGAGCGCTTCCGCGCCCGAAATAATCTCGATGAGTTCTTTGGTGATCTGAGCCTGGCGTGCGCGGTTGTACTGCAGTTCCAGCGAGTCGATCATCTCGCCGGCATTGCGGGTCGCGTTGTCCATGGCGGTCATCTGGCTGGCGTAGAAACCAGCAGAGCCTTCCAGCATGGCCGACAGGATCTGCGTGTTGATGTAGCGCGGCAGAAGCGCCTCAAGGATCGCATCTTCCGACGGCTCATAACGGTAGATCGCATTGCCCAGATCGATGGTCTCGGCATCGGCAGGGGCCGCGGCCGGGATCAGTTGCTGCGCGGTCGGAACCTGGCTCAGCACGTTCTTGAACTGCGAATAGATCAGTGTCGCGACATCGAACTCGCCATCCTCGAACCGGGCGGTGAGGTTCTTGCCGAGAGCGATCGCCGGCTCGGCAAAGTCGTCACTCTTCACGGAAGACATGTCGACGTGGCCGATGAACAGGTCTGCGAAGTCGCGCTTCAGCTGCTCCCGGCCCTTCTTGCCAACGGTCAGCACCTTTACCGTTTTGCCTTCGCTCTGCAGCGCGGAAATCGTCTGCTTTGCGAGTTTGGCGGTATAGGTGTTGAAGCCACCGGCGAGGCCGCGCTCTGCGGTCATGACGACAACCAGATGTGTCTGATCGCTGCCGGTTCCGGCGAGCAGTTTCGGTCCGCCAGCGCCGGCAGATGCCGACAGGTTGGCGAGAACCGCAGCCATGCGTTCGGCGTACGGGCGGGCAGCCGTCGCGGCGTCTTGCGCGCGCTTCAGCTTCGCCGCGGCCACCATTTGCATGGCCTTGGTGATCTTCTGCGTGGATTTCACGCTTGAGATCCGGTTTTTCAGGTCCTTCAGGCTGGGCATGTCAGGCCTTCCAGTTGGTGCTCAGTCGTCCGGGGCTCAGGCAAACTTCGAAGTGAAGTCGTCCAGAGCCTTCTTGATTTCAGCTTCAATCTCGTCGGTGAGGGCTTTCTCAGCGGCGATCTTGGCCAGCAGGTCTTTGTTCGCACCGCGAAGGTGAGCCAGAAGCTCTTTCTCGTAGCGCGTCACATCTTTCAGTTCGACCTTGTCGAGGTAACCACGCGTACCGGCGTAGATCACGCAGACCTGCTCTTCCATCAGCAGCGGCGAGTACTGCGGCTGCTTCAGGAGTTCGGTCAGGCGCGCACCGCGGTTCAGCAGGCGCTGGGTCGCAGCGTCGAGGTCGGAACCGAATTTCGCGAAGGCGGCCATCTCGCGGTACTGGGCGAGTTCGCCCTTCATGGAGCCGGCTACCTTTTTCATCGCTTTCGTCTGGGCAGCAGAGCCCACGCGCGACACCGACAGACCAACGTTCACGGCCGGGCGGATACCCTGGTAGAACAGATCCGTCTCAAGGAAGATCTGGCCGTCGGTGATCGAGATCACGTTCGTCGGGATGTAGGCCGACACGTCGTTGGCCTGGGTTTCGATGATCGGCAGGGCCGTCAGCGAGCCGCCACCATTGTCGTCGTTCAGCTTGGCAGCGCGCTCCAGAAGGCGCGAGTGCAGGTAGAACACGTCACCCGGATAGGCTTCGCGGCCCGGAGGACGGCGCAGCAGCAGGGACATCTGACGATACGCAACAGCCTGCTTGGAAAGGTCATCATAGATGATCAGGGCGTGCATGCCGTTGTCGCGGAACCACTCCCCCATGGCGCAGCCGGTAAATGGCGCAAGATATTGAAGCGGGGCCGGTTCGGAAGCCGTCGCAGCCACGACGATGGTGTAGTCAAGCGCACCGCGCTCTTCGAGCGTCTTGACCACCTGCGCCACAGTGGAGCGCTTCTGGCCAATTGCGACGTAGACGCAAAACAGCTTTTCGCTGTCGTCCTTGGCCGCCTCATTGGTCGCTTTCTGGTTCAGGATGGTGTCCACACAGATCGCGGTTTTCCCGGTCTGGCGGTCACCGATGACAAGTTCGCGTTGGCCGCGGCCGACCGGGATCATCCCGTCGATGGCCTTCAGGCCGGTCATCATCGGCTCGTCCACCGACTTACGCGGAATGATACCCGGCGCTTTCACGTCCACACGCTCACGCGCAGCAACGTTTTCCAGAGCACCCTTGCCATCAATCGGATTACCGAGCGCATCCACGACGCGGCCGAGCAATGCCTTGCCGACCGGAGCCGAAACGATTTCATCGAGGCGCTTGACGGTATCGCCTTCCTTGATTTCGCGGTCGTCACCGAAGATCACGACGCCGACATTGTCATTCTCGAGGTTCAGCGCCATGCCCTTGATGCCGCCGTCGAATTCGACCATTTCGCCGGCCTGGACGCTGTCCAGACCGTAGATGCGGGCGATACCGTCGCCCACTGACAGAACCTGACCGACATCCGAGACTTCGGCTTCAACGCCGAAATTCTCGATCTGCGACTTCAGGATGCCCGAAATTTCTGCTGCTGAGATATCCATCGAGCGACTAAGCTCCCTTCATGGCGGTGTTCATGCGTTCCAGTTTGGCGGCAAGGCTTGCGTCAACGAGTTGGGACCCGATGCGCAGCTGGATGCCGCCGATGAGCGAGGCGTCAACCTCGCTGGTAAGTTCCACCTCGCCGCCAACGGCCTTGGCGAGGATTGATTCGATGCGCTGGCGCTCGGCGCCGGTCATTTCCTTGGCGGTGCGCACAATGGCGCGCTTCACACCGCGCTGTTTCGCGTAAAGTTCGTCAAAAGCAATCGCGGCGCCCTGAATGTCGCCCGAACGGCCGTTCTGCGCCATGGTGCCGACGAATTTGCCAAACAGGCCGGAAAGGCCTGCCTTCGCTGTCACCTCGCCCAGCGCCTTCACCTTGTCTTCACGGGAGAAAGCCGGCGAATCCAGCAGAAGCGCCAGGTCTTCAGAGCCATTCACCATTTCGGCGAAGGCTTTGAAATCCTTATAGACATTGGCGAGTTCGCCTTTGTCCTGCGCGAGTTCGAAGAGCGCACTCGCATAACGGCGTGCAGCTTCGTTCGCATGTGTCATCTTTGATCCAGCCAAGGGTCTATCGTCCATGTTCAGGTGGGCGGTCTGGCCCGAAAACAGCAAACAGGGCTGCGTGCGAAATGCCCGCGCCCATGAAAACTGTGCGCCGCTTAGCATCAGTCATCTGACCTGACAACACAGGCATGGCGCCAATGTCTGCGGCGAAATGACAATTATGACAACATGCCCCTAAAGCCCCGCAGTCTTTGGCTTTCCGGGACCAACCGGCTTTGCCCTCCGGCATCCTGAGGAACACGCCGAAACGGTACCTTCTACGGCTCGGCCGCTGAGGCCGTCCCCCTACCGATTCTCGGCCGGCTAGAGGAAGGAATAAGGGTCGATGTCCACCGACATACGCACGGGTGTCGGCAGCTTAATCTTCGCCAGCCACGCCGTCATATAGGCCGACAGGTCCACATTGCGGGGGGACTTCACCAGGAATCGCCGGCGGTGGCGTCCGCGCAGTACCGTAATCGGCGCCGGGGCCGGTCCGAACAGCTCAATTCCCTGCCCGTTCGGCGCAAGAGCCGCAACGTCCCGCGCGGCCTGGTCAACCATCTCCGCAGACGGTGCAGACAGAATGACTGCCGCGAGCCGTCCGAATGGCGGCAGGCCGAGCTCCGCCCGTACATCTCGCTCGATCTGCAGGAAGCCGTCCCGGTCGCCGCCGGCCAGCGCCAGCATGGCCGGATTGTCCGGTGCATAGGTCTGCACCAGCGCGCGGCCTGGCCGTTCGGCCCGGCCGGCCCGGCCGGCAACCTGGCTCAGCAGCTGGTAGGTCCGCTCGCCTGCGCGCAGGTCTCCGCCCTTCATGCCGCTGTCGGCGTCCACAACACCCACAAGCGTGAGGTTCGGGAAGTTATGTCCCTTGGCCACGATCTGCGTGCCGATCAGGACATCGATCTCGCCTTGCTCCATCCGTTCGACGATGCCGCGCGTGGCCTCCCCGCCCTGCGCCGTATCGGACGAGAAGATCTCGATCCGCGCCTCCGGCATCAGTACGCGCACTTCCTCGGCCACACGTTCCACGCCAGGGCCGACGCCCATCAGCGAATCGACCGCCCCACAGTGCGGGCACATCTGCGGCTTCAGGATGGAATAGCCCGTGACGTGGCAGACGAGCCGATTGGTGTAGCGGTGCTCGGTCAGCCAGTTCTCGGTGCCCGGCGTCTTCAGCCGCTCCCCGCACGCCTTGCAGATGACCAGCGGCGCATAGCCCCGGCGGTTCAGGAACAGCAGCGTCTGCTCGCCTGCCTCCAGCGTCACGCGCATCTCGTGCACCAGCCGGGACGACAGCCACATGCCCTTGCCCGGCGGGTCTGACCGCAGGTCCACCAGCTCCACGTCCGGCAGCCGCGCAGAGCCCGGCCGCGCCGACAGTTTCAGCCGCGTGTAGCGCCCCATCTCGGCATTCACGATCGTCTCCAGCGCCGGTGTCGCCGAGGCCAGCACGACGACCGCCTCCTCCAGCTTGCCCCGCATCACGGACATGTCGCGCGCATGATAGGTCACGCCATCTTCCTGCTTGAAACTGCCGTCATGCTCTTCGTCCACGATGATCAGTTTCAGCTTCTGGAACGGCAGGAACAGGGCCGAGCGGGCCCCAATCACGATCCGCGCGCGGCCGTGCGCCGTCTCGCGCCAGGTGCGTCGGCGTTCCTTGTCCGACAGGCTGGAATGCCAGGGCGCAGGCGGCGCGCCAAACCGCGCGGTGAAGCGCGACAGGATCGCCTGTGTCAGCGCGATCTCCGGCAGCAGGACCAGAACCTGCGCCTCCGGATCAGCCTTCAGCGCCTGGGCAATCGCCTCGAAATAGACCTCCGTCTTACCGGAGCCGGTGACGCCGTCGATCAGGAAAGTGTGGAACGTATTTTCGCGGACCGCCACGCGCAGTTCTTCTGCCGCCTCCGCCTGCTCCGCTGTCAGGGTCGCGCCCGTCAGGTCCGGGTTCACAGGTGGGAACGGCGGGTCCGTCGGCACGTCGATCGCCTGCAGCGCGTCTGCTTCGGCGAGGCCCCGCACCACGCCGGACGACACACCTGCCGCCTCTGCGATCTGCGCCGCCGTCATGGGCGCGTCTGCCGCCTCCATGACATCCAGTACTTTCGCGCGCGCATCCGTCATGCGCGGCGGTGTCTTGCCGGTAGCCGTGAACACCGTCTCCGTCGGTGACGGCAGCAGGCCCGCCCGCGCTCGCAATGCCATGGAGAGCAAATGCCCCGGATGGCTGACAGTGTAGCGTGCCGCGAAGGCCAGAAAGTCCCGCATCGCCCTGGTCATCGGCGGCGTTGGGTAGACCTCCGACACGACCTTCAACGTGCGCCCTTCAGCCGCCTCGTCCCCCAGCATTTCGACGACAATGCCCAGTCGCTCATACTTGCCGAGCGGCGCGGCGACATAGCTCCCTTCCACCACGTCCAGATCGTCCGGCACCGCATAGTCAAACGGCTCCGGCAAGGGCATGGGAAAGAGAATCCGTGCGACGGGCATGGCCCAAGGCTTAGCCCCTCAGCCTGCCTCCGTCACGCCGCGCCTTCAGCGCTGCTGGGCGGCAGCATAAAGCGCGCCAAACTCCTCAGCGACCAGCCGCAACGGCGCTTCATCCCCGCTGACCCGGCACTGGATCAGCGCCCCCTCAAGCGCCGCGATTGTGAACCGGGCAAGGCGTTCGGCACGGGGCTGCGCGATCCCGGCAGATACGGCGGAGTCCGCCAGCACACTGGCCCAGTCTGCAAATGCCGCAGCCCCCGCCTCGCGGATCGCTTCATGCTCCGGCACGGTTTCCAGCAGAGTCGTCGTAATCGGACAGCCGTCCCGATAGTCCGAAGCGGCCATCCACCCGGCCAGCATATCGAAATAGCGTTCAATCAGGTCGCCGGGCCCGGCCGTCTTCTCAGCCAGCTCTTTCAGCGTGCGCGTCACGGTCTTCCCGGCCAGGCGAACCGCCTCTGTCCCGATCTCGGCCTTGCCGCCCGGAAAGTAGTGATACAGCGACCCCTTGGGCGCGCCGCTCTCCGCCAGGATCTCGGCAAGCCCGGTCGCCGCGTATCCCTTCTGACGGAACAATCTCACCGACGTGGCCAGAAGCGTTTCCCGATGTTTCGCAGCAGCCGCCATCCCGCTCTCCAAAATTATATAGACTGGTCTACATGATTTCGATACACCTCGATCCGTTAACAGGCAATGAGGAGACGGCAGATGCCGGACAACATTCCGGAGGGGTTCGCCCCGCACTTCAGGAAGAGCGGCCTGACCGACCCGTGGGAGCCGCTCTATTCACGCAATACCGGCGAGGCGATCCGGATCGGCCTGCGCGCCGGCCAGGCCCACGCCAATTCGCGCGGCTTCGTCCATGGCGCACTGATCTCCGCCCTGGCTGACAATGCGATGGGGCTCAGCTGCGGCCTGTCGCTCACCGGCATTTCCGGGCTCGTCACGGTGGGCCTGTCATTGGACTTTCTGTCCACGGCCCGCCTCGGCCAGTGGCTGGAAATCCGCCCCACCGTCCTCAGAACGGGAAAGAATTTGTCCTTCTGCACGGCGACGATCCATGCAGACGAAACCCTCTGCGCCCGGGCCAACGCAACCTTCCGCGCGCTCCAGGCGGCATGATCCGTCAAAGTCCGGCATAGTCCGCTATCGTCATGACAGGTCATGCCTGCTCATGACCGGGTCATTTATCGTGCCCCGCCGGTCATGGCCGGACCGGTTCATCGCGGGGACATGCCCTTCGAACCAGCAAAGTCGGGTGAGCTCAGCAGAGCGATACCCACCACCCAATGCCGGGAAGCGTTACACAGCGCGCGGAAAACCGGCCACTCTATCCTCCCGGATAGCCTCCCATGCCAGTCTGCCTGCCATCATAGACCGCACCGATTTCTTCTCTCAGGCGTTTTACACGATTGCCCGCGCGATTGCCGAGGCGGGTGTGAATGTGGACCTGTTCAAGACGCCTGAGACGATTGCAAAATCCGTAAACCGGCGCGTGCGGGGCGGAGCTGAAGCGGCTGGCTGCGCTGCTCCGCTGTCTGATCTTTCTGGCGGCGCTGCAGATGGAGCTGGCGCCGCTGACGCCGCGCATCGGCAGCTACTATCACGAACCCAAATCGGCAGCTACTATCACGAACCCAAGAAGTAAGACGCGGAATACCGCTACGTCTTCACCATGGTGACCGCGCAATCAGGTCCATGCCCACATTTCCTGAAAGGGCCGGTGACCTTGCCCACGCGCGGCCCTGTGCCCGCCGCGCCGCTGATCGCCCGCTGGCAGGCCATGCTCGACACGCTGAAGCACCACAAGCGCCGGGCGAGGCGGCTCGCTCGCACGATCCGGCGCTGGCAGGCTACCAGCGAAGCAAGGCCGCACGTGCCGCCGATCCCGAACACGCACTGCATGCCCGCCGCCCTCGTCTCGGGCGGGCTGACCGTGCAGCTGATCGAAGCTGCTGAAACGGTGGCTTGATCCGGACAAGGGGCTCGCGGGCGCTTCCCCCGCGATATGGCTTGCCAGTCATGCGCCCCCGCCCTACCCCTGAAAACATGGCTAAAGACCTTTCCACCGGCTACGAGCCGATGACTTCCGTTGACGCAATCACTGCGGGCCTCGAAGGCGTGGGGTACATCTCCACGAAACAGATTTCGACGGCTGTTTTCCTGGCCCATGGCCTGCGCAAGCCGATCCTGATCGAAGGCCCGGCCGGCGTCGGCAAGACAGATCTCGCCGCCTCGCTCTCTCGCTGGCTCGACCTGCCGCTCCTGCGCCTGCAATGCTATGAAGGCCTCGATGAGGGCAAGGCGCTTTACGAGTGGAAATATGGTAAGCAGCTGCTCTACACGCAGATTCTGAAAGAGAAGCTGAACGAGGTGATCGGCGATGCCGGTTCGCTGGAAAGCTCGCTCGGCAAACTCTCTTCCTTCGAAGACCTGTTCTTCTCCGAACAATTCCTGGAATCCCGCCCTCTGCTGACGGCGATGAAACAGGAAGTCGGATCGATCCTGCTGATCGATGAGATCGACAAGTCGGACGAGGAGTTCGAGGCCTTCCTTCTCGAAGTCCTCTCGGACTATCAGGTCACCGTGCCGGAGATCGGAACGATTGCCGCCAATGTGCCGCCACTGGTTATTCTGACCTCGAACAATGTGCGCGAACTTGGCGACGCCCTGAAGCGCCGCTGCCTCCACCTGCATATCGGCTTCCCCGATCATGCCCGCGAACGCCGCATTGTCCGCGCCCGCGTCGAAGGCCTCGAGGAGTCTCTGCTCGACCAGATGGTCTCCTTCGTCCAGTCGGTGCGTGATGTCGACATCAAGAAACGCCCTTCCATTGCCGAAACGGTCGACTGGGCGAAAACTCTGCTCCTGCTGCACGCAACGGCGCTGGACGAAACCTTCGTCCGCGACACGCTGAATGTGTTGCTGAAGCATGAAAGCGACATCGCCGTGATCGGTCCGGAAGTGCCTAAAATGCTGCGTGAAGCTGCCGCACAGAAACCCGGCAGCCGCACGGCATCCGGCTATCCGGACCTTGGATGACAAAGGGGCACTGACGGGTCCATGGAACGCCCGCTCACCAACTTCATCCGTGCCCTGCGCTCTTCAGACGTACGGGTCTCTACCGGCGAGGCGCTGGATGCCGCCCACACACTGAAGCTGATCGGCTATGCCGACCGCAGCATGCTGAAGGATTCCCTCGCCTGTGTTCTGGCGAAATCCCCAGAAGAGAAAGTGACGTTCGACGAACTGTTCGAACTCTACTTCTCAAGGCAGGAAACTGCCTCCAACGCGGAACAGGACCAGACAGACTCTTCAGACAATGACAGTTCGGAAACCGACGCGTCCAACCTTGTCGACCTGATGGAGTCCGGTGACGAAAGCGCGATCTCGCTCGCGCTTGAAAAGGCTGCCGAAGCGGCCGGTGTCGACAATATCCGCTTCTCGACCCAAGTGGCTTACTACGCCCAGCAGATGGTCAAGCAGATGGGCGGCGAAGCCCTGCAAGCGCGCCTCCTCGAAGCGCTGCAGCAAGGCGGCCCGGATGGCGATGCGGAAGCCCAGCGCCTGATCGATGTCCGCCGCGATGTCACGCTGAAAGCGCGGGACCGCGCGGAAAAAGCCTTCCAGGTTTTCGGTGCCGGTGAAACACAGCAATTCCGCGATGACTATGCCGCCGAGAAAAAGCTCTCCGCGATTGACCGCAGCGACATGGAGCGGATGAAGCGGCTGATCGCAAAGATCGCCAAACGCCTCGCCGTCAAACACTCCCGCCGCAAACGCCGCCGCAACCGCGGCCAGCTGGATGTGCGCCGTACGATGCGCGCCAATGCAGGTTTCGATGGCGTGCCCTTCAATGTCGTCTGGCGCCAGAAGCGGAAGGACAAGCCGAAGATTGTCGTGATCTGCGACGTCTCCGGCTCAGTCGCGCAATATGTGCGCTTTCTGCTACTTTTGCTCTGGTCGATGAAAGATGTCGTGCCGGACATGCACGCTTTCGCCTTCTCGTTCCGCCTCGGGTCAGTGGACGAGGTCCTGGAGCAGAACGATTTCGAAACCGCAATGGCAAAGATCCTTCGCGAATACGGCATGGGCTCGACCAGCTACGGTCAGGCCTGGTCGGACCTGAAGATCAACCATGAACAGATCATCGACCGGCGTACGACACTCCTGATCCTGGGGGATGCGCGGTCGAATTATGGCGACCCACGAATGGATCTGTTCCGCGAATTTGCAGCCCGCGCCAAACGCGTGATCTGGCTGAACCCGGAAGGCCCCGGCCTGTGGGGTACCGGCGACAGCGTCATCCCCCGCTATGCGCCCTTCTGCGCCCAGGTCACACATGTTTCGACCCTGAAAGACCTGGAACGCGCGGTCGACGAAATCCTCAGCGCCTACAACTGAAGCCCCTGAAAACTAAAAAGCCCCAGCTAATGGCCGGGGCTTTTCCAATAGTTCAATTAACGACCTGGATCAGGTCTGCTGGCCTTTGCAGGACGGCGCTTCGTTAAAGGCCTTCTCGGCCGCATCAAGACGCTCGTTTACGGTCTTGCAGTTGTCCGTCATCTGATCTTCGCCAAGCACCGAAAGGCGCTTACAGATCTTGGCTTCGTTGGTGACGTTCAGCAGAGCCGACTGGTACTGGAAGCAATCCAGCGCAGAAGCGGTTGCCTCTTCGGAATTCATGAACGCAATCCAGCTGCTGCCGGCCCGATTGTTGGCCTTGCGGAAAGCTTCGCGAGCACCGGACCGGTCACCGCGCTCATAGCGCGACTGGCCGATCTGGACCCAAGCTGTGCCAGCGTCCTTCACACCGCCCAGGCTGAGCGCTTTCTGGAGGGCATCTTCGGCTTTTTCCCACTCCTGCAGGTCAGCATAGGACCGGCCGAGACGCTCATACATTGCGCCGCCGCCACCTGCTTCAGCTGCAGCCTGAATCACCGGAATGGCTTTCTCGTGCTCACGGGCAACCTGGTAGAGGTTGGCCAGCAGCTCAAGATGGTCGAGGTTGCGGGAAACGCGGCCGGCATTCATTTCCTTCTCAAGGATCTTGGCGCCCTGATAGGGTACGTTGAACCGGTTGTAGAAGTTCACGATGCGCATGAGCTCGTCTTCAGTTTTCAGCATACCGGCGAGGTACATCGCCTTCTGAACTTCAAACGCGCGGCGCTCCTCGTTGCTGGCGAAGTAGTTGCCTGCAATGGCGTCCCAGTACTTACGCTCTGTCGGGTTATGCGCGACCACTTCCTCAAGGATGCTGGCCAGCTTCGCTTTGTCGTCAGCCTGGTTGTACAGGAAGATCAGCAGGTCATAGAGCTGCTGGTCATACTTGGAGCCGTCTTCGGCCTTGACCAGTTCAGCCCACTTGATGGCTTCCTTGAAGTTGTCGACCCGCTGGTACAGAACCGCGAGCTGCCATTTCTGGGTGCGGTCCGGCTTGCCGCCGGCCTGCTGCCACTTGGTCATGTATTCGAGGGACTTGTTGATGTCCTCTTCCTGCAGATAGATCTGGGCGATGTTGTAGTAGGTCTGCGCCCGGTCCTTGTCTGCAATGTAGCCCTTGTTCAGGGCGGAGAGGAGATCGTTCACAGCGGCCTTGCGATCACCCTTCTGGATGTTGATGTAAGCCGACAGCTTCAGGACGGCGCCTTCTTCATAACAATTCAGCCCCATCTGCTTGAGCTGGTTCATTTTGTTGGCGGCTGTCACGTAATCGTTGTTCGTCATCGCCGCTTGTTCGGCGTCCAGGTAAAGCTGGCCCGTTTTCGACGAAAACTCTGTTTCTTCGCACGCCTGTGCGAGTGCCGAACCGGCGCCAACTGACACCATGATGCCGGCAATGACGGCGCCTTTGAGAACAGATCTGATACCCATAATTCCTCTCCTGACCGCTGGCGTAGCGGAGTTGTACCCAATCAACCGGAATTGCCCGGCAGGATCAAGGACTTCAGCGCGGCTTCTGAGGCTTTTTATCTGCGCCAAATGACCCGTTTCCAGGTTGGTCGTGACTTGCCCTTGATATGGTTCGGTCGCAACCCTCTCGTCAATGCTGATACACATGCGAACGCGCTGATTCCACATCACTGCAACCTGAATTCCATGGGATAGACATAATTGTGCGACTCGACAGGCACTCCCTGCCTGATTTCTGGCAGAAACTCAGCCCTGCTGACTGCCCTGACGGCTTCTTTTTCGAATCCGGCATGGGAGCAATTGGCTGTGACATCGTAAGGCAGGCCTCTGGTGCTGAGGCTGAAATGGACATCACAGGTCCCCTCCAGTCCTTTCGAAGCCATTGACCGCGGATATGACGCAACCGGAGGCCGGATGGCCTGGGCGAGCCGCTCGCCCATTGCTTGCGGTGCAGGCGGCGCGAACCTGATCGTCTCGCGCAAAAGTGTCCAGTTTCCGGGCTGGATGACTGGCACAGGAAAGCCGGAAACGCCTGGGTCAATTTTGGAGACTGGCGGCATTGGCGGCAGCTCGACATTCAACGGCGTAACCGGTTTCCGATCAGTCCGCACTGGATCGCTGGGTTCGCGCTGTGGGGTTATAGTGGACAAGGGTCTTTGGACGACCTTGGGCAATTCAACCTCATCGACCCGGATCAATTGCGTCATGGTGGCAAACAAGCCAAGGGTCACGATTGCCGCCGGCGCCAGCGAAGTCAGAAATCTCCTTTCCCGCCCCAGGAAGCTACCTGTCCCAGCCGATCCTCCAACTGAGCCAGACGCCTTCGCGCCAATGCCGTTTCCACTCAATGCGACCATGATTTTCCTCCGTGCCTTTTTGTAACTTTATCACATAACTAATAGTGTTACGCAAGGGAAAGCTGAGGGAAGGATCGAGATTTTTCTACTTATGTTTGCAATTCGTGATCTGATGGGGGGCTTCCGGCGGTGATCACAAGCCCCCCGAATATCTCGCCCAAACAAGAAAGGGCGCCCCGAGGAGCGCCCTTTTTAGAAATTTGACAATGAAGCCAGAGGCTTACTGGAGTTTGAATTCCAGCGGATAGACCACGTTCCGGCGTTCAGCCGCCTTACCGCGAACGATCTTCGGCGCGAATTCAACCCGGCCGACTGCCCGTTCAGCTTCACGCGTGAAGACGCTGTCCGTGCAGGTTGCCTGGATGTTGTACGGCTTACCGCGCGTATCCACGTCAAAGCGCACTTCACACGAACCTTCGATACCCCGCTCAGCAGCACGCTGCGGATAAGTCGGCACCGGCGGACGGATCGGCTGAGCGTCACGGTCAGAGATCGCCACCGGGTCGATCGCGAGCGACTGCATGCGGCCGAGGTTGAGCTCGGTCGGGGCAGCACCCTCAATCTGCGGTGTCGGCAGATTGATGTTGGATTTCGTGGCCGAAACCTTCGGCGGCGGCGGCGGCTTCTTGGCCGAGTCGATCCGCTTCGGCTTCGAACGCTGACGCGTACGAACCTCGGAGTCCTGTTGCTGCGGCGTGATAGCCGTAAGAACCCGCTGCTCACCCTTTTCCAGGTTCACTTCCTTCACCAAGATGAGCTGGCTCATGACGATGAAAAGGAGATAAACAATCGGGATGGCGATAGCGACACCAACCAACAGTCTCGTCAGGGGATTAGTGAACATCCTGTTCTCCTATTCAATCTTGGCCGAGATGTTGATGGCGGTGGCACCATCGAGGCGGTTGATGGTCTCCATCACATCGACGAGCGTTTCGGCAGACGAGTTCACGTCAGCCTGAACCACGATTTCACCGCGGGGGTTATCTTCACGCATCTGCTTGATGGTGAAGCCAACTTCCTCCGGAGAGATCAGCTTCTTGTCGATGTAGATTTCGCTTTCGTCTGTGATCGCGATCAGGATGGCGAGCGGCTTGGCATCCGCCTTGTTGTCCACGTCCGGACGGATGATACCAACACCCGGCTCCTTGATGAACTGTGCCGTCACGATGAAGAAGATGAGGAGGATGAACACCACGTCGAGCATCGGCGTGAGGTTCACATCATCCTCTGCACCCCCTGAGGCAAAAGCCTGGCGTTTTCTGCGTGCCATACTGGGTGCTCCTCTTACTGGTCCTGCGACAGAACGAGGTTAACCCCCGTCTGATAGCCGGCATTATAGGCGGCGTCCCGGATAAGGACGATGACACCACTTTTCGCACGCGGATGTGCCTGAATTATGACCTGGCTCTCCGGCGTCTCTGCCCGAACACGTTCGATGTTGGCCCGAACGGAGCCGATATCGGTGTTGCGGCCATTGACCGTGATCATGTTGGACTCATCCACATAGATCAGAATCGCTGGCACAGATTGCGTCTGTTCCTGATCTGGCGGTGCAGGCGGCGGCGGAGGCTCAAGGCCCATCGCTTTTTCCTGCGCGAAGGTCGAGGTCACGATGAAGAAGATGAGCAGGATGAAAACAACATCCAGCATCGGCGTGAGGTCGACATTGGCCTCTTCAGGCGCGTCATGTGTACGTCCTCGCATCAGCTAATCTCCATCGCGTCTTCAACCTGTTGGACCGAGCGGGCAACCCGGCGGTCCATGCCGGATGTGAATAGAATGCCGGACAGAGACGCCACCATGCCGGCCATGGTCGGGATCGTGGCACGCGACACACCGGCCGACATGGCCTTCGCATCTGCACCATTCGTGATCGCCATGACGTCAAACACGGCGACCATCCCGGTCACGGTACCCAGCAGACCCAGCAGCGGTGCCAGAGACACCATGGCCTTGGTCAGGCTGACATTCTGCTCCGCTTTCATGCGGACTTCTGAGACCAGCTTATCGCGGATCCAGTGAGCGAAGGTCGATTTCCTGTCGGAGCGCGAACGCCACTCCGCAATCGCCTCAGCGGCCACCTGCTTATGGGCAAATCTGAAATAGAACACACGTTCCAGGATCAGTGCCCACATAACGAATGTTGCAAACATAATAACCAGCAACACCGGACCGCCTCGGTCGAGGAAAGCTTGTAGATCTAGCAAACCCATACGGGCTCCTCCTCAATTGAGGCTACGGGGAGCGGCTTACGCCGCACCACGCAGGGATTCCGCCTTCTCAGCGATCAGGCCAGCAGCCTGCTCGTCGAGGATCTGCTGATTACCGCGCGCCATCGAGGCGATGATCGCGTGCACCAGCAGAAGCGGGATGGCGGAAACAAGACCGAACACGGTGGTCATAAGAGCGACCGAGATACCGCCAGCCATCAGCTTCGGATCGCCGGCACCGTAGATGGTGATCGACGTAAAGGTGATGATCATACCGATAACCGTACCGAGAAGGCCGAGCAGCGGAGAAACAGCCGACAGGACTTTCACGATATCGTTGAAGCGCTCGATGCGCGGCGATTCACGCAGGATCTGTTCGTCCAGCTTGAGTTCCAGCGTCTCGATGTCGGAACCACGGTTCTGTTCGTAGGTTTCAAACAGGCGTGCCAGCGGGTTGCCGTCGCCGGCCTGACGGGTTTTCGCCGTCTTGCGCATGGAACCGCCCATCGTGAACAGGGTGAACATCTTGTAGAAGCCGATCAGCAGGCCGATCGCCAGCAAGAACATGATGACAGCACCAACCGGGCCACCCTGCTTGATACGGTCGCTGAGGACCGGCAGGTCGCCGAGAATACCAAACAGGTTGCCTTTCGACGGATCGACCGGTGCGCGGACAAGCTGATCAGGACCAGCATTGATGAGCGACTTCATTGCACCCGCGTAAGAGCCAGCCGGCTGAGTCTTGAAGGCCTGCAGGAAGGTGTCGCCGTTGTCTTTCTTTTTGACTTCAACGAATTTGGCGCCGTCGGTCGTTGCCGCGGTGAACACACCGACACGCATCAGTTCGACATCAGCATTCGAAGCATCCGGACCGACACCATCAACCGTTGCGGTGAAGGTTTTGACTTCGGACTGAGCAATCATTTCCTGAAGGATTGCCTTCGGAAGACGCTCAAGCTGAGCGCGGTTCGGAAGCGTGCGGGCTTCGGCGATTTCGGCGATACCTTCAACGCGGCCCTGATAGTCGAAGTTTGCGAAGGAGTTCGCGATTTCCGGCATGGTTTCACCAGCTGCCGAACGGAACTGACCAAGCAGCTCCTGGAAATCGCCGGCCTGAGCCGTGACCTGTGCTTCCAGATCAGCAAGCGTGGCTTCGTTTGCATCAAACTCGGCACCGAGGGCACGGCCGCGAGCTTCAGCAGCGTTCAGAGCGCCGCGGGCTTCAGCCATCTTGGCTTCCTGAGCGTTCTTGTCTTGCTGGAACTCTCTGAGACGCTGCTGGTTTTCAGCGGTCATCTCATTGGAATCTGCCTGAACGCGCTTGAGCACGTCGGCAAGTGACTGAGCAGACGCCGGTGCGGCGAAGGTCATTGCGCTAAGGCCGAGCAGCGATGCTGCACCCAGAGCCTTCAGCGAGGATTTGAAATTCAACATTACGGTTTTCCTCTTAGTTCTCTGAGCCGGGCCTTACTGGACCTGGAACTTCTGGATCGGAGCGAACAGGACAGTCTGCTGCGCCTTGGCCTGAGCAACCCGGATGGCTTTCTGGATATCAGATACGTACTTGCCCGGAAGCGCTTCCCACGAACCGGTGGAACGGTTGTAGCTGGCGGCCTTGCCGTTCGGCGTCAGATAAACCAGCGCAACACGGCCATAGAGGAACATGTCGACGGTCGTCGGGTTACCGTCGATGTCAATTTCTTCCTGCCAGGTGCTGATCGTGCGGCCGTATTCCATCTCGGCCTGATAGGCCTCCATGATCAGGCGATACTGTTCTGCCGGCGTCACGTCCGGTTGGGACATGATGCCGTCGAGCGCTTCCATGCGGGCGGAACGCTCAACCTTCTTGAATGGCAGATCAGCGGCCACGAAGGTTTTCAGGTCTTCGACCATGCTGAGAAGCATCGGGACGGTTTGTGCAGTGATGTCGTCGATCGAGCCGAGCTGCTCGGTCAGCGATGCAATTTCTTCGCGCTGCGAGGCAACAACCAGTTCCTGCTGTTTTGCGTACAGGTCAGCAGCGTCGCGGCGCTGCAGAAGCGTACGATATTCGCGAACCATGTCGGTCCGCTCATCATCCAGCTGGTTGATCTGGTTCTGGACCTGCTCTGCACGGCGGGTCGCCTGTTCGCCGACATCGAGCGCCTGGCGCAACTGGGCCTGGGCCGGAATGGCCAGTCCTGCGATAAGCGCCGCGGCAATCACGCCGCGAGCTGGTGACAGAAGTTTCTTCATGAGGTTTGCCTCTCACTCTCCAAACGGTCGCGCTGGTGTCGCGCGGGAAATCCGACTTTCGGGCACTCCGCTAACGAGAGCGTCCCGGTCCTTACAAAACCTCACACACAAACGAGGCAAGTTCCCTTGGAAGCAGAGAGGCGGAGACCGCCCAACACCTCCCCTGAGTTTTTCGGGACGTTATCCGCCCTCTGTCATTGATCCCTGATTGGCCCGCCTTCTGGCAGGTCCGCGGCAAAGCCCTTAGCTGTGAAACCGGACGCTAACAACCCTCTGTGACACGATCAACAAGGCTTTACGATTCATTTAGAAAATATCTGGCGGCTGCACGAACGCAACACGTCGCATGCAGTGCGCACCCGCAATATCGGACTGTGATGAGAAGCTGACCGGGCTGCAAAACCGACAGGCAGGAGGCGCCGGGAAAAAATGGCTGGGGTGCCAGGATTCGAACCTGGGAATGCCGGTACCAAAAACCGGTGCCTTACCACTTGGCGACACCCCAACGGAGGCGCCGGGATAGCCACTCTTTCTTTCGCTGGCAACACCCGTTCGCACTGCATTCCAGCACTTCTTTCATGTTACCTGCGTTTTGCTGCAAATTTCGCCTCTTAGCAGAGCCGAACCTTTACATTTTATCGATTATCGACAATATCAGGTATCAAACCGCCCCTTGGTCAGAACCGGAGACCACACCCCAATGAGAACTTTTTTCCTGTCGATGGCAGGTGCCCTTGTCGCCATGTTTCTTTTCCTTTTCCTGATGGTGATCTTCTTCGTCGGAATCATTTTCAGCGCGACATCGTCGGCGCCCGACACGCCGGACAACATCGTGTTGTCGATGGACCTGAATGCAGAATACTCCGATCAGGCGCCTGTCAGCGGAATTGCAGCTTTTTCAGAAACGCCCGGATTTGTAGACCTTTTGACCAAACTTCAGGCAGCCGAAGCCGATGACTCGGTGAAAGGCCTGTATCTGAGAGGGGCAACCGTTGGCATCGGAAGCTCTCGCGCAGAGGAACTTCGTGAAGCTCTCCTCAGTTTCCGTGACTCAGGAAAATTCGTGATTGCCCATACACAAGGCACGTTTGGTGTTGGCGGCCCGTCCGCTTTGCGTTCGATCACCCCTGCCGATGAAGTCTGGATCCAGCCCGGCTCCGAAGTCTTCGCGGCAGGCGTCACGTTCGAGACGGAATTTCTCAAAGGCCTGTTCGACAAGATCGACGTGACGCCGGAGATTTACCCCTTCTACGAATACAAGAATGCGCCGAACTCCTATAATGAAAGCGGCTACACGGCGCCGCACCGCGAAGCCATGACACAACTGGCCGAGTCGCTGTGGACCCAATCCCTGAACGATATCGCCGCCGACCGGGGCCTGACGGTTCCGGAAGTAAAAACTGCTCTGGAAAGCGGCCCGATGACGGCAGAACAGGTCATCGCAAACAAGCTGATGGACAAGGAAGGCTACCCGGAAGAGGCAGAAGAGGCTGCGAAAGAGAAAGCCGGCAAAGACGCCGAGTTCATTGATCTCGCCAGCTACACCCCGCCTTCCCTTCCGCTTAAGGCGCCGGCCATCGCCATTGTCGGTGGTGAAGGCGCCGTCGTAACCGGCGGCACCAATTCCGGCTCGCCATTCGAGTCCGGACCTGCTTTCGCGTCTGACACCGTCGCCCGGGCCATTCTGGATGCTGGTGACAATGAAAAAGTGAAAGCGATTGTGTTCCGCGTCGACAGCCCCGGAGGCTCACCGACGGCTTCGGACCAGATCTGGAATGCCATTGAGCGCGTCCAGGCCAAGGGCAAACCGGTGGTTGTGTCCATGGGCTCCCTGGCAGCGTCTGGTGGGTACTATGTATCGGCCGGGGCCGACTACATTGTCGCCAACCGCTCCACGATCACCGGCTCGATCGGTATCTTCGGCGGCAAGTTCGCACTCGCTGGCGGTTTCAACAAACTGGGCGTCACGTTTGACACCGTCTCGGTAGGCGGGGAATTTGCTGACGCCTACGGCATGGACAAGTTCACGCCGGAGCAGGAAGCTGAAGTGAAGGCTTCACTGAAGCGCGGCTATGACCGGTTCGTCGGGATCGTCGCCGACGGCCGGGGCATGTCCTATGACGAAGTCCATGACGTTGCTCGCGGTCATGTGTGGAGCGGCGAAGATGCTCTGGATCGCGGCCTGGTTGATGAAATCGGGTCTTTCACGGATGCGATCGCCAAAGCGAAGGAACTAGCTGGAATCGACGCCGAAACCGCGCCGCGCCTGATCTACTATCCACATCGCAAATCGGGCTTTGAAGCATTGGAGAGCCTGTTCGGTGCATCCGCGCAAACGGCAGAGTCCATGGCCGCGATTTCGAGCCTGACGGAAGACAAGCGCATTCAGATCCTGCTGGATGAACTGGCCACCGCCCGTGCGCTCAGCACTGGCGAAGCCCAGGCAATCGTCCCGCGCATGAATGAGCGGTAGGCACGATCGCCTGCGGAAACCTGACCGAGAAGGCCTTCCGGGAAACCGGAAGGCCTTTTCTTTGAAGCGGCGTTCAATGCTTGTACGGACAGCAGCGATCATATAGCCCGGAACCCAAAACAGGGCATAAGCATGAAGATCCTCGTTACCGGCGCCGCCGGTTTTATTGGTAGTGAATTGTCCCTTCGCCTCGTGAAGGAAGGCCACGAGGTGACCGGCGTCGATTGTTTCTCGGCCTATTATGATGTCGCCCTGAAACGGAACCGCGTGAAGCGGCTGGACGCCTACAAGAACTTTCGCATGCACGAAATAAAGGTTGAAGATGAGGAGGCGATGACGATCGCCTTCCGTGAAAGCACTCCCGATATTGTCGTTCACCTCGCCGCGCAGGCGGGTGTCCGCTACAGCCTGGATCACCCGCGAGAATACATTTCATCCAATATTGTCGGCTCGTTCAATGTGATTGATCTGGCAAGACTTCACGGCACCAAGCACCTTGTCCTTGCGTCCACTTCATCCGCCTACGGTGCAAACCAGAAATTCCCGTTTGAAGAAACCGACCCCGCCCCTCACCCCCTGACGATTTACGCCGCGACCAAACTGTCGAGCGAATTGATCGCCCACAGCCACTCCCACCTTTACGGCACCCCCACGACGCTTCTCCGCTTTTTCAGCGTCTACGGCCCATGGGGCAGACCGGACATGGCATTCTTCCTGTTCACCGACCGAATTTTCAAGAACCAGCCCATCGACGTCTATAATCGCGGCGATCTTATGCGGGACTTCACATATATCGATGACCTTGTCGAAGCGATCCGCCGCCTGATGGACACCCCGCCCATCGCTGGAGAACCCGTTACGCGGAACGACTCTCTCAGCCCTGTTGCGCCGTATCGGCTGGTCAATATCGGTCATGCAGCCCCTGTGCGCCTGATGGACTATATCGAAGCCATTGAAGAGGCGATCGGCAAAACGGCCGTGAAGAACATGCTGGACATGCAGCCCGGCGATGTGAAGCAGACCTATGCCGATGTAAGCCTGTTGAAGGCACTTACCGGATATGTTCCCACCACGGATGTGAAAGCCGGCATTCAGGCCTTCGTCGATTGGTACCGCGACTACTATAAACCGGCCTGAAGGCCGAGTGCCGTAGCGGCCAACTTGAAGTCTTCAGGCAAAGGCGCCTCAAAGCACATTTCACCTCCATCCGGGTGCCGCACAACGAGCTTCGCAGCATGTAGCATCAGGCGCGACGCACCTTCTGCGCCGGTGCCGTAGAGCCAATCCCCCAGGATTGGCATCCCGGCAATGGATAAGTGCGCGCGGATCTGGTGCATCCGGCCTGTCTCAGGCCGCGCTTCGAGCAGCGCGGCATCACCGCTTCGTGCCAGAATGCGCCAATGCGTCACCGCCGCTAGCGCCCCTTTCCGACCGGGATTTGCTGCAATCATCCGCGGCCGCCCGGCTTCCTCGACTTTGACCAGAGGCGTGTTCAGAGCGCCCTCATCGGCAAACGGCAATGCGCCACGGACAAGTGCAAGATACGTTTTTTCAGTCCGCCGGGACGCGAACTCTTCCGACAGGAATGCCGCAGCAGGCTGCGTCCGTGCCGTTATGATGACGCCGGAAGTCCCAAGATCCAGACGATGGACGAGCCGGGGGCGCTTTCCGTTTGATTTGGCGAAGGCGACCAGCAGGTCGTCCAGAGATCTGGAAATGCCGCCGCCGCCTTGAACCGCAAGGCCGGACGGTTTGTTGAACACGATCACCTTGTCGTCCTCATGGATGACAAGGTTGCGCACGAAGTCGGCATCCTCCGTACTGAGTTCTGGCACGGGACGATTGCGCGTCACGCTCCACCCTTTCGGTCTCGGAGCTTCGCAATCCACGCAAGGCGTTCGGCGATCGACTTCTCCCGCCCCTCTCCTTTAGGTTGGTAGAAGGATTGCCTTTCCATACCATCCGGAAAATAGTTCTGACCGGACACCCCTTCTTCCGTATCGTGATCATAGGCATACCCCGCGCCGTACCCCTGATCCTTCATCATCTTCGTGGGTGCATTCAGAATGTGTTTCGGGGGCATCAGGCTGCCGGTGTCACGCGCGGACTGAAGAGCGGCCTTCCAAGCCACGTAGGCCGCATTCGATTTGGGCGCGGTCGCCAAATGGATCACTGCGTGTGCAAGCGCCAGCTCCCCTTCCGGAGACCCCATTCGCTCGTAGGCCCGGGCGGCTTCGCTTGTCACCATCAGCGCCGTCGGGTCGGCAAGGCCGATATCCTCGCTGGCCATACGGACAAGGCGGCGAGCCAGATAGAGCGGGTCTTCCCCGCCATCTATCATTCGCGCGAACCAGTAGAGCGCCGCATCGGGGTCCGATCCCCGGACAGCCTTGTGTAAGGCCGAGATCAGATTGTAGTGGCCGTCCCCGGCCTTGTCGTAGGCAGGTGCGCGCTTTTGCAAACCTGCGGTTACTTGCGCAAGGCTCAATACCGACGTCGGCCCGGCAAGCGCATAGAGCTGCTCCACGATATTGAGGAGGTAGCGCCCGTCACCATCGGCCATTGCGAGAACCGGAGCGACCGCTTCTTTCACAACAGGCAAGGGACGCCCTTCAAGCGCCTCTGCCCTGCTGATCAGCTCCGTCAGCGCCGTCTCTTCCAGCCGCTTGAGCACCAGCACCTGACAGCGTGACAGGAGCGCGCCGTTGATTTCGAAGCTTGGGTTCTCGGTCGTCGCGCCGACCAGCGTAACGACACCACTTTCGACAAACGGCAGGAAGCCGTCCTGCTGCGCCTTGTTGAAACGGTGAATCTCATCGACAAACAGAAGCGTGCCCTTGCCGACCTTCCAGCGCCCTTCCGCCCGGTCGAACGCCGCGCGCAGGTCTTTCACCCCTGAAAAAATCGCACTGATCGCCTCGAATTCGAGATCGGTTTCCTGCGCAAGCAAACGGGCGATGGTCGTCTTGCCGACACCGGGCGGCCCCCAGAAAATGATCGAGGACAGTCGCTTTGCCTGCAGCACACGCGTCAGCGTGCCATCCGGGCCGACCAGATGGTCCTGCCCGACGACTTCCGACAGTTTCTGCGGGCGCAACCGGTCCGCAAGGGGACGCGGGGCCCCTTCAGACATTCCGGCTGCTTCAAACAAATCGCTCATGGCCCATGTTCTAGGCGAGCTGGCGGCTCGTGATAAGATAGGCACCGGAGGAAACGCATATGAGCCTGGAGATCACACCATCCGGGCAGGCCTGCGGCGCAACCGTGCGCGGCGTGGACCTGACCCATCCGTTGGACAAAGAGACGATCGCTGAAATCCGGAAGGCCTGGCTGGACTACCAGGTCCTGTCTTTTCCGGACCAGAAGATGACCAATTCGGACTTAGAGCGATTTACGCAGTACTTTGGGCCATTCGGCGATGACCCATTCATTGCCCCCATCGAAGGGCATCCGCACATCATCGCCGTCAAACGCGCCGCAGACGAAACCGCCCCGATTTTCGCGGAAAGCTGGCACTCCGACTGGAGCTTCCAGAAACGCCCGCCTCAGGGAACCTGCCTGTTCGGCATTACCATTCCGCCCAGTGGCGGCGATACGCTCTTCGCAAACCAGTATATGGCGCTGGAGCAAATGCCGGACGAGCTGCGCGAACGCATTGAAGGGCGCCACGCCATTCATTCGGCCCGCAATGCCTATTCTCCGGTAGGAATGTATGGCGAAGATGACAAGGCCAAGGGACGGAGCATGGACATCCGCCCATCTTCCGACGCTGAGGCGACAGAGCGGCACGACCTCATTCGCACGCATCCAGAAACGGGCCGCAAGTCCCTGTTCGGCTGCGCCGGCTATATTGTCGGGATTGCCGGGATGGATCAGGAGGAAGGCTGGGAATTGGTGACGGATCTCTATCGCTGGCAGACCCGACCGGAGTTCCAGTACCGGCACAAATGGGAACCGGACATGCTGCTGATGTGGGACAATCGCTGCCTTCTGCACATGGCGACAGGCGGCTACGCCGGACACGATCGCTTGCTGCACCGCACAACAATTGGGGCGGCTTAAAAACTTTCCAGCGGCGCGCTTCGCACGTACTCTATTTCCCATAAGGGCGAAAAAGCCTGTTTGGGAGGAAAATATGGCCGACACAGCGCAGTCGATAGACGTGGAAGTTCCTGATCCGTGGAGCCTTCCCCTTGAAGGTTTCGACGTTTCGAAAGCGGAAATCTTCCAGCAAAACAAACAGGGTGAGTATTTCAGACGACTGCGCAAGGAAGCCCCGGTCCACTATTGCCCGGAAAGTGCCGTGGGCGCCTACTGGTCCGTCACGAAATACAACGACATCATTGCGGTCGATTCGAACCACAAAGTGTTCTCGTCCGTCCCCAGCATCGTGATTGGCGACCCGTCTGACGACTTCCAGCCGCCGATGTTCATCGCAATGGATCCGCCGATCCATGACATCCAGCGTAAAGCCGCCCAGCCAGCTGTCGCCCCGAGCCAGCTGTCGGAACTGGAAGACCTGATCCGACAGCGCGTCTGCAATATCCTGGACAGCTTGCCGGTTGGTGAGGAATTCAACTGGGTGGACCGTGTTTCAATCGAGCTGACCACCCAGATGCTCGCGACGTTATTCGACTACCCGTTTGAAGACCGGCACAAGCTGCCCTTCTGGTCCGATGTCGCAACCACATCCGACGCAGTCGGCGTCGCCGGCGCAGACATGGAATGGCGGATGAAGCATCTCAATGAATGCCTCGCCAGCTTCACTGAGCTTTGGCACCAACGCGCCGCAGAGCCGCGAAAGTTCGACTTCATTTCCTTGCTGGCCCATGATCCGAAGACGAAGGACATGGTCAACAATCCGATCGAACTGCTCGGCAACCTGATGCTGCTGATCGTGGGCGGAAACGACACGACCCGCAACTCGATCTCCGGCGGCGTCTACTTCCTCAACAAGTTTCCGGACCAGTACGCCAAACTGAAAGCGGACCCTTCGCTGATCCCCAACATGGTCTCAGAGATTATCCGCTACCAGACCCCTCTGGCCCATATGCGGCGCGTGGCGACGGAAGATACGGAACTTGGCGGGCAAAAGATCCGCAAGGGCGACAAGGTCGTGATGTGGTATGTGTCCGGCAACCGCGATGAGGAAGCGATCGAACGGCCTGACGAATTCCTGATCGATCGCCAGAATGCCCGCCGTCACGTTTCGTTTGGTTTCGGCATCCACCGCTGCATGGGCAACCGTGTCGCCGAGATGCAGCTGCGAATCCTGTGGGAAGAGATCATGAACCGCTTCGAAAATGTCGAAGTCGTCGGCGAACCGGAACGCGTCCTGTCGAACTTCGTGCTCGGCTACACCCACCTGCCGGTGGTCCTGCATCCGAAAACGAACTGAAGCGATTCAGAGGCGGACCGTCCCCCGGATGGTCCGCCCGTTGCGGTCCAGCTCAATATTCCAGCTTCGATCTGAATCCTTGAGCACGGCTTCCAGGTCTTTCACGGTCTTGGTCTGCTTGCCGTTGACGGAACGAATGATGTCGCCCGGACGGAAATAGTTGCGCGCCACGGACCGGCGGGCGACGGAATAGACATAGATGCCGGAGCCTTTCTGGAACGGGTCCAGCCCGTTCTCCTCGGCAAGGCGAGGTGAAAGCTCAACCACACGCGCGCCGTTGAAAACATCCTGCCCTTCCAGCAACACGATATCAGCCTCCGTTGCGCCGGGTGGCGGCTCAACCTTGACGCCGATCACCTGATTGCGGCCACCGCGCAGCACGTTGAGCTGCGCTTTTTCACCGGGATTCCGGATGGCGGCGAGGAATTTCAGGCCTTTCTCGTCGAACACTTCCCGGCCATCGATGGCGGTGACCAGATCACCACGGCGCAGACCAGACTTGTCAGCCGGCCCACCGTCGTAAACCTCTGTGACCATCACGCCGATGGGACGGGACAGGCCCTGCGCCTTGGCCATATCGAAACTGACCGATTGCGCGGCGAGCCCCAGCCATGGGCGCACAAACGTACCTTCATTCATGGCCGCATCGACAACGCGCTTGACCATTTCGGACGGGATGGCGAAGCCGATGCCATTCGATCCGCCGCCCCGCGAAAAGATCGCTGTGTTCACGCCGACCAGCTGACCCTTCATATTCACAAGTGCCCCGCCGGAGTTACCAGGATTCACCGCCGCGTCGGTCTGAATGAAGAAGGAGTAGTCGGAGATGCCGACATCAGTACGGGCCGTCGCGGAGATAATGCCGCTGGTGACGGTCTGGCCGACGCCAAACGGGTTGCCGATGGCCATTACAAGATCGCCCACCTGCGCCTCTCGCGTGTCGGCGTAGTGCAGGACCGGCAGCTTGTCGCCGCCGGTATCGATTTTGAGCACGGCAAGGTCTGTCCGCTCGTCGTTCAGAACCAGCTCCGCCGGATACTCCCGCCGGTCGCTCAGGACGACACGAAATGAATCCGCATCTTCAACGACGTGGTTGTTGGTGACAATCACACCGTCCTCACGGACGACAACACCGGAGCCGAGGGAGTTCTGAACCCGGCTTTGCGGCGCAGCGCGGCCATAGAGAAGCATCTCCATCGGCGTGACACCTGTCTTCACCGTCTTCTGTGTGTAGACGTTCACGACGGCGGGCGAGACTTCTTTCACAAGCGGCGCGAAGGTCAGCTCGATCTCGGATCGCGTCTCCGGCAATCGCTGGGCATGGGCCATGAGGGGTGAAACCGCCAGCACCAGAAGTGCCACCACACAAAGCCCGGCCACAACCAGGTACTTTGAAACATGTCTTGTCATGCGAAGAGCGTGCATCATGTCTATGGCTCTATTGCGGCGCTGAAGGAGTGGCAATTCGGCGGTTCATGACAATTCAGTCAGAAATTCAGTGACTTGCCTCTTCTGCCCCTCGTGCTGCGAGTGTCGCAAGGTTGTTTTCATGCGACTCGCGGCTGATCCGGTAGAAGCCCACGCAGAGCATCATCAGCGTCCATGCTGCGAGCAGCGTCACCGCATATCCCCAACCAAGCGAAGTCAACGAGCTGTCGGTGACCTTGTCTGGCTGAGCCCCTTCCTGAATACCGGCAAATGTAAGAACCACGGTCGCGACGAATACGCCGGAGGCCTGCGCCAGCTTTCGGATGAAGCTGATCCCGGCATAGAAGATGCCTTCCGACCGTCGGCCCGTCTGAACCTCGCTGTCCTCGACAATGTCAGCAACCATCGAGCCCATAAGCATCTGCGTGGCGATGATGAGCGCCAGGTCAAAGATCGTGATTGTGAGTACGATATTATAGAGTGCGTCCGAGCCGTTCGGCGGCATGATCCCGATCAGCCGGGCGAAGACCGGCGCCGGGGCAATCGTGAATGCCAGGACGCCGATCGAGAGGGCAGCGCGTTTCTTTCCGAACATCCGCCCGGCGATCGGCGCAATGATCAGGGCCAGCACAGCTGAAATGTACACAGCGACTGTCAGGCCTGCCGTCTGGGTCGTTGTGAAGCCCCAGAAATAGCCATTGATGTACTGGTTGAGTGAAGCGGAAACGCCGGAGGCCAGCAGACCGAAGAGCGTGGCCAGGAACAAGGCCCGGAACGACGGGTTCGAAATCGTCTCGAAGATTTCCGAGAAGACCTTGCCCAGGGTCAGGTTCCTTTGCGCGGGCGGTGCCTTGAGATGAGGTATGCGGGCATGCGTGCCGAATGTCGACACGGCCGCCGCCAGCAGAATGACACCGGCTGCGACCTGACCATAGAGATGCCAGCCGGGAATATGGAAATAGCCGGACGGGTTCTGTTCGCTCGGCTTCAACAGGAAGAAGAGCAGGAAAATCTGGATGGAAAGACCGCCAACCCATGCGAAGAAGTAGCGGTACGACATCAGGCTGGTGCGAGCATCATATTCCGGCGTCAGCTCCGGAACCAGCGCCGTACTCGGCACCTCATACATCGTGAAAGACAGCCGTACACTGATTGTCAGAACCAGAAGCCAGACAAACAAGCCGTTTGTCGACAGGCCTTCAGGCGGGTTCCAGGCGAGGTAGTAAGTCAGCCCGACCGGAAGGAGCGCCGCATACATGAAAGGATGCCGCCGGCCGATACGGGTGCGTATATTGTCTGACCAATACCCGACGATTGGATCGGACATGGCATCGACGACCAGCGCGATCATCAGGGCGAGGAAAACCATCGCCGCAGGAACACCCAGAATCTGGCTGTAGAAGAACAGCAGGAAGTATTCGAACCCGTTGTTCTTGATCCCTTCGGCCGCGCCGCCAAACCCGAACGCAAGCCGGGTTGGCAGGCTCGGCCCGGAGGCCTTTGCGGTGACAGCGTCAGTCATCGCCGGCCGCTAAAGCCCCAGAACCATCTTGGCCATGATGTTCCGCTGAATTTCGTTGGAACCGGCATAGATGGACGTTTTGCGATAGTTGAAATAGTTCGGCGCTGCGACCAGGCCGTGCTGAGGTGTCGGACAGGTTTCATTGCCGCCGGCCTCCAGCAGGGCGATCGTGTCCTGCACGAACGGCGCGGCGTAGAACCCTGCTGCCTCAAGCGCCAGTTCGGTGATCGCCTGCTGTGCTTCAGACCCGGCACATTTCAGCATCGAGCTTTCCGGCCCGACATTCTGACCAGCCGACAGGGACGACAGCACCCGCCGCTCGGTCGCGTCCAGCATATCGATCCGGATCTCCAGCTGGGCCAGCTTGCGGGCAAAATCCGGATCGCGGATCACCGGCGCCCCTCCGGCGATTTCCTTCGAGGCGACCTTTCGGGCCTTGCGCAGCATGTGGCGCAGCCCCGGCGCATAAGCGTTGCCGCGCTCGAATTCCAGCAGGTACTTGGCATAGGTCCAGCCCTTGTTCTCCTCGCCGATGAGGGCGTCCTTGATGGGCACACGGACGTTCTCGAAGAAGACCTGGTTGATCTCGTGCTGACCCTCAGCCGGGCCGTCCAGCGTCGGCAATGGCCGGATGGTAATACCCGGCGAGGTCATCGGGAACACGATAAAGCTGATCCCTTCCTGCGGCTTTCCCGTTTTCGAGGTGCGTACCAGGCAGAAGATCATGTCGGCCCACTGGGCCAGCGTCGTCCATATCTTGGAGCCATTCAGCACATAATCGTCGCCGTCGCGGACCGCACTCATCTGCAGCGAGGCCAGATCGGACCCCGAGCCCGGTTCAGAATACCCCTGGCACCACCAGAGGTCAGACGCGAGGATCGGCGGCAGGTGCTTCTTCTTCTGCTCCTCGCTGCCAAAGGCCATGATGACCGGCGCGACCATGGACACGCCAAACGGCGCGACATTCGGCGTGCCGGCGCCGGACAGTTCGGAATGCAGAATGTAGCGCTCGGTCGCCGAGAGGCCCGGTCCGCCATATTGCTTCGGCCAGTTCGGCGCGATCCATCCGTTGGATGCCAGCTTCTTCTGCCAGGCCACCTGGCTTGCCTTGTCGACATAGCCATTCTTGGACAGTGCCATCCGGGCGCGCAGGTCAGCGTCAAAATTGACGTCAATCCAGTCGCGCACCTCTTTCTGGAATTTCAGGTCGGCGGGCGAGAGCGAGAGATCCATGGCCGCCCGTCCCCTATTCGACGATATCGAAATACTGGACGTCAGGAGCTCCAGCGAGACACGCACCCAGCGCTGGGCCGGCAGCCTTGAAATATTCGGTCTGCCCGTGGGATTTCAACGCCTCTTCGGAAGCATATTGTTCCATGAAGATATAGACGTTCGGTTCTTTCTTCGACTTGTAGAGCTGGTAGGTCAGGCAGCCAGGCTCATTTGCCTTCACCTTTGCCATCAGGTCCTTGCCGACCTGTTCGAATTCCGACTCTTTGCCAGACTGGATGGTTAGTTTTGCTACGACGCCGATCATGTTTCCCAATTCCTCCTGTTTTGTCCCACCATATGGGGTTCGGCCAGCGCGGCAAGATTGACGTTAGGGATGCCATCGCCTCAGCTTCCCTTCAGCCGTCTGGAATGGAATTTGCTCCCTTCACAGGTGAAAACATTCATCAGAGGTCGCCATGGGTGCGCATGCAATGGCTGAAATCGAACAAAACGAAGCGCCGGAACCGGCGCCCGCCTCGATTCTGGCTGTAATTCCAACGCTTAACGAAGAACGCCATATCGAGACCTGCATTCGCTCGCTGATGCGGGGCGATGCCCGGCTTCGCGACATCCCGCTGGTCGTGGCCGATGGCGGCAGTACCGACAAAACCGTTGAGATCGTCGAGCACCTGAAATCGGAATTCCCGAACCTGCAGCTGATCCACAATCCGAAAAGATTGCAGGCGGCCGCCATGAATCTGGCTGTTCTGGACGCAAGCACACCAGTTACGCAGTACGTTGTCCGATGCGACGCGCACTCGATTTACCCTGCTGATTTTATCCTATCCGTCGCAAAAGCGCTCGAGGCCACCGGTGCGGCTTCAGTCGTCATCCCAATGGATGCGGTTGGTGATACGTGTTTCGAACGTGCCAATGCCTGGATCGTTGATACGCCGCTTGGTTCCGGAGGTTCTGTTCATCGCGGAGGCAAGACATCCGGCTATGTCGACCATGGGCACCATGCCGGCTTCAACATCAATATGTACCGCCAGATCGGCGGATATGATGAGACCTTCTCCCACAACGAGGACGCCGAATATGATGAACGCGTGGTTCAGGCAGGCGGTAAAATCTTCCTCGATTCTGATATCCGCATCCGCTACATCCCGCGCGGTTCGGTTGGCCGCCTGGCGAAGCAATACTTCAATTATGGTAAAGGCCGTGCCCGCAACGTTCGCAAGCATGGCCAGCGTCTCAAGATCCGTCAGGCGCTTCCCATCTTCGCCCTTCTGGCGAGCGCTGGGGGCTTCTTGGCGTCACCCGTTTTCCTGCCCGCCCTCATTCTGCCACTTGGTTACATCGGCGTCCTGGCGGCCGCTTCGATGGCCGTCGCAGTCTGGAAAAGGTCTCCGTGCGGTCTCCTCGCCGGCCTGATTTCGGGCACCATGCACATGAGCTGGGCGGCGGGTTTTCTTAATGAAGCGATAGCCGGAACTAGGCGCTGAATCGCCCGCATCGATTGGTTTCAGACCAGAAGTCGTTATAAGTAGTTGTTAATACTTACACCCAGATGAGCAAAATGACCGACCAGACCCGGCAAAGTTTCCTGCAACGGATCAGCAACCTGACCCGATCAGCGACATCTTTGCGCGCGCGCATCCGCCGGGGCATCGGTCTCACGTCCCCTCAGGTGGAGGAGGAGGCGCAGGAACAAACACCGGTTGCCGTCACACGCCAGTCTGCCGCTCCTGATGGACAATGCGTCTACGCAATCGGAGATGTTCACGGTCGGCGAGACCTTCTTGAAAAGCTCGTCGAACAAATTGACGAAGATTCCCAATCCCTGCCAGAAGGCACGAAAAGAGTCCTTGTATTTCTTGGAGATTACATCGATCGCGGCCTTCAATCCAAAGACGTGATAGACTTCCTCATCAGCGACCGGATGAAGGCATTCGAACGGGTCTTCCTGATGGGAAATCACGAGGAGGCGCTGCTACGGTTTCTCAATGACGTCAATTTCGGGAAACAATGGGTACGCTATGGCGGCGCCGAGACACTGTATTCATATGGCCTGCAGCCACCTCAAAATGCTCGCGCTGCGATGCAGTCCCATGACGCCATGCAAGCGTATCAGCGCGCCTGGGACAAAGTCTGGACCGAGTTCCGCAATCGCCTGCCTGAGCAACATCTGAAATTCTACCAGAACCTCCAGCACTACTATGTGACCGGAGACTACCTGTTCGTGCATGCTGGCCTGCGCCCGGGAGAAATGCTCGAAAACCAGACCGTGCGGGACATGCTGTGGATCCGTGAAGAGTTCCTGGACGCGGAGGAACAGTTTCCTCAGGTTGTCGTGCATGGCCACACGCCGACCGACGACGTATTTCGCGACGATCGGCGGATTGGCCTTGATACCGGTGCGTTCATCAGCGGGAAACTTTCTGCTGTTCGGCTGTTCAGGGATGAAGTTTCCTTCATTTCCACCTGAAACTCTGGAATAGGTCTTGCTAAGCAGCAGACACGCCTAATCTGGGAGAAAAGAGACGATGAATTTCCTGCGCCCCCTCGTCACAGCCGTTCTGGGCAGCCTGCTTCTGGTTGTTGCCGCCTGTGAATCCGCGGTCCCTTCCGCACCAAGCCCCGTTTCTGGAGAACGCGTGGTGCAGCAGCAGGCAATAAGCGCCTACACGCTTGGCAACGGAGACCAGCTCCGGATCACAGTATTCGGCCAGCCTGACCTTTCCGGCCAGTTTGAAGTCGATGGCACTGGCTCCATCTCCATGCCGCTGATCGGCCAGGTCGAAGCCCTTGGCCTCACCACACCGCAACTCGAGAAGCGCATCGTGGAGATGCTGGAAGGTGACTACGTCCTGAACCCGCGGGTCAGCGCAGAAGTCATCAACTATCGTCCCTACTATATTCTCGGCGAAGTAAACCGTCCTGGAGAGTATCCATACACGTCCGGACTGACTGTCGTGAATGCCGTTGCCGCCGCTGGTGGTTGGACCTACCGCGCCAAGAAAAACGTCGTGTACATCAAGAGCGTCAACTCGCACGAAGAGCAGGCAATTGAACTGACCACGTCAACCATGGTTCAGCCTGGCGACACAATTCGCATTAAAGACCGCGTCTTCTGATCGCTCTGGCGACAGACCACACCCCGAATCAAAGCGGCAGTGCTCAATGGCACTGCCGCTTTTTTTTCGTATCGAATTGGCACGCACGTGACACGTTCTGGCACACGCGAATCCCTCAAAGCCCCGAAAACGACGCGTTGTGATTAATAAATGCCCGCTGCCTGCCGATTACTTGAAAAATACTTCGCCTAGCAGGCGAATTTCGGGAAAAACCCTCAAATATTTGGGCTAATCCCGGTATACAGATTGCAAACGTCCCCAAATGAAATAAAGGTTTCCTTGCTCTCAAAGTTAACGACTGTTGGCTTGGGCGTGAGGAATTCCGGGAAGATTTCTTACGCCGTTCGGTAGAGTTCCGGGGACAGTTATGGGTCTGAGACTAACAAATCAATCACGTCACGCGGAAACGGCCGCATACTCTTCGACGCGCCTCGATCGCGCAGAGTATCAGGAGAATACGAGTGCCAAACGTATTCTCGACATCATCATCGCGAGCGTCGCGCTTGTGTTTGTGTTCCCGCTCCTGCTTGTCGTGGGCATCCTCATTCGCATGCAGGATGGTGGCCCCGCCGTTTACGCCCAGAAGCGTTACGGTCGGAACGGGCGCACCTTCAAATGTTTCAAACTCCGCTCCATGGTCGCAAATGCCGATGACCGCCTTCGGGAGATCCTGGCGACCGATCCTGCAGCCCGCGCCGAATGGGAAGCGACGCAGAAACTCGTGAACGATCCGCGCATCACGCCACTGGGTCATTTCATCCGCAAGACGTCGATCGATGAATTGCCACAGCTCGTGAATATCCTTCGTGGAGACATGTCGCTGGTCGGTCCGCGCCCGATCGTTGAAAACGAGATTGCCAAATATGGCGAGTTCTACAGGGACTACTGCGCTGTCCGCCCGGGCCTGACCGGCCTGTGGCAGGTCGAAGGCCGCAGCGACACCACTTACGAAGAGCGCGTACAGCTGGACGCCAAATACGCCCGCACCCGCACTTTTGTCAGCGATATCATGATCATGCTGCGCACGGTGCCAGCCGTTCTGATGTCGCGCGGCGCTCGTTAATCCCCAGCGACAAACTTCTCGCTCATAAACAAAGAGCCCCGGTGCGATCACCGGGGCTCTTTGTTTTGGGTGGCTTTTACAATCTTAACCGAACAATGCGACCGCTGAGCTGATAATGCCTGCCCACAGCAGAGCGCTCAATCCAACGATGATCAGGAGACGTGCCCAGACAGGCCATTTGTCATAGGTTTCCTTCTCGGTCTGGATACCGGCGTCCCAGCCGCGATGCGCAATGGTGGCATTCGCAATATCGACCACAGGTCTGCTCCCTGGCACAGAAGAACTGGCATTGCTCATCAGCACGTATCAGTCCCTCAAACTCTTAAAAGCGCGTTAAATCCGCTCCTTCCACGAAACTCATGACAGAAGTTATGGTTCCAACCTTGTCAGGAATGGGGCCACAAGGAGTGCCTGTTGTGGTTGTCATATCCTTAACCTTTGCCACTCCCTGAGAAAGGTTCGCCACCGAAGCCGAGACGATACCAAAGACCGGACCTCACAAGGCTGGATTGTCAGCGAAAAGGGCCCCACCCGATTGGGTGAGGCCCTCACAAAATGTTTTTCTGCCTCAAGCCGTAACGCAAGTTGCAGTCTGTCTGTCAGACTAAACCAGTTCTTTGGTCTCTCTCAGGAGATCATCAAAGTAGGCGATTGTCTTCGTCAGACCCTCACGAAGCTCAACCTTCGGCTTCCAGCCCAGCTGCTCAACCGCCTTTGAGATATCTGGCTGACGCTGTTTGGGATCGTCCGCCGGCAGCGGCAGACTGATAAGCTTGGAGGATGTCCCGGTCAGATCAATAACAGTCTCGGCAAGCTCCCGAATGGTGAATTCTTTTGGATTCCCGATATTGATCGGACCTGTTGTTTCCTTGGGCGTACTCATGAGGCGCAGAAAACCGTCGATCAGATCATCGACGTAGCAGAACGACCGCGTCTGGTCGCCATCTCCGTAAATCGTGATGTCCTCTCCCTTCAGCGCCTGGACAATGAAGTTCGAGACGACCCGGCCATCTCTCGGATGCATGCGGGGACCATAGGTATTGAAGATCCGGGCGACCTTGATTTCCAACCCATGTTGGCGATGGTAATCAAAGAAGAGCGTTTCAGCGCAGCGCTTCCCCTCGTCATAACAGGACCGCGGTCCAATCGGGTTCACGTTCCCCCAGTATTCCTCTGTCTGCGGATGTACGATAGGATCCCCATAGACTTCCGAAGTCGAAGCCTGAAAAATGGGAGCCCCCAGGCGTTTAGCCAGTCCGAGCATGTTGATCGCGCCATGCACACTGGTCTTGGTCGTCGCCACGGGATCGTGCTGATAATGAATCGGGGAAGCCGGACAAGCCAGATTATAGATCGCGTCAACTTCAATATAGAGTGGGAAAGTCACATCGTGACGCATCAATTCGAAATTCGGGTGGTCGAGCAGATGCTGAACATTCCGTTTTGCCCCAGTGAAGAAGTTATCAAGGCAAACCACATCTTCCCCACGTTCAATCAGACGATCGCAGAGGTGCGAGCCGAGAAAGCCAGCGCCGCCGGTGACGAGCACCTGTCGTTCCAAAGTAAAGTCCATTTTCAATCGCCTTTAAGCATATTCAGTTGACTGATCCGCGCCTGCCATTCCGGCCCGCGCATAAGCTTGCAAGTAATTCTTTGCAGAATTCTCAAAGTTCAACGTCTCTTCGACAAATTTTCGGGGATTGAAATTCTCCCGGGCCGACCAGAAATCAATCCACTTTGTCTCGAGGTTCTCTGCCTTAAAATGCAGTCCGCAACGCGAGTCGAAATATGGCGTAGAGGTACACGGAACAGGTTCATCCGACACTTCCGCTGCCTTCGGATTGGGCCAGATGCCCTCATCCCAGGCAAAAACCGGCACATTCATCGCCAGACATTCCTGATACGCCATACCTTGAGTTTCTGAGTGCGCGAAAAAAGCCATAGAACGGCTTCGCTTCAATTTGTCGATATAGTCGTCATAAGCATATTCACCGTAGCGGATGACTGTGTAAGTCAATCCCTCGCGCTCCAGACGCTCTATGAGCGGCGCAATCAAACGAGAATAATTTGCCTCCCGATCAAAGTATATTTTGTCGTAGATGAGTACATCGAAAGTCTTGGGACTGCGGGCAGAGTCCGGGAACCTTGTAATATCGAAGCCGCCGAACCAGAGAGCGAGTTTGTCGCCCCACATCGGCTCAAACATGTTCCTGGTCCACTCACACGTTTGCAGGTAGACTTTGTTTCTTGGGTCTGAAAGCAGAGCGGTGCTTTCATTGGGAATGTCGTAAAGCCCCGGCCCCAATAATCTTGGGTTCGGCAGTGCGTCGACTTTCGGGATTACACTGGGGTAGCCAAGAACGCCGATTGGCTGATCGGGATACTTCCGCGCCAATCTGAAATTGTTAACGTGAACTTCGACACCTGCGGTCTCAAGCGCTTCTTTGAGCATGAAGAACCAAGTATAGAATCCTGTTCTGACTTGCCGGCCGCGCAGCTTCCTCCACGCATACCTTGCGTGTCTGCGGACCTCGCCCTTCAACATCGGACCGAGCGCTTCATCTGCTGTCCGCTCATAACCGTCGTAGAACAGAAATACTTTGTCTCTCATTTCGGACCGCATGCTCCTGCTCTCTTGCCCCGCGAATTCCTGCAATGTTCAAGCCAATTCGTCACCGGATCAAATACGCGACATCGCCGGCCGACCCTTAGTAGTTGAATGCCGGTTACGGGAGGCTTACGCCGCTATAGGAAATCCTCGTGCAGCCATACATTCTTGCGTTTCAGGTGCGCTTACGAACGTACTTGTTCGCATCGGATCCCGTCACACGGACCGGAATGTATCCTTCGAACTTTCGACGTCCCGCGGTGAAGGCCGAAATCGATGCCAGAATCATAACATTGACTGGAGTGTTAAACACGCCCCATGGAGTCGATTCTGTGAAACTCATCACGAAGACGATCCCCAACAGTAGCAACAAGGCCGTCGCTTCGAGGTCTTTAGAGGATAACCAATTGCGAATTGCGTTCTGAGCTTGCCACATCCAGGTGGCGATGAAGAGAGTCCAACCGACATAACCCAGATGAACACGCACTTCCATGTAAGCGTTATGGAACGACAATTTTGTTCCGTAGGGCTTGAAGTCATAGAAGTTGATCGATTGTGCAGCACCATTGTCGTACTGCCAAAACCCTGCGAGGCCAGTGCCCGTAATCGGATGCTGGTCCTGAATCACGCGCCCAGCAGCCCAGATCGCTTTCCGACCGCTAAAGGTAGAATCCTTGCCGACAGCCTGAAGAAAGTCCCCTAGAAAATCTTCTTCCGGCATCGCCAGTGCGATCGTGGCAACGACAAGGATAAGAACGATACCCGCCGATAGCAAAAGGCTACGCGCATACTTGACCCGCCCCATATCGATCCAGAGGAACCTCAGAGCCAACATTCCGACAATTCCTCCGGCCCCGGCCACGAGATTGGTCGCAGAATTGGCCGAATAGACAAAAACCGCCCCCATGAGAATAAAAGGAATGGCGGCAACCCGGACCCATACAAGTTCCTTTTTGTTCAATGCAGCCGCCAGAGAAAGCAGCATCATAAAGTTCATCTGCAAGGCGACATAATTCTTGGATGGATACGGTCCGCCATACTGAATGTTCTGGAATTCCTTCAGCACCATGAAGGCTGCAATCCATCCTGCGAACATCAGACACCGCATAACCCTGCGGGCATCCATCAATGACACAATCGTCACCATCATCAATGGAGTCAGAATGTAATAGGCTGCCAGCTTGAGTGCTTCCGATGGATACGGAGACCAAAGAATCGAGGACAAACCGAAAGCTGGCAGCATGAACAGCGGCCACGCCCTGATAATCGTTGGAAAGACTACGGCGCTCTTAATCGCTACTAAGCCTAAAATGGCTAAAACCAACAGATATCGAGCCGCGGTAACGCCGGGAAATTCGATGTAGGTGGAAAAGAACCAGCCGGTAGCAAGCGCCTGGAGCCATATTGGTGAGTTCTGTTCATCGGAGAAGACCTTGGCCCATACCAAAGTCGTCTGATCACTCACTTTCATTTTGCGAGATATGAAATTCATTCCGCCGCCCCTTCCGAAAGAACTTCACCAAGAAGGTCTGACAAAAAGCCCGGCGGTTGAACAAAATCTTCCACAGGACACTTCGCAAGGGCACCGGCGCAGGCGAAAATCCCGCTCGGCTCATTCGCGAGGCGGGAAATCAGTGATGGCAGTGTCGTTTCAAGTGGCTCAGCAACTTCAAAACCGCCTCGATGCCGGGAGATCCATTGAGCGGTTTCGGTCCCAACGGGGGCAATACCGGGAACACAATAGTATCCGCCTTCGTAGATGCGATTTGGCAGCAACCAGACGGAATTGAAGCCCGCCTCCATGAAATCCCCTGCCCAAACCAAATCGAGATGACCATACAATTCCGACAGGTCTTCCGGTGACTTGTAGCGCCCATGATAGACCATGTTTGGATGTTTTGAGACTTCCGGCTCAAACACCGGGATTTCGCGCCTGGCCGGAACCCCATAAAGGTGGATTTCCAGCGTATCCGGAAACTGGTCTGCCAGACCGCAGAGCATATCGAAAGAACGTTGGCACCGCAGGACACCAACCCACCCGAGGCGCATTGGCCGGTCAGCCGCAGGCGCTTCAGGAACCGGCCGTGGCCCGTACTCTGCTCCCGCTGCGAGGCGGTTCTCTACGAGAAAGGCCCGGTACTGACCTGGATAATATCGCTCGAAATGGTTTCGCAGGAATGCAGGTGAACTGACGATCAGGCCTATTGTTCGCCGTAGAAGACTGCGTTCCAGCCGGCGCAGTGCCTTGCCGATCAGATCCTGCCGGCACAAGAGACGGTGTATGTCCAGTGACTCGTAAATCACCGGGGTATCAAGTCCCGCCTTATGCTTGGCCAGGAAAGCGCACGCGAGCATATCCAGATTGCGCGCAACAATAACATCCGCCTTTGCCAGGTCTTCCATTTGCGCAGCTGCTATTGCAGCCCCGGAAAAGACCTGCCGAATCCTCTGAAGGAACGCGCCGTCTGCCGTCAGGCCGAGATCGATATTCTTCCACTCTGTCGGCTGAACATCGCCACGGCGCATCATGAAACCCGTGACGGTTACGCCATCGTCTTCGAATCCCCGCACGCGGCGTCGGATCGCGGCGTCACCAGCGTCATGGCCGAAATATGCGACACGCAACGGCCGCGAGCCCTTCACGGCCTCGCGCTCCATGGATGGTTTCGCGATCCGCGCATTTCCTGACATGGAACCGTCTCGCTTCGTGCCGGTTTATTCAAATCCCACAGGGACTTCTTCTTCTTTCGTGCCCTTGGCCTTCTCCGGAGGCGTTTGCATGGCCACAGGCCGATTTCCGCCTTTTTTCCGTTTACCAGCACCATTGAGGTCAAAGCCGAACACGGACTTCTTGCTCTCCATCTGGTAGTATTTGCGGTAGGCTTTGTAGCTGGCACCTGGGTCTCGGTGATGACGACGGCGGTTCAGGTCAACCATATTGAGCGTTGCGCCGAGTACGTCCGCATTGAACGAGCGCAGCAGGTTCAGCGATTGCTTCACGGCAGCGCGGGTCGAATGACGCCAGCGCACCATCAGGATCGTTTTATCAACCTTACCTGCAACCACGCGGGCCTCGGCCATTAGAAGCAGCGGGCCCGTATCGATCAGGATCAGGTCGTACATCGACCGCAGGCGGGAAAGCAAATCATCAAAGGCGCGGGTACCAAAGACATCATGCGGCGTATGGCCGGACTGGGATAGCGGAAGGACATCCAGCATCGTCTTGCTGTCCTTCTGGATCGCATCCGATAGCTGACCGGCGCCAAACAGATGTTCGATAAACCCGATCTCCGGCGACATGCCTGCCGCTTCCGTCAATTGTCGCCGGCGAAAGTCACCGTCGATCACAATCGTGCGCGAACCGGACATAGCTGACATGCGACCGAGGCTCAGCGTGAGACTGGTCTTGCCTTCATCTGGCAGGGACGAGGTAATCGCCACCGTCTTGGTCTCGCTATCAAGGTCCGAGAACGCGATTGCGGCCCTGAGATAGCGAACACTTTCCGCGTACGCTGATAGTGGATTTTCCACCAGGTAGTCCGCAGGGTTCGTCTGGCCAAGGCCGAACAGGCTGGAAGCCCGGATCAGCGGCACGGAACCAATGGCAGACACACCAAGCTTGCGTTCAATGTCTTCCGTCGAACTGATTTTAGCATCGAACATCTCTGCGATGATCGCCATCGCCGCACCAATCGCTGCGCCAAGGATGGCTCCGATCAGCAGGTTCAGCCGCTTCTTTGGCGCGGCCGGACTGTTTGGCACGGAGGCCGCAGACAGAATAACTGCGTCAGCCTGGACGAGATCGTCCTGAACACTGGTCTCTTTGGAACGCGCAATGAATTCTTCGTAGAGTACTCGGCTGGTTTCTGCATCACGTTCAAGCTCACGCAGCCGGACGCTCGCGATGGAGTTGTCGCGCAGTTGGGCGTTGGCTTGATTGATACGGGCCTGGATCGCATTGACCTGGTCCTGTTTCGCCTTGACCTCGCTTTCAAGGTTACCAGCAATACGGTTCACTTCCCCCGTCAATTGACGCTCGACGTCACGCACCTCGTTCCGGGCGCCAATCAGTTCAGGGTGCTGAGGACCGAGTTTTGTCTCCAGTTCTGCCACACGCCCACGCAGTGTAGAAAGCTGTTCCTTGAGACGGGAAATCAATGGAGAATCGAGCACTTCACTGATGCCATCAACACCGGCACCGGAATCGATCTGCCGGCGCATGTTCTCATAACGGGCCCGGGCTTGGCTTAGATCGAAATCGAGCTGAGTTTTCTGCTTGGTCAGGTCGGCAATTTTTTGTTCCGCCAACGTGGTACCCATCGCAGTGTCCAGGCCATTCTGTGCCCGATACAGCTCCACGCGGTTTTCCTTTTCCGCCACTTCATCGCGCAGACCGGAAACTCGTTCACCCAACCATTCCGTGGCGCGGCGGGTTGCATCCAGCTTCGTATCCAACTGCTGCACGCGGTATTGGTCTGCAACGGCGTTCGCCAATCGAGCTGCCGTCTCAGGGGACGTCGACACGACAGTAACAGTCAGCAGGTAGGTTGTTCCCACACGAGATACGCTGACCCGGTTCGTCAGTGCCTGGACCACCGAGGACATGATGGCGGCTTCACGCTCTTCAGCGCTGAGGCCTGCATATGGGTCAACCCGCTCCGTCCGCATACCAAGGCTTTTCTTGATGGGTCTTGTCAAACCATCGATCAGGCCCGGTTTGTGCTCAACGAGGGTCCAGTTGAATTCCGGGTCCTCGATGAGTTTCTGACGCTCCGCAACTTTGGTCAGAAGGGACTTGGAGCTGATCACCATCACTTCGGTATCAATGACCGCAGTGTTGGCAACAATACCGCCCAACACACTTCCAAGATCGATAACGTTTTCCTGGTTGGCGCCCAGCTGAATTGTCGTCGACGCCTTGTAGATCGGTGTCGCTGTGAACGTGATGTAGGCAACTGCCAGAAACACGACCAGAAAACCGGTCATGATCAGCCAGAACCGGCGATAAACAATGCCGACCAGAGACTTCAGGTCAAAGGATGTGTCCTCACCGGCCGGCGCATCATGGCCGGTCATCTGTGAAGGTAGTTCGAAGCTGAAACTCTTAGTCAAAACACTGTACCGATGATTGGAGTGAGCTGAAGGCGCGGATTAGTCCGCAATTGCTTAGGGGTGGAAACGAAACTCGACGCCGACCATGTCGATTCCATACGATGGCACGAATGCGACGTTTGCTCCGTTGGAATCCCAGTCCAGGTGCCGTGCAAAGGCATCGATGTGGAGACGCTTGTTCATCTTGTAAGTCGCCGCCACACGATAGTTTGTGATCTCGTCAGTGCGGTCGATTTCCTGATAGTCGAAGTCGGAGAAAGTGACCTGCGCTGACAAGATGAGATTCCGGCGAAGCTCATGATCAATTTCAGCACCGTAATTCGTCGCGAGCGCACTCGGCGCTTCAAAGATACCAGTGTCCGAAACGCGCCGGCTGCCCGTGAAGGTCACTGTCGTCAGGCGTGACGGGAACCACTGAATCCGACCATCGACAGAAACACCATCCACATCCGAGAAATAGTTGTCTTTCTTGTCTTCATTGAGATAGCCGAGCGCAACATCACCGCGGATCAGGGACTGAAGCTCAAAATCCACACCAGCAGCGATCGTATATCCTTTGGAATCACGGCTGCGCGGCAAGCCGCCAATAATTTGCGTGGTATCAAAAGAAGTGTCGTGAGCCGTTCCCTGAACGAATACCGCCAGGTCAGGTGACACCGCGTATGTCAGGCGTGAGCGAGCGTAGGTATCTTCGTTGTCACGGAAATCCTGATCCGACACGGCACCAGACCCAATGATACGACCGTCTTTATAATTGTAGTCTCGAACGCCAACCGCATTGGCCCAACGAAACCGGTCATTCGCGTAATTGGCACTCACTTCTGCGCCAGCGGCGGTGTACTCGATCGGCTTTTCCAGTCCGCCGAGTCCAGCCGGATCATAGCGTTGCAGCACCGATTGATCGGCAAATGCGCGTGCACCAAGCGAGAAATCCCGAGTCACATCGAGCCGGCCATTCACGCCAGCATAAAGTGACGGCGCGGATTCGTCTGACAGGTCGAGATATTCGTTCTGATACGCGGATACGTCGAAACCGACCTGATGGACATTCCAATCCGTCCGCCCCACTGCCTCGCCGCCAATGCGGACGATGACGTCAGATTCTTCGTTGGTGTCCTGTGCATAGACATTCGAATTGTAGGTCGCACCGAGGACTGCGGTCGCATCCACCAGGAAGGTACCAAGACGAAGAGGCTCCGGATCGAACTCCGGCTGGCGGCGATCTTTTACGGCTTCGTACTTGTTTCTGCTGTAGTAATTGTCAGCCCCTTGCCCCTGCGCCATCGCGGTTCCCGCAACGAGGCTGCCACCTGCAACCGTGAGAAGGCAAAGTTTTTTTACGTGGTTCATGTGTCTGAGTTCCCTCACAAATTGCGCCGGATGACCGCTCTGTTCGCCGTTTACCTCAATCATTTTGCAAGTGTCATACCATTGACCTGCAAGGTTTCAGGAGGCTGTTAACCTTTAGATACACGAGAACTAGCCGTTTCGGCGAGTTTTCCTGCCAACCTCCCCTGTTGCGCGTACCTTTTCAAGCGGCGTCGCTTCAAACTCACAAAATTAACTTTGTCCCGGCAGGTGACTAATTTTGAGACAGAATGCCCCGAACACAGTTCGTGTGGCTCGTCGAAAACGCCTCAAGACGGTTTCCCTGCGCCCGGAGGACGATTGCGTCAGGCTGAATGCCTGGCCGGACCGCCGTTTCCGCTAATCTTGTTTCCGACCGCCTTAAGCAGATTGCCTGCGACATGAAGGCTTGCGGGGACAGAAATCATGAAAGCTCTCAAGAGTCCGATCGGGTTCTTGGCACGTACGGCCGCAATCGCTGTCCAGGCAGCCCATTCCTTCTCGCAATACCGTGTATAGCCGGCAAACGCGGCGCGCTCGGCCGGGGCGAGCCCTTCACACTTGAGGAAATTGCGCCCCATAAGAGCCAGCTTCCGGTGGTCACTTGCGCCTTGTCTGTGAGATGCCGATCCGTCCCGAACCACGAAAACATATCCCATCGGATCCGTCAGGACAGCCCTTGCGCCGCCGACCAGCAAACGCGCATACAGCTCGAAGTCTTCGCCGAACCGAATGTCCGATTTGTAGGGCTCGGATCCCGCCGCCGCCGCACCGCGCCGGATCAGTGGTTTAAGAAAACCAAGTTCCGAGCGCTCCATCTCGACCGCGTAGGAACGATTAACAAACAATTCTGCGGTCAGCGGGACGTCCCCCGGTGGTTTCTCAGGCCACAAGTGTCGGGTTACAGTCTCCGGCGCGCTGGTTGAGCTTATCAACAGATTGTCGGCAACAATATCAAATCCGCCTTCGCGCGCTTTCTCCAGCAATGATTCAACCCGTTCCGGTAACATGAAGTCATCGCTGTCGAAGGGCGTGAACCAGCCCGCATCCGTTTCCCGCAAAGCCCGGTTTCTAGCAGCCGCCGGGCCGCCGTTCTGCACCATTTTCAGAAAGGTCACATTGTCGAATCGACGGGCATAGTCCTCGGCAATCTCCGGACCGGCGTCCTGCGACCCGTCATCTACGACCAGTATCTCGAATCGAATCCCTTCAGGCGGTTTCTGCGCAACCGCACTTTCCAACGCGCGCGCAATATTCGCTTCATCGTTGTAAAGCGGAATAATGATCGCGACCTTTGTCTCGTCATACGTATTTGAGGCGGGCTCTGCCGGCATAAGTTCTGACTTACCTGTTCTCAACGGGCACAATATGCAAATTCGGGGCAAGTGGTTTGGATTTGGTTTCCAGTACTGACAGTACGTATCGTTTCACAATGAAACTTGCGCCGGATTGGCGCTGAATTGGTCTTCAATATGCATGAAATACAACACAAGATAGCAAAACAGGACCGGAGCGCGCCAGCCTTCGGCACCAAGGTACAGCGCCATTGATAGAAACCGAAGCCATCGTAATCGGAGCTGGTGCGGTCGGGCTTGCCTGCGGCGCGGCTTTGGCCCGTGCCGGTAAAGAAACACTGGTTCTGGAAAGTGCACTCAGTATCGGAACTGGCACCTCGGCCCGCAACAGCGAAGTCATTCATGCCGGGCTGTATTATCCAACCGGATCCCTGCGCCATCAGCTATGCGTAGCTGGCCGTCGGCGGCTGTATCAGTGGTTGGCGGAGCGCGGCGTTCCCCACCGCAAAACAGGCAAGCTGATCGTGGGAACGACTGACGCACAGATACCGCGCATGCAGGCGCTTTTCGATCAGGGAATACGGAATGACGTGGAAGGGCTCCGTTTTCTGACAGGGTCAGAAGCCATGGCGCTGGAGCCGAACCTGACCTGCTCGGCCGCAGTTCTGTCCGAAGAAACCGGCATACTCGACAGTCACGGCTACATGCTCTCGCTCCAGGGCGACCTTGAAGATCATGGCGGTTCGGTCGTCGTCGGCGCGCCAGTTGAGACAGCAGAAATCCTGCCAGATGGACGATTCCTTCTGGGCGTGGGTGGTACAGAACCGGCCGACATCGTCACACGGATTCTAATAAACAGCGCCGGCCTGCACGCCGTGCGGGTTGCCCGGCAGATGAAGGGTTACCATCCCGATCTCATCCCTTTCTTCACGCTCGCCAAGGGCAATTATTTCAGCTGCCTTGCCAGGCCGGCGTTCCAGCGACTGATCTATCCGGCACCCGTGGAAGGCGGTCTTGGCGTTCACATTACGCTGGACCTCGGCGGCCGCATGCGCTTCGGCCCCGATGTAGAATGGCTCGAACATGATGATCCGGACCGGATCGACTTCACTGTCGACCTCAGCCGGGCCGATGATTTCTACGATGCCGTTCGCCAATACTGGCCGGGATTGCCCGACGGCGCGATTGCTGCGGATTATTCCGGTTGCCGCCCAAAGCTCTCATCACCTGGTGAACAAGCAGCTGATTTTCGTATCGATGGTCCCGAACATCACGGTCATGCCGGACTGGTCCATTTGTTCGGAATTGAATCCCCTGGCCTGACCAGTTCTCTCGCCATCGCGGAAGAAGTCGTCAGCCGACTGTCGGAACTCGACTGATTTTTTTCCGAACCATTTGGTTCCGTTGTGCATAGAGACAACAACAGAACCCTGGATTTACCATGACAGCTCTTGATCCCCGGCGGGGTTACCGCCGGCACCGCACAATCCGTAGCACTCGCCTAAGGCCCAATGGATACAGGACCTGGATTCATGCCGCGATGATCGATTGGTCCGCCGCAGGTGCAAGCCTTTCCTGCCCGGATAATGAAGTTCCACTAGGCCCGGCAATACTGGCCGTTTCGCCATTAGGCGGAACAAACGACATCCAGCTGGCCTGTGAGGTCGTCTGGCGCCGCAGCGGTCAGCTGGGTCTGAAGTTCTCACCCGGTACGCCGAAGACAGAAGATAATACAGTGGACGTCCGCTAACTCGCCCTGCCGTATTCCTCATACATCCGGCCGGTCGCAAACGAGATCATGCCCGCACCTCGGCAGACTGTGTAACAGCGTTCCAACACCTTACGTGGGTTTCTGCCAAGCGTGACGAGCCAGACGAGCGCAACGAGAACAGCACCCACAACAACGCGTGCGACACCATGGAAGAGCGCCCGCAGACGCGACAAGAAGGGTGAGACGTTCCGTCCCGCAATCAAGGCATCGCTGATCCCTGTCCGGTACCAGCGGCGCATCAGCCAGCGAGAATTCGCCCGGCTATCTGGAACATGTTCATAAACCAAAGCGTCTTTCGCCCGCGTCAGTCGCCGTCCGGCATCCAGCATCCGTGTGAAGAACAGAGTATCTTCTCCGCCTAACAGGGACATGCGCGGCTCAAATGTCAGGCTCAGCTCGGAAACGGTTTTCATCTCGATAAGGCAATTGCAGGTCGCACCAGGCTTGGTTTGATCTTCATCTGTTTCCATCGGCGTACCATGTACACCCCAATCGCGGATCCATTCCGGAGCTATTGCCGAATAAACAGACTGCACCGGACCGAATACGGCTGCGGATGGACGGGCGTCATAACGTTCAACGAGCGCGACAAGCCATTCAGGGGAAGCAAACTCGTCATCATCAATGAACGCGAGGAAATCGAATTCCGCCGCGGCGGCCAGCGCCCGGTTACGCACATGAGTCACCCCGGGGGCCTCTTCAATTTCGTAATGCAGTGGAACTTCGAACTGGCTTTGCCACTTCTCTACGACGGGCCGCGCACCTCCACTTGTCTCATTGTCGATAATGAGAAACTCGACATCAACCCCGTCAGGAATTTGTACGTCTCGCAGGCTTTTCAACAAGCCATCGAGCAATTCGTTGCGCTTGTACGTCGCCGAGGCAACAAGCAGTTTTCTGCGAGAAGAGTTACTTGAGACTGGCATTTTTCGCTCCTGCCCGCAGGCTCAACGACAATAAAGCAAAAAGCCTGCCGCCTTGAATGCGCGGTACCGGAGAATGCCACAAAAGAAAACCGCCCCGGAATTTGCGTTCCGGGGCGGTTTGTCCTGATGGATGGCCGATTACTCAGCGGCTACCGGAACGTCGGCAGCAGAAAGATCGGTGTAACGCTTCAGGTGGTGATCGACATTACCGAACTCGGAGTCGATCATGGTCAGGCGCTTGAAGTAGTGTCCGACAGCCAGCTCGTCCGTCATGCCCATGCCGCCGTGGATCTGGATCGACTGCTGGCCGACGAAGCGGCCACCCTGACCAATACGCACCTTGGCAGCCGAGGCCGCTTTCTTGCGGGTGACTTCATCATCGCCCAGCTTCAGCGTGGCCATGTAGGTCATGGAGACCGACTGCTCGTATTCCATGAACATGTCGACCATGCGGTGCTGCAGCACCTGGAACTTGCCGATCGGCGTGCCGAACTGTTTACGCTGGCGCGAGTATTCGACCGTCATCTCGTGGGCAACTTTCATTGCACCGCATGCCTCGGCGCAGAGTGCGGCGATGGCTTCGTCCGAAACGAGTTCGATCAGCGGCAAGCCATTGTCGACTTCGCCAATAACGGCTTCTGGACCGACAGCAACGTTTTCGAAGTAGACTTCCGAAGCGCGGCGGCCATCGACCGTCGGGTAGTCACGAGTGGACACACCCGGTGCCGTTTTCTCGACCACGAACACCGTCACACCGTTTGCATCGCGGCGTCCGCCGGAGGTGCGAGCGGTGACGATCAGGTGAGTTGCCCACGGCGCACCGATGACCACAGCCTTGTGCCCGTTGATAACGAAGCCTTCGCCGTCTTTCTTGGCAGTGGTTTCAAGGTCAGCCAGGTTGTAACGGCCACGCGGTTCAGCATAGGCGAAGGCGAAGATCGTTTCGCCCGACATGATGCCGGTGAGGTATTCTTCCTTCTGCGCATCCGTGCCGCGCTTGATGAAGCCACCACCACAAACAACGCTCGGCACGTACGGCTCGACCACGAGGCCCTTGCCGAACTCTTCCATGACGACCATGGCGTCGATTGGGCCGCCACCGAGGCCGCCGTCTTCTTCGCTGAACGGCGCCATCATCAGACCAAGCTCAGCGAACTGCATCCACATGTCCTTGCGCCAGCCATCGGCTGAAGCCACGACCTTGCGACGGTTTTCGAAGTCGTACTGGTCGCGGATCATCTTCGCGAGGCTGTCGCGAAGCATTCCCTGTTCTTCAGTGAAATTAAAATCCATTTGAGTCGTTTCCTCTCTGGCCTCGGGCTTAAAGGCCCAGGATCATTTTCGTGATGATGTTGCGCTGAATTTCGTTGGAACCGCCGTAGATCGACGTCTTCCGCATGTTGAAATACGTCTCAGCAGCATAGTCCGCATAGTCCGGACCGATGCCGGCGCCGTTGCCGGTGGCTTCCATGCCATAGGCGTAAGGCGCACCGTAGTGATTCACAGCTTCCAGCGTGAGTTCGGTCAGGCGCTGCTGCACCTCGGTACCTTTCACCTTCAGGATCGAGCTCTCAGGGCCAGGGCCTTTACCAGCCGCTTCGGATGCGAGCGTGCGAAGTTCGGTGAACTCAAGTGCCGTAAGATCGATCTCAAGCTGGCTGATCTTGCGCGAGAATTCCGGCGTTTCGATCAGCGGCGTACCATCGACCGTTTCCTTCGTGGCAATATCGCGCAGACGCTCAATGCCACGCTTGGAGCGTGCCACGCCGGCGATACCGGAACGTTCGTGCGCGAGCAGGAACTTGGCGTAGGTCCAGCCCTTGTTCTCTTCGCCGACCAGGTTCTCGACAGGCACACGGACGTCGGTCAGCCAAGTCTCGTTCACTTCATGCGTGCCATCAATCAGTTTGATCGGACGCACTTCGATGCCCGGCGTTTTCATGTCGACGAGGATGAATGAAATGCCTTCCTGGGCTTTCGCGTTCGGATCCGTCCGACAAAGGAAGAAGCCCCAGTCGGCGTGCTGTGCGAGCGTGGTCCAGGTCTTCTGGCCATTGATCACGTAGTGATCGCCATCGCGCACAGCGGTGGTTTTCACGCTTGCGAGGTCAGAACCGGCGCCCGGCTCCGAATAGCCCTGACACCACCAGACGTCGCCGGAACGGATGCCTGGCAGGTGCTTCGCCTTCTGCTCTTCATTGCCGAAGGTGTAGATCACAGGGCCGACCATGGAGACGCCGAACGGCAGCGGCATGATGGCGTCGATACGGGCGTTCTCTTCACCCCAGATATATTTCTGGGTCGAGGTCCAACCGGTGCCGCCGTATTTCTCCGGCCAAGCCGGCACTGACCAGCCTTTTTTGCCAAGCACCTTGTGCCAAGCGAGGAATTGCTCGCGGCTCAGGTCTTCGCGGGTGCCGGCACCTGCCAGCTCCTTTGGGTAGTTCTCTTCAATAAAGGCCCGGACTTCCTTACGGAATTCGATTTCCTCGGGCGTAAACTCCAGATTCATGACGTGCTCCTCCGAAACGGTCTGATCCTGCTGACAGGCACAGCTTCTCTATGTCAGTCATTTGTATTGGCTGGCAAGGTGACGCGAACGTCAACGTAAACTAAGTCGCCGATTAGTCGCAGATGCCGCCGCGTCAGGTAGAGGCTGGTTCCGCAATGAACGGTGCACAGGCCGTTTTCAGCAGGCCAATCGCCGAGGCTGATCCCAAGCCGCCGCCCGTTTGGAACTCCATCTGCATCAACGGCTTCAGCCCCAGCCGCTCCAAGGCCGCTTCGTGCGCCGGCCGGCGCGTGATGTGCGAAGCCAGGCAGTGGCTAATGGCTTTCGGGTCGATTGCGTGAACAACACCCGCAGCGATCGTCGTGGCAAATCCGTCCAGAACAACCGGAATCCCCTGATGTCGAGCCGCGATGATTGCACCGACACAGGCAGCGAGTTCGCGCCCACCCAGGCAACGCAACGTCTCCAGAGGATCAGACAGATGTCCGCGATGGAGTGTCAGCGCCCGGCTAACAAGATCGATCCGTTTGCGGGAAAGCGTCGCAGACGTCTGGCCGCTGGGGCGCACCCAATAATCGGGCGAGCCGCCATAAAGGGCGCAGGCCACCGCGGCCGCAGCCGTGCCAACACCCGCGCCGGCGACAGCCAGCGCCAGCAGATCCGGATGGTCCTCGGTCGCTTCAAATCCATAAGCGATGGTTGCCGCGCACTCCTTTTCTGTCATCGCCGCAGTCTCGGCAATGCTCGGCGTCGGCTTGTCGAGCGCGAGTTCAAAGACCCGAATGGACGCGCCGGCCTGCGTGGCAATTGCCGACAAGGGTGCACGCCCTTCCCGCAAGGCATCCACATGAGCCTGGGTATCCTCGTTGGAAGACATGGAAACGCCTTCCTCGACAATGCCGTGGGAGCCCGCAAAAATGGCCAAGGTGGGCTTTTCAATGCGCGGAGGGTAGCGGTTCTGCCAATTGGCCAGCCATTCCGCTGCTTCGCCCAGACGCCCAAAGTCTCCTTCCCGGCCCATGCCGAGCAGGGCTTCTCGCACCTGTTTGCCAGGTTCAGTTGGCGCCAGCGGCGCGTTCAGGACGAGCGCACGCACATCCGCCAGAGGGGAGCCTTCGCGAACAGGTTCGGGCACGTTGATATTACTCCTGCATTACGCTGGCGCGATTTCGACGCCACAATAACAGGTTACAGGGTGTCTGCACGACAAGGATTTGTTACCTTGCCCCTGCTACACTCCAACCCGCAACCCTCACTGGATACAGGGTATATTGATGTCTCGTGAACCCATAAAGTCCCCTTGTATCAAGGTGTGTGCAGTTGACGCGTCGACAGGCTGGTGCCTAGGCTGCGGGCGCTCACTGAAGGAAATTGGCCAATGGGTTGCCATGGGGGAGGCTGGCCGCGACAGCGTGATCGCTGAGCTGCCCGAGCGTATCACCCGGTTGGAGACCTTGGGAAAGCGCTGACGCCATGTATGCCAGACATGTTCTCCCCATGCTCGCCGCGGCACTGATGATCGCCGCAGCCGTGGTGTTTTTCATCGTTCCCAAAACCGAAGCCATGGACGGCATTACGCCAGCCGCCGCCTCCCTGACCAAAGCCGGCACGCCAGAAATTACGTCTTCGCCCCGCGCGAATTTCGACAAAGCGGCCATCATCAGCCGCGAAGCAGATGGTCATTACTGGACGCGTGCGGACGTGGAGGGAACTGACGTCCGATTCATGGTCGATACCGGCGCCAGCATCGTCGCGCTGACGCTCCACGATGCGCAACGGATCGGACTGATCCCTTCAGAACTCGAATTCGATAATGAAGTCCGCACGGCGGGCGGCATGACCAAGGGCGCTTACGTCGTTCTGGACCGCGTGCGTATCGGACGCGTGGAAATGGAAGGTGTCAGCGCCATGGTGCTGAAAGAAGGCCTGGAGCAATCGCTTCTGGGAATGAGCTTCCTGGGAGAACTTTATTCCTACGAGTTCAAGGGCGACACGCTGATCATACGCCAATAATGGGCTTGCCATCCTCACCTTTACCGACCCCGACCTCCCAGGCGAAGCGCGCCTCGTCTCCGGCCCAACGGGCGTAGGCAACACGGCCTTTCAACCCGGCCGCCTCCATCAGGTCGTGATACCAATAGGCCGCTCCGGCATTGAGCCGTTGAGGATGTACACCCCATAGGAGGCACGCCTGCCTGAGGCGCTGGTCATCCAGCGAGCCATAAAGGATCGGCGCGGGCCCGCGCACGCGGGAAAACCGGGCCAGCCGGTCGAAGGCGCCCGTTCGGAGTGCCAGCGCCCCTGCCCCCTCCGCACAGGCCATCGCCTGTGCAGTTGTCGCAACAACGTCGACGGCAGATGGTTCCGAGGCTTCTCCGGCGAACTGGGCGATGGACTGACGATAGTCTTCTGCTGACTCTGTCGCCCGGATGATCCGCGACATGATCGCGACAGCTGTTGCCGGGTGGCGGCCAACAGCCGTTTCAGCAGAAAGCATCACAGCATCGGCGCCCTGATAAATCGCTGTCGCCACATCCGACGCTTCCGCCCGTGTGGGCGCAGCGTTCTCGATCATGGATTCCAGCATCTGCGTTGCGACGATCACCGGACGCCCTCGGGCCCGGGCGGCTCGTACGATCCGGCGCTGAATGACGGGCACATCTTCCGGGGCAAACTCAACGCCGAGATCACCCCGCGCCACCATCACGGCGTCTGATACCTCTACGATCGCGTCCAGGTTCGTGATTGCGGCGGGCTTTTCCAGCTTTGAGACGAGCGGCGCCCGCCCGGCAATGAATGCCTTCACCTCCTCGACATCCGACACGTTTTGCACGAAGGAGAGCGCTACGATATCGACGCCAATCTCCAGGGCGAACTCCAGATCCGCGCGGTCCTTGTCCGTCAGGGCACGGACAGGCAGCGGCTTGCCGCGAACAGTAAACCCTTTCTTGTCGGACAGTTTACCTGGCACCTCGGCACGAACCCTCGGTGCACTTCCGGCCTCAGTCACTGTCAGGATCAGCTTGCCGTCATCCACAAGTATCGTGTCGCCCTCTTCGAGGATGTCGACGATCTCCTTGTGCGGCACCGGGATTGTATCCGCCTCATCGGTCTCGTCTGCGGCGACGAGATTGTATTCTTTCCGGAAGCCAAGACGCAGGCCTCCGTCTGGAAACTTCCCGACGCGCACTTTCGGCCCCTGAAGGTCCGCCAGTGTCGCCAAGGGCCTGCCAGTTTTCTCTTCTGCTGCACGCACAGCCTGCAGCGCTTCAAGATGCGCGGCGTGTTCACCATGGCTGAAATTCAGGCGAAAGACGTCCACGCCCGCATAGGCCAGCGCGACAACTTCCTTGGGTGAGCGGCTGCCAGGTCCGAGGGTCGCGACGATTTTCGCATTTTCGCCCATGAGCGGATTGTCTGCCATGATTGTCTCCGCCCTTCCCGTGGACACGACCCCTGTTTATGCGACTCGGGCCGATCCTTCCAGTCGCGGCAAAGCCAGATCACCCGCTTTAAGCGAGGTATTTTCGAAGTCAGGCGGCAAACGGGTCATAGTTCAAGACCGGTGCCAGCCACCGCTCTGCCGTGCGCAGGTCCCAGCCTTTCCGGCGGGCATAATCCTCGACCTGGTCTTTCTCGATCCGGCCGACAGCGAAATAGACGGCTTCGGGATGCGCGAAGTAGAGACCGGACACGCTGGCTGCCGGTGTCATGGCGAAGCTTGATGTCAGCGACACGCCAATCCGGTTCTCTGGGTCCAGCAAGCGGAACAGAGTCTCCTTCTCGGTATGATCAGGCTGACTGGGATAACCAGGGGCCGGGCGGATGCCCCGATATTTTTCGGCAATGATATCGGTGGTGGAGAGTGTCTCATCCGGCGCATAGGCCCACAGGTCCCGGCGCACCTGCTCATGCATGTATTCCGCCATCGCCTCGGCAAAGCGGTCAGCCAATGCCTTCACCATGATGGACGAATAGTCATCGCCTTTCTTCGCGAATTCCGACGCGATCGCGTCAACTTCGCTACCCGCGGTCACGCAGAAACCGCCGATCCAATCCTCGCCCTCCGGTGCGACGAAATCCGACATGGCGAAGTTCGGACGGGTATTGTCCTTCTCCATCTGCTGGCGGAGCGTGTGGAACACATCCCCCGTTTCAAGGCGGATATCGTCTCCATCGCGGTTGGCCTTCCAGAAACCGACGACGGCCTTCGGCTTCAGCCAGCCTTCACCCACCAACTGTTGCATCATCGCCTGCGTGTCATTCCAGAGCGAGGTTGCCGCCTCGCCCACAATATCGTCTTCCAGAATGGCCGGATATCTGCCGGCGAGATCCCATGCGGAGAAGTACGGCGTCCAGTCGATGTAGCGCGCGAGTGTCGCCAGATCGATATCCTCAAATGTCCGCACACCGCTATAAGTGGGCGCAGGCCGATCATAGGCGCTCCAATCCGGCTGCAACGCCTTCTCACGCGCGAGATCAATAGGCAGGCGTGGTTTGGGCGGGCCGCCCTGCCGGGATTCGCGCATGCGTTCGTAACGGGCGCGGGTCTGTTCGACGAGGCCTTGCTTCTCGCCAGCACTTAGCAGGGCGCTGACAACCCCGACGGCCCGGCTGGCGTCCGTCACATGCACGACCGGGGCTGACTTGATCACCGGGTCGATCTTCACAGCCGTATGCGCCGGGCTTGTCGTCGCGCCGCCGATCAGCAGCGGCTGAACCATGCCGCGACGTTGCATTTCGGCAGCGACATAGACCATCTCGTCGAGGCTTGGCGTGATCAGGCCGGAGAGGCCAATCACGTCCACGTTCTCCTTCTCAGCCGTATCGAGAATTGTTTCGGCCGGCACCATGACGCCCAGGTCGAGAATTTCGTAACCGTTACAGGCGAGCACAACGCCAACGATATTCTTGCCGATATCGTGCACATCGCCCTTCACGGTCGCCATCAGCACCTTGCCGTTGGAGACGTCCACCGTGCCGAGACGTTGCTTCTCTTCTTCCATATAAGGTTCGAGCCAGGCGACAGCCTGCTTCATCACGCGGGCGGACTTGACCACCTGCGGCAGGAACATTTTGCCAGCCCCGAACAGGTCGCCGACGACATTCATGCCATCCATCAGCGGGCCCTCGATCACATGCAGCGGCCGCTCCGCCTTCAGGCGCGCTTCCTCCGTATCCTGATCGATGAATTCGGTGATGCCATGCACAAGCGCGTGCTCCAGACGCTTCTCCACCGGCGCCTCGCGCCAGGAGAGGTCCTTAACCGCCGTCTTGCCCTTCTGACCCTTCAGGCCTTCGGCAATCTCAACCAGGCGTTCTGTGGCGTCTGCGCGGCGGTTGAGGATGACGTCTTCAACGCGCTCCCGCAGTTCGGCCGGGATGTCGTCATAGATGTCCAGCTGGCCCGCATTCACGATGCCCATGTCCATGCCCGCCGGAATGGCGTGATAGAGGAAGACCGAGTGCATCGCGCGGCGCACGGGCTCATTGCCCCGGAAGCTGAACGATACGTTCGAAAGGCCGCCGGAAATATGGCACCCCGGGCAGGTATCCCGGATGACGCGCGCAGCTTCGATGAAGTCGACGGCGTAGTTGTTGTGTTCTTCAATCCCTGTCGCCACGGCAAAAATGTTTGGATCGAAGATAATGTCCTCCGCCGGAAAGCCGACGTCTTCGGTGAGGATACGGAACGCCCGCTGGCATATCTCGACCTTCCGGTCCTTGGTGTCGGCTTGACCGACCTCGTCAAACGCCATGACGACAACAGCGGCCCCATAGGACAAGCACTTCGCCGCCTGCTCGCGGAAAATGTCCTCGCCTTCCTTCATGGATATCGAGTTGACGATGCACTTGCCCTGCACACATTTCAGGCCGGCCTCGATCACCTCCCATTTGGAACTGTCGATCATCACCGGCACCCGCGCGATATCCGGCTCGGCGGCAATCAGGTTCAGGAAGGTGCGCATGGCTTCGGCACCGTCCAGCATGCCTTCATCCATGTTGACGTCGATTACCTGCGCGCCGTTCTCCACCTGCTGGCGGGCGACCTCGACGGCATCGGCATAACGCCCTTCCGTAATCATACGGCGGAATACGGCGGAACCTGTCACGTTGGTGCGTTCACCCACGTTCACGAAAGACTGGGAAGCTGAGGCTGTCATTTTCTCGTTTTTCCGGCGTCGAGCGGCCAGTTTCCATCGGCCACAGGTGGGAATCCCTCGACCGGTTTGTTGTACAAATAAATCCAGGCGGTTTCGCCGGTTTCGTTCCCGGCGTCATCGCACAGTGGAATGCGGGTTCGGATATAGAGGCTGGTGGCCGGATCGTCCGTCACATCCTCAAATTCGTCCATCGGGCCGATGATGGAAACGTCGTCCAGTATCCAGCGGATGCCATGGCAAAGCGCATTGCCTGCAACAACGCCCGGAAAACCACCAAGGTCAACCATCTGCCCACGGAACCTGCAAGGCGCACCGAAGGCGCCTGCCGTTCCAAGCGGAAGGTCTGCAGGCTGCCCAGCTGCGCCAAGTTTCAGAAGGCCATAGAAGACGAACAGGTCTCCGGCCTGAACGGAAGAATTTGTCACGAAGCCACCTCGAACGGCTCTAGCCCAGCAAGGCGCATCGTGTGCTTTTCCGGCGCCGGGTCGCGCGGCTTCACCCCTTCCACCGCCTTTGCGATGGCCGCAATATGCTCCGGCGTCGTGCCACAGCAGCCGCCCAGAATATTTACCAACCCGTCCTGCGCCCAGCCGCCGACGGCGCCGGATGTCTGCTCCGGCTGTTCATCATACTGGCCCATCTCGTTCGGCAGGCCGGCATTCGGATAAGCCGCCACAAGCGTGTCAGCGACACGCGACAATGCCGCGATGTGCGGGCGCATCAGGTCCGCGCCAAGGGCGCAGTTGAAGCCTATGGCGAACGGCCTGGCATGACGGACCGAGTTCCAGAAGGCCTCCACCGTCTGGCCGGACAGCGTGCGGCCCGACCGGTCGGTGATCGTGCCCGAGATCCAGATCGGCAGCTTCTCCATGCCCTCGGCCTCAAGATCCATGATCGCCTTGATGGCGGCCTTGCAGTTCAGCGTGTCGGTGATCGTTTCGATCAGGTAGAGGTCTACGCCGCCCTCATTAAGCGCCTGAATCTGCTGACGGTAAGCTTCATAGACTTCGTCGAATGTCACCGAGCGCGCGCCCGGATCGTTCACGTCAGACGACATGGACAGCATCTTGTTCAGCGGGCCAATGGATCCGGCAAGAAAGCGCGGCTTTTGCGGCTCCTTCGCCGTCCAGGCGTCTGCTGCCTCACGGCCAAGGCGGGCGCCTTTGAGATTGATGTCCCGAACGGATTCTGCGTCCAGCTTGTAGTCATCCTGTGCGATGATTGTAGCGCTGAACGTGTTCGTTTCGGAAATGTCCGCACCCGCCGCAAAATAGGCATTGTGAAGGTCGGTCACGATGTCCGGACGGGTGATACAGAGGATGTCATTGTTCCCCTTCATCTGCCCCGGATATTTCGCCTCGGTGAAGCGGTCACCGCGATAGTCGGCCTCGTCGAGGCCACGCCGTTGGATCATGACACCCCACGAGCCGTCGAGAATGAGGATGCGTTCTTTTGCAGCCGCCTTGAGGGCTGCAATGCGTTCCTGCCGTGTCATCTAGAGCTCCATGGTTCCGTCTTCGCGCAGCGGCGAGTGAGGGTTGTAGGCCACCTCCCAGAGGTGGCCGTCGGGATCCGAGAAATATCCGGAATAGCCGCCCCAGAAGACTTTCTCCGCGGCCTTGATCAGCTGGCCGCCTACCTCGATCGCGCGGATCATGGCGTCGTCGACAGCCTCTTGGCTGATCTGGTTCCAGGCAAGCGTCACAGCCCGAAAGCCTTCGCCCCGCGGCAGGACACCCGCGTCCTCTGCCAGAGGTTCACGACCGAACAGGCCGAGGGCGACGCCGCCCATATCGAAGAACACGACCGCCTCCTGAGAGGCTGGCGCACGCTTCAGGCCCAGCTTCTCATAGAAGGCCGCCGACGCCTGAACGTCGGCAACCCCGAGCGTGACCAGCGTGATGTGGATCGGATTAGCGGACATGGGTCAGGCCGCCTCTGCGGGATGTGGCTTCAGGCCAAGCAGTCGGCAGGTGGACAGAGCCAGACCCGCACGGTTCAGCGTATAGAAGTGGAAGTTCTGGACACCCTGCTCGGCCAGCTTGCGGCAGAGGTCTGCCGCGACATTCGCGGTGACGAGTTCCCGGGTCTCCTCGTCATCGTCGAGGCCGTCATAAAGGTCGGCCAGCCAGTCCGGTATGGTCGCACCGCAGAGTCCACTGATCCGCTGTAGTCCGCGGAAGTTTGCCTGAAGCATGATTCCGGGCACGATAGGCATGGTCACGCCACCCGCGCGGGCCTTGTCCAGGAAGTTCAGATAAGTCTCAGGCTCGAAGAAGAATTGCGTAATCGCGCGGTCGGCGCCTGCGTCCTGCTTGGCCTTTAGATAGGCGATCTCAGCCTCCCAGCCCTGGCTCTCCGGGTGAAGCTCCGGGTAGCAAGACACTGAAATTTCGAAACATTTTCCGAGTTCCGGCCGATGCTCCCGCAGACCCTTCACCAGATCCACCGCATCGCGGAAGCCGCCCGGGTGCACTTCGAACTTTGCCCCCATGCCCGACGGCGGATCACCCCGCAGCGCCACGATATGCTTCACGCCCGCCTGCCAATACTCCTCCGCAACCGCCAGCACTTCCGCCTTCGTCGCGGACACACACGTCAGGTGTCCTGCAGGTTTCAGGCTGGTTTCCTGGGCGATGCGCTTGACAGTTTCGTGGGTCCGCTCACGGGTCGAACCGCCCGCACCGTAGGTAACAGACACGAAGTCCGGAGCCATTGGTTCCAGCCGCTGGACCGTATCCCACAAGCGGTTTGCCATGGCGTCGCTCTTGGGCGGGAAAAACTCAAATGAAACGTGGGGCGTAGAGGTGCTCATGCAGCGGACTCCTGCGCATCTGCGGGCTTTTCGGCGGTCCAGATGTGAACCGTCAGACCTTGTTCGTTTTCGGGTGGCGGGGCGAACGCACGCGGCTCTGAAAGTTTCAGTCCGGCGGCGGAAGCCCATCCTTCCATGGCATCCGGCGACAGACCGAGCCGGTGATGGCCGTGCTCAGTCCTGAGGAACTCCAGTTCGTGCGGAGCAAAATCCACAACCAACAACCGTCCACCTGGCTGAAGGATCCGCCCGGCTTCTGCAATTACGCGGTTCGGCGCGTCCACATAGTGAAGCACCTGATGGATGATCACGAGATCGGCCGAAGCGTTCTCGAACGGTACGGCCGTGACATCTCCCTGCCGAACGCGTGCGACAGGGCTCCCGCCGCGCTCAAGATTGGCGCGGGCGACCGTCAACATGTGATGGCTGAGATCAATGCCTTCAGCTTCGACCGCAAGCGGCGCGAACAAAGCCAGCATCCGCCCGGTTCCGGTTCCGAAGTCCACTACCCGGCGGAAGGGCCCCGGCCCCGCAATTTCCAGAAGCGCCTGTTCGATTGCTTCATTGGGATAATGGAGTGTGCGAATCGCATCCCAATTATCTGCAACCGATGAAAAGTAAGCCTGCGCAGACGCGGCGCGCGAGGCGCTGACCTCGTCCAACCTCTCAGCATCCCTCAACAACTCGGGCACCTGGTTTCCAAGCTGTTCAAACAAGGCGTCCAGGAATGCCCGCCCATCGCCGCGGCTTGCGGCTCGGTAAAAGACAAAGGAGCCTTCCGGCAAACGCTCGACAAGACCAGCACCGGTAAGTGCTTTAAGGTGATGAGACAGACGCGGCTGGCTGAGAGACAGAATTTGCACGATCTCGCCCACGGAAAGGTCACGTTCACGCAAAAGTGCCAATATGCGCAGACGAGTTGGCTCTCCGGCCGCCCGCAATTGCTCTAGGGTGAGGTCAAATCGCTCGCTCATGAGGAACGTATAAACATTCTTTTATACGTTTTGCAAGGAACCATACCGCTGTTGCAGCATAGTCGCATGTAATTGGAATTACATAAGTGTGAGTTGCGTCGATTGGGGGAAGTAACCATGTACCGGGCCAAGAAACGGGAAATCGCAATTATGAACGTCCGAATTGCGGCCACCGCGGTGGCCTTCACTCTGAGCGCATGCGCTTCGACTCCGCCAAATTCAGCGGATCCAGGGTCCATTGCCGATCCTTATGAAGGCTTCAATCGCCAGATGTTCGCATTCAACAATGGCGTGGACAAATATGCGCTCGGCCCTGCTGCCGGTGCCTATAAAACTGTGACACCCGAATTCGCCCGCGACCGCATTGGCGATTTCCTGCGCAATCTTCGCGCGCCCGTCATTTTCGTAAACGACGTGCTGCAGGCAGAGCCATCCAGAGCTGCAGACACCTTTGTTCGTTTTACCATTAACACAACAGTCGGCATTGCGGGCCTTTGGGACGCCGCAGATCATATGGGTGTCGAGCACCACTCAGAAGACTTCGGTCAGACATTGGCCGTCTGGGGAGTCGATAGCGGCCCCTACCTGGTGATGCCTATCATGGGCCCAACGACTCCGCGCGACTTGTTCGGAAGTGGCGTGGACCGGGCGATTGATCCGCTGACATGGACCGAATTCGATGGGGATCCGGATCTGGACGACAAAATTGCCGTCGGCCGGGGCGTTCTCTCCGCGCTGAACGCCCGTGTCGCGCTGGAAGACCAGATTGAACAACTGAACGCCCAGCCGGAACCTTACGTGGCCCTTCGTCGTATTTATTCATCTCAGCGTCAGGCTGAGATTCGTAATGGTCGTCCGGAGGATGAGTCAGAGTTGTACCAAGATCTCCCAGATTTTGACGAATTTGACGAATAGCCAAGCAGACACGATCGAAGCAGGAGCCCGCCCCGTGAAACGCCTTGTGACCCCCGCAATCGCCCTGACCGCGCTCGCCGCGTTGGCGCTGCCGGCTGCCGCAGACGCAAAAACAGAAGCCTATGTTCAGAAAAACGCCAGCGAAGTGCTCGCGTCTCTGAACGACCCGTCCCTGAACGCAGACGAACGCACCCAGAAGTTCAACGCCTATATGGACGAATTCACGGACATGAAGGCGGTCGCCAATTTTGCGATTGGCAAATATGCGCGCCGTTTCACTGAGACGGAGCTCGCTGAGTATCAGAAAGTTTTCCGGGAGTACGCGCTTGCCGTTTATGAAAACGAACTCGATGCCTATCGGGGCGAAGCCGTTGTCGTGAAAGACTCAGTCGATCGTTCTGACACTGATTCTATCGTCAACACCGTCATTCGCCGTGATGACGGCAAGGATATGGATGTTCGTTGGCGCGTTCTGCTCCGCAATGGGCAATACCAGGTTGTCGACGTTGCGCTGAACCTCGATGGAAACCTGATCTGGCTCGGCATCGAACAGCGCGCTCAGTTCCTCGCCCTGCTCGACCGGACAAACGGATCGGCCCAGGCTCTGATCGACAAGATCGAAGGCATGACGCAAAAACTGGAAAGCGAAAAGCGCACCTGATCTTTTGCAGACAATTGACCTAACCGAAGGCCCGCTTCCCGCCCGAAGCGGGCCTTTCCTTATCCGATATCCTGCCGTCACTGCGTCGATGCATCGCGCAAGCTCACCTCCTCTGGGAAACCGACTCCTGTACAATGAAACTGCACTGGCATGCTGCCATGGATCCCCACATGACCGGTGGCATCTGAGGTGTTATGGTTAATTGGTGGTATGGCGAGACGGTCACGGTCTCGTAGCCGCATGAGGCGGAAGGCTGCTGAGATTTGGTGGGTGAGACGATGACGGCACATACTACTCCCTTCAGGAAAATCTGGACGGCATCACTTGGTGCGTTGGGCGTTCTGTCTGTTGTTGGCTGTGCATCTGCAGCATCTGGTGTCACAGCACCGGTCCAGGCGAAGCCGTGGTCGAGCCTGAGTGATTGCTTCGACCGGGCAGTCGCCGTTCCCACATCGGCAGCGGAAGATATGGCGCGGACCTGTGGCGGCACTTCCGCCGCCGGCGATCCATCCCGCAGCGGCATCGAACGGGCAACTGCCTCGTTCAATGCAGCGAGCGCCTACAATGCCCTTGCTGCGACGGGCGCTGCCAGTTCGTTTTGCCAAAGCACAAGTGCCTGCAGCCAAATGGCGCTCAGCCTGCTCGACCAGTCTTTGGCATCTCAACAGGACGGCCAGATCAGTCTCACTGGAAGCGAAGTGCAAATCGCGACCAACAAGCATTTCATGCTCCGCAGGACGCTGGAGCGCAGCAAAGCCCTGCGCAGTGTTGCGAACAGTGGCGCAGCAAACGCCAGTTGCGGCACGCGAACCACTTGCCTGACGGATGCTGCAGCCTTGCTTTCCAGCGTCACCGTCGAGATCCCGGCAGCATCCGAAGCACCAGATGCTGCCCGCTTGGGGTGCGAAATTCTTGATACGCGATGGCGTGTGAACAGCGATATCGGCCGCGAACGGGAATATCTCTATGTCGAAGATCTGAGACGCCTCGTCAGTTCGTGCCCCGACTACGCCGCTGCCGCTTCAGACCAACTCGCCGAAATCGCCTTTGAGCGGGCGGAACGTGTTCGGGAAAACCTGGCACAATCCAACGCAACCATCTCCGTCGAATCCTCACTCGGCGCCATTACGGATTATCGCGACACGCTCAGCACAGACCGGTTCAGATTGCCCGCCTACCGGGGCATGGGTGCGGTCTATCTGGCATTGGCCAAACATGACCCAGCTGGCACCCGCACTTATCTTGAAAGCGCAGTAGATGCCTACAGCAATGCAGTAACACTGTCCGTATCCGAAGCGACGGCTGAGCGCGCGGGCGACTATGAGTCTCTTGGCCGGGCACTCATGGCACTTTCCAAAGTCACCGGGTTGCCAGGATCGGTGGAACGCCAGGCCCTCGCAGAACGCGCGGCCAGCGCACTTCAAAGCGCAGTCGATCTGGCGCCTATACCCGCCCGGTACGCCGTGCTGGGTGATGCCTACGCCGACACAGGACAATGCACTCTTGCAATTCCGGCCTATAATTCCGCAATTCCCGGTCTTGCGGGAGCAGACAAGGTTTCGACGATCCTCGCTCTCTCGGCAGCTTATGATGCATGCGGACAACCGGACCTGGCATTGCAGACCCTCAATCAGGCCAACGCCGCTGGAAACGTGTCCGCTGAAGTCCGATACGAGATTGGACGAAAAGAGTTCAACAATGGCAACTTCCCGGCAGCCCTTAGCGCACTGCGCGCTGCCGAGAACGGACTGAATGGCCTCCAGGCTGCTGAAGCCAACTACATGATGAGCGTCGCCGAAACGATCACCCGTCCAGACGGCTGGCAGAAAAGCGCGCTGAGCCATGCGGAGCGTGCCGTATCACTGAATGCCCGGACCTGGGTTTACAACCGACAGGCTTGCCTTGCGACCATCCTGAAAGGCGGCAAAAGCGTAAAAGACGGCACCAGCCTGGCTCGCTGTCCGGATGCCGGTACACCGGAAGCCAGTCTGCTGCGCGGTATGTTCTTCCTCAAACAAGCTCAGTCGATGGATGTCAGCGCCTACAATCTGGCATCCCAGACACAATGGCGGTCTGTGCTCCAGGCGGCAGAAACCGCTTTCACTCGCGGACAGGAAGCCCTCGCCGACGCTCCCGATCGCGAGCGCCTTGTCCAGTTCGATGATCTGCAAGCGAAGGTCGATATCGCCGCGAGACTTCAACAAGGACTGACGGTCATCCAGCGCTGCAATCGCGAAGTCACGCTTGGCCCGCAGGATCCTGTCTGGAATGATCTGAACACCTTCTATGGCCATTATGGAATCTTGAAATGCTCCTGACGGCCACGAACATTGAGAATGAGGAAAACTGGGTATGACGGTGCCAACAGTCCAATCTCCCGACAATTCGGACATGCAAGTATTCCAGTCCGTGCCGACCCATGACGACATGATGGCTCTGTCCAGCCAGGTAAAAGAAGCCAAGCGCGGTCAGGCCAGTCTGCTCATCATGGTCATCTTCCTTGCCGGCGTTCTCGCCGCCGCAATCGTTGCCTTGTTCATGGTGTTCTCGAACACCAGCGCCCAACTGGCGGAGGCAGATCAGAAACTGGCGACGCAAGCGGCCGAAATGGAAAAGCTGGAAACGCAGGTCACGAACCGCGATCAGGTGATTGCTCAGCAACAGGCGGCAATCGCCAGCTATGCCGGCTTCCAAAGCATCGTTCAGCTGCAGCAACAGTCGAAGGCGCTGGAAAAGGAGATCGCCGATCTTCTTGCTCAGCCGAGCCGCGCAAATGCGCCACGACGCTTAAGAGAGCTGCCCGACAATGTCGAATGGCTGGACGATGTCATAACAGCGCTTACGGAACGCAGGGATGCACTGGTAGAATTGAAGTCTGATGTTGAAGCCTGGCCACCGGTGCCAGCCCCCGTCCGACCCGACTAAGGCCACACCGTTTGCCCCAGTAGCTATTGAAGCAGGAGTATACGCCAATGGGCGATCCACAAGACAACTCTCAGGCCTTGTTCGGTCCGATCACTGCCGAGAAAAAATCGGGCTTCAGCATGCAGGAACTGGTCACGGAGTTTCCGGACCACCCCAACGATTGGAGCATACCAGAAGCGTTTCTGTGCCTGATCCTTTCCGCCGCCTTCGCGGATGGCCGGATTGCGGAGCAGGAACAGGAAGAAATACGCGCTCTGTCACACCGTTCGCGCACCCTTAAAAACCTCGATCAGAACGAGTTGGCACAGGTGAACCGGATCGTTCTCAAACGGCGGGCGGACCGGCCGGACTGGCTGGCGGAAGCCTGTGAAGCCCTTCCCAAGGATATGCACCTCGCAGTGTTTGCCCACTGCCTCGACATCGCCCTTGCCGATGGCGTCCTCGTACCATCCGAGGCGGAATTCCTTGAAAAGCTGATTGGCTTGCTCACCATCACCGAAGAAGAAGCGAAGCTGATCACAAAAGTGATCTCGCTGAAGAACCGCTTCTGACGAGGCTAAAGTTCCGCGGAGCGAAAAATATGGAAATTCTGCGGCCCGGGCCAATGGCCACGCTATTGGCGGCCATTGCTATTTGTTTAGCCAGTTGCACACAGGTGCCTGCAACCACACCACCACCGGCTCCGAAGCCACCGCAAGGCGCAGTGGTTCCGCCACCCATTGCAGACGAGCAAGACCATAGCCAGACTACTCGAACGGAGATCCTGATCGATGCACTCCAGAGAATGTCCGAGCACGGCCTACCGGTTGAGGCATATGAGCTTGAAAACATTGAAGCCTTGTCTGGCGAAGCGCGAAACTCTGCCCTTGGCAAAGCGTGGCAACTCGCCGCCACGCATCTGGCTCGTGGATATCTGAACCAGGAAACACTACAGCCCCGAACCGTGCCAGATGTTGCCGAAGTCAACATGTATGCCACCATAAAAAACAATGGCGCAGAAGAGCTGGCCACTGCGCTCAGCACGCTCGCACCACAACATCCCTCCTATCTGGCGCTCCGACGAGAACTGTCTCGTCAGCAAGCAGCAATGGAAGCAGCAACCGATCCCGCGGCCAAGTCCCGACTCCTGACCCAAATAAATCAGCTGCGCGTAAACCTGGAGCGTTGGCGATGGCTGCCGCATGACCTCGGAGAGCGGTCAGTGCTTGCAAATATTGCCAGTTTTGATGTCACGACATTTGAACAGGAAACGCCCACATCCAGCTATGCGGCCATTTTTGGCAAGGCGCAGCGGCAGACACCGATCTTCTCCGATGAGATCGAATATATCGTGTTTAATCCGTGGTGGGAGATTCCGGACAGTATCGCCCGCAAGGACAAACTGACTCAGTTCCGGCAGGACCCGGGTGCGATTACCCGGCTGGGATATCAGGTGCTGGACCGTCAGGGCCGCAAGGTTGATCCTGCAACCATCGACTGGAATGCGGTCTCGGCGGAAACCTTCCCTTATCGCTTGCGTCAGGCGCCCGGCCCACAGAATGCGTTGGGACAGGTCAAGATCATGTTTCCCAATTCGCACAATGTTTATCTGCACGACACCAACGACAAGAGTTTGTTCGACTCCGATGAACGCATCTTCTCTTCAGGGTGCGTGCGCGTCCAGAATCCCCTGGACCTAGCTGCGTGGATTTTGAAGGAAACACCCGGCTGGGACCGGATGACCATAGAAACGGTTGTCGCCTCAGGCGATGAAACACGCGTAGATCTGAAGAGTGTGGTTCCCGTCTACGTCGTCTACATGACGACGGTCAGCAATGCCTGCGGGGATGTGACTTACCTGAAAGACATTTATGGCAGGGATGCTGCAGTGCTTTCCGCCTTGCAGCCGTCCCCCACCTATCAGAACTGATTATTTCGTCATCGCCGCAGAGATCTCAAGCCGGTCTTCTGCGCTTTCCAGATAGTGCGGATCTGGCCGCAACAGGCTCGCCTGTTCGTAGGCATAGCCGTACGCAATGATTGCGGCATCATCACCAGCGGACCCGATAAACGACACACCGATCGGAATGCCATGCACATCGCCCATCGGCACCGTTAGATGCGGATAGCCCGCCTGCGCCGCTATGGAACCCGCGCCAGCCCATGCCGGCCAGACGTCGCCATTGACCGGATCAATGCGAGGCGCGACGGGGCCAGATGGAGACACAAGCAGGTTCACGTCATATTCGGCGAGCAGGCGATCAATCCCCTGCTCCCGCGTTGAAAACCTGACGGCCGCCTTCGCACCCAGATATTCGGGATCTGTCAGTGGTCCACGTGCTTCAGATTCCTCAAACAGACTCTGACCGAACAGCGGCATCTCTTCGTCCGCATGGATGTCATTGAACGCAATCAATTCCCGAAGCGTCCGGGTGGTTACCGTTTCCGGGGTGGTCGCGAGATACGCGTTCAGGCTGTCCTTGAATTCGTATTCGAGTAGCGGGAGCGTGCTGTCCCGGAAATTTTCTGCCGCCGGCTCAAACGCTTCAATATCGACAAGGGTGGCGCCTTGCGCTTCCATCACAGCCAATGCAGCGTCGAAGTGCTCCTTGATGTCCTTGTTGGACCCTTCTGCAAATCGCAACACACCAATCCGCATGCCTTTAAGCGCATCGGGTGACAAGCTGAGCGTATAGTCCTCATCGCCCGGATCCATGGCGTTCATCATCAGGGCCGCACCGCGTACTGTTCGCGTCATCGGACCCGCTGTGTCCTGCGAAGGAGAGATCGGCACAATGCCTTCCTGGGAAATCAGGCCAACGGTGGGCTTGAAACCCACAATGCCATTGACATTGGACGGGCAGATAATCGAGCCATTGGTTTCGGTGCCGACGGCGCCAGCAGCAAGTGACGCGGCGACCGCCACGCCGGATCCGGAACTGGATCCACAAGGATTCCGGTCCAGCATATGCGGATTGCGAACCTGTCCGCCCACAGAAGACCAACCACTCATGGAGTCGTTATCGCGAAAATTGGCCCATTGGCTGAGATTGGTTTTGCCGAGAATGATCGCGCCCTGCGACCTGAGCCCGGCAACCAAAGGGCTGTCACGGCCCGTGATATTGTCTTTCAACGCCAGCGACCCGGCAGTTGTCGGCATGGGATCGAGGCTTTCGATATTGTCCTTCAGAAGAACTGGCACACCGTCCATAGGCCCAAGCGTATCGCCATTCGCGCGGCGCTGGTCACTGGCTCGCGCCAGAGGCAAGGCATTCGGATTGAGCGAAATGATGCTCTGCAGGCGAGGTCCTTCGCGATCGAGTTTTGTAATACGGTCGAGGTAGGCTTGGGTGAGTTCTTCCGATGTCACCTCTCCGGCAGCGAGGCTCTCCACCAGTTCAGGTAGAGTTTGTGCGACAATGCCTGTGGCCTCATAGGATGGCATCACCGCAATCTCCTCCTGAGGAGCGGGTTCAGGCCGCCCCCCGCATCCAGCCAGGACCAGAGCCAACAACGAAGCTGTCACGAGAATTCTCATGCCCATTACCCTCTACATCTGGATAGAGAGCCTAGCCGACAGGCCACAGAGAACAAGGGCAATCGTGCGGAACTAGTTGGTTACGATGCCCAGCCGCTTTCGAAGCGTGCGGCCGAGATTGTTCATCCAGACCGGTCGAGCCGCCACGTCAATTTTCCAGGAAAGCAGGGTTCGCGCGGCTCCATTCGGCAGAATACCCATCAGGATCCACCAGGCATTCTTCGGCAAAGCTTTGCTGCCATACTCAAGACGGTTTGCTCGGCGCAGCTTCTGCAGCAGATTCTTCCGGGTGTCCGATTTGACCGGGTGGGCGCCGGGATCAAAGACGATTGAGATGAGCCGCTCTTGCAGGTGATCCGCATCCCGTTCGCCGATGTCTTCCGCCACCTTGAGACCAAGCCGGGCAGAATGACTGCGGATCACATCATGACGCGCCTGATGATGCTCAATCCGCCACCGACCTCGCTTGGCGTAGTTTTTTGCAAACTGCGTGTGCTGGGAGGGATGAAGGCGATAACCACAAATTGCTTCGTCCAGACCGCGGACCGGGCCATACAATGGAACCGCGGCCGTCAGGTACCCGTCTCCGCCATAGGCGAATGCCTCTGAATTGACCGGCACAATCCGCTGCAATGCCCAACGAGCGAAAACCATACCGGACGTGATCGTGCCGGAATAACTTCCAATGTCGCGGAGCCTGGCTGACACATCTCCATTTGCAAACGGCACCTGAAGCGGCGGGTAGAAGTCGCCCAAATTGTCCTCAAGATCCGCATAGCGCATCCGATAGAGGTACATGGCAACCTTGGGATCATAGTTAGCCAGGATCCGGTTCGCCGCCCCAGGCAACAGGAAATCGTCGGCGTCCAGGAACTGGACGAGATCGCCGGTTGCAATTTCAAGCCCGGCATTAAAGCCGCCCCCCTGCCCGACATTTTCCGCCAGGAACACCGGGATAACGCGATCACCAAATGACTGAATGACTTCGCGCGAATTGTCGGTGGAACAATCGTCAACCACGACCAGCTCAATCTCCACGTCCTGTGACAGGACGCTGTCGATCGCCCTCGTAATGAAGTTGGCGTAATTGTAGTTCGTGATCACCACCGAAAACTTCGGTGCAGCACTTGTCGTCATATCGGGCTCCCTGACGCCCGTCCTTACGCAAGATTCGCACCGAATTGCGTAAAGGACAGTGCCGGGAGCTGAAAAAGTTCGCCTAGCGCGCGAATTTCTTGAATTTCAGACGCTTCGGGTTCACCGCATCCTCACCAAGACGACGCTTCTTGTCTTCCAGATAGGAGGAAAAATCACCTTCGAACCATTCGACGTGGCTATCGCCCTCGAAAGCGAGAATGTGAGTGGCCATGCGGTCAAGGAACCAGCGGTCGTGGCTGATGATCACGGCGCAGCCAGGGAAGGCATCAAGGCCTTCTTCCAGCGCCTGCAGCGTTTCCACATCGAGATCGTTGGTCGGTTCGTCGAGCAGAAGGACGTTGGAGCTTTCCTTCAGCATCTTGGCGAGGTGCACACGGTTACGTTCACCACCGGACAGCAGACCGACCTTCTTCTGCTGATCCGAGCCCTTGAAGTTGAAGGCACCGACATAGGCGCGCGAGTTTACTTCCACACCGCCAAGATCGATCACATCCGTACCGCCTGAGATCTCTTCCCAGACATTCTTGCCGTCGTCGAGCTTGTTGCGGCTCTGGTCGACATAGCCAAATTTCACCGTATCGCCGACACGCAGCGTACCGGCATCCGGCTCTTCCTGGCCGAGGATCATCTTGAACAGGGTCGACTTACCGGCACCGTTCGGACCGATGACGCCGACGATACCGCCGGGCGGCAGTTTGAAGTCGAGGTCTTCAATCAGGAGGTTATTGCCGAAGCCTTTGCGCAGGCCTTCAGCCTCCAGCACCACGTTGCCGAGGCGCGGACCGGGTGGAATGCGGATCTGAGCCGTGGAAACCTTTTCGCGTTCGGCCTCGGCGGCCTTCTGCTCATAGGACTGGATACGCGCCTTGGATTTGGCCTGACGCGCTTTCGGACTGGAACGGACCCATTCGAGTTCCTTCGCGAGGGAGCGTTGCTTGCCACGCTCTTCGCGGGCCTCCTGCTCCATCCGTTTGGCTTTCTGTTCCAGCCAGTCGGAATAGTTACCCTGGTAGGGAATGCCGCGGCCCCGGTCGAGCTCGAGAATCCAGGTCGTAATGTCGTCCAGGAAGTAACGGTCGTGAGTTACAAGGATCACGCAGCCCGGAAAATTGATCAGGTAGTTCTGGAGCCAGGCGACCGTTTCGGCATCGAGGTGGTTGGTCGGTTCGTCCATCAGGATCATGTCGGGCTTCGACAGAAGCAGGGCGCAAATTGCGACCCGGCGGATTTCACCGCCGGACAGCTTGGTCACGTCCGCGTCGTCATCCGGGCAGCGGAGAGCTTCCATAGCCATCTGGATCTTGGAGTCGATATCCCAAGCATCTGCAGCGTCGATCTTCTCCTGGAGCTCCGTCATCTGCTCCATCAGCTCATCGGAATAGTCTTCGCCGAGCTTGCCGGAGATCTCGTTGAACTGGTCCAGCATCTGCTTTTCAGGGCATGCCGCAGCGATGTTCTCGAACACCGTCTTGCTCTCATCAAGCTTCGGCTCCTGGGGCAAGTAGCCGACTTTCACGCCGTCTGCAGACCAGGCTTCGCCAATGAACTCCTTGTCCTGCCCCGCCATGATGCGAAGCAGAGTCGATTTACCGGAACCGTTTACGCCGACCACACCGATCTTGGCGTCGGGAAGGAAAGACAGGTGAATGTTTTCAAACACCTTCTTGCCACCCGGGTAGACCTTGGTGAGGCCCTGCATGTGGTAAACGTATTGAGGTCCGGCCATGGCGGAAGAATCCTGTTTGGGGAAGTTATGTCGCCGCTGAGTTACGCACTCGCCCCATAAAATCAAGCGCGCAGGTGCCCGCGGTCACCCAACTGGAGCCAACAGCGACGCCATGGGCAAGAGATCCCACCGGAAGCCGAGACCGGCACGGATGACAGGGTCGTCGGCACAAAGGCGTCGCGCATCCACTTCATCATCGGCCTCCGCAATCGCCACACCCCATGTCCCTTCAGGGTCCATCACCGGTCCGGCCGCAAACACGACCCCGGTGTCGATCAGGTGCCGGATATAGTCGGAATGCCGTTCCATCGCCTCCAGTTCAGGCGCGCTGGCATCCGCGGGGAAACTCCGGCGCGGTGGAATAAGCTTCATGAGGAAAAAGGCCATTCTATCCGGCTCCGCTTCCGATCAGCCCGCCCTTCGAAAAGCGCGGTCCTGTTCTTCTGCGCTCATGGCAAGCTCAAGACGACGAAGCTCCTTGGCGGCTTGAGTATTCCCAAGCCGCTCGGATTGCCGGAACCAACGCCAGGCTTTCACCAGATCCTGCGGACTTCCATGGCCACCCGCATGGGCAATACCGAGATTGAAAGCGCAACGGCTGTTACCGAGGGCCGCCCCCCGGCTCCACCAATTGCGCGCAGCGGCCGGATCGGCCTCCCCGCCTTGTCCGGACATCAACATCAGTCCGAGATAGGTGATGGCGTCCGTTTCATCCTGCTGCGCGGCCCGCAGAAACAGGAACCGGGCACGGCGGTGGTCTGCCGCTCCCCCGAGACCGTGAAAGCACATAAATCCCAGATTAAACAGTCCTGTAGGGTGACCTGCGCTCGCCGCCTGATGGTAATAGGCTCGTGCAGCAACCAGATCCTGCCGCACCACGCGTCCTGCGTGAAGCATCGCACCATAATTGTTGGCTGCAGCAATATGGCCGGCATCGGCGGCACGGCGCATCATGTCAGCGCCACGAAGAAGTGCGTTGCCACCTCGGTCCGAAGCGACCAGGGTAATTGCTTCCTGAAACAATCCCACCCCATTCATCATGGAACTCACTTTATTGTGAGGCCTTGTCTTGGCTAGGGGGCGAAAGCAGTCAGTGTAGAAAAAAATGCAAACGGCCTGTTTCACCAGCTGGAATGGATGACAAATGCCAGCTGGCACGGCTAGTTTCAGAAGCATGAAACCCGCCATTCATACCCTGTTTACTGTGCTCGCGGCTGCCATCATTTTTGCCGCCGCCTCGATGGCCCAGACACCGAAAAATACCGTGGAGACCGAAATATTGACCAACGCGCCAGACACTCTGCCGCTTGAACGCCTTTATGCGTCACCTTCCCTATCCGGCCCCACAGCCCGCATGGTGAAATACTCCCCCGACGGAACACGCGTGACGTTCCTCAAATCGCGTGCTGACGAACAGAACCGGTTCGACCTCTGGCAATATGACGTCTCGACCGGCACGCAGAGCATGCTGGTCGACTCAAGACTTCTCGAGCCCAAAACTGTGAACCTGTCAGAAGAGGAAAAAGCCCTGCGGGAACGGATGCGAATTTCAGGTACGGTTGGAATTACTGACTATAGCTGGGGCTCCGCCGATACGATTCTCGTGCCGCTTGGCGGGGACCTGCACCTCATCACTCTGTCAGAAGATGGACCGGTCGCGAGACAGCTGACTCACACCGAAGCATTTGAATATGACGCCCGCATTTCTCCACGGGGGACTTATGTCAGCTTTGTCAGGGACGGCGCCGTATATGCTGTAGTGCTCGACACAGGAAAAGAAATCCAGCTGACACCGGACGCCGCTCCGGACAAAGGTGTCAGCTATGGCGTCGCCGAGTTCGTGGCACAGGAAGAAATGAAGCGTTTCACGGGATATTGGTGGAGCCCGGACGAACGCTATGTCGCCTATACGGAAGTGGATGAAAGCGGGGTCGATATTATTCCCCGCTTCGACATCGAGGCAGACAAGGTAACTGTCATAGAGCAACGTTATCCTCGCGCCGGAAGACCAAACGCCGATATCGCTCTATACGTACACGACCTGAAGAAAGGCCGCACAGACCGCATTTTTGAAACCGGGCCGAACTCCTATCTCGCTCGCGTTTATTGGACGAGCACCAGTCTCTGGTTCCTCACCGTCAATAGAGAGCAAACAGAAATCCGCTACAACCGAACGGACTCTTCACCCTGGCGAATATGGTCTCCTTACAAGGAACAAAACGCCAAATGGGTAAATCTCTCGAAGGATTTCTTCGAACTCCCCGACGGCCGCATTCTCCTGACGACGGAAGATGGCGGCATGCGCCACGCGATCGCCATTGATCCTGAAGGGCATGGCGACACGAGCATTGTCACCCCACCGGACGAAGTGCTGAACGCCTTTGAAACAGTCTCGCCCGATGGAAATACGCTCTATTACACCGGCTATGCTGACACAGTTCTGGAGCGGCATTTATACAGAACCACAATCGGAAAAACCAAAAAGCCCTTACCTCCTGCTCGCATCACTGAAGCCGGCAAGTTCTGGGACATAAAGGTCAGCCCTGACGGGCAAAGCTTTATTGGCACATCCTCATCCCCCAGCCAGCCGCCCCAAACCGGACTCTACCGGATCGACGGCACACGTGTCGGCTGGATCGAAGAAAATACACTCAATCACAACCATCCGTACACGCCATTCCTGCCGGGTCACGCCGAAGCGGAATATGGAACCCTGAAGGCCGAAGATGGACAGGATCTCAATTATTCCATCCTGAAACCGCCCAACTTTGATCCTGCACAGAAGTACCCAGTGATCATCGAAGTCTATGGCGGCCCACATGTACAGACAGTCACGCGCAGCTGGGGCAGACTGTCAGATCAGTTCCTTGCCCGCCAGGGTTATATTGTATTCAGGCTCGACAATCGTGGCAGTGACAATCGCGGAAGAGAATTCGAAGATGTCATCTATCGCCGCACGGGCGGACCTGAAGTCCGGGACCAACTGGCCGGGGTGGACTGGCTGAAAGCGCAACCCTTTGTCGATGCCGACCGGATTGCCATCAAGGGCGGATCATACGGAGGTTACATGACCCTGATGACAATTCTGCAGGCCCCAGAAGGTACGTTTGCGGCGGCAATTTCTTCCGCGCCCGTTACGGACTGGAACCTTTACGATACATTCTACACGGAGCGCTACATGGGCACACCGGAAAGCAATCCGGGCGGATATGCCGCTTCCAACGTGCTGCCCTCCGCTGGTAATCTGAACACCCCTCTCCTGCTGATCCACGGCATGGCAGACGACAACGTCACGTTCGACAACTCGACTCGTCTGATGGCTGTTTTGCAGCAGGAAAAGAAAATGTTTGAACTGATGACCTATCCAGGTCAGAGGCACGGCATACGAGGCGAAGCATTGCAAATTCATGAGATGAAGACCGAAATGGAGTTCCTGAACCGGCACCTGAAAAACGTCCAAAGCGCTACGGACGAACCTCAAGGTCTTCCATGATGGAGTTTCTTGACAAGCTGCCTCTCAGTCTCGCGATCTTCGGATGCCTGACCCTCGGCCTGGCGCCATTTCTCCCTGAACCGCATATCTGGGAAAAACTGAAAATGCTTGCTAGCGGAACACTTCAGAAGCCTGTCGACATTTTTGATCTTTGCTTCCATGCGGCACCTTGGCTGCTTCTGGTCGCCAAACTGGCCCGCATGGCTGTAGTGAGATGACATGAAGCCCTGGACAATTCTTTCCTCAAAACAGGTCATGCGAGACCGCTTCATGGGATTGCGGACCGACCGGTGTGTCCGTGAGGATGGACACATCGTTGAGGCGTATCATGTGACGGAGCTGACAGACTGGGTCACCGTCATTCCACTCACCGATGCTGGCAATATCGTTCTCATCCGGGAATACCGGCATGCCGCAGGCGTATTCACGCTCGGCCTGCCCGGTGGCGTCTCCGATCCGGGGGAGCTGGACTGGCCAGCCGTCGGCGCCCGGGAATTACAGGAAGAAACTGGCTACTCCGCCAGGGAACTGCACCATGTTGGCACCTGCTACCCCAACCCGGCGACACAGAATAACCGGCTGCACTACTATCTCGCCCTGGGCTGCCAAATGACCAGTTCGCAATCACTGGACCCCAATGAGGAGATAGAAGTTCTGGAAATGCCGTATGCTGATTTCCTGAACTATGGCGCCCTGGAAGTTCAGCACGCTTTGCACGCAGCGGCCCTCTTTTACGCCGAACGCTTTCTGACGCGTCACCCAGCGCTGCACCCGCACCAGAAATAGCAACAGGAGGACAAAGGATGCCCGCTTTCCAGCCCACCGCAGACCAGTTCCGCGCGTTTCGTGACGACCCCCATGACGGCCCCATTGCGCAGGTGAATATCCTCAAGTTCCGCGTGAAGGCGGAATACCAGCCAGACGATCCGGAATCTGGAAAAGACGAGCCCGGCAGCGTCGCCTATCAACGCTATGCCGACGCCTTTGGCATAGCCGCAGCGGAAGTCGGCGGCCGGTGCCTGCTGATGGGCGAGGTCGAACGCTACTTCATCGGCAATGGCGACTGGGATGCCGTCATGGTGATGTTCTTTCCGGACCGCAAAGCCTTCATCGCAACCCTCAATCACCCTGACTACAAATCAATGGCACGTCATCGGGAGGCAGGTCTGTTGTGCCAGGAATTGCTGACAACACGCCCGGCCCGCGCCGAAGGGGTCCTGTAAGGCTGTCCTTCAACTCACCTGACAATTGCACGCTCCCCCCCGGTTTCGCCTGTGGCTTGAGGGATTATCGGGAATCCTGGTTCTCAGCGGATCTGCGCCTGTTATTCGGTCAGTCGAGCCACAAAGTCCTGCAGCGCAATCATTCATAACGCTGAAAAAGAGATTTTGGCGCGACCGCTTATAATCATCTTGATGATACCCCGTGAGGATCGAGAATTTTATTCAATTACTTCAATGATATAAAAAAGCGGTTCCGCGTTTCCAAATTCGCGACGGCGCGCATTGCGCCTTTTCCCACAGACCACGCCAGCACCCCTGAAACACGAGCCTGCGTCTCGGTATTTTCGCCCGAGAGGCGATCTTGTGTCCTTGTTAACACGGCGGTTGGATTCTCATGGTTAAACAAAGGGACAACTCGGTGACACCCCTATCTGGTCTGGTATAGTGATTGCACGATGCGGGGGTCGGGTAGATTGCATGAAACGCCTTAGTATCATTCTGTTTTTTCTGCTGGTCGCAGCAGGTGTATGGGGGTGGTTCCAACTGACCGCCCCGGCAAAACCGCTGGCGTTGGCTGAGCCTCTACGGATTAACCAAGGGTTGGTTCTCGGCGGCATTGATCCCGGCAATTCCGATATTCGGGTCTACAACGGCATCCCCTATGCGTCTGCGCGCCGCTGGGCGGCACCCGGTGCGCCACCTCAATGGGGCGCGATGCCACGTGACGTGCGGACCTACGGCGCGGAATGCCTTCAAGCCCGAAAAGGCATGAACGGTTTCGTCAACGGCATTATTGATGGTGCCGGGCTGCCCTGGTGGAAGCGTTTTGCTGCCAAGAAGTATATGGCGGCCATGCCTGCCCCGGCCGAAGCCGAAGACTGCCTCTTCATCAATGTCCGGACTTCTAATGTCGGAGGTGAAGCGCTGCTGCCGGTCATGGTCTGGATCCATGGTGGCGGCCATCAGGCCGGAGCCGGCTCCTCGGAAATCTACCAGGCCAATGCCCTGGTCGAGAATGGCGTTGTGCTCGTCACATTCAATTACCGGCTTGGCCCATTCGGTTATCTGGCCCACCCCGCCTTGACCGAAGAAGCCGGTACGTCTGGCAATTACGGCCTGATGGATCAGGCCGCGGCCCTCCGCTGGGTACGGGACAACATCCGCTCTTTCGGGGGCGACCCAGACAATGTCACCATTTTTGGCGAAAGCGCCGGCGCCCAGTCCATCAGTGAGCTGATGGCAACCCCCATGGCGGACGGGCTCTATCACAAAGCCATCCTCGAAAGCGGGACGAGCAGCTACAACGCCAACTATCTCGACAAGGCCCCTCTGCCCGGATCGCGAAGCATGGAGTCTGTCGGCGAAGAATTCCTCAGCGCCTTCGTCGGCAAGGCGGCAACCGCTGCAGAACTGCGTTCCATCCCCGCCGCATCGATCGTCACTCGGGCGGAACAGCGCGTGGATCTCGTCGGCTACTTCGTTCCGAACGTCGATGGAAAACTCCTGCCGGATACGATCGGCGCCACGATCCGTTCTGGCGAAGCCCCCAAAGTTCCCATTCTCGCAGGCTACAATGCCGATGAAGGCAGCCTTTTTTACGACGGCTTCCAGTCCCCCACTGTTCTGACCCACAACATTACGGGTTCCCTGGAAGAACGCGAGCAGCATCTGGCTGAAGTCTTCGGTGAAAATCCGGCAAAGGCCCTCCAGGCACTCTACGGAATGGACCAGCTGGCCACCTGGGACGAAGGCGCGGCCGACATGCTCGGCGATGACATGTTCGGCGTACACATGCGCTTTGTCGGCAAGGCAAACGCCATATCCGGGCATCCAACCTGGATGTATTTCTTCACCCGCGCGACGCCCACTCGCGGCCAGTCGATCGGCGCCTATCACGGTTCTGAAATCCCGTTCGTCTTTGGGTCGTCTTCCCCCCTGCTGCCCATGTCCGACAAGGACGAGAAGCTGGCCGAAACGATGCAGACCTATTGGACCAATTTTGCCCGCAACGGTGATCCCAATGGTCCGGGCCTGCCGGAATGGCCGGCTTATGAGCTGAACTCGGATGAGTGGCAGGTACTGGATCATGAAATCCTGACGGTTGCCGGGGTCCGCGCCCGCAAGCTGGATATTCTCGAAGAGCACCTGATCGACCGAATTGATGCGGTCACCCGGGCCACCTCGCCACAGGCACCGTACGAAGCCACCCTGATGACGACCGTGCCGAAATCAGGCGACGAGTAGGATCTCGCAAATTGCCGTCAGGCCATCGCGGTCGATTTCATCAAAGGCATCCGGCTCAGTCGAGTCGACATCCAATACAGCTGCGAGCTGCCCCTCCGCGTCGAATACCGGCACAACGATCTCGGAATTTGTCGCGGAATCACATGCAATGTGTCCCGGGAAGGCATGCACGTCCGGCACGATGATCGGCTCCTGCGTCGCGGCCACATGACCGCAAACGCCTTTGCCGAAAGGTATCCGCAGGCAGCCAAGCGTTCCCTGGTACGGACCGACCACGAGCTCACGCTCTTTCAGGGGATCGACGACATAGAATCCGGTCCAGAAATAGCGCGGCCGGAAGGCCTGGGCCAGGATACAGCTCGCGGTCGCATAGCGAGCCGTGACCGAGGTTTCCCCGGCAACCACGCTCTCAATTTCCGCTTTCAGGTCGCGATAAACCGCCGCCTTGTCCATGGTCTGCCTCATCTCTGCCTTGGCTGCGCTATATCGGTTGGCCAGACCGGCTTCGCAATAGGGCGTTGAAGCCAGCTGCGACCTCTGAAATAGTCGGTCGGTCGAGGCAGGCGGTCCCGCCGCCAGCAGAGGAGTATCCGGTGCGGTTGAGGTTGAGGACAGGAACTGCCCTTGCGCTCGCCTGCCTGCTCGCCGGACCCATTTGCGCAAGCGCCGCAAACGCACAGGAAACAGGCGATGCGAATGCACCGCATGCCGGCCCGATCGTCGTGCCCCCATCCATTGACGCCGACCCTGTGCTGGACGACGAATTCGCCTACAAAGCTGAAGACTGGCGGCCGCAGACTGACCTCGATGCCCTGGACCGGGCCCATGCCGACTATCTCAATCGCCGCGACATGCAGCTGGAACGTCCGGAGTGGGAAGCTGAGCCAATTGCCCCTCCAGACCCTCCACCGCAATGGCTGAAATGGCTGGGCGATTTGCTCGGCAATCTGTCACCTTTATTCCAATTCATGTTCTACGCCGTCATTGCGGCGGTTGTGCTGGGTTTTTTGTACTTCGTGTTCGGCGAAGCGATCCGCGTCCGCTTTGGCAAGCGCGGAGAAGGCAGAGTGGATGAGGGCGACGATATCCTGATCGACGTGCGCCCCGATGCGGGCATGGCACGCGGCCTGCTCGAAGAAGCCGACGCGCTGGCACGCGCCGGCAAGTTCGCTGAGGCCGTTCACCTGCTCCTCTTCCGCTCCATCGAGGATATCCAGACCCGCCTCGAAGGCGGCGTGCCGAAATCGCTCACAGCCCGAGAGATCGGCGGTCTGCAACACTTGCCGGAACGCGCGAAAAGCGGCCTCGGCCCGATCATCCGGATCGTCGAGCGGAGCTTCTTCGGCGGACGCCCTGTGGATTCAGAAGGATGGCAGGAAGCGCGTGCTTCCTATGAAGACTTCGCGTTCGGTGAGGGTTGGGCATGACCGAGACCTCGCAATCCTCTGCCGCACCGTTTGCGGCCCGCACGGTTGCCATCCTGATTGCGGTGGCAGTCTTCTCCTTCGGGGCCATTATGGTGCTCGCCGGCTGGTCGCCGGAACTGCGTGATCGCGACCGGGCGGGGGACCACCCCTTCTCCACCTCCGCCATCGGATACAATGGCATCATCCAGCTACTGGAAGCGCAGGGCTACCCTGTTGAGATCTCCCGCTTCAAAAGCAATCTAGATGGGCATTACGGCCTGATGGTCCTCACGCTCTCCACACGCGGCATGGGCAAGTCTCTGGAGGAGTATGAGCTCCAACCAGATACGCTGATCGTCCTGCCCAAATGGTCAGGCATGGTCGACTGGACCAATCCGTCCCGCATGAAAGATACCGACCTTGCAAACAAAAGCTCGATCGCCAGCGTGCTTGACGCATTGGGGATCGAGGCCGAAGTCATACGGACTGATGTGCCCGGCCGCATCGCGACACCTTTCGGACAAACGGCAATCAAACCGGATCTGCAGCTCCAGCTGCTCCAGTCAGAGAAGCTGACGCCCATCATTCGCACCGGTGAAGGTGCCCTCCTGTCCCAGCTTCCCGGCCGGGATATCTACATTCTTGCCGACCCCGACCTGATAAACACGTTCGGTTTGGCGGAACGTGAGAATGCCCGTCTCGCGATGCAGATGATCAACATGATGCGCTATAGCGAAGATGAGCCGATCATCTTTGACGCGACGCTGCATGGTTTTACACGGTCTGAAAACCTGCTGCAGATGATGTTCGACATCCCCTTCCTGGGAGTCACACTTGTCGCCCTGGCCGCTGCGCTCTTGCTCGGCTGGGCAGCCACGATCCGATTCGGCCCGCCAGCCCGCGAGACCCGCGCGATTGCCCTGGGGAAGCAAGCACTCGCGGATAACTCGGCTGGTCTGGTGTCCATGGCACGCCGCGAAACACGAATGGCGCCAGGATACCTTTCCCTCATCCGCCGCCGCCTTGCAAAACAAATCGGCGCACCGCGGAAGCTCACCGAGGCGCAGCTTTCTGAATTGTTCGACCGTCTTGGGCCGGAAGATGTTTCCGGCAAGACCTTTTCACAGATTGAAGCCGGTTTGCGCGGCCCCGCCGCCAACCGGGAAGACTTGATGCACAAGGCCCGCGACCTCTGGCGCTGGCGCCGCGATATTCTCAGGAGATCCATGAATGACCCCAGCTGACATCCGCGATCTGGCCACACGAATCCGCGGCGAAGTCCGAAAAGCCGTCATAGGCCAGGACGTGACAGTCGACCTGCTCCTGACGGCGCTGTTCTCGTCTGGCCATGTCCTTCTGGAAGGGCCACCCGGGACGGCCAAGACGCTTCTGGCGCAGTGCTTCGCGCGCTCCATTTCTCTGGAGTTCGGCCGTATCCAGTTCACGCCGGACCTCATGCCCGGAGATGTTCTGGGCACGAACCTGTTCAACTTCCAGACCAACGAATTCACGCTCACCAAAGGTCCGATCTTCACCGATCTGTTGCTTGCAGACGAGATTAACCGGACCCCGCCGAAGACCCAGGCCGCGCTGCTGGAAGCGATGCAGGAGCGGAAAGTCACCATCGATGGCGATGCCTATCAGCTGAATGACCGCTTCATGGTGATTGCGACCCAAAACCCGATCGAGCAGCAAGGCACCTACCCGCTGCCAGAGGCCCAGCTGGACCGTTTCCTTTTCAAGCATACGCTCGACTACCCCTCCCGCGAGGAAGAATTCGCAATCGTCGCCCAGCACGGCACCCGGACCGGCATGAAAACTCCCGCCGCCTTCGGGATTGAACCCGTTATTTCTCACGAGGAACTCGACGCCGCTGTCACCTCCGTGTCCGCAACAAAAATTCAGGACGATGTGATCGGCTATGTTGTCGACATCGTACGCGCGACACGCACCTCGCCTGCGCTGGAGACCGGCGCCAGCCCCCGCGCCGCAGCTGCGCTCGCCACCGCTGCCCGCGCCCGCGCAGCGCTCGATGGGCGTGACTTTGTCATTCCAGATGACGTCAAATCGCTTGCCCTGCCGACGCTGCGCCATCGCGTCCTGCTCTCGCCTGCCGCAGAAATCGAAGGCCGCACCACGGAAGAAACCCTGATGGCCATTATCGAACAGACGGCGGCGCCCCGGTGATTTCCCCGACCGCTCGCGCTATCTTCCTGATGTTGCTCGGCCTGCCGCTGATGGTCGGCATCGCCCTGCTGCGTCCGGACCTCTGGACCCTTTCGGCAGGATGGATTGCGCTGATCGGCGGTCTGATGGTTCTCGATGCGATGATTGGACCGGCGCTTCGCGCTTTCGAAACCGATATCGAGGCTCCGCCCATTCTCTATGCCGGCGATAGCGATCCGCTTCCGGTCACCTTCCGCTTCACACGAGGCAGCCTCCCCGCACGACTGGAGGTGCAACTGGAGACAAGCGAACTGCTTGAAGACGTTCCCACGCGTGGCCTTCGCGGCTGGGAGGGGAATGAACGCCGCTACCAATTCACGCTTACACCTCTTCGCCGTGGCACAGCGAAACTGCTTCGCCTTTGGTGCCGCTGGCAGGGACCGCTGGGCCTCATCCAGAAGCGGCATATTCGCGACCTTGGTACAGAAATCGTCGTCACGCCCAATATCCGCTGGGTGAAGGATGAGGCCGTGCGCCTGTTCTCCCGCGACGCCGAATTCGGCATCAAGACACAGATCGAGCGCGGCGACGGCAGCGAGTTCGACGCCCTGCGCGAGTTCGCCGCCGGCATGGACCGCCGGGCCATCGACTGGAAACACTCCGCCCGCCACCGTCACCTACTAGCGAAGGAATTCCGCACCGAGCGCAACCACAATATCGTCTTCGCCTTCGATACCGGCCGCCTGATGAGCGAACCGCTGGGCGGCGTGCCGAAGATCGACCGGGCCATCAATGCGGGCCTCCTTCTCTCATATGTCTCGCTGCGCAATGGCGACCGGACGATGTATTTCGGCTTCGATGCGAAGCCCGGGCTTGCCAGCGGTTTCCAGTCCGGTTCCCGGAGTTTTCCGCGCATGCAGAGCCTTGCCGCCCGGCTCGACTATTCGGCTGAGGAATCCAACTACACACTCGCACTCTCCACCCTGGCCAGCCAGCTGGAACGGCGCAGCCTGATCATCATCTTCTCTGACTTCGTCGACACCATCTCCGCTGAGCTGATGCTGGAAAATGTCCGCCGGCTGACCGACCGGCATCTGGTCCTGTTCGCAACTTTCGAAGACGAAGCGCTCTCCTCCATGGCGGATGCGCCGCCGGAAACGACCGAGGATGTCTCCCGCGCCGTGATCGCAGGCAATCTCCTGTCCGAGCGCGATGTCGTTCTGCGGCGGCTGCAGCGGATGGGCGTGCAGATCATCGAGACCCGGCCGGAACACTTCGGCGGCGCCCTGCTCTCCCGGTACCTTGAGATCAAGAGGAGGGACATGCTTTGAGCGACATGCTGAAGTCCTACCGCTTCCGCGAAGAGCGGGAGTCCGACTGGCGCAAGCTGGACCTGATCCTCACCCGCGCCGAAAATTCCGGCGTGAAAGCGCTGTCGGATGAAGACATGATGACGCTGCCGCATCTCTATCGGCAAGCCGTCTCGTCCCTTTCGGTCGCCCGCTCCATTTCGCTGGACCAGAATGTCATCACCTATCTGGAAGGCCTCTGCACGCGGGCCTATTTCTATGTCTACGGCGCACGCACCTCCCTTGGCGAGCGGATGGCGCAATTCATTCGCGCCGACTGGCCGGAAGCCGTGCGCGGGGCGGTGCTCTCCACAATTCTCGCGGCCCTCTTCCTGTTCGGCGGCGCAGCGCTCGCCTTCTTCCTCTGCCTGCAGGACATGGACTGGTACTGGACCATTCATGGCCACAGCTTCGGCGAGATCCGCACACCGGACGCGACCGTGGAACAGCTGCGCTCCACAATCTACACTGAACCTGGCGAGATCGGACAGGACCGGCTGACCGCCTTTGCCGGCTTCCTGTTCAACAACAATGCGCAAATTGCGCTCTTTGCCTTTGCACTCGGTTTTGCGTTCGGCATCCCGACGGCGTGGCTGCTTGTCTGGAACGGGATCATTCTGGGATCCATGTATGCGGTCTTCTGGGACAAGGGCCTTGGCTATGAGTTCACCGGCTGGCTGCTGATCCATGGGGTCACGGAATTGTTTGCCATCGTGCTTGCAGGCGCAGGCGGTTTCGTCGTCGGCGGCGCGGTCGCATTCCCGGGGCGAATGTCCCGCCTGACATCTGCGAGGCAGTCCGGACAGAAAGCGGCGACCATTGCGATGGGCTGCGTGATCATGCTGATCATCGCCGCAATTCTGGAAAGCTTCGGACGGCAACTGATCAATTCCGATACGATCCGCTACGCCATCGCCGGTACGACGCTGGTGTTCTGGCTGCTCTATTTCTACCTTCCCCGGCAGAGGCCAGGCACATGACAGCCCAGGCAGCCACACCTGTAAAGCAGATGGAAATCGAAGCCGCCCGCCGGCGCCGGGCGCGCATGGCGGAGGCACAACGCCTCAACAAGATGACACGGGAACTGGTCACCCCGGAAGGCGCAAAGTTACACCTGAAGCTCGCCACAGCAGCAGAGCGGGCCGGCGCCTTTGCGATGGATGTGGCCATCCAGTGGGCCATCGTGATCGGCACTTTGCTCGGCCTTTCCTATGGCGCTGCGTCCATGGGCATCCAGAATGTGAACATCGCATTCGCCTTCTGGCTGGTGTTCTATTTCTTCATCCGCAACTTCTATTACATCTTCTTCGAGATCGGCCGGAAGGCCGCCACGCCCGGCAAGCGCGCCCTGGGCCTTCGGGTGGCTTCCCGCGATGGTGGACGGCTGACGGCCAATGCGGTGCTGGCCCGTAATTTCACGCGGGAAATCGAAGTCGGCCTGCCGATCCAGTTCCTGCTGATGGGCGGCGACCAGCTGGGCGCCTGGATGGCCGTCTTCGGCCTGCTCTGGTCCGGCGTGTTCCTGTTCTTCCCGGTCTTCAACAAGGACAAGCTGCGCGTCGGTGACCTGATCGCCGGCACCTGGGTGATCAAGGCGCCGAAAGTGAAACTGATGGGCGACATTGCGCAGGTCACCGTCACCGCCCCGCGCACAAACATGTTCGCCTTCACGCCGGAACAGGCAGACGCCTATGGCATTCACGAACTCCACGTTCTGGAAGATGTGCTGCGCCAGTCGACCGGCGATATCAAGCAGCAGGTCGCCGAACGAATCCGCACCAAGATCGGGTGGGTCGCCCAGCCCGGCGAGACCGACATCGCCTTCCTCGAAGCCTATTACGCGGCCCTGCGCCGCCGGCTGGAACAGCGCATGCTGATGGGCGACCGGAAAGCCGACAAGTTCGACGTGCGGCGATAGAGCCAGCACGTTCGCCGGGAAACGCCTCGGCGTTCCGGCAGGTTCCTGGCTGATGGTGAGGTCGGCTCGTGTCGGGGTCCGGCCATGCCTTCAACGCTTCGATCAGCTGAACGGTGAGCCCACCCGAGATGAGGGCCACGGCGCGGTGCATGGCGTGGGTCTTTGCAATGGGAACGATGTAGGGTTTCGGCTCGCCTGCCGCCTTCTGGCGCTGCAGCGTACGGGCGAGGCATTTGGCCCGACGCTCGGCGCCCTGAAGCGCTTCGAGCATGGCCTGCCAGCGATCAATCAGGGGGGCGAGCACAGGCCCGCGCATTGGCACGATGATGGGCCCATGCAGGAAGTCCGGCGCTTTGCCAGCCTTCGTCGGCACGAGCGAGCACGTATACTTGCTCTGCGCGTCACCTTCGCTCTTCTCAAAATAGTTTGAGCCGAGGCGCGGCTTAACCGGCGCGAGCTGCACATGCATTGCCATCAGGAAGATCAGACGGCGGAGCAGAGTGCCGAGCCGTTTCAGCTCACCGAGGCAGCGGCGCTTCACCGTCTTCGAAACCGTCTCCGGCACCTCGCGTAGCCCGGCCTTCAGGCCCGCTTCCGCAATGGCGCGCCCGATCGTTTGCCAGGCATGAGAGAAGAAATCGGTGAGGTCCGTCATGCCGGGAAGGCTGGATTGGGCACCTATGCCGGGAATTGAAGCCCCCTGTTTGCGCGTAACCTGCAGGCACAACGGGCGTACTGTGGGTGGATCGAACCCAATCTGCCCCTCACCCTGCGGCGCTTTGACTATCCCATTGCGGCAGAACTTCGACCTGCTATTCTTCGTGTCGCAGACGCAGACCAAGTCAGATGTTCTGCCGTGTCATCTGGCCTGAGCAGGAAGCGGGAGGGTGTATTGCCTGACCAAGTGGCAAGGGTCACAGCCGTTCGAGGACCGGTGATAGACTTTGTCTGCGAAGGCGAGCTGCCGGCGATCAATGATGCCGTGATCGTTGATCCGGATAAGTCTGCTGTCGTTTGCGAAGTCCAGGCGCACCTGGATACCCAGCATTTCCGCGCCATCGCGCTGCAACCAACACAGGGCCTCTCCCGGCTCATGAGCGCGCGGATGACCGGCGCCCCCATCACCGTACCGGTCGGGGACGACGTGCTGGGGCGGCTGTTGAATGTTGTCGGCGACATCGGGGATGGCGGCCCGCCCTTGCCGGGCGGCACGCCGCGCCGATCCATCCACCAGCCCGCTCCGCCGCTTTCCCGGCAAGGCGCAGAGGTGAAGCTATTCTCAACCGGCATCAAGGTGCTCGACCTTCTGGCCCCGCTCGCACAGGGCGGCAAGGCGGCGCTGTTCGGCGGCGCCGGGGTCGGCAAGACCGTGCTGGTCACCGAACTGATCCATGCAATGGTGAAGGACTATGACGGCGTGTCCGTCTTTGCAGGCGTCGGGGAACGCTCGCGCGAGGGACATGAGATGCTTCACGACATGACGAATTACGGCGTGCTGGACCGCACCATTCTCGTCTATGGACAGATGAACGAGCCGCCGGGCGCGCGCTGGCGGGTGCCGCTGACCGCGATGACGATTGCAGAACATGTGCGCGACCAGGACCAGCGCAATGTCCTGCTGATGATGGACAATGTCTTCCGCTTCGTTCAGGCGGGCGCCGAAGTCTCCGGCCTCTTGGGGCGCATGCCGTCCCGGGTGGGATACCAGCCGACGCTGGCGACGGAAGTGGCAGACCTGCAGGAACGCATCACCTCCTCCAGCCGCGCTGCCGTGACCGCAATCGAAGCCGTCTATGTTCCGGCGGATGACTTCACCGACCCGGCCATTGCCGCGATCAGCACCCATATGGACAGCATGGTCATGCTGTCACGCGACCTCGCCGCGGAAGGCATCTATCCGGCGATTGACCCTTTGCGAACAACTTCCACCTTGCTCGACCCACTGATCGTGGGTGAGGAGCATGTCCGTACGGCGACGGAAGTCCGTAAACTGATTGAGCATTACAGTGAGATGCGGGATGTGATCGCCCTGCTTGGCGTGGAGGAACTCAGCCGCGACGAACAGCTGCTGGTCGGCCGTGCGCGCAGGCTGCAGCGTTTCCTGACACAGCCCTTCTTCGTGGCCGCCGCCTTTACTGGAATGGAAGGCCGCAGCGTTCCAACGGAAGACACGATTGCCGGGTGCCGCGCCATCCTGTCCGGCGAATGCGACGACTGGGAGGAAAGCTCGCTCTACATGATCGGGTCTCTGGACGAGGCCCGGTCCAACGAAAATGCGCGGCGGAAGAAGGCGTCGTGATGGAAACGCTGAAACTCACCGTCACAACACCGCTGCAGATCATCCTGCAGGAAGATGCGGTCATATCCTTGCGGGCAGAAGATGCGAGCGGGGATTTCGGCATCCGGCCGGGCCACACGGATTTCCTGACCGTGATCGATGCCGGCGTCATGCGGTGGCGCACGGCGGAGGCGCCATGGCGTTATTGTGCCCTCAGGGGCGGCATCTTCAGCGTGACGGGCGGAAGCGAAGTGCGGATCGCCTGCCGGGAGGCCATCGTCAGCGAAGATCTCGCCTCCCTCCAGGCGCGCGTCTCTGCCGCGCGGAAGGAGGCGCTGGACGAATCCCGCCGGGCCCGGGCGCAGGGTGTGAAACTCTATGCGCACGCCGTGCGCCGCCTGATGCATGAACTCGCCGCCGGGGGTGACACGCTGGGGTTGCAGCCGGATGCCGACAAATGAGTGAAGAGAGCGACCGCACCGAAGAAGCCGCCCGCCGCGCGGACGCGCTGGACAAGGCTGGCAAAGCGGATCCCGAACCGTCTCTTGCCCGACGGTTCGCGACTATCGGCGCACTTGGATGGATCATCGTTGTCCCTATCCTGACTGGGCTGTTCATTGGGCACTGGCTCGACAAGTGGCTGCACACGGGCATCACCATGGCCGCCGCGCTGCTGATGGCCGGTGCAGCCCTGGGCTTTGTGCTGGCGTGGCGCTGGATAGAGGAACAATGATGCCGGACGCGGGCACAATCATACTCGCCCTGCTGGCCGGATTGGCCGGGATCGGGATCGGCTGGCTGCATTTCTACAGCCTCGAACGGATTGCGGAAATGATTGTCGCAGGCCGCCTCTCCGCCATCGGCCTGCAGCTTGCCCGGATCGTGCTGCTGATCGGCATCCTGTGGCTGTTCGCGCAGGCTGGCGCGCTGGTGCTGCTGGCCGGGGCGGCTGGTGTGCTGGCCGGCCGGATGATCGTCATCAGGGGAGCCCGGCGATGAACGCATCTCCATTCAATGTCGAGACGGCCTTCATGCTCGGCCCGCTCGCCATTACGTGGCCGGTGGTCGTGACCTGGGGCATCATGGCGGTCCTCACGATCGCCTCCTTCCTGATGACCCGCCGCCTGACGCTGAAGCCCGGCCGGGCACAGGCCGTGCTGGAACTGATCGTCAGCACACTCGACAGTGAGATCCGCGCGACCGTGGAAGGCGACCCTGCCCGCTTCCGGCCGCTGATCGGGACGCTCCTGATCTTCATCCTTGCCGCCAACTGGACATCGCTCGTCCCCGGCGTCGAACCCCCGACCGCTCATCTGGAGACAGATGCCGCGCTGGCGGTGATCGTGTTTTTCGCCTCGATATACTGGGGCATCCGGTCACAAGGGATCGGCGGCTGGCTCTCCAGCTTTGTCCGGCCCAGCTGGCTGATGTTGCCGCTCAATGTGATCGGACAGGTCACACGGCATTTCTCGCTGATGATTCGCCTGTTCGGCAATGTCATGAGCGGCGTGTTCGTGATCAGCATCGTCTTGTCCCTCGCCGGCCTGCTGGTGCCGATCCCGCTGATGGCGTTGGAGATGCTGACCGGGGCGGTACAGGCCTATATCTTTGCCACCCTGGCGCTGGTCTTCGTCGGTTCGGCGGTCAGCGAAACGGGCGTAGACAACACAAGACAGCAGAAGGAACTGCCACATGATTGAATATGTCGAGATCGCCAGTATCATATGTGCGACGCTTGCGGTGTGCCTTGGTGCTGTCGCCCCTGCGCTGGCAGAAGGGCGCGCTGTCGCCGCCGCGCTGGAAGCCATCGCCCGCCAGCCTGAATCTGCCGGGACGATCTCGCGGACCCTGTTCGTCGGGCTCGCCATGATCGAAACCACGGCGATCTACTGTCTCGTCGTCTCCCTTCTGCTGCTTTTCGCTAATCCCTTCACGCAATGAATTTTGACTGGGTCACATTCGGTTTTCAGGTCGTCAATGTCCTGCTGCTTCTGGCGATTCTGAGGTATTTCCTTTTCCGTCCGGTTGCGGACATTATCACGCACCGGCAGGCGGAAACGGATGCAGCATTGACCGCTGCACAATCTGCAAAGCGCGACGCAGAGGCCGCTACCCGCAAGGCCCTCGACGAGGCTGATGCAACCGTGGCGGCCCGCCAGGACGTCCTTGCCCAAGCACGCAAGGATGCCGAAGCACAGCACAAAGCCTTGCTGGAAAAAGCCCATGCAGAAGTCGACAAGATCATCGCCGAAGGAAAAGCCGCGCACGCGCGCAACGCCAGCGACAGCAAGGCGCAGGAACTGGCACGCGCCCGGGACCTTGCCACCTTGATTGCCCAAAGGGCCCTGACGGCGCAGCCACAAGATCTCGCAGGCTATGTCAGCCGTCTGGTCGCGTCGCTTCATAAAATGCCATCCGCGGAACGGACAGCCCTGCTGAAAGGCGGGCACCTGAAACTGCTGAGCGCCGCGCCGCTTTCCGAAAGCGATCATTCCCTCGTGACGTCCGCTTTGGCGCCGTTCGACATAGACCCGGACGTTTCCGTTGCGCCTGACCTGATTTCCGGCCTCGAACTGGTTTCGGACAGCGGCGCGATCCGGAACTCGCTGGCTCACGACCTGGACCAGATTTCAGAAGCGATGCGCGATGACCGGCCGGACTGATCCCGCACTGGACCCTTTGAAGGCTCGGATCGCCGGGGTGCAGCTTGGCGCCGAGTCCGAGGAGCGCGGCAAGGTCATCGCCATCGCTGATGGGCTCGCGACTGTCGACGGCCTGCCGGGCGCTGAGCTCAATGAAATCCTGACTTTTTCAAACGGTGCGCGCGGCTTCGTCATGACGCTTGAAGAAGACCACTTGAACGTCGCCTGCCTCGACCCTTCTGACGATGTCGCTGCCGGCACCCATGTCACCCGCTCGGGAGAACTTGCTTCCGTGCCGGTCGGGGAGCACCTGTTCGGCAGAGTGCTGGACCCTCTGGGGCGTCCTCTGGACAACGGATCGATGCCTGAAGGCAGCGAAAGACTGCCCGTGGAACGCCCGGCACCTGCGATTATCGATCGGGATTTCGTCACGGAAGCCGTCGAAACCGGCTTGCTCGTTGTCGACGCCCTGTTCGCGCTGGGCCGGGGGCAACGCGAACTGATCATCGGGGAACGCCAGACCGGAAAGACGTCCATCGCCGTCGACACAATCATCAATCAGGCCAATAGCGACATTATCTCCATCTATGTAGCCATCGGCCAGCGGACATCTGCGGTCCGCCATGTCATTGATGCGGTTCGCGAGCATGGGCGAATGGAGCAAACGATTTTCATCGTCGCCGAAGCCTCTGCCGAACCGGGCCTGCAATGGCTGGCACCGTTCTCCGCGACATCCATCGCCGAATGGTTCCGCGACCGGGGACAGCATGTGTTGATTGTCTATGACGACCTGACCAAACATGCCGCAACACACCGAGAACTCGCGCTGCTGTCGCGGCAGCCGCCCGGCCGCGAAGCCTATCCAGGCGACATCTTCTATCTGCACGCCCGTCTGCTCGAACGCGCAGCCAAACTGTCCAAGGCCCGCGGCGGCGGCTCACTGACCGCATTGCCCATCGCTGAAATCGAGGCCGGAAACCTTTCGGCTTATATTCCAACCAATCTGATTTCGATCTCGGACGGCCAGATCGTTACGTCGCAATCGCTATTTGCCGCAAACCAGCGTCCTGCCATCGACATTGGCCTGTCGGTGAGCCGAGTTGGTGGCAAGGCCCAATGGGGAACAATGAAGTCCGTCGCCGGACGGTTGAGGCTCGATTACGCGCAATATCTGGAAATGAAGATGTTCTCGCGCTTTGGAGGGTTTGGCGACGAGGCCATGGCGTCGCGGATGAAGCGAGGGGAACGTATTGCCGCCCTACTGGCCCAGCCACGACTTTCCCCACTGGACCTAATGACGCAGATTGCACTGCTCAGTGCTCTGATCGAAGGCATTCTGGATGATGTTGACCTGAAGGACATCCCCACTTTGAAGGCACGACTGTCGTCGCTCCTCGCCACGGATTCCAAATTCTCAGAAGTGGACGTGAAGAAAGACAAGCTGGACAAGGCGACGAAGTCGGCCTTGCTGGAGGCCGTGCACACCGCATTGAAACAGTCATGAGCCAGCGCCCGGAAGAGATCCAGCACCGCCTGAAAAGCCTCGATGAAATTGGCGACGTCGTCGGGGCGTTACGCGCAATTGCTTCCAGTCATGCGAGCTCCTCTGAAACCGCCATGCAGGCGATTGCTGCCTATGCGGGGACGGTGAGGCACGCGCTGGCGATCTCCATCGCAGCCTCAGCGCCGCATTCGGAACCGGAGGGGCCCGGCCTGTTGCTGGTCGTCGGTGCGGCGCAAGGCTTTTGCGGCGCCTATCCGGAACATATTGGCGAAGTGGCCCAATCCGCACTCGAGCCCGGCATGGGCCTTGTGGTTATCGGGAACCGGACGGCTGACATGCTGAATGCCGCGCATGCGCCGGTCTTGTGGTCGGCCGATTTGCCGGGGCATCCTGCAGCAATACCCGCGCTCGCCAGCCGCACGACGGACGTCCTGGTGGAGCATTCGCCCCACCATCCCGGCCCGATCCGTGCCCTGACCGGGTCTCCCCGTAGCGGCCATGCCGCCAGGCTGTCGCGTCTTTTTCCTCCGGAGCCGCCTGAAGGGATGACTTCGCAAATTGCACCGCTGATGACCTTGCCGGCAGAAGACCTGTTGACTGGCCTGCTCCAGGAAGCCCTGTTCGCCAGCGTCGCGCATGTGATGATGCAAGGGGCTGAGACCGAAGCCCGCGCGCGTGTGGAAACCATGGCGAGAGCCCAGAACAATCTCCGCACGCGCCGCACGGAAGTCGAACAGGCCTACCAGCAAGCCCGGCAGGAACAGATGACCACCGAAATGATCGAGCTGTCCGCGTCACGGATTTAACGCTTCTATTCCCATTTCATCTGCGCGGTGCGCCGGATTGCACCGGAACATGATCGGAATGCTGATCAGCACAAAGACGGCAGGAACCAGTGTCATGGCAGCCCGGATTGCAGCCACGGTGTCACTACCCTGCGTTTCTGAGACGGAAACATAACCCCCGAGGCTCAGAACGCCGCCGACGATCAATGGCCCCAGTGCCAGACCACCCTTTTCGACGGCCGTCCAGGCACCGGTATAGACGCCGGCAGAGTCCCGTCCGCGCAGGCGGGCTGCATGAATGACGTCTGTCAGCATGGCAAATGGCAGGAGTTGCAAGCCACCAAAGCCGATGCCAATGATGAGCGTCGCGGCCAGCGTTACCGCCTTTTGCCCATCCAGTGCTGTCAGCCAAAAGAACGCGAACCCTATCGCGACGATGACGCCGGCAAGCATATATGCCCGCGCCTTGCCCATCTTCGTGGCCAGGATATTCCAGACAAAGAGCGACATGACCGTTCCGCCCATGAGCGACAGGAACATCTCGGAAATGACGCCTTCGCTCTGGCCGGTAACGTCTGTCACATAATAAGGTGTTGCCCCTATAAACACGCCAAATCCGGCCAGTTGGGCAATATAGGCCAGCGCAAGCGCCAGGAAGTCAGGATCCTTTCGCAGGTCGGACAGTTTGCCCCTGCTGTGTTCGTCCTCGGCCGGAGCAGACACATCGGGTGATCGCGCTGTTCCGAAGAACGCCAACAACATCGTCACTGCACAGATAGTGCCAATCGTCCAGGACATCGCTGCGAAACCGGCGCGTCCTCCGCCATAGAATTCCAGAAGCGCCGGGGCGAGCGCTGAACCGGCCAATACCCCAACCATCGCGAATGTCATGCGGTAACTCATGATGCGGGACCGTTCAGAGCTGTCGGCACTCATTTCAGCCGGCATGGACAGGTACGGCACGGCATAGACCGTGTAAGCGGTGGCGCTCAGCACATAGATCACCAGAACATAGACAAAGCTCATCGCCTGGCTTGGAAACACCGGCGCGCTGAACAGGAAGCCGAATGTCAGGGAGGTCAGGATCGCGCCGATCAGCAGGTATAGACGCCGGCGGCCAAGCCGGGACCGGGTACGATCGGAAACCCAGCCCATTACCGGATCCGTCACAACGTCCCAGATTCTCGGAAGGAATACCGCCAACCCGGCCAGCGCTGGCGAAATGCCCAGAATTTGTGTCAGGTAATAAAGCAGCAGAATGCTTGGAACAGTGAGATAGAGACCGGTCCCAATCGATCCCATACTGTAGGAAAGAAGAATCCTGCGTGGTGTCGGCCCCATTCTACGCGCTCCGGTCATCTCAACTCACTTTGTCTCGCCCGAATGTCGCGATTGCGCGATGGTCCGGTTGACTTAAATATGAAAATGAGGCCATACTCATTTTTGTCAATAGAAAATGGGGCACAATACAATGAGTGATAATCAAGCCGGTCTCGTCGATTTTGCGATGTTCCGCCCTGGAGAAAATGTCGGCACCTCGGAATGGGTGACGGTTGATCAGCCAATGATCTCCGGCTTCGGTGATATCACACTTGATCCCGATCCAATGCATGTCGATCCGGAATGGGCCGCTGAAAACAGCGCGTTCGGCCGCACGATCGCGTTTGGATTCCTGACCATGTCGCTGCTAACCCATCTGCTGCATTCGGCTATGGGCGACTCGAATGATCGCGAACATGCGGACGTTGGCTATTTCCTGAATTATGGCTTCGACCGGATGCGGCTGGTGTCCCCTATTCCCGTGGACAGCCGGGTGCGCGGGCATTTCAAGACGCTGGAAAACTACACCGATGAAAAAGATCGTCAGATGGTGAAGTTCGAATGCCACATCGAGATCGAAGGCGAGGAACGCCCTGCCCTGATCGGTGAATGGCTTGCGATCTGGATCAACAAATAAGCGCCTTCTGCACCCAGCCCTGATTTTCAAGACGAACCGAGCATACAGCCATGTCCCTTCCCGACCCCGCAGGCATCACACTGCCACCCGCCTTCCCCCGGATCAGCGACTTTGTCGGTCACTATGCCGAGCTTACCCCGGATATCGATGCAATGGTGCTGGAAGGCCAGCGCGTCACGTACCGGCAGTTCCACGACCGGGTGGAGGCCCTCGCCCGAGCATTGCTCAGCGCGGGCGTCAAAAAGGGCGACCGGGTCGCCACGCTTTGTACGCCGAGCCCGGATTATTTCATTTGCTTCCTTGCGACGGCATCCATCGGCGCAATCTGGGTCGGGCTGAACCCGCGTTACCAATTGAATGAACTCACCTATGTGGCGGACGACAGCCAGCCAGTGCTGCTGCTCGCACGGTCGAAGATTGAGGGACGGGATTATACCCCGGAACTGGAAGCCCTTGCGAACCGCACGCCCTCCATCCGGCAGACAGTCGTGCTTGATGAGCAGTCTGGTAGCCTTCCGGAAGGTGGAATCGGTCTCGAAACCTTCCTGGCCGATGGCGCGGGCATTTCAGATGCCGACCTTACATCTGCGCGCTTCACATGCGGCGGGCGGGATGCCTGCATGATCGTCTACACATCCGGTTCAACAGGCCGCCCGAAAGGCGCCCTGCTACACCATCAGGGCATTGTCGAGTTCAGCCTGGAACAGAATCGCGTCTGGCCCGTCTTCCCCTTGCGTACACTGAACTATTTTCCGGTGAACCATATTGGTTGTGTGGTCGATATTTCCTCACCGACCCTGGTTGCTGGCGGGACGATTGTGTTTCTGGAAAACTTCTCACCCAGTAAATCCCTGCAACTCATGGAACAGGAACAGATCACGCTCTGGGCCTCCGTACCGAGCGTCTTCCAGCTCCAATACGCAGATGCGAGTTTCGCTGAAACCGATCTTTCCGCGGTCAAACTGATCGTCTGGGAAGGTGCCGCGATGCCGGCGGACATGCTGGATCGCCTGCTGCAGCATGGTGCGCCACTGGCCACCAATTATGGCATGACGGAAAGCTGTGGTGCGATGACAGTCGTGCCCCCTACACGCGATCGCACAGTCCTGTCTGGAACTGTCGGCTGGCCAATGCCGGGCGCTCAGGTTCGCCTTGCTGACGGCGATAATGTGATTGCGGAAACGGGTGTCACCGGGGAAATCCAGGCGCGGTCTGCCTATAACATGCTCGGCTATTGGAACCGGCCAGAAGCGACGGCCGAAACCCTGAACACTGAAGGCTGGCTCGCAACCGGAGACCTCGGCCAACGCAACGCCGATGGCACCTACACCATCGTAGGCCGCTCGAAAGAAATGTACAAATCCGGCGGTTACAATGTGTATCCACGCGAAGTGGAGAATGTGATCGAAAGCCATCCACAGGTCGACATCGCCGCGGTGATCGGCATCAGCGATCCGGTCTGGCAGGAAGTTGGGATCGCCTATGTACTGGTGAACGGCGATCTCACTGTGGAAGCACTTGAAGCGCACTGCCGCGAGAATCTCGCGAACTACAAGATCCCGAAGCGCTTCTTCCTGGTTCGCGAACTTCCGCTGCTTCCCATCGGAAAAGTCGACAAGGTTGCTCTACGGAAGCAGGCTGCCGAAGACATTGCGAATGCCACAGCATCATGAGCGATGTAATGTATACGCATGCAGGACGTGTTGCTCGAATAACGCTCAACCGCCCTTCCGTTCGCAACGCCATCAGCCGGAACATGCTGCAGCAGCTCGAGCAGCAGCTCGACCGGGCGATCGCTGATGAAGATGTCGACGTTATCGTCCTCGCCGGAGCGGGCCGGGATTTCTGTGCCGGTGAAGACCTGCGCGAGCTAAGCGAAGCCATACCAGATGCCACCAGCGCCGTCGCCATTGTGGATCGCTTCCAGAATGTCACTCGCCAGATCATGTTGGGACACAAACCGGTGGTCTGTGTCACCCAGGGATGGGCGATCGGCGCCGGAGGCGCCTGGCCGCTCAATGCGGACTTCACGCTCTGGTGCGAAACCAGCAAGATGCGTTTTCCTGAAGCCGGCCATGGCCTCTATGCAAGCGGCGGTGTGACCTGGCTGCTGGAACAGGTTTGTGGACCGGCGCGCGCCCGTGAAATCAGCTGGGCAGGCGTGGATGTCAGTGCCGACGAACTGGTAAAAGACCGAATTGCCCCGCGGCTTATCCCCTCCAATGATTTGGACGCGGCGCTCGACCACCTGCTTGGCAAACTCCTTTCCCTGCCCCGCGCCTCCCTGACCCGCTACAAGACGGCGCAGGCGGACAGAATTCATGACCAACTCGAAGCCGCCCTGGAATCGGAAAAGACACAGATGCTGGATGCCGCTGACGCGATCAGTACGAACGGGGCAGACTTCAGCTTCAAACCGTGAGAGACTTTGCCCACATCCCACACACCCACTACCATGTCTTGAAGAAATGACGGGTTCAGGTAGAGGTGCCCTGTTTGTTGAATATGGCGTCAGATTTGCACCGGTCACCGGCAAAATCTGCCACTGGCAGCGGGAGAGGCTGAATTGGCAAAATCGGATGCGGTAGAAGTCCAGGACAAGCGTTTTACGGCACAGCTGGACACAAGACTGAAAAAATCGCCGCCCAAGCGCAAAGGCGACAGGACTCGTGAACGCCTGAAACTGGCTGCAGCGCAGGTACTCGAATCTGTTGGCTATCACGCCATGCGCATTGTCGACATTACCGAGCAGGCCGAAACCTCGGATGGCTCATTCTATATTTATTTCAAGGACAAGAAAGAAATCACGCTGAGCGTGCTGCAGGAATTCCTGGAAGGCATGCAGACCGTCGATGTGCCCGCAGGCGAGACGCGGTCACCTTTTCAATCCATTCGAACGGCCAATCTGCACTGGCTCGGCATCATGCGCGCGAATGCGGGTCTGATGCGGTGTGTCTTGCAGCTGAGCGACGAGGATGCAGAGTTCGGCCACGTCGCACACGCCAACAACCGGGTCTGGCACGAAAAGATCGCCCGCAGCGTTGTCCGCAATCATCCGGAAGGCGCCATCGAATATGAAGCGGCACTTTTTGCGGCTTTTGCATTGGGCGCGATGATGGATGAACTGGTTCGCCGGATCGCGATCTATCCGGACGAAGGCCTGGTCGAATTTCTCAGCAAAACCTGTCCGAGTGATGAAGACCTTGCGGATGCTCTAAGCGTAATTTGGTTCCGCGCACTTTATCCAGGTCACCCCCTTCCGGATCATCTGGGCGCCATGGCACTCGATCTGAAAGCCTTCGGAAACTAGGTCTCTCGACCGGACGGCCGCCCTGATCTGTGTCCTGACGGTCCATTCCCTCAAAAAATTTCTGAAATGCACCTCATTCTCCGGGATGAGGTGTTGACTCGTGCGAGTTTTCAGAATCTAAATACAAATATGAGGCCATATTCATTTTTAAAGGTGGCAATTGGGGAGTTCTCAACATGAAGAAACTAATCTGGACAAGCGCCATCGCCATGCTGGCTGCCGGACAACTCGCAGTCGCTCAGGAATCCCGAGCCAGTACAGCCGAACCTGCCGAACAGACCCGCAGCCTTCAGAAGGTGGTCATCACGGCCCGGAAGCAGCAGGAAACATCGCTGGAAGCCCCCCTTTCCGTCACCGCTTTCACGTCTGACTCCCTGATCAACGAAGGGATCGGTGACCCGGACGCGCTCGCGCTTCGTACGCCAGGCATGACATACGGCAATTTCGGGGACTCCAAGCTCTCCCCTACTTCGCTTCGCGGTGTGATTGGCGGGTCTGGCTCAGCCGGCGCAGATCCGGCCGTTGCCTACTATCTTGATGAGGTCTTTCTCGGACAAGGTGTCGGCGCAGCGGTAGACCTGTTCGATCTGGAACGTGTTGAAGTGCTCCGTGGTCCTCAGGGCACTCTCTTTGGACGGAACGCGATCGGCGGTGCTGTCAGCTACACGACTGCCCGGCCGACAGACGAATTCGAGGCCCGGCTGGAAGCCGAGGCCGGCAATTATGACTATTACCGTATCGGCGCTGTCGTTAGCGGGCCGCTGATCAAGGATACCGTGTCCGGGCGCCTGGCGGTCCAGAAAACGGAGCGCGGCGGTCTGTCAGACAATGTCGTGCTGGGGCAGGAAGTAAATACCGAAGGGGCCTGGTCGGTCCGCGGGCAGCTCCTGTTCAATCTCGGCGCTGAGACTGAATGGTTGCTCACCGCCGACTACAAGGAAATCGATCAGGAACCGCTGATCTTTGAAACGCTGAAATATATCGACGGAACCACTTTCGTCTCGGTCCTGGATGCCTTCTCGATCGAACGCAACGCAGATCCGTTTGACCGCAAGGTCTACGCAGATCAGCAACCGGTCGAAACCGCGGAGATCTGGGGCGCGTCCTCGACTTTCACGACGACCATCAGCGGCGTCGACATCACCAACATCACCTCCTATCGCGAGCACGACTATTTCAACCGTACCGACACTGACCGGTCAGCCCTGAGCTGGCTCTATGATGGAGACCCGGAAACCGCGCAGCGCTTCTCCAACGAGTTCCGCCTGAACTGGAGTTCCGGCGACCTCGACTGGATCCTGGGGACCTATTATTACGACCAGGAAGCCTCCAATCTCAGCTTCATCGAAATCGGCTCTGACCTGGCTGACCTGCTCGGCGCTCCGGAGGCCGCTGGCGGACGCTCCGGCTCGGACGCACGCATGGATACACGTTCCATCGCCGCTTTCGCGTCAATGACATGGAATATCTCCGAGAAACTCGATGTCACCCTGGGTGCCCGGTACACGGATGAAGAAAAGAAGATCAACTATTCACAGTCCGATCCATTCGACCTGCTCGGCGGCAACTTCGGCGTTACCGGATCGGACAGCTGGTCGGAAGTAACCCCCACCGCCAATGTGCGCTACCGGTTCACACCGGAAACAATCGGGTATGTCACTGTCTCCAGCGGCTTCAAGAGCGGTGGTTACAATGATGCACTGGGTGACGCGAACGGTATCTCCTTTGATCCCGAAACCCTGTGGAACTATGAAGCCGGCCTGAAGGGTGAGCTGTTTGATGGCCAGATGCAGGCCAGCCTCGCCGTCTTCTACATGGACTGGACGGATATCCAGATCACCACGGACAACCCGAACACGCCGCTTTATGATCCGCAGATCAGCAATGCTGGTGCGGCGCATTCCACCGGGGTTGAACTGGAAGTACTTTCGCGGGTCACCGACTATCTGACTGTCGGTCTGAACGCTGCTCTGCAGGAAGCCGAGTTCGACGAAGGCATCCTTCCCGACGGCACACCGCTCGACAAGATCCCCTATGCGCCCGACTACACATTCAATCTTAATGCGGACTATGAGGCGCCACTGACCCAGTCACTGGACTGGTTCATTGGGGGCTCGGTCCTGGCCAGGGGTGAAAGCTACCTGACGCAAGACAACCAGTCTGACGGCCGGGTCGACAGCTATGCGCTCTACAATCTCAGTGCCGGTATTGCCGCGAATGACGGGTCCTGGAGGCTCAGCGTCTGGGGAGAGAACCTTGGCGATGAAGAGGTGAAACAACGCCTGTTTGACCTGTCGGGCACAGATGTCATTGGTCAGAAATTCGTCGTCCTCGGCGACCCGGAGACCTATGGTATCCGTCTCGTGGTCCGTTACTAAGGAGACTATCATGCTGTTCTCTTCCGGTCTTTTGAAACACTCTCTCACAGGTGCCAGCCTGCTCGCATTGTCGGCCCTTGTGGCCTGCAATCTTCCAGCAGACGTAACGGCACCCACGCACAGTGCTTCTGAAACACAACCGGAGCAGACACCGGCCCGGGCCGACAAGGCCTATTACCTTCCCATGCGCGACAGTACCAAGATTGCCGTCAATCTCTACTATCCGACGCGCGAAATTCCGACTGAACCCGCTCCGACCATTCTCGTGCAGACCCGCTACGGCCGGGCCCTCATGATCCAGGCCTATGAGCGATTTCGTGATGACGGTTACGTCATTGCAAGCGTCGACACGCGTGGATCGACTTCCTCCTTCGGTCCGCGCCGTGTCGATGTCGGGCCGGAAGAGGTCGAAGACATGGATGAGATCATCGCCCATCTGGCGGCTCAGCCATGGTCGAACGGCACCATATTCGCGCAAGGGACTTCCTACATGGCGGACACCGCCGATGTTGCGACCAGCCGGCCGGCGCCGGCATTGAAGGGCGCGATCGTTCGCGAAGTGGACTTCGATGTCTTCCTGAACCTGTTCTTCCCCGGCGGTGTGGCAAACGACTGGTTTCTTCAGGGATGGGGCGGCGCGACCAAGAACATGGATGAAGGCGTCAACGCGGATGGCAGCCTGAACTGCCTCGCCCGGGTGGAGGATTGCGCAGCCCTTTGGCCGGTTCTTGATCCTGTCGATGATGACACCGACCTTACCCTGTTACGCGAAGCTCTCGCCGGCCGAGACCGATGGGCACCAGACGATTATGCGGACCTTGTCTATTTCGACGACAAGGGGCGCAATGGCTACACCTTCTTCGATTCATCCCCTTCCTCGCATCTGGAGGGGATCAAAGAGCAGCTAAAGCCTGCGCAGATATGGGGCAGCTGGATGGATGCCGGGACCGCCCGTGCGGCCCTGTCGCGGTACCTTTCTGCACCAGACGTTCCCATGAATATCTGGATCACGGGCAACGACCATTCCAACGTGACATTTGCTGACCCGCGGTTTCCGGGAGACCTGGAACCGAGGCCATCGATCGACGACCAGCATGAAATCATGTCCGGGTTCTACGACCAGATTTCGAATGACGAACCAATAGCGCGGGAGATCAATTACTACGTACTCGGAGCTGATACTTTCAAGCAGTCCAGTACGTGGCCACCCATTGGCATAGAGACGACATCGATGTATCTGAGTGCAGACCGCTCGCTGTCAGACGCCCCCCCAGAGGGAGGTAGCCTTGTCTATGACGTCGACTTTTCCGCAAATACCGGCGAGACGACACGCTGGTCCACTCAGTTCGGTGTGGCACCAGCCTATGCGGACCGCCGTGACGCTGACGAGAAACTGGTCGTATTCGATAGCGCCCCTCTGGAATCAGCAATGGAACTCGTAGGCGACCCGGTTCTCACCCTGTTTGTATCCAGCGCCACGAACGATCCGGTTTTTCACGCTTATCTGGAAGTCGTCCTCCCGGATGGTACGGTCAGTTATGTCACTGAAGGCATCATTCGCGCGATCCATCGTGCTCCTGCTGACCCTGCCACTTTGCCTTATGAAATGGGCCCAGCGCCACATTCATTCCGCAAGGAAGACATGTTGCCGGTGACACCGGGCGAGCTGATGAAAGTCGAATTTGCGCTAAATCCGGTCGCAGCCCGTCTTAACCCGGGAGAGCGGGTACGTCTGGCGATTGCTGGAACAGATACGGCCTATTTCCGGCGGTATTCAGAAGGCAAACCGGAAGCGTTCACGATATCTTTTGGGCCACAGACCCCAAGCGCATTGACCCTGCCCCTTCGCCCCTGGTCAGACATTGACACGGAATAAGGAAAGAAGGTGACAAACCGCCAATAACAACCGCGTGTTGCGCGTTGCGGTATGGTCAATTCTACAATGGTCTCAGGCCGGGCGCAGCCTATGTTGTATTTCCCGCAACAGGAAATCTCGATATACGTATGGGATGAGTGGATCCTGCGGCAGCGACAGAATTGTTTTCGAGATCGGCCAGATCGCACCCATTCTGACATGGGCAGAAGAGGCTGGCGTTGATCTGGACCGGGTGGCGGGCAAGATCGGTGTTGCCCCTGACGCACTCCGGAACGCGCCACACACGAGGCGGCCGCTGACCGACTATTTCCGCATTCAGTCCGAAATCGCGAAGTCACTGGACGACCTCACGGCTCAGCTGTCGGAACGGAAGCTCCTCTACCAGAGCGGCACCTTCGTGATTTCCCAATTGAAGTCTGCGAGAACCCTGCAGGACCTGATCCGCAGTCTGGCATCCTATTTCAACATGCTGCATGGCGGGAATTATAATCTGGTTCGTCAAAGCGGTGAAACACTGACCCTCATCCTGGATGACTCGAAATTCCCCTATCGCTTCAGGGATAATGAACCGCTGCTGCACTTCGTCCGGGATGCCTTGCTGATCAAGGTCTACTGCCTGATAGACAGCCTGACCGGCGGCGTTGCCAGCAAGGCGCTGACCCGCGTGACACTTGTCCGGGGCCGCAAGGACATCGAAGACACACTGACATCATTCTGGGAAGTTCCGGTTCAGTACAACAAAACCGTATACGAACTAGTGTTTGACTATCAGGCTGCGTGCCAGCAGATCGCGCCGGCAACGAATGCAGACCTGAGTACCGATGGAATCTTCTCTCGTGTCATCCACCACCTGGACACGCTTGAGCCGGAGACAGATACGCGCCCCTTCGCCATCCGGACTGAAGAGCTGATCTCCGAAGGGTTGGAAACCCAGCAGGCGGTCGCCAGCGCGTTCAGCATCAGCGTGGCCACCCTCAGACGGCGCCTCAGCGAAGAAGATACCTCCTTCCGGGATCTGGTGCTGAATCACCGTATGGAGCGGGCCAATGCCCTGCTGGCGCGCGGCGCGTCTGTCTCTGAAGTCTCCGAACTGATCGGCTATTCCGATGTGCGCGCATTCAACCGGGCATTTAAGAAGATGCGAGGCGTATCGCCAGCGGCTTTTGCCCGGAATGATGCTGCGGTGAACGAAGGCGCGTGAGCGAAACTGTTCACTAGCCCTGAGCCGTCCCGTCATCGAAATCCGGATCGTCTTCTGAATAATCCTCCCAAAATAACATACCTGCGGGAGGACATCGTGAAGCAGCAGAAATTCGACACGTTTAAGTTCGGCCTGGTTTCAGCGATTGCGCTGACCGGTGGCCAATATCACGCCATGGCACAAGACGCCGATCAGGCGGATGAAAACACCCGGACGCTGGGCCGCGTGACGGTCACGGCACAACGCCGCGAGGAAGACCTCCTCGACGTGCCGCTGTCGGTCACCGCGATCGGATCGGAGCGACTGGAAGTTACCGGCGCCGTGGACATTACCTCCATCCAGCGCTCGACCCCGAACGCCACGATCGAAGTGGCGCGCGGATCGAACTCGACATTGATCGCCTTCATCCGCGGCGTCGGCCAGCAGGACCCGCTCTGGGGCTTCGAGCCTGGCGTCGGCCTTTACGTCGACGATGTCTACATCGCCCGCCCTCAGGGCGCGATCCTCGACATTTTCGATGTCGACCGCGTGGAAGTGCTGCGCGGCCCACAAGGGACGCTCTACGGCCGCAATACGATCGGCGGCGCGATCAAGTATGTGACCAAGCCGCTCGGCAATGAGCCGGACCTGAAGGTGAAAGCCAATCTCGGTAGCTACAGCCAGGCTGATGTGATCGTCTCCGGCTCGACACCGCTGAGTGATACGTTCGCCGTCGGCGGTGCCATCGCGAAATACACGCGTGACGGCTTCGGCAAGAACCTGAACACCGGCGCTGAGCATTATGACAAGGACCTGCTGGCCTATCGCCTAAGCGCCGAGTGGACTCCAAGGGACGATTTCTCGCTCCGCTTCGCCTATGACAAGTCCGAAGACGACTCTAATGCGAAGCACGGGCACCGCCTCCTTCCGAGTGCAGACGGAACGCTCCCGGTTACCGGCGATGTCTACGACACGCGCGCCGGCATCGGCGATGATAACTCCGTCGAAACCGAAGGCTACTCGCTGACCGCGCAGTGGGACGTAAACGATATCGTCACGCTGAAATCGATCACGGCCTATCGTGAAGGCTCCACCATCACGCCGATCGATTTCGATGCCCTGCCGCAGCCGGACTTCGATGTGCCGGCCTACTACAATGACGACCAGTTCTCGCAGGAGTTCCAGCTTCTCTATGATAATGGACCGCTCAGCGGCGTCGCCGGGATCTACTATCTCGATGGCACAGCGGACGGCGCGTTCGACGTCATTCTCAGCGCCCTCGGCCTGTCGATCTACCAGGCCGGCTCACAGGAGAAAGAAAACTTCTCCGTCTATGGCGACTTCACCTACGCACTGAACGACCAGTGGAGCGTTTCGCTCGGCGGGCGCTATACCGAAGACAAGACGACGGCGGATGTGCTTCGCGAAGCCTGGCTTGGTCTCGGCACCGGGTCTTTCGATCCGTCGAACACGACCTCTGTTTTCCTGGTGACCCAGACAGACTATCAGGGCGTTGAACGCAAGGATGACCAATTCACGCCGCGCGTGTCCGTTTCCTATAAGCCGACGGATGACCTGAACATCTATGCGACCTATGCACAGGGCTTCAAGGCAGGCGGTTTCGACCCGCGCGCGCGGGAAGATCTGGACCCGACCGGCCTCTCCCGCCAGGGCTTCGGCCCCGAGCAAGTCGACTCCTATGAACTGGGTGTCAAAGGCTCCTTCTTCGGCGACAGCCTGCTGCTCAATACGGCGGTGTTCTTCGCCGACTATACCGACCAGCAGATCACTGTTCAGAGCGGTGCAGACACCGACAATGACGGCATCAACGATACGTTTGTTTCGTCGGTGTTCAACGCCGGTGCGTCTGAATACAAAGGCCTCGAAATCGAAGGCACCTGGTTTGCGACCGATAATCTGACCCTGTTTGCAACGCTGGGCTATATTGACGCCGAGATCACCGAAATCCTGTCCGGCGGCACGAACGTCGCCAGCTCCTTCGTGACGCAGAACACGCCGGAGCTGCAGGGCCAGATCTCCGCGAACTATATTCAGGACCTTGGCCCGAACCGTGGTGAGCTATCGCTGACCGGCACGGTATCCGGCCGCGACGAATATTATCTGTTCAACATCCCGAATGAGGGCTTCCCGGCCGGGCAGAGCGCAATCTTCCCGGGCGGCGGGCCGAAGCTGGATCCGTCAGGCTACTACCTGTTCGATCTCAGTGCGGTCTGGACGTCGCCGACCGGCAAGTACCGCGTTGGCCTGCATGGCCGGAACCTGACCGATCAGGAATACCGCGTGGCGGCCTATAACTTCGTGACGCCGAGCCAGCTTGGGCTCGACTCCGCCTACTCGGCTTTCTACGGGCCGCCGCGCACGTTCACCGTCTCTCTTTCAGCTGACTTCTAAGTCAGGCGTGGGGACGGCCGGCATGCGGACCACCTCCCGGTCCGCATGCCGGATGCGATTGAAGACCAATCTGTAGCGAAGGATCGGATAAATGACCGCGGACGTGTCTTCATCCAGATCAGGCCCATTCAGCACAACGAGCCGGTCCTATGTGCTCCTGCTTCTGACGCTTGTTTACACGTTCAATCATATCGACCGGCAGATCCTCGTTATCCTGCTGGAACCCATCAAAGCCGATCTGGACCTGAACGACACCCAACTCGGACTATTATCCGGGCTCGCCTTCGCGGCTTTCTATGCGACGCTGGGTATCCCGATCGCCATGTGGGCTGACCGTAGCAACCGCCGCAATATCATCACGCTCGCGCTTGCCGTCTGGTCGGGGATGACCGCGCTCTCGGGCCTCGCACAGAATTACTGGCATCTTCTCATCGCGCGAATGGGTGTTGGTGTGGGCGAAGCAGGCGGAACGCCGCCTGCCACTTCGATCATCTCCGACCTTTACGGACCGCAGGAACGCGCAACAGCGCTTGGAATTTATACGACAGGTATTGGTATAGGCATTTTGGCCGGCTTCATCATCGGCGGCTACGTCTATGAAATCTGGGGTTGGCGGGCCGCCTTCTTCATCGCCGGAGTGCCGGGCTTGTTGCTGGCTCTGCTGGTCAGATTCACCTTGAAAGAGCCCGTACGCGGCGCCGTTGAAGCGCGTACGGATGATGGCACGGCCCCAACATTGAAGGAAACGTTGACCTTCATAGGCGGACAAACATCCTTTCTGTTTCTGCTCGCCGGGTGTTGCCTGATCTGTATCTCGGCGAATGCCTTCCTGGTGTTCACCTCGAGCCATCTGCAACGGACCTACGAAGTGGGGCCTGGTGATGTGGCGATTCCGCTTGGCGTGCTGATCGGCGGGGTCGGCGGCATCGGCGCCGTGGTCGTCGGACGCCTCTGCGACCGGCTTTCGACCCGTGATCTCAGGTGGCGGCCGTGGACGATCGCCGTTTGTGCCGCGCTCGCCCTGCCTTTCGCCTGGATGTTCCTTCAGGCGCCCAGTATTGAATTGGCCTATGCCTGGAACATTGTGCCGAGCTTCATCGGTCTTGTTTATGCAAGCATCGCATACACCGCATCGCAGGAACTTGTCGGACTTCGCATGCGCTCTTTTGCTTCGGCGTTCATGCTGTTTTGCCTGACACTTATCGGGATCGGCGGTGGCCCCACACTGGCAGGGTGGCTCAGCACGCACTTTGCGGAAGCCGGTTCCGAAACACCTCTCAAATCTGCCCTTGAGATCATTCTGGCTTTAAATGCTCTGAGTGTCGTGTTTCTATTCCTGTCGGGACGAAATTACGACAGAGACACAAAACGGGCAGCGGCAACCTCATGACGGGTGAACCGGAACTTTCGCCGAAAGATGAGACGGGCGTGTCTGGTTCTGACCCGGCAGGCAAGCGGGATATCCATTACCAGTCTCCGGATGGTCTGCGCCTCTACGCTGCCGACTATGGCCCTGTCGATGCACCGCTGACTGTATTGTGCATGCATGGCCTGACCCGAAACCATAAGGATTTCGAACCGCTTATCGGCCAACTGGATGTGCCAGCCCGGTTTATCGCAGTCGATGTCCGCGGACGCGGTCAGTCCGATCGTGACCCCAACCGCGCCTACTCCCCGGACGTCTATGTCGGAGACATGATCGCACTACTGAATGAACTCGGTATTGATCGTGTTGCGCTCATAGGTACATCCATGGGCGGATTAATGGCCATGATCATGTCCCAAGTGCTGAAGGAGCGCATCTCCGGAATCGTCCTCAATGATGTCGGACCGGCGGTGAATCTCGCAGGCTTGAAACGAATTGCGGATTATACAAGTGGCATCCGATCCTTCCCGGACTGGACGGCAGCCGCCAACGCGATCCGTGCAAGCCAGCAAGCGGCATTTCCTGATTTTGGCGACTCAGACTGGATGGCGTTTGCGCATCAAACCTGCCGGGAAACCGATCAGGGTCAGGTTGTGTTCGATTATGATCCCGCCATTACCGAAAACATGGATGTGTCAGGCGCTGGCTGGAAGGTCAACTTCATGATGTGGCGTCTGTTCGGTAAGATGAAATCTATCCCTTTGCTGACGGTACGCGGGGAACACTCGGACATTCTCACCGCAGAGACGGCCAATCGCATGAGCCGACGCCATAAAAACAGCCGGCTTGTGACTGTGCCGAACCGGGGGCATGCCCCCATGCTATCCGAGCCGGAGTCCGTATCGGCAATTTCCAGCTTTCTCAAAATGCAGATGGCATCGGTCTGACACTTTAGGTAAAGCACGCCTATCGAGACCGCCGCAAGTGGCCTCGGGTAGTATCTGCACCGACAGCAGGTAGCTGTATTGCGGTTCTGAATTGCCCGAATATTCACCAGACAACTGGATAATTCGGGCTTGGCTTTCGTCATCATTTTGGTGGTCGCGCTTACCCAGCGTATCTATGGCGCAGAACTGCCAACGCGTCCGGCGTACGTTTGGGCAACAGATGAAGGGCCGCGGAATGAAGAACAAACACATGATGGCCGGAATGCTTGCGGCAACCTGCGGTATCATCCTGGCAGGATGTGCAGGCGCGGCGCTGAGCCCTGAAGCGGTCGCCCCCGTCAAAGTGGCTGCCGAGGTCTCGCCCGAGGCTCCCGCGCCGAAAGGTGAGATCCTATGGGACACATATGGTGTGCCTCACATCTATGGCGCCGATGCGGAAGCGGTTTTCTACGGCTACGGTTACGCACAGGCCAACAGCCACGCCAATACGATCTTCCGCCTTTATGGCGAGGCGCGGGGCAAAGGTGCCGAATACTGGGGCGCCGAATATGAAGAGACGACCAGATGGCTGGTCATGAACGGTGTGCCAGCGCGGGCGAAGGTCTGGTATGAGACTCAGACCCCGGAATTCCGTGCGAAACTCGATGCCTTCGCCTCCGGCATGAATGCCTATGCCAAGGAACACCCTGAAGCGATCGCCGACGATGTGAAAATGGTTCTGCCCATCACCGGCGTCGATGTTGTGGCGCATGCTCACCGACTGATGAATTTCGTCTATGTCGCCTCACCGAACCGCACGATCGGTGAAGGCGATCCGCCCGAGCTTGAGAAACAGGGATCGAACACATGGGCGGTGGCACCTTCGAAGACGGCCAGCGGACACAGCATGCTTTTACAGAATCCGCACCTGCCCTGGAGCATGCCATTCTTCATCTACTATGAAGCCCACCTCATCGGACCAGACTTCGAGGTTTACGGCGCGACACAAGTCGGTCTGCCGGTGATCCGCTTTGCCTTCAACCAGCAAATGGGTATTTCCAACACCGTCAATGGCATGGTCGGCGCAACCACCTATGAATTGACCCTGCAGGACAATGGCTATCTCTTCGATGGCGAAGTGCTTCCCTTCGACGTCGAGGAAACGAGCTACAAGCTCCTTCAGGAAGACGGCACATCTCTCGACGTCCCGGTCTCCATCCGATCAACGGTCCACGGCCCGGTATTCGAACGCCCGGATGGCAAGACGGTTGCGCTACGCGTGGTCGGGCTCGATCGCCCCGGCATGCTGAACCAGTATTTCGATATGGTCACTTCCGACAGCTATGATGAGTTCCACGAAGCCATTTCGAGACTTCAGGTGCCGACCTTCAATATCTCCTACGCTGACCGAGACGGGCATATCGAATACATCTTCAACGGCATGGCGCCGAAGCGCTCATCCGGAGACATCGATTTCTGGCGCGGCCTGGTGCCGGGTGATACGTCCGAATATCTCTGGACCGAAATCCATGACTTCGATGACCTGCCACGTGTGACGGACCCTGACTCCGGCTTTATTCAGAACTCGAATGATCCGCCATGGGAAGCCACGTTGCCTGTGCCATACAAGCCGGACGACTATCCGGCCTACTTTGCTCCACGCACACCGCTTTCCATGCGGGTACAGAACTCGCTGAAGATGATGACGGGTTCTGACGACATCACCTTTGAGGAATTTGTCGGACTGAAACTGTCGGCGAAGGCGTTGATGGCCGAGCGCGTCCTGCCGGACCTGCTTGCAGCGGCGGCGGAAGATGACGACCCGGATACGCAAAAAGCGGTCGAGATCCTGTCCGCCTGGGACCGGACATTCTCTTCAGACAATCGCGCCGGTGTCCTGTTCGAAGAGTGGGCCAAACTGTTCGCAGGGCCCCGCATGTCGGGCCAGGAGGGCTTCGCCATTCCGTGGAGTGCCGAAGACCCGATCAATACGCCTGCAGGTCTCAAGGACCCGCAAGCGGGCGTCGAGCTGCTGCGCAAGGCAATCGTCTCCACCAAGGAAAAGTTTGGTGTGATGGACCCGGTCTATGGCGATGTCTCGCGCTTCATTCTGGAAGACGTGAACGTGCCGGGGCACAGCGGGTACGGAAACCTCGGTTCCTTCGATGTTATTACCTGGTCTGAGCCCAATGAAGATGGTGTTCGCACACCGGCGCATGGTGAGACCTGGGTGGCTCTGATCGAATTCTCGACGCCGATCAAGGCGTATGGCCGCATGAGCTATGGGAACTCCCGCCAGCCGGGGACAACGCACTACAGCGACCAGCTGAAACTGTTGTCTGACAGGGAATTCCGCGAGCTATGGCTTCGCCGAGAGCAGGTGGAGGAACACCTCGAACGTCGTACGCCGCTTTTTCCCGACTGACGCCTTGGACGCCGCCGGCAAATCAAGTCTGATTCACGCGAGGTCCATCTCCAACCTGGAAACAGGTCATTGAAAGCGATCCCATCGTATAACTCTGCAGGAACGCTTTGGCCGTACCTTCTCCTTCGGTGGCTACGCCTGCGATATAGGCGAGCGGAAGAAAATGATCTGGCGTCGGCACAGCACGTGAAAAGCCGGGATGACTTACCACCTGCCCCAGCTTGCCAGGGTCTGCCGCAATCTGATCGATGACCGCCTGATCAAAGTCCACCGCCCAGTCCTCACCGTACTCCGGCCTTCTCCATTGGATAAGACGAAGATTGTGGACGACATTGCCACTGCCGAGGATCAGAACGCCTTCATCCCGTAGTGGTGCCAGTGCCCGGCCGATCCTCACATGATAGTCGAAAGGTTTCATGGCATTGATCGACAGCTGAACAACAGGGATATCCGCTTCCGGGAACATGTGGGCGAGGATGCTCCATGTCCCGTGATCGAGCCCCCATTGATCCTGATCCAGCCCGATCCAATCCGGCTTGATCAGTTCGGCAATGCGCTTGGCCAGGTCAGGCGCGCCGGATGCTGGATATTCGTAGTCGAACAAAGCCTGCGGAAAGCCATAGAAGTCATGAATCGTCCGCGGATCCGGCATCGCCGTCACAACGGTGCTGCCAATGAACCAGTGCGCTGAAATACACAATATGGCCCTGGGCCTGGGAAGGTTCTTGCCGAGCGCTTCCCAGGTTCGGGTATATTGATTGGATTCAAGCGTGTTCATCGGGCTTCCATGACCGATGAACAATGCCGGCATCCTGTTCATTATTTTGCCCCGACTTCCGGTTCGACCAGCTTGAACTCGGCCTCAAGGTGAAGCTGCACCTCGTCGCTGATCATCGGCACACCGTAGCTGACACCGAATTCCGACCGCTGGATCGTCGCATATCCATCGAAGCCCAGCGAGAATTTATTGTCGAGAGGATTGACGCCGGCCTTGTTGAAGTCAGCGGTGAAGCTGACCGGCTTGGTAACACCGCGAAGTGTGAGCTCGCCAGCAACGATGGCTGAGTCGGCGTCTGTCAGCTCAACGGAGGTTGCCGTGAAGCTCGCTGCCGGGAAATTACCGACGTCGAAAAAATCCGGTGTCTTGAGGTGGTTGTCGAGCGCAGCATTCAGTGTTCCGACAGAGTTGACATCAATCTCGGCTTCGAGCGCGCTGGTCTCTGGGCTTGATGGGTCCAGTTCCATGGTCGCTGTCACGCCGGCAAACTGGCCGGTATAGGTGGAGAAGCCGAGGTGGCTGACCGACCAGGTAATTTTGCCGTGCGCCGGATCGAGCACATAAGTGCCGGCCGGAATGGCTACGGTTTCTGCTGGTGCGGCTTCCTGGGCGACCGCTGTCAGGGCGCCGGATGCGAGAACGGCAGCGATGGCGGCGCTGGCGAAGACGGATTTACGGGACATTTCCAACTCCTATTTCCTGTGACTGGCGCGCTCCGGGACACTTTCCGGCCGGAGCGAAGCTTCATCTGATGCAAGGAAGATGGAGGCAGGCCCTCTTCAGGGCCATTGGCGAAACCGGTTTAATGGGTATGCAAAAGCGTATATTAGCGAATTGACTAGCCGTCCGGATTGAGCCGGTGGGCATTCTCTTCAAATGTCGCGATGAGTGAATCCATTGTCGCGCGGATCCGCGGCGTCTGGCGCATGTCCGAATGCACACCGAGCCATATATCCCGCTTGAGATCAGGAGACTCCGGCTGAATGCGAACCAGACGGGCGTCATCGTCCGCGCGGAACCTCGGCAACAGGGCGATACCGCCTCCGCTTATCGCCGCCAAGAAAATCACCTCGCGACTGTTGGACCGCATCTTGATGGTGCCGGTCGGAAACTGCTCCTCGATCCAGACCGCTTCCGGCAGATGAGATTGATCGTCCATGACCGAGATGAGCCGGTGGGCATTGATGTCAGCGTCGCTCAGATAATCCGGGCTGGCGAAGAAATTCAGGGCGATTGCGCCGATCTTGCGCTGGACGATCTGGCTTCCGCTGAATGGCACCATTCTGATGGCAATATCGGCCTCTCGGCGCGCGAGGCTCAGCGCTTGAGTGGCCGGAGCCAATTCGACGGTGATGTCTGGGTGTTCTTTCTGGAGAGCAATCAAAGCAGGCGTCACAAAGGATGAGGCCAGCGTGTCCACGGTTGTCACACGCACATCCCCTTCCATCTTGATGTCGCCCCCGAAGATCAGCCGTTCGGCAGTGTGGGCTTCCTGCTCCATGCGCTCCGCATTCTGCAGGACGCTTTCGCCGATAGGGGTCAACACGAAACCGTCTGGCGTGCGCTGCAGCAGTTTTGCTCCAAGGGTCTCTTCCATAGCGGCCAACCGCCGCCCGACCGTGGGCTGTGTCAGCTTGAGGGCACGCGCCGCACCGGACAGGCTGCCTTGACGCGCTATTTCCAGAAAGGTGTGAAGGTCATCCCATTGCATTGAAATGGTATACATAAACGCATAGCCGCTAGGCAAACATTCCCGATCCCGGAACTGCATTGCCGACCCTATTTCCCGGCTGACACACAACAGTTCAAACGTTCAGGAGGTCATTATGTCTTCGGTAAAAAAAGTGGCAGTCATTGTTGGCAGCCTTCGCGCAGAATCCAAAACCCGCCTGCTGGCAAAGGCAATCATTGCAGAGGCCCCGGAAAACCTGAGCTTCGATTTCGTCGAGATCGGCGAGCTCGCCCTCTACAATGAGGACCTCGAAACCGATACGCCACCGGCAGCTTGGACTGGTTTCCGGAAACAGATCAGCGAAGCGGATGCCGTGCTTTTCGTGACACCGGAATACAACCGCTCGGTTCCCGGCGCCCTGAAAAATGCCATCGATGTCGGCTCCCGGCCGTATGGTAAGGCAGCTTATTCCGGCAAGCCTGCGGCCATTGTCACGGCTTCCCCCGGCGGCATCGGCGGTTTCGGCGCGAACCATCACCTGCGGCAATCCCTGGTGTTCCTGAACATGCCGGTTCTACAGCAGCCGGAAGCCTACATTGGCGGCCTTTGGGAAATGTTCGACGAGGCAGGCAATGTGAAATCGGAGGACACACGAAAGTTCCTGAAAACTATCGCACATGCCTTTTCTGACCTGATCAAGCGCACCTACCACGATCTCGGTTGAGCGGAGATGGCCATGTCTTATATGGCGATCCGCGCACCTATGGCGTGAGCCTGACTTACCGATTTGGCAGCGGACAATAGCTAAGCTTGCCGATCTTCTCGGACACGCTCACACATCCTCACCGGATCGTACAAGAGGATTGGCGGAGGGGCTGTCGCTCGTGACAGCCTCTCTATCAATTGATGCGCTTCGTCGAACTGAGACCTGCGCGCTCAAACAACCCCGCGTCGCACATCGATCAGATATCCAGCACCATCTTCATGGCCCCTTCCGCGCGGCGGTCAAACAGATCGTAGGCATGCGCGCCTTCCGACAGGTCCAGCGTGTGACTGATATAGCGCTCGGGCTTGATCCGGCCGGACTGGATCAGAGGAACGAGTTCCGGCCATTCCTGTGGCACTGAACAAGTCCCGATCCGGAAGGTCAGCCCCATCGCGAATGCCTTTGCCATAGGGAAGTCCATGGACCGGTCCTGGTTGACTCCGATGACTGACACCGTGCCGCGGCGCCCGGCCAGTCCGAGCGCCGCGCGGATCGTCGCGGAATGCCCCACCGCCTCAATCACACTGTCACACATCCGGCCATGCGTGGCCTCGCGGATATACTCCTTGGCCTCGGCGGGGTCTGGGGTTTCCAGTCCGATGGCGCGTCCCATGGCCCGGCGTTCCTCGACAAGATCGATGCCGAATACGCGGGCTGCGCCCATGGCCAGCGCACCCTCCGCGGCCATCAGGCCGATCGGGCCGAGCCCAACCACCGCAACCGTTGCACCGTGCGCGATGTCGGCATTGCGGGCGCCGAACCAAGCGGTCGCCAGGGCATCCGTCAGCATCAGCGCCTGCTCCGCGGTGACGCCCTCCGGAATGCGCGCTGCGTTGAAGTCGGCCGCGGGAACGCGCACACCCTCTGCCTGGCACCCCTGTAGCGCGCTAGAGAGTCCGTAGCAGCGGCCGGAATTCGTTTCACAATTGACGACATTGCCGGCGAGGCAGGAGCGGCACTGACCACACCCGACCGCTGCGGAAATCATGACCTTGTCACCAACCTTCAGCTGGCGAACGGAACGTCCGATCTCGACCACTTCTCCGACGGCTTCATGGCCGACGCAGTATCCGACATCCTCCGAGAAGGTTTCCCCGTGATAGATGTGCAGGTCACTGCCGCAGATGGAGCATTTATCGACCTTGATGATCGCATCGCGGTCATCTTCGATGATCGGGTCAGGCATGGATTCAAAGCCGATCTCTTTCGGCCCGCGATAGACGAGTGCTTTCATGACGCGTTTGTTCCCCTGATCAGCGGACAGGCATGGCGTTGTATTCGCGGATCTTCAGCTTGCCGAGCTGGGACATGTGGACCTCGTCCGGGCCGTCAGCGATGCGAAGGAACCGGTTTAGCGTGAAGAAGCGTGCGACCGGTGTATCGTCGCTAACCCCCATGCCGCCATGCGCCTGGATTGCGCGGTCGCATACAGTTTGTGCCATCTGTGGCGCGACGACCTTGATGGCGGCGATCAGGTCCTTGGCATCCTTGTTACCGAAACGATCCATAGCGTCGGCGGCCTTTAGCGTCAGAAGGCGTGCCATCTCGATCTCGCAGAAGCTGCGCGCGATGTCCTGGCGGATAGAACTCTGGTCAGCGAGCTTCTTGCCGAACGCCACCCGGTTCTCGACGCGGCGGGACATAATTTCCAAGGCACGCTGCGCCTGACCGATGGAGCGCATACAATGATGGATCCGGCCAGGGCCGAGGCGGCCCTGTGCGATTTCAAATCCACGCCCTTCGCCGAGGATCATGTTTTCCTTCGGGACGCGGACATTCTCGAAACGCAGCTCGCATTCCCCACCGGGCGAGTTCTTTGAACCGAAAACAGTCAAGTGGCGTACGATAGTGATGCCGGGCGTGTCTGGCTCCACCAGAATTTGCGAGTGTTGTTGGTGGCGTGGATTGTCCAGTAGCGTCTTACCCATGACGATCCAGATCTTGCAGTTCGGATTCATCGCGCCCGAAATCCACCACTTCCGGCCGTTGATGACGTAATCGTCGCCATCCGGGAGGATGGTGAGTTCAAGATTGGTTGCATCTGAAGAAGCAACTTGCGGCTCAGTCATCACATAAGCGGAGCGGATCTCGCCAGCGAGCAGAGGTTTCAGCCACTTTTCCTTCTGTGCGGGGGAACCGTATTTCGCCAAAACTTCCATGTTTCCTGTGTCGGGAGCCGAACAGTTGAAGAATTCCGACGAGTGCGGCACCCGGCCCATGATCTCGGCAAGCGGCGCGTATTCCATATTGGTGAGGCCGGCGCTGTATTCGCCGTATTCCTCTGGCAGGAACAGGTTCCACAGGCCTTCGGCTTTCGCATGATCCTTGATCTTATCGATGCCGGGCCAGCGTTTCCAGAGGTTCGCGGGGTCTTCATCCCAGGCATGGTATTCCTCTTCGGTCGGGTAGACATATTTGTCGAAGAAGGCCTCAACGCGCGCGATCAGGTCCTTGGTCTTCTGGCTATGCTCAAACAGCATCTTAATTCCTCCAGGGTTTTGTCCGTACTCAGCTGATCCAGCGCAGTGCGCGTTCGAGCAGCCATATGGTTCGTCTGTGCAAATCGTCGCCTGTCGCCTTTGGCGCCTTGCCGGCGCAGGCGCGCGCATAGGTGCCTTCCAGAATGATCCCCAGCTTGTAGCAGGCAAGGACGCCGTACCAGTGAATGCCTGAAAGGTCCCTGTCAGATTGGGACGCATAGCGTGCCACGAGTTCTTCGGTAGTCGGGAAGCCTTCCCAAGGCTGGACAGCAACTGTTCCGGCATCGGATCGGTCGCTCTCCTCAGGCCAGGTTGCCAGAAGCCACCCAAGATCCAGAAGCGGATCACCGATGGTCGTCAGTTCCCAATCGACGATGGCAGCCAGCTTTGGCGTGTCGAACCGGAACATGACATTGGCAAGGTGATAGTCGCCATGAATAATGCCAGCGCGAAACCCGGATGGTCTGTGCTCGTCCAACCAGTCGCCGATACGGTTGACACCCTGCAGATCCTTGCGGCCATCCCATTCCGGAATTTCGGCGTAGCTTTCGAGCTGGGCTTTCCAGCGGCTGACCTGGCGTTCCAGATAGTTCTCCGGCTTGCCCAGGCCCGTCAGCCCGACAGCGACATAATCCACCGCGCCCAGTGCCGCGATCCCGTCGACCAGCGAGAGACCCATCTGGTGGCGCAGATCAGGCGAACTCGCGAACGGATCGGGCAGTCCCTGTGTTGCATTGAACCCATCGACAGGTTCCATCAGGTAGAACGCCGCGCCGGGCACGGCTTCATCCTCGCACGCAGCGATAAGTCCCGGATGGGGCACGCCAGTTCCGCTCAAGGCTGCCAGCACACGCGCTTCCCTACGCATCGTTTCGTTGGAATTGGCACGCAGGACAGGAGGCGGACGGCGCAGCACGTAGGTCCGGCCGGACCGCTGAAACTTCAGCAAGATGTTCTGGGTACCACCAGCCAGGCGTTCGACCTGCTCGATCGAACCGCTTCCCAGCCCCTGGCTATCCATCCATCCGGCGAGTGTCTCCAAGTCTACCGGCGCGTCCAATTAATCCTCCCGATTAAATCAATTGGATAATATGCTTGACGCGGAGGCGGTCAGATTGCAAGCCTTCCCTATGGTCCGCTTGCATGAAAAAAGTGAGAGTGATGCCGTCGACGCGCTGAAGCGCGCGGCGCTGAAACTGTTTGCCGAACGCGGTGTCGATGGCGTGACCGTCCGCGAAATCGCTGCCGCTGCCGGGCAAAAGAACCACGGCGCCGTCGGCTATCATTTCGGATCGAAGGCTGAATTAATCAGAATTCTCGTCGTGGATGGCGCGAGCCTGATCGATGTCAGGCGTAACGAGGCGCTGGACGCCCTCCTTGGCGCAGGCCGTCAGCCTGATCTGGAAGAAATCATCCGAATCCTCGTCTACCCTTCCATCGATCTGGCGCCGCCTGGCGAGGAAGAATGCTACAACCGCTTCGTTGTTCTCTTCTCAATGGCTCACCGGGATCTGTTCATGAGCGCGCTCGAAGACCGATGGAATACCGGTTATCAGCGGTGCATCGAATTGTTGCGCGGCGCGATGGCTCATCTGCCCAAACGTGACCAGACCGAACGGATCGTGTTCATCGAGGCTTATCTTGGCGGTGTTCTTTCCGCGCGCGAAACCCGCCTCGCAGACTCCAGCCGCGCGCACTCCACCTGGTCGAATTCACGCATTTTGGAACATTTTGTACAAACGATTGCGGCGATTGTCCGGGCCCCGGCTATGACGTGAGACCTGCCTCGGCTTGGCGCAACATTGGCCAGCTGTCCGACAGGAAAAGTCAGCGATGCGCAGTTGGTGATTTTGGACGGCGTCGCGTAACCAATTGAACCTGGCACTGCTCTCGATATTCCTTTGATGATTGAAGCGGGGTCAAGCCCATTTAATCTGACCATATCCGAGACTGGTCTTGTGATTAGAAGCGCGCGTTAAGCCGCACGTAAAACTGGCCGCCATCCGTGTCATAAGGCGCATTGCGGGAATAGATCAGCCCCTTGCTGACTTCCAGCACGGCCTCATCCGGATATTCGTTGAACAGGTTTTCTAAGCCGAAACGCAGGGTCAACGTGTCGTTGAGCTCGACCGACATACTCGCATCGACGAAAAGTTCCGAGCCGAACTCCTGAATAAAATCGGCGTCCTGATTGGTATAGTCCACCCAGGGGCCGATCCATCTCAGCCGTGTCTCGAAAGACAGCGCGCCTCTCCGCAAGCCCGCAGACGCATGGGTCGAGAAACGGGGATAGAGCCGTTCGAACCGGTCGACCCGCGACGGACTGCCGGCGAAGTCGGAATTCAGCACGTCGGTATTATTGTAATTGAACGACAGGCCAAGGGTAAGATCGCCGCCTGCCAGTCGCCGGTCATAGTCCAGAACCAGATCGATACCGGACGTCCGCGTGTCGAAACTGTTCTGATAGAAGCTGACCTCCGAAATGCTTTCCCCGCCCGGCACACCCAGGACCGCAAGACACAAACGCTCGGCCGGGTCGAGCATATAGCCTTCGGATGTAAATATCCGGTCACGAACTTCTGTCCTGTAGACGTCGGCGCTGGCGACGAGGCCCTCCATTGGCCGGAGCACCAGCCCGGCAGACAAATTGACGGAGGTTTCCGGCTTCAGAGGCGAGATGACGGCATCTGCCCGCTCGTTCAGGATGTCTGCAACGGGACCTGTAGGGCTGAAGCGGCCATTGGTGAAGACGTCCAGCGTGTCCGGGGCGACGCCTTGCGATGTCCGTTCTGAATAGAGTTGCGCCGGGGTCGGGGCCTTTAAGCCGGTTGAGACTGTGGCGCGGAGGGCAAGGCCGACCAACACATCCCGGCGATACGACAGTTTGCCGTTCAGGCGGCTCCCGAATGTGTCGAACTCCTCGAAGCGGATTGCAATGCCCAGCTGGCTGCCCTCACCGGGATTTGCCTCCGCATCGGCATAGGCGGCCCAGTTGGTCTGGTCATATGTCTTCGCCTGTTCCTGCGTGTAGCCCGGAAACCCGTTCGAACCGGACGTCAGGCCGTCCACCGCACCGGGACCGATTTCATAGGACGCCGGATCGCCCGCCGCGATAGAGTAGCGTTCCAGACGCCGTTCCAGGCCGAAGGCGAGATTGACTGGCCGGGCGAAGGATGGCGGCGCAGCGAGTCTCGTTTGAAAATCTGCATTCAGATTGAATTCCTGCTGTCGCAGGCCGCCCGCATCGAACTGCGTCGGACTGTGCGGCCCCATGGACGCATTGATTGTGTCGTAGAGAAAATAGTCTATTCTGTTCTCACTGACCCCGGCACTGACATCATAAGTCAGGCCGCTTGCCGAGACACCTTTCAGGCCGAACGTGGCGGACACATCGTGCTCCTCCTGCCCGAATTGTGGGGTGAACCCGTTGGGATAGATGTCGATCAGCGACCAGTCGCCGAAGGCAGCGCTGGCCGCATAGACGCTGGGCGTGGCGGGGCTGCGCCAGTTGAAGTCGCTCACGCCCTGCCCTCTGCTCGCACTGACGAGGGTGTAGAGCTTGCCAAAGTCGGTATCCCGTGCCGCTGTTAGCAAAGCGCGGATATCCTCCCGCTCCGGCTGGCCCCATTTCTGGACCGGATCGGCAATGTCGGCATCCGGATGATCTGCCAGATATTGCAAAGCGTCGAGGCGCTGGCGGGCGCGCGACGTCGGCGCGGCGTCGCTATAGTCAAGGCTGAGCCGGAAGCCGCCTTCAGGTCCGCGTCCCCCGCCGCCCAGGCCGAGGCGTTTCTGGACGCCGTCGCCCCCATAATACTGGCTATATTGTGCGAAGCCTTCCGCCAGCGCGTCATCGCGGGTGATGATGTTGATCACACCGGCAATCGCATCGGAACCATACTGCGCCGACGCCCCGTCGCGCAGGATTTCGACGCGCTTTATGGCATTGGTGGGGATCTTCGAAAGGTCCGGCGACTGGGATCCGCCTGTGTTCAGCATCGCGGAACGGTGGCGCCGCTTGCCGTTAACCAGGATCAGCGTGTGATCTGCAGACAGGTTCCGCAGGCTGTACGGCCGCACGAATACGGCGCCATCGCTGAGCGGCCGACGCTGGACGAAAAAGCTGGGCAGGATTTCTGCCAGCACGTCAGAGAAGTCATCGGAGACAGGCGCGGCGAGGTCTGTCTGGTCCAGCACGTCGACCGGCGAAAGGCTTTCCCAGGCTTGCAGGCCCGCCCGCGAGCCGGTCACGATGATCGTGTCATAAGTGCGGGGCAGGTCCATGGCCGGTGGCGGCAGCCGGACGGGAAGGATTGCGGCCCTTTCGGGAAGCGTCCGCTGCGGCACTGTCTTGCTGGCCGGCTGGCGCCGGATGATCCAGACCCCGTTCGCATCCTGGCTGATACTCAGGGACGTGCCGGACAACAGGGCCACCAGCGCGTCGCCCACCTCCATGTCGCCCGACAACGGCCCCGCACTTCGGCCGGCCAGATCTGCCGCTTCTGCAATGATGACGGTGTCGGTCTGCTCGGCAAGCAGGTTGACGGCGTCCGCCAGCGGCATGACCGGTACGCGCAGGGAATGGGTCTGCGCCGCCGCGGGAAGCACCGCGGCCACGCAGGTCAGCAGGAACAGGCAGGCCGATCGCATTGGTCCCTCGGGGAGGCCCTCGCATTCCGCGTTGGAGTCGCCCCTAAGAAGCCGATGGCGATGACAGGCAGATGACAATAGCCGCCCGCAACGGCCATTCCTCCGCCGGTGTGTCCCCCGTCAGCGACCATGAGACAGATCGGGAAAATTGCTTAAGGAGGATTTCTGGCACATCGTAGCCCGCCAAGGGGACGAAGATGAGACAGAAATCCGGGCCGGAGGGATCGGCCGAAAAACATGTGAAGGAAATCCGCCGCAAGACCCGGCGTAAATTCTCCGCCGAAGAGAAGATCCGCATCGTACTGGAAG
>Ga0213839_1000103_pt1 | contig 224102 bp, 207 predicted proteins | sample SWPATP21_FD_160075 | JGI IMG/M metagenome (GOLD analysis project Ga0213839, IMG submission 160075) | Coastal seawater microbial communities from Marineland, Florida, United States - SWPA TP2 #1 | ecosystem: Environmental > Aquatic > Marine > Coastal | place: USA: Florida | collected 2016-08-14
GGGGCCGCAACCGCGACCGGCGCCGGGGCCACAGCCGCGGCCGTCGGGGCCGCGCGGCTCACCCGGACGTTCAGGCTGTCGTCCTCGCCAAACTCGCGCTTGACCTCCAGCTCGGTCAGATCGTTTTCGCGCAGGAGTTCCGCCAGCGCCTTGATGAAAGCCACGTCCGCGTCGGTAGTCTTCTCTGTCATCTTTATCCTCGACCGGTTTCGCCCGCGCCGCTCGCCCGCGCAGGCATGCAAATCCATCGCGCTTATAGGCCATGGCGCGTGTTGTGAAAAGCGCCGTTACCCTATCCCACCCGGACAAGGCAAGGGCCAACCGTTCACGCCCCCGGCTAAAGCGGCATCCCCGACAGCTTGGCCACCAGTTCCGGCAGCTTGCGGGCGCCGAATTTCTCCAGCAGCCGGGCCCGGTGCGCCTCCACCGTGCGATAGGACAGCTCCAGCGCCGCCCCCACTTCCTTGGCCGACATCCCGCGGCAGGTCAGGATCGCCACCTCGCGTTCGCGCGGGGTCAGATGCACCATCGGGCGCTCGTCCGAGATATCGGCAAACGACCAGATGCCGTGCCGGAACGGGTCTTCCGGCGTCAGCGACTGGCCGCGCACCCGGCACCAGAACAGATCGCCGTTATCCCGCCGCATGATACGTTCGTCATGATATTCGCCGGTCTCGCGCATCGCCGCCAGCCCGCGCGCGCCGATCCGCTCGAACTCCGCCTGCGAGGGGTAGAAATCGCGCAGCGGCCGGTCCTGGTAATCCTGCGCCGTCCCGCCGAAGGTCCGGACAAAGCGCCGGTTGGCGCGCCGGATGATGCGGTTTTCCAGCTCGACAAGTCCCACGGGGGCATTCTGAAACGCGATATCGCTCATGCGGGACGACTTTGACGGGTATTTCTACGGAATTGAAGAGGCCGCGCATCGGGGACTACTCTTCGCGCGACATGAAATGGGAGGAAAACCATGGTCTATATCGCGGGCTGGGGCCACACGAAGTTCGGCAAACTGACGGATCAGAGCCTTGAGGATCTGGTGATCGAGGCGGGCAGCCATGCGCTGGCCGATGCCGGGATCGCCGGGGCGGATGTCGACGGCATCTGGATGGGACATTTCAACGCCGGCATGGTGCCCGACGGGTTCCCCTCGTCGCTGGCGATGGGGATCGATCCCGGGCTGCGCTACAAGCCCGCCAACCGGCTGGAAAACGCCTGCGCCTCCGGCTCCGCTGCCGTCTTTGCCGCGCGGCAGGCGATTCTGGCGGGCGAGGCCAGGATCGCGCTGGTGATCGGGGTGGAAAAGATGACCCATCTGTCGGGCGCCGATGTGACCGCGGCGCTGGGCCACGCCTCCTATCAGAAGGAAGAGGCCGGAACCTCCTTCCCCGGCATCTTCGCGCAATTCGCGCAGGCCTATTTCGAGAAATACGGCGACCATACCCAGGCGCTGGCCAGGATCGCCGCCAAGAACCACGGCAACTCGGTCAACAACCCGCTGGCGCAGCTGCAAAAGCCGATGGATGAGGAATTCTGCGCCACCGTCTCCGACCGCAACCCGATGATCGCCGCGCCGCTGAAAAAGACCGACTGCTCGCTGGTCTCCGACGGCGCTGCCGCCATCGTTCTGGTCGCCGACGACGTGCTGGGCAGCGTTCAGAAGGCGGTGAAGATGCGCGGCGTGGCGCAGGTCAGCGACCTGCTGCCGATGTCGCAGCGCGATCTGCTGGCCTTCGAGGGGCCGCGCAAGGCCATCCACACTGCCTATGCCCGCGCCGGGATCACCGTCGACGATGTCGACGTGGCCGAGGTGCACGATTGCTTCACCATCGCCGAGCTGCTGATCTACGAGGCGATGGGGCTGGCCGCCCACGGCCATGCCGCCGACCTGCTGAAGGGCGGCGTGGTGCATGCCGGCGGGCGGCTGCCGGTGAATCTCTCCGGCGGGCTCAAGGCCAAGGGGCACCCGGTGGGCGCCACCGGCGTCTCCATGCATGCGCTGATCGCCCGCCAGGTGGTGGGCCAGGCCGACGCGATGCAGCACCCGGGCGCCGAACTGGGGCTGGTCTTCAACATGGGCGGCTCGGGCGTGGCCAACTACGCCTCGATCCTCGAAGGCGTGAAGTCGTGAACCTCGGGCACTGGCTGCGCCGCACGGCGCAGCTTTCCCCGGAACAGCCGGCGCTGTTCCTGGGGGAGGAACTGGTCGCCGATTACCGCGCCTTCGATCAGGGCGCGGCGCGGGTGGCCGGATGGCTGCAGTCGCAGGGGATCGCCCCCGGCGACCGCGTCGGCATCTTCATGAAGAACTGCCCCGATTACCTGATCGCCTTTTACGGAATCTGGTACGCGGGCGCGGTGGCGGTGCCGATCAATGCCAAGCTGCACGGGCGCGAGGCCGCCTTCATTCTGGAGAACTCCGAAACGACGCTCTGCTTCACCTCCCCGGGCCTGACCGAGGCGCTGGAGGAGGCCGGCGCGCCGGGCCGCCGCGTCGACAGCACCGGCGCGGAGTTCGCCGCCGCGCTGGCCCATGTCCCGGTGGCGGGGCCCGCACCGTGCGCGCCCGACGATCTCGCATGGCTGTTCTACACCTCCGGCACCACCGGGCGGCCCAAGGGGGTGCAGATCACCCACCGGATGCTGATGGCGGTGTCGCTGTGCTATCTCAACGACGTGGATCACGCGACGGCGCAGGATGCGATCCTCTACGCCGCGCCGATGAGCCATGGCGCGGGGCTTTACAACATGGTCCACGTGCTGGTCGGCGCGCGCCATGTCTGTCCCGTTTCCGGCGGCTTCGATCCGGCCGAAATCTTCGCGCTGGCCCGGCATCACCGCAATATCCAGATGTTCGCGGCCCCCACCATGGTCCACCGCATGACGGCGGCGGCCAAGGTCACGGGCGAGACCGGCGAGGGACTGCGCACCATCGTCTATGGCGGCGGGCCGATGTACCTGGCCGATATCACCGAGGCGGTTGCCCAATTCGGGCCGGTTTTCGTACAGATCTACGGCCAGGGCGAATGCCCGATGGGGATCACCGCGCTCAGCCGCGATCTGGTCGCCGACCGCAGTCACCCGCGCTGGCGCGAGCGGCTGCTCAGCGTCGGCCGGGCGCAATCCCCGGTCGAGGTGCGGATCGGCGATGCGGACGGCAACCCGGTGGGCCCTGGCGAACATGGTGAGATCATGGTCAAGGGCGATATCGTGATGCCGGGTTACTGGCAGAACCCGGAGGCCAACGCCAAGACATTGGTCGACGGCTGGCTGATGACCGGCGACATGGGGTTCATGGACGAGGACGGCTTCGTCACCATGCAGGACCGCTCCAAGGACATGATCATCACCGGCGGCTCCAACGTTTACCCGCGCGAGGTCGAGGAGGTGTTGCTGACCCATCCTGCGGTGCGCGAGGTTTCCGTGGTGGGCCGCCCGCACCCCGACTGGGGCGAGGAGGTGGTCGCCTTTGTCGTGGGCGAGGCGACGGAAGGCGAGCTCGACGCGCTCTGCAACGAGAACATCGCCCGGTTCAAACGGCCGAAAGCGTACATTTTTGCCCCTGAACTGCCCAAGAACAACTACGGTAAGGTTCTCAAGACCGAGCTGCGCAAAAGACTGGAGGAAGACAAATGACGGATCTGAGCGGAAAGACGGCGCTGATCACCGGATCGGTGCAGGGCATCGGCATGGCGATTGCCGAGGTGCTGGCCAAGGCAGGCGCACGCATCGCCGTGCACGGCATCGCGGGTGACGCCCAGATCGACGAGGCCTGCAGCCATCTGCAGGCGCTGGGCGCGCCGCAGGCCGAGTTTTTCGACGGCGATCTGCGCAACCCCGACCGGATCGCCGATCTGATGGCGGCGGTCTCGGCCTGGGGCGGGCCGGATATTCTGGTCAATAACGCAGGCATCCAGCACACCGCGCCGCTGGCGGAGATGCCGCGGGAGACCTGGGACGCGATCCTTGCGGTGAACCTCAGCGCGGCCTTCGACACCATGCGGGCCGCGCTGCCTGGCATGGCCGAGCGCGGCTACGGACGGGTGATCAATATCGCCAGTGTGCACGGGTTGGTCGCGAGCAAGGACAAGGGCCCTTACGTGGCGGCCAAGTTCGGCCTGGTCGGCCTCTCCCGCGTGGCGGCGCTGGAATATGCCGCTACGGGCGACCGGGCCAAGGGCGGGGTGACGGTGAACTGCATCTGCCCGGGGTGGACAGAGACCACGCTGCTGGAACCGCAGATCGAGGCGCGCGCGGCGCAGTTCGGCGGCGACCGCGATGCCGGCATCGCCGACCTGCTGTCCGAGAAGCAGCCCACCCGCCGGATGTCCGACCCGTCGGAGATCGGGGAACTGGCGCTGTGGCTGTGCAACCCGATCGCCCATAACGTCACCGGCACGTCGATCCCGGTGGACGGGGGCTGGACCGCGCAATAACGCGGGGGGCGGTTACATACACAATAGCCCTCCGCCGCAGTCGGGCGGAGGGCTGTCTCCGCGTCCTCTCCGGGGCTGGCGCGCTAGTCGTACAGGGTCCGGACGGCCAGCGCCTGAAGGCCGAACAGGACGGCCAGTGACAGATAGCCGGCCAGAGCCGCGCGCTCGGCCACGGCGCCGATGACCAGCGGGCCGAGCACATATCCGGCGCCCCAGAAGAAATAATAGCTGCCGGAGATCGCCCCTTTGAAGGCATCGGGAACGCTGTCGTTCAGCTCGGAAATTGAGGCGACGCAGAACATCCCCAGCCCGACACTCGCGATCCCCAGCGGCAGGTAGGCCCAGAGGCCGGGGGTGAAGAGGAAGGCGCCGATGCCCGCCGCCGACAACCCCATGCCCCAGACCAGAAACCCCTGCCGCCCGATCCGGTCGGAAATCGCGCCTGCCGCGATCTGGGCAACGCTGATCGCCGCATAGAACAGGACGAAGGTTGCGGTGACGGCGGCGGCGTCGAAGCCGTGGGTCCGGGCCAGCGAGACGGGCAGAACGCTGACAAAGACCCCGTAACCGGCACCATAGAGCAACACCCCGCTCAGCAGGGTCGCTGGCCGTCTCCTGTGCAGCAGCGCGCGGAATTGCTGCGCGCCGGGGCCCGCGCCTGCGTCGGTGCTGCGGGCGCAAATCGGCACCGCCCTGAGAAAAGCCAGTACGCCGAGCCCGCCGACAAGGCAGAGCCCGGCAAAGACGAGAAACGGCAGGCGGCTCTGGCCATGGGGCGCCAGCAGCAGGCCCAGAACCGGCCCCAGCGTCAGGCCCATATGAATGGCCGCATTGTAGAGACCGATGGCGCGGCCCTTTTTCGCCGGATAGGCCAGCGACAACAGCGCCGGCCCGAGCGCCCAGATCGACGCCTCGCCAAGCCCCTGAATGAAGCGGCCCAGATAGACATGGCCGACCGTTTCGGAGCGGAAGAACACCACGCCCGAGGCGGCACAGAGGAAATAGCCGATCACCAGAAACCGCTTGGCGCCCAGCCGGTCCGACAACAGGCTCACCGGCACCTGGGCCAGCAGATAGGCCAGCGCGAAGATCGAGGCGATCAGTCCGACGCTTTCCAGTGTGCCGGTCATCGCATGGACCCGCTGCGGCAGCAGCGCCACGACCATGCCGACGCCGACCATGAGCAGCGTCGCAGACAGGCTGAGAGTGATGAGGGGGGATAGTTTTGACATTTTCGGTTGGCCTCTCGACAGCCAGGCAGCCCGCAACAGCCGCGCAGGCGTTTGGCCGGGCGCGTGCTGGGCTGCGAAATTGGTGGGTATCTGTTGGGTGAGAGGCAGGCCGCACCGATCCGCCCTCCCGCAGGGGAGCGGGCGGCCGTGCTCCGGCCGGGCTCTCACGAAGGCCGGTGCCGCGTGGGTATCAGCGCACGCGGCGCGGCCTCACATGCCGAGAGGCGGCGGCGGCGAGGCGAGGAAAATGGGGCGCGTCGGGGTCATCCGGGAGTGCCTGCGGTAATGTCTGGGTCTCGTGCGGTGCAGCATTCCGCAAAACGACGGGAAAAACAAGCGACCGGACACAGGCCAGCGCGCGGCCTAGGCCGCCTCGCCGCCCTGTTCCCGTGTGCCCATCATCACGTCGATCAGATGGCTCAGCATCTCGGCCCGGTTGCGGGTGCCGGATTTGCGGTAGATCGCGTTGAGGTGCGCCTTGACCGTGCCCTCGGCATTGCCGCGCAGCGCGGCGATCTCGGCGATCGACATCCCCTTGACCAGAAAGGTCGCCACGTCGCGTTCCGACGGGGTCAGCGACCAGCTGTCGAACTCGGCCGCGATCACGTCGAAAACGGCGGCATTGGCGGCGCGAAGGCTGTCTTCCAGATGGGTCTTGCGCCGCAGCAGGTCCAGAAGATAGCGGACTTCGAACACGATCCCGGCCACCAGCCCGAGCGAGGCCGCCGCCTCGATATAGAGATCCAGCCGGTCCGATGCGCTCATTTCGGGGATCTGGCTGTCGGCCAGCAGGTCGCCCAGAAAGACCGCCGCGCAAAACACCTGCACGGCGATCAGGGCGATCAGGACCAACGGCAGTTTCGGACTGTCGGTTCGTTTTGATCGGGCCATGGCATCCAATTCAGCGCGTGGCGTCTCAGCCCTCGGGCATGTCCTTGTAGCCCGTCACCATCGCCCGGGCCAGATTCACTTTGGTCCTTTTGCTTTCGAAGATCACCGCGGCGATGTGCAGCACCACCGAGATCTCGGCCCAGGTGACAAAGGCCTCGTGAAGCTCCTCGGGCCATTCCATCCCCCAGAACATGTCGGTGGTCATCAGGTAACCGGTGGCGCCGATGGCCAGAAGCGTCAGGATCAGGTTGTAGATCATCAGCGCGCCCAGCGGCGAATGGCCCACATGGCGCCGGGTCCGGTGAGTGGCGATATCGGTGAGTTGTCCTACGGACTCGGACAGGCTGGGCGGAAAGCTGGAGAACCGCGCATAGCGGGAGCCGACCAGCCCCCAGAGGATGCGGAAGGCGACCAGCCCGACAACGGCATAGCCGATCCACTGGTGCAGTTTGCTTTCGTCGTCGACGATCAGGGCGTTGGCTGTGAAACCGACCACCAGCGACCAGTGAAACAGCCGCACGGCGGGATCCCAGACCCGGGTTCTTGTCATCGTTCGGTCCTCGCGGTTGGGGCGCCGCAGCCCGGGGGGACGTCAGGCCGCGGCGCATGATTGGATCAGTCGTCGCTCTTGCTGCGGACGATGTTCAGGTCGGCGTCCAGGTAGATCTCCTGTTTCATGCCGTCCTTGATGGCGTAGGCCTCGTAATAGCCGTCCTCCATTTTGACCTTGCGCACCTCATAGCCTTGCTCGGTCAGGGTGGTACGGATCTTTTCGATGGTTTCGGCCGGGACGCTCATGCCGGAGGCGAAGGCGCCGGAGGCCGGCAGGGCGAGGGCCAGGGCGAGAAGGGCTGCGCGAGAGAGGTTCATCGGTAAGTCTCCTGTTCGGGTTCGAGGTATCGGATCCGGCAGAGGCGCCGTGGACCCGTGCCGAAGATCTGGCCCGGTTGGCCGGCTGCGGGAATTGGACCGGGGGTGGAGAACGCCGCGATCTGCGCCTGGATGAGGCGCCTACAACCCGGGTTTAGGGGAAGGGCAGGCCTTTACGCGTGACAGTCGACTGTGCGCGGGGACGGCCCCGGTGGCGCTGCGGGCCCTGATGCCGGGCCTGGCGATGTTTCAGGCCCCCGGCCGCTCCGTTCCGGAAAACAGAGTTTCTCGCGCCGCCCCGTTCCGCCAAAAAGAAAAACGGCCAGCTACCAAGAGCCGGCCGCAAGTCGGTCTGCATCGGCGCGGGGCCGGTGCGGACGGGGATTTTCGGTCAGATCGCCAGGTATTCGGCGCGCAGTTCCGCGTTGTCCAGCACCTCGGAGGCGGTGCCGTCGAACACGATGGAGCCGGTATCGAGGATGATGGCGCGGTCGGCCAGTTGCAGCGCGCGCACCGCGTTCTGCTCGACCAGGATCGTGGTCATGCCCTGCTCCTTGATGACGCGGAGGGTCTTTTCGATCTCGTCCACGATCACCGGCGCCAGCCCCTCGTAGGGTTCGTCCAGCAGCAGCACCTTGAGGTCGCGGGCCAGCGCACGGGCGATCGCCAGCATCTGCTGCTCCCCGCCCGACAGCGTCACCCCTTCCTGTTTGCGCCGTTCGCCCAGCCGCGGGAACAGCTCGTACAGGCGTTCGATCGACCAGCCCACCGGCGGCGCGATCTGCGCCAGTTGCAGGTTCTCCTCCACCGTCAGGCCGGGGATGATGCGGCGATCTTCGGGCACCAGGCCCAGCCCGACGCTGGCGGCCTCGTAAGAGGTCATCTTGTGCAGCGGCTGGTGATCCAGCCAGATCTCGCCGTGGGTGACCTGCGGGCTGCCGGTGCGGGCGATGGCGCGCAGGGTCGAGGTCTTGCCAGCGCCGTTGCGGCCCAGCAGCGCGAGGATCTCGCCCTCGTGCACGTTGAAGTTCACGCCCTGCACGATGTAGCTCTCGCCGTAGTAGGCGTGCATGTCCCAGACCGAAAGGAAGGCAGGCGCGGTTTCGGCGTGGTTGGCGTTCTTGGAAAAGTCCGGTTTGACGTTCATCTGAAATCCTCCCTACGCCGTTTCGCCCAGATAGGCTTCGCGCACCTTGGGGTTGCCCTTGATGTTCTGCGGATCGTCCTCGACCAGCGGGGTGCCCTGCGCCAGCACGGTGATCCGGTCGGCGAGGCTGAACACCACGTGCATGTCGTGTTCGATGATGGCGATGGTGATGTCGCGCTCTTCCTTGATCTGCTTGAGCAGGTCGATGGTGTTGTTGGTGTCGGCCCGCGCCATGCCGGCCGTGGGCTCGTCCAGCAGCAGCAGACGCGGCTCCTGGCTCAGGCACATGCCGATCTCCAGCCGCCGCTTGTCGCCGCGCGACATCGAGGCGGCGTGCATGTGCCGCTTGTCGGCCATGTTCATGTCTTCCAGCACATGTTCGGCCCGTTCGATGATCTCGCGCTCCTTGGCCACGGATTCGTAGGCGTGCATGCGGAACGATCCGTCGCGGCTGGCGAAGATCGGGATCATCATGTTTTCCATCACCGTCAGGTCGCCGAAGATCTCCGGTGTCTGGAACACCCGGGAGATGCCCATCTGGTTGATCTCGTAAGGCGACCGGCCCAGCACCGACTGGCCGTCGAACATGACCGAGCCGGTATCGGGGATCAGCTTGCCCACCAGGCAGTTCAGCAGGGTGGACTTGCCGGCGCCGTTGGGGCCGATGATGGCGTGCACGGTGTTCTCGCGCACGCTCAGGTTCACCTCGCTCAGGGCCTTGAGACCGCCGAAGTTCTTGTTGACGTTCTTGACTTCGAGAATGCCCATCTAAACGTCCTCCTCACTCGGCCACATGCGGCGTTTCTTTGGGGTGATGCTCGGGGTCGTCATCCTGCGGCCCCTTCTTCTTGCCCTTCAGCAGCCGCGCGATGCGCTGTCCGCCTTCGACCAGGCCGCCGGGCAGGAAGACCACCACCAGCATGAACAGGATGCCGAGCGTCAGGTGCCAGCCCTTGCCGATGAAGGGGTGGATGATGAACACCACGAAATCCTCTAGCCCGTCGGGCAGGAAGCCGAACCAGCCGTGCAGCACGGTGTCGTTGATCTTCGAGAAGATGTTTTCGAAGTACTTGATGAAGCCCGCGCCCAGGATCGGGCCGATCAGCGTGCCGGTGCCGCCGAGGATGGTCATCAGAACCACCTCGCCCGAGGCCGTCCACTGCATCCGCTCGGCGCCCGCCAGCGGGTCCATCGCCGCCATCAGGCCGCCGGCCAGGCCGGCGTACATGCCCGAGATCACAAAGGCTGCCAGCGTGTAGGGGCGGGTGTTCAACCCGGTGTAGTTCATCCGCTGCTGGTTCGATTTCACCGCCCGCAGCATCATGCCGAAGGGCGAGCGGAAGATGCGGATCGCCAGGTAGAAGACGATCATCAGGATCACCGCGCAGAGGTAGTAGCCGGCGTTGAAGTCGAAACTCCAGGCGCCGACGTCGAGCCGGTAGGTCTCGCGCATCGACAGGCCGAACAAATGCGGCAGATCGGGCAGCCGGTCGCTGTGGAACCATTGCGGGTCGTCGGCATAGACCTGCAGCCCGGTTTCACCGTTGGTCAGGTTGAACTTGGGGTTCGACAGCACCGAATAGGCCAGCGCGAAGGACATCTGCGCGAAAGCCAGCGTCAGGATCGAGAAATAGATGCCCGAACGACGCAGGCTGACGAAGCCGATGAACAGCGAGAAGATGGCGGCGACCACGACGCTGAGCGCGATGGCCGGGATCACGTTGTAGGTGAACAGCTTGAAGATCCAGACCGCCGAATAGCTGCCCACACCGAGAAAGGCCGCGTGGCCGAAGGAGAGATAGCCGGTCAGGCCAAACAGGATGTTGAAGCCGATGGCGAAGATGCCGAAGATGATGAACCGCTGCATCAGGTCCGGATAGCCCGCGTTGAACTGCGCCATGGCGCTGCCCGCCGGGAACGGGTTCAGGATGAAGGGTGCGCACAGCGTCAGCAGCGCAACCACGATCAGCAGGGTGGCGTCTTTTTTATTGAGTCCCAGCATGAATTAGTCCTCCATCACGCCCTTGCGGCCCATCAGGCCTCGCGGACGGGTCAGCAGAATGATGATCGCCACCAGGTAAATGATGATCTGGTTGATGCCCGGGATCGTGGTGGTCGCCCAGGTGGTCGAAGCAAAGCTTTCCAGAACCCCCAGCAGGAAGCCGGCCAGCACCGCACCGGGCAGCGAGCCCATGCCGCCGACCACGACCACCACGAAGCTGAGCACCAGGAAATCCATGCCCATGTGATAGTTTGGCGGGTTCAGCGGGCCGTACATCACGCCCGCCAACCCGGCCACGGCCGAGGCGACGCCGAACATGATGGTGAAACGGCGGTCGATGTTGATGCCCAGCAGGCCCACGGTTTCGCGGTCGGCCATGCCGGCGCGCACCACCATCCCGAAGGTGGTGAATTGCAGGAAGGCAAAGACACCGCCGATGATCGCCACGGCGAAGAAGAAATAGACCAGTCGCCAGATCGGATAGATGATGGCGTTGGCGTGGAACCCGACCATCACGCCCAGATCGACCGAGCCGCGCAGCGCGCTGGGTTCCGGGGTCTGGATCGGGTTGGCGCCGAAGAAATACTTGACCACTTCCTGCAGCACGATCGCCAGGCCGAATGTCACCAGGATCTGATCAGCATGCTCGCGCTTGTAGAAATGCTTGATCAGCCCGCGTTCCATCACGTAGCCGACCATCAGCATGATCGGGATGGCGAACAGGATCGCCAGCGGCACCGACCAGTCGATGATCGCGGCGCCCGCATCGGGGCCGAACCAGGATTCGACGTAGGGCGTTTTCACCTTTGCCGGATTGCCGAGGAAATCGGTCTTGGTCTCGTCGATGGTCTCGAAACTCAGGTTCAGGAGACGTTGCACCGTCACCGCGCAGAAGGCGCCGATCATGAAGATCGCGCCATGCGCGAAGTTCACCACGCCGAGGGTGCCGAAGATGAGTGTCAGGCCCAGCGCGATCAGCGCGTAGGCCGAGCCTTTGTCGAGCCCGTTGAGAATTTGCAGCAGGAGTGCGTCCATGGTCCCCACCGTTAAATGGATCGGGATCATCCCTCCGGCGCGGGGCCGGGGGGACGTGCGGTTGGTCTAACCGATTTCCCTGAATTGAAGGGTTCGGTCCGGGCCGGCGTAGGGGCCCGGACCTGCCGCGATCAGGCGCCCGGGTTGCAGGTGCCCAGCTCGCCGCCGGCGAACATCGGGTGATCCGGCGGATAGGTCACTTGCGCGGCCGGGGTCACTTCGACGACTTCCAGAAGGTCGAACTCGGATGTCGGGTTTTCTTTACCCTGCACCACGAGCACGTCCTTGAAGCACTGGTGGTCGTCGGCGCGATAGAGGGTCGGGCCGTTGCCCAGGCCGTCGAACTCGAAGCCTTCCAGCGCCTCGCCCACACCGCAGGGGTTGAAGGTGCCGGCACGCTGGCAGGCATCGGCATAGAGCAGCGTCTGGCAATACACCGTGTGCGCCGCCTGGCTCGGCGGGAAGCCGTATTTGGTGCCGAAGGATTTGACGAAGGCTTTGGAGGCCTCGTCCTGCAGCGACCAGTGCCAGTTGGTGGAGCCCAGAATGCCCTTGACGTTCTCGCCCGCACCCTTGGCCATCAGGCGGGAGTAGAGCGGCACGACGATCTCGAAGTTCTTGCCGTTGACCATCTTTTCGCGCAGGCCGAACTGCACCGCGTTGGTCAGCGAGTTGACCATGTTGCCGCCGTAGTGGTTCAGCACCAGCACGTCGGCGCCCGAGTTCAGCACCGGCGCGATGTAGGACGAGAAATCGGTCGCGGCCAGCGGGGTCTTGACCGCGTTGACGGTCTCCCAGCCCAGCGCCTCGGTGGCGGCCTTGATCGACTCTTCCTGGGTCCAGCCCCAGGTGTAGTCGGCGGTCAGGTGATAGGCCTTGCGGTCGTTGCCGTAGCGCTTGGCCAGCACCGGCGCCAGCGCGGCGCCCGACATATAGGCGTTGAAGAAGTGGCGGAAGCCGTTGGCCTTCTTGTCCTTGCCGGTGGTGTCGTTGGAGTGGGTCAGACCCGCCATGAAGATCACGCCGGCCTCCTGGCAGAGGCCCTGCACGGCGATGGCCACGCCCGAGGACGAGCCGCCGGTGATCATGATGGCGCCGTCTTTTTCGATCATCGACTTGGCCGATGCGCGGGCGGCGTCGGATTTGGTCTGGGTATCGCCGGTGACGAACTCGACCTTCTTGCCCAGGATCCCGTTGCCTTGCAGTTCCTTGGAGCTGAAGGTGTTCAGCATGCCGCCGTCGCCTTCGCCGTTCAGGTGCTCGACCGCGAGCTGATAGGCGCGCAGTTCGTCGGCGCCCTCATCCGCATAGGGGCCGGTCTGCGGTACGTTGAAGCCCAGGGTGACCGAACCGCCGGTGGGCTCGTTCATGTAAGCCGCCGCCGAAGAGGCGGTGAAAATCGTCGGCAGGGCAACGCCGGCACCGGCGATAGCGCCGGTTTTCAGCACGCCGCGACGTGTGACATCGTTCTTGGACATGAATATCCTCCCATTTCATGGACTGCGCCGCCGGCTCCTCATCCCGACACGGCGCGCGCACGTGTGTGCAAATAGAGTATGCTGGCGGTTTGGAAAATTACGCAATAACCCCCTTGAAAAGCACAATATTTTTGTCAACAAATGAACAGTATTCCATGGGATTCTGTAAAATTCCTTATGTCGCAGCGCAGAAAGGCGTTGAAAACCCGCTGAAAAAAGGAGCTATCGCCAGATGTCCCGCGACACGCTGACGGGCAGCCGCATCCGCGAACGGCGCGCGATCAAGGGGCTGCGCCAGGCCGATCTGGCCCGCCAGGTGGGCATTTCGCCCTCCTACCTGAACCTGATCGAACACAACCGGCGCAGAATCGGCGGCAAACTGCTGGTGGATATCGCCGAGGTTCTGGGGGTTGAGCCCTCGATGCTGACCGAAGGGGCCGAAGCCGCGCTGATCTCGACCCTGCGCGAGGCCGCCGCCGAGGCCGGCATCGCCATGGCCGAGACCGACCGCGCCGAGGAGTTTGCCGGCCGTTTTCCCGGCTGGGCCGAGGTGGTGGCCTGGTCGCATCGCCGCATCACCTCTCTGGAGCGGACGGTCGAGACCCTGTCGGACCGGCTGACCCACGATCCCCGGCTCGCCGCCTCGCTGCACGAGGTGCTGTCGACCGCCGCCGCGATCCGCTCCACCGCCTCGATCCTGGCCGAGACCGGCGAGCTGGAGCCGGAGTGGCGGGACCGATTCCACAAGAACCTCAACGAGGACAGCGCGCGGCTCGCCAACAGCTCCAAGGCACTGGTCAACTACCTCGACGATACCGAGGCCGGGGACGATCGCCGCGGCGCCCCGCAGGAGGAGGTGGAGGCCTTCATGGCCGCCAACGGCCATCATTTCCCGGCGCTGGAGGCTGGCGGCGCCGATCCGGATGCGCTGGTCGCGGCCGCGCCGGAACTGACCGGCCGGGCGGCGCGCCAGGTGGCGCGCGCGGTTCTGGACCAATATCTGGCCGATGCCGGGGCGATGCCGCTGGATCCGTTTGCGCAGGCAGTGAGGGAGCGCGGCCTCGACCCGCTGGCGCTGGCGGAGGCCTTCGATACCGACCTGCCGGCGGTGTTCCGACGCATCGCGACGCTGCCGGAGGCCACTCTGCCGGGCGAGGTGGGGCTGGTGATCTGCGACGCCTCGGGCAGCATCCTCTTTCGCAAGGCAATTGCCGGCTTTGCCCTGCCGCGCCATGGCGAAGCCTGTCCGCTCTGGCCGCTGTTCACTGCGCTGAACCGGCCGCTGGTGCCGATCCGCCGCCGGGTGTCGCAGCTGGGCCGGACGGTGGCCGAGTTCGACTGCCTCGCGGTGGCCTGGCCCGACGGCCAGCCGGGGTTCGAACGCGATCCGCTCTACCGCTCGATCATGCTGATCCTGCCGGTGCGCCCCGGCGAGGAGGTGGCGGCGACGACCGCGCAGCCGGTGGGCGGCACCTGCCGGGTCTGCCCCCGCAGCGGCTGCGAGGCGCGGCGCGAACCCTCGATCCTGAGCGAGGGGTTCTGATGCCGCAGGGGGGGCGCAACCTAAGGTTTTGACAGGCGAGACACCGCTTGGATATGCTGTCGAAAAGCAAAAATAAACTGTTAGCCAGGCCAAGCTGACACGTCAGGGGGAGGAGTGGATTGGCATGGGCCGACATGTTCTGTTGATCGAGGACGAAGCCAATATTACCGAGGCGATCCGCTTCCTGCTGACGCGGGACGGATGGCAGGTGGATACCCATGCCGACGGCAGCGATGCTGTCGAGGTGATCCGCATGGCCGACCCGGATCTGGTGATCCTCGACGTGATGCTGCCGGGCAAGAGCGGCATGGATATCCTGCGCGAGCTGCGCGAGGGCGAGGGCACGCGCGATCTGCCGGTGCTGATGCTGACGGCGCGCGGCCAGACGCGCGACCGGGAACTGGCGGAAAAGGCCGGTGTCAGCCGGTTCATGACCAAGCCCTTTTCCAATGCCGAGGTGCTGACGGCCGTGCGCGACCTGCTCGCGCAGGCCTCGCGGACATGACCGGGCTGGGCGAAGAGGCGGCCACGGAAAAGAAGGCCCCGGCGGTCTTTCTGGAGCGGCAGACCTATCGCCGCCGCCGGCTGATGGATGCCGCCCGGCTGATGCCGGTGCTGGGGGCACTGTTGTTCGCGGTGCCGCTGTTGTGGCCCGCGGCCGACGATCCGGGCGGTGCGCAGCCAATGCCCACTTCGGGGGCAATTCTGTACATTTTCACAGTCTGGGCCGCGCTGATCCTTGGCAATGTCTGGTTCGGTGCGCTCACCCGCGGCTGGTCCGGGGGCGGTCTGGGCCGCGGCGCGATCCGGGGGGACGAGGCGGCGGAGGATCCGGCATCGGAGCCGGACCCGCAGGGGCCGCGGGGGCAGGGGTGATGGCCACGCTCAACCTGATGGTGCTGGTCTGTCTGGCCTATGTGGCGCTGCTGTTCATCGTCGCCTTCGCCGCCGACCGGCTGGCTGCCACCGGGCGCAGCACCTGGTTGCGCTCGCCGCTGATCTACACGCTGTCGCTGTCGATCTACTGCACCGCCTGGACCTTCTACGGCGCGGTGGGTTACGCTGCGCGCTCAGGCCTGGAATATGTCACCATCTACCTGGGGCCGACACTGGTGATGGTCGGCTGGTGGTGGGGGCTGCGCAAGCTGGTGCGGGTGGGCCGCAGCCAACGGGTGACCTCGATCGCCGACCTGATCTCGTCGCGCTACGGCAAATCCAACCTGCTGGCGATCTGCGTCACCGTTCTGGCCGTGGTGGGCATCACCCCCTATATCGCGCTGCAATTGCAGTCGATTACGCTGTCGTTCTCGATCTTCTTTTCCGAGGCCGAAGCGGGCAGCTACAACGATGCCTCGGTGGCGTTCTGGGTGGCCGCCGGGCTGGCGATCTTCGCCATCCTGTTCGGCACCCGCAACCTGGACGCCAACGAACGCCACCACGGTGTGGTCACCGCCATCGCACTGGAGGCGGTGGTCAAGCTGGTGGCGCTGCTGGCGGTGGGGATCTTCGTGGTCTGGGGGCTGTCGGGCGGGGTGAGCCAGACCATGGCCCGCATCGATGCCTCCCCCATCGGGCAATGGCAGATGAACGGCAGCCGCTGGGCGACCATCACCTTTCTCGCAGTCGCCGCCTTCGTCTGCCTGCCGCGGATGTTCCAGGTGATGGTGGTGGAGAACGACGACGAACGCCACCTGCGCACCGCCGCCTGGGCGTTTCCCACGTACCTCTTGCTGATCAGCCTGTTCGTGGTGCCCATCGCTGTCGTGGGGCTGGAGGTGATGCCCGCGGGGGCCAATCCCGACCTGTTCGTCCTCACCGTGCCGCTGAGCCAGGGGCAGGCGGCGCTGGCGATGCTGTCCTTCCTCGGCGGGTTTTCCTCGGCCACCTCGATGGTGATCGTGGCCGCGATGGCGCTCTCGACCATGGTATCGAACCATGTGGTGATGCCGATCTGGCTGTCGGCGCAAAGCGACCGCGCCTCGGTCTCCGGGGATGTGCGGCATGTGATCCTGCTGGCCCGGCGGGTGTCGATCGCCGTGATCATGGCGCTGGGTTATTTCTATTTCCGGCTGTCGGGGGGCGGGGCCGCGCTGGCCTCCATCGGGCTGATTTCCTTTGCCGGCATCGCCCAGATCCTGCCGGCGCTGGTGGGCGGGTTGTTCTGGCGCGGTGCCACCCGCAGCGGCGCGCTGGCCGGGCTGACGGTGGGTTTCGCGCTCTGGCTCTACACGCTGCTGTTGCCGGGGCTGGGCGGCGGGCTGATGCCCGAGACGGTGCTGCAGGAGGGCCCCTTTGGCCTCAGTTGGATGCGGCCGCACGCGCTCTTTGGCATTGAGGGGCTGGATCCCATCGTGCACTCGGTGATGTGGAGCATGGTGCTGAATGCCGCGGCCTTCTGCGCCGCCTCGCTTCTGAGTTTTCCCTCGCCACTGGAGCGGTTGCAGGGCGCGCAGTTCGTCAATGTCTTCGACCATTCCGCCGGCCCGCGCGGCTGGACCGGCTCGGTGGCGCAGAGCGAGGATCTGATGATCATGTCGCAGCGCATCCTCGGCGCGCGCGAGGCGCAGGATCTGTTTCAGCGCGAGGCGGCCCTGCAGGGCGGGCGCGGCCACCTGCCGGAACCCACACCGCTGTTCCTGGAACGGCTGGAGCGGGAGCTGAGCGGTTCGGTGGGCGCGGCGACGGCACATGCGATGATCGGGCAGATCGTCGGCGGCTCCTCCGTCTCGGTCGAGGATCTGCTGGCGGTGGCCGACGAGAGTGCGCAGCTGATGGAATATTCCAGCCAGCTGGAGGTGAAATCGGCGGAACTGGCCCGCACCGCCAAGCAGCTGCGCGAGGCGAACGAGAAGCTCACTCAGATCTCGCTGCAAAAGGACGCTTTCCTCAGCCAGATCAGCCATGAGTTGCGCACGCCGATGACCTCGATCCGGGCGTTTTCCGAGATCCTGCGCGACAACGACGGGCTGAGCGCGCCGGAGAAGAGCCGCTATGCCACCATCATCCATGACGAAGCGCTGCGGCTGACCCGGTTGCTGAACGACCTGCTGGACCTGAGCGTGCTGGAAAATGGCCAGGTCAGCCTGAACATGCGCGACGGGATGCTGTCCGAGGTGCTGGACCGTGCGGTGTCCTCGGCGCTCGCGGGCACCGAACGGATGCTGGCGGTGCGCCGTCGCCGGAGCAGCGAGACGGTGACGGTGCGCACCGATCTGGACCGGCTGGCGCAGGTCTTCATCAACCTGACCGCCAATGCACAGAAATACTGCGATGCACCCAACCCGGAGCTGACGATCTCGGTCCACGATGTGGGCGGTCAGGTGGTGGTGGATTTCATCGACAACGGCAGCGGTATCCCGGCCTCGGCGCAATCCACGGTGTTCGAGAAATTTGCCCGGGTGCACGAGGATCGCGCCGGCGGCGCGGGCCTCGGGCTGGCGATCTGCCGCGAGATCATGCAGCGGTTGGGCGGCGATATCGTCTATCTGCCGGGGCAGGCGGGCGCGGCGTTCCGGGTGACCCTGCCGCTGGCCGGGCAGATGGCGGCGCAGTAGCGGCACGGGGCGCTGTTTGCCCGATTGGCGATTGGCGCCGGGCATAGAAAAAGCGGCCCGAAGGCCGCTTTCCTGAAAACCGATGTCGCTTTGTTCAGCCCCGGCTGGCCGCCAGCGCCTCCAGCGCCGGGCGGAACTGGTCGAGCTGATAGCCCGCCTCCGCGGCCTTTTGCAGGATCTCGTCCACCGGCATCTTGCCCGCCTGACCCAGCGCCCAGATCACCGTGCAGCGGGTGCCGCTGCGGCAGTAGGCCAGCACCGGACCGGTGGCGTCGGCGATGGTTTCGACCTGACGCAGGCCGTTCTCGGGCGTCAGCGTTTCCTGCGACAGCGGCAGGGCAACGAAGCTGAGACCCACGGCCTCGGCCGCGTCGCGCATGGCGCGGCTGCTCAGTTCAGGCCCGACCTCTGCGTCGGGGCGGTTGCAGATCACCGTGGTGAAACCCGCCTCGGCAATCGCGGGCAGGTCCTCGACCGCGATCTGCGGCGACACGGCATAGCCGGGGGTGAGGGGGCGAATATCCATGCCCCAACCCTTTACGTGGCCGATGCCAGCCTGTCCAGACCGCGCCCGATCGGCGGCGCGGCCAGCATGCCGGCCAGCATCGCCACCATGAAGATCACGCCGCCGAGCCCGTTATAGGTGATCGACGCGATCGCCGGCCCCGGGCAAAGCCCGGCCAGCCCCCAGCCCATGCCGAACAGGACCGAGCCAGTGATCAGCCGGTGATCGAGCTCGGGCCGCGGCAGGCTGGGAAACTCGCCGCCCACAAGCGGCTTGCGTCCGGGCGTCAGCCGCCAGGCGACGAACATCGGAATGATGGCGCCGCCCATGACGAAGGCGAGCGTCGGGTCCCAGTTGCCGAAGACATCGAGCCAACCCTGCACCTTGGTGGTGTCGGTCATGCCCGAAACGAACAGCCCGCCGCCAAACAGGGCACCGGCCAGAAGAGACAGCAGAATACGCATCAGACCACCCCCAGCACGTGACGGAAGATCGCCAGCATCAGGCCGCCGGCAAGGATGTAAAAGACGGTGGCGGTGATGCCCCGCAGGGAGAACCGCGAGATGCCGCAAACGCCGTGACCGGAGGTGCAGCCGTTTGCGATCCGCGTACCGACGCCCACCAGCAGGCCCGCCGCGATGATCACGGTCCAGTTGCTGGTCATATGGGTGTCGATTTCGACGTTATAGAGCGGCCACAGGATCAGCGGCATGACTACCACGCCGAACAGGAACACGGCGCGTTCCCAAAACGTGTTCCAGCCGCTGCCGTCGACCAGCCCGCCGATGATGCCCGAGGCGCCCATGATCCGCCCGTTCCCGAGCAGATAAACGGCGCCGCCGGTCCCGATCAGCAAACCGCCGACCAGGCCCCAGATCCAATCTGTTTCCATGAGTTGTGTGTCCCTATTGTGTTCGCGCGTTTATCCGGGGCGGGCTGTCGCGGCCCGGGTCCCGGTATCTTGTCGGCGGCGGGCCGGGGCCGGCCCGCCGCCATGATTTCAGTGCCGGCGAACGCCCTTACAGCTTGTTCACCGGGATCTTGAGAAAGACGTCGCCCTGTTCGTCCTCGGGCGGCATCTGGCCGGCGCGCATGTTGACCTGCAGCGAGGGCAGGATCAGCCGCGGCATCGACAGGGTGGCGTCGCGGGCATCGCGCATCTGCACGAAGTCCTCGACCTTCTTGCCTTGGCCCACGTGGATGTTCAGCGCCTTCTGCTCGCCAACCGTGGTTTCCCAGGCGTATTCGTCTCGGCCCGGCGCCTTGTAGTCGTGGCCGACGAAGATGCGGGTTTCGTCCGGCAGCGACAGGATCTTCTGGATCGAGTTATAGAGAGTCTCGGACGAGCCGCCGGGGAAGTCGCAGCGCGCGGTGCCGAAATCGGGCATGAACAGCGTGTCGCCGACAAAGGCCGCATCCCCAATCACATAGGTCAGGCAGGCGGGGGTGTGGCCGGGGGTGTGCAGCACATCGCCGCGCATCTGCCCGATCATGAAGCTGTCGCCTTCCTTGAACAGCGCATCGAACTGACTGCCGTCGCGCTGGAACTCGGTGCCCTCGTTGAACACCTTGCCGAAGGTGTCCTGCACGATGGTGATGCGGTCGCCGATGCCGATCTTGCCCCCGACTTTCTCCTGGATATAGGGCGCTGCCGACAGGTGGTCGGCATGCACGTGGCTTTCCAGGATCCATTCCACGTTCAGGCCTTCTTCCTGAACATAGGCGATGATCTCATCAGCGGCTTTGGTGTCGGTGCGGCCCGAGGCGTTATCGAAATCCAGCACGCTGTCGATGATGGCACAGGCTTTGCCGTGCGGTTCGCGGACGACATAGGACACCGTAAAGGTGGCCTCGTCGAAAAAGGCTTTCACAAAGGGGGTCATTGGGATCTCCATTCGTCTTTCCATTAAACATATATGTTTACCGGAATGTGTTGCAAGCGGCTTGTGCGGACTGCCGACGGGTCCGGTTGCGGTTTCGGCAGGGTTCCGCACGGGATCGGCCGGGTTGACCGAGATCATTGGGCCGGCTTTGCGCCGGTGTTACACGCGCTCAGTATAGCGACGTGGGGGATTCGACTTGAGGGAGGATGTTATGACCGGACAAGACCTGTTTTATGAAGCCGAGCGGCTGGAGAGCCGGATTTCGGGCGCAGACCAGGATCAGCGGCTGGCGCTGCAACCGCAGTTCAGCGCGGTTCTGGCGCGTCTCAAGAACCAGGGTATGGCGGTGCCGCAGCGGCTGCGGCGGCTTGATGCCGCGCTGGCCGAAGAGGCAATCGAAGCGCAGTTCGACAACATGCCGGTCTGATCGGAGCGCGGGTGGGGGCGCTCCGGGGCGGGCGGGTCAACCCAGGAAGACGCCCAGCCCGACCAGCATCAGGCCCAGCACCGACAGCCCCAGCGCGCCCAGATTGATCGGCAGCACGGTTTTCAGCACTGCGCGCATCTCGTCGTCGGAGATCTTGGCGCGGCGGGCGCGGCCGACGCGCAGGATGCACCAGACCAGCCCCGCCAGCCCCGCCAGCGACATCGCCACACCAGCCCAGATCATGATGTCGAACATGGGTCATCCCCCCGGTTTCACGTTGCTCTTGCCGGTAGCCGATCGAGAAGCGCGGCGCAAGGCGGAGTGGGGAGGGGATGCGGCCCCAGCCCGGACACAAGACGCGCAGCGCCGCCGGGCAGGAAACTCCGCGATTATCCCTAGGGATCGCCCGGCCGCTTCACATGCCGCATCCAGATCTCGGCCCCGCGCCGCACCGCCTCATGCACTGCGCGGCCGGCCGCCTCGCCCTGTGGCGTGTGCAGCCCGGCGAACGGGCTATCGCCCGCCGGCGCCGCTACGGCGATGCAATCGGTCCCCGTCCCGGTGGCAAGCCCGGTGGGCAGGTGGTGACCCACCTCCATCACTGCCGCCGTGCGCGCTTGAGTGGCGATCGACAGAAGCTCCAGCAGCGCCGCATCGCTCAGAGGCAGATCGAGATGCAGCCCGATGTTGATGGTGCCCCAATCCTTGCCGCTCCGGTCCATCCGGGTGCCGATCCGTTCGGCATTGCTCAACCCCACGGTGGCGACACAGAATGCGCGGATGCCCTCCACCTCTGCCTCCGCCGTCTCGAAGGCGTCCAGATCGCGGGAGGTCAGCATCGCCACCGAATCCTCCGCGTCGCGCGTGGCCAGCTCGCCGTGAAACCAGGCCAGCACGTCGAGATCTTCTGGCAGATCGGCATTGCGCACCTCGCGCCAGACGATCCGCCGCGCGGTGACAAAGCCGGGGCGGGTCAGCGACCAGCTCAGCACCCGGGTTTTCGCGCCCATATCCAGCTCCAGCCAGGGTCGGTCGAGCAGGATCCTCATCGGGTGACAGTCATCGGCTGGAACACCGGGCCTTGCGCGGTGTTCTCGTAAAAGGCTGAAACGCCGAACACCCTGTCGACGTTCTCCGGCGTCAGCACCTCGCCCGGCGCGCCGTCGGCCGCCAGCCGCCCGCGTTCCATCATCAGCAACCGGGTGCAGTGGCGCGCAGCCAGCCCCAGGTCGTGCAGCGAAACGATGACCGAGCGTCCCTCGGCCGCGAGGGTTTCGAACACCTGCATGGTGGCGATCTGATGCGCGGGGTCGAGCCCGGCGATGGGTTCGTCGGCGATCAGGAGCGGCGTGTCCTGCGCCAGGGCGCGGGCGATCAGCACCCGGCCTTGTTCGCCGCCCGACAGCTGCGTCGCGGTGCGATTGCGGTAGCTTTCCAACTCCATCCGGGCGATGGCGGCGTCGACCGCCGCCCGGTCCTCCGGCCGAAGCCGGGCGCCGCGCGGCAGGTGCGGGATGCGCCCCAGCGCGATCAGCCGCTCCACCGTCACCGGCCAGGCGATCTCGCGCGCCTGCGGCATCCAGGCGGCGGTGCGCGCCCGCTCCAGCGCGGGCAGGGCGGCGAGCGTGCTGTCGCCGCTGGCTGGCAGCAGGCCAAGCGCCGCGCGCAAGAGCGTGGTCTTGCCGGCGCCGTTGGGGCCGATCAGGCCGATGCATTCGCCCGGACCCACGCTGAAGGAGACATGGTCGACCACCGGGCAGTCGCCGCGCCGCACCGTCAGATCGCGCAAGGTGAGCAGGCTCATGCCATCTCCTTCCGCGTCTTGTAGATCAGGTGCAGGAACAGCGGCGCGCCGACCAGCGCCATCAGCACGCCGAGCTTGAGATCGCGGGCGGGCAACAGTTCCCGCACGGCGATATCGGCGGCCAGCACCATCGCCGCACCGCCAAGTGCCGAAGCCCAGAGCAGGGCGGAGGGCCGCGCGCCCACCGCCGGGCGCAGCAGATGCGGCACCACGAGGCCGACGAAGCCGATGGCGCCCGCCACGGCCGTGGCGGCGCCGACGCAGGCGGCGGTGCCGAGAACCAGCCGCAGCCGCAACCCGGTCAGGTTCACCCCCATCGCCTGGGCCGCATCCTCGCCCAGCGTCAGCGCGTCGAGCCCGCGGCCGAGGCTGGCCAGCAGCGCCGCCCCGACCGCCATGAAGGGGAGCGCCAGCCAGACGTGGGTGAAGCTGCGGTCGGCCAGCGAGCCCATCATCCAGAACACGATATCCGCCGCCGCGAAGGGATTGGGGGAGAGGTTCAGCGCCAGCGAGATCAGCGCGCCCGCCAATGCCGAGATGGCAATCCCGGCCAGGATCAGGGTGATCGAGGCGCCGCGCGGCCCGGCCAGCATCAGGATCAGAAGTACTGCCAGCACCGCCATGCCGAGCGCGGCCAAGGGCAGCGCCAGCGGGAACATCAGGCTCAGGCCCGTCTGGATCGCCAGCACCGCGCCGAGGGCGGCGGCGCCGGAGATGCCGATCAGCCCCGGTTCGGCCAGAGGGTTGCGGAGATATCCCTGCATCGCCGCGCCCGACAGCCCCAGCACCGCGCCGATCATCGCCGCCAGCAAGGCGCGGGGCAGCCGGATTTCGCGCATCACCACGGACAGCGGCGTGCCGTCGCCGGCGACCAGCGCCTGCAGGCTCTGGCCCGCGCCCACCGGCGCCTGGCCGCTGAGCAGGGAGGCCACAAAAAGCGCCGCGACCAGCAGGACCATCCCGATTGCCAGCCTCATTCGCCGGCCTCCAGCGACAGCCGCAGATCGCGCAGCTTTTCCACCGCCGACAGCACCATCGGCGTGCCGCAGATCCAGTCGCGGTCGGTGAGCGTGCCGGCCACCCTGGTCTGGTGCAGGGCGTGCAGCGCGGGGTGCGCGAGCACCTCCTCGGCGCGCGACTGGCCGGGGTAATCGCGGCCGCGTATGATGACGTCCGGCGCCAGCAGGATAAGCTGCTCCAGCGCCAGTGTGCCGCCGCGCGCAAACCCCACCTCTGTCGCGACATTGTCGAAACCCGCAGCGCGCAGGATGTCCCCGGCCAGTGTCCGGTCGCCCACGGTATAGCTGTTGACGTAGTAGAGCGCCGCGCGCGGGCGATGGGCGGGGGATATGCTGAGCCGGGCCAGATCGGCGCGGAAGCGCCGGATCAGCGCCCTCGCCTGCGGCTCGCGCCCCAGCGCCGCGCCCATCTGGGCGATACGGTCCGGCACATCTTCGAGCGACCGGGCGGGGGCGAATTGTTCCACCCGGATACCGAGGTCGCGCAGCATCTGTATCGTGCTGGCGGCGGTGAAACTGCCGGCCAGCACCAGATCGGGTTTGAGCAGGTAGACCTCTTCCGCGCCGGAGCCGTTGGTGGGATAGGCCTGGGCGGCCTCGGCCATCGAGGAACTGTCGGGATCCTGAGACAAATGCGAGAGCGAGACGATCTGGCCGGGGGCGGCCAGCATCAGGGCCAGCTGGTCTGTACAAAGATTGACCGAAACCACCCGTTTCGGAGCGGTTTCGGCCAGAGCCGCTGCGCCGGTCAGCACCAGCGCGGCGATCAGCGCTATGACCTTAGAAGGACGCACGCAGCCCCGCATAGAGCGCCCGGCCGGACGCCTGGTAGCCGGCTGCGGTCTCATAGGTTTCGTCGAACAGGTTTTCGATGCGCAGATAGCCTTCGGCGTTGTCGGTGAACGCATAGCTTACGCCGGCATTGACCACGGTGTAATCCCCCATCGCGGTGCCGAACTCCGCCGGGCGATCGGCCACATGCCGCACGCTCAGATCGCCCGACCAGCCGCCGGCGAACTCACCGCCCAGACCGACGGTCAGGTCATGGGTCGGCACCCGCAGCAGCCGCGCGCCGGTGGCATCTTCGGCATCGGTATAGGTGTAGTTGCCGAACAGGCTGAGCCAGTCGTTGGCGGCCCATTCGCCGGAAAGCTCCACACCCTGCGACGTCGAGGTGCCCGCAACCTGCTGGTATTGCCCGGTAAAGGCGGGCCAGGGGGTGAGGGTGACGAACTGGATCAGGTTTTCGATCTTGGTGTGGAAGGCGGTCGCCCTGACCGAGCGGCCCGCGCCGAACTCATGCTCGATGCCCAGCTCGAAGCTGGTGCTTTCTTCCGGGTCCAGCGCCGGGTTGCCGTAGAGCGTGCTGTTCAGCTCATAGAGCGAGGGGGCCCGGAAGCCGGTGGCGGCGACCGCGCGCAGGGTGGTGGCCGCGCTCAGCCTGTAGGCGGCGGCCAGGCGGCCGGTGACATGGCTGCCGAAGGTGGAATGGTCGTCCATCCGCAGCGAGGCCGACAGGTCCAGATCGGCGGTCGCGGCATAAAGCGCCTCGCCGAACAGGCCGGTGGTGTCCACGCTGCCGGCATCGGCGCCGGAATCGAAGCTTTCCTCTTCCCAGTCGGCGCCGAAGGTCAGCGTCAGCTGGTTCGAGGCGATGTAGCTGCCGACGTAATCGACACGCTTGCGTTCGCCGTCGAACGGGGTGTCGAACCCGTTGGAGCTGCTGACCCGGTCGGTCTTGAAATAGCTGAAGGACAGGCTGTGATCGACCGCACCGGTCATGATCTCGGCAAAGGCGCGTACGCCGCGCGACTCGGTGCTGTTGACCTCGTCATAGGGCGGGGCGCCGTCGCCGGTGAATTCGTCGAAATCTCCCTCGGCGTCGAGCGCATAGGCCGAAACGCCCAGTTTCAGCGTCTCGGTTGCCATCACGTCCGCGGAGAAGGTCAGTTGAGTGCCCTCGTAGCCGTCCGGTTCGCTGCTGCCGGCGCCGCTGCGGGCGGAGAAGCCTTCGGTGGTGATATGGTCGATGCCGAAGCTCGCCCCGCCGCGCGTCCCGGTATAGGCGAAGCTGGCCGCCGCGCGGTAGGTCTCGTAGCTGCCGCCTTCCAGGCTGAGCGTGACCGCCGTGCCGGGCTCGTCCGGGCGTTTTATCGTCGAGATGTTCACCACGCCGGCTACCGCGCGGGACCCGTAGAGCGAGGAGCTGGACCCTTTGAGAATCTCGATCCGGCCGAGATTGGCGGTGGTCAGTCCGCCCCAGTCGAACTGGGTCTGGGTGGAGCTGGGGTCGGTCACGTCGATGCCGTTTACCAGAACCTTGACGTATTTTCCGTCCAGTCCGCGGATGCGCAGCGTGGTGCTGGCGCCGATGCCGCCGTTGGCGCTGACCGAGATGCCGGGCTGGCGGGCGAGAAATTCGGCGACGGTGGTCTCGTCGGCCTGTTCCAGATCCTCCTGGGTGATCACCTGCACGCTGGCGCCGGTGCGGTCGAGCGGGGTCGCGGCCCCGGCCTTGGTGGATGTGAGGGTGATCTCGTCGAGCTCATAGAGCTCCTGCGCCTGCACCGCGCCGGCGGCGCAGACGGCAAGTGCAGAGGCGGTGGCGAGCAATGTCTTCATTGTCGTGGTCCTTTCCGGGCCTGTTGTTCCTGTTGTCTGGAAAGGCACGGGTTGCGCGCTCCTCCGCAGACGGTGAGTTTGAGCATCACCCCTACGGTTCGAACGCCGCCCACCTGACGCCCCTCGCGTCGGATGAAGGTGATCGCCTTGGCAGGTCTCCTGACTTGCGGGTCGTGGCGAGAACCGGACCTTCCCGAACCTTTCCGGTTCAGTGGTTTTTCCGGCCCCGCTCGCCGCTTACAGTTGCGGGGGCAGTCGCGGAGTTGGCCCCTGTGGCAGAGGCCGCACCGCAGTTCCCTTTTCATGGCGACCGGGAGGCCGCCAAACCAAAGCGTCTTTCGGCATACGTGGTCGCGACTTTCCGCGCAAGAGAGTTTGCGGCAGACTTCGGGGGCCTGTGGCAATCAATCCCGCCTTGCGGGCGCGGAGCGGGGCTTGTATCCCGATTGCCGACCATCAAAACGCATCAGAGCGGACAATCGAGCGGAGCTTTCCATGGACCAAATTGACGACAGCACGGCCGAAGCCAACTACCGCGTGACCGCGGGCGAATTGCGCCAGTTCATCGAACGGTTCGAGCGGCTGGAAGCCGAGAAGAAGGACATCTCCGAACAGCAGAAAGAGGTGATGGCCGAAGCCAAGGCGCGCGGTTACGACACCAAGGTGATGCGCAAGGTGATCGCCCTGCGCAAGCGCGACAAGGACGACATCGCCGAGGAAGAAGCGGTGCTGGAGATGTACAAAGAAGCGCTGGGCATGAGCTGAGCGCGGCTGCGCCGGGCGTCGGAGGGGCAGGTCCCCGTCGCGCCGGCGCGCGTTTCCCTCAGTGCATTTCTGAAGGAAAGAAAAGGGGCGGAGTGGCGCCTCGGTTGCTGGCGCATGGCTTGCTCAATGTTGCATGCGGTTCCGCCCGTGATCTGACAGCGTCCCGTGAGTGGCCCTTTCAGCCTGCGCCGACGTCCGTTCGCGCGATCGACACCGTCTTGATCACCGCATAGACCTGCTTGCCGGTGCCGAGCCCCAGTGCATCGGCCGAGCGCCGGGTGACGCGGGCCAGCAGCCGGTCGCTGCCACATTGGACCTGCGCCATAACCCCGGGGCCGCCGCCCTCGCGTAGCGCCACGATCTCACCGCGCAGGATGTTGAGCGCGGAGATATTGCGCGGCGGTTCGGTGGCCAGCATCACGTCATGGGCCAGGATGCGGACCCTTGTGCGGGTGCCTTCGGGCTGGTCCATCCGTGGCAGGAACAGCGTGCCGCCTGAGACGGCCAGTTCAGTCAGCCCGTCGGCATGATGGCGGGCGATCTCTGCCGGCAGCACCGCGCCGGCCTCGCGCAGGCCGAGCTGGCGCACCATGGCGGGGTCCGACAGGACCTGTTCCGCCGGTCCGGCGCGGGCGACGCGGCCCGCTTCCAGCACAACCACGGTGGTGGCCAGCCGCGCGACCTCGGCCACCGAATGGCTGACGTAGAGGATCGGCAGGCCGCTCTGGTCGCGCAGGCGTTCCAGATACGGCAGGATCTCCTCCTTGCGGGCGGCGTCCAGCGCGGCGAGCGGTTCGTCCATCAGCAGCATCCGCGGCCGTGACAGCAGGGCCCGGCCGCAGGCGACGCGCTGTTTCTCGCCGCCCGACAGCGCGCCGGGGCGGCGGTCGAGCAGCGAGGAGAGGCCGAGCAGATCGGCGACTTCTTCCAGCGCCGGGCCGGAGCTGCCGCGCGGGGCGAAACGTTGGCCATAGGTCAGGTTCTGGCGCACCGAGAGATGCGGGAACAGCCGCCCGTCCTGGAACACATAGCCGAGGCGGCGGCGGTGCACCGGCAGGTTTATTCGGGCGTTTGCGTCGAACAGGGTCTCGCCGGAGAGCGCGATGCGCCCGGCCTGCGGCCGCAGCAGCCCGGCGATGGCGTTGATCACGGTGGTCTTGCCTGCCCCGGATTGACCGAAAAGAGCAGTCACGCCGCCCGGGGCTTCGAAGGCCACGCGCAGCTCGAACCCGGCCAGCGGGTGGTTAATGTCAACCTCAAGGCTCATGCGCCGGAGACCCGTTTGGCGGCACGGCGGGCGAGGATTTCGGAGACGGCGAGCGCCGCCATTGCCACCACGACCGAGACCGCGACGAGGCGCAGCGCGGCGGCATCGCCGCCGGGCACTTGCAGAAAGGTGTAGATCGCCGAGGGCAGCGTCTGGGTCTGGCCGGGGATGTTGGAGACGAAGGTGATGGTGGCGCCGAACTCGCCCATCGCCTTGGCAAAGCCCAGGATCGCCCCGGCAATCACGCCGGGCAGGATCAGCGGCAGGGTGACGGTGGCAAACACCCAGAGCCGCGGCGCGCCCAGCGTGGCGGCGGCCTGTTCCAGCTTGGGGTCGACGGCTTCGATGGCCAGGCGGATCGCGCGGACCATCAGCGGGAAGGCCATGATCGCGGCGGCCAAGGCCGCGCCGGTCCAGCGGAAGGCGAAGATCAGGCCGAACCACTCCTCCAGCAGGCCGCCCACCGGCCCGCGACGGCCGAAGGTCAGCAGCAGCAGATAGCCGGTGACGACGGGCGGCAGGATCAGCGGCAGGTGGATCACGCCGTTCAGAAATTGTTTGCCGGGGAAACGCCAGCGCGCCAGCGCATAGGCTGTGAGGATGCCGAGCGGCAGGCTCAGCCCGATGGCCCAGAGCGACACTTTCAGCGAAAGCGCTACCGCCTGCCATTCCTCGGGGCCGAGCCAGTCCGTCATCTCTTATTCGCCCGCGATGCCGAAACCGTGGCGCTTGAAGATCTCGCGCGCGGCCTCGCTGGTGAGGAAGGCGAAGGCGGCGCGGGTCTCGTCCCCGTCGCCGTCCCTGAGGATTGCCGCCGGGTAGACGATGGCCGGGTGGCTGTCGGCGGGGAAGGTGTCGAGCACGCGGACGGCCTCATCGGCGGCGGCGTCGGTGGCATAGACGATCCCCAGCGGCGCCTCGCCCGAGCCCACCAGCCGCAGCGCGGCGCGCACGTTGTCGGCCTGCGCCACCTTGTCGGCCACGCTGTCCCACAGGCCCAGCGCCGTCAGCGCAGCCTTGCCGTAGATGCCGGCGGGCACCGCATCGACCAGCGCCATGGCCAGACGCTCGTCGCCCAGAGTGGCGGCGAGGTCGAGCTCGGGGCCGATCGAGAGCTTCAGGCCGTCTTCGGCGCCGGGCCCGGCGATCAGCACGATGGTGTTCAGCAGCAGATCGGTGCGGCTGGCCTCGGCCAGCAGACCGTCGTCCTCCAGCGTGTCCATCCAGCCGGGGTTGGCGGAGATATAGATCTGCGCCGGCGCGCCCTGCTGGATCTGGCGGGCCAGTTTCGAGCTGCCGGCGAAGGAGGGCAGCATCTCGTTGCCGGTTTCGGCGTGATAGGCTTCGGCGACCTCGTCCATCGCATTCTTCAGGCTGGCGGCGGCAAACACGGTGACGGTGCCGGCCTGCAGGGCGGACACCCCGCCGAACAGGGTGAGCGAAAGCGACAGCAGCGCGGCGCGCAGGGGGCGACGGGACACAGGAAGTCCTCCGGATGGTTTTCGATATGTACCAGCGGAGATATCGCTGGGCGGACCTGCCATTGCAAGCGATATTTTCATTTGGATATATCGGTGCGGAGCGCCACCAGCGCGTCGAGATCGGCGCGCCCGCCCTCGGCGGCTGCACGTTCCAGCGCGCGGTAATGGGCCAACACCCGGTTGCCGGCTTCGGTCAGCTGCGCACCGCCGCCCTTGGCGCCGCCGCGCACGCTTTGCACCAAAGGCACGCTGAACATGCTGTTGAGCTCCTCGATCAGGGTCCAGGCGCGCTTATAGCTCATGCCCATGCGACGACCGGCAGCCGAGATCGATCCGGTCTCGCGGATCAGGTCGAGGAGGTCGGCCTTGCCCGGGCCCAGCTTGCGGCCGCCGTCGAATATGACGCGCAGCCGGAGCTTCGGGAGGTCGCCGGTTTCGGGGGCATCGGTCATGCGCAGCTCGCTCCGCTCGCAGGGCTCAGGTGCCGGGAGGTCAGGGCAGGATGACCCGGACACCGGGAATATCGGCGATGGCGTCGATATCGGCCTCGTAAATCGCGGTCATCTCTTCGACCAGCGCGTCGTTCCATCCCGGCAGGTCCAGCTCTTCGACGATTTCGTCTTCGATGGCGTATTTGTCGAGGAAGGCCATGATCACCCGGCGCCGCTGCACCTCGGTCATCTCGGGGTTCTGGTGCAGATAAACGCGGAAGCGCTGCATCCCTTCCTTGGACATAATCTCCGACAGCAGATCGAAGCCGCCCGCGATCCGCTCGTCCAGCGGCAGACCGGCGAGCCGCCGCACCACTTCGCCCCAGATCAACGGCAGATCTTCGTTGCACCAGACGGTGATCTTGACGCTGGGCACCACGTCGCGGACCCGCTGGAACAGGTCCGACCACAGCAGGCTGCGCGGATCGATCTGGCCCAGCGTTTCCGAGACCCGCCTGTCGGGCGCCTTTTGCAGCACAGCAGGCAGGAAACTGGCCGGATTGCGGATCGCCATGTAAAGCTCGATTTGGTCCTGGTCGAACAACTCGTGCAGCTTGGCCACCCGGTCGGGTGCGTCGGGGTAGAACTGTCCCTGGTCCAGCGCAAAACGCGCCGAGCCGAAGAAGTGCTCGCTCGACAGGATCATGCGCTCGGCCACCTCGTCATCGAGGATCGCGTCGATCAACACATCGCGCGCGCCCTCCGACGGGGGGCCGGAATCCAGCGCCTTGAAGGTGTCTTTCAGCAGTTCGCGGTACTTGCCAGGCCCCGGCACGGCGATGCCGCGCTGAGAGAATCCCTCCCTGTTGCGCAGCAGGCATTTCAGGATCCGGTCGTCGTCGGTGCAATGGGCGCCGGCATGGAAAACGATTTTCATTCCTCGAGCGTACCCCTGACGTTCTTTACATATAGTCTTGGGGTTAGCGTCTTGGCCCGGCCCAGTCAAACGCCATCGCCGCCCGGTCCCTGCGCCGGAACGGCGGGCGCCGGCCCCAAGATTGCCGCTTGATGCGCCGTGCGATTGCCGCTAATCCGGGCGCCAGGCCCCTATAGCTCAGCTGGTAGAGCAACTGATTTGTAATCAGTAGGTCCGCGGTTCGAGTCCGTGTGGGGGCACCACCTAACTCATTGAAAATCTATTTCTGGAAGTTTGCCTCTAGGTGCAAAATGGCCTCTGGGTACAATTCGGGCGCAACTGCTGCCAAGACGTCTCAAGACTCATTTGAACCATTGAGCGGGAAATTGTGCCAAGGCACACGGCGCCGTGAGGCTTGCATGCCCCTCCAGTTCGAGTAGCTCCTGAAGTTGCCCGCGCACACCTCTTTGGGAAGCCAGCGAACGAACCAATTGGAGCGCGTCTTGTACGGTCCATAGGCCTCCGGTGCATCCCGTCACTGCAAGACGTTGCGCCTGGCGAAAAAGATCTCACTCAGTATGCGCCGGTCACCGTCCCCCGGTCTGCCCAGAGACTTCGGGAACTGCGGTCGCAGCCCTTTGGTCAATCAAACAGAATCGCGCATGATGCCCTGGATGTTTGCGAGCGTAACGCATGCAGGAATAACCAAGCCGAAGCACGTTCATGGATTCCAATCCTGGACTGGCCGGTTCCAGATATCTCGAAAATTCCCAATCACTTGGCCGACCGTTCCCGACACAGACCGTCGGTTACCGTCATGGGTGCGTCTGCGTCAGTGCGATCAGCGCCTTGGCGGCCTTCGTCTGGTATCGGGTCGGATGGGAGAGTACGGCGAAGGGGCGTTCGGGGCGCGGTGCCCAGGTTACCGGGCGGATACGAAGCGCCCCTGCCGCTTTGTCGAAGTTGACGGCGCGGCGTGACAGCATGGTGGCGTAGGGACCGGCGCTGACCGCTGCAAGGATCGCCTCATTCGACGGGAGTTCGAGCGCGACGGAAAGAGAGTCGATCGTCATGCCGAGGGTGGCCAGATGCGCCTGGAATTCGGATCTTGTACCGGATCCCGGTTCGCGCAAGATCCAGCGTAGCGAGAGATAATCGGCCTCTGCAAATCGCTCCAGGTCCGCCTGTGGGTGATCCGCCGAAAGAACCAGAACCAGTTCATCCTGCGCCACCACCTGGCGCTTAAGGTCCAGTGTGGAAACCGCGCCCTCGACAAATCCCAGATCCGCCGCCCCTTCGCTGACGACGCGCGCAACGTGTTCTGTGTTGTCGACCGTCAGGGCGACATCGACCCTCGGGTACAGTTCGCGCAATGCGATGAGATGGCGCGGAAGCCAGTAGCTCGCGATGGTCTGGCTGGCCCAGATGCGCAGCAGCCCCCGCGTTTCGGTCGACAGATCGTCCAGCATCGTCGCCGCGGCGTCAGCCTGGGTTACCAGCGCCTGCGCGGTATCGACGAAGTCGCGTCCGGCCTGTGTCAACACGATACCGCGGCCCACATGGTCGAACAACCGGACCCCGTGGTTGGTCTGAAGCGCCGACAACGCGGCAGAGACCGCCGATTGCGTGCGGTTCAGGTCGCGCGCGGCGCGGGTGACATGGCTGTGCCGTGCCACAGCCAGAAAAATTCTGAGTTGATCCAGGGTCATCCGTAATTAATCAAAATAATCGAATGATATTACAAGTTCAATTTGATTTTCTGGTTGATTGAGATGTGAAAGACAGCGGCGGACACAGTTGAAAGGACGCTCAGGTGCACAATGTCAGTTTGCCGCTATCCGCCAATCTCTTCGCCGAAAGACTCCGGCGTGTAGTCACTCCTCTGTTGCCCGGACTGGCGCGCACGCTGGGTCTCGCGTCGATTGCCACCGCGCTGACGCGCGTCATTGGTGTCCAATCCCTCAGCCCGCTGGTTCTGGCCATGATGCTGGGTATCCTGGTTCGCAATACCATCGGCGCCGGTGCGGCCAGCGCGCCGGGTATCACCTTTTCGCTGCGCCGCGTTCTGCGCCTGGCTATCGTGCTGCTGGGGTTCCAACTCACCGTGATGCAACTGGTGCAGGTCGGTGGTTCGGGACTGTTGGTGATCACGCTGTCGCTGGTTGGCACCTTCCTTTTCACCAAGGTGATGGCACGCCTTCTGGGGGTTGAACGCGACCTGGGAGAGCTGATCGCCGCCGGAACGTCGATCTGCGGTGCATCGGCGGTGATTGCCTGCAACTCGGTGACCCGGGGGTCGGATGAGAATGTTGCCTATGCGATCGCCTGCGTGACCGTTTTCGGCACGCTCTCGATGCTGATTTTTCCTCTACTGGCATCCCCGCTGGTTCTTGCGCCGCAGGAATACGGCATCTGGGTGGGGGCAAGCGTTCACGAGGTGGCGCAGGTCGTCGCCGGCGCCTTTGCGCTTGGAGACGAGGCCGGGCAGGTCGGGACGGTTGCCAAGTTGAGCAGGGTGATCCTGCTGGCTCCGGTGATCGTGACGCTGGGTCTGTTCGCCCGGCGCCGCGCCGGCGGCGCGGCCGCGCAGGCGCCGTTGCCGTGGTTCGTCTTCGGTTTCATATTCGTGGTGCTGCTGAACTCTGTCGCCCCGCTGCCGCAAGAAGTGTATCCCTATATCGCAACGGCAACCACCTTCATGCTGACCGTCGCCTTGGCGGGAATGGGATTGGAAACCGATATCCGCAAACTCCGCTTGAAAGGGCTGCGTCCCCTTGTTCTCGGGGCGTTGGCGTGGCTGTTCATATCGCTTCTGGCTCTGGCCCTAGTGATACTGACGCGCGGTTGATATGCCGGCCCCCGGCCAGGCCCTTGCAGACAAGATCAAGGCCGCCCCGATTGGGGCGCCTTGACGCCAATGATGTGACCGCCCTCCAAAGGGAGCGGTCTGCGACGGTGGTCTTCACCGTTTCACCGAAAGGAGACCTGGGGGATCTTCCATACCTCTCTTCGCATCACATTGGGATCCGCCCGCACCGGGAACGCCGCCTTCTTCCTTGCGCAACGTTGTTTCCGGGCGGTCATGGAACGCCAGTTGCCTGGGGGAGGGCAGTTGTCTCCGCCGCCCGAAGCGACCATCCTGTTCCCAAGGAAGCGCATTTCCGCTATCGCGAAAGTTAGGAGGAGGACGTGACCGGGCGTCGCGATAAGCAAGCCGATCTGAAACTGAAGATTTCGCCGCCACGATACGCGCGCGAACCGCTGTCGCGTGCGAGGTTGTCTTTGATGTCGCCGAGCCTGGCCGGCATTCCCGCCATTCTGGTCAACGCGCCTGCCGGATATGGCAAGACATCGCTGTTGACGCAGTGGCGCCGCGAGGGCCTGGCGCAGGGAACGGTCGTGGCCTGGTATGCCACGAGCCCGCAGGATAGCCCGGCGACCCTCCTTCAAGGTTTGGCGATGTCCTATCGCGAGGCGGCGCTGCGCCCGACCTTCGGCCACACGATTCTGCAGAATCGGGGAAGCGGCGAGTTGGAGGATTTCGCCGCCCTGCTCGGGGAAATTGCCAATGCTGCGACGGTATCGGTCCTGATCGTCGACGACGCCGAAACTTTGCCCGCGGACTCGAAGCAGGCCCTGTCCTACATTCTGCACAACCTTCCGGGCAATCTGCGGGTCTTTGTCGGGATGAGATCCCTTGACGGCTTCGATTTCGAGGATCTTGTCGCGTATGGGCAATGCGAGGTCATCGAAGCGTCGTCTCTCGCCTTCAAGCTGGACGAGACGTTCGAGTTGTTCCGGCAAAGGCTGGACGGGAATTTCGACGCCGACAGCGTGGCCCAACTTCACCATGTGGCCTTGGGCTGGCCTTTGGGGATTCAATTGGCGTTGTCGGCGCAGATGCGCAACAAGACCCCCTTGCCATTGTCCCACCTGCTGCCCGAACCCGGCGGCAAATCGCATGAACACCTTGTCTCGCTGCTGTTTGCCAACTTGCAGGAAGAGGATGTCGAGTTGCTGGTCAGCATTTCCATCCTCGACGACTTCACAGCCGAGCTTTGCGCCGAGATTACCGGCGATCCGGGAATCGCAGCCAGGCTGGATCACATCAGCCGCACCACCCCGGTAATTCAACTGACCGAACAAAGCGACTGGATGAGGCTCCACACGCTGGCCCGCGCTGAGCTGCAGCGGCGGTACGACACGCGGCCTGAGGCGCAGCGCAAGCAGGCCCATGAAAAGGCGGCGATCTGGCTGGAAAACCACGGGATGACCTACAAGGCGGTCCGCCACGCAATTGCCGCCGGAGATGCGGACTGGGCGCTCGATCTGGCAGAACGCAGCCTCTACCAGAAAATGATGACCCAGGGGGGCGGCGGCAGCCAGCTGTTCGGCTGGGCTGGTGTGATTCCCGATGCGGAACTGGACAAGCGGCCTGGTCTTCTGCTGGTGGAGGCCTGGTCGCTTGCGCTCAGCGACCGGCACACCGAAGCCGGCAAGGTGGTCGCGCGCATCCTCTCCCGGGGGGAGGTGGACGACGCCCTGCGCTGCGAATGCGATCTGATCCTTGGGGGGGCGGCGGTCTTCGCCGACGATCCGGACCGTTTCGCGCAATTGCACGATCCCTGGGCGATGGACCCGCCTCTGGCTAACCCGCTGCTGCTGCAAATCCACGCCAACCGGTTCGCTTACAAGGCGCTTCTGGACGGTGAGCCGGCGCTGGCCCGGATGCGCCAGCAACGCGCACCGGTGTCGGCGGCCGGCCAACAGTACAGCTACCTGTCGCGATGGAGCGATTTCATCATCGGCCTGAGCTACCTTTGGGAGGGGCAGGCCAAGCTGACCGAAAAGATCATCCGCCCCGCCTTGCTGCAATCCGAGGCCGATCTGGGGCGGCGGGATTCGTTTTCGGTAATGCTCGCCGCTGTATTGGCGACCGCGGTGTGGGAAAGCGACAAGCCGGACGAGGCGCAGTTGCTCATGGCCGACAGGTTGGACGTTCTGGAACGCAAGGGCCTGCCCGAGGTGCTGATGCTTGGCTATCTCACACTCAGCCGGGTCGCCAGAGCAAAGAATGACGAGCCCCGGGCCCTGGAATTGATGGGGGCGCTGGATGCGATCGGGACGTTGCGGGGCCTGCCGCGCCTGAACATCGTCAGCCTGTGCGAGCAGATACGGATACACGCGCAGGGTTACCGTGCCCAGACCTGCCAGGATCTGCTGATCCGGCTGGAAAGCAGGCTGGAAGGAGACGAAATTCCGAAGGGGCCTTTGTGGCGCCGCTCGATCGCGGTTCAGGTGGAACTGGCGCGCGGCCTCGCCGCGATTGCCGCGCAGGACTGGCCGGCGGCCCGCGCCCCGTTCGAGCGGGCAAATGTCCAGGCCCGCGCGATGAAGCAGGGGCGCCTGGTCGTCGAAACGACCGGTTTGCTGGCCCTGGTGGTCCGGGAATGCGGCGAGAATGCGCAGGCGCTTGTCCATGAGGCGATCGAACTGGCCAAGGTCTATGGCCTCAGCCGCGTCTTCGCGAATGCGCATCCCGAACTGGGCAACTGGGTGAAAAGCCTCAAGCACGACGGTGAGTCCCCCCCGACGGCCAGCTCCGGACCGGCACCGGACACCGCCGGTTCCCCCTCGGCCGGCTCCGGTTCCGCCAACCGGTCGACGGCGCTCACCCCCCGCGAATGGGATGTGCTGGAACATCTGTCGCGCGGGCTGTCGAACAAGGAAATCGCGCGATCCCTGGACGTCCACGACGAGACGGTCAAATGGCACGTGAAAAACCTTTTCGCGAAACTTGAAGCGGGGTCGCGCAAACAGGTCGTGTCGCGGGCACGCCTGATGGGGCTCCTCGACTGACCCACCCCCCACGCCCCCACCTCCCCCCCCATCAAGTGGGGGGACGACGCCAAAAAAGTGACGTAGCTTGAGTCCATCCTTTCGTTCCTGACGCTCGAGAGGATGCGCCGAGGAGGGAAGGCGCAGAGGAGGGAAACATGGAGGAGTATTATGGTCACCACCAGCGGAGCCGTGAACACGCTCGGCAGCCCGCCGAAGGTTTCGCCGACGGCGCTGGCCTCGGCGATCAAGGTCGAGCAGCTGACCTGCACGATCGGCGCAGAGATCACAAATGTGAACGTCGCTGTGGCGGCGCAGGATGCCGACATGATGCGGGAAATCTATGCCCTGCTGTTGAAGCATCGCGTGCTCTTCTTCCGTGATCAGGACATCGACCGCGCCGATCACGTGAAATTCGCCAGCCACTTTGGCGATCTCGAGGATCACCCGGTCGCGGGCAGCGATCCCGATCACCCCGGCCTGGTACGGATCTACAAATCGCCCGACCAGCCGAACGACCGCTACGAGAATTCGTGGCACACCGACGCCACCTGGCGCGAGAAGCCGCCGATGGGCTGCGTGCTGCGCTGCGTGGAATGCCCCCCGGTGGGTGGCGACACGATGTGGGTCAACATGGTCGAGGCCTATGCCCGGCTGCCCGAGGACATCAAGGCAAGGATCGACGGCCTCAAGGCGCGCCACAGCATCGAGGCGAGCTTCGGCGCGGCGATGCCGGAAGAGAAACGGCTGGCGCTTCATGCCCAGTTCCCGGATGCCGAGCATCCGGTCGTGCGCACCCATCCCGACACCGGCGAGAAGACGTTGTTCGTCAATGCCTTCACCACGCATTTCACCAATTACCACAGCGCGGAAAACGTCCGCTTCGGCCAGGATTACTCGCCGGGGGCGAGTCAATTGCTGAACTACCTGATCAGCCAGGCCTACATCCCTGAATATCAGGTGCGCTGGCGCTGGAAGCCGAACAGCATCGCCTTCTGGGACAACCGGTCGACCCAGCATTACGCGGTCATGGATTACCCGCCCTGCCACAGGAAGATGGAGCGCGCGGGCATCATGGGCGACGCGCCCTACTGAAGACCTGCCGCTTCGCGGCCCTCACAATTCGAAAACTCAAACAGGAAGGATTCGACATGAATTTCCTTGATGGTTCCCTGCATCCTGAAAACCAGGAAAAACTGGTCATCACCGCGGCCCCCTATGGCCCCGAATGGATGCCCGAGGATCTGCCCGCCGGCGAAATTCCGGTGACGATGGACGAGCAGGTCCAGATGGCGGTGGATTGCTACAACGCCGGTGCGACGGTGCTGCACGTCCATGCCCGCGAAGACGACGGCCACGGCTCGAAGCGGCTGTCGCGGTTCAATGAACTGCTGGATCGTCTGCGCGCTGCGGTGCCGGACATGATCCTGCAGGTCGGCGGCTCGATCTCCTTCGCGCCGGAAAACGACGGCGAGGCGGCCAAATGGCTGTCGGACGACACCCGCCACATGCTGGCCGAACTGACCCCGACCCCGGACCAGGTGACGATCGCCATCAACACCAACCAGATGAACATCGTCGAGCAGATGACCGCGGCCGACATCGCCGGCACGTCGGTCGAAGATCCGGCACTCTATCACGCTTACCGCGAGATGACGATCCCGGCCGGGCCCGAATGGGTCGAAGAGCATATCCGCCGCCTGTCGGCAAAAGGCATCCAGACCCATTTCCAGCTGGCCAGCATCAACCAGCTCGAAACCGTCGAACGGATGATGCGCCGCGGCGTCTCGAACGTTCCGCTGATCCTGACCTGGGTGGCCATCGGCGGCGGTTTCGATGCGCCCAATATCTACAACCTGGCGAACTTTGTCCGCGCGGTGCCCGACGGGGCTGTCCTGACGCTGGAAACCTCGATGCTGAACGTGCTGCCGCTTAACACGATGGCCATCGCGATGGGCCTGCACGTGCGCTGCGGCACCGAGGACAACATCTGGACCCAGGACCGTGGTACTAAGATGGGCTCTGTCGCGCAGATCGAACAATTGGTCCGCATCTCGGAAGAGCTGAGCCGGCCGGTCGCCAACGGCCAGGAGGCACGCCGCATCTACCGGATCGGCGAGTTCTATTCCTCGGCAGACGAAACCCTGGCCCGCAACGGGTTTGCCCCGAACCGCAATCCCGGCCAACGCGGTTTCATGCAGCACGCAGCCGAGTGAGACCAGGCATGACCGAGGCAACAATTCTTATCGTTCCCGGTCTGCGCGACCATGTCGACGAGCATTGGCAAACTTTGCTCGCCGACAGGTTGCCCAAGGTCAGAACGGTCCGGCCGATGGGACGGACGGACCTCGATTGCGGCGCGCGATGCGCCGCGATCGAAACCGAGGCCCAGGCCATCGACGGCGAGATCATTCTGGTCGCCCATAGTGGCGGCGTGATCTCGGTGGCCCATTGGGCCAAGAAGACCCGCCGCCCGGTGCGCGGTGCCCTGCTGGCGACGCCGCCGGATTTCGAAACGCCGATGCCCGACGGGTTTCCGACGATGGCCGAGCTGGAACTTGCCGGGTGGCTGCCGGTGCCCTGGGATCCGCTGCCGTTCCCCAGCATCGTAGCCGCCAGTCGGAACGACCCGCTCGCCGGCTACGACCGGGTCGCCGAAATGGCGGCGGAATGGGGCAGCAAGCTTGTCGACCTCGGTGAGGTCGGCCACCTCAATCCCGCGTCGGGATACGGGGAATGGCCCCAGGCCGAGCACTTTATCGGCGAGCTTCAGGGCTTGGCCCAAGCATCGCGAAACATCGCCTAACTGACAGGAACCCGACATGACCCGCGCAATTCGATTTTATGAAACCGGAGGACCCGAGGTCCTGAAGCTCGAAACCGTCGAGCTGGGCGAACCCGGCCCGGGCGAGGCGCGGGTCCGGCACAGCCATATCGCGGTGAACTTCATCGACATCTATTTCCGCACCGGCTTCTACCCGGCGCAGCTGCCCAGCGGCCTGGGATCGGATGCGGTCGGCGTGGTCGAGGCGGTCGGCGCCGGTGTCGAGGGCATCCGGCCCGGCAACCGGGTCGGCTATCTGCTGGGGCCGCAGGGCGCCTATTCCGAGGCCCGCGTGATGCCCGCCGACGTTCTGATCCCGATCCCCGACGGGGTATCCGACAGCACCGCCGCCACGGTGATCATGAAGGGCATGACCGCGCAATACCTGTTCCGGCAGGTCTATCCGCTGAAGGCCGGCGACACCTTCCTGTATCACGCCGCCGCCGGCGGGGTGGGGCTGATCGCCTGCCAATGGGCGCGGGCGCTGGGCGCCCACATGATCGGCACCGTCTCGACCGACGAGAAGGCCGAGATCGCCAGGGCGAACGGCTGTGAACACGTCATCGTCACCTCGCGCGAGAACATCGCCGAATGCGTGCGCGAGATCACCGACGGCAAGGGGGTTCCGGTGGTCTACGACTCGGTCGGCAAGGACACGCTGATGGCCTCGCTCGACAGCCTGCAGGTGCGCGGCGTGCTGGTCAGCAACGGCAGCTCGTCCGGCCCGGTGAACATCGACAGCATGCTGCTGGCGGTGAAAGGGTCGCTCTGGGTCACCCGCCCGGCGATGGTTCACTATGCGACGCCGCGTGCCAAGATGCTGCAGATGGCCGACGAGGTCTTCGACATGGTGCTGTCCGGCAAGATCGTCAGCGAACCCAGCCAGGTCTTCGCGCTGGACCAGGCCGCCGAGGCCCATGCCGCGCTTGAAAGCCGCAAGACCGTCGGCGCCACCGTCCTGATCCCCTGATGACTGCTTCTCCGTTGATCGCGCCGACCGGATGCGCGCGGGACACGGAGGTCAGATAGAAATGAGGCCCCAATGCTTGGCAAGATGATGAACCGCCCCCTGCTGATCTCTTCGCTGCTGACCCACGCAGAGAAGCATCATGGCGAACAACAGGTGGTGTCGCGCCGCGTCGAGGGCGACATCCACCGCTATACCTACCGCGACATGGCGGCCCGCACCCGGCGTCTGGCCAATGCCCTGGCCGCGCAGGGGATGGAGCCGGGCGACCGGATCGCCACGCTGGCCTGGAACGGCTACCGGCATCTGGAGCTTTACTATGCGGTGTCCGGGTCCGGCGCGGTGGTGCACACGATCAACCCGCGGCTTCACCCCGACCAGATCACCTGGATCGCCAATCATGCCGAAGACAAGATCCTGTTTTTCGACCTGACCTTCCTTCCCATCGTCGAACAGATCGCGCAGCACACTGACAGCGTTCGCGCCTTTGTTGCGATGACGGACCGGGACAACATGCCGTTGGCGGCAAGCGTGCCCAATCTGCTGTGCTACGAGGATCTGGTGGACGCGGGCAGCGCGCATTTCGACTGGCCGGACATCGATGAAAACACCGCCTCGTCCCTGTGTTACACGTCGGGGACAACGGGCAATCCCAAGGGGGTTTTGTACAGTCACAGGTCGACCGTGCTGCACGGCTATGCAGCCGCGCTGCCAGACGCAATGAACTGCTCGGCCAACGACAGCATTCTGCCGGTCGTGCCGATGTTCCATGTGAACGCCTGGGGTCTTCCCTACATCGGCTGCATGGTGGGGGCCAAGCTGATCTTTCCCGGTCCGCAGCTGGACGGCAAGTCGCTGCACGAACTGATCGAGGGCGAAGGGGTGACCTTCTCGGCGGGTGTGCCGACGATCTGGCAGGGGCTTCTGGCCTATCTGGAAAGCACGGGCGGTACGTTCGGCTCGATGCGACGCACGATCATCGGCGGCTCCGCCTGCCCCCCCGCGATCATAAAGGCCTACCAGGACCATTATGATGTCGAGGTGCTGCACGCCTGGGGCATGACCGAGATGAGCCCGCTGGGCACGGTGGCCAGCCTGAAGCCCGCGCATCGGAACATGACCGCCGACGACCGCCTTGCGCTCCAGTCCAAGCAGGGGCGCGTGGTGTTCGGCGTCGACATGAAGATCGTGGACGAAGACGGGCAGGCGCTGCCGCAGGATGGCACCACATCGGGCGATCTCCTGGTGCGCGGGCCGTGGATCGCCGCCGGATACTATCAGGCCGACGGCGGCGACGTTCTGGTCGATGGCTGGTTCCCGACCGGAGACATCGCCACGATCGACGAGGATGGTTTCATGCAGATCACCGATCGCAGCAAGGATGTCATTAAGTCGGGCGGGGAATGGATCGGCTCGATCGACCTGGAAAACATCGCCATGAGCCATCCGGGGATCGCACTGGCGGCCTGCATTGCCGCGAAACACGAAAAATGGGACGAAAGACCGCTTCTGATCGCTGCGCGCAAGCCTGGGGCGACGGTTTCCGGCGACGAGCTGCTGACGCTTTTCAAGGGCAAGGTGGCCAACTGGTGGATTCCCGACGACGTCGTTTTCGTCGATGACCTCCCGCTGGGGGCGACCGGCAAGGTGCTGAAAAACCGTTTGCGAGATCAATACGAAGATCACTTGCTGCGCCGCGGGCGAATGCCCGAACGCGCCGGCCAGGTGGGGACGAACTAAGGCAGGACCGAAAGGTCCGTGAATACTCAAGGGAGGAAAAAATGAAGAAATTTGCGTTTGCCGCCGTGGCGGCACTGACACTCGGATCGGTTTCAATGGCGCATGCCACCGAACTGAGGTTGGGGATGTCCGCCCCGGAACCGACCCCCTGGGGCGCCGCGGCGAAACAGATGGCCGCGACCGTCGCCGATCTGTCCGGCGGCGAGTTGACGATCAACGTGTACTTCGGCAACGAGTTGGGGGACGGGCAGACCATGGCCCGGCAGATCGCGCGCGGCCGTCTGGACATGGGCCTGCTGTCGAACGTCGAGGCCTCTCTGGTGCTGCCGGAGTACGGTCTGCTGAACTCGCCCTACCTGTTCGAGAGCCTGGCTCAGGCCGATTGTGTCATGGACGACCACATCGGAAACACCTTCAATGCCCCGTTCGAGCAGGCCGGCGCCGTTTTCCTGGCTCCGATTGAGGTGGGCGGGATGCAGATCCTGACCAAATCCCCGATCAGCGTTCCGGCGGACATCGCAAACCACAAGATCCGCACCTCGCCGTCGCCGACGGATACCTATTTCGTTGAGGCCAGCGGCGCGGCGGCCGTACCGTTGAGCGTGCCGGACACTATGCCGGCGCTGAAGACCGGCGCCGTGGCCGGCATCACCACGCCGATCATCATGGCGGTCGCCGGAGGCTATTCCTCCGAAGCGACGGAAATCACCCTGACCGACCACAGCCATCAGATCGGTGCCATGCTGATGTCTAAGAAGACCTGGGACCGGCTGAACGACAATCAGCGCGCGGCCCTTGTCGAAGGGGCAAAGGCCATGGTTGGGTTGCGCCAATCCGTGCGTGCGGCCGAAGCCGCCCTGTTGAAAAAGGCGACGGCGGCCGGGGCCCATGTCCATGAACTGAGCGCCGAGGAAAAGGCCGAATGGCAGCGCCTGTCCCCCGCGGCCCAGGAAAAGATCCTGGCCAGCATCGGCGGCAGTGCCGGCGACATCTGGAACAAGCTGGAAGCGGCCAGCGCGGAATGCGCGAAATGAAACGCTCGCCCCTCGGTGCCGTCCTGTCGGGACTGGAGAAGCTGGAGGGTTACGTTGCCATGCTGGCCTATATCGGCGTGGCGGCCCTCCTGATCGCTGACGTCCTGATGCGGGAGGTGTTCAGCTTTCCGATCCTCGGGGCACAGTCCCTGGCGGTGCTGGCGGCGATCGTCGCCGGGTTCCTCGGGCTCTCCCTGGCCACGGCCAGGGGGATGCACCTGCGGCCGGCGCTGTTCGACAACCTCCTGCCGTCCCACCTCGACCGGTATATCGAGAGGGGCTCGGACCTCATCGCTGCCGCCTTCTACGTCTTGATCGCCGTTTTCGCATGGCGCTTCGTCGGCGAAAGCCAGGCCGCGGGGGACAGGGCGGCGGTGCTGTATTTCCCGTTGTGGCCGATCCAGTTGGTCATGCCCTATGCCTTCCTGTCTTGCGCGATCCGTCATGCGGGCTACGCCCTGGATCCCGGGGTCAAGGCCGATCGCAGCCTTCAAGGCTGACTGGCGCTTCACTGCAAAGGATCGATAGAAATATGGCGACTGTCTTCTTGGTCATTCTCGTTCTGGGGCTGCTGGTCTTCCGCCAGAACATCGTCGTGCTGCTGCTGGCGGTGACGGCCTATATCCATATGGTGTGGGGCGACGGGCAAATCGAATACCTCGTCGAGGACATGTGGATCAGCCTGAGCAGCGAGGCGCTGCTGTCGATCCCGATGTTCCTGATCGCCGGGAATATCATGACCCAGGGCGCCATCGCCCAGCGGCTGATCCGTATCATGGTGCTGATCTCCGGTCCGCTGCCCGGCGGGATGGGCGTTGCAACCATCCTGTCCTGTGCGATTTTCGCCGCGATCAGCGGGTCGTCGCCGGTGACGCTGCTGGCGGTGGGGACCATTCTCTACCCCGCTCTTCTGGAACAGGGGTATCACAAGCGGTTTGCGCTGGGGGCGATCACGGCGGGCGGCACGCTGGGTATCGTTATTCCACCCTCAATTCCGCTGATCATCTATGGCCTTGCGACCGAGCAATCCATTTCGGACCTGTTCGTTGCCGGTGTCGTTCCGGGACTGGTGCTGACCGCGGCCCTGGCGGCGTATTCGCTGTGGACCAACCGGCATCTGCCATCCAAACGCTTTGACCTGCGCGCGTTCGCCGCTGCGTTGCGAGAGGGAATCTGGTCGCTTCTGCTGCCGTTTATCTTGTTGGGGGGTATCTATTCCGGCTACTTTTCCGCGACCGAGGCCGCGGCTGTCGCCTTGCTCTATGCGCTGTTCGTCGAAGTCGTGATTCACCGCGAACTCGGGCTGGCGGATTTTCGGGATACGACCATCTCCACAGCGCGCATGTTGGGTATGTTGTTTCCAATCATCGCTGTGGCGCTGAGCCTGAAATCGCTTCTGACCATCATGAGGGTGCCCCACGAGTTGACCGAGTGGGTCACGGAGTTCACCACGAACAAGGTGATGTTCCTGGTGTTGGTCAACCTCCTGCTTCTGTTGGTGGGTTGCTTCTTCGACGTGATCTCGGCCATCCTGATCCTGGCGCCGTTGCTGCTGATGCCGGCCACGGCCCTTGGCATCAATCCGGTCCATTTCGGGATTCTGATGGTCATCAACCTGGAAATCGGTTTCTTGACACCACCGATCGGGATGAACCTTTTCGTCGCGATGACCGCGTTCAGAGAAAATTTTCGAACCGTCTGCGTGTCGGTTTTGCCGTTCGTCGTGCTCATCATCAGCGTGCTGATGCTCGTCACGTTTTTTCCTCAGTTGTCGCTGTATTTGCTGCGCTGACCCTATTTGGAGGAACGGTTTCAAAAAAAACGGGGACGGCTTGGGCCGTTTTGACATAAGGGATTCCCATCGTGCCAGGGGCATGATTCAAGCTGGCCTCTGCGTTGGAGACCAAGGACACCGTCGGGCTGACCGAAACTCCCTTGATCGCCGCAAGCCGTGGCGGAATGATCCGGGTGACACTCGTTATCGCCACCGTTTTCCTCCATGCGATGCGCCTGGCGGCATCCATTTCCGCGAGATCCTGACCGACGCCGCACTCGGCCCGCTCTGCGACACGCTCCTCACGCAGAGGGGCGAGACACGCGTGATCGCCTTTGGCGCCGACGATCCCGGCGAATGGCTGTTCCATTCCCACATGCTTGTCCATGCCGCGGCAGGCATGACCACCTGGGTGGAGGTCGGCTAAGCGCGGGCCTCAGGCGGGCCGCCTCAGTGGTGGTCCGCCCTTCCTCCAGCCGCGTCAATCGCCGCCGAGGGCCCGTTTGCGCCGCTCGAACTCCTCCTCGTCGATCTCGCCCTTGGCGAACCGCTCCCGCAGAATGCGCAGGGAACTGTCGCGACCGGGGGCGGCGTGATCATTGGCGGCGAGCCACCGGACGACGAAGACGATCACCGCGATGGCAAGCCCCCAGAACACCAGCATCGTCAGCGCCCCGCTGAGCCCGTATGCCTGTCACGAGAACCCGAACCATCGCATTCGCCGCAGCCCTCGGGCTGGCCAAAACGGCGCGGCCCTGGCCCATGGCCTGGGCAATCCCGGCCCGCGCATGGGAAGCTGCAACCTGACCGGCGCGCCAATGCAATGACAAGGCATGATGCCCGGCGGGATGATGGGCGGCCGCATGATGCCGATGGGGATGGGCAGGTGACCGCCGAAAGGATGACCGCGCCGGCGGACAGGATCGAACGCATGCAACAGGTGCGGGGCCAGATGATGGACCGCCGCGAGAACATGATGATGCCGGACGCCGGAATGCGCCAGGGGGGATGGGCAATGGGATGGGCAGCGGCAATATGCCAATTCAGGGCAATCGCGGTATGATGAGTGACGATTAACCGGCGAGGGCGCCACGGCCGCGCCTTCGCCGCCCCCCAATCCCCCGACCCAGGAGGTCCAAATGAGCTACACTTACGATCGCATGTTTGCCGGCACCGGCATCGACGACGCCGAAAAGCGAGTGCGCGAAGCCTTGAGCAATGCAGGCTTCGGCGTTCTGACCGAAATCGACGTGCAGGCCACCATGAAGAAGAAGATCGACGTGGACATGGCCGCCTATCGCATCCTCGGTGCCTGCAATCCCAAGATGGCGCATCAGGCCATCGGAATGGAGCCACGGGTCGGCGCCATGCTGCCCTGCAACGTGATCCTGCGCGAGGTCGAAGGCGGCACCGAGGTGAGCGCCATCGATCCGGTTGCCTCGATGGCGGCGATCGAGAATGACGATCTGCTGTCGGTGGCCGGACAGGTGCGCGACATGCTGAAAGGCGCGGTGGACGCGGCCTGACTTGCGGTGTGAGGCTGACGGCTTGCCTGCGGCGGGGACCCCTGCTGCAGGTTTTTCGCACGCCGCCGCAGGCAAACGGGCACAGCCCACCTTCAGGACATTCACCGAATGCGACGGGACTATGAGGAAAACAGCATAACCCTGCCCGGCGCCGTGGCCGCGGGCACTGGCGTGATGATCGGCACCGGGATCGTTGCCCTGATCGGGCAGATTGCGGAGCTGGCCGGGCGGCTCTTCCCGCTTTTGTTTGCCGTCGGCGCGCTTGTCACCGCCTTCAGCGCCTGTCCGTACATCAAGATGTCCAACGCCTACCCCTCGGCCGGCGGCACCGGCATGATCCTGACCAAGGCTTAGGGGCCGACAACCGCCGCAGCGGGGCCGCGTTGCTCATGGCGCTGTCGATGGTGATCAGCGAAAGCCTTGTCGCCCGCACCTTCGGCACCTATCTGCTGCGCGCATTCGACATCGATACGCGCAGCCCTCTCGTCCCGTTGCTGGGTGTGGACCTGATCGTCTTTGCCATCGCCATTTTGCATCGCGGACTGCCTTCTGGTCGCCTTTGCAGCCGGCGCCAACCTGTCGCTCGAGCGCACCGTGGAGGCCAAGGATTTCTCGCTGGCCGAAGCGGCAGAGCCTTCGCTTGGACGCGTCGGCATTATCCTGACCGAAGGGCTGGCACTGATGGCGCCCGCCTCCGGGCTGATCGCCCGCGCTCAGGACGGGCTGCGGCAGGCTCCTGCGCCGGAGGCACTGGACAAATGCGGTAACCTGCACGAAATGCGCATTGGGAAGGTGCCCCGTCGCACCGCCGGGGGGAGGGCTTCGCAATCAAGGCGCATGTATTGACCATCGACGTCCACCGGCCTCTGGCCGGTGTCCTCGGCCACGCGGTTTGAGTTCCCGCACCGATGTTTGCATATCTCAGCCTCTTCGCAGCGGCCTTCGTTGCCGCCACCATCCTGCCAATGCAGTCCGAGGCCCTGCTGGCCTATCGTCTGACCGACCCGGCGTTGTCGATGTGGATGCTGCTGGCGGTCGCGACCTTCGGCAACGTCCTGGGATCCGTGGTGAACTGGGCCTGCGGCCGGTTCCTTCGCCGCTATCAGGACCGGCGCTGGTTCCCGGTGTCACCGAACAGCCTGTCGCGTGCCGAGGGTCATTATCACCGCTACGGGCGGTGGAGCCTGCTGGCCAGCTGGGTGCCGATCATCGGCGATCCGCTGACGGTGGTCGCCGGCGTGATGCGTGAGCCGTTTGCAAGCTTCCTGATCCTCGTCACCATCGCCAAGGCCGTGCGGTATCTGGTGGTTGCAGCGGCAGCGCTGGCCTGGCTGTAACGCAGAGGGCGCGTTCATCTCGCAGGGAAAGCCCGGCAGAGGTGACCCTGCCGGATTGAATTGCCTTGCTGTGGTGTCTTCGAAATCACCGCTTGCCGCGCCGGGGCGGCTCGAGACCGCCTTCGCGGCGGGCGGCCGGCTTGCGCGGTTTTCCGGGGGCCTTGCCGCGCCCTTTGGGCGAGAACCGCTTGGAAGGGTCGCGGGCGTCGGCGGAGACCGGCGGCTTGCCCTTCGGTTTGCCCTTGGGCTTCTGTCCGGGCTTTGCGGCGGGCTTGGCCGGCGCTTTGCGTTTTTCGGGCTTGGCCTGTCCATCTGCCTTGGCGCGGGGGCGTTCGGCCGGGGAGGGGGCTCTATGCCGCGGTTTTGTCTCGCCCTCGGGTTTGGATTTGGGCGCTGGGGCGGGCTTGTGTTTTGCGGTGTGCGTGCTGTCCGGTTTTCCGGCGGCCGCGGCCGCCTTGTGCGTGGCGCCTGCCTTGCGTGGTTTGCCGGTCATCCCGCCGGTCCGGGGCGTGCGCGGCTTGTCAGCGCTCGGTCTCGGGGCGCGGCGTTGCGGCGACAGGTCGGGCACACCCTCCAGCAGGCGCGCGGAGAGCCCCTCTTCCAACAAGCCATCCGGTCCCAGAGCCGAGAGAAATCCCTCGACGCTCGCTTCGGACAGCTCGACGAAGGTTTCGCTCTCCTGCACCCGGATCGCGCCGATCGCGGATTTGTCGAGGTTACCGGCCCGGCACAGAAGCGGCAGCAGCCAGCGCGGTTCGGCCCGGTTGCCGCGCCCGACCGACAGGGTGATCCAGCGGCTGGGACCGAAATCCCGCTCCATGCGGGCCGGTTTCGTTTCCGGCGGCAGCAGCTCTTCCGGCGCGGCGTGGTGCGAGCGGTAGAGGCGCAGATAGGCGGCCGCGATCCCCTCAGGGCTGTGACGGGCAAGCAGTTTCGCGGCGAAATCCGCCTCTTCCTCGGTCACGGCTTCGCTCCACGCAGGGTCGGACAAGAGCCGCTCCTCGTCCTGCCGCAGGATCTCCTCGGCCGAAGGGGCGGTTGTCCATTCGGCGGAAATCTTGGCCCATTTCAGCAAACGCTCGGCCTTCTTGACGGCCTTGGGCGGCACGATCAGCGCCGAGATGCCCTTGCGGCCCGCCCGCCCGGTCCGCCCCGAGCGGTGCAGGAGGCTTTCGGTATTGCTGGGCAGATCGGCGTGAATCACCAGATTGAGGTTCGGCAGGTCGATGCCGCGCGCGGCAACATCGGTCGCCACGCAGACCCGCGCACGCCCATCGCGCATCGCCTGCAGGGCGTGGGTCCGTTCACTCTGGCTCAACTCGCCCGACAGGCTCACGGTGGCAAAGCCGCGGTTGGCCAGGCGTGCGGTCAGGTGGTTCACCGCCGCCCGGGTATTGGCAAAGACAATGGCGCCCTTGTCGTGGTGGTAGCGCAGCAGGTTGAAGATCGCGTGTTCGCTGTCCGATGCGGCCACGCGGAGCGCCTGATAGGCGATGTCGGCGTGCTGGGTCGTGCCGGTCACCGTGTTGATCCGCCGGGCATCGCGCTGAAACTGCTGCGCCAGCGTGGCGATCATTGGCGGGACAGTGGCCGAGAACAGCAGGGTCCGACGATCCTCTGGCGCCGCGCCGAGGATGAATTCGAGGTCCTCGCGGAACCCCAGGTCGAGCATTTCGTCGGCTTCGTCGAGGACCACGGCGCGCAGCCCCCCAAGGTCGAGCGAGCCGCGCTCGATATGGTCGCGCAACCGCCCCGGGGTGCCGACCACGATATGCGCCCCACGATCCAGCGCACGGCGTTCATCCCGCATGTCCATGCCGCCGACACAGGAAGAAACCACGGCGCCCGTCCGCGCATAGAGCCAGGCCAGTTCGCGTTTGACCTGAAAGGCCAACTCGCGGGTTGGCGCCACGACCAGCGCCAGAGGCTCTGCCGCCGGGCCGAAACGGGTCTCTTCGCGCAGCAGGGTCGGCGCAATCGCGAGGCCGAATCCCACGGTCTTGCCGGAGCCGGTCTGCGCCGAGACCAACAGGTCCGACGTGGCGACGTCCGGCGTGATCACGGCCTCCTGCACAGGGGTCAGATTGTCGAAACCACGCTCGGCGAGCGCCTCGGACAGGGGAGTAATCATAGCGGGAAAGTTCCATGGAAGAGCGGCGCACGGGGCCGTGAAAGGCGCCAAAGTGGCGCGGGACCCCGCTCTATAGAGGGAGAGCCGGTCAAAGTATACGGGGTATCGCAGAAAACGAGCTGTTTTCTTGCCAGAGGCGGGCAGGGCGATTCTGTTGGCGCGTCTTGTTGAGGCAGGCTTCCTGGTTGTTCGATTGGCAGCGTTTCGGAGGCCGTGCCGGCGGATAAATGCCAATGTACGTCGAAACCTCACGAACCCCATCGGAGGCCCTGACCAGCCGCCGGATCACCGGTGTCGGGATGGCGATATTTTGACGCCAAACCTCATTCCTCCACAAGTTATTGGTGTTATCCCCAAAATAATGGTTGCCAGATGCCCCTTCTGCCCCCACCATATTTAGTACAAGCATGGGGGGTCGCCCCGGTTTGTAGAGCAGGCACCTAGCGCTTGGGGCGCTAAAGGCCCCACGCCGCTACAGAGCAACGAGGTGGTATCATGGCCCTGTCCGAGTACATCCTGGAAGACGACATTCACCCGATCGACATCGTTGAGCACCTGGCCGAATCCCACGACTGGGATTTCGACCGGATCGGCGATGATCAGATCGCGATGGCGGTCGAGGGACAATGGCGCACCTATTCGATCACGCTTGCCTGGTCCGGCTATGACGAAACCCTGAGGTTGGTCTGCACCTTCGAGATGCAGCCGCCGGAGGAACAACTCGGCAGGCTTTACGAGCTGCTGAACGCGATGAACGATCAATGCTGGGCCGGCGCTTTCACCTATTGGGCCGAGCAGAAGCTGATGGTCTATCGCTACGGGCTGGTGCTGGCGGGCGGCCAGGTGGCCAGCCCTGATCAGATCGACACCATGATCAACGCGGCGGTGCTCAGCGCCGAGCGGTATTACCCGGCGATCCAGCTCATGGTCTGGGGCGGGCGCTCTCCGCGTCAGGCAATGCAGGCCGCCATTGCAGAGGCCTACGGCCGCGCGTAAACCTTGGCCCCAAACCGATACCAACGGGAAGGGGCGATCAATGGATTTCTCGCGCATCGCGGATCAGGGGCTTGTGCTTCTGGGCTGCGGCAAGATGGGTTCGGCCATGCTGGCCGGTTGGCTGCAGCGCGGATTGCCCGCCGCAGAGGTCTGGGTGGTCGATCCGCATCCCTCTGACTGGGTGCTGGCGCAGGGCGTGCATGTGAACGCGCCGCTGCCCGAAAGCCCGGCCATCGTCCTGATTGCGGTCAAGCCCCAAATGATGCGCGAGGCGCTGCCGGGCCTTAACAGACTGGGCGGCGGAGAGACGCTTTTCATCTCGGTCGCGGCTGGCACCCCGATTGCGGCCTATGAAGAGATGCTGGGCGCGAAGACCCCGATCATCCGCGCCATGCCCAACACGCCCGCCGCGGTGGGCCGCGGCATCACTGCGCTGATCGGCAACGCGCAGGCTGACGCCGACGATCTCGACACCGCCGAGGGGCTGCTTTCGGCCGTGGGTCAGACCGTGCGGCTGGAGGCCGAGGATCAGATGGATGCCGTCACCGGCGTCAGCGGCTCGGGTCCCGCCTATGTCTTCCACCTGATCGAATCGCTGGCCGCGGCAGGAGAGGCGCAGGGCCTGTCCGCCGATCTGGCGATGCAGCTTGCCAAGGCCACCGTGGCCGGCGCCGGCGCATTGGCCGAGGCCGCCGATGAAAGCCCCGAACAGTTGCGCATCAATGTCACCAGCCCCAATGGCACCACCCAGGCCGGGCTTGAGGTGCTGATGGATGAGCAGGCCGGGCTGCCGCCGCTGATCAAGCGCACCGTGGCCGCTGCCGCCGACCGCTCAAGGGAGCTGTCCCGTGGCTGAGATCAGTTTTGACGACTTCCTCAAGGTCGACATCCGCGTCGGCAAGGTAACTCGCGCCGAACCTTACCCGGAGGCGCGCAAGCCGGCGATCAAGCTCTGGGTCGATTTCGGGCCGGAGATCGGCGAAAGGAAATCCTCGGCCCAGATCACCGCCCATTACGGGCCGGAAACCCTGGTCGGGAAGCAGGTGATGGCGGTGGTGAATTTCCCGCCCCGCCAGATCGGCCGCTTCATGTCCGAGGTGCTGGTCCTGGGCCTTCCCGACGAGAATGGCAACATTGTCCTGATCGGCCCGGACCAGCCGGTGCCCTTGGGCGGGCGTATGCACTGATGCGGGTTCTGTTGTCGCGGCCGATGCCGCCCGCCACCATCGCCGCTGCCGAGGCGCTGTTCGAGGTCGAGGTGCGCAAAAGCACCCAGCCGATGAGCGCATCCGAGGTCCGCGCAGGTCTTGCGGTTTATGACGCGATGATGCTCACCCTGGGCGACCGGGTGACGGCGGAGATCCTGCAGGATTTCGGCCGCCCGCGCTGCAAGATGCTGGCCAATTTCGGGGTGGGCTACAACCACATCGACGTCGAGGCCTGCCGCGCCCATGGCGTCACCGTGTCCAACACGCCCGGTGCGGTGACCGACGCTACCGCCGATATTGCCATGACACTGATCCTGATGGCCTGCCGCCGGGCCGGAGAGGGGGAGCGGCTGGTGCGTTCCGGCCAGTGGGAAGGCTGGCATCCGACCCAGATGCTGGGGTTGCATGTCACCGGCCGCCGGCTGGGGGTGATCGGCATGGGCCGCATCGGCCAGGCGGTGGCGCGGCGCTGCCATTTCGGCTTCGGCATGGAGGTGGGCTATTTCAACCGTTCTGAAAAGGCTCTCGATTTCCCGGCCACGCGAATGGAGGCACTGACCGATCTGTCGGCCTGGGCCGATATCCTCGTCCTTGCCACCCCGGCGACGCCCGAGACCTATCACCTGGTGGGGGCGGAGGTCTTCGCCGCGATGCAGCCGCATGGCGTTTTCGTCAATATCGCCCGCGGCGATATCGTCGACGAGGCGGCGCTGATCGCCGCGCTGCAATCGGGGCGGATCGGGGCGGCGGGCCTTGATGTCTATGAGCATGAGCCGGAGGTGCCGGAGGCGTTGTTGCTGCAGGAAAATGCGGTGCTGTTGCCGCATCTGGGTACTGCCGCGCTCAACGTGCGCGAGGATATGGGCGCGATGGCGGTCGAAAACCTGCGCGCCTATGCGGCAGGCGAGACGATCCCCAACCGGGTGAACTGAGCGGGCGTCCGGAGGTTCAGACCTCCGGCGCCCGGTCTCCCATCGTCTCGCGCCAGTGCCGGCGGCAAAGCGAGACATAGGTTTCATTGCCGCCGATCTGGATCTGGTCGCCCTCGCGCAGCGGCTGCCCGTCCGGCCCCTGGCGGATCACCATGGTTGCCTTGCGCCCGCAATGACAGATGGTGCGCACCTCGCGCATCTCGTCGGCCAGCGCCAGCAGGGTGGCCGAGCCCGGAAACAGCTCGCCGCGGAAATCCACGCGCAGCCCATAGGCCAGCACCGGCAGGTTCAGATCGTCCACCACCCGGGCCAGCTGCCAGACCTGCTCCGGCTCCAGGAATTGCGCCTCATCGACGAAGACGCAGGCTTGCGGCTGTTCCGCATGGCGCGCCGCGATCAGGGCAAACAGGTCGTCCCCGGCCGAGAATGTCTCGGCATCCGCGCCGATGCCGATCCGCGAGGCGATCCGGCCGGCCCCGGCCCGGTTGTCCAGATCGGCGGTCAGCAGCAGGGTATGCATGCCGTTTTCACGGTAGTTGTGCGACGCCTGCAGCAGGACCGTCGACTTTCCGGCATTCATTGTGGAGTAGTTGAAGAACAGCTTGGCCATGACGTTCGTCTATGCCCAGAACGCATCGCGGGCAAGGCGCCGCGACAAGGTCCGGAGCCGCCGTTGCCGGTGTCCGATCCGGGATGGAACAACCCTGGGGATGGACAGGACAGGCCGGCAACGGCGACTCCTAGGGCCAAGTTGGCCGTTGCGACGGGGGAAGGAAAAAACCGCCGCCCAGGAAAACGCAGGTGCAGAATACCACCCGCAACTTGTGAAACTCCCCCGAAATCTGAGGGATAGAAAATAAGTTACACTTCCATTAAGAGATAAAAATGGGAAAACATGTGGGCGCTTCCCCCTTTTGTGGGGGCGCTAAAAGAGCAGGCGGGCTGAAGGTGACGAGTACCTATCTGAAGAGGCATACCGAGGCGCTGGTCAAGGACGTGGGGATCGAAGCGGCTTGCGAGATTACCGGCAAGTCGAAGGCGACGCTGGGCCGCTATTATTCCGACCACCCCGAACACGCCGACCGGTTCATGCCCGTCGATGTGGTGGCCAAGCTGGAGGCCCAGGCGAGCTATCCTCATGTCACCAGCGCGCTGGCCGAAATGCAGAAAATCACGCTGTCGTTCGATGACCGGCGCCCGAACGCCACGCCGAGCGGCGGGGTGAACAGCGATGTGATCGCTCTGAGCCAGCGCTTCGCCATGTTGATGAGTGAATATCAGCAGGCCATCGAGGACAACATCATCACCGTGAACGAGGCCAAGCGGCTGCTCAGGGAAACCGTGCTGTTGCAACAGGTTCTGATCGACATGAAGCTGCATCTCGAAGAGGGCAGCACCGTCTGACACACGACCGTGCGCCGGCCGGGTCGCGGGTTTTTCGGGCCCGGGGGATTCCGCGCGGCACCTCAATGCGACCCTGCGGGCCTTAGCCTCCGACGGGAGCGTTTTCAGCCAGAAAAAGGCAGCGGCGGAAGGCCGGGCAGACCCGCTCAGATGTGGCGGCGCAGCAGTACCGAACCCACCGAATAGCCCGCCCCGAAGGAACAGATCAGGCCGATATCGCCCTCCGCCAGATCGCCGGAGTTCTGCGAGAACGCAATGATCGAGCCGGCCGAGGAGGTATTGGCATAGTCCTGCAGAATATTGGGCTGTTCTTCCGGTTCCGGCGTCCGGCCCAGAACCTTCTTGCCGATCAGATCGTTCATCGACTTGTTGGCCTGGTGCAGCCACATCCGCTTCAGCGCGCTGCTCTCGATGCCGGTCTCGGTCATGTGGGCGGCGATATGCTGGCTGACCATTGGCACCACTTCCTTGAACACCTTGCGGCCGTTCTGCATGAACTGCATGTCGCGGCGGTCGGCGACCCCGTCGGGGCGGGTGCGGCGCAGGAAGCCGTTGTTATTGCGGATGTTGTTGGAAAACTGCGTCGCGCAGCGGGTCGAAAGGATCTCGAACGAGGGGCCTTCGGCCGCCTCCATCCGCTCGATCACGCAGGCGGTTGCAACGTCGCCGAAGATGAAATGGCAATCTCGGTCGCGCCATTCCAGGTGGCCCGAGCAGATCTCGGGGTTGACCACCAGAGCGGCACGGATCGAGCCTGCACGTACCATGTCGGCGGCGGCCTGGATGCCGAAGGTGGCCGAGGAGCAGGCGACATTCATGTCGAAGGCAAAGCCGTCGATCCCCAGCAGGTTCTGGATCTCGATCGCCATCGCAGGATAGGCGCGCTCCATGTTGGAGGCGGCGCAGATCACCAGGTCGATATCCTCGGGGCTGCGGTCTGCCTGCGCCAGCGCCTTTTTCGCGGCATCGAGCGCCATCTCCGCCATCAGCGAGGGCTCCTCGTCGCTGCGCTGGCGGAACAGCGGGTGCATCACCTGCGGGTCCAGAATGCCGGTCTTGTCCAGCACATGGCGCTGCTCGATGCCCGAGGCCTTGACGATGAACTCTTCCGAAGAATGGGCCATCGGTTCCATCTCGCCGGATTCGATCGCCGCCGCGTTCTCGGCGTTCATCCGGTCGGCATAGGCATTGAACGCCTCCACCAGTTCGGCGTTGGTGATGACCTGTTCGGGGGTAAAGACCCCGGTGCCCGTGATGGCGGGTGTATGCATGCTCGGCCCTCCTGCGCAGTCTGCCGATCTGGCCCAAAAGGGGGGCGAAGGTCAAGCGCGGGGCGCGCGGGCCTGCGATCAGATCAGCGGGACCAGCGGGACGCCTCCGCAGGCGGTGAGGGCCAGCAGGCTGATCAGGGCAAGGGTAAGTCGCATGGGTCATTCCCGGAATTGCTCGATTTCGGCCAGTCTTGGCCAGAGCGTGGCGTGCGGTCAAGGCGGGTTCGGAGCTGGGGGGGCAGGATTGCGTCCCGGCGGGCATGGGCCGGCGCGGTTTCTGCAATTCGTCTTGCCGGGGATTCACAAAACTGAAATCCTCCCCAGATATGGGGGGAGACGGCCAGGGCCGGAGGGGATGTCCCGACCGGCCTGCATTACTTGGATTATTGCCCGTGACCGAATCCGACGCGACTTCCGACCCGCATCTGCCACATGAGCCGGAGCGTGAGCTGGCCAACATGATCGATACCGCCTTTCGCGCGGCGATCAGCCAACTCACCGCCGGGCTGTCGCCGCCCGCGCTGATGCAGGATTACATGGACTGGGCGCTGCATATGGCCTCGTCCCCGGGCAAGCAGCTGCAGCTTGCCAATCTGGCGGTGGAGAACTGGAGCGATTTCACCCGCTATCTGACCCGCTGCGCGCTGAGTCGCGACGGCGGCGAATGCGTCGAACCGGACGCGCGCGACCGCCGCTTTCGCGACGACGGGTGGAAGCACCAGCCGTTCAATGCCTATCAGCAGGCCTTTCTGCTGACCCAGAAATGGTGGGACGAGGCGACCACGGGCGTTCGCGGCGTGTCGGGCTCTGACGAGCGGGTGGTGAACTTCGCCGCGCGGCAGATCCTCGATGCGATGGCGCCCAGCAATTTCATCGCCACCAACCCCGAGATCCTGAAAAAGACCTTCGAGACCGGCGGCGCCAACCTGATCGCCGGCGCGCGCAATTTTCAGGAGGATTTCCAGCGCGTTCTGACCCGCGAAAAGGAACCGCTGTCGGAGGAATACGTGGTCGGCGAAACCGTTGCGGTGACACCGGGCAAGGTGGTCTACCGCAACCATCTGATCGAACTGATCCAGTATAAACCGGCCACCGACAAGGTTCAGCCCGAACCGGTGCTAATCGTGCCGGCCTGGATCATGAAATACTATATCCTCGATCTCAGCCCCGAAAACTCGATGGTGAAATACCTGACCGAGCAGGGCTTTACCGTCTTCATGATCTCCTGGCGCAACCCGGGGGCGGAGGATGCCGATTACGGCATGGAGGAGTATCGCGAGCTTGGCCCGATGGCGGCACTGGACGAGGTGCAGCGGCGCACCGGCGCGGCGCGGGTCCACTCGGTGGGCTATTGCCTGGGTGGAACGCTGTTGAGCATTGCCGCCGCCGCCATGGCGCGCAAGGGTGACGACCGGCTGGCCAGCATGACGTTGCTGGCGGCACAGATGGATTTCACCGAGGCCGGCGAGCTGACGTTGTTCATCAACGAAAGCGAGGTCTCCTTCCTCGAAGACATGATGTGGCGCAACGGCTATCTGGATGCGGCGCAGATGGCCGGTGCCTTCCAGCTGCTGCGTTCCAACGACCTGATCTGGTCGCGGCTGCAGCATGAATACCTGATGGGGGAGAAACCGCACCCCAATGACATGATGGCCTGGAACGCCGATACCACCCGCATGCCCTACCGGATGCATTCGGAGTACCTGCGCGAGCTGTTCCTCGACAACGCCTTTGCCGCCGGCAAGTTCGAGGTGGACGGGCATCAGATCACGCCGCGGGAAATCCGGGTTCCGATCTTCGCGGTGGGAACAGAGACCGATCATGTGGCGCCGTGGAAATCGGCCTACAAGACCGGGGCGCTGACCCGGTCGGAGGTGACCTTCGTGCTGACCAACGGCGGTCATAATGCCGGGGTGGTGTCGGAGCCGGGGCATCATCACCGCCACTACCGGATGGGCCGGGCCTATACCAACCACCATTTCGTTCCCGCCGATGAGTGGGCCGAAAACGCGGAGCGGCACGAGGGGTCGTGGTGGCTGGCCTGGGTCGACTGGCTGAAGGCGCATCAGACCGGCGAACCGATAGAGCCGCCGGCGATGGACACTGCGATCTGCGACGCGCCGGGGACCTATGTGCTGATGCGGTAGGGCGGCGGCGCCTCCGGTCCGATAGGATATTTTCGATGGATAGAAAGCAAAATGCCCGGCGTTTCGGCCGGGCATTTTGTTTTTCACATCAGAGGGTCACCCTTGCAGTGATTTCACCCCGACATCCCCCTCGGCCTGCGCCTTGATCGCCAGCGCCGCGGCGTGGGACGCGGCGGCGGTGGTGAAATAGGGGATCTTGTCGTAGAGCGCGACCGAGCGGATGTCCTTGGAATCCTCAACCGCCTGCGACCCTTCGGTGGTGTTCATCACCAGCTGGATCTCGCCGTCTTTCATGATGTCGACGATGTTCGGCCGGCCCTCGTAGACCTTGTTGACCACATCGCAGGGCACGTCGTGGCCGGCCAGCCAGCTCTGGGTGCCGCGGGTCGCCACGATGGAAAAGCCCAGCTCGACCAGCGTTTTCGCGGCCTCCAGCATCAGCGCGGTCTTGTCGGCGTCCTTGATCGAGACAAAGGCGCGGCCCGAGCGCGGCAGCGACATGCCGGCACCCATCTGGGCCTTGAGGAAGGCGCGGGGGAAGTCGCGGTCCCAGCCCATCACCTCGCCGGTGGAGCGCATCTCCGGCCCCAGAATGGTGTCGACGCCGGGGAAGCGGGCGAAGGGCAGCACCGCCTCCTTGACTGAGAACCAGGGCATCATCGGATCGGCCAGGGTCATCGGGTCGGCCAGCGGCAGCGTGGTGCCGTAATCGGCGTCCTGCTGATAGGGCGGGCGTTGCGGGAAGGCGGAGAGCTTTTCGCCCGCCATCACCCGCGCGGCAATCGAGGCGATGGCCGAATCCGTGGCCTTGGCGACGAAGGGCACCGTGCGGGAGGCGCGCGGGTTCACCTCGATCAGGAAGATCTCGCCGTCCTTGATCGCGAACTGCACGTTCATCAGGCCGACCACGTTCAGCGCCTTGGCCAGGGCGTTGGTCTGTTCCTTGACCTCGGTGATCAGTTCGGCCGACAGCGAATAGGGCGGCAGCGAACAGGCGCTGTCGCCCGAGTGGACGCCGGCCTCTTCGATATGCTGCATGATGCCGGCGACATGCACGTCGGTGCCGTCGCAGAGCGCATCCACGTCGAGCTCCACCGCGCCGGCGAGGTAACTGTCGAGCAGCACCGGGCTGTCCCCCGAGACCACCACCGCCTCGTTGATGTAGCGTTTAAGGTGGTCCATGTCGCGCACGATCTCCATCGCGCGGCCGCCCAGAACGTAGGAGGGGCGGATCACCAGCGGGAAGCCGATCTGTTCTGCGATCTTCAGCGCCTGTGCGTCGGTCGAGGCGATGCCGTTCTTGGGCTGTTTCAGCCCCAGCTTGTTGACCAGGTCCTGGAACCGTTCGCGGTCTTCGGCGAGGTCGATGGCGTCCGGCGTGGTGCCGAGGATCGGGATGCCCTCTGCCTCCAGCGCGTTGGCCAGTTTCAGGGGAGTCTGGCCGCCGAATTGTACAATCACCCCGTGCAGCGAGCCCTTCTCCTGCTCGGCGCGCAGGATCTCCATCACGTGCTCGAAGGTCAGTGGTTCAAAATACAGCCGGTCGGAGGTGTCGTAGTCGGTCGAGACGGTCTCGGGGTTGCAGTTGACCATGATGGTCTCGTAGCCCGCGTCGGTCAGCGCGAAACAGGCATGACAGCAGCAATAGTCGAATTCGATCCCCTGGCCGATGCGGTTCGGACCGCCGCCGAGGATCACCACCTTTTTGCGGTCGGAGGGGCGCGCCTCGCATTCCACCTCGCCCATCATCGGGGCCTCGTAGGTCGAATACATATAGGGCGTCTGCGCCTCGAACTCGGCGGCGCAGGTATCGATCCGCTTGAACACGGCGGTGACGCCCAAATTCTGACGGGCACGGCGCACGTTGGCCTCCTCCCGGCCGGTGAGGGCGCCGAGGCGGGCATCGGTGAAGCCCATCATCTTGAGCTTGCGCAGCCCCTCTTCGGTCATGGGCAGGCCGCTCTTGCGCAGCTCGGCCTCGGCCTCGACGATTTCGCGGATGCGGGCCAGGAACCAGGGGTCGAACATGGTGACGGCGTGGATCTCGTCGTCGCTCAATCCGTGGCGCATCGCCTGGGCGATGGTGCGCATGCGGTCCGGGGTCTGCTGGCTGATCGCCTTGATTACGGCCGCCTTGTCGGCGCCGGCGTCTTCCCAGAGGCCGGCAGCGACGCCGGGGATTTCCACCTCGTCAAACCCGGTGAGGCCCGATTCCATCGAGGCCAGCGCCTTTTGCAGCGACTCGTGGATGGTGCGGCCGATAGCCATGGCCTCGCCCACCGATTTCATCGCGGTGGTGAGGTAAGGCTCCGATCCGGGGAATTTCTCGAAGGCGAATTTCGGGATCTTGGTGACGACATAGTCGATGGTCGGCTCGAAGCTGGCCGGGGTCACCTTGGTGATGTCGTTGTCGAGTTCGTCCAGCGTGTAACCCACGGCGAGTTTCGCGGCGATCTTGGCGATGGGGAAGCCCGTGGCCTTGGAGGCCAGCGCGGAGGAGCGCGACACCCGCGGGTTCATTTCGATCACCACCATGCGGCCGTTTTCCGGGTTTACCGCCCATTGCACGTTGGAGCCGCCGGTCTCGACCCCGATCTCGCGCAGCACGGCAATCGAGCCGTTGCGCATGATCTGGTATTCCTTGTCGGTCAGCGTCAGGGCAGGGGCGACGGTGATCGAGTCGCCGGTGTGCACGCCCATCGGGTCGACGTTTTCGATGGAGCAGACGATGATTGCGTTGTCCGCCTTGTCGCGGACCACCTCCATCTCGTATTCCTTCCAGCCCAGCAGGCTCTCATCCACCAGGATCTGGTTTACCGGCGACGCATCCATGCCCGAGCGGCAGTAGTGGATGTAGTCCTCGCGGTTATAGGCGACGCCGCCGCCGGTGCCGCCGAGGGTGAAGGCGGGGCGGATGATCGCAGGCAGGCCGATATCTTCGAGCGCATCGAGCGCGATCTGCACGCCGGCCTCCAGATCGGCCTGGCCGTTGTCTTTCTTGGGCGCGGTGACGATGGTGGCGCGCGGGTTTTCCAGCCCGATCCGGTCCATCGCCTCGCGGAACAGCGCGCGGTCCTCGGCCATTTCGATGGCGTCGCGCTTGGCGCCGATCATCTCGACGCCGAATTTGTCCAGCACGCCCATCTCTTCCAGGGCCAGCGAGGTGTTCAGCCCGGTTTGCCCACCCATGGTGGGCAGCAGCGCGTCGGGGCGTTCCTTTTCGATGATCTTGGCGACCACCTCGGGCGTGATCGGTTCGATATAGGTGGCGTCGGCCAGTCCCGGGTCCGTCATGATCGTCGCCGGGTTGGAGTTGACGAGGATGACGCGGTAGCCCTCTTCGCGCAGGGCCTTGCAGGCCTGGGCGCCGGAATAGTCGAATTCGCAGGCTTGCCCGATCACGATGGGGCCGGCCCCGATGATCATGATCGACTGGATATCGGTTCTTTTGGGCATGGCCTGTTCCTTCGATCTGGTCGTTCTGGCGAGTCGCCGGTGGCGGGCGGCGCTCAAATTGATCCGCTTTATAGGGATGGAAAGGAAAGGTGCAAGGGGGGCGCTGCGGCTGGGGCGCAAGCGGAGCGTTCACGGCCTGCGTCACAAAAAAATCCCCCCGCCGAGGCGGGGGGATCCTGTCCGTTTCATGAAGGCCTTTGGCTTATGCCAGGCCGAACGAGAAGTCCGAGGCGTCGATGTCGCTCGCGGCGGTGTCTTTCACCAGGGCGAAATCAACACCCCCGAGTGCCAGGATCACGTCGGAGCCGCTCGTCGTCACGGTGATGTCCGCGAAGCTGCGCACGACAGTGTCGAGAATTTCGAAGCTGTCAGACCCGTCCGTGAAGTCTTTGACGACATCGGTGGCATTCATCGCGTCGGCGACGAACTGGAAGGTGTCATCGCCGATGCCGCCTTTCAGGGTGTCTTTGCCCAGACCACCGTTGAGCACGTCCTGACCCCGGTTGCCGAGCAGCGTATCCGCGCCTTTGCCGCCGAGCAGGACATCCTTGCCATTGTCGCCGAGGATCCGGTCCGATCCCTCACGGCCCTTGATCTCGTTGTTGGCAGAGTTGCCCAGGATGCGGTCATCCTGATCGGTGCCGATGGCGTTTTCGATCAGGGTGTCGGTGGCGTCGGAAATCCCGCCTTCGATGGCGTCGATGATGTCCGAGCTGTCCGAGCTGAGCTCAACGACGGTGCCGAAGCCCAGTTCGTCGACGATCGCCTGATAGGTCGAGACAACGCCGGAGGTCACGGCAAAGATCGGGATGACCCCGGTCGAGAGCAGGGCGTCTTTCACCTGGTCCAGCGACGGGTAGTCTTCGCCGGTGCCGTCATTGTCCGGACCGTCGGTGATGTCATCGCCGTCGTTGGCCTTGACTTCGTCGTAGTCGCCGGCCTCATGCGGGGCTGCGTCGGTGGTCAGAACCACGACCTTGAGCGCATCGCTGGACCAACCGACATCGGACGCCCGCAGAGCCACCTGCATCAGGCCGGTGAGCTGTGCTTCGGGGCCATCGGCGCCGCTGCCGATGGACATCGCGTCGAGCGCGGTTTTCCACGCGTCGAAATCGTCGGTCAGACCAAGCTGTGTCATGTATTCATGGTCGGAGGTGCTGCCGAACGGCGAGATCGGCTTATCGATGAAGCTGGCCAGGCCAAGCTGTACATCCGTCGCCAGCCCGGAGACCGCAGTGATCAGGTCGTCGGCCAGGCCGCTGACCACGGACACGTCGTCGCTGAACGAGCCGGACAAATCCTGCAGCAGGACCATTTCCAGCGCTCGGCCGTCGTCATCGTCGGACAGGCCCGTCAGTTCGATGGTGCGGTCGTCGACGGTCGAGATCGCGCCCGGGTTCATGTCGATGCGTGCGCTGGTAATGCCGCCGGAGAAATCGATGGTATCGTTCAGGCCGGCGGTGTCGGTGATCACCACGTGGTCGCCGGCAAAGCCGTTGACGACGAAATGGTCGCTGCCGTCGCCGCCAAAGGCCACGTCGTCGCCCTGAGTCAGTTCAAACACATCGCGTTTGGCGCCGCCCAGGAGCGTGTCGTCGCCGATGCCGCCGATCAGAACGTCAGAGCCGTCGCCGCCTTCGAGAATGTCATCGCCGACGTGACCCAGCAGGACATCGTCGCCACCCAGGCCGATGAGTTGGTCGTTAAAAATTGAACCAGACAGGACGTCATCGACGTCGTCTTCACCCAGATAAACTTTCATGAGTTTTCTCCTTTAAGCAGGTCTTGAAAAGCACTCCCCTTCCTCCTCCGGGAAGGGGTAAAACCAAAAAATTGCACAGTAACTTCAAATTCTAAGAGGCTACGGCGGCAAGTTTACGAGCGAATCGCTGGGCGCGCAATTGGAAGATTTGGAAATGTGGTGCGACAATCATGCCGAAGTGACCCGATCGGGGCGGCCCGCTATTCCGCCGCTTTGCACACATTCGCCATCGGCCCGTCAGCGTAGAGGTAGTCACGCGTCAGGGGCACAGCGTCGCGGCGGTGGCCGAGCTGGAACTGGAACACCGCCTGATGATCCTCTTCAAAGGTCATGTAGCAGGCGATCAGGTAATAGCGCCACATGCGGACGAAGGTCTCGTCATAGCTCTGGCGCACCGTGTCAAGGTTGTCGTCGAACCGCGCCAGCCAATGGCGAAGGGTCATCGCATAGTGCAGGCGCAGCACCTCGATATCCAGCGACCAAAGGCCGGAGCGTTCCACCGCCGGGGTCAGTTGCGACAAGGTCGGGATGTAGCCGCCGGGGAAGATGTACTTGGTGATCCATTCGGCCTGGGCGCCCGGCGGGGCGAGGCTGCCGATGGTGTGGATCAGCGCCACGCCGTCGCGGTCCAGCAGGTTCGCCACCTGCGAGAAATAGTCGCCGAAGAACGGCACCCCCACATGTTCCAGCATACCGACCGAGACGATCCGGTCGAAGCTTTCGTTGAGATCGCGATAATCCTGCAGCCGGAATTCGGTGTTCTGGTCCAGCCCGGCCTCGGCCGCGCGGCGTCTTGCGGTGGCCAGTTGATTTTCGGACAGGGTCACGCCCGTGACATGGGCGCCGTAGTCGCGCGCCAGCGTCAGCGCCATGCCGCCCCAGCCGCAGCCGATGTCCAGTACCCGCATGCCCGGTTCGATCCGCAGCTTGTTGGCGATGTGCTCCTTTTTCGCGACCTGCGCCTGTTCCAGCGATATGCTGGGATCGGGGAAATAGGCGCAGCTATACTGCATGTCCTCGTCCAGAAAGAGGCGATAGAGATCGTCGGAAATGTCGTAATGGTGGGCCACGTTCTTGCGGGAGAGCCCCGGCGTGTTGCGGCGCAGCCAGCTTTGCGCGCCATAGCGGATCGCGGAATAGGTCCGGGCCCAGAACGGCAGATCGTCATGGCGACGGTTGCGCAGCAGGACCCGCAGCAGCCCCTCGACATCGTCATCGGCCACCTGCAGCGTCGCGTTCATGTAGCATTCGCCGAGGGCCAGCTCCGGGTTCTGGCAAAGCGCGCGCAACGTGCGGTCCTCGGTGATCTTCACCTCGGCGCTCGGGTCGGTCTGGGTTCCGTAGGTCTTGACCTGACCGTCAGGAAAAGTGATGTGCAGCTGGCCGGTCTGAATCAGACGCGACAACATGCGATCGAATATGTTTTTCCACATGGGCATACCGCCGGTGCTCCGGTTCGCTGTTTCCTTGCTTCGCGAAAAACGTTACACCAGCTTTTTCAATTCCCCAATACCGATGCAAATCCCGTCGCGTCACCTGTTGCTCCCTTGACTTCTGGTGCCCGGCACGTTGTATCGGCGCCACATTTCTGACCGCCCGAAGGATCGTCCTGATGCACGCCTATCGCAGCCACACCTGCGCAGACCTTACCGCCGCCGATGTCGGCCAGACCGTTCGCCTGTCGGGCTGGGTTCATCGGATCCGCGATCACGGCGGTATCCTGTTCATCGACCTGCGCGACCACTACGGGATCACCCAGGTGCTGTGCGACCCGGACAGCCCGGTCTTCGCCGAGGTCGAGAAGCTGCGCAGCGAATGGTGCATTCGCATCGACGGCGAGGTGAAGGCGCGCGCGCCCGAGCTGATCAACGCCAAGATCCCAACCGGCGAGATCGAGGTCTTCATCCGCGGGATGGAAGTGCTGGGTCAGGCGGGCGAGCTGCCGCTGATCGTGTTCGGCGATCAGGAGTACCCCGAGGAAACCCGCCTGCGCTACCGCTACCTCGACCTGCGCCGTGAGGCGATGCAGAATAACATGAAACTGCGCTCGGACGTGGTGGCCAGCATCCGCCGCCGGATGTGGGATCAAAACTTCCGCGAGTATCAGACCCCGATCATCACCGCGTCGTCGCCCGAGGGCGCGCGCGACTTCCTGGTGCCGAGCCGCCTGCACCCGGGTAAGTTCTATGCGCTGCCGCAGGCGCCGCAGCAGTTCAAGCAGCTGATCATGGTGTCGGGCTTCGACAAGTATTTCCAGATCGCGCCCTGTTTCCGCGACGAGGACCCGCGCGCCGACCGCTCGCCCACCGATTTCTACCAGCTCGACCTGGAGATGAGCTTCGTCACCCAGCAGGACGTGTTCGACACCATCCAGCCGGTGCTGGAAGGCGTATTCGAAGAGTTCGGCAGCGGCCATAAGGTGGACAAGCACTGGCCGCACATCACCTACAAGGAAGCCGCGCTTTGGTACGGCACCGACAAGCCGGACCTGCGCAACCCGATCAAGATGCAGGACGTCTCGGAGCATTTCCGCGGCTCGGGCTTTGCCATCTTTGCCAAGCTGCTGGAACAGGACGGGACCGAGATCCGCGCGATCCCGGCCAAGGGCGGCGGCAGCCGCAAGTTCTGCGACCGGATGAACTCCTTTGCCCAGAAAGAAGGTCTGCCGGGGATGGGCTACATCTTCTGGCGTGAGGGTGAGAACGGGATGGAGGCGGCCGGGCCTCTGGCCAAGAACATCGGCCCCGAGCGCACCGAGGCGATCCGCCTGCAACTGGGCCTGGGCAAGGGCGACGCCGCCTTCTTCCTGGGCGGCAAGCCGGCCAACTTCGAGGCGGTAGCAGGGCGTGCCCGCAACGTCATCGGCGAAGAGCTGGACCTGACCGACAAGGAACGGTTCGCGTTCTGCTGGGTGGTCGATTTCCCGATGTACGAGAAGGACGACGAGACCGGCGCCATCGACTTCAGCCACAACCCGTTCTCGATGCCGCAGGGCGGGATGGAGGCGCTGGAGGGCGATCCGCTGGAGGTCCTGGGGTACCAGTATGACCTGGCGTGCAACGGCTATGAGCTGGTCTCCGGCGCGATCCGGAACCACCGCCCCGAAATCATGTTCAAGGCGTTCGAACTGGCCGGCTACGGCGAGGACGAGGTGCGCAAGCGGTTCGGCGGCATGGTCAACGCGTTCCAGTACGGCGCCCCGCCGCACGGCGGTTGCGCGGCCGGCATCGACCGGATCGTGATGCTGCTGGCCGACGAGGCCAACATCCGCGAGGTCATCATGTTCCCGATGAACCAGCGCGCCGAAGATCTGATGATGAACGCCCCCAGCGAGCCGACCAGCGACCAGTTGATGGAGCTGGGCCTGCGGGTGATCCCACAGGAAGACTAGGCCCGCGGGCGGTGCACCGCCGATCCGGGCAAAAGAGACTCTCGCGCGGTCCGTTTCCCTAGGAAGCGGGCTGCGCTGCGGTTTATGGTGCGGGTATGACGCAACCCGAGTCGCGGGACCCCAGATCGTGAGCTTTTCCCCCCAACGTGCCGAGATCCGTTTTGGCTGCGGGCTGTCGCCGCAGATCGCGCCGCCGCAATCGCTCGACGTGCTGCTGGCGGGGCTCGACGGCCCCGACGCGATGGCAGAGCGGTTTCCGGTGCTGTCCTATGACGCCTATTGGCAGCGCCGCGCGCAATGGCTGGAGCTGCGCAGGAAGCGGCGCAAGGCCAGCGGTGCGCGGGCCGCGGCGCTGGCGGATCAAACCCGGGCAGCGAACAGGCGCTTTTTTCAGGATCTGCTGCAGGGCGTCGGCCAGAACGTGCAGCGGTGGAGCCGGACCGGAACCGGCTTTCGCGAGCGGCTGGCGCTGTTCTGGGCTGATCATTTCACCGTGGTGGGCAAGAGCGGGCCGCAGCGCAGCGCGGTGGCGAGTTATGTCGATGCGGCGATCCGGCCGAACATGTCTGGTCGGTTCGCGGATCTGCTGATCGCGGCGGTGACCCATCCGATGATGCTGGCCTATCTCGATCAGCAGGCCTCGGTCGGGCCGGGGAGCGTTTTCGCACTGCGCAAGGGCGACACCCGGGGGCTGAACGAGAATCTGGCGCGCGAGGTGATGGAGCTGCACACGCTGGGGGTGGGTGGCCCCTATAGCCAGCAGGATGTGCGGCAGCTGGCCGAGTTGTTTACCGGGCTTGGCATCGACAAGTCGGGCGGGCGGACGTTTCGCCCCGGCCGGGCCGAACCGGGGGCCGAGGTGGTCCTGGGGCGCAGCTATGGCGGCGACCGGGCGGGGCTGGAGGCGGTCTATCGCGTGCTCTACGATCTGGCGCTGCATCCGGCCACGGCGGACCATATCGCGCGGAAACTGGCGGTGCATTTCGTCTCGGACAGCCCGGACCAGGGGCTGGTCGGGCATATGTCGGCGCGGTTCCTGGCCACCGACGGTGATCTGCGCGCGGTCTATGCCGCCATGCTGGAGCACCCGGCGGCCTGGTCGGACGAGGCGCCGGGCAATGTCAAACCGCCGTTCGATTTCGTCGCCTCCGCCTGCCGGGCGCTGGCGGTACCGGAGGCGCGGCTGCGGGATGCGGAGCCGGGGCAGGTGAACCGGCTGATCTACCAGCCGGTGCGGGCGATGGGGCAGTTCTGGCAGCGGCCCGCCGGCCCCGACGGCTGGCCCGAGGCGGACGAGGCCTGGGTCACGCCGCAGGGCCTTTCGGCGCGGCTGCGCTGGGCGATGGCGGTGCCGCGCAGGTTGCTGACCGATCTGCCCGACCCGCGCGGGTTCGTCGACGATGCGCTGGGCCACGCGGCGCCGGAGCCGGTGCGCTTTGCCGCCCGCGCTGCCGAAACCCGGGCCGAGGCGGTGGGGCTGATCCTCTCCGCCCCCGCCTTTCAGCGCCGATAGGAGGATGCGATGACCCGGACCCTTTCCCGCCGCGCCTTCCTCGCCCGCAGTGCCGTGCTGGGCTGTTCGGCGGCGGCGACCCCGTTCCTGACCCCGGTCAGCTATGCCGCCGCGCCCTGGGACACGCGGCTGGTGGTGATCATCCTGCGCGGCGGTATGGATGGGCTCGACGTGGTGCAGCCGTATGGCGCGCCGGAATACGACGCGCTGCGCGGGGCGTTGGCCGGGGGGCCGGGGCAGGGCGCCTCTGACCTCGACGGCTTTTTCGCGCTGCACCCCGCTCTGTCGCCGCTGATGCCGCTTTGGGTGAGGGGTGAGCTGGGCTTCGTGCATGCGGTCTCGACCCCCTATCGCGACAAGCGCAGCCATTTCGACGGGCAGGACCTGCTGGAAGCCGGCACCGCCGGACTGGGCGAGGTACGCGACGGCTGGCTGAACCGAATGCTGCAACTGGTGCCGGGTGTGGAGGCGCAGACCGCTTTTGCGCTGGGTCATGGCGAGATGAAGGTGCTCTCCGGCGCTGCCCCGGTGGCCGACTGGTCGCCCGAGGCCGAACTTTCCATGAGCCCGCAGGCGATGCGGTTGGCGGAACTGGTGATGCAGGACGACCCGCTGTTCCATCCGGCTCTGTCCGAGGCGCTGATGCTGTCGGGCGAAGCACCCTCGATGATGGCGGAGGAGGACGAGGACGGCGAAGGCATGATGATGGAGCCGCCCCGCGCGGCGAGCGGTAAGGGCATGATCCCGGTCGCCCGGTTTGCCGCAGAACAGTTGCGCGGCGACAGCCGGCTTGTCTCCTTCTCGATCACCGGCTGGGACAGCCACCGCAACCAGTCGCGCATCCTCGGCGGGGCGCTGGGCAATCTGGCCGAGACGATCACCACCCTGCACGACGGGTTGGGGTCGGAGGTTTGGGGCAAGACGGCGATTGTCGCGATGACCGAGTTTGGCCGCACCGTGCGGGTGAACGGGACCGGCGGAACCGACCACGGCACCGGCGGCGCGATGGTTCTGGCCGGCGGGGCTCTGCGCGGCGGGCAGGTGTACGGGCAATGGCCGGGGCTGGAGGAGGCCGCGCTCTACGACCGGCGCGACCTGATGCCCACGGGCGATGTGCGGGCCGCCGCGGCCTGGATCCTGCGCGGGGTCTCGGGGCTGGACCGGGCCGGGCTGGAGGGCACGGTTTTCCCCGGGCTCGACATGGGCGCGGATCCGCGTCTGCTGCGCTGATCTGGCTTGCCGCGTCTCGAGGCGCATTCTAGGCTCTTGTCATGAGCAGAGAGGTTGCATCCCGCCCGCTGGGCGTGCCCGTCGCCGGCTGGACGCCGCCGCCCGCCCCCTCGGGCACGGTGCTGGAAGGGCGCTACGCGCGGCTGGAGCCGCTTTCGCCCGATACGCATGCGGCGCTGCTGTTCCGGGCGTACGAGGGGCATGACTGGCTGTGGGATTACATGGCCTACGGGCCGTTCCATTCTGCCGCGCAATATCACCGTTGGGTGCGCGATACGGTCGCGAACGAGGATCACCTGTTCTACGCCATTCGCGATCTCGAGGCCGGGGTCTGGGGCGGGGTGGCGAGTTTTCTGCGGATCGCGCCGCAGATGGGCTCGGTGGAAGTGGGTAATATCAACCTCTCGCCGGTGCTGCAGAGGACCCGGGCCGCCACCGAGGCGATGGCGCTGATGATGGGCTGGGCGTTCGATGCCGGCTATCGCCGGTACGAGTGGAAGTGCGACGCGCTGAACCGCCCCTCGCGAGCCGCCGCGGAGCGGTTGGGGTTCAGCTACGAGGGTGTGTTCCGCCAGCATATGGTGATCAAGGGACGCAACCGCGATACGGCCTGGTTTGCGGTGACCGATCAGGACTGGCCGGCGCTGCGCGAGGCCTATGGCGCCTGGCTGAACCCGGCGAATTTCGACGAAGCGGGGCGGCAGATCGAACGGCTGAGCGATCTGACGCGTTTGGTGCGGGTGAGCTCCGATCCGTCGCTTTGATTGCGGCGTCCGGGGGTAACCATCGCCTGATGGCAGGGTAAGATGACGTTCACGGTACGGCGCCTGCCCCCGGTCCGGCGCTTGCGCGCTGGCGTCCGGCCTGGATGCCGCGCTTGGCGCTTGGTCCCTGGGATCATCCCGGGTCGTGTTTCGTACCTGATGCTAGAGCGTCCGCGCCTCGCGCAGCCGCTGCTGCACCAGTCCCGCGATCCGCGCGGTGGGCGAGGCCAGCGGCGCGCCCAGGGTCCGGGCGCGGGCCAGCCCGTCGGCGGCTTCGGCCAGGGCGGCATCCTCGGCACTGCGGGCCACACCGCGGAGGAATTGTGCCACATAATCCAGCATCCTGTCTTCGTCGCTCTCGCTCAGAATATCGGCGGCGTGCGCCATGTCGTCGCGATAGGCCAGCGGGTCGGGGTGAATGATCTCCTCTTCCATCGTATCGCCGGTTGGCGGGGGCAGATCGGCAGGGAGCCGACGCAGAACCTCGGTCTGGAACCGGGCGAGCGAGGTGACGGGCTTGGGTAGGAAACCGTCGGCACCGGCGGCAATCGCCACCTCCTCTGCGAAGGCGTCGCCGGACAGGCCCAGGATCGCGCCGATGCGTGGGAAGCTGTCGGACAGCTCCTCAATCAGATTGGCGCCGGAGCCATCCGGCAGCCCGAGATCTACGATCAGTACGGTCGGCCTGTAGACCTGCAGGTGTTTGCGGGCCGATTTCAGGCTGTCGGCGCGGCGGATCCGCGCGCCGCTGCGCAGGCACATCAGGCGCAGCGCTTCGGCGGAATAGGTGCTGTCCTCGACCGCCAGAATGGTCAGGCCCAGCAAAGGCCGTCCCGCGCCGGCCCCGGGTCGGGACAGGAAAATGGAATCCTGGTCGTCCATGGCGGAGTTTCCCCTCAGGTAACGGCGACACGCTAGGTGGGGTGGGCTAATGGGCGGTTAACGCGGCCCGGTGCCGCGCCCACTTGCCCTTGCGCGGCCTAGGCCTCATAACCCGGGCAACGTGATCCAAGCTGCGAGGAGACCCATAATGATCGGCCGCCTGAACCATGTTGCCATTGCCGTTCCCGACCTGGAAGCGGCGGCAGAGCAGTACCGCACCGCGCTGGGCGCCAAGGTGGGCGACCCTCAGGACGAGCCCGACCACGGCGTCACCGTGGTGTTCATCGAACTGCCCAACACCAAGATCGAGCTGCTCTATCCGCTGGGCGCGGACAGCCCGATCAAGGGGTTTCTGGAAAAGAACCCCGCTGGCGGCATCCACCATGTCTGTTACGAGGTCGAGGATATCATCGCCGCGCGCGATCATCTGAAGGAAACCGGCGCCCGGGTGCTGGGCAATGGCGAGCCCAAGATCGGCGCCCATGGCAAGCCGGTGCTGTTCCTGCACCCCAAGGATTTCAACGGCTGCCTGGTTGAACTGGAACAGGTTTGAGCCACATCTGAGCCAGCGGCCCGCCGCAGGGCAAGGGCCGCCAGCCGCAAGGGAGACCCCCATGTCGATCATGTCCGCTTTCGTGCTTTACGCGATTATCTGGTTCATGACCTATTTCATCGCCATTCCGATCAAGCTGAAGACGCAGGGCGATGTCGGCGAGGTGGTCGAAGGCACCCATGCGGGCGCGCCCGAGCATCATCATCTGAAGAAAAAAGCCTGGATCACCACCATCGTCGCCACCCTGCTCTGGGCCGCGATCTCGGGCATCATCCTTTCGGGCTGGATCTCGGTCGACGATATGGACTGGACCAAGAGCCTGCCGCCCGTGCACTAAAACGCACTGAAGCCGCCGGCAGGGGAGAGCGGCGCGCCTCAGCGGCGCGCCACCCGGTGGAAGATATGGGTGAAGGTGGCCGCGCCCAGGATCGGGATCACCAGGTTCAGGATCGGCACTGACAGCGGGATCGCCATCAGCGTGCCGGCGGCCCAGATCGTGCCCGCGTGGCGCGAGCGCAGCTCTTTCGCGCCTTGCCGCCCCAGCCGGCGCATCGCCGCCAGGGTGAAATATTCCCGCCCCAGCAGAAAGCCGTTCAGCGCCCAGAAGATGAACATCGAGGCGAACGGCAGGAATGCATAGAGGATGAAGGCCAGCAGGTTGGCCCCGAGCAGCACGCCGAGGAAATTGACGGTATCCTTCAGCCCGTCCCAGAACGGCACCGAGGGCACCGGCGGCAGGTTGGGATAATGCCGGTCCTCCACCGCTTGGGCCACCTCGTCGAGGAACATCGAGGTGATGGCGGAGGCGACCGGGATCATCAGGAACACCGACAGCACCATCATCAGGATAAAGGAGGACACGCTGAGCAGGTCGTTGAGCCAGCGCACCTCGCCCAGCACGGGCAGGATGGCGTCGTCGCCGACGAAGACGTTGATCAGCACCAGAACCCCCGCATAGGCCGCCACCAGCAGCGCGAAGGTCAGCCCGATACCGAGGAACAGCACCTTGCGAAAGCGGCGGTCGCCGATCTGGCCGAGCGCCAGGAAAAAGGCCTGAAAGATCACTGGGTCACCCATTCGGTGAGAGCATCGAGGTCCGGGCGGGGCCGTTCCGGGGGGGCGTTGGTTTCGGTGGCGATATGGATCAGCCCGGCGATCCGCTCGTGGCTTTCCAGCCCGAGGCCGGTCTCGCAGAAGTCCCGGTCGTGCGCGATCCAGCCCGACAACCAGTTGGCGCCCCAGCCCGCCGCCAGAGCGGCATTCAGCAGCGCAAGGCAGACCGCGCCGGCGGAATAGGTCTGTTCGATGGCGGGCACCTTCTCCGAGGGTTTCTGCACCTCGACCACCGCGACGGCCAGATGGCCCTGATCGAACTGGCGCCGGGCCTTGGCGATGTCATCGTCCTCTTTGCCAAGAGCGCGGGCGCGGGTCTCGGCCAACCCGGCCAGCCGGGGCATCGCGCCGCCTTCGATCACGATAAAGCGCCAGGGCTCCAGCTTGCCGTGATCGGGGGTGCGGGCGGCGGCGCGCAGCAGCGGTTCCAGCTGATCGCGGCTGGGGGCGGGGGCGCAGAGCGTCTTGGCGGGCCGCGAACGGCGGCTCAGCAGGAACTCCAGCGCGGCGGGGTTCGGATCGGGCATATGTGAATCCTGTTTACATCGGTCCCTCCCAATCTCAGGGCGGGCGGGGCGAGTTTCAAGGGCAAATCCGGCGAGAGATGCGGCGCAGGTCACAGGAATGTGCAGGGCGGCGGCGGGGCCGGGGTGCTAGGGTAATACCGGACTCAGGGAAATTCCGGCGGAGACTCCATGCGATATCTGTTTCCTGTCATGGCTGTTGTGGCGCTGTTGCTGGCCGGCTGCCTGCCCGTCGATCCGGCCGGCCCGGTGGCGCGTCCGGCCGATCCGGCCCAGGGTCAGGGCGATTTCGTTTCCGCCCCGCCGCCGCCGGGGCGCACGCCCGAGGCGCGGGCGGCGCGGCGCGACTATTACCGCGGCCCGCGCGGGCAGGAATTCTAGGCCGGATCGCGGCGCTGAAAGCGGTGGCATCCGGCCCCGGCCCGGCGCAATATGGCGCCATGGCCAAGAAACCCAAGATCCGCGACCTTCCCGACCTGTCCGACCTGGCGCAGCCGGGCGTTGAAATCGCTCTGCGCGTCACCCCCAAGGCGGCGCGTACCAGCCTGACACGCGATGGCGATGCGCTGCGGGCCACGGTGACCGTGGTGCCGGAGGACGGCAAGGCCAATGCCGCCGTCCAGGCGCTGCTGGCCGCGGCCATGGGTGTGGCGCCCTCGCGGCTGGAACTGCGGCGCGGGCAGACCGCGCGCGACAAGGTGTTCGTTTTCCTGGGATAAGTGGACAGCGAGCACACGCCCCGCTGACCGGCCTCTAGCCGCCCTGATCCGGGGCGATCTGGCGCAACTGATACACCCCTTCGGGCAGATCCAGCGCAGCGGCCAGATCGCGGAGCTGTTCGGGCGAAAAGGTAATCTTCTGTACCTGGTCGGTGCGCGGGTCGAGCTGCTCGACCGTCACGCATTCGGCAAATGCATTGATGGTGATGTCTTCCTGCAGCGGGCTTGCACCCTGGTCGACCAGGGTGATCACCGTGGCGTCGAATTCGTGCTCGATCGTAAACATGGGGAAATTGTGCCGCCGTGCGCGCGCCTTTGCAAGCGGCTTCACGTCTTGGTTTCCGTTCGCTTTGTCCCCGGCGCGGGGCTGGCGGGGAAACGGCGCTGTGATAAGGTATGCTCCGTTGTCCCGGCAAAGAGGCCCCGCGCGATGCGCTGCATTCTGATCTTGTTGGCCCTGCTGGTGGTCGCTGGTTGCGAGACCGTCCCGGCGACCGGCCCCGGCCTGCCGGAGGAGGTGCTGCGCGCCCGGCGCAGCTTTGCCGAGGTGATCGCCCGGGTCGAGCCGATGGCCGAACGCGAATGCGAAAGCCGGACCAGCGGGGTGAACTGCAACTTCATGATCCGGGTCGATCCCGATCCGGAGGCGGAGCCCAACGCCTTTCAGGCGGAGGACGGGCTGGGGCGGCCGGTGATCCTGTTCACCGCATCGCTGATCGAAAGCACCCGCAATGGCGATGAGCTGGCCTTCATCCTCAGCCACGAGACGGCGCATCACATCCTGGGCCACCTTGACCGGCAGGCGCGCAATGCCGCGGCCGGGGCGGCGATTCTCGGCAATCTTGCTGCACGCGACGGCGCCAGCCCGGAGGTGGTGGTCCGTGCCGAACAGCTCGGCGCCGTGCTGGGCGCGCGCAGCTATTCCAAGGATTTCGAGCTTGAGGCCGATCAACTGGGTACGGTGATCGCCTATCACGCCGGGTTCGATCCGCTGCGCGGGGCCGAATACTTCGCCCGGCTGCCCGATCCGGGGGACCGTTTCCTGGGCACCCACCCGCCGAATGCGGCGCGGGTCTGGGTGGTGCAGGAGACGATGCGTGTGCTGCGCGATCCCGGGGTGTCGGGATGAGCGATCCGGAGCTGACCTGCCTCGGCGTGGTGTTGAGCGACCGCGGATCGCGCTATGCGGTGAGCGGCGCGCCGGTGCAAAGCCGCGCCGAGATCGACGCGGCGCTGGCGGCGCTGAAGGTCGACCGCGCCTATGCCAAGGCCACCCACAACACCTGGGCGGCGCTGCTGCCCACCGGCGCGCTCAAGGCCGACGACGGCGAGTCCGGTGCCGGGATGGTGATCCTGCGGATGCTGGAGCGGGCCGGGCTGGAGAGCCACCTGATCGTCGTAACCCGCTGGTATGGCGGCAAGAAACTGGGCGGAGACCGGTTTCGGCGGGTGCAGGATGCGGTGCGTGCTTATCTCGATCAGGTCGCGCCAAGCGATGCTTGACCTGAGTCAAGGGCCCCACTGGGCGCTTTTGCTAATCTGATCCTGCAATCACCGGCCAAGGAGGGCCCCGAGATGCAGGATCGCAATACGCTCAAACGCCATGCCGCGCTGGTGGACAGGATGGCCTCCGCGCTGGGGATCGATCTGGAGGAGGCCGCGCTGTCCGGCCGGCTGGCCATGGATGAGATTTCCGAGGCGGTGCTGCGCTGTACGGGCTGTGCCGACCCGGGGCAATGCTCTGCTTGGCTGGCGGTGCCGGTGAAGGCCGAGGCGGCGCCCGGATTTTGCCGGAATCGCGATCTGATGACGCGGCTGCGTCGCAGAGACGACTAACCAGGAGGGGAGGTCAGGATGTCCGTGGTATTGGGAAGCATCATGGAGCATGTTCGGCTGGTCGCGCGGATGGCAAAGGCCACCGGGACCAATCTGGTCGGCGCCTACGAGGCCGGAGAGCTGAGTCAGGAGGAATGGGCCGGGATGGTTCAGACCTGCCGGAGCTGCACCTGGGCCGGACGATGCGGGGAGTGGCTGGACGGTCACGAGACCGTGCAATGCGCCCCGGAAACCTGTCTGAATCGAAATAAATTCAAAAGCTTGCAGGCCTGTGCTGATTTGCACTCAAAGGAAGGATTGTGAGAGGGTATTAAGATGGATGGTGGATTTCAGAGCGAAGAGATCGACAAGACGGATCACCACTTCTGGCTGACACGTTCGGTTGCGCGGGTGGCGGGGGTGAACCTGTCCCTCGCGATGGCAGCAGGGGATCTGGGACTGGCGCAGTACAGCGAGATGATCGCGCGGTGCCAGGCCTGCGATTGCAGGACAGCATGCGAAGGCTGGCTGGCGTGCCAGGCCGAGTGGCCGGTCACGCCGCCGCCCTATTGCGCCCATGGGCGTATCCTGCAGGAGTTGCGGCGGGCGCAGCGCACGCACTGACCTGCGGGTGCGTTTTCCTGTCTTATCAGCTAGTTACAGTTTGGAGTGCGTCCCGTCGCAGAGCGGCGCTTTCGACGACGCCTTGCAGCCGCAGAAGAAAACCTTGCGATCCGCCTCGGCTGTGTATTTCACCGGGGCGAGGCCGGTGTCCTTGTGGCTGCCGTCGCAGAAGGGCTGTTTCCCGCTGCGCCCGCAGGCGCACCAGAAATAGGTCTTTCCGGCTTCGACTTCCACGGGATAGGGGGCTTTCTGGGCGATGATCGGTGTCTCTGGCATCTGTCTGGCTCCGGTTCGGTGGCTGGGAGCAGGCTGCCGTGTCGCCGCCCGGCGGTCAATCCGGAGCCGTCGGCTGCGCCCTGCGGCGGTGCCGTTTTGTACAGTTTTCCGGCCGAATTGTCGGTCTGATTTACCAAATTGTAAGAATTTGGATAGCGACCGCGCGTTGCCTGTGGATAACTTTAGCGTTTACGTTTCGATAATCCTGCCCCAGAGATCGTAATCGCCGGCCTCGTCCACCTCGACGGTGACGATATCGCCGGGTTTCAGCGCCTCGAAGCCGTCGTCGATGAAGAGGTTGCCGTCGATCTCCGGTGCGTCGGATTTTGTACGACAGGTCGCGGCCTCATCGTCCACCTCGTCAACGATCACCTCGCAGGTGGTGCCGACCTTGGCCGCAAGCTTCGCCGCCGAGATCTCCTGTGCCTTTTCCATGAAGCGATCCCAGCGCTCCTGCTTGACCTCGGCGGGGACATGATCGGGCAGGTCGTTGGAGCGGGCGCCCTCGACATTTTCGTATTGAAAACAGCCGACCCGGTCGAGCTGCGCCTCGTCCAGCCAGTCCAGCAGCGTCTGGAATTCCGCTTCTGTCTCACCGGGATAGCCGACGATGAAGGTGGAACGCAGGGTGATATCGGGACAGATCGCGCGCCAGGCGGCGATTTCGTCCAGCGTCTTGGCCGCGGCGGCGGGCCGCGCCATCCGTTTCAGGGTATCGGGATGGGCATGCTGGAACGGGATGTCGAGATAGGGCAGCACGCCGTTGTCGGGGTCCGCCATCAGCGGGATGAGTTCGCGCACATGCGGGTAGGGGTAGACGTAATGCAGCCGCACCCAGGCGCCGAGCTGGCCCAGTTCGCGCGACAGATCGGTGATATGGCTGCGGACCTCCCGGTTTTTCCACAGGTTTACATCATACTTGCGGTCCAGCCCGTAAGCACTTGTATCCTGAGAGATAACCAGCAGCTCGCGTACCCCGGCATCGACCAGTTTCTCGGCTTCGCGCAGCACCGCATGGCCCGGGCGCGAGGCGAGTTTTCCGCGCATGTCGGGGATGATGCAGAACTTGCACTTGTGATTGCAGCCCTCGGAGATCTTCAGATAGCTGAAATGGCGCGGGGTCAGTTTCACCCCGGCGGCGGGCAGCAGGTCGATGAACGGGTCGGGATCGGGGGGCACCGCGCTGTGCACGGCGTCGAGCACCTGCTCGTATTGATGCGGGCCGGTCACCGCCAGGATGCGCGGGTGATGCTCGCGGATATAATCCGGCTCGGCGCCCAGGCAGCCGGTGACGATCACCTTGCCGTTTTCCAGCAACGCCTCGCCGATCGCCTCCAGCGATTCCGCCTTGGCGCTGTCGAGAAAGCCGCAGGTGTTGACGATCACCGCGTCGGCCCCGGCATAGTCGGGCGAAACGCCATAGCCCTCGGCGCGCAGCCGCGTCAGGATGCGTTCGCTGTCGACCAGCGCCTTGGGGCAGCCCAGCGACACCATGCCGATGGTAGGCTGGCCTGCGCGTGGGCGGCCAGAACGGTCATCCAGGCGGGGACTGGGGGCGAGGTCGGGGCGCAGGTTTGGCGGATTGCTGGTCATTGCGCGCATATAGAGGTGCCAGCGCGCCGTGCAAAGGGGCAAGAGCGCGTCGGCTGCGATTGCACCGCGCGGCGCAAGCGGTAAGCTGGGGCAAAATCGGGCTGGGGGCAAAGCGATGAAATGGATTTTTCGCATCATCGGGGTCGTGGTGGTCGCGGCGGCGGTGGCCGTGGTGGGGGTTCTGTTCCTGCCGTCGGAGCGTATCGCGCAGATCGCCGCTGACCAGATCGAGGCGCGGACCGGGCGCGCGGTGAACATCGAAGGGGGCGTGCAGGTGTCGCTCTGGCCGGTGCTGGGGGCCGAGACCGGGCCGGTCACCCTGGCGAATGCCGACTGGGCCGGGGCGGAGCCGATGCTGCAGGCCGAGGGGCTGTCGATCGGGGTGGATGCGCGGGCGCTGATCGCGGGCACGGTGCGGGTGACGCAGATCGTGGCGCAGCGGCCGGTGCTGAACCTGACCACGCGGGCCGATGGCCTGGGCAACTGGGTGTTTGGCGAGGCCGCGGCGGCGACGCCGTCGCCGGCGGCGGGCGGCGAGGCCGCCGCCACCCCGGTCACGCTGGAACGGCTGGAACTGACGGGCGCGCGGCTGTTCTATTCCGCTGCCGGGGCGGCGCCGATGGCACTGGGGCCGCTCGATCTGGTGGTGGACTGGCCGCAGGGGCAGGAAGCGGCCGACATACAGGCGCGGCTGAGCCAGAGCGGCGCTGAGATCGACCTCACGGCGCGGATCGCTGCGATGCAGGAGATGCTGGCCGGCAAGGTGGTGCCGGTCACCGCCAGCGCCAAGCTGGGCAAGGCCAGTCTGAGTTTCGACGGCCGCGCCAGCATCGCGGGCGAGGCGGCGGGCCGTGTCGCGGCCAAGAGCCCGGACACCCCTGCGCTGCTGGCGGCGCTGGGGGTGCAGGCCGATGTCCCGCAGGGGCTGGGGCGTGCGGCCGGGGTGGAGACGCAGGCCACCTATACGCGGGATGGCCGGTTGTCGCTGCGCGATCTGGCGCTGTCGCTGGATCAGAATCGGGTCACCGGCGCGGCGGATATCGACCTGTCCGGCACGCCGAACGTGGTAGCGGAGCTGTCCGCCGGCGCGCTGGATTTCTCGGCGCTGGGCGGGGCCGGCGGGTCGGGCGGCAGCGGCGGGGGCGGCGGTGCCGGCTGGTCCAAATCCCCCATCGACGCCAGTGCGCTGGGCCTGTTCGACGGGTCGATCAAGCTGCGTGCGGAGAGCATCGACACGGGCGTGACCAAGCTCGGCCCCACCGTGGCGGCGCTGGCGCTGGACCGGTCGCGCGCGGTGGTGACGCTGCAACCGGCCACGGTTTTCGGCGGCAGCCTGAGTGGCAAGCTGATCGCCAACAACCGCAAGGGGTTCTCGGTGCGGGGCGATTTGCGGGCCAAGAACGTGGATATGACGACCCTGCTTGGCGACATGGCCGGGATCCGCCGGTTTTCGGGCAAGGCTGAGGCCGATGTGGAGTTCCTGGGCTCCGGCGGCTCGATGGACGCGATCATGCGGTCGCTGTCGGGCAAGGGCAGCCTGTCGGTGGGCCGTGGCGTGATTTCCGGCATCGACCTGGACAAGCTGTTCCGCTCGGGTGCGGTGACCGGCGGCACCACGGTGTTCGACAGCCTGACCGGCAGTTTCACCATCGAGGGCGGCAACCTGCGCAACTCCGACCTGTTGATGCTGTTGTCGAGCTTCAAGGTGGCGGGCGCCGGGCGCATCGGCCTGGGCGCGCGCGATCTGGATTATCTGATTACCCCGACCGCCTTTGCCAGCGACGAAAGCGCCGGGCTGCAGGTGCCGGTGCGCATCACCGGGCCCTGGTCCAGCCCGAACTTCCGCCCCGATCTGGACGCCGCCACCAAGGCGCGGCTGGAGAAGGAGAAGGACAAGCTGGAGCAGAAGGCGAAGGAGGCGCTGCAGGAGAAGCTGAAGCTGAAGATCGACGACGGGCAGGATCCCGAAGAGGCGATCAAGGACAAGCTGGAGGATGAGGCGGCGAAACAGCTGAAAAAGCTGTTCGGCGGCAACTGAGGGCAGGGGAACGTGCCTTGCGGCGCGGGCCTGCGGCGCGCGTATTTCGGGGCAGAAAAAGACGGGGCGTGTGCCCCGTCTGCGTCTTTTTTAGGACTCAAATCGCGCGGTTCGGTCCGGGCGCGCCGATGGGGATCGGGCGCTCGGGGAGCGGGATCAGATCCGCTGGTCGTAATCGCCGACCGAAGGCTCGGTGCGGATCACCGTGTCGATGTCGGTGAAGATGGCGCGCATCTCCTCCTCGCTCTCGGCGCTTTCGCAGACCACCACAAGGTTGGGGGTGTTGGAGCTGGCGCGCACCAGGCCCCAGGAGCCGTTGTCGAGGATCACGCGGGCGCCGTTCACCGTGACCACCTCCTTGATGGCGCGGCCGGCGACGGTTTCGCCGGCCTCGGCCTTGGCGACCAGTTTCTGCACCAGCCGTTCCAGCACGTCGTATTTCTCGCCATCGGCGCAATAGGGCGACATGGTGGGGGTCGACCAGGTTTTCGGCAGCGCCTTGCGCAGGTCGGACATCGACATGTCCGGGTTGCGGTCCATCAGCTTGCAGATCTCGACCGCCACGCGCATGCCGCAGTCGTAGCCGCGGCCGATCGGTTCGGCGAGGAAGTAGTGGCCGGATTTTTCGAACCCCGCCAGCGCGCCGATTTCCTTGACGCGGCGCTTCATGTGGCTGTGGCCGGTCTTCCAGTAGTCTGCCTTGACGCCGTGTTTCCTCAGCTCCGGGTCGGAGGCGAACAGGCCGGTGGATTTCACATCCGCGACGAAGGTCGCATCGGGATAGATCTTGGCCAGGTCGCGGGCCATGATCACGCCGACCTTGTCGGCAAAGATCTCTTCGCCCTCGTCATCGACCACGCCGCAGCGGTCGCCGTCGCCGTCGAAGCCGAGCGCCAGATCGGCGCCGGTGGCCAGCACCATTTCGGCCATGTCATGCAGCATGTGCATGTCTTCGGGGTTCGGGTTGTAATTGGGGAAGGTGTAATCGAGGTCATTGTGGCTGGGCACCACCTCGACGCCGATCCGCTCGAACAGCTCGGGCGCAAAGGCGCTGGCGGTGCCGTTGCCGGTGGCGCAGACGACCTTGAGCTTGCGGGTCATTTTGAAATCGCCGACGAGGTCGTCGAGATAGGCCTCTTTCACGCCCTCGACCAATTCACAGCTGCCGCCGGAGGATTGCACGCCATGGCCGGAGAGGACGATTTCCTTCAGTTCGGCCATCTCGTCGGGGCCGTGGGTCAGCGGCCGGTCGAAGCCCATCTTGACCCCGGTCCAGCCGTTGGGGTTGTGGCTGGCGGTGACCATGGCAACGGCCGGCACGTCCAGATGGAACTGGGCGAAATAGGCCATCGGGCTGACCGCCGGGCCGATATCCTTGACCTTGATTCCCGCCTGCATCAGGCCGAGGATCAGCGCGTTCTTGATCGCAAGGGAATAGTCTCGGTAATCGTTGCCCACCGCGATCACCGGCTCGATCCCGCGGCGGCGCATCTGGGTGCCGAGGCCGAGGCCGAGCGCGGTCATGCCGGGAAGGTTGATCTCCTCGGGGTATTTCCAGCGGGCATCGTATTCGCGAAAGCCGGTGGGCTTGATCATCGGCAGTTTCAGGAAATCCCAAGAATTGGGCGTCACCTCGTAAAGCGGGCGGGTCATTCTGCGGTGTCCTTAATTCTCAAATTTCAATCGGGTTGGCTTTGGCCAGCGCATCGAAGCGCATCAATGTGTCGATCAGCGGGCCCATCTGGTCCAGCGGGATCATGTTGGGGCCGTCCGAGGGGGCGTTGTCGGGATCTTCGTGGGTTTCGATGAAGACCGCCGCCACGCCGACGGCGACCGCCGCGCGGGCCATCACCGGGGCGAACTCCCGCTGGCCGCCGGAAGAGCCGCCGCGGCCGCCCGGCTGTTGCACCGAATGGGTGGCATCCATCACCACCGGGTAGCCGGTCTGGGCCATGATCGGCAGCGATCGCATGTCGGCCACCAGCGTGTTGTAGCCGAACGAGGTGCCGCGTTCGGTCAGCAGGATCCGGTGGTTGCCGGTGCTTTCGATCTTGGTGACGATATTGCCCATTTCCCAGGGCGCCAGGAACTGGCCTTTCTTGACGTTGACAGCGGCGCCGGTGCGGCCCGCGGCCAGCAGCATGTCGGTCTGGCGGCACAGGAAGGCGGGGATCTGCAGGATATCCACCGCCTCGGCGGCGAGCGCGCATTGCGCTTCGGTATGCACGTCCGTCAGCACCGGCAGGTCGAACTCCCTGCGGATGCCGTCGAGCACCTTGAGCCCCTCGTCGATCCCCGGGCCGCGCTTGCCGGACAGCGAGGTGCGGTTGGCCTTGTCGTAGGAGGCCTTGAAGACATATTGCGCGCCGGCAGCGTCGCAGATCTCCTTCATCCGGCCGGCGATCATCCGGGCGTGATCGCGGCTTTCCAACTGGCAGGGGCCTGCGATTACGGTCAGCGGCCGGTCGGTGCCGATTGTCAGGCCGGCGACGTCTACATGTTTCATGAGGTCTACGAGGTTACCTGTTCGCGGAGAATCGAAGCGGTCAGCGAGATCATAAGGTAGATACCGGAAAAGATCAGGAATGCCAAAATCGTATTCTCGAACTTGCGCGGATAGGTCGGCTCCTGGCTGGCCACCGGCTCGACCGAGGTGGTCAGGTAGCGCACCTGGCGATTGGCCTCCATCCGGGTTTGTTCGACCTGTTGCAGCGCCGATTGCAGCATCATGTCCCGTGTCGTCAGGTCGGCCTGGGCCATCTGGATGCGCACCGAGAGCTGCGCCAGCGAGTTTTCGCCCTTGGAGGCGTCGACCATCTTCTCGTTCAGCCGCGCCAGCAAGGTTTCCAGCCGGCGCACGTCGCCCTGGGCACCCTCGACCTTGGCCTTGTTGGGGCGGGCATTGTCCATCAGCGCGGCCAGTTCGAGCTGTTTCTGCTGCAGCTGGACCTCGATATTGTTGATCTGTCCGCGCAGGGCCGCGATCACGCCTTCCGGGTCCAGGATCGCGCCCTGCTGTTGCAGGCCGACCAGCGCCTCCTGCGCCTTGCGGCGTTCTTCCTGCGCGGTCTCGAAGCTCTTGAGCGCGTCGCGCATCTGGTCGGAGCGTTTCTGTTCGCTCAGATGGTTCACCCGGTCCTCGGCGTAGGACAGCAGGCTGCGGGCGAAATCGGCGCTGACCTCGGGGTCGGCGGCGACCACCTCCATGCGGATCACCCCTTCTGTCGGGTCGAAGCCGATTTTCACGAAGCGGGAAAAGATCTTGTAGGCCTGTTCATTGCTGGGGTTCTCGGGCAGGCGCTGGACCGGGTCGATCCATTGCTGCGCGAAATGCGCCTTGAAGCCTTCATCTTCGTCCAGCCGCAGCATCGCGTCCTTGGATTGCAGATAGGACTGCACCGCGATGGAATCCTGGCTGGTGGCGAACTGAGTGCCGCTGAGCAGGCTGCCCAGGCCGGTGCCGCCGCCGGCGTTGTCGGCCTTGAGGATCAGGAATTCGGACTTGGTGGCATACATCGGCGTGGCCACGGCATAGAAATACCAGCCGACCACCGCCGTGGGCAGCAGCACGAAGAACATCAGGCGGGTCATCAGCAGCGCCATCTTCTTGCGGCGGCGGCGGCCGATGTCGCGCTGGATTTCGGTGATTTCCTGTTCGCGTTCCTGCGCCGGGCTCAGTTCGGTCGAGGGCAGGGTCTGGCTATGCGCAGGGACCGTTTGCGGCAGTTGCGCATGTCCCTTGGGGGTGCCGTCGCCGGCATGCTGTTCGCTGCTGTGGGGAACCACCAGTTCCAGCATGTTGGAGCGCTGGAACGGGTCGATCCCCTTTTGGCGCAGCAGCCGCACTGCGTCGAAATCCGAGGTGGCGGGCAGGTTATGCTTTTGCGCGACGCGGCGGGCCATGCGCAGCTGGCGGCCGGTCAACCCCTCGCGGCGGATGGCGTCGATCGCGGCCTCGGCGCTGGTTTCGCGGGCCGAAGAGACTTCGCCGCTGCGGGCCTGTGGCTGGGCCTCGGCGCCGGGAGCGGGGGCGGTGGCTGCTGCCGCACGGGCGCCGGCGTCGGCTTGTTCGCCCGCCTGCGCGGTGTCCGTGTCCGGGCTCACCACGCGCGGGCGCATCCGTTCGGTCGCCGGCGGGGGCATGTCCTCGGCGGTGTCGGCCTGTTCGGCCTCGGCGGCCGCTGCGGTTTGTGCGGGGGCCGAATTGCGCCGGATGCGGAATTTCCTAGCCTTGGGTTTCGTAGTCATAGAGCTGCTTTGCCTCTTCCAAGGTGTCGAACATGTGCAATTTGCCGTTCACAAGAACCGCCGCGGAACGTGCGAATTTCTCCAGCGTGGTCGCTTGGTGCGACACGATGATGATCGTGGTCGTGCGCAGCCGTTCTTTCAGGATCGACCCTGCCTTGCGATTGAATTCCACGTCCGTGGTGCTCGGCATGCCCTCGTCGATCAGGTAAATATCAAAATCCAGCGCCAGCATAAGCGCAAATGAAAACCGCGCCCGCATGCCTGAGGAATAGGTGCCGATCGGCTGGTCGAAATATTCCCCCAGCCCGCAGAGCCAGCGGCAATAAGCCTCGACGTAGTCGGGATCCATTCCGTAGAGCTTGGCGATGTAGCGGCTGTTCTCCATCGCCGAGATGCGGCTGACCACCCCGCCCATGAAGCCCAGCGGGAAAGAGATCTTGCAGCCGCGGCGGATCTCGCCCTCGTCGGGTTTCTCCAACCCGGCCATCATGTTGATCAGCGTGGTCTTGCCGGTGCCGTTCGGGGCCAGAACGCCAAGCGACCGACCGACCTCCACCCGGAAGGAGACCCGGTCGAGGATCACCTTGCGGCGGGTGCCGGTCCAGAAGGATTTGCTGACATTGTCGAATTCAAGCATGTTGTTGTCCGGTGCCGCCTCGGCCGTCGCGGGATCCCTGTCTCTTTTTCGTTCTGGCTTATGCTCTTGCCTGCCCTCCTTAACAGAGGGGTGTTTGCGGCTTACATACCGAATTGGGCCAGATTATGTCGAAATGTGAAACAAAATGCCAACAAGATTGGGGCCGCAATGGGGCGTGCTGCCCCGGCGGTGGCGTCTTACGGTCCGCGGTCCGGCCCCGGCGGCCGGGGCGCCCCGCGGGTTTACTGTTTCGCCAATGGAAACCTGAAGTCAGGAAATGTTTACCATGAAAGGGGCGGAAGACCGATGAGTGCGGCGCGGGATCTGGTGCAGGAGATCGAAGCCTGCCGGCTGTGTGAGGACCGGTTCGCCGCGACCGCGACGGCGCATGCGCCGCGCCCGGTGGTCTGGTTCCGCCCCGGCGCACGCATGCTCATCGCCGGTCAGGCTCCGGGCGCGCGTGTGCATGCCTCGGGCCGGCCGTTCACCGACCCGTCCGGCGACCGGCTGCGGGACTGGCTGGGCATCGACGAGGCGACATTCTACGACCGGTCCCGCGTGGCGGTGGTGCCGATGGCCTTTTGTTTCCCGGGCTACAACGATCGCAAGGCCGACCTGCCGCCGCCGCCCATCTGCGCGCGCACTTGGCATGGGCGGGTGATGCAGGCGCTGGACAAGGTGGAACTGATGGTGCTGGTGGGCGGTCATGCGCACCGCTGGCATATGAGCGTGAAGAGCCCGGTGACCGAAACCGTGGCGGGCTGGCGCGCCCATGCGCCGCGCGTCTTCCCCTTGCCTCATCCGTCCTGGCGCAATACCGCATGGCTGAAGAAGAACCCCTGGTTCGAGGCCGAGCTGGTGCCGGTGCTGCGGACCCGGGTGCAGGAGGTGCTGAAGGATGACGGTTGAAACGCCTATAGATGCCGCCCACGCGGCGATGGAGGCCGCGCCCGAGGACGGTGGTGTCCGACTGCGGTTCTACGAACGCATCGCGGATGCGGAGCTCTACCTGCTGCTGACCGCGGAGGCGCGGGGCGAAAACATCTCTCCCGAGCTGTTTGAACTGGAGGCGGGCCGCTTCGTTCTGGCTTTCGACCGCGAGGACCGGCTGGCGGAGTTTGCCGGCGGCCCGGCGCCATATGTGGCGCTGTCGGGCCGGGTACTGGCGCAGATGCTGGCGGGGCAGGGGATCGGGCTGGGCCTGAACCTGGAGGTGGCGCCGTCGTCGATCCTGGTGCCGTCCGAGGCGATTGAGTGGCTGCATACGACCCTCGGCCATGCGCCGGAAGAGACCGAGGCGCGCTTTGCCGAGTTCACCGCGCCCGCGGGCCTGCCAGAGGCGCTGGTCGAGGCGCTGGACGCCAAGCTGTCCACCGCCGCCGGGCTGGCGCAGGCGGCCTATCTGGTGGGCACGGTCGATACCGCCGGCGGGCGCGGCCACCTGCTGGGCTTCGTCGATGCGGTGGAGGCGGCGCAGGGCGCGCTGGCCAAGGCCGCGAGCGAGGCATTGACGTTTTCCGGAATCGAGGCGGGCGCGATGGATGTGGGCTTTTTCGCGGGCGACGAGGCGGTGACCGCCAAACTCGCCGCTGTCGGCCTGCGGTTCGACCTGCCGCAGCCGCAGATGCCCGAGCGGATCGCCCCCGCCGCCCCGGGCAGCGATCCCGACAAGCCGCCGATCCTGCGCTAGGGCTATTTCTCGGAGAGCTCGTCGCAGGTCAGCAGCGTCACCTCGCCGTCGAGGATGGGCTGCGCGATCGCGAAGAACGCCGCGACGGCGGCAGAATTGTTGTGTGTCTCCATCGCCGCCTGATCATGGAACCGCTCGTAGGTGGTAAAGACGCAAGGGTCGTCCGGGTCCTGGCTGATGAAAAAGCCGATGGTGCCCGGTTCGTTCGCCCGCACATTGGCGGCCACGTCCAGCAGCCCCTGTTTCATGGTTTCTTCGCTGCCCGGTTTGCACCGGATGATCGCCGTGATCGTCTTCACTTCTCAATCCCTTTCCCTGAACGCTTCGATGTGTGGTGCGATGTTGGCGGGGGAATTGCCTTTGGCCAGCTTGTGTGGCCGGCACCGGGCGAAGAAGGGCAGAATAATGGGGCGCGCGGCGGGAAATGCCTGCCTGAGGGCCGCTAAGGTTAACAACCGGGCAGATAATGGCCAGCGTTGCGCCGCCGGATGGCGCCTCAGTCGTGCACCACGATCAGGGTCTGGTCGAGCCCGCTGTCGCGGGTCAGTTCGAACAAAATCCGGGCATGAACCGGATGCAGGCGAATGCATCCCGCCGAGGCCGGCGCGCCCAGCTTTTCCGTCTCGGTGGTGCCGTGGATCGCGTAATCGCCTGAAAAGAAGATCGAAAACGGCATCGGCGCGTTGTGGTAGAGGGTCGAATAGTGCATCCGCTTCAGCGATTGCGGTGTATAGCTGCCGTTGGGCGTTTCCTTGCCCGCCCGCCCGGTGGAGACCGGCCAGCGAAAGGCGGGCCGGTGATCGATATAGACGGTCATCGCCTGCTCGGATTTGTCGATCCAGGCCTCCAGTGGCGCAGCCAGGATCGGGGCGCAGAGGATGACAAGCGGGACGACGACGGCGACGAGCCGGAGGGCAAGCCACCGGGCCGCGCGTGGCACCGATTTGCGCCACATGCGCATCGGGCTCAGGTCAGGTGGCGGGCCCGGGCGCCGCGTTCGATGGCGGCGGCATGCAGCCGGTCGATCTCCAGCTCATAGCGGATTTCCTCCAGCAGGCGCAGTTCCGGTTCGGCCAGCTTGCCGTCTGCGGCCGCCACATCACAGGCCAGCGCATAGGCGGTCTCGTAGAGCCGTTCGGGCAGGTTGTCGCGAATGAGGCCGAACAGCGCATCCAGCCCGTCCTCCTGATCGAACAGATCCAGAACGGTCTGCGACATCACCTTCATCCGGTCGATGTCATAGCCGGCAAACACCGGCAGGTGATTGACCGCGGCCTGGATCTTGACCAGTTCGGCTGTGCGGATGTTCTCGTCAGAGGCCGAAACGGCGATCATCAGGGCGACGAGGCAGTCCTGCGCGCTGAGCACATGTTGGTCGGAGCTGGGCAAGGTATCTTCCTTTGGCTTTGCGGTGTTGCAGTGCAGAATATTGACGCGCCTGCGCCAGCACAATAGGTAGCGGCGCAACGCCGCGCGGGGATGCGCGGCCCTGATCCTTCGGAGAATGATATGTCGGACCTGCGCGAAGCCGCCCTGCAATCGAAAGCCTGGCCTTTTGAAGAAGCGCGCCGGGTGCTCAAACGGTTCCAGAAGACGCCGCCGGAAAAGGGCTACGTGCTGTTCGAGACCGGCTACGGGCCGTCGGGCCTTCCGCATATCGGCACCTTCGGCGAGGTGCTGCGCACCACGATGATCCGCCATGCCTTCGAGGTGATCAGCGATATTCCCACCCGGCTGATCTGTTTTTCAGATGACATGGACGGGATGCGCAAGGTACCTGGAAACGTGCCCAACCAGGAGATGCTGCAAGAGCATCTGCAAAAGCCGCTGACCAGCGTGCCGGATCCGTTCGGCACCCATGACAGCTTTGGCGGCCACAACAACGCCATGCTGCGCCGGTTCCTCGATACCTTCGGGTTCGATTACGAGTTCTACTCGGCCACCGAGTTCTACAAGTCGGGCCAGTTCGACGCGGTGCTCAAGCGCGCGGTCGAGAAGTACGACGACGTGATGAAGGTGATGCTGAAAAGCCTGCGCGACGAACGCCAGCAGACCTATTCGATCTTCCTGCCGATCCATCCAGAGACCGGCCGCGTGCTTTATGTGCCGATGAAAGAGGTCAACGCCACCGACTACACCGTGACCTTCGACGACGAGGACGGCCGCGAATGGACCGTTCCGGTGACCGGCGGCAACGTGAAGCTGCAGTGGAAGCCGGACTTCGGCGCCCGCTGGGCGGCGCTGGGCGTGGATTTCGAGATGTACGGCAAGGACCACTCGACCAACACGCCGATCTATGACCGGATCTGCGAGATCCTGGGCCAGAAGGCGCCGGAGCACTTCACCTATGAGCTGTTCCTGGACGACAAGGGCCAGAAGATCTCGAAGAGCTCGGGCAACGGGATCTCGATCGACGAATGGCTGACCTATGCCTCGACCGAGAGCCTGTCGTACTTCATGTACCAGAAGCCGAAGACGGCCAAGCGGTTGTATTTCGACGTTATTCCCAAGGCGGTGGACGAGTATCACCAGCAGCTACGCGCCTATGCCACCCAGGATGTGAAGGCGCAGTTGAACAACCCCGTCTATCACATCCACGGCGGCGACGTGCCGGTCTCGACGCTGGTGGTGCCCTTCGCGATGCTGCTGAACCTCGCCTCGGTGTCCGGGGCGGAGGAGAAGGCGCAGCTTTGGGGGTTCATCAACCGTTATGCGCCGGAGGCCTCGCCCGAGAGCCATCCGGACCTCGATCAGGCGGCCGGCTTCGCGGTGCGCTATTTCAATGACTTCGTGAAGCCGCAGCGGGTCTATCGCGCGCCCACCGATCTGGAGCGCGAGGCGCTGCTGGAGCTGCGCGGCGAGCTGGCCACTTACGACGGGCCGGTCGATGACGAGGCGCTGCAATCCATCGTCTACGCGGTGGGACGCGAAAAGTTCGATCCGCTGCGCGACTGGTTCAAGGCGCTGTACGAGGTGCTGCTGGGCGCCTCGCAGGGGCCGCGGTTCGGCGGGTTCGTGGCGCTCTACGGCGTCGAGGAGACCGTGGCGCTGATCGACAAGGCGCTGGCGGGCGAGCTGGCGTGAGGGGTTAGCCCCCGCGCCATTTCTTCCACCAGCGGGCCCAGAGTTTGGGGAGTTTTCCCGGCGTTTCGTACAACATCGTTTCGCCCAGGGCGAAGGCGCGGTCCTCGAGCTCGGACTTGCGGGTCAGGGCGCGGGATTTCAGATCGGCGATCAGGTCAGCGATCAGCTCGGGGGCGATCTGCGGCGGCGGGTCCTGTGCCAGCCGGTCGAGCCGGTCGAGGTAGACCGCGATGTCGTGGTGATCGCCCAGCAGGCTGCCGAGCTGATTGGCGGCCTCGCGGTGGGGCTGCATGCGTTTCTTGTTGATGTCGCGCAGCAGCCGGGTGTGGTACCAGTTGTATTTCACCCGTTTGCGCCATTCGTGGATATTCGCGACGCTGGGATCCTTCCGCGCGGCGCGGTAGCCGGCGGCGGCGCGGGCGTAGGTGAGGGCGAGGCCCGCGTGCAGGATCGCCCGGTCCTTGCCCTTGGTCTTCCATTCGGCGGCGCGGTCGCGCAGCGCCCGCAATTCGTCGCAGACCCCTTCGGGCAGCGGCGGTGCGCCGGCGGGCGTCTGGCCCATCAGGTGGGTGCGCACCGGGTCGAAGCGGGAGCAGTCGGGCGCGGCGGCCAGCAGCTTGTCATGGGTTTCCACCAACGCGCCGGTATCGCGCAGGCCGGAGAGCGTGGCGGCCAGGTCGCGGATCGCGGCGTTTTCCTTTTCGTAGTCGTCGAAGCCGGGCCGTACCAGCCGCAGCAGACCGCGTAACTTCTTGAAATGCTTGCGGGCCTGATGGATCGCTTCGGTCGGGTCGCCATCGGGGGCGGTCAGTTCGGCCAGGGCGGCGTCGATCTGTTCGCGGGCGATGCGGCGGAGCGCCTGTTGCAGGCTGTGGTCGTGGCGGGTGATGCGGTAGGCCATGCGCTGTCCTCGCGGGGGGGCTGAGAGAGCACCGTAACGGTGGTCTCAGCCGCTGTTAACCCGTTGAAGATACCCGTTTGCACCGACCGGAACCGCCCCGGAGGGCGTTGCATAGGGGATTTACATGAACAAGGCGATTACCGAGGGTCTGGTGCTGATGCCGCCGGCCTTTGCGGCGGGGCTGGATCAATGGTCGAGCGGCAACGGAACGGCGGGGTCGGACACCTATGACGGGGCGGTGAATGCCGCGCTGGTGGCCGCCGATCAGGATTTCGGCGGCTGCCTGGAACTGCAGAAGACCGAAATCACGCAGAAGCTGCGGTACATGGGAAAGACGCCGCTGATCCCGGGCTGTTATCTGCAGATCACGGCGCGGGTAAAGGCGTTGAGCGGGGCGCTGCCGACGGTGCGGATCGCCGGCTGGGCGGGCGATCCGTCGGACAACCATGTGGGCGGGCTGATCGAGACCGCGGCGGCGGTGACGCTGACCAGCTATGGCGAGGTGGTCGAGTTGCGCGCCATCGTCGGCACCGGCGACCGTGGCGGGGTGGATATGGTCTGGGGCACGGACCCCGAGTACGGCCATTTCGGCATTGACCTGAGCGGCGCCAATGGCGGCGTTGTCCGTGTGGACGATATCGAGATCGAGGATGTGACCTCGGTCTTCCTGCGCGACATGCTCAGCCAGGTCGATGTACGCGACTATGGCGCGCTGGGCGACGGGGTGAACGACGACAGCGCCGCGTTCTCTGCCGCCGATGCCGTCGCGGACGGGCGGCGGATCTTCGTGCCGGCGGGGGAGTATTTCCTGGGCGGCAGTGTGACGCTGGAGGCCGAGGTCTTGTTCGAGGGCACCGTGAGCATGCCCGACGACAAGATGCTGCTGCTGACCAAGGACTTTGGCCTGCCGCAATATATCGCGGCCTTCGGCGACGAGGAGCTGGGGTTCAAGAAGGCCTTCCAGGCGCTGTTGAACAACGCCGATCACGAAAGCCTGGACATGGGCGGGCGCAAGGTGACGGTGACCGGCCCGATCGACATGCAGGCGGCAGTGCCCAACAAGACCAGCTATTCCACCCGCCGGGTGATCCGCAACGGCCAGCTCGAGGCGAAAGCCGGGGCCGCCTGGGATACCGATGTGGTGACCTCGCAGGGGACCTATTCGCTGTCAAATCCCAAGAAGCTGACCGGGGTGAGCAATGTGGCCAATGTGCCGGTGGGGGCACTGGTCGAGGGCAGCGGGGTGGGGCGCGAGATCTATGTCGCCGACAAGAAGAACGGCGCGCAGGAGATCACCCTGAGCGCGCCGCTGTACGATGCGGTGGGCACGCAGAATTTCACCTTTCGCGATTTCAAATACATGCTGGATTTCAGCGGGTTCGACAACCTCAGCAAGTTTTCGCTGTCGGATGTCGAGCTGCAGTGCGAAGGCATTTGCAGCGGTATCCGGCTGGCCGTGACCGGCACCGCGTTCAATCTGCGCGACTGTTTCATCAGCCGGCCCAGGGATCGCGGCGTCAGTTCGATCGGGACCGGTTGTCAGGGGATGCTGATCGACCGTTGCCAGTTCCTGTCGGACGAGAATTCCGCGGATGTGGCCGACCGCGTGTCGATCGCGCTGAATGCCCATGCCAATGACGTCAAGCTGCGCAACAACCGGGCCGAGAAATTCCGTCATTTCGCGGTGCTGGGGGGCAGCAACAGCGTGGTGATCGGCAATCACTTTTTTCAGGGCGACAATGTCGCCGACGGGGTGCGGACCGCCGGGCTGGCGCTGACGGCGAGCTATTCCAGTTCGACCATCACCGGAAATTACGTCGACAACTGCTTTGTCGAGTGGACCAACGAACATGATGCCACGCCGGATTTCGTCAGCGGTTATTCGTTCAGCGCGATGAGCATCGCCGACAATATCTTTCTGTCCGGGGATGTGGCGGCCTGGTTCAGCTATATCGTGGTCAAGCCGCACGGGTCCGGGCACTACCTGAACGGGGTGAATGTGACCGGCAATATGTTCCGCAGCATCAACGGCAGCATCGACCGGGCGGAGCGGGTGGATACCACTTTTGCCGATCTGGATTACGCGCGGTTCAAGAATGTGACCTTTACCGGCAATACCTATCATTCGGTCGGTTCGCAGGGGGAGAACCCGCTGCGGCTGCGTCACAGCGAGGGCAGCACGGCCACGACATGGACCGTGGAGACGAATGGTCAGCTGCCGTTCGGAGGCCGGGCGCGGGGGGTGGACGGCATCGTGCCCCTGGGCGAGATCAGGGACGGCGGCGGCGGCGCGGTGCACGATCTGCCCTATGCCAGGCTGGAGCAGGGCGCGGGCGGCGACAAGGTCAAGCTGGTGTGGTCCAAGGCGGTGAAGGGCGAGGTCGCGCTCAGTATCCGGATCGACACCTGAGGCTGAGGGCGGTCCCCGAGGCCGGGCGTCAGCCGGGCAGGCCCATATCGTTGGGTGTCAGGCGGAAGGCTTTGCCGAAGCCGCCGTTGAGGTGGCCGGCCTGGGCGGTGAACAGCGCGAAGCTGAAATCGGCGAACCCGATGTAGAGTTTCGCCTTGGGGTGGTCTTTCAGGTAATGCGCGGCCAGCGCGTCGTGCCCGGGATCGCCCTTGCGGATGAACCGGGCGCTGGCCTGAACCGTCAACCGGGGATGGGTCAGCGGATCGCCCCTGGTGCCCGGCTCCCCCACCATCAGGGAACAGGCGGGATTGGCCTGCAACGCCTTGGTATGGGCCGAAAGATCTGAGACCAGGGTCAGGGGCGCACCCTCGGGCGAGAGGCCGAAGGCGACGCGGGTGACCATCGGCGCGCCGTCCTCCAGCACCACGGCGAGGGCGGCGAAGCGGGCCTTTTGCAGCAGATCGCGGGCGATCTGGCGGGCATCGTCGTCGGTCGGGCGGATCGGGTCTTTGGCCATGGCGCCTGTCTAGGGGGGCGATCGCGGCGGCGCAAGCTGCCGGGTCAGAACCATTGCCACAGCGCGATCCTGAGCCCGACGGTGTCGCGGCCGGCGGATTTGCGTTCCAGCCCGATCAGCCAGCTGGCGTTGCGCCGGGTGTCGATCAGCACCCCCGGGGCCACCGCCCAGATCAGGGAGCGCCCGGGGATATGGGCGGTCTCGACCTGCAGGACCGGGTGGATGCGCCCCGGCGCGGAGAGGCCCAGAGTGGCGTCGAGCTTGTAGATCGGCCGGGTCATGCCCAGCCGGCGCTCGTACCCGGCGGCGATGTCGAGCCAGCCGAGCGCGCCGCGGCGGGTGATGAAGCCGCGCCCGTAGGAGAGCGACAGGCGATACATCGGGTCCCAGTCGCCGCGCCAGTGATGGCCGCCGAGCGCGGATTCCAGTGCCAGCCTGTTGCGCGCATCGGGGCGGTTGAGCGGCAGGCGGGCGAAGAGCGTTGCATGTCCAGTGATACCGGGGCGTTCGTTGACATCGGCGCCGAAGGTCAGGCGGGGGCTGAGCCCGTATTCAGCATAGACCGATACCTCCTGCCGCGCGTCGGGATCGCCCCGCCGCAGGGTCCCGGCGGTGGAGAGGAAGCTGCGGCCCGGTTCCCGCAGCCAGGCCCCGGCGTTGGCCGGCCCGGGCGAGGCGGTGCAGAGCAGGGCGAGCAGCAAGGGGATCAGGCGGCGCATGGGGATTCCTCTTGCCGCAGGGTCGGGGGTGTTGGTTAATGATTGGTTATCCATAGCGCCGTGGATTTCCGTTGCGTCGCGCCCTATTCCGGCTATGCTGCGATGCAGCATCATGCGGGGTTTCCGATGGCACATGTGATTACCGTCGCGCAGCAAAAGGGCGGGTCGGGCAAGACCACGCTGGCGGTCAACCTGGCGGTGGGCTTTGCCCGGGCGGGAAAATCGGTGGCCTTGATGGACACCGATCCGCAGGGCAGCGCCGGGCGCTGGTTCATGACCCGGCTGGAGGCGCTGGAGGCGGGCGCGGGCGGCGCGCTGGCCAGCACGCCGGAGATCAGTTTCTCCACCGCCTCGGCCTGGGGCGTGGGGTTTGAGCTGCGCAAGCTGAGCCAGTCGCACGATATCGTCATCATCGATACCCCGCCCAAGGCCGACAGCGATCTGCGCCCGGCCTTGCGGGCCTCCGATCTGGCGCTGGTGCCGGTGGCCTCGTCGCATCTGGACCTCTGGGCGGTGGAGATGGCGCTCTATCTGGCCGCGCGCGAGGAGGTGCCGGCGATGATCGTGATGACGCGGAGCCGCGCCGGCACGCGGCTGGGTGCAGAGGTGGCGGCGCAGGCGGCCGAGCTGGAGACCGAGGTGGCCGAGACGGCGATGGCCAACCGGGTGATCTATGCCGAGACGCTGGGACAGGGCCGCGCGGCGCTGGAGGCGCCGAAGGGGCCGGCGCATGACGAGGTGACGCGGCTGGTCGCGGAAGTGCAGACGGCGCTGGACCGGCTGTGATAGGCTGAGACTCCCAAGACAGGGAGGACGAAGATGCCGACGATATCCAGGGACGCCGAGGTTCAGACCGTTTTGACCACTTTCGAGATGACGCCGGGCACCTGCCAGGACCTGCTCGACGCGCTGACCGATGCCTATGCGGAGTTCATCTCGAAACAGCCCGGGTTCATCTCTGCCGGGTTGCATGTGAACGACGCGCAGACGCGGATCGCCAATTATTCGCAATGGGCGCGGCGGGAGGATTTCCAGGCCATGCTGCGCACACCGGAGATGCGGCGGCGCAACCGGGAGATCAACGAGCTGTGCAAGAGTTTCGAGCCGGTGATGTACGAGGTGGCGGCGACCTTCGGGTAAGGGGCGGTTTGAAGTGCCCCCTTTGCCCGGAACAAGGTGCTTAGTACCGCAGGGCAGCGCCCGACGGCTCTGATGGCGGGCGCCTCCCGGCGCTTTTTTGCGTTGAATTCAGGCTCGATGCGGCCGCGACTGCAAAGGGACGCTCCCAAAGCGAGGCAGCGCCCAACCGCGGTCGAGCGCGGCCCCTGTTGCGCTTTGGGCGGAGGAGAGCGCAGAGAGCTTTGGGCCGCGCGGGGTTCGCCCCGCCAAAAGAAAACCCGTTTCTTTTTGCCGAATTATCAATACTCTCCCCCTCGACATGCCTCCGCGCCGCACCTGGTTGAGGAGACGCATGACATGGATCAAGGCCGGACCGGCGCCGCGCGGCGCATGGTGGCGCCGAATGCAAGAGGAGGGAATTCCATGTACCGCAACATCCTGATCCCGGTGTCCTTCGACGCTGAACGCGACGTGACAGCGCCGATGAAACTGGCCGAGATCCTGGGCAATGCCGATGCGCAGGTGACCCTGCTGCATGTGGTCGAGCATATTCCGGGCTATGCGATTTCCTACATGCCCGAGGATTATTTGACCGAGGCGCGCCAGGCGATTCAGACCGAGCTGGAAGAGATGGCCGCCAAGCTGCCCAATGCCAAGGGCGTGGTGATCGAGGGGCATTCGGGCCGGTCGATCCTGGAATGGGCCGAGATCAACAAGCCCGACCTGATCATCATCTCTTCGCACCGGCCGGGGATGCAGGACCTGTTGCTGGGCTCGACTGCGGCGCAGGTGGTGCGCCATGCGCAATGCGCGGTGCATGTGGTTCGCTGAGGACCGGCAAGACCAGACAAGGAAAGGAATGGATGCCATGAAACCCGTAGTTTCCGCATTGGCGGCCGTGATGCTGGCCGCGCCCGCACTTGCCGATCCGGTGGGGATCACCAAGGGGATGATGGAGGCGGTGGTGCCGCTGCCCGACGGGGGCAGCGCCGCGATCTCGCGCATTCAGGACAACGACAACAAGGTGACGGGCGACTGGGCGCTGACCTCGCGCGCCTGCCCGCCGTTCTGCATCCAGCCGGTCACGCCCGCCGAGGGGGTGACCACCATCGGCGAGCTGGAACTGATCAAGATGCTGCAGGACCCTGAGGCGATTGTGGTCGACGGCCGGGTGCGGCCCGATTTCGAGGGTGGTTCGATCCCCGGCGCGATCAATATCCCCTATACCGAGGCCGCCGACCGGCTGGGCGAGCTGGGGTGCGAGCCCGATTTCGACGGGTTCGACTGCGAGAACGCGAAGCCCGTGGCGCTGTTCTGCAACGGGCCCTGGTGCGGCCAGTCGCCAACCGCCGCGCGGCGGATGATCGAGGCCGGTTATCCGGCGGAGAAGATCCATTATTACCGCGGCGGCATGCAGGTGTGGCGGATGCTGGGTCTGACGGTGACGGAGTGATCGGAGGGGGGCGATGGTCGTCGCCCCTTCCAGCCGGGGAAATGGCGATCCCACGAGGACTCGAACCCCGAACCTGCTGATTAGAAGTCAGCTGCTCTATCCAGTTGAGCTATGGGACCGCTTGGCGTGACTTTTGCGGGGTTTGGCGCGCGGGTTCAAGCGAAACTTGGCAGCGGGCGCCGGTCCGGAAAGCGCCACCCGATCAGGACGCGCCGCCTGTCTCCAGCGACTGGCACCAGCCGGCAATGACCTCGCATGTTTCCGCGAGGCGGTCCTCAAGCGTGAGGCCGGTGACGCGCTTGCGCGGTTTCAGGTCGTGGTCGCCGTCTTCCAGCCAGCGCAGCTGAACCTGCGGCGACAGCGGGTAGCCGGCGACCTCCTTCTGCGTCCCGAACGGGTCGCGGGTGCCCTGGCAGATCAGGGTGGGACAGGTCATCGTGGCCAGCTGCTGCCCGCGCACGGTCTCCGGCTTGTTCGGCGGATGGAACGGAAAGCCGAGGCAGAGCAGGCCGGCGATGCGGCCCTCCGCGTAGAGCTCATCGGCGATCATGCTGGCGATCCGGCCGCCCATCGACTTGCCGCCGATGATCAGCGGGCCGTCGCCGGGCAGGGCGTCGATGGCGGCGAGGTATTCCGGCACGATCCGCTCGGCCTTCTGCGGCGGGCGTTTCGGGCCGCCGCAGCGCCGTTGGGACATATAGGCAAATTCGAACCGGGCGACGCGCAGGCCGCGGGCGGCGAGGCCTTCGGCGAGGGTCGTCATCCACGGCGTATCCATCGGCGCCCCGGCGCCATGAGCCAAGAGGACCGTCGTGCGCCCGGGGTCGTCGCCGGTCATGAGAAAGCCGGGTACGCTCATCAAGCCCCCTCTCGATAGAGTGACGGCGCCATGGGGCGCTCTGTGTGCCGTTTCCCCGGTGCATCAGGGCAGGCGGCGCGCCGGTGGAAACCGTGGCGACGTTAACGTGAAAGGGGCAGGAAAGACAGGCGGAAACGGCGGCGTTGTCCGTCGCCCTTTGGGGTGCGGAATGCGGCGATCTCAGGACACCAGGTGCCGGGTGGGCAGGAGGCATGCAAATTGCTAAGCAGCTGGATCGATACCTGATTTCCCGGACTGCCAGACTACAAACGCAACGAAGAGAGAAGCTCCGGTTTCTCCCGCATCTAAGCAATGTTCCCCGAAATTCTTAACTCAAGACCTTGCATCCTTACCCCGCCGCAATTGGCCTCGCTTGCGCATTGGAGCGGTCAACTCATGAACATTGAAGCAAAGCCCTTTGAGGCGCAACTTGTGAAGTCCCATCCAAAATAGCAGGACGCGTTGGATGGCGAAGATCTCGAGTGCTGGAACCGTATGAGAGATGTCGATTGCATGTCCGCTCCAACACGAGGGATCCTTTCCAAGGGTCAATCGTTAGAACATTTTGACTGGTACCTTTCGCAGGGCCCAACTCAGTCTTCAGGAAAATCCAGCGGATCTTGTGTGCTGAAAATGGCTGGGCCTGGACCAAGCGCCCTTCCAGACGCCAGCCCCAGATTCTTGTTCACTATAGAGTTGGAGAAGGCGCCCGAGGGGCGCCCTATATGCTGATTTCTTATCAGCTTCGCGGGGTCTTTGGCCCGATTACAATACAACTTTGCCGGATCTACACAGGCTCAGTGGGTCCAGGGGGCGCGGCGGTCGGTGGCGAAGTTCTCGCCATAGCCGCGGGGGCGGATATTGGCCTTGCGCTGATGCGGTTCGGTCACCTGGGCGTCGATCCCGTGCGCCTCGGCATAGTCGAGCGCGGCCTCTTTGCTTTCGAACCGCAGCCGCACCTGGGTCTGGGTGTCGGAGGAGGAGGTCCAGCCCATCAGCGGGTCGACATCGCGGGCCGAGGCCGGGGCGTATTCCAGGATCCAGCTATGGGTCTTGGCCATGCCCGAGGTCATGGCGTTTCTGGCCGGTCGGTAAATCCGCGCGCGCATGGGGTCTCTCCGTCCTGTCTCGCTGGCCCTTATATGCGACAGGCGGCCGGGCGCGGCAAGGCTCGTTTTTGGGCAGGGCGCAGCGCGGCTGGCGATCGGGCAAGCGCCGATTGGAGCGATCATGCGCCCGGTCCGGCGGCATGCCTTCGATCCGGCACGGGGGCAGGGGCACTTGAACTGGAACAAAAAGTGACCAAAATCAGGGGCAGAAAAGGAATCCCCCATGCCCTATGCCCATTCCGACAAGTCCGAGCCCATGCTGCACGCGCCGGCCCCGGACGTGAAAAACCGGCCCAAGCTGGAGGGCGGCAAGCGGTTCGTCATGCAGACCGAGTTTCAGCCGGCCGGCGACCAGCCGACCGCGATCGCGGAACTGAGCCAGGGGGTCGTGGACGGCGACCGCGATCAGGTGCTGCTTGGGGCGACGGGCACCGGCAAGACCTTTACCATGGCCAAGGTTATCGAAGAGACCCAGCGCCCGGCGATCATCCTGGCGCCCAACAAGACTCTGGCGGCGCAGCTTTACGGCGAATTCAAGGGGTTCTTTCCCGACAACGCGGTGGAGTACTTCGTTTCCTACTACGATTACTACCAGCCCGAAGCCTATGTGGCGCGCTCGGACACCTATATCGAGAAGGAATCCCAGATCAACGAACAGATCGACCGCATGCGCCACTCGGCCACGCGGGCGTTGCTGGAGCGGGATGATGTGATCATCGTCGCCTCGGTCTCGTGCATCTACGGCATCGGCAGCGTCGAGACCTATGGCGCCATGACCCAGGATCTGGAGGTTGGCAAGAGCTATGACCAGCGGGCGGTGATCGCCGATCTGGTGGCGCAGCAATACCGGCGCAACGATGCCGCGTTCCAGCGCGGCTCGTTCCGGGTGCGCGGCGATGTGCTGGAGATCTGGCCGGCGCACCTTGAGGACCGGGCGTGGAAGCTGTCGTTCTTCGGCGAGGAGCTGGAGGCGATCACCGAATTCGACCCGCTGACCGGGGCCAAGACCGACAGTTTCGACCGCATCCGGGTCTATGCGAATTCGCACTACGTGACGCCGAAACCGACGATGCAGCAGGCCATTGTCGGCATCAAGAAGGAGCTGCGCCAACGGCTGGATCAACTGGTGGGCGAGGGCAAGCTGCTGGAGGCGCAGCGGCTGGAGCAGCGCACCAATTTCGATCTGGAAATGCTGGAGGCGACCGGCGTCTGCAACGGGATCGAGAACTATTCCCGCTATCTGACCGGGCGCGCGCCGGGCGAGCCGCCGCCGACGCTGTTCGAATTCATTCCCGACCACGCGATTGTTTTCGCGGACGAATCCCACGTCACCGTGCCGCAGATCGGCGGCATGTACCGGGGCGACTATCGCCGCAAGTTCACGCTGGCCGAACATGGCTTCCGGTTGCCGTCCTGCATGGACAACCGCCCCCTCAAGTTCGAGGAATGGGATGCGATGCGTCCGCAGTCGGTCTTCGTCTCTGCCACCCCGGCGGCCTGGGAACTGGAACAGACCGGCGGCGTCTTCACCGAACAGGTGATCCGTCCGACCGGCCTGCTGGACCCGCAGATCGAGATCCGGCCGGTGGAGATGCAGGTCGACGACCTGCTGGATGAGGTGCGCCGGGTCACCGCCGCAGGATTCCGTACGCTGGTGACCACGCTGACCAAGCGGATGGCCGAGGACCTCACCGAATACCTGCACGAGCAGGGCATCAAGGTCCGCTACATGCACAGCGATATCGACACCATCGAGCGGATCGAGATCCTGCGCGACCTGCGCCTGGGCGCCTTCGACGTGCTGATCGGCATCAACCTGTTGCGCGAGGGCCTCGACATTCCCGAATGCGGGCTGGTGGCCATTCTGGACGCGGACAAAGAAGGCTTCCTGCGGTCGGAAACCTCGCTCATCCAGACCGTCGGCCGGGCGGCCCGCAACGCCGAGGGCCGGGTGATCATGTATGCCGACCGCATCACCGGCTCGATGGAGCGGGCGATCAACGAGACCGAACGGCGCCGCGCGAAACAGATCGCCTATAACGAGGAGCACGGGATCACGCCGGAGACGGTGAAGAAGAATGTCGAGGATATCCTCGCCGGGCTCTACAAGGGCGACGTGGACATGAACCGGGTCACCGCGACGGTCGACAAACCGCTGCACGGCGCCAATCTGGAGGCGCATCTGGACGGGCTCAGGGCCGAGATGCGCAAGGCCGCGGAGAACCTGGAGTTCGAAGAGGCCGCCCGCCTGCGCGACGAGATCAAGCGGCTGGAGGCGGTGGACCTGGCCGTGTCCGACGACCCGCTGGCCCGGCAATCGGCGGTGGAGGCCACCAGCGAGGCGGCGGTCAAGAGCAAGGGCCGGTCGACCGCCGGGCGGCCGGGACAGAGAGGTGGGGTGAGGCGGAAGAGGCGCTAGCCCTGTAGGGCGGGTTCCACGGCCACCCTCATCCCTGCTAACCTTCGTCCATGACCGACGACCCGCAGAAATGGTCGCAGCATGTGACCGAGACCAGCCATGCGCTGGACCTCGAAGAGGGGGTGTTCACCTGGGACGATCCCAAGCGCATCGCGGCCTCCCTGAAGCGCTCGGCGGAGCAGAGCGCCCGGCGCAAGGGGACGGTGCTGCAATCGGCGATGTCGATGTTGACGTTCTACATCAACCGGGCGGGTCATGGGCTCGCCCCCGAACAGCGGGCGGTGCTGGAGGCGGCCAAGGACGAGTTGCGCGCGCTGTGCCGCGATTCGCCACAGGCCTGACCTCTTGACGGGGCCGGGGAAACCGCCCAAATCTTTGCCGTCGTGGGGCCTTAGCTCAGCTGGGAGAGCGCGTCGTTCGCAATGACGAGGTCAGGGGTTCGATCCCCCTAGGCTCCACCAAACGCCACTTCGTTTCGTTTGGCGGATCCCTGGGTTTGTATTTTCCCGTGGATCGAACTCGGTTCGATCCCGCTGCTGGTGGTTCCACCAAATCTCCAATGTGCGTCGCCGGGTGGGTTGACCGGTCCCTTTCCCCTGTCGCCGAGAGGCGGGCGCTGCCCGGCGGCGCGTCGCGCCTTGTTCCGGGCAGGAGAGCTCCCCGATCGCGCACCCCCCGCCTTACCCCTCGAACACCGCGGCGAATTCGATCCGCAGCTCGCGTTTCAGGATCTTGCCGCTGGCGTTCTTCGGCAGGCCGTCGCGGATCGAGACGTGTTTGGGCGATTTGAAGTGACTCAGCGCTTCGCGGCAATAGGCGTCGACCTCTTCCACCGTCAGCGTCTCGCCGTCCTTGGGCACCACCACGGCGGTCACCGCCTCGATCCATTTCGGGTGCGGCACGCCGAACACCGCGACCTCGGCGATCTTGGGATGGCGGAAGATCGCCTCCTCGACCTCGCGGCTGGCGACGTTTTCGCCGCCGGTCTTGATCATGTCCTTCTTGCGGTCGACCACATAGAGGTAGCCGTCGTCGTCGAACCGGCCCAGATCGCCGCTGTGGAACCAGCCGCCTTTGAACGCCTCGGCGGTCTTTTCCGGGTCGTTGTAATAGCCGAGGATCAGATGCGGGCTGCGGTGCACGATCTCGCCGACCTCGCCGGTGGGCACGTCGCGGCCTTCGTCGTCGACCACCCGGGTTTCCACGTTGAGGCCGGGGCGGCCGGCGGAGCCGAGCTTGGTCAGCTGCTCTTCGGGGCGCAGGATGGTGGCGCAGGGGGCCATCTCGGTCTGGCCGTAGAAGTTGTAGAGCCGCATGTTGGGCAGCCGCTGCGACAGTTCCTCGATCACCGCGGTGGGCATGATCGAGGCGCCGTAGTAGCCCTGCATCAGGCTGCTCAGGTCGCGCGTGTCAAAATCCGGGTGGCGCAGGAGGGCGATCCAGACGGTAGGCGGGCAGAACAGCTTGGTCACGCGCTCCCGCTCGATCGCCTCCAGCATGGCGGCGGGGTCGGCGGCCTCCTGCAGGATGCTGGTGGCGCCGAGGTAGAGGTCCGGCGTCAGGAAGCAGTCGAGCTGGGCGCAGTGAAAGAGCGGCAGGCAATGCAGCTCGACCGCGTCAGCGCGCATCTCGCCATCGGCGATGACGGTGACGTACTGGGCATAGAGCGCGCCGGCGGTCAGCATCGCGCCCTTGGGCCGGGATTCCGTGCCGCTGGTGTACATCATCTGGATCGGATCGTCGGAGGCGACGTCGACCCAGGGTTCCGACGCGTCGGGATGGGCGAAGAGCGGCTCGACCGGATCCCAGTTGCCGGAAACGGCGGCGCCGGAATGGGCGATGGAATACAGGATGTCGGGGCCGCCCTGCAGCTCGGCCAGGGCGGCCTCGGCGGTGGCGCAGAGCGCATCCTCACAGATCAGAGCACGGGCGCCGGAATGGGACAGGATATAGGCCACGTCTTCGGCATTCAGCATGAAGTTGATGGGGGTGGCCACCGCGCCGAGGCGGGCCAGCGCGAAGCGCAGGATCACGAAGGCGCGGTTGTTGTGGGTCAGCAGTGCGACGTGTTCGCCTTTCTGGATGCCGCGGGCGGCCAGCGCGTTGGCCGCGCGGTTCACCACGCGGTCCAGATCGCGGAACGTGTCGCGGTGGTCGCGGAAGGCGAGCGCAAGCTTGTCCGGGGAGCGCGCGGCGCTGCGCCGGAGCAGATCGCCGAGTTGCTGGCCACGGGCGCGGCGGATGCCAGCGGTGACAGGGTCTTGGGCAGTGGTCGTCATCGTCTCCTCCAGGTCCGGGGGCGCCTCTGCCCGCCGGGAATATGGGGTTGCATGGTATGGCGTGGGGGTACTCAGGCGTAGAGCGCCTCGATCTCGTCGGCGTACTTCCGGGCGATGTTGGCGCGGCGCACCTTCATGGTGGCGGTCACCTCGTCATCGTCGTGGTCCAGCTCTTTGACCAACAGGTGAAAGCGGCGGATATTGGCGACCTTGGCCAGCGTTTCGTTGGCGCGGGCGACCTCGGCTTCGATCAGCTCTCTGACGGCCGGGTTCTCCGAGAGGTTGCGGAAGTTGGTATAGGGGATGCGCTGTTCCTCGGCCCATTTCCCGGCGGTTTCGAAATCGATCTGGATCAGGGCCGAGACGTATTTGCGTTTCTCGCCGATGACGATGCATTCCTTGATATAGGGGCTGCCCTTCATGGTGTTTTCGATCTCCGACGGGCTGAGGTTCTTTCCGCCGGCGGTGATCATGATGTCCTTGAGCCGGTCGACAACGCGGTACTGGCCGTCGGTGCATTCCACCACGTCGCCGGTATGCAGCCAGCCGTCGCGGATGGTGGCGGCGGTGGCGTCGGCGTTCTTGTAGTAGCCGGCAAACACCGTCTCGGCGCGCAGAAGCAGCTCGCCCGCCTCGCCGATGCGGGCCTCGGCGTTCGCGATCACCTCGCCGACGCTGCCGGGGTCGAGCCGCGACAGCCGCTGGCCAAGCGCCACGCCGCTGGTCTCGGTGGCGCCGTAAACCTCGATCAGCGGCACGCCGATGGTGCGGAAGAAGCTGACGATGGTCGGCGCGATGGGGGCGGCGCCGGTCATCGCGATGCGGGTCTTACGCAGCCCGATGAAGTTCTGCAGCGCGCGGAACACCAGCCAGTACCAGACGAAGAAGGTGAGCCGTTGTTTCAGGCTGCGCTGCGCGTGCGGCACCGTGGCGAAGGGGGCGCAGGCGGTCATGGCGCGGTCGTAGAGTGCCTTGCGGTAGCCGCCGGCCTCCAGCATGCCGATGTGGATGGACGCGTGCAGCTTCTCCCAGATGCGCGGCACGCCGAGGAACATGGTGGGCGCAACCTCGCGCAGGTCCTCCTGCACGGTGCGCAGCGATTCCCCGAAGTTCACCAGGCTGCCGTTGTAGATCGGCGCCATGGTCGTGGTCATCTGTTCGGCCACATGGCAGAGCGGCAGATAGGAGAGGTGGGAGTCGCGGGCCGTGAGCTGCAGCCGTTCGGTCACCGCGATGGCCTGAGCGCGCAGGTTGCGATGGCTGAGCATCGCGCCCTTGGGTTTGCCGGTGGAGCCGGAGGTGTAGATCATCAGCGCGATGTCATCGAGGCTCTGGCGCGCCAGCACGTCGTCGACCAGGCCCGGCGCCTCAGCGCGGGCCTTGCGCCCGGCGTCCTCGACGGCGTCATAGGCGATGACCAGGTCGCCGTAATAGCTGCGCATGCCCTTGGTTTCGATCGAGACAATGCGCTGGAGCTTGGGCAGCTGGTCACGGACTTCCAGCACCTTGTCGACTTGCTCCTGATCCTCGCAGATTACGATCTGGGCGTCGGAATGTTCCAGCACATAGCCGACTTCGGGCGCCGGGCTGGTGGGATAAACGCCCACCGCGATGGCCCCGGCGCAGCCGGCACCGAGTTGCGACAGCACCCATTCGATGCGGTTTTCCGACAGGATCGCCAGATGGCCGCCCTCCGGCAGGCCGAGGGCGCGCAGCCCGTAGGCCAGGTCGCAGGCGCGGTCATAGTAGCCCTGCCAGTCGGTCACCTGCCAGATGCCGAAATCCTTTTGCCGGATCGCCGGGCTCTGTGGCCGGTTCTCGGCATTGGCGCGCAGCATTTGCGGCAGGGTGTATGCGGGAAAGTCTTGCGTCATGGGGGTGCGGTCCGTTTCAGGAAAGCCACCGTTTGCGGCGCTTGTAGTGCTTGATGTCGCGGTAGCTTTTCGCCCCGGCGTGTTCGGTGTGGCCGAGGTAGAACTCGCGCACGTCCTGATCGTCCATCAGCCGCTCGGAGGGGCCGTCGAGCTGGATCTTGCCGGTTTCCATGATGTAGCCGTAATGCGAGATCGCCAGCGCCACGGCGGCGTTCTGTTCGACCAGCAGCATGGAGACGCCGGTCTGGCGGTTGATCCGGCCGATGATGGTGAAGATCTCCTCAACCAGCAGCGGCGACAGGCCGAGCGAGGGTTCGTCCAGCAGGATCAGCGAGGGTTGCGCGATCAGCGCCCGGCCAATGGCCAGCATCTGCTGTTCGCCGCCCGAAAGATACCCTGCGCGCGATGTGCGGCGCTCAAAGAGGCGCGGGAAATAGTCATAGACGAGGTCGAATTTGGTGGGCGCAACCCCGCGACCGGAGAGGGCGAAGGTGGCGGCGGTGAGGTTTTCCTCGACGGTGAGGTCCTCGAACACCCGCCGCCCCTCCATCACGTGGAAGAGGCCGCGGCGCACCAGCGCGTGCGGCTCCATCCCCGCGGTGTCCTCGCCGTCGAAGCGGATCCGCCCGGCGGTCAGTTCGCCGTTCTCAAGGCTCAGCAACCGCGAGATCGCCTTGAGGGTCGAAGACTTCCCGGCCCCGTTGGAGCCGAGAAGCGTTACGATCTGGCCGCGTGGCACCTGCAGCGACAGGCCGCGAAGGACCTGGATCGACTTGCTGTAGACAAGTTCGACGTTCTCTACGTCCAGAATGGTGTCCACGCTCATGCCCGATCACTCCTGCAGGCTGATCCAGTCGGAGACCGGCTCCATCTGACCGGCACCAGCGTTGTACTGATAGACGCGGCCGACAGGGACGGAGTTGCCGGGCACCGAGATCGGCAGGCCCATGATGCCGCCGGTGTCGAAATCCTCGATGGTGTTCATCGCGGCTTTCAGCGTCTTGCCGTTCAGCTCTTCGCCGTTGGCCAGCACCCGCTTGGCGGATTCCACCATCAGCATCGCCGAGAGGAACCCCTGCATATAGCCGGTCGCCTGGTAGTCCGGGCGCATCTCGCGGATCTTGGCCAGCATCGGCGCGTCGGCGGCATCGTCGTAGTAGTAGCGATAGGGCATCACGCCCATGAAACCGTCGGCCGGGTCGCCCACGGTGTTCCAGATCGAGCTGTCCATCGACCAGAAGGTGCCCATGAACTTGGTCTTCAGCCCCAGTTCGCGCGACTGGCTCATGAATTCCTGCAGCGGCGAGAGGACATAGCCGTGGAAGATGGTGTAATCGGGCCGGGCGCGGCGCAGTTTCAGCACCTCGGTCGAGACATCGGCGGCGCCGGGCGGGGTGATAATCTCCTCGACGATGCTCAGCCCCAGCTCGGCGGCGCGGGCGCGGGTGGGTTCGATGGGATCGCGGCCGAATTCGGTATCGGAATTGACCAACACGATCTTGGCGCCCGGGGTTTCCTTGGCGATGTATTCCAGCAGGATCCCGACCATCTCGGAGTAATCGGGGCCGGCCATGAAGGTATAGGGGTAGGCCTCGGGGTTGTTCAGCTCGCTCGCGAAGGAGGCGCCGCCCATGATCATCTCGCCGGTGCGGGCCAGTTCGGGCGCGATGGTCTTGGCGAAGCCGGTGGAGTCGCCGTAGTACAGGTGGATCTCGTCCTGGCTGGTCAGCTTGTTGTAGACCGCGACGGATTGGTCGACCTTGTAGCCGGTATCCTCATAGGCCATCCGGACCATGCGGCCGTCGATGCCGCCCGCGTCGTTCACGATCTTGATGTAATCCTGCATCCCCGCCTCGATGGCGAGCCCGGCAAAGGCGAAGACGCCGGTCAGCGGCAGCGAGCCGCCGATCACGATGTCGTTGTCCGCGGCCCTGGCGGGCGTGAGGCTCAGCGAAAGTGCTGTCGCCCCTGCCAGCAGGGCCAGAGTGGCGCGTCTTGTTGTCTTGAACATCCCTTTATCCTCCCATGATTTTGGATGTTGGCTTTGGTTTGTCGACAGTCAGACCATCACGTCTTGAAGGGCCAGAGCCGGAAGAAGCGGCGCACCCTTTGAATGATTTCGGCCAGCCCCTGCGGCTCGAACACCAGAAAGCCGATGATCAGCGCGCCGAAGACAATGGTGCGGACCGGGGACAGCAGCGTGGCGGCGTTCGGCACCCAGGGGCCGAGCCATTCGACCACGAAACGCAGAAGCTCCGGCGTCAGCGTCATGAAGGCGGCGCCGACGATGCCGCCGATGATGGTGCCCATGCCGCCGACAATGATCGCGGCCAGCAGGAAGACCGAGGCCATGAAGGGGAAGCTTTCCGGCGTCACCACGCGGAAGAAATAGGCCCAGAGCCCGCCCGCGACGCCGGCGTAGAAGGAGGCGATGGCGAAACTCATAAGTTTGTACTTCAGCAGCGGAATGCCCAGCACCTCGGCCGAGATATCGCGGTCGCGGATGGCGATGAAGGCCCGCCCGATGCGGGTGCGGAACAGGTTGGCGGCGCCCAGCACCATCAGAACGGTGACCGGCATGATTACCCAGTAGAGGCCGAAATAGGTGGTCAGCTCCACGCCGAAGAACCGGGCCGGGGCGACGTTGATGCCGGTGTTGCCGCCTGTCACGCTTTCCCAATGCACGAAGACGAAATGCAGGATGAAGGAGGCGGCGATGGTGGCGATGGCGAGGTAGAGCCCCTTGACCCGCAGGCTGGGGATGCCGACGACGATGCCGAGCGCGGCGGAGACGCCGCCGCCGAGCACCAGGTTCAGAAGGAACGGCGTACCGGCTTCGCGCTCCAGCCAGGCCACGGTATAGGCGCCCACCGCCATGAAGGCGGCCTGACCGAGGCTCACCTGTCCGGTGAAGCCGGTCAGGATGTTGAGCCCGGTGGCGGCGATCACGTTGATGGTCAACAGGCAGGTCAGATACAGCCAGTAGTCGTTCAGCACGAAGGGCAGGGTGGTGAGCACGGCGAGCAGGATCGCCGTCCACACTTGCTGCGGCCGGGTGGTCAGCAGCGCAGCGTCGGCGCGATAACTTTCCTTGGCGGTGCCGATGATCATCGCTCAGAGCCTTTCGATTTCATGGGTGCCGAACAGGCCATAGGGCCGGATCATCAGCGCCACGATCAGGATGCCGAAGGTGACCACATTGGTGTATTCGCCGCCCAGATAGGTGCTGGTCCAGGACTGGATCAGACCCAGCGCCAGCCCGCCCACCAGCGCGCCGAGGATGGAATCCAGCCCGCCGACGATCACCACCACCAGCGCCGAGAGGCCGAACACCCCCATGGTGGGGGAGATGCCGCCGATCGCTCCCAGCAGGATGCCGGCGCCGGCAGCGGTGGCGCAGCCGATGATCCAGGCGATGGAAAACACGCCGGGCACGTTGATGCCGCAGGAATAGGCCGCCGCCTGATCGGTGGCGGTGGCGCGCAGGGCGACGCCGCCGCGCCAGAACCGGAACAGCATAAGGAACACGCCGATCACCACGGCCGCCACCACGAAGGCCACCGCGATCTTGCGCGAGACGTAGGCCTCGCCCAGAAACAGCGGCTTGGTGGAGATGAAGGCGGGCAGGCTGCGCGGGTCGGCGCCCCAGATCAGCTCGGTAAAGCCGACCAGGACCGACCCCAGGCCGACGGTGACCATGAAGACCGAAATCGCCGCCTCGCCCAGCATCGGGCGGATGATGCCGCGTTCGACCACGGCGCCGAGGATGCCGCCGCCCACCACCGCCAGCGGCAGCGCCAGCCAGGGCGACAGCCCGGCGCCGGCGGCGAAGGCAAAGAACAGGTAGCCGCCCAGCATCAGGATCTCGCCCACCGCGAGGTTCACCACCCTTGTCGCCTTGTAGATCAGTACGAAGGCCAGCGCCGTGAGCGCCAGCAGCGCGCCGGAACCCAGCCCGGCGAGAGAGACTTCGATGAAGAACAGAAAATCGCTCAATGCGCCGCCTCCTCTGCCAGCCGTTTCATCAGCGCGGCTGGATCGCCGCTGCCCAGATAAGCCTCGGCGACATGCGGATCGGCCTGCACCTGCGCTGGCTGCCCCGACGCGATGACCTCGCCGAAATTCAGCACGATCACATGGTCGGAGATATCCATGATCAGCCCCATGTCATGCTCGACCATCAGGATGGAGACGCCCCATTCCTCTTTCACGTCGAGGATGAAGCGGGCCATGTCCTCGGTCTCTTCGCGGTTCATCCCCGCGACCGGCTCGTCGAGCAGCAGGATGCGCGGCTGCATCGCCAGCGCGCGGGCCAGCTCCACCCGTTTCTGCAGCCCGTAGGACAGCACCGAGACCGGCTGATTGCGGATATGGTCGATCTCGAGGAAATCGATGATCCGCTCCTCGACCTCGCGGCGCAGCTCCTCCTCCTCGCGCGCGGCGCGGCCGGCGTAGAGGAAGGCGTCGAGCAGGCTCGTCTTCATATGCGCATGGCGGCCCAGCTTGATATTGTCGAGCACGGTCATGCCGCGGAAAAGGGCGATGTTCTGGAACGAGCGCGCCAGTCCGCGGGCGGCGCGTTTCGGCGGGCTGACCCGGCCGATGTCCTGATCGTCGAGCAGGATGCGCCCGGCGGAGGGGCGGTAGAATCCCGAGATGCAGTTGAACACGGATGTCTTGCCGGCGCCGTTCGGTCCGATCACCGCGGTGATCTTGCCGGCTTCGGCGGCGAAGGAGACGCCTTTCAGCGCCTTGACGCCGCCGAACGACAGGGTGACGTCCTCGACGCGCAGATGTGCGGCGCTTCCGGATGCGCCGGTCATGCCGCCGGGTCCTGTCTGGTTTCGCAGATGGTTGCAGACGGCGCCGGACAGCGCCGTCGACAGGCAAATATTGCCCTCAACACCTTATTCTCCTCCCTTTGAGCGAGGTCTTGCCTCGTTCGTTGACAGAAACTTACTCTCAAGTAAAAAACTTACGCAACAGAAAATTCGAAAGAGCAGAATTGGGGATGTCGGTGCCGAACCATGCGAAACAACAGCTTGAATCCCCCTGGCCGAAAAAGTCTGAGCGGAGCCGCAACCGCGCCCTGAAGCGCGAGGCGGTGCTGAATACCGCTGTGCGGTTTTTCAACGAGAAGGGGTTTCATGCGACCTCGCTCGACGATGTCGCGGTGGCGCTGAACGTGACCAAGCCGACGATTTATTACTATTTCCGCAGCAAGGACGAGATCCTGTTCGATTGCGTCAAACAGGGGCTGGCGCAGGTCCGCGAGGCCGCCGAACGGGTCGAGGCGCGCGGCGGGACCGGGCGCGAACGGCTTGAATCGCTGGCCTATGATTATGCGATTTGCATGACCCAGCCGTTCTGCATCTGCATCACCCGCACCGCCGACCACGAGATGTCGCCTGAGTCGCGGGATCGGTTCCGGGCCCTGAAACGCGAGATCGACGTGATGATGCGCAAGGTGGTGCTGGACGGGATCGCCGATGGTTCGCTCGCCCCTGGCAGCGAGCGGATGATCACCTTCACCATGGCGGGGGCGCTCAACTGGGTGGCGCGGTGGTTCGATCCGAACGGACAGATGACACCCGATGAGATTGCGAACGATGTGGTGCGTATTTTGATGAACGGGCTCGCACCGCGCTGACCGGGGCGGTTCGGTTGCAACGGGCGCCAGGGGCAAGGATGGCGGCCGGTGGCGCGCCCGATGCGCGGCGTATCGTCCTGCCGGGGATAAGGAATTGTCACATAAACCCTGTCTGATACAGTAAAATCGGCTCCGTTGGCCTGGCAAGCTGCGCCGTGCCCGGCGCGTCTTGTCCAGAGACATCCGAGTGCCTCTTTCCGCTGGGAGAGAGCGGCGCGGGGCATCGGCGGGGGCAGTGACAGCGTCGCCGCAACAGGTCGGGAGCAGGCAGAGCCAGATGTCGGACCGGGTCGAGATCGCGCACAGAACGGCGGGCGGACGTGTGCGCCTCCGGATCCCGCGGCTGCGCGGAAACGCGGCGCTGGCCGCGCGTCTTGCGGCAGAGCTGCTTGCCGAAGCGCTGATCGACGTGGCGGTGGCCCGGCCCGGTTCGGGCAGCGTCATCCTGCGCCTGCTGGAGGCCCTTGAAGATGCCGCGCTGAAAGAGCTTGTCGCGGCGGCGCTGGACCGGGCGAAATCGGCCCCGCAGCGCCCGGCTTCGCCGAATGCGCTGCCGGAGGAGGCTGACGCGACGCCCTGGCATGCGATGGACGCCGTCGAGGTCGCGGCCAGGCTCGCCACAGACAGCGAAAACGGCCTTGCCGCCGACACCGCGCGGGCACGCCTCGGGACATACGGGGCGAATATCCTGCCGCAGGACAAGGGGGAATCCCCGCTCGCGCTGTTCCTCAAGCAGTTCGAAAGCCTGCCGGTCGCGATGCTGGGCGGATCGGCGGCGGTGTCGCTGGCCACCGGGGGCGTGGCCGATGCGGTGGCGACGCTGGCGGTGGTGGGGATCAACGCGGTCTTCGGCTATGCCACCGAAGGCCAGGCCGAGGTCGCGATTCACAAGCTGATGGACCGGTCGTTTCAGGTGGTTCCGGTGCTGCGCGACGGGCGCGAGATCCGCATCCCCGCAGCCGAGGTGGTGCCCGGCGACCTGCTGGTGATCCGCCCCGGCATTCCGATTTCGGCCGATGCGCGGCTGATCCGGGCGCACCGGCTGCACGCGGACGAATCCGCTTTGACCGGGGAAACCATGCCGGTCGAAAAGGATCCCTCCCGCGCGACGGAGCGCGATGTTCCGATCGGGGAGCGGCCGACGATGCTGCATGCCGGGACGCTGGTCTCCGAAGGGCGCGGCACCGCCGTGGTGACGGCCACCGGGCCTGATACGGCGGCGGCACGGATCGCGTTGCTGAGCCAGTCTGCGACGCGGCCCCGCGCGCCGGTCGAACAGGAACTCGACCGCCTCGGCGATCAGCTCGCCGCGGTCTCGCTGGCCGCCTGCGGGGTGTTCTTCGCCATCGGCTGGGCGCGCGGGCTGCCGCTGCGCGAGATTCTCAAGGATGCGCTGGCGCTGGCCGTGGCGGCGGTGCCCGAGGGGTTGCCGGTGGTGGCCACCACCACGATGTCCTTGGGTATCCGCCGGATGGAGCGCAAGGGCATCCTGATCCGGCGCATGGACACGGTGGAGACGCTGGGCAGCGTGCAGATCCTCTGCCTCGACAAGACCGGAACGCTGACCCAGAACCGGATGGAGGTGATCGAGGCGCGCAGCGGTCTGGAGCAGGACGGCGAGGCGCCGGCCCCCCATACCCTGCAGGCGCTGGCCGAGGCGGCGGCGCTTAACAACGACGTTGTCAGCCTGGAGGCTGCGAACGGCGGGAATTCGCAGACCGAGATCGCGCTGCTGGACTTCGCGGTCCGCAACGGCGTCGATGTGGAAAGCCTGCGTGCCGCTTGTCCCCGCGTCGCCACCGTTGAACGCGCCCCCGGCCGGGCCTGGATGACGACCGTCCATGAGGGCAGGCAGCCGGGCACCATCGTCAAGGGTGCCCCCGATGTGCTGCTAGCCGCATGCAGCCGGATCCTGGACGAAGCGGGGCCGCGCCCGTTGTCCGGGGCGGAGCGCGATCGCATCATGCGGACAAACGATGCGCTGGCGGCGCGGCCCGCCCGGCTGCTCGGGGTCGCGCAGGCCGCGGCCCCGGCGGATGCGGAGGACCGCCTCTCCGACCTCACCTGGATCGGTCTTGTCGCGCTCATCGATCCGCTGCGCGACGGCGCCAAGGAGTTCATCGCGCGGATGCACCGGGCCGGGTTGCGGACGATCATGATCACCGGCGATCAGGCGGCGACCGCGGCGGCGATGGCGCGGGAACTGAACCTGGCCGGCGGCGGCCCGTTGCGGGTGGTCGACAGCCCGGAAATCTCCGGGCTGGATGCCGAGTTGCTGGGCGGGATTGCGCGCAGCACCCATGTGTTCTCGCGCGTGAGTGCGCAGAATAAGCTGGCGATTGTACAGGCGCTGCAAAGCGGCGGCGACGTGGTTGCGATGACCGGCGACGGGGTCAATGACGGCCCGGCGCTGAAGGCCGCCGATGTGGGCATCGCCATGGGGGCCAGCGGCTCGGACCTGGCCCGCGACGTGGCCAATGTGGTGATCCGTGATGACGATCTGAATACGCTGGTCGAGGCGGTGGCACAGGGCCGCGGTGTCTACCGCAACATCCGCCGGGCGCTGGAATTCCTGGTCACCACCAACCTGTCGGAGATCATCGTCGGCATCGCCGAGGCCATCCATGGCCCGGGCGAGCTGGAAACCCCGATGGAACTGCTGTGGATCAACCTGGTCAGCGACGTGCTGCCGGGGCTGGGGCTGGCGCTGGCCGATCCGGACGTGGATGTGATGGACCGGCCGCCGCGGCCACGGGGGGAGCCGATCGTGCCGCGCTCCGACCTGCGCCGCATGGGGCAGGACAGCGCGATGATCGCGGCATCGAGTCTGACGTCGCATTTTATCGGCCTCGCCCGGCACGGGCCGGGGCCGGAGACGCGGGCGATGACCTTTCTGTCGCTGTCGCTGGGCCAGTTGCTTTACACTCTGACCTGCCAGCGCAGCGATGTGCGCAAGCTCGACCCGGGCGGGCTGCTGGAGAACCGCAATCTGGATGCCGCGGTTCTGGTCTCCGGCGGGATGGCCGCGCTGCCGTTCTTTGTGCCGGGTCTGCGCCGGTTGCTGGGGATCGCGCCGCTGGGGCCGTTTGACCTGACGGTAAGCCTTGCCGGGGCGCTGGCGCCGGCCGCCGCCGTGCTGGCCCGGCGCGGCGTGGCGCTGGAATTCGAGCAAGTGGAGGGAAAGCCATGCGAGACTTCGTGATGACGTCGGAGGCCGTCTCGGCCGGGCATCCGGACAAGCTCTGCGATCAGATCTCGGATGCGATCGTGGACGGTTGCCTGGCCTCGGGCCTGCGGTCCGGCATCAATGCCGAATGCGCGCTGGCGACGGGTGTGGTGTTCCTGTCGATCCACGCGGAGGAGGAGCTGGCCATTGATCCAGCGGGCATCGCGCGGCAGGTCATTGCCGAGGCAGGGTATGCGGCGGGCCCCGGGGGCGGCGGCTTCAGCTCTCCGACCGTGATGCTGGATTTGTCGCTGCCCGATGGGCGCCCGGCGCGGGACAGGCGTCATGGCACGGCCAGCCATATGGTCACGGCCTTCGGCTACGCCTGCGACAGCACGCCGGAACGGATGCCGATGCCGATCTGGATGGCGCACCGGATGTCCCGGGCCATAGATCAGGCGCGGCGGGACGGGCGGATCGGCTGGATTTCACCGGATGCGCAGGCACAGGCGGCGGTCCGCTTCGCCGACCGCCGGCCGGTCGCTATCGACGCGGTTGCCCTGCGTTTCGGCACCCGCGAGCGGGTGAGCGACGAGGTCGCGCGCGCCGCGTTGATCGAAGAGGTGGTGCAACCGGTCCTGGAAGAGGCGCGGTTGGAGAGCGGCGGCGCCCCCCGGATCATCATCGCCGGCGCCGAGGGTGAGGCCGGCCCGCTGGCGCACTCGGGGCTGACGGGGCGCAAATCGGCCGATGACGCCTACGGCAGTTTCATCCGCCGCGCCGGCCCGTCGCTCAGCGGCAAGGATCCGGCCCGGATCGACCGGATCGCCAACTATGCCGCGCGTCATGCGGCGCGCAACGTGCTGGCGGCCGGACTGGCGCGGGAGATCGAGGTTCAGCTTTCCTACGTTATCGGGGACGCGGCGCCGGTCAGTGTCGAGGTCGACAGCTTCGGCACCGGCACGGTCGGCGATGAGGTGATCTCGGCACGGCTGAAGGACAAACTGGATTTCCGGGTGGCGGCCATCGCCGAAAGGATGGGCCTGTGGGAGTTGCCCGCGGCACGGGGCGGGCGGTTCTACCGGGATCTGGCGGTTTACGGCCATATGGGGCGCGACGATCTGGCGGCGCCTTGGGAGGATACGGCGCTGGCGGGGGAATTGGCCTAGGCTCTCGTCCAGCCGTCCGGATCAGTGCCGGAGCGCGTTGCTTTTTGTCGTGAAACTTGCGCGGCGCCCTCCGGGCTTGCTTCCGTGCCGGGGCTTGGCTCGACAGGTGAGGGGGACGGTCCCTAACGGCGGCTGTCGAACAGCTTCTGGAAATCGAGCAGCGGCAGCGCGCTCATCAACAGGGTGGTTGCCGGGCCGGCCAGACGCCCGCGCGTCAGCTGCAGCAGCGCCGCCATGATCAGCAGGGTGGCCATGGCACTGCGCAGGTCGAAGGCGCCGCCGGTTTGCTGGCGTACTTCCATATCGGCGCGCAGGACGCCCATCTGCATCAGCTGGCCGACCGGCGGGGGCGCCGGGGCCTCCTGAATGTGGGCGATGCCCTGGTCTTCGATGGCTGCGATGATGCCGTCGATCGGCACGGCGGCCTCGATGATGACGCTGCCGGTATTGGGGCGAACCACGGCGCGCTTGACGCCGGCAATCGAAGCCAGATCGTTGGCCAGCCGCTCGATGCCTTGCGGGTCGAGCGGCGTTTCAAGCCGGAACCGCCCGCGCAGGCGCGTTGCATGCCGCTTCTGGAGCGTCAGCCCGTCCTGCATGCGCGCCGGGCCTCAGGCCCGTCCCGCCGCCTGCGCCTCGCGCAGATCGTCGGCCGAGGTGGTCTCGGTGTCCGCTTCCGCTTCGGCGGCGCGTTCGGCTTCCATCTCTTCGCGGATTTCGGCGGCCATGTCCTCGAAAGCCTCGAAGGCCTCGGTCCCGGCCTTGCGAAACTCGTCAAAGGCGACGGCGCCGGTCTTGGCCGCCGCACGGACCAGTGGGCGCCCGGCCCGCGACAGCCCGGCTGCGACGCCGGGGATCAGCATGACGGCGCCGACCGCGGCGAGCGCGCCCAATGCGAAAGACTTGTTCATGGTGCATTCTCCACAGACTGGAAGCAGGTGAAACGGTATCGGCGATACCGCAACGGATCGGCGGCTCGTTCCGGAACCGCTAACCGAAAAGTCTAACCGGATTGTGACGTGAGCCAGGGCATCGGTCAATGAGCGCCGGGGATCGCCGGCTGTCCCCGGGACAGAGCGACGCGGCGATGTCAGCGCTGGCCGAGGATCAGGGCGACCAGTTCAGACTGGCGCCGGGTGCCGGTCTTGTCGAAGATGCGCGACAGATGGGTGCGCGCGGTGGCGTCGCTGATGCCGAGCCGCGCGGCCACCGCGCCGCGACCGCCCCCGGCCAGCAACTCGGTCGCCAGCCGGGCCTCTGCCGGGGTCAGCCCGAACTGGTTCTCGATCCGCCGCCGGTCGTTTTCGCGCTGGTTCTGCCGGTCGCTGACCAGCAGCAGCGCCACCGGGCGCTGGATCACCCCGGCGGCGTCGCAGGGTTCACTCCAGGGCAGGACCTCGATCATGAACCTGTCGGGGGCCTCCTCGGTGCCGAAGCGAACGACACCGCCGCGTACCCCCGCATCGGAGGTGGCGCAGCCGGCGATCAGGCGGCGCAGCTTGGTATCGGGGCCGTGGTCGCCCAGAACCAGTGCGCCGCCCCGCAGCCGCATCCCGTCGACCGCGCGCAACGCCGCCTCGGTATGGTCGTCCGCGACCACAGGGCGGGCCTGCGCATCGACAGGAATGGCAAAGCCGGAGCCGTGTTGCGCGGCCAGTTCCGCGACCTCGCGGGCCAGTTTCAGCGCCTGCAGCCGGCGCATGATCTCGGTGGCCTGGATCGCGTGCGGTACGATCGCGGCAAAGGCGCGGGCCTGATGGTCGTCGATCTGGTCGTTTTGCTGTCCGGTCTGGATCACCAGAGAGGCAAAGGCGCGGTCCCGGACCATCAGCTTGCTGGCCAGCCGCTCGGCGCCGATGCCGGAGCGGTTCCAGAAATCATTGTGGAACTCGGAGGCGAGAAACCGCTCGCGCCCATAGGCCTCAAGCGAGGTAATCCGGCCGACCGGGGCATTGGCCGTGGCTTTGATGGTCGGGTCCTTGGTCCACCACATATCGGAATAATCGGTTATGACCTCGGGGTTCACCCGTGGTGAGAACACTTCGGTCAGGCGGAGCCTGGGGTCGCTGATCACCAGCGAGGCATTCTCGACCTGACAAAACTCGGCGATCGAGACAAGCGCCGTGTGCCACGCCCCCGACCCCCCGGCCGCGGCATAGACCTCTGAAATCGAGCCTAGCAGTTTGTCTTCTGTCGCGGACACCAAAGCCCCACCTTCGAAACAATCACTTTTGTAAATGACGCCAGGATATGCGGAATCCGTGCGCATTGGCAGTCCCCAAGCGTTTTTTCACCGGAAGTGCCGACTTAGGGGATCAATTTGAACTCAACATCGGACGTTTGTTCGATGTTGAGGCGGATTGAAGCGACTAAAACTCTGTTCATTGAAGCCAGAGTTGCAAAATGCCCATTTCATTGTTGTCGGACGTATTTCTCTTTTTCATCGGGATGACAGGACGTCGCAAGGCGCTGCGTGCGGCGACGGCGACAGGGGTGTCCGCGATCATGGCGGTGGCGCCGGCCTGTCAGATCATGGCGCAAGGGATCCGGGCCGACGGGCGCACCGCCACCACCGTGACCACCAAGGGCCGGGTGACCGATGTCACCACCGGAACAATGTCGCAGGGCTATGGCGTCAACAGCCTGCTGGATCTCAACGTGGGTGTCGGGACCGTGGCGCGGATTCACGCGCCGGCCGGCACCGGGGGCACCGTCAACCTGGTCACCGGCGGTCGCAGCGTGGTCGTCGACGGCACTCTGAAAGGCATGATGGACGGTCGGGTCGGCGGCTCGCTCTATATCGCCAGCCCCGATGGGTTCACCGTCGGCGCCGATGGCAAGGTTCTGGCTGGCCGCATCGGGCTTTCGACCCCGAGCAAGGGCTTTGCCAGGGGCATGATCGGCGCCGATGGAACGGTCGACGGCGATGCGGTGCAGGCGCTGGTCGACGGGACTGCGCCGCTGGGCGACGGCGACATCGGCGTGGCCGGACGGATCGCCGCGGGCGAAAGCGTGCGGCTGCGCGCAGGCGGCGACATCACCGTATCGGGCGGGATCGAAGCCGGCGACCGGGCCGGGCTGATGAGCGCGGCGGTCAATATGGGCGAGGTCACGCTGTTCTCCAAAGGCGCGGTGCGCCTGCAGGAAGGGACCGGGATCGTTTCGGGCAGCCGCAACGACGGCGGCGATATCGATATCCGGTCGCGCGGCGAGATCGCGCTCGACTGGGGCGCGGTGGTGGGCGCCGAGGGTCTGAAGGGTGGCGACGGCGGCGAGGTGATAATCTTTGCCGGCACTTCCGCCTATCTGGGCGAGGGCGCGGTGGTTTCGGCGGCGGCACTGGGCGAGGGCGACGGCGGTTTTGTCGAGTTCTCCGCAAAGGAGGCCGTGAACCTCGCGGGTGAGCTGCGGGCCTGGTCGGCGATGGGCGGGCGTGGGTCGATCCTGATCGATCCCGAGGCAATCGAAATCGTCGATCCGTCCGTCTACACCGGTGGCGCCGATTACACGCTCATCGCCTCTGAACGGATCGCCGTCGCCGACGGCGTCACCGTCTCGACCCGCAATATCGGCAGCGAAACCGATCATCTGACCGCCGCCTCGGCCGGCGATTCCGGCAATATAACGCTGGAGGCGCCGGTGATCGAGGTGGGTGAAGGCTCCATGCTGTTGGCCTTCTCGGATGACGATGCCTTTGCCAGCGGCGATATCCTGCTGGATGCCCATGTTCTGGATACCGTCGATCTCTCGACCTCGGCGCTGCCGGCGGGGACGGCGCATATCTCGGTTCTGAACGCGGTGATCTGGGGCGGCAACGTGACCCTGCGCAGTCGGGTCGAGAAGGACAATATCTATTCCACCGATGGTATGGTGACCGACTACGTCAGCGACATGTTCGGCGGAACCGGCATCAACAAGATCGACAATATGCTGAAGAACGTGGTCAGCGGTGTCGATCAGGATGTGGCCGATCTGCTGGACGATGTGGATGCCGCGAACCTGCCCGCGGCGCTGAGCGCAACCGCACTGACCGAGGTGGGGGGCAGCTATATCATCGCGACTGGCGATGCGAAGATCAGCGCGCGGGCGAAGACCGACATCCAGCTTGATCCGGACAATGCCTTGCTGGCTGTTGCGGTGGTCTATTCCAGCACCCAAGCCAAGACCCAGATCGAGAAGAGCCAGGTCTTTGCCCGCGGTGACCTCGACGTGACCGCGCTGGCGATTGAAAATCTGGACCTCGCCGCGGGCAGCGACGATGAGGACAGCGCCAGCAATATGGCGCTGGCGATCAGCCTGCGGGAATCCAGCGCCCAGGCGCTGATGGTCGGCTCCACCTACAGCCTGACGGAAATCGACGGCGTGCCGAAATACGACTGGGACAGCACGGTCGGTGGCACAGCGACTGTCCATGCGGAGGTGCGCAAGGATATCGCCATTTCGGCCACCTCGGGCGGCAACGGCGACGGCGCGGGCGAGGCGGTTGTCTTTTCCTACGACGACAGCCTTGCGCAGGCGGCGGTCACCACCTTTGTGCGCACCAGCGACGGCTCGCTCACCATCGACGCGTTGACCGATTACCGCGGTTACGACCTGAGCGCGACCGTCGATGAAGATGCCCTGAGTGGCGAAACGGAGGCACCGGACGAAGACGTCGATGCACTGTCGGCGGCGATGGAGACGGCGCGTGCGACCCTGTCTTCGGCGCTGGGTAACGTGCTGGACGGGGCGGCTGTCGTTGCCGATATCGCCAATGTGGAAACCCGGGCGAATTTCGGCGCCGACACCTCGTATGACAGCCTGCTGGGCGGCTGGTTCTGGGGCAGCCCGGTGGGCTCCGGCGGGAGTTTCGCGGCGATGGCGGACCCGGAGGACGACGCCTCCGAGGATACCGTGCTGACGATCTCGGCACTGACCGATCTGGGCGAAAGCAGTGTCACCGCGACGGTCGGCTCGGAGAATGACGAGGGATTCAGCGCCGGCGGCACCGCGATCCTGTCGGGCCTCGGTATCGAGACAACGGCGACGGCGGGAGGGCTGAACGTCCTCTCCGGCCCCGGGCTGGCGGTCGAGGCGGAGCTGACCGGCGGCTACGACATGCGTCAGAGCAGCGTCGGCGGCGCCGACATGGGCCTCTCCTTCGGCTATCTGAACACCAATTTCGCCACACAGGCGATCATGGCCGATCTTTATAGTTCGGACATCGCCGGAATTTCGGTCAGTGCGACCGAAGCGCTGGAGCTGGCCAATGCGCAGGAGGCGGTGACGTTCTCCGATTCCGCTTCCGGCACGCTGGGCTTTGCCCGCACAGACTACGAGTCCGACGTGCTGGCGCGGGTTGGGAACACTCATTTCACCGCGGACAAACGCGACGCGATTATGGTGCTGGCGGACAGCGCCAGCAGCCTGGAAACGGTGGCCATGCGCAATGGCACCGTGCTTGACGACAAGATGCAGGTCTCGGCCGCCACCGCATTGGTGACCTCCAACGGGGAGGTGCGGGCCGAATACCTGGGCTGGTACGGGGTCGAACGGGATGCGCTGACGATCAGCGCCACCGACCGGAGCTGGCGTGAGATCGTCGCCAATGCCTCGGCCGATGGTGACAGCCTGAACGTGCTGGGGGCGCTGGCCTATGACGAATATCGCCGCGATACCGTCGCGCGGATGAGCGATGTGCCGGCCTATGGGATGGTGGACGGCCTTTCGATCAGCGCCCTGTCCGAGACCGGCTCGAACGTGGTGTCGATCGGCCGGGCGACCGGCGACGGCGGTACCAGCCTGGCCGGGATGGGCGCCTGGGTCGTCGACGATCGCGATGTGAAGGCGCGGCTGGCGGCCACTTATAGCGAGATCTCGTTGGACGGCGATCTGGAGATCGACGCCACCCGCACCGACAACTATGTGCTGCTGCAGGGGACCGAGGCCAGCTCGTCCAACGGAGCCGGGATCGCGGTCGGTGTGTTGCTGCTGGGGGGCGACACCCGGGCTGTGGCCAATCTCAATCTCTATACCCCGGTGATGCCCGGGGGCGAACCTGTGGATCCGGAAGACCCGGAATTCGCCCCGGTCTGGGCCACCGTCGGCGACGGCGGTTCCGTTTCCATCACCGCGACCAACGCGGCGACGGCCTTTGACCTGACCATGGGCGGCGGGTCGGCCGACAACTTCGGCGGCATGGGATCGCTCGCCTATATCGACATGGGGCATCTGGCCTCCGATACCGCGCTGACGGAGGCGACCGAGGTGCTGCTCGACGGTGGATCGGAGCGCGCCGGTTACAGCGGCGAGACCGGCCCGGTGCTGGACGCGATGGCGGGCGATTACATCGCCGCCGGCGACCTGGGTGGTGGCGGGGTGGCGCCGCAGGATGTGCGCGACAGCCTGACCATCGCGACGCTCAAGGTCTCTGACGGGGTCGCCGATCTCGGCAGCGCGGTCACGGTCGAGGCGGTGGATGACCGCAAGGCGACCGCCGTCGCCGGGCAGCTTCAGTCCGGGCTGGTGGCGGCGGCGACCGATGCCTTTACCACCTATTTCTCCATCGACGACCTGTCCGAAACCGGGGTGGAGCTGTCGCTGCGGCCCGATAGCGTCGGCGAAGCGGTGAGCACCGCCAAACAGGTTTACGGCACCGGGGTCAAAGCCGCCTACGCGATCTCCGATTTCAAGGATGCGATCAGCGACGCCGGGAACATCTCGACCTCCGCCACCACGGTGGGTGCGGCGGCCGGGGTGACCGTGATCGGCGGCAGCGTCGCGGCCGAGGTCGATCTGACGGCAGCGGATGAATGGTCCGCGGATGGGACGCTGAGTACCGATGCGCTGACCATCGCCAGCCGCAACCGCGCCACCGCCACGGCGCTGGGCTTCGGCATGCAGCTGGGCAGCAACAGCATCGGCGCCTCGGTCTCGCATGCGCGTCTGAACCAGATGGCAACGGCCGGGATCCTGAACGGGACGGTCGGCGCCGGCACCGCCGATATCGCGGCGGAGAACAGCGGCCGGGCCACCACCATCGGCGGCATCGCGCTGGGCGCGAGCGGCACCGCCGCAGTCGGCGGAACGGTGACGCTGGCCGATCTCGACGCGGCCAGCCTCGCCGCGGTGACCAATGCGACGGTGACGGCGGCCAGCGGGCTGACGGTGGACGCGACGGACAGCAGCAGCGCCCTGTCGCTGGCCATCGCCGGCGGCGGCTCGGCCGGTTCGGTTTCGGGGATCGGTGCCGTCGGGGCCACATCGCAACGGGCGGTGGTGCAGGCCGGGGCCTTCGGCAGCACCCTGATGGCGACCGGAGGCATGCTCTCTGTCGCCGCCACGCAGGACGCCACCACCAATGCGCTGACCGTGCAGGGGGGCGGTTCGGGGGCCATCGCCATCGGCGTGGCAATCTCCGACGTTACCCTGGGCGGCACGGCCGAGGCGCTGGTCATTGACAGCACATTGGCCGCGAGCAATTCCGATATCGTGCTGAGCGCCACGTCTGAGCGCGCCATCGGCTCTGCCGCGATGGGCGCCAACGTGGGCGGCACGGCGGGGATCACCGGCTCGATCTCGCTGATCACCCGCGAGGACACCGTGCGCGCGGGCGTCGAGGGCTCTGCGCTGACGGCGGGGGATTCCATCCTGGTCGAAGCGCTGGCCGAGGCCACCCTCGGCGCCACCGGCGGCGGCGGCGAAGGGCTGCTGTCCGCGATCGGCGCACCGACCGTGTCGCTGGCGGGCGGCGGCACGGTGGGGATCGGAGCCTCGATCACAGTGATCACGTCTTCGGCCACGGTCGAGGCGCAGGTGGAGGGCGACAGCACGCTGACCGCCGCGGGAACGGCCGAAGACAGCGGCATTGCCGGGCATATGCGCGACGGTCAGGCGCTGGACAGTCAGCAGTATCATGGGGTGGCAGTGGTCGCCGACAGTGCCACCGCCCTCAACGCCCTGTCGGTGGGCGCGACGGCGGCCGGGACGGCGGCGATCTCGGTTCAGGTGCCGGTGCTTTTCGTCGAGGACAGCGTGGCCGCCCATATCGCCGGTGGCAGCGTCGACAGCGCGGCCAATATCGCGGTCATGGCCGGCAACGCCTCCGTGCTGCGCCTCTTCTCGATGCTGGCGCAGGGTTCCGGCGCGGTGTCGGGCGGGGCGGACGTCGAGGTTCTGAACCTTGCCAAGACCACCTCGGCGCTGGTCGAGGCCGCCGATCTGGTGGCCGCAGACGATATCGCGATAGCGGCTGTCTCGGCGGAAGAGATCGAGACCACCTCTGCCAGCCTGTCGGCCGGCGGGACCGCCGCCATTGCCGGCGTGGTACAGGTGATGAAGACGGAGAACGAGACCACCGCGGTGCTGAGCGGCGGCACCGCCGAGGCCGGCGGCGGGCTGGACATCGACGCGAGGTCGGCGCGCGGCATCGACCAGACCGGCGTGAACGGGAATTTCGGCCTCTACGCCGCGGTCGGCGGTCAGGTCTTCTACATGCTGGCCCAGGATACGGTCCTGGCCGAGATCGCCGATGGCAGTTCCGCGGATCACGCAGAGGTGGATGTAGAGGGCGATGTCGCGATCACAGCCGGGTCCGATCTGGAGATCGAGAACACCGTGGTCAGCGGCGGCGCAGGGCTGGCGGCGATTTCGGCCTCGATCCTGGTGGCGAAGACCGAGCAGGAGGTCGCGGCCCGGATCGGCGATCATGCCAGCCTGAGCGGGCGGACGGCGGACAGCATTCTGGTCGAGGCCGAACAGGACATCGAACAGACCGCGACGGTCGGAAATATGAGCGGTGGCGGCGCGGCCATAGGTGCGGCGGTGCTGCTGATATCCGGCGGCAACCAGGTGTTGGCCGAGGTCGGCGATTATGCCACCGCGACCGCGTCGGGCGGGGTGTCCGTGGCGGCCCGGGCCGACCGCGACATAACCGCGACTTCGGCCGCGGCGGCGATCGGCGGGCTCGCATTCCAGGGGTCGGCCACGCTGGTGAGCTACGGCATGGACGCGCTGGACCCGGTGGCATCGGACGACCGGCTGCGCTCGGACGGGGAGATCGACGGTTCGCTCGGGGTGGTCGAGACGGAACTGAGCGCCGTGGACTCCTTCGACGGCTACGGCGCCGGCGACGCCACGACCGAGTCGGCGCTGAGCCGCGCCCTGTCGCTGCGCAGCGCAATCGCTTCGGCCCGCGGCGCGGTGGTGCCCGACGGGGTGACCGCGCGGGTAGGCGACAGCGCGAAGGTGAAGGGTGACGCCGTGACCGTCGCCGGCGAAGAGACCGGCATCGTGACCGCCACCTCCGGCGGGGTCAGCGGCGGACCGGCCTCCTTCATGGGGGCGCTGGCGCGGGTCAAGCTGGGCAGCGCGGTGGGCGTCCGGATCGACACCTCGGCGGTGATCCGCAGCGAAGGGACGATCAGCCTCAGCTCCGGGTCCGATGTCGATGCCGGTGGGACCAAGGCCTTTGCCGGTGCGGGCGGTGCGATCGGCGGGGCGGCGGCGGTGGCCGAAACCCATGCGGCCCGCAGTGTGGACGTCACCCTTGCCGAGGACGTGCTGCTGTCCGGTATCGGCTCCGGCGTGGCGCAGGAGCTGACGATCGAGGCCAGCGAGGCCGGCGATGCCGGGGCCAAGGCCACGGGGCTGGGGGTCGGCGCCGTCGCCGCGGGCGGCGTGTTCGCCACGACCCGCAGCACATCCGAGATCGCCGTGGGTTTCGAAGGCGAGGCGACGGCCCCGGAGCTCAGGACCAGCGCGCTGTCGATCACGGCCGGGCGCGCCGGCGGAATCGAGGCCAGGGGCGTCGGGCTCGCGGGCGGGGCTCTGTTCGGGCTGAGCGGCGTGGATGTAGCGGCCTATGACTCCTCCGAGGTGGAGATCGATCTTGGCGGCGCGACCATCGCGGCTGAGGGGCTGGCAGAGATCTCGGCCACCTCGCAGGCGTCACTCATCGTGCGCGGCACCGGGGCGGCGATCTCTCAGGGTGTCGCGGTATCGGGCACATTCGCCCATGCGGAGCGCGCGGCTGAGGTGGATATCCTCGCTGACGGGCTCGACCTGACCGCCGGTGAATTGAGCGTTCAGGCGCTGGATGCCGACAGCAGCGAGGAGGCTGGCGCCTCGTCGATCACGGCGAAAACCTTTTCGGCCTCGGGCGGCACCGGGGCGGCGGGCGGCGCGGTCACGACGCTGGAAAACGACGGTTCGGTCGTGGTGGAGCTGGCGCTGGCCGCACTGGATGTGGCGGGCGATGCGACGCTGGTTTCCGGCACCAATGCCGAGATTACGGCGAAATCGACCGGGCTGAACGGCGGTTTCGTGGCGCTTGGGGCCAATCTCAGCGATGTGGAGAGCGATGCGGAGGCCGCATTGTCGATGACGCTTGCCGGCAGTGGCGCGGTCGGCGGATCGCTGACAGCGCTGGCCTTGGGGGCCGAGGATGTCGACATCGAGACGCATTCCGGAATGGGCAGCATCTATTCGGTGCACGGCGCCCAATCCCTGCTTGATATCGACGGCAGCGTGACGCTCGAGCTCGACGGCGGCGCCGGGTTGAGTGTCGGCGGCACCTTGGCGGCGGCGACTTATCGCGGGGTGGATTTCGCCAACACGGCGGATTCGATCGAGGTGAGCCTGGCCGATTTCGGCGGCACGAAGATCGCCAATACCGTCGATGCCGACAGCGCCCTGACGCTGGCCGGCAGCGTTGAGGCCGATGCCTACGAGGCCGAGATCGTGACCGAGATCGCCAAGAGCGACGATGGCTATTCCGGTCAGATCGGCTCGGCTGGGCTGGCCGACGGCACCTCGCTGAGTTCCGACACGGATGTCGATGTGACTGCCGTCCTGACCGTGGCGGACGGCGCGCGGCTGACAGAGATCGGCTCGGACGGGGTCAGCGATTACGACACGAGGCTAGCGATCACCGGCGCCTATGACCTTGCCGACAGCGTCAAGATCGACACCGGCGGCGGGTTGCTGATCCCCACCGCCAGAACCACCATCGACGTGAAGGCCAGCGATGTGGCGATCCGGATCGGCGATGCGGATATCACCACCGATGCCGGGATCGAGATGGAGATCCTCGCCGATGCGACCCTCGGTACCGAGGCATTCGTCAACGTCTATGGCATCGCCGGCTCGCCCTATGCCAGGGCGGTGTCGGATTATGACGCTACCCAGGCGGTTGAGATCGCGGCGGGCGCGCGTGTGGTGTCCAACATGGGCTCGATCCATGTGACCTCGGCCGGGGGCAACACCGACGTGGCCTCCGAACTGCGGGTCTGGAACGCGACCGCCGCGCCGATCGGGCGCACGCCTTATGCCAAATCCGAAAGCGTGCTGAGCAACGAGATCACAATTGCCGGCACAGCCGATTTGCGCGCTGCCAACGATGTGGAACTGATCACCGCCGAGGGCGGCACAGATACCTATTCCTACGGCCTTGCTTCCGACCTTTATCGCGAGGCGGCCGAAACCGTGGTGAACACGCTGGGCGATATCGTCGGCGCCGAGGACGTGAGCCTCGACACCGAGGTCGGCGAAATGGTGGAGAGCTTCACCGCCGCGGTGCTGATCGACGGCGAGGTGGAAAGCGGGACCAACTATTTCCAGCAGCTGGTGGTGGACGAAACAGGTGTCACCGAGGCGACGGACGGGATCGACTACGAGATCATCTCGGACGCCGATCTGAACGACCTTCTGAACCTGTCGCTGGACGATCTGAACGACGAGCTGGCCGATGCCGTCGCGCAGGGCGATCTGGTCTCGCAGGTGCGGCTGGAGGCGCAGATCGCCCGGCTGGAAACCATGCTCGACGATATCGGAAGCACCCCCATCGACCTGATCCGGGTGAACGCCGCCTATTCGGCACCGGGCGACGTGGAGATTGCCGCCGACACGCTGACCGGCAGCGGTACGGTGATTTCCCACGGCGACGCCACCATCCTGATCTCCAACGACAGCCCGGCGGTGATCGAGGTGGTGGATGCCGAGATCCCCTATCGCGGCGGCGGGCTGGTGCTGCTGAACGACATCCCGATGACGTCGGCGACGGCCCCCTCCGACCTGACGATCCAGGCGACCGCCTCGGCCGATGCGGCGGCGGAGACGCTGATTTCCGTCATCAATTACTATTCCAGCAGCGCCGGCATTTCCGGCGATCTCTATGTCACCGGCATCATTGAGAACCTGCGCGGCACGGTCAGCCTGTTCACCGCCGATGGGGATATCATGGTGCTGGGCGGCGAGATCGACGCGGGCAACGTCGATATCCACTCTGGCGGTGATTTCCTGCTGACCTCGGGCGACGGGCTGATCACGCTGGGCGCCTCGGCATTTTCCACCTATGCGCCGCTGTTCGCAGCCAGCCTGAGCGAGATGGACGGCTGCCTCGATGAAACCTGCTATCTGGAGCGCATCGAAGGCTCCGATTTCGAAGACACGCTCGCCGGCGGAGGCGAGATCGTTGCCCAGGGCGGGGTCTATGTCTACGCCAATGGCGAGGTGAATATCACCGGGCTGATCCAGTCGGGCGTTACCGATTTCGAGGTGATGATCGAAGACGGCATCACCGATGTGATCGACGATTGGGACAGCCCGCAGACCGTCGCCGTGCTCTACAGCCCTGACGGCAGCGGCACTTCGCCCGCCGAGGAGCCGTACTATGACGCGGCCTCGGGCAATGTCGTCTTGCGCTACGATCAGGAGGCCGGTGTCATCCTGGTCGATCCCATCGTCGCCAAGGGCGGCGAGATCGAGATCGTCGGTCATATCCTCTCTACCGGCGGCGGCGAGCTGGTGGCGGCCAACGGCTATGCCCATGTGGACATCACCAACGACTCCGGCGTGCCCATCGTGTTGAGCGATATTTCCACCGGCTACGACGCGGGCGCCACTGGCTATATCCGTATCGTCGATCTGGCCCGCGAGAACCGCACCGGCGACGGTTTCGTCACCACCGAATACGAGCTGGCCGCGGACGGTACGGTGACCCGCACGGTGACCGGGGTGCTCGCCGCCCCCATCGTGCGCACCGACAGCCCGACCTATGAGATCGAAGGCGACTGGCGCGTGGTTTATGCATCGGGCGAGATCGTGCCGCGGCTGGACGGTACTTATGAGTATGACGAGGACAACCTCGGCGCCATCGTCGTCACCCGCTATGAGTATGTCGATACCGCCTTTGACACCGACTTCAACGGGGTGATCGACGAGGACGAGATCACAACCGCGGTGGTGACGAGCGAGGAGGAACTGAGCCGGGTTCCCTATTCGCAGAAATACGCCAGGCTGGCCGGTGATATCGACATCGAAACCATTATTGACGATCTGGCCTCGGTCGATCCGGATTATGCTGACGGGGTCGTCGCGGCCTGGGTGCGCGATCAGGGCTATGACTACGTGCGGGTGGCCGATCAGGACCTCGACTCGCTCTGGGATTTCTCGTCGGAGGATGCCGGCGACTGGACGTTGGAGCAGGACAATCCGGTTGGCGCCGACCTGTATCAGCGCACCCGGACGGTGACCGAGACCACGTCCAACTGGGATCTGCATATCATCGCCGCCGACCGGACGGTGGATATCGGCTTCGAGGGCTACGACAAGGGATCGCTCAGCGTTACCTCGGTGGGTGACGTGATCTTTGACGGGGCGGTCTACAACCGCTCCGGCCTGACCACGATTACCGCCTCCGACGGGTCGATCTATGCCAACTCCCGGGCCAATCCGTTTGAGACCAACAAGCTGGTGCTGAGCGCCGCGGGCGACATCCTGCACAGCGCCGCCTATGGCGGGCCGGGATATACCGGCGGGACCGAGGGCGGGGTCGACAGCGTCATTTCGGGCATCGGCGGGCGTGATATTTTGGGGAGTTTTGCCCCGATTTTGGGGAGTCCGTTCGAAGCCTCCGCCGCGGACAGCACTTTCCGAATTGACCAGGCTGACGGCTTCGGCCTCGACCTCGATGCCGGTGGTACCGCCCGTATCGAGGAGATCACCGGCGACATGGGGCTGCTGTCGGCCTATGCCGGGGACGATCTGACCCTGACCGCGGCCAAGTCCATCCTGGTACACCACAACTCCACCGTGCCGGTTCAGGTCGCGGGCGAGCGGCTGAAGCTGACCACCACGGCGGGCTCGGTCGGCACGGTCGAGGCGCCGCTGGTTTTCGAGGCCGATGTGATCGTGGCCGATGCTGCGGGCGACATTAATCTGCTGACCTCCTCGGATCAGCCGGTGCGTGTGAAGCACCTGATCTCGGCCGAGGGGGATGTGTCGCTGGTCTCGCTGGTGTCGGACATCTGGGACTACGACTTCACCGAAACCGTGGACCGCCGCGCCGAAGACGACCTGCTGGAGGCGCTTTGGGACGAGCTGGGCCTGCGCGCGGCGGATGCCGACGGGGTCGCCGAAACCGCGCGTGAGAGTGAGCTGATCGCCGGGTATGAAGAGCAAAAGACGCAGGAGTACTTCGAATACTGGAACCGGCTGCGCACCTGGGCGGACGACGGTTCCGGCACCGTAATCGAGGGCGATCTGCTGCCCTATGATCCGGACTACGAGGTGAGCTTCTCCGCCGAGGAGGTTGCCCAGCTTGAGGCCTATGGGCTGAGTGCCAAGCAGATCGCGGATATGGAGGAAACGGCGACCGACCGGTTCCACGCGCTGCACGACACCTGGGGCGGCCTGAGTTTCGATGCGGGCTTTGAATATAGCGTCACCGCGGCGGAGCGCGACGAGCTGATCACCGGGCTGCACTGGAGCGATACCCAACTTGGCACCGGGTTGCGCAGCGAGCTGATCCTCGCCGTCACCGACACGGTGCCGGTGATCGAGGATCCTAATTTCGTGGGCGAGAACATCAATATCGTATCGGCCCGCGATATCGGCCGCGATCGTACGCCTTATGTGATCGACCGCGCCACCGGGTTGACCGAGGAGGCGCTGCAGGAGCTGTGGACGGCCGAGCGGATCGATATCGCGGTTGGCGAGAACAGCATCGATATCGCGCGGGCCGACGATGTGGATATCGAGGCGACAGGCCATCTGTTCGCCCTGGCCGCCGGCGATGCGCTGATCGGGTCGGAGCGCGCGATCAACATCCTCTATGCGGACGCGGGCGAAGATCTGCGGATCAAGAGCGCCGAGGCGCTGACCCGGGCCGAGGAAGGCGACCTGGTGCCCCATATGGTGCGCGGCAAGAACATCGTCCTGGAAGCCGCCGAAGGCGGGATCGGTGCGCTGAGCGAGCCGATCCTGATCACCCAGCTGGCCGATGGCGTGCTGGTGGCGCGGGCCGAGGGGGAAATCCGCCTGACCGCGCCGGTTACCGATCTGGCGGTGGGCGAGGTTTACTCGGATACCGGGGTGGTGCTGAGCACGCTGACCGGGTCGATCCTCGATGGCGGCGGCAGCGATGGTGTCGATATCCTGACCGACAATCTGGTGCTGCTCTCGGCCGGGACGATCGGGGTGGAGGGCGATCCGCTCGACATCCAGATGCATGGCGGCGATGGCAGCCTTTCCGCGGTGGCGCTGACCGGCGATCTGGATCTGGCGGTGACCGAGGGCGACGTGACCGCCGGGCTGATCGGCAGCTATCTGGGCGATCTGCGGCTCGATATCCGGGCGGGGGACCTGAGGCTTGCCGGTCTGGACGACCCGGCGCTGGCCGAGCTGTTCACCGTCGAGGCGCTGGATGGCGGGGCCGGGGCGGTCGAGACCGGGGTCGGCAGCCTGCTGGGCGCGTTCTCCGGCCCGGACACCCCGCTCGATGCGCTGGCAGGCCTGCCGCAGACGGGCGCGCTCGTGCCCGAGATCGACCTTCCCTGGGACAGCAGCGGGATCGGCGGGCCGAGCAGTTCGGACACCGCGCTGATCGCGGCGATCCATGCCGGGGGCACCCTGACGCTGGACGTATCGGGCAGCGTAACAGGCCGCGAGGGCGGCGCGTTGGATATCCAGGCCGGCGACAGCGCCGAGTTCCGCACCGGCGACAGTTTCGGCACCGAGGACAACGCCATTCTCAGCCGCATCGACGCCGGAGCCGGCGGCGAGACCGCCACGCTCTATCTGCGCGACTATGACAAGGACGACGGTCTGGCCCCCGACTACTACCTCGCCAATATCGGTGCCCTCGATCTGCAACGGGTTAACCTGACCGAGGGAGAAAGCACGGTGCGGCTGATGAGCCAGGGCGATCTGACGGTGGGCGATGCGGCGTTGCTGCGCGGCGGCACGCTGTGGCTGGGGGCGGTCGGGGATAACCCGGATGGCACCAGCGCCGATGTGATGGCCGGCAACGGGTTGACGGTGGAGGCCGACCGGCTGGGCCTGTTCTCGACCGGTGCGGTGGAGATCGAAGGCGCCGGCGGCATGTCCGTCGCGGATGCCGACCTGATGATCGTGGCCTCCAAGCTGCTGTTCCCCGATGAGTGCGCCGATTGTGGCAGCCTGACGGCGGCCGGCGATCACCTGCTGGGCATTGTGACCGAGCATTCGGTCAACCTGGCCAGTGTCACCGCTCCGGAAGGCGAGGTTCGGATCGCCACAACCGGGATCGGCAAGATCGAGATCGGTTCGCTGGAGGCCGAGCGCATGTCGCTGGTCACCGGCCACGGCGACGTGGATGTCGGCGCGGTGACCGGCACCGATCTGGTCGTGGCTGCCAATGGCTCGGTCCAGCCCGGGATCTATGACCTTTCCGGCGCGGTGGATATCGACGCGCTGGCGATCGGCCGCAGCGCGGACGAGCCGCTGACCCTGATCGGCGGGGAGGAGCCGCGGGAGATCGCGCTCTACGGCGAATACGGGATGTATGTCGCGCTGGACGACGGCGATATTTATGAGATCGACGCGCTAGGGGCAGGGGCCACCGGGGTCGGCATCAACCTGAATGCGGGGTCCGACGGCGTGGCCGCGCTGACCCTGAATTCGGTGGCGACCGCGGGATCGGACGTGACAATCGAGGCCGATATTCTGGCCATTGCCGGCGATGTCGCCAGCGCTGGCGGTGATGTGACCCTGCGCAGCCAGATCGGTGCGCTGACGATGGCCGATTACACCACCGTCGATGCCGGCAACGGCCATATCACCCTGACCTCGGCGGGCGATATGACCCTCGCCTCGCTGAAGACGGTGGGGCAGGATCCGGATGCGCCGATGATCTATGTCTCGGCCATCGAGGGGCTGACGCTGGCAGCGACGTCTGGACCGCATGTCGCGGCCGGTGTGCCGGGCGATGCCCATGCTGTGGTCTATGCCGGGGCGATCGCCACCGGGCCGGGCCAGTCGCTGTGGATGGATGCCAGCCGGATCACCGTCTATTCGGGGTCTGGCGATCTGCACCTGATTTCGACTCTGGCCGAGACCGGGATCGTGTCGCTGGTGAACGGCAATGGCGACGATATCGACTTTGTCGCTCTGGGCGATATCGTGCTGGAGAATGCGGAATTGAAATCGGTCGACCCGCTGGGGACCGAGGCCGGCCGGATCAGCCTGAACTCCAATTACGGCGATATCGACGGCTCCGTCTCCACGCTGGCGGCGTCCGAGCTGACCATGGTCACGCCCGAGGGGCGGATCGGGGCGCCGGGCAGTCCGGTTGAACTGGCGAGCAATGGCAGCACCCGGATGCGGGTGGGGGCCACCGGGGTGATCGCGCTGGACGTGGCCGGCGATCTGGATGCGGCATTTATCATGTCGGAGGGCGGGTCGGTCAGTGTGACCGCCTCGGGCACGGCGCAGATCGACCTGATCGGCGGCAGCGGTTGGGTGTCTGTCACGGCGACGGAGGCCACGGTGACCCAGGCGACCGAGGGTACCGTCGTGCCGACCCTTCCGGAGATCACAAATCTGATCACGCCCGCCCGCTTCCCCGAGCTGACCGCCGGGCCGCAGCCGGAGCTGACGGTGACAGAGACCGGGGGCGATGGCACCGATCCCGGCGATACGGATCCCGGCGATCCCGGCACCGATGGCGACGATCCGGACGATGGCGACACCCCGCCTTGCGGCGCCATAACCTGCGACGACCCCGATGACGGCGATCCGGGTGACGACGGAACGGACGATGACGGCACGGGAGATGGCACGGACGATGACGGCACCGGCGATGGCGATCCAGCGGATGATGGCACGGCCGGCGACGGCAGCGGCCGTGGCGGCGGCACCGGCTTCCTGGACGGGGCGGCCGGGCCGGAGGGGCCGGGATCGTCTCCGTTCGGGCATATGCCCGGCGGGTTCGGCTTTGACGACGGCGGCTCCGGGGACGGCTTTACCTTCCGCTGGTCTTCGGGGGAGGACGAGGAGGACGAGGACGAAGGCGACGAGGACGGCGGCGGCGAGGGTGACGGAACATGACCCTCAGACGTGTTGCCAGCGGTCTGTTATCGCTTGGCCTTTTTTCGGTGCTGAGTGCTTCGGGCGCCGTGGCGCAGGGTCTGCCCCCCTCCGATGCGGCGGCGGCGTTGTCCCGGCTGGCGGCGCGGGCCCCGCAGACGGCCCGCCGCCCCGCTGCCCCGGCGCGGTTCACCTTGCGCCGGGTCGATTTCAACGGGAACTCGGCCTATTTCACCCGGGCCGAGCTGGATGCGGCGATCCGCCCGTTGCTGGGCCGGCCGATGGCCGCTGGCGGGGCGCAGGCGGTCGCGGACGCGGTCAACACGCTTTACCGCGCGGCGGGGATTGACCTGGCGATTGCCCAGGTCGGCGGGGTTGTGCCGGGGCAGGGCATTGTCACCATCGAGCTGTTCGAGGCGCGCCTGGGCGCACTCGACCTGAGCTCGGATCATGCCCGGGCGGCCTACCTGCGGTTTCGGATCGGGCTGCAGCCCGGCGATCTGGCCGACACCCGGCTGATCGCCGAGCGGCTGCAACGGCTGTGGCTGACCGACCGGCTGCGGGCCGATGCAGATTTCTCCCCGGGCGCGATGCCGGGGCGGACCGATCTGAGCATCGCCTTCGACGATCCGCCCCGGGTCTCGTCCTCGCTGCGGCTCGATAATTACGGCGAGGCGGGCACCGGCGCGGCGCGGCTCAGCGCCAGTGCGCGGATCAACAGCCTGACCGGCTGGGGCGATCCGCTGGCCGTCGATCTGATGACCTCGCAAGGGGCGGGCAGCGCGACGCTGTCCTACAGTCGCACGGTGACGCCCGGCGGCGGGCAGATCGCCGCCTCGCTCTCCGGTCAGCGCAGCGAGACGCTGGAGGCGCCGGTGGTGCAGTCGGAGACGCTCAGCTTCGGGCTGATCTATTCGCATCCGCTGGTTCTGCGACAGGATCGCAGCCTTTGGCTGTCGCTGGGGCTGGACCGCTACGGCGAGACCACCGAAACCGCCGGGGTGACCACGGCAGATCAATCCGGCTGGTCACTGACGCTGGGCGCCAATGGCGCGCGCAGCTTTGACCGGACATTGCACCAGGCGGTCTGGTCGCTGGGCGTGACGGCGGGGCGCTACAGCGACAAGGTGCTGGGCCTGGGCGAGCTGACCCATGTGGCGCTGACCGCCTCGGGGCGGCTGCAATGGAAGCTGGGCGACTGGGGACAAGCCATCGTCATGGGGGCGGCGCAGCTGCCGCTGACCGACGACACGCCGTCGCGCGGCAAGTTCGCGGTGACCTCGCCCTTTGCGGTGCCGGGGTACGCCAGCGGGCTGTCGGAGGGCGAAGGCGGCTACTGGGCGCGGATTCAGCTTGAATCCGCCCGGCCGCTGCCGATTTCGGGCGCCGATATCCGGCCTTATGGCTTTGTCGCGCTGGGCGAGGCGTTCGACCGGACCGGCGGGGCCTGGACCGGGCAGGGGCCCGCCTCCTCCGTCGGGATCGGCCAGTCGGGGCGGATCGGTCAGCGGGGGGCGTTCGATCTGCAACTGGCCAGATCGCTGACATCGGTGCTGGGGCAGGGGGGGGACGGGTCGTGGTCCGTGCGCGCCGCTTTCTCGGTGACGTTCTGAAAGATGCAAGACAGGAAGGAAGACAGAATGAACAGACTTCAGACACGCGCCGGAGCGGCGCTGGCGGCCCTGGTGTTGAGCCTGCCTGCGGCTATGGCGCAATCGGCAGATGCCCCGGCGACGGAGGTCATCAACGGCAGCCGGTTCGGCGCCTGGACGGTGAATTGCCAGGCGCTGGGCGTCAACAAGACCTCCTGCGTGCTGACCCAGCGGCTGGTGCGCAGCAGCGACGGGGCGTTTCTGGCCGAGGTGCTGGCGTTTTCCAATGCCGACGACAGCAAACGCTACCTTGCAGCCCGGGTGCCGAACGGGGTCTATTTTCCGGCCGGGTTCGCCATGCGTCCCGCCGGGGCCGCGGAGGAGACCCGGTTCATCTGGCAATCCTGCAGCGCCAAGCTGTGCGAGGCGCTGATCGAAGTGGCGACGGAGACGGCCGCGGGGTTCGAGGCGAGCGAGAAGGGGATGGTTGCGGGCTACAGGCCCGGGCTGACGGCCGATCCGCTGGTGTTTTCGCTGTCGGCGGCCGGGATGACCGAGGGGCTGGATGCGCTGGCCGCCGCCAAGGCGCCGGCGTCTGAATGAGGGCTGTCGTCCTGGCGGCGGGGCTCGTGATCGGCGCCGCGGCCTGCGCCGCCGGGCAGGAGGCGCAGCGGTTTTCGGACTGGACCCTGCGGCCGCTGCCGGGGCAGGGCTGCGTTTTGCATTACCGCGCGGTTGCGCCCGAGGCCGGGCTGGTGCTGGCTGATCTCTACCTGAGCCCGGCCGGGGCGGGGAGTGCGGTTCTGTCAGTGCAGGTGCCGGTCGGCGTCTCCATCGCCGATCGCGCGGTCTATCGCCATCCTGGGGCGGATCGTGCGGTGCCGCTGATCTGGCAGAGTTGCAATGCGAAGGCCTGTCTGGCGCAGGTTGGGATCACAGGGGAAGAGGTGGGGCGGCTGAAGGCCGGGCGCCGGGTCGAGCTTGGCTTCGTGCCGACCGTGGGCGCGCGCAGGCTGAGCTTTGCGGTGTCGCTGAGCGGGGTCACGGCGGGGCTGCGGGCGGCAAGGGAGTGTGCGCCGTGAAGGGCGGCCTTGGGAATTCAACAACGCCGGCTTCAGGCGCCCCCGAGCCAAAGTTCGTGCGCGGGCAGCAGAGATGGGCCACCATCCCGGGCGCCGCTTACTCCGGCTTCTCCGCCAGAACGGTGAAAAACCCCGGGAAATAGCGGTTTTGCTCGACGTTGTAGCGGATCGACAGCGCCTCGAACTGCTTTTCCCGGGCGATCAGCGCGGCGCGGTCGCTGGGGTCGTCATAGCCGTTGATATTGGTCGAGGCGAGTTCCAGCCCGGCTTCGTCGAGCCAGCCCATCACCTGCTCCAGCGTGTGCTGGGTCTCATGCGGGTGTACCACCTGATCGCGGAACCAGGAGCGCAGATGGGTCTCGTCCTCGATGTCCGGGGTCATCGTCCGGAACCGCGCCAGCGCCGCCTCTTTGCCCTCGGCGGCACAGATCCCCTGCAACAGGTCGAGGAAGGGGCGGCGGCCGTAGAGGTGGTAGAGGCCAAGGAACAGCACGCCGCCGGGCTTGATGAATTTCACGATATGGTCGAAGGCGGCGCGGCAATCGTCGGTATGGTGCAGCACGCCGATGCTGAGCACCAGGTCGAAGCGCGCGTCGGTGTCGAAGGCGAAGAGATCGTTGTGAACGAAGGAGAGTTTGTCCGCCGTCCCGATCCGTTGCGCCACCTCGGCGGCGCGCTGCAGCGCCTTTTCGGTAAAATCCACCGCGGTGACGCGCTTGCCGTAGTGCAGCGCCATGGCGTTGGAGGCCCAGCCGGCGCCGCAGCCGATTTCCAGAACGGTTTCGATCTCGTCCTCCTCCAGCAGCGCGTCGAGGTCGGGATAGGCGGCGATCGGGTTGTTCCGGAGATTGGCGACGGCGGTCTCGGCCGTTTCGTAATAGTTGAACGGCATGTCGCGGTAGAATTCGCGCACGATCTTGCGCTCGGTCGGGGGTGTCACGTTGAAACTCTCCGGGATGGGATCAGAACCGCGCCCGGAACCGGCGCAGCAGGGCGATGGACAGAAGGGCGAGCAGGGCCAGCACCAGCAACGCGCCGGAGCCACCGGCGCTGCCGACCCAGATCGCGGCGGCGAAGCTGATTGCGGCGACGACGGCGAGCGCGGTGATGGCGCGGTCGATATTGCGGACCACGCGCTGGCAGGTTTCGCAGATCCGGGTGTGCAGGGTGTGTCGATCGAAGGCGGCATGGGCCTCTTCCGGTTCCAGCCCACTGTTTTTCGCGCTGGTGAAGCCGCGGTAGAACGGCAGTGCGGCGCCGTGGCGGTCCAGCCATTTGCGGTATTCGATCACCAGCCGGTCGGAGCTTTTGATCGGCAGCCAGAGGTCGCGCAGGTTGCCGCCGGCGGTTTCGATTTCCTCGTGCTGGCCGACCACCACGCCCATGTCCTGCTCCAGGATCAGGCATTGGGTCTGATGCTCCAGCCAGCGGGGTTTGATCCGCTCCCACCAGGGGGTGAAATTGCTGTACTTGCGATACAAAAGCCGGCAGCGCCCCTTGCCCATCGGCAGAGAAAACAGCTCCAGCCCGGCGATCAGGTCGCCGTCGGCATAGGCGGAGGCATAGCGGATCAGGTTGGGCGCCACGAATTCGACCCTGGCATCGCGGATTTCCGGGCTGTCGGCGTCGCGTTCCAGCCCGACAGAGCGGAAGGTGGCGCGAATGCCCCCCGGGCCGTTGTGTTTGATGTCGAAATCGAGCGGTTTCGCCGCCTCGCGCAGCCCGCCGCCGCGCACGCCATCATGAGCGATGTGGATATGGGCCACATCGATGACGTTTTCGATCAGATAGCTCTGGTCGTAGGGCAGATCCATCTGAAAGGTGACGTCATAGACATCCCCGATCCCGGCGCTGGGGCTTTGCGGGATCAGCGCGGGATCCGCCGCCTCCGCCGTGCCGGCCCAGATCCAGACGATGCCCTGCCGGATCTCCAACGGATAGACCCGCACGCAGGAGCGGATCGGGTAATCCTTGCCCGGCAGCATCTGCGGGATGTACTGGCAATCGCCGGCGCGGTCGTACTGCCAGCCGTGATAGAGGCACTCCAGCCGCCCGTCGATGATCTGCCCGTCCGACAGCCGCGCGGCCCGGTGCGGGCAGAGGTCGCGCAGGCAGGCCAGTTGGCCGTCGCCGTCGAAAAACAGCACCAGCCCGGTGTCGTAGAGCGTCACCCGCGTCGGGCGGTCGCGCGGCAGGTCGCGCAGGAAGGAGACCGGGTACCAGCAGTTTTCCCAGTCGAACGCCTGCGCCTGTGCGGCAGCCTCCTCCTCCGGCTTGATCGGGGGAATGTCCCGGTTCATTTCAGTACCCCTCCGGTTTCGCGCGGGCCGCATATGCCAGGTCCTGAAACCCTGTCATGCTCCGAGCCTTTTGCGGACGAAATCCCAATCCGGGCTGGTGGATTTCAGGCCGTGCACATAGGCGCCGAGCGGCTCTGTCCAGCCGGTATCACCGGCCTCGCCGGTGATCTCTGCGAAGCGGTCCAGCAAGGCGATGGCCAGCGCCTCATGCGCGCGGGGGCCGGCATGCTGTTCGTCCGCGGCGAGATCGGGCCGTGCCTGAAGAATTTCCTGCAATACCAGGTGATTGGTGTCGAGCTGCCGGTAGAGGGGGGTGAGGACCGGGCCGTGGAAGGCCGCGGGCCAGAGCACGTGGGAACAGATCAGCCATTCCGTCCCATATTCCTTGCAGATCGACTGCAGCATGAGGGCGTTTTTCACCAGGTTCATCCGGCCGAACTGGGGTTTGTAGAAATCCACGAAACCCAGCAGGCTGTCGGGGGCCTCATCCAGTTTTTCCAGATCGATGCCGGACAGGTTGTAATTGACGGGTTTGTTCCGTCCGGCAAAGGTTTCGACGCGGTCTTCGGTCGGCAGGTTGATCAGCACCAGATCGGGGCGAACCGCCTCGATCTGCCGGACCAGAGTGCGCAGGCAGTAGTCGGCGGAAACCCCGCCGGCGGAGAAATTCAGCAGGTTGATGTCGGCGGGCGCGATGTTCAGGGCGGCGGAAAGATGCGCCTTGAAACGCTGGCCGAAGGTCTCGTCAAACGCCACCCCCACGCCCAGGGCATGGCTTTCGCCGATCAAGAAGATCTTGTAGCGGGCGTCCGGGTTCAGCTCTTCGCTGCGGTAACCGGCGGCGTTCAGCCGGTAGGTGATCTTGCTGCTGGTGTCGTTGCCGTAGCGGTCCAGCACGGCATGAGGCACATGCAGGTTGGGGCGCACGTCGCAGGGCAGCAGGCCCTTGTCGCGCCGCTTCTTCTTCATGGCCTTGCCGACGGTCTTTCTCACACCCAGCATGCGTTTCCTTCCCGGATCCGGCGGGGCCGGTCAATCCGGCTCCAGTTCCAGTTTATAGTCCGTTTGCAGCCCGGGGTCCTGCGCGGCCTTGTGCAATACGCTGGTGCCGGCGACGAGCATGTCGATCTCGGTCCCCATGAAGCAGCGAAAGGCATCCTCAGGGGTGCAGACGATGGGCTCGCCGCGCACGTTGAAGCTGGTGTTGACCAGAACCGGGCAGCCGGTCTTTTGGTAGAACGCCTGCAACAACCGGTGGAACCGCGGGTTGGTCTTGGCGCTGACGGTTTGCAGCCGGGCGGAGTAATCCACATGGGTTACCGCCGGGATGTCGGAGCGGACCCGGTTGACCCGCTCCAGCACCGTGCCGGACTGTGCGCCGGGGTCCGGCGCGTGGCGCTTGTCGGGGCGCACATCGACGGTGAGAAGCATATAGGGGCTGGCGCCCTCGATCTCGAACCACTCGGCCGCCTTGTCCTCCAGCGCCGCGGGGGCGAAGGGGCGGAAGCTTTCACGGTTCTTGACCTTGAGGTTCAGCAGCTTCTGCATCTCGGGCGAGCGGGCATCGGCCAGGATCGAGCGGGCGCCAAGCGCGCGGGGGCCGTATTCCATCCGGCCCTGCAGCCAGCCGACGGCTTTGCCATCCGCCAGCGCCTCGGCCGTGGCTTCGATCATCGTGGCTTCATTGAGGGTGTCGAACGCGGCCCCGGCCTGGCTCAGCCGCGCGTCGATTTCGGGCTGGGGGAACTCCGGGCCGAGGTAGCTGCCCTGCATGGCGTCCTGCCCGGCGGGGTCGGGGCGGGGCTGGTCCAGATGCTGATGCCACACCGCCAGCGCCGCGCCGAGGGCACAGCCCGCGTCCCCCGCGGCCGGCTGGACCCACAACCCGTCGATATCCAGCTCGCGCAGGAGGCGGCCGTTGGCGACGCAGTTGAGCGCGACGCCGCCGGCGAGGCAAAGGTTGCGCATGCCGAACCGTTGGGTCAGGTCGCGGCACATACGAAGCACGATCTCTTCGGTCGCCGCTTGCAGCGAGGCGGCGACATCCATGTGAAACTGTTCCAGCCGGGCCTCGTCGCCGGCGCGGGGCGGTTGGCCGAACAACTCGCAAAAGGCATCGCTGAACATGCGGAAGCCGGTGGAATAGTCGAAGTACCGCTGATCCAGCCGGAAGCTGCCATCGTCCTTGAGGTCGACCAGATGGTCGAGGACCAGATCGCGATAGATCGGCGTGCCATAGGGGGCGAGCCCCATCACCTTGTATTCGCCCGACAGCACCTTGAAGCCGAGGTATTGCGTGACGGCGGTGTAAAGCAGGCCCAGCGAATGGGGGAAGGGCAGTTCCAGTTCCGGCGTCAGTTCGCTGCCGTGGCCCACACAGACCGACGTGGTGGCCCATTCGCCGACCCCGTCCATGGTCAGAACCAGCGCCGCGTCGAACGGCGAGGGATAGAAGGCCGAGGCGGCGTGGCTCTGGTGGTGTTCCGCGAACAGAAGTTTGCCGCCGACCGAGGCATCGGCGCCCATCGCCATCAGCCGATCGCGGATCTGGCGTTTCTGGTAGAGCTTGGAACCCAGCCATTGCGGCATCGCCTGCCGGAAAGAAAAGGCCCCCTTGGGCGCATAGGCGCCATAGGTTTTCAGAAGCCGGTCGAATTTCCGGTAAGGCTTTTCATGAAAGGCGATCAGGTCGACATCGTTCAGGCTACAGTTGGCGGCGTCGAGGCAATAGGCGATGGCCTGTTCGGGAAAGGCGGCATCGAATTTCCTGCGGCTGAACCGCTCTTCCTGCGCCGCGGCGACGATGCGGCCGTCGTCGAGCAGGACCGCGGCACTGTCGTGGTAAAAGGCGGAGAGGCCGAGGATTTTCATCTGTCCGGTCGACCGCCCGCTTTACGACTGCTTGTCCATCGCGGAAAAGCCGGATGTGCGCGGCACCCAGTAAGTTTCGGCGCCGGGATCGGGACGCAGCGCCATCGGGCGACCGAAGATCGGGCGCAGCAGCAAAGAGGCGGGCACGAACAGGACCCAGTAGGCGGCCAGCCAGAGCAGGGTTGCGAGGTGAGTCATCGGAGGCCCCCTGGAACCGTCATGCAGCCGTTCCGGCCAGTCACCACATCGGGTAGATGTCGGGATTCTTGCCCTGGAGCTTGCGGACCTTCTTCTTCAGCCGGTCCATCCGCGAGGCCTTTTTCGCGGGGGCTGATCTGCGCTCCTGCGGCGCGCGGGCCTCTTCCGCCGCTCCGGCGGATTTCTTGATGGACGTGTCTTTGTCGCTGCTATCCATGTGGTGCCGCTCCCGTTCCAGTTAGGGAAACGTTAGGCGGAGACTGGCGGGCTGTCTAGAAAGGATACCGTGAAATTTTTTTCAGCCCGCGCAGGTGTTCAGAAGATGCGCGGGAAGGCATTGAGGTGTCGTTCCCGGATTGAAGCGTACTGCTCCGGCGCAGCGCGTAGCCCTCGGGCAACAGCGGCGCGAGCCAGTCGGAGAAGGCGGCGTTGAAGCACGACAGCCGCTCGACCCGGCCGGGGGTATCGCACATCCAGGTGGTGACCTCGGCGCGCCCGCGCGCGCCGAGGTCGGGATAGAGATAGGCGCAGCCCAGATAGGTGCCGGCCTGATCCCGGATGATCCAGGCGAACGAGCGTTTGGCGGTAAACTCCCGCTCGTGCCAAGCCAGATCGACGGCGTTTTCCTCCCGGGTCAGCCCCTTTGGCCAGTCGTCGCCGAACAGTCCGCACAGCACCCGTTCCGATCCGGTGACCGCCTTCAGATCCTCATCGACATAGGCCGGCGACAGCGGCGTCAGGCGGAACGCCCCCAGCGCGGCCTCGCGCGGCAGGGCGCTGTTGCAGAAACCCGGATGCGGCTTCATCGCGGTCAGTCCGTCCTGGCTTCGCGCTTGAACGGGTTTTCCTCCGGGATCTCGTAATCGGGTACCAGTTCCCCTTTCGCATGGGCATCGGCCATGTAGCGGAACGCGTTGACCGACATCCGCATCAGATGCTCGCCTGCCTTCATCGGCGGGTATTTCTCCAGCGTTTCGGGGGTGCGGAATTTCTCCAGCGGTTCGACCACGGCGTGATAGTCCAGCCCGAAGAACAGCGGCATCGAATAGCGTTCCTTGCCGATGTTGATGACGCGGTGCTGGGTCGACTTGAACTGGCCGCCCGACCAGGTTTCGAAGATGTCGCCGATATTGACGACGAAGCAGCCGGGCAGCGGCGGCGCCTCGATCCAGACGTCCTCGGCATTCATCACCTGAAGGCCGGGCGAGCCGGTCAGCAGGATGGTGAAGCATTCGAAATCGGAATGCGCGCCGATACCGACGATCTCTTTCGTCGCCGGCATGTCGTTTTCGATATAGCGCAGCAGGCGGAGCTGCGAGGTGGGATAGGTGATGTGCCGGGTCAGCTCCTCGCTGTCGACGCCCAGCTCCAGCGCCAGCGCGTCCAGCAGCCGCAGACCAAGGCCGAAGGCGGCATCGTAATATCCCGACACGGTGTCTTTCCAGCCGGGCAGGTCGGGCCAGATATTGGGGCCCGTCATCCGCCATTTGGCCAGATAGTCCGGATGATCCGCCGGTGCCTCATAGGACATGTCCCAGGCTTCGTTGAAATTGATCGACTTGGGGAAATCCGACCCGTTCTCCTCGAACGGCACATAGCCGCGGTGATGGGTGGTGAAGCCTGACCAGTACTGCATCTTGAAGCTGCGAGTCTGCTCGTGGAACTGCTTGGAGGCGGCAAAGAGCGCGTCGATCTGCTCCTGCGGGATGCCGTGGTTGGTGATGTAGAAGAACCCCGACTTGCGGGCAGCGTCGCCCAGCTCGGCCGCGACGCGGGCCTTGTCCTTCGGATCGCCGGTGAACAGACCGCCAAGGTCGATCACGGGCAGGTTGGCGTCTTCGATGGTGAGTGCGCGTTGATCCTTTGAAATTTCAGAACGCATGTTTCAGTCCTCGTGACTGGTGTTCCCCACAAGGCCCCGCCGACGGGCCGGATGCACTGCGACGGGGCGGGGAGAGCCCGTGGATATGCTGGCGCGGATTCGCGGCACTCAGGTACGAATTCTGGTCAGAAAGCCTGATCTGACCGGCCAAATTGCCAAAAAAACGATCAAATTGACGCTTCTGTGGCGAAAATCCTGCCGTCGGACTCACGCGGCGGCGATTCCGCGTCGCAGCATTTCCCCATGTCCACGGCATGCAGGTTGCCCCTGCCTGCCCAAGAAACGGGGAGACACCGATGACTTCACTCAACCGACGCACCCTTTTGAAGACCGCCGGCAGCCTGGCGGGCCTGTCCGCTGCATCCAGCGTGATCGGCACACCGCTGATCGCGCAGGAGCGCAGCCTCAAGATCGGCTCTTACGGCGGCTATTTCGAGGACAGTTTCAAGGAATATGTCTACCCCGCCTTCACCGAGGCGACCGGCATTGCGGTGGAAAGCGTTACCCAGCCGAACTCGACCGACTGGCTGGTGACGATGCAGCAGGCCACCGCGGCGGGCACGGTTCCGGCCGATCTGTCGCTCTATGCCCGCGACACGATGATCAAGGCCTCGCGCATTGGCGGGCTGCTGGCGCCGCTCGACCCGAAGAAGATGCCGGCGACCGGGAACCTCGACGAGTATTTCATCTTCGAAGACAAGACCGGCGCGATCGGGGTGGGCGCAATGTCGTGGTTCACCGCCATGGTGATCAACCCCGACGAGGTCGAACCGCCCGAAAGCTGGGCGGAGTTCTGGGACAGCTCGAAATTCGAGGCGAGCCTGGGTCTGTCGAAGAACTTCAACTCGCAGTTCCTCGACATCATCGCCGCCACCTATTTCGACGGCGCCGAGACCTTTGCGACCAAGGACGGGATCGTGGCACTGATCGAGAAGGCGGCGGAGATCAAGCCGAACGTGGCACTGTGGTGGTCGGCCGAAAGCCAGATGGAACAGTCGATGAAGAACGGCGACGTGATTGGCGGGCAGTATTACCTCGACGTGGCCAACCTGATGGCGCTGGACGGGTTCCCGATCAAGCCGATCTTCCCGAAAGAGGGCAATCCGCAGGACTACGGCTCGTGGTGCCTGTCGGCGATTTCCGAGAAAGCGGACGAAGCGGCGGAGTTCATCAATTTCTCCTCCGATCCGGCGACCCAGGCCCTGATGTCGCGGATGATCGGCACCGCGCCGCTGGTCGATCAGGCCAAGACCGACCTCACCGACGAGGAGTTCGCGATGGTCTCGGGCGCGCCGTCGATCAAGCCGGCCTACGAGGCCTATCTCGACAACGAAACCTTCATCAAGGAATCCTGGGACAAAATGCTCGCCGGGGCGTAAGCGATGAACGGGCTTCGTCTGGGCAATGTCTACAAGGCTTTCGGCAGCGTACGCGCTGTCGAAAACATCAATCTCGATTTTGCCGAAGGGGAGCTGACCGCGTTGTTGGGCCCGTCCGGCTGCGGCAAGACCACGCTGTTGCGGATGATTGCCGGGCTGGAAGAGCCCAGCGGCGGGGCGATCCTTCTGGGCGGGCGCGATATCACTGCGCTGCCCGCGCACAAGCGGCGCTTTGGCATGGTGTTTCAAAGCTTTGCGTTGTTTCCGCATCTGACCGTGCGGGAAAACGTTGTCTATTCGCTGGTGATTTCCGGGACCTCCAAGGCCGAGGCGATGGACACCGGCGAGCGGCTTCTCGATCTGGTGCAGCTCAAGGGTTACGGCGACCGCCGCATCGGCGAGCTGTCGGGCGGCCAGCGGCAGCGGGTGGCAATCGCGCGGGCGCTGGCGCAGGAGCCCGAGGTATTCCTGCTGGACGAGCCGATGTCGGCGCTCGACGCCAAGCTGCGCGAGGATATGCAGGTGGAGCTGCGGCTGCTGCAGCAGCGGCTGGGCATCACCACCATCGTCGTCACCCACGATCAGCGCGAGGCAATGACCATGGCCGACAAAATCGTGGTGATGAGCCAGGGCCGGGTCGAACAGGTCGGCCCGCCGCAGGACATCTATCACAAGCCGGAAAACGCCTTTGTCGCGGATTTCATCGGCAAGGCGAATTTCTTTGACGGGGTGGTCGAGCAGGGCGGAGTGCGCGTGGGCGATACCCTGTTGGAGCTGGACGCGGCGGCGCGGTTTCTGTCCGGATCGCCGGTGCAGGTCGCCTTCCGGCCGGAGATGCCCCACCTGGATGCCGAGGCAGTGCCGGGCAGTCGGTTGCAGGCCAAGGTCACCTTCGTGCGCGATGTCGGTCCGGTGCGCGATATCCATTTGCAGACCGAGATCGGCCCGATGGTCGTCGAATATGCGCGCGGTGAGACCGATCGCAGCTTTGCGGTGGGACAGGAGACCGCGGTAACCTTGCCGCCGGACCGGCTGCTGGCCTTTCCCCGGACCGGGCAGGCGGCGGCATGAGTGCGGTGAGCGAACCGGAGGGGATTGCCGCCCCGGTCCCTGCCGCCGCAGAGGGGAACACGCCCTCCCGCTGGCCGTTGGCGCAGGTGGGACTCTGGGCGGTCATCCTGTTTCTGTGCCTGACGCCCTTTATCCTGATCTTCGCGATTTCCTTCGGTCACAAGATCGAGGGGGCAAGCTGGGAATGGGCGTTCTCCCTTGCCAATTACCAACGGGTCTTCGTCGGTGCGAACTGGCCGGAAGAGGTCACCGCGCTCTATCTGCAAAAGCTTTACTATTCCCTCTACTATGCGGTGATCGCCTCGGTCCTGGCGGTGATCACGGCGTTTCCGTTTACCTACCTGGTGACCGGGCGGTCGCGGCGCGCACAGAGCGCCTGGCTGGTCTTCATCCTGTCCAGCCTGTCGCTGTCGGAGGTGTTCATCGTCATGGGGTGGGACGTTCTGCTGTCCAACCGCTCCGGCCTGCCGATGGTTTTCAAGGCGACCGGCCTCACCGACTGGCTGAAACAGGTGGGCTGGTTCGACACGCTGCGCGACTGGGGCCTGGCCAACCCGCGCAACGTAAAGTTCAAGACCTCGGTCTCCGCCACCGTGCTGACCATGTCCTATCTGGTCTGGCCCTACGCGGTGATCCTGCTCTACCCGCCGCTGTCGCGGCTCGACCGCAGCATGGTCGAGGCGGCGCGCACCATGGGGGCGGGGCCCTGGACGGTGCTGCGCACGGTGATCCTGCCCACGGTGCGGCTGCCGCTGATGGGCTCGGTTCTACTGCTGTTCGTGTTCCTGCTGGGGGTCTATGTGGCGGTCACGGTCTTTGCCGAACCGGCCAAGCAGACCATGGCGGTCTCGGTCTATGAAGCGGTGCGGGGCAACACCCTGAATGCTCCCTTCGGTGCGGCGCAGGCGATGGTGCTGCTGGTCACTGCGGGGATATTCTTGGCGCTGGGCCAGTGGATGAGCCGGAGGGCCGCGTCATGATCCTGCGCGTGCTGTCGTCGTTGTTCCTGGCGCTTTCGGCGGTGATGCTGAGCTTGCCCATCGTGGTGGTCTCCGCCGCCGCGCTGAACTCAGGCAGAACTATGTTCTTCCCCCCGCGGGAGCCGACGCTGGAGCGGTTCTACGAATTCTTCGTCTCCGAACAGGTCTGGGTCGAGGCGTTGACCAATTCGATGATCATCGCCTTTGGCAGCGCGGCGCTGGCGGTGCTGATCGCCTGGCCGATTGCCTATAGCCTCTGGGCGCGCGGGAGCCGGGCATCGAAAGTCCTGGCGGGCCTCGGTTCGATGCCCTTCGCGCTGCCGCCCATCGTCTTCGGCGTGGGCCTGGGGTTTCTCTGGAGCTTCCTCGGGGGGCTGGGGGCGATCTGGTCGGGGGTGGCGAGCCACGCGGCGCTGTTCCTGGCGCTGCCGATCGTGACGATCTCGATCGGGTTGCAGTCCATCGACCGGTCGCATCTGGATGCCGCCGCCACCATGGGGGCGACCCGCGCCGTCACCTTCCGCACGGTGATCCTGCCGCAGACCATCCCCTACACGGTCTCGGGTTTCTTTTTTGCGCTGGTGCTCAGCTTCAACGAGTTCATCGTGATGTTCTTTGTCTCGGCCTCGTCCTACTCGACCGTGACGCTGCAGATCTTCAACTCGCTCCGCAACGGTTACACCCCGACCATGGCGGTTGCCGCCGTGACCTTCATCGTCGTGTCCGTCGTGGTGTTTTCCGCCGTTGCCCGCTGGGGCGACCTGCCGCGCCTGATGGGCGCGGAGCCGACCAAATCGTAACCGAGGAGAAAGCCATGCCACGCCAGCCGACGCTTGTTGGACAACCCGTACTGATCGTTGTCGATATCCAGAAAGGCGCCTTTCTGGACCGCAGCAACGCCGGCATCCCGACGATGCCGGAGTATTACGACAACATGGCCCGCGCCCGCCGGGTGGTCGATGCCGCCCATGATGCCAGCGTGCCGGTGATCTTCTTTCAGGAGATCCACCGCCGTGACATGGTGGATTACGGGCGGGAGCTGGACGGCTCCGAAGGCGTCCATTGCCTGGAGGGCGAGCCGGGCACGCCGGTGGCGGCCGAGGAGATGGACATGCGCCCGACCGACTATTTCATTCACAAGCGGCGCTATTCCTGTTTCTTCGGCACCGAGCTGGAGATCCTGCTGAAAGGGCTGAAGGCCGAAACGCTGATCCTGGTGGGCGGTATGACGGATGTCTGCGTCCACTACACCTTCGCCGACGGACATCAGAGCGATTATTATTGCCGGGTGATCTCCGACAGCGTCGGCGGCACCTCGCCCGAGGCGCATCAGGCGTCGCTCAACGCGATGGAATACCTGCAGGAAGGCGCGGTGCAGACCACCGACGAGATCGTCGGCAAGCTGGCGGCCCTGAAGAGCGCCGCGGCGTGATCACGCAAGACGACCTGCAGGGACACTGGCGCCGCAAATGGATCCGGGCGCCGGGGTTCGAGGACGAGACGACGCGCGTGCATTGGATGCAATGCGGCGCGCTGTTCGCCGATCTGCGCATTCCGGCTGAGCGTCCAGACCTGACCGGCGTGCGGTGTCTGGCCGATCTCGATGCGCCGGCGTTGCGGGCGCTGATGATGGCGGAGGGGTTTGCCGGGGCGATCACCGTGGCGGACAGTGTCTGCACCTGGCACCGGGCGATCAACTGGCACGGCACGCCCGATGGCGTCGATGCCGGACGTATGTCCTTCGATGCCGCGGGCGACCTGATCGAGGACGGGGTGCATGCGGACTATGCCGAGCTTTGGCAGAAGATGCCGGAGACGTCAGGCGACGCCTGGCGGGTGACCGGCGATGGGATGCGGGGGGTGCTGATCTCCTCCGCGTCCGAGTTTCTGATCGGGCTGGGGGAGCCCGATGCCGCGCCGACCGCGCCGCTGATCGACGCGCTGGAGCGGGGCGCGGTCCCCGGGGCGCTGGCGGCGCATTTCCGGGGCGTCTATGTGCTCGGGCGCTGGGAGGCCGGGCAGGGGATCGCCACGCTGTCCACCAATCCGCTTCTGGAGGGCAACCCGGTGTTGGAGCGCAACCCGGAGGGGGTCGTTTTCCACGGGGCGGACTTCGACGGGCGGGACCAGGTTTTTCCCCTGATCCCATCGGTTTAATCGATCCCCCAGCGCGTCAGGTAGTCCGTTACGATCTCGTTCAGCCGCTGCGGGCCGAAGGCCGGGTCATGGCCGCCATGCACGATCCGCACCGGCAGGGCGCGGATGCGCTTCAGGGTGGTGGCGTAGTCAGCGATGCTCATCCCCGCGCCGTCGTAGATCAGTGGCCCGTCATAGATCGCGTCGGCGCCGAACAGCGTGCCGCTTTCCCCGTGCCAGAGCCCGACCTGACCCGGCGAGTGCCCGGGCAGGTGCAGAACCTCGGCCTGCCAGTCGCCGAGGTCGATGACATCGCCATCCTCCACCGTGCCGGTCGCCGGCGCGCCTTTGAGGGTGTAGGCGTCGAGGTCGTAGCCCTCACAGGGCAGCGCATCGACCAGATAGGGCCAGAGTTCCTCATAGCCTGCGTCCACGAACATGGCGGCCAACCGTTCGGGAATGTCCGAACTGTTCAGCGAATAGGGCTCCGGATTGGCCAGTTCCTCCGCCTCCAGCGGGTGCACCAGCCGGATGTCGAATTCATGCGCGGCACCGATATGGTCGACATGGGTGTGGGTCGAAAGGCAGGTCAGCGGCTTGCCGGGGTCGGGGCGCAGCCCGTCCACCACCGGGCGCAGCGGCGCGATGCCCATGCCGCTGTCGATCAGCAGATCGGCGTCACGGCCCAGCACCAGGTGCATGTTGGCGGAAAAGATCGGATGCACGTGCGGCTCGGTGATCAGCCAGGTTCGGGCATCCAGCGATTTGGTACGATACCAGGGGTCTGCAATGGGGAGTTTCATGCCCAATCTGTACCATATCGCCCCGCATTCGATGACTCCCTGCTGAAGAAATGAGCGGGCTGTCTCGCATTTGCCTGATTTTTGTCCGGTCGGGCTGGGGGAATGTCCAAAACGAAGCGGAATCTTGTCGCATGATCCCCCTCCTGCAACCCTCAAAGGGCAGGGCGTCTAGGGTTCCGCCCATGTCCCGGAGCGCATCCGGAACAAGGGGGCAGGTCCGAGAGATGCCGCCGGCGCGGCAAATTCCGTGCGGGTACACGGCGGGGGAAAATCCCGGGAGATTACTGCGTCGGCTTGTCCGCGTCTGATCTTGAATACCCTCCCGCGGACCATGGGTCGACTTCGTAACAATATAACAATTGAATACGGGGAGTACTTTCATGTTGAAAAAGACCTTCACGGCGGCAGCAATCCTGGCAGCCACACTGGCAACACCGCTCGCTGCTGAACAGAAGACCGAGTTCAAGGTTGCCTGGTCGATCTATGTCGGCTGGATGCCCTGGGGCTATCTAGAAGACAGCGGCATCATGGACAAATGGGCCGACAAATACGGCATCGACGTCGAAATCGTGCAGATCAACGACTATATCGAGTCGATCAACCAATATACCGCCGGCGCCTTCGACGGGGTCTCGGCCACCAATATGGACACGCTGTCGATCCCCTCGGGCGGCGGGGTGGACACCACGGCACTGATCGTCGGCGATTTCTCCAACGGCAACGACGCGGTGATCCTCAAGGGCGAGGGCGATGTGTCCACGCTCAAGGGCAAGCCCGTCAATCTGGTGGAGCTTAGCGTGTCGCATTACCTGCTGGCCCGGGCGCTCGACAAGGTCGGGTTGTCGGAGGCCGATCTGGGCGGCGTCATCAACACCTCGGACGCCGATATGATCGCGGCCTATGCCACCCCGGATGTGGAGGCGGTGGTCACCTGGAACCCGCTGGTTTCCAGCATTCTGGAGGAACCCGGCGCCAACAAGATCTTCGACAGTGCGCAGATCCCCGGTGAGATCATCGACCTGATGGTGGTCAACACCGAGACGCTGGCTGACAACCCCGCCTTCGGCAAGGCGCTGGCAGGGGCTTGGTACGAGGTGATGGCACTGATGTCCTCCGATACCCCCGAGGGCAAGGCCGCACGCGAGGCGATGGCGGAGGCCTCCGGCACCGATCTGGCGGGCTATGACGCGCAGCTTGCCTCGACCGCGATGTTCTATGACCCGGCCGAGGCGGTGAGCTTTTCCGAAGGGGCGGAGCTCAAGACCACGATGACCAATGTCGCGCAGTTCCTGTTCGACAAGGGCATTCTGGGCGAGGGGGCGCCGTCGCCCGATTTCGTCGGTGTGGCCTATCCTGACGGCACAACCACAGGCGACGCGGGCAATGTCATGTTCCGCTATGACACCACCTATATGAAGCTGGCCGCCGACGGCGCGCTCTGAGGGGAATGGGCCCGGTTTTCACACCGGGCCCGCGACGCTGATGCGCCTGATCAACCGAAAACCCGGCCGCGCCTTTGCGCTGTTCCTGCTGCTGGTGCCCTTTGTTCTGGCGCTGATCGCCTATTCCGTGGGCTCCGAAATCCGGCTGGCGGAGAACCCGGCGGACAAGCTGCTGCCGGCGCCGTCGAAGATCGTTGCGACCGCGGAGCGGCTGTTCACCGAGCCGGACAAACGCTCGGGCCGGATCCTGCTCTGGCATGACACCGCGATCAGCCTGCGGCGGCTGGGGCTGGGGGTGATGCTCTCGGCGCTGGCGGGGCTGGTGTTCGGGCTGCTGATCGGGCTTTTGCCGCATCTCCGGGCGATGTTTTCGGGCTTCGTGGCGGTGGTCTCGATGATCCCGCCGCTGGCGATCCTGCCGATTCTGTTCATCGTCTTCGGGCTGGGCGAGGTGTCCAAGGTGGTGCTGATCGTGATCGGTATCACGCCGTTCCTGATCCGCGACATGTCGCAGCGCACGCTGGAAATCCCGCGCGAGATGATCGTGAAGGCGGAAACGCTGGGCGCCTCGACCGCCACCATCGCATTGCGGGTGGCGCTGCCGCAGGTGCTGCCGCGTCTGATCCAGTCGGTGCGGCTGTCGTTGGGGCCGGCCTGGCTGTTCCTGATCGCGGCGGAGGCCATCGCCTCGGACCTCGGGCTCGGCTACCGCATTTTCATCGTCCGCCGGTATCTCGCGATGGATGTGATCCTGACCTATGTGCTGTGGATCACGCTCCTGGCCTTTACCCTCGACTGGCTGCTCAAGAAGCTGTCGGAGCGGCTTTTCCCATGGACGGAGGCCTCGCTATGAGCTTCGTTTCCGTCCGCAGCGTGTTCCAGAGTTATGACAACCGCCCGATCCTCGAACGGGTCAATCTGGAGGTGGAGGAGGGAGAGTTCGTCTCCATCGTCGGCGCCTCCGGCTGTGGCAAGTCCACCTTTCTGCGGCTGCTGCTGGCGCAGGAAACGCCGACGCGCGGCGAGATCACGGTCGACGGCAACCCGCCCGCCCGCGAACCGGGGCTGGAGCGCGGCGTGGTGTTCCAGCGCTACTCGACCTTTCCGCATCTGAGCGTGCGCGACAATATCGTGGCCGGCGAAAGCTTTCGCCGCCCCTGGGGCCGCTACTTCGGCGCGGAGAAGCGGGCCGCGCGGGCGCGGGCCGACGAGACGCTGGCACGGATCGGCCTCGATCACGTGGCCGACAATTACCCCGCCACCCTTTCGGGCGGCATGCAGCAGCGGCTGGCCATCGGTCAGGCGCTGGTGGCGCGGCCGCGCATCCTGTTGCTGGACGAGCCGTTTGGCGCGCTCGATCCCGGCACCCGGCTGGCGATGCACGATTTCCTGACCGAGCTGCGGGACGAAACCGGCATGACCGTCTTCATGGTGACCCATGACCTCGAAGAGGGGTTCAAGCTGGGCGACCGGGTCATCGTCTTCGACAAACCGCGCTGGGACCCGGACGACCCGGGCGCCTATGGCGCCACCATCACATACGACTTCGACGCCAGAAATGGCGGTATCCCTTTCCAGACCATCAAGGAGCAAACCCATGTTCTTCTCCCCACCTGAGCGGCGGCGCTCGCACCATCCGGCGGATCAGTGCCGCGACGAGAAGCGTTTTCACCATCCCGACCTGACCAAGCTGGCCGGCTGGAAGGCAATGCAGAAGGAGGGCGAGCTGCCCGAGGGCCGCTGGGACGAGGAGCGGCGCTGGGCGCTGCGCATGGGGCTGACCGGCGCGGACAGCATCGAGGATAAATCGATCCCCACCTTCGCGCGGGGCGAGCTGCCGCATTACGCGGGCATCAACACCTTTCTCAAGGCACCCTATGCCGAGGACGTGATGGAGGTCGCCAATTACGACGCCACCGTGCTGGGCATTCCGTTTGACGGCGGCACCACCTATCGCCCCGGCACCCGGTTCGGGCCGCAGGGGGTGCGCAAGATCAGTGCCCTTTACACGCCCTATAACTACGAGATCGGCGTCGACCTGCGCGAGCAGATGACGCTCTGCGATGCGGGCGATGTTTTCACCATTCCAGCCAATATCGAGAAGTGTTTCGACCAGATCAGCCGTGGTGTCAGCCACGTGTTCTCCTCCGGCTCCTTCCCGATCATGATCGGCGGCGACCATTCCATCGGCTTCCCTTGCGTGCGCGGCATCGCCGAATGCACCAGCAAGAAGATCGGCATCGTGCATTTCGACCGTCACGCCGACATCCAGGAAAAGGACCTGGACGAGCGGATGCACACCACGCCCTGGTTCCACTCCACCAACCTGCCGAACGTGCCGGCCAAGAACCTGGTGCAGGTCGGCATCGGCGGCTGGCAGGTGCCGCGCGAGGCGGTGAAGGTCGCGCGCGAGCGCGAGACCAATATCATCACCATGGGCGACATGGAGAAGATGGGCATCGACAAGACCGCCGAGATGGCGCTGGAGATGGCCTGGGACGGGGTCGACATGGTCTATATGTCCTTCGACATCGACAGCATCGACTGCGGCTTCGTGCCCGGCACCGGCTGGCCGGAACCCGGCGGCTTCCTGCCGCGCGAGGCGCTGGCGCTGGCCTCCAAGGTCGCGGCAGAGGGGCTCTGCGGCATGGAGCTGGTCGAGGTCAGCCCGCCCTACGACACCTCCGACATCACCGCGCTGATGGGCACACGGGTGATCGTCGATGTGCTGGGCGCGATGGTGTCGAACGGCACGCTCGGCAAGCACAAGGCGCATATCGACAAGCCGGTGAGCATTCCGCATGGCGAGTTCGAGGGTAAGAGGTGGTCCAATGCCACATGATCACGCGCACCATCACCACCACCATGGCCATTCGCACAGCCACTCTCACGGGCATGGGCACGATCACCACCCCCATTCCCATGGGCATGGCCACAACCACGCCCATGGCGACCACCTGCATTCGCATCTGACGCCGGAGGATGAGGCGGCGGATCTGCAGGTGCTGGCTGCACAGTTTATCGACGGTTTCGTACAGGCCGCCGACAAGGCCAGTTACCTCAAGCTGGCCGGCGTGCCGTTCGAGCGGCCGGGCGTCGGTGGCGCCACCGCGCTCAAGCTGGTGGACGTGGAGCTCAAGACCGAATGGCAGGTGGGCACCGCCTCGCCCTCCTTCGGGTCGCGCGAGCTGAGCTATCTGCCGTTCCCCAAGGACATGGTGCGTGAGCGCTGCAACATGTCGCTGATCTACGTGTCGATGGACGAGAAGGATGTGACGGACATCCGCGATTTCCTCGCCGCGAAGAAGCGGGAGCTGGATCCGTGAGGCCTCCGACGCTGCTTGCGCTCACCTTTCTGCCGGTCTCCGCGGTCATGCGGGGACCGGCGCGCGCGGCGGCCTCGGTGATCGCCGCGCGGTTCCTGTCGCGGGCGCAGCCGCGCCGATGAGGCGCGGGGCGGGGCTGTGTCGGCTGCCCCCGCCAACGTCCGGCGCCCCGCCAGCGGGTGAGGCGCCGGGGGCGTTGCTGCCATGGTGCGGGACGTTGCCGGGCACAGGTCGCAGGTCATCCCGCCGATTTGCTCAATCCTTACGCAGATGCGGCGGCTCGACGATTTAATTGCTTTTTTTACTATTTACTTTTCTACGATACCCGTGCTCGCCTGATGTCAGAACAAAGACCAACAGGAGAGTAAACGAAATGACCAAACTCAATCGCCGCGGATTCCTCCTCGCAAGCGGCGCTGCCGCCGCGACCCTGTCCGCACCGTCGATCCTCCGGGCAGCCGGTGACACCATCAAGGTCGGCGGCCTGCACGACCTGTCCGGGCCGCTCGACGCCACCGGCATCCCGATGAACGAGATCTTCAAGCTGGCCATCGACGAGATCAACGCCACCGGCGGCCTGCTGGGCAAAGAGGTCGAGGCGGTGATCTACGACCCGCAGTCGAACATGTCGCTCTATTCGCAATACGCCACGCAGATGGCGCTGAAGGACCAGGTCGCTGTCGTGCAGGGCGGCATCACCTCGGCCAGCCGGGAAACCATCCGGCCGATTTTCCACCGCTACAAGACGCTGTATTTCTACAACACGCTCTACGAGGGCGGCGTCTGCGACCGCAACGAGATCACCCTGGGCACCACCCCGGCACAGACCGTCGAGCAGCTGATCCCGCACGCGATGAACCTCTGGGGCAAGAAGGTCTATACCATCGCGGCCGACTACAACTACGGCCACATCACCGCGGCCTGGGTGAAGCGCTATGTCGAGGCCAACGGCGGCGAGGTGGTGGAGACCGAATTCTTCCCGCTGGACGTGACCCAGTTCGGCTCGACCATCTCCAAGATCCAGGCGGCCAAACCGGACCTGATCCTGTCGGCGCTGGTTGGCACGGCGCACCTGGGTTTCTACCGCCAGTGGACCGCCTCGGGGATGAAAGGCGAGATCCCGATCGCCTCGACCACGCTGGCGGCCGGCGGCACCGACGCCGTGATCCTGACCCCGGACGAGGGCAACGGCATCCTGACCAGCTACGGCTACTACACCTCGATCGACAACCCGACCAACGCTGCCTTCAAGGCCAAGGTCAAGGAAGCCTATCCCGAGAACACCCCGATCCTGTCGGAACTGGCCGAGGTGACCTGGGAAGGCGTTATGATCTGGGCCGACGCGGTGCGCACCGCCGAGACGCTGGAGCGCGACGCGCTGCTGGAGGTGATGGAATCCGGCAAGTCCTATGACATGCCGGCGGGCATGGTGTCGATCGATCCGAAGACCCATCACGCCGTCCGCGACGTCTATATCGCGGAGCTGCAGGACCAGGAATTCGTCATCAAGGAGTCCTTCCCGCAGGTGCAGCCGAAGGACACCCAGATGGTCTGCAACCTGGAAGAAACCCCGGACGCCAACGTGCATCACGAGATCAGCCTCTGATCTGACTCACGTTCCCTCTGGCGGGGCACCTATGCCATCGGGTGCCCCGCCGCCTTTCTCATGTCTCGAACAAGCGTCGGAGGCTGCCGGTGGATTATGCCCTGATCATCGTCATCGAAATGTTGCGTGCCATCTCCTGGCTGGTGCTGCTGGCCTCCGGGCTGGCGATCATCTTTGGAATGATGCGCGTCATCAACTTCGCCCATGGGGAGTTCCTCATGCTGGGCGGTTACATCACAATCATGTCGCATAATGCCGGCGTGAACCTGTGGATCGCCATGCTGATCCTCGCGCCGCTCTGTGTCGGCGTGTTCGGCGTGCTGGTCGAACGGTTCATCATCCGCTTCCTATACGGCCGGATCCTCGACAGCTTGCTGGCCACATGGGGGTTGAGCCTGTTGATGGTGGGCGGCGTCACGCTTCTGTTCGGCAACACGGTGCAGGGTGTTTCGACCCCGCTGGGCGGTGTTTCGGTCGGGGAATACCAGCTTCCGGTCTACAACTTCGTGCTGATCGGTTTCGCAGCGCTGCTGATGCTGTCGATCTGGGCGGTGCTGAAATTCACCAAGGCTGGGCTGATCGCCCGTGCCACGATGCAGAACCCGGATATGGCCGAGACCCTCGGCATCCGCACCACCTGGGTCTATATGGCGACCTTCGGCATCGGCTCGGCGGTGACCGGGCTGGCCGGTGGGCTGCTGGCGCCGCTGACCGGCGTGGTGCCTTCGATGGGCGTCAACTTCGTCGGGCAGAGCTTTATCACCGTCATCACCGGCGGCGCCTCGATGATCGCGGGCACGCTTAGCGCCTCGACCCTGCTGGGCTCGATCAGCCAGGGCATGACCTTTCTCACCGGTCCGGTCTACGGCGACGCGGCGCTGCTGCTGACGGCGCTGATCCTGCTGCGGGTGCTGCCGCAGGGCATCACCGGCCGCATCTTCAAGAAATCCCTGTAAGGAAGCGAAATCATGGAAAAGAACCTTGCCAAGGATATCGGCTTCTGGGTGATGCTGGGCATCGGCCTGGCGGTGATGTTCATCGGCCCGATGGTCTGGGGTCTCTTCGAGATCATGCAGATCACCCAATACGTCGTCCTATCGGTCTATGCGCTGTCGCTGGCCTATATCTGGGGCTTCGGCGGGATCCTCAGCTTCGGCCAGGCGGCCTTCTTCGGGCTGGGCGCCTATACCTTTGCTGTGGCCTCGATCAATATCGGCGAGACCACGCTGCCCTTCGCGCTGAGCTTCATCCTGCCGGCGCTGTTCGGCGCGGCGCTGGGCTACTTCATGTTCTACGGCCGTCTGTCGGACGTCTATCTCGGCGTGGTGACCATGGTTGTGACGCTGATCTTCTGGAAGCTGATCAACCACACGGCGGGGCCCGAATACTCCATCGGCGCGGCACGCCTGGGCGGGTTCAACGGCATCCCCTCGATCCCGATCCTGAACGTGCCCGGCGATGCCGGAGCCTGGCTTGACCCGGCGCAGATGTTCCAGGTGTTCATGGGGATCCTGATCATCGTCTATCTCTGCCTGCGGCTGATCATCGCCTCGGATTTCGGCCGCGTCTCGGTCGGCATCCGCGAGAACGAGACCCGCGCCTCGCTGCTGGGTTACGACATCCGCCGCCACAAGGTGATCGTCTTTGCCATCGGCTCCGGTATCGCCGGCATGTCGGGGGCGATGTGGGCCACGTACCAGACCTTTATCGACCCCAACGCCTTCTCGATGGAAATGTCGGCCAAGGCGCTGGTCTGGGTGATGGCGGGCGGCGTCGGCACGCTGGCCGGTCCGATCCTGGCGGTGATCCTGCTGCAGTGGCTGTCGCTGAAGCTGGGCACCATGCACATCCTCAACAACTATTTCATCCTCGGCGCGATCCTAATGGGGCTGGTGCTGCTGCTGCCGCGCGGGCTGCTGCCCTCGGTGCGGATGCTGGCCGAGCGGCTCTGGCACATGGGCAGGCAGAAGATGGAAGAGAATGCCGCGAGCAGAAAGGCGACCTCCGATGTCTGATGACGCACACATCCTGACAACCGACAAATTGCTGATGCAGTTCGGCGGCGTGACCGCGGTGGACAACGTGGATTTCTCGCTGAAGGAGGGAGAGCTGCGCTGCCTGCTTGGGCCGAACGGGGCGGGCAAGTCGACCTTCTTCAAATGCCTCACCGGCCAGCTCACGCCGACCGCCGGTACCGTGCGGTTCCGGGGCGAGGATGTCACCGGCTGGAACACCCATGACATCGTGAACCTGGGCGTCGGCATCAAGACGCAGGTGCCCAACCTGTTCAACGGCATCTCGGTCTACGAAAACATTCGCATGGCCGCGCGCCGCAAGCACCTGAAGCCGATGGCCAGAGAAAAGGCGGAAGCGATGATGGAGAAATGCGGCGTCGCCCATCTGGCCAAGCGCGAGGTGGGGCTGCTGGCCCACGGGCAGCGGCAATTGGTCGAGCTGGCGATGGTTCTGGCCGAGGAGCCGAGCCTCGTGCTGCTCGACGAGCCCGCCGCCGGGATGACCGGCGACGAGCGCGACCGGCTGGCCGATCTGGTGCTGGAGACCGCGCGGTCGGCAGCCGTGATCGTGGTGGAGCACGACATGGCCTTCATCCGGCGCATCGCCAAATTCGTCACCGTGTTCAACCGCGGCGCCATCTTCCGCGAGGCGATGATCGACGAGATCCTCTCCGACCGCGCCGTTCAGGAAATCTATCTGGGGAAACAGGCCGATGTCGCTGCTTGAAGTCAAAGGGTTGAAAGCCGCCTATGGCGTGGTGCCGGCGCTGCACCAGGTCGATTTCAACGTCCAGCAGGGCGAGGTCGTCGGCATCCTGGGCCACAACGGCATGGGCAAGACCACGCTGCTGCGCGCGATCATGGGGTTTGTGAAGGTGACCGGCGGCGAGATCCTGTTCGAGGGCGAGAGCCTGAAGGGCCTGCCGGTCAACGCCCGCGCGCGCAAGGGGATGGGGCTGGTGCCGCAGGGGCGGATGATCTTTCCCACCCTGACGGTGCGGGAAAACCTGGAAAGCGGCATCGCCACCAGCCGCGAGCCCACCGGCCCCATCGTCGAGGAAATCCTGGAATTGTTCCCGCGCCTGACCCGGTTACTGGACCGGGCCGGCGGCGCGCTGTCGGGCGGGGAGCAGCAGCTTCTGGCGTTGGCGCGTTGCCTCTGCCGGCGGCCCAAGCTGATGCTGCTCGATGAACCCACCGAAGGCATCCAGCCCTCGATCATCGACGAGATTTCGGAAACGCTGAAGACGCTGACGGCGCAGCAGGACATCACCATTGTGCTGGTCGAGCAGAACCTCGACTTCATCACCGGGCTGTCGGATCGCGTCTATGCGATCTCGAACGGGGTGCTCGACCGGCAGATCCCGCGCGAACAGCTCACCGATTCCAAGGCGGTCAGCGAATTCATGGGTTTCGCGGCCTGAGGCCGCGGACCCGCCCCGTTTCACATCCCGGCACACGGACCGTCCGGCCCGTTTCCCTCGCGGTTCGAGGCCGGTCCCGCTGTGCCCGAACATCCCGCGTCCGAACGGGCGCACCCAACAAAGGAGCATGAAAATGACATTTACCACACCCACCACCGCCCAGCTCGCGGAGATCGCCGAAGAGCTCGGCATGAACCTGACCGAGGCTGATCTGACCTCGTTCCAGGGGCTGATGGGGGGCTATGTCGAAGCCTATAACCTGGTCGAAAGGTCCCCCGATGTGGTGCCGGAGGTGAAGTACCCCCGCACCGTGGGCACCCGCCCGGCGGAAGAGAACAACAAGCTCAACGCCTGGTATTACCAGAGTACCGTCACGGGCGCCGACAGCGGCAAGCTCAAGGGCAAGAGCGTCGCGCTGAAGGACAACGTGATGCTGGCCGGCGTACCGATGATGAACGGCTCCTCGACGCTGGACGGTTATATCCCGGACGTGGACGCCACCATCGTCACCCGCATGCTGGACGAAGGCGCCACCATCACCGGCAAGGCGCATTGCGAATGCTTCTGCCTGTCGGGCGGCAGCCACACCAACGCCACCGGCCCGGTGCACAATCCGCACAAGATGGGTTATTCCGCTGGCGGTTCGTCCTCCGGTTCCGCGGCGCTGGTTGCGGCAGGCGAGGTCGATATGGCCATCGGCGGCGACCAGGGCGGTTCGATCCGTATTCCGTCCGCTTTCTGTGGTACGGTGGGGATGAAGGGCACCCATGGCCTGGTTCCCTATACCGGCGTGATGCCGATCGAGGTCTATGTCGATCACGTCGGCCCGATCACCGCGACGGTCGCTGACAACGCCCTGTTGATGGAGGTTCTGGCCGGGCCCGACGGCTATGACAGCCGCCAGATCGGCTGCAAGACCGGCGCCTATACCGAGGCGCTGGGCAAGGGCGTCAAGGGCATGAAGATCGGCATGGTGAAAGAGGGCTTCGGCCACGAGAACTCCATGCCCGAGGTCGATGAAAAGGTCCGCGAGGCGGCCGAACGCTTTGAGGAGCTGGGCGCCACGGTCGAGGAGATCTCGATCCCGATGCACCTGCTGGGCGGCGCGCTCTGGGCGCCGATCGGGCTGGAGGGGCTGACCCAGACCATGATGATGGGCGACGGCTACGGTGTCAGCCGAAACGACCTGTATGTCACCGGGCTGATGGACTTCCACCGCAACTGGCGCGAACGCGCCGACGAGCTGTCGGAAACGCTGAAGCTGTGCATGCTGTTCGGGGTTTATGCCGACAAGTACCATGGCAAGCGGTTCTACGGCAAAGCGGTGAACATGACGGCCAAGCTGCGCGAAGCCTACGACGCGGCGCTGGCGGAATACGACATCCTGCTGATGCCGACCCTGCCGATGACCGCCACGCCGCTGCCGGGCGAGGGCGCGAGCCGCGAGGAAATCGTGCAGCGCGGGTTCGAGATGCTGGCCAATACCTCGCCCTTCGACATCTCGCATCACCCGGCGATCTCGGTGCCCTGCGGCATGGTCGACGGGCTGCCGGTGGGCCTGCAACTGGTCGGCAAGTTCTGGGACGAAGCGACGCTCTATCAGGCGGCGGACGCCTTTGAGACCAGCGGCGACTGGAAAACGTTCTGAACCTGACCACCCCCCGCCCGGTTTTCCCTCTTCCCCGGGCGGGGACCTTTTTCGACGGAATTCGATATGACGACCGCTCTGCCCCCGCTGGAGATCAGCGACATCCTCGGCTCCGCCCACGGTGATCTGCATGACGCCGTGCATGCGCTGGAGCATCGCGGCCGGGTGGAATGGATCGACATCCCGCAGGCCGATGCCGCGCGCAAGCGGTTGCGGGCGGCGACCGACAAGGGGCGCGATTGCCTGATCGCCCTGCCGCGCAGCGCGCAGCTTGCCGATGGTGCGGTGCTGCACCTCTCCGACGGTCTGGCGGTGGTGCTGCGGGTCGACAGCGGCGCGCGGCTGGTGTTGGTGCCGCACGATCTGCAATCGGCGCTGCGGCTGGGGCACTGGTGCGGCAACCTGCATTGGAAGGTGGAATTCGGCTCCGACAGCATGGCGGTGCTGCTGGACGGCCCCGAAGAGCGCTATCGCGACCGGCTCAAGGACCTTGAAGAGCTCGCCGATTTCCACATCGCCGAGGAGAGTGCCGGGGGGACAGGGGCATGAGCGATACGCCCCGTCTGACCCGCGAGGAAGAGCTGCTGCTGGCGCAGCAGATGGGTGACAGCGCCTATCCCACCGGCAGTTTCGGCTATTCCTGGGGGTTGGAAACACTGCTGGCCGAGGGGCTGGTGACCCGCCGGACCCTGCCGCAATTCGCCGAGGCCGAGCTGGAGGGCCGCTGGCATCGCGTCGACCGCATCGCGCTGGCGGGCGGCTGGCGGGCGGAGGACCCCGCGGCGCTGGAGGCCTGGGATGCGGTGATCGACCAGCACCTGTGGTCGGAGCGCCAGCGCCGCCATTCGCAGGAGGCCGGCGCCGCCGCGCTGGCCGCCGCCACCCGGCTGCGCCTGCCCGGCGCGGCGGCACTGCGCGACAGTGTCACCGGCGGCCGGATGGTTGGGCATTTCCCGGTGGTGACCGGGGCGCTCCATCGCGCCGCCGGGCTGAGCCTTGCCATCGCCTTGCTGCTTTCTGCTCAGGGCTTTCTGCGCGGGCTCTTGTCGGTCGCGGTGCGGCTGGGGCGGGCCGGCGCGCTGGAGGTGCAGGCTGTCATGGCCCGCCTGGTGCCCATGCTGGCACGGCTTGCCATGCCGCCGCCGCCCGCGGCACGTCCCTGCGGATTCAGCCCGCTGACCGACATCGCCCAGATGCGGCCGCAGGACGCCCGCCTGTTCGTGAACTGACCCGAGGATGAGCCGATGCACCTGACCCCCACCGAACTGGAACGCCTGACCATCTTCTCCGCCGCTGAACTTGCGCGGCGATACCTGAGCGCGGGGGTGCGTCTGAGTTACCCGGAGGCGGTGGCCTATCTGGCCGACGAACTGCTGCTGGCGGCGCGCAAGGGCATGGAGCACCCCGATCTGGTGGCGCTGGCGGGGCAATTGCTGACCGCGGAACAGGTGGAGCCGGGGGTGGCGAACCTGCTCAAGACCTTCTCGGTCGAGGTGATGATGGATCAGGGCACCAAACTGGTCACCGTCTTCGACCCGATCCCGCCCGGACCGTACGATCCCACCCCGGGCGAGGTGATCCCGATGGAGGGGGAGATCGAGCTGAACGCCGGCCGCGCGCGGATCGAGATCGAGGTGCTGAACACCGGTGACCGGTCCATCCAGGTGCGCAGCCATGCGCATTTCTTCGAGGCCAACCGCGCGCTCAGTTTCGACCGCCGCGCTGCCTTCGGCCACAGGCTCGACCGTCCCTCGGGCGGCGGCGAGCGCTTCGATCCCGGCGTGGCGAAACGCGTCGCACTGGTGCCGTTCGGCGGCAAACGGCGGGTGCACGGCTTTGGCGGGCTGACCGAAGGGCCGGTCGAGGGGGGCGAGGATGCCGCGATGGCGCGGGCCGAGGCGAAGGGGTACCTGAAATGAAGATGAGCCGCGCGCAATATGCCGCCCATTACGGCCCCACCACCGGCGATCTGGTGCGGCTGGGCGATACCGCCCTGCTGGCCGAGATCGAGCAGGATTATACCCATTACGGCGACGAGCTGACCACCGGCGCCGGCAAGGTGATGCGCGACGGCGAGGGGTTCTGCACCAGCGGCACCGACGCCAATGAGGCGCTGGACATGGTGATCCAGAACGCGGTGATCATCGAGCCGACGCTGGGCATCGTGAAGGGCGATATCGGCATCCGCCGCGGCCGCATCGTGGGGATCGGCAAGGCGGGCAACCCGGATATCATGGACGGGGTGGACCCCAATCTGGTCACCGGCCCCAATACCACCGTGGTGCATGGCGATCATGCCATCGTCACCGCCGGCACCATCGAGGCGCACGCGCATTTCCTGTCGCCGCAGCAGGCCTATCATGCGCTGGCGGGCGGTACGACGACGATGATCGGCATGTCGCCGGGGCCGAATTTCGACGTGAGCTGTTCCGGCCCCGAGACGCTGGGCCGGCTGATCCTGGCCGCCGATGAATACCCGCTGAACTTCGGCTTTCTCGGCCGCGGCAATTCCAACCCCGATGCGGTGGCGGAATCCGTTGCGGGCGGTGCGCTGGGGGTCAAGATACACGAGGATTTCGGCGCCTCGCCCGCGGTGCTCGATGGCTCGCTGATCGCCGCCGATGCCGCCGATTTCTCGGTGCATCTGCACACCGACACGATCAACGAATTCGGCTTCTACGAAGACACCATGGAGGCCATCGCCGGCCGCACGATCCATATGTACCACACCGAGGGCGCCGGCGGCGGTCATGCCCCCGATATCCTGGCGGTGAACGGGCACGCCAATGTGCTGCCGTCCTCAACCAACCCGACCAACCCCTTCACTCCGGCGGCGCTGGAGGAGGGGGTGCCGATGACCATGCTGGCGCATATGATGAGCTTCGACCTGATCGAAGACGTCGGCTTTGCCGAGGCGCGGATCCGGCCGCAGTCGATGGCGGCCGAGGATCTGCTGCACGACATGGGCGCGATCTCGATCTTTGCCACCGATACCCAGGGCATGGGGCGGCTGGCCGAGAATGTCGCCAAATGCTGGCAGCTGGCCAGCGTGATGAAGGATCGCGTCGGGCGGTTGCCGGAGGAGACCACGGCCCGCGCCGATAACCAGCGCATCCTGCGCTATCAGGCCAAGCTGACAAACAACCCTGCCATCGCCGCCGGGATCGACGCCCATGTCGGCTCCATCGCGCCGGGCAGGATGGCGGATCTGGTGATCTGGCCGTTTGCCTTCTTCGGCGCCAAACCGTCGCTGGTGATCAAGGGGGGCACCATCGTCTGGGCCTCGATGGGCGACGGCAACGGCAGCTTCGTCGGCTCCCAGCCGATGGTGCACCGGCCGATGTGGGGCGCGCTGGGCAGTGCCAAGCATAGGCTGGGGGTGACCTTCGTCAGCCAGCTGGCGATCGAGGCGGGGACCCATGAGCGGCTGAAGCCGCAGAAGGCGTTTGTGCCGATTTCCTCGGTGCGCGGTCTCGGTAAGGCGGACATGCTGCGCAACGACGCGCTGCCCCATATAACCGTAGATCCGCAGAGCTTCGATGTCTCCGCTGACGGCACGCCGCTCACCTGCGAGCCGGCGACCACGGTGCCGCTCAACCGGAAGTACTTCCTGCGATGACTGCGGCGCGCGTTGGCATCGGCGGGCCGGTGGGCTCCGGCAAGACCGCCCTGATCGAGCGGCTGCTGGCGGAGTTTGCCCGCCTCGGCACAGAGGTGGCGGTGATCACCAACGATCTGGTCACCGACGAGGATGCCGAGCGGCTGCGCCAGGGCGGGCAATTGCCGCCCGAGCGCATCCTCGCGGTGCAGGCAGGTGCCTGTCCGCATACGGTAATCCGCGAGGATCCGACGCTGAACATGGCCGCCGCCGACCGGCTGGAGGCACAGATCCCCGGGCTTGAGCTGATCCTGATCGAAAGCGGCGGCGATAACCTCGCCTCGACCTTCTCGCTCGATCTGGTGGACTGGTGGATGTTCGTGATCGACGTCGCGGGCGGCGACGACATCCCGCGCAAGCGCGGCCCGGGCGTGCTCCAAAGCGATCTGCTGGTGATCAATAAGTCGGATATCGCCCCTCATGTGGGCGTCGATTTCCCGGTCATGATGGCCGAGGCGCAGGCGGTGCGTGACGGTCGCCCGGTGCTGGCCACAAGCTGCCGGCAGGGCAGCGGTATCGCCGAGGTGGTGGAACATCTGCGCCGCGAGGTGTTGTTTTCATGAACGGCAATGCGCCGTTTTCTCCAGCTCCCGCGGCAGCACAGGCGCCGCAGCTCAGCCTGACCATCGGTATCGATGCCACGGCCCGCAGCCGCATCACCCGCCGGAGGGTAAGCTGGCCCTGGTCACTGCCGCGCGGCTATCACCTGCACGGGGCGCAGGGACCGCTAACGGTGCTGCCGCAGGCCGCCGGGGCAGGGCTGTTGCCGGGCGATAACTGGCGGCATGAGATCGCGGTGGAGCGCCATGCCCGGTTGCGCCTGGTCGAGGCGGGATCGACCGCGGTGCACCGGGCGAAGGCCGGGCCTGGAACGGTGGACTGGCATCTTTCGGCGGGGTCCGGTGCGACGCTGGCGCTGTTCTCGCAACCTTACGTGATGATGGAGGGCGCGCGGCTGCATCAGCGGATGCGGTTGTCTCTGCACCCGCACGCGGTGGTCGTTGTCGCCGACGGGTTCTGCCTGCGCGGCGGGCCGGATGTGGCGCAGGAGTGGCATTCCGAGCTGGCAGTCGAACAGGAGGACGGCGCGCCGCTGCTGCGCGATGCGCAGTCGGTCACCGGGGCAGAGCTGGCCCGGCTGGCGCAGGTGCATGCCTCGGCCTGCGCCTTCGGTGCCGTGACCCTGCTGGCGCCGCGCCCGACGCAGGAGGAGTTGCGGCAGGAGCTGCCGGAGGGGGCGTTCGGGTGTGACGAGGGATATGCCGCCGTCGGGCCGCTGCGCGGGGAGGTCGGACTGGCCTTGCGGCTCACCTGCCGGGACGGCGGGGCTCTGGTCCGGGCGATGGCCGGGGTTCAGGCGCGGATCGAGCGTCGGCTGTTCGGGTGAGTGAGTCTGGCAGCAGGCCAGATAGGCTGACAGAGGGCAAGTGCCTGCCAGTCTGGCATGTCCTCTGAGCCAATTCCCCTGCGCGGGACAAGCCCGTAGGGCGCCGCGCGAGCGCCGGACCGTCCCCGCGGGCCGGCGCTTGGTCGACGTGAGCGCACCGATCATGCCTGGCTCGGATTTGGCTGCTATAAAACGCGCCCATCAGCCATTGCTGCGCCACCCCACGGTCCGGTGCTCCCGCGGCTTTCTCTGTGGGTCAGACGATTATGGGAAGCGGGCTTTGCGCGGCGGCTTCTTTCACCTTTTCTTGGCAATGTTGCTCTGTCCTCCCCGCGAAAGCAGAGATCTCCTGACGGAAGCGCTACGGCTGAAGGGGCCGCGCTTTCGCGGGGAGGACAGGCAAATGCGCTGGGCGCGACCGGCGCCTCACCCCGCCTGCGCCAGCGGCTTGGCCTCTGCCGACAACGCCTCGACCAGCGTCCCGGTATCGGCGAGCTCGGCGAACAAAGTCCCCATGTTGAACAGCGTCGCCTGATGTTCCGCATCCGTCAGCGTGGCATTGGCGTCGGTGACATAGATCACGTCGTAGCCGTATTGCATCGCGTCCCGCGCAGTGGACTCGCAGCAGCAGTTGGACAGCGTGCCGGTGATGATCACCGTTTCGATACCGTTCTCTTCCAGCCAGGCGGGAAAATCGCAGGTGCTCGGGGTGAAGGCGCTGTAACGGGTCTTGTCGACAACATAGTCGTCCTCCGCCACCTCCAGCCCGGCCCAGAGCCCGTGATCCGGCGCCCCCTTGGCAAAGACCTCTTTCTGCGCCGCCGACCGCTCCGGATCCAGGAACCGGTCGAAGAAGGCGCCCCAGGCCTTCGGTTCGTCGGCGTCGTAGGTATAGCGGGTATAGGCCACCTTGCCGCCGGCGGCGCGCAGGGCGCCGCTGAGCCTGTTCACGTTGTCCACGATGGCGCGCGCCATAGGCACTTCGATCAGCGAGCCCTCGCGCATGAAGCCGTCCTGCAGGTCGATCACCACCAGCGCGGTGGTTGCGGGGTCCAGCCCGCGGGCGAGGTGGGTCTGGCCGCCGCGGGTGGTGCCGATGCGCTCGGCGATGTCCTCGGGGATGTTGGTTGCGTGCATCATCTCTCTCCGCTTGGCGATCACTGGAAGGCGCTGAGGTCGGGGCGCTTGGTGTGCCAGTCGGTGACCGACTGGAACGCATGGCCGGCCTGAAGCAGCAGCCCTTCGCCCAATGCCTTGCCCATAAGCTGGAAACCGATCGGCGCGCCGCGCCGGTCGAACCCGCCGGGCATGGTCAGCGACGGGAAGCCGGTCAGGTCGGCGGGCGCGGTGAACTTCAGCAGATCGCCCAGATCGGCGTTGCCGCCGTCGTCCGAGGGCGCCCCGAGCGCGTTGTCGAGATCGGGCAGCGGCGCGACGGTCACCGGCAACAGAACGGTATCCACCGCCTCCATCACCTTGGACAGGGCGCCGTTGTAGACCAGCCGCCATTGCAGCGCCTCGCCGACCTCCATTGCGGTGACCTCGTGCCCCATCGCCAGCAGCCCGTCGAGGTAGGGGCCGTATTCCGCCTTGCGGGCCGGGTAGGTGTCCTTGTGCGCCAGCGCCACCTCAATGGCGCAGAGCGCGGTCCAATGGGCGGTGGTTTCCGGCGGGAAGGGCAGGGTGATCGGCACGATCTCGGCCCCCAGCGCCTCGTAGGCGGCGATGGCGCCGCGCATCACCTCGGCCGTCTCGGGGGAAACCCCGTCAACGATCATCGCCGCATCGACGCCGATCCGCAGGCCGCGGATGGGGGCGGAGAGACCGGCGAGGTAATCCGGCACCGGCGCGTCCAGCGTGGTGGGGTCGGCGGCGTCGGCGCCCGCCAGCACCTGCATCATCGCGGCGCAATCGGCGGCTGTCCGTGCCATCGGACCCACGTGATCGAGGCTGTCGGCCAGCGCGAACACCCCGTGGCGGCTGACCCGGCCCCAGGTGCCCTTCAGGCCGGTGATGCCGCAGGCGGCGGAGGGGAAGCGGATCGAGCCGCCGGTGTCCGACCCCAGCGAGCCGAAGCACAGCCCGGCCGCCGTCGCCACCCCAGAGCCGGAGGAGGAGGCCCCGGCCCAGGCCTTGTCATACCAGGGGTTCACCGGCGTCGGCATCTCCGGATGGTGGCCGGAATAGGCGCCCTCGGTCATCGCCAGCTTGCCCAGCATCACCGCGCCGGCCTGTTCCAGCCTGGTCACCACGGTGCTGTCGCGCCCGGTTTCGTTGCCCTTGTAGATCGCCATGCCGCCGGTGGTGGGGGCAAAGCTGGTTTCGCACAGGTCCTTTACCGCCACTGGTACCCCGTGCAACGGCCCGCGATAGAGCCCGGCCTGCAGTTCGGCCTGGGCCTGTTCCGCACGCTCCAGCGCATGCTCGGCGGTGATGGTGATGTAGCTGCTGAGCTTGGGCTCCAGCGCGGCCATGCGGGCCAGAACGGCCTCGGTCGCCTCGACCGGGGTGAATGCCCCGCCGCGGATGCCCGCGCCAACCTCGGTCAGGCTGAGGTCGCAGATATCGCGCCCTTTCAAACCCGTCTCGTTTACGTCCTTCATGGTCAACACTCCCCGGTTTGCGCGATTAATTGATATCCGTTTTAACTATCGCTATTTCAATTATACAATCCGAAATGCTCCGGCCGGAGGGCCCGGCAGGGGGAACTGGCGAAAAAACAGGCAAATTCACCCGGCCGCAGGGCCCATTGGGGCATGGCGGCGGGTTCGATTGCCTGCGCGATTGAAATGATGAGGGGGCATCGTAGGATCGGTATTGATGAAAATCGGACTCATTTTATCCCATTCCGGCCCGACAGGGCTGTGGACGCCGGGCTGCGAAGGCAGCGCGATCACGGCCGTTGAGGAGATCAACGCCGCCGGCGGTGTCCTGGGCGATGAGGTTTCGCTGGTCTCGGTCGATGCCGGCAGCACCCCGCAGGAGGCCTTTGCCGCCTCGCGCAAGCTGACCTTCGAGCACAACGTGGACGCCATCATCGGGCTGCAGGGCAGTCACATGCGCCCGGCGGTCCGGGACGGCGCCTGCGGGCTGGCCCCCTATATCTATACCCCGCAGTACGAGGGCGGCTTTACCGGCCCGGGCACCGCGGCGCTGGGCATCACCGATTGGGAGGTGCTGGCACCCGGGATCAGCTGGATGGCCGAGGCCAAGCGCGCGCAGCGGTTCTTCTTTCTGGGCAATGATTACATCTGGCCGAAGATCGCCCATGGCACGGCGCAGACGGCGATCAAGAATGCCGGCGGCATTCATGTGGGCGAGGCGCTGCTGCCGCTGGGAGAGCGCGACTTCGCCCCGGTGATCGACAAGATCCGTACCGCCCGCCCCGATGTCGTGATCTGCGCCCTGCTGGGCGAGGATGCTGTCTGTTTCAACCGTACCTTCGGCGAGCAGGGGCTGTCGCGCCACATGCTGCGGCTGACCCTGGCCTTTGAAGAGACCCAACTGTTCGGCGTCGCCCCTGAAAACGCCGAAAACCTGTTCGCGGTTCAGACCTACTTCGCCGGCGGCATGGCGGCGCATCGCAACGCCATGCTGGAGGCCTATGCCAATCGTTTCGGCAAGACCCGGCCGCCGGTGACGGTCAATGCGGTCGGCCTGTACGACGGGGTTCATCTGGCCGCTGCCCTGGCGCGCCGGGTGAACCGGGTGGACGGGTTCCTGATGGCCCGCCTGCTGGACCGGCAGTTCTCGCGCCCCGCGATCTACAAGATGCTGGGCCAGCCCGAGGTCTGCCCGCAGCCCCGGCTGCATATCGCCGAAGCGGATGGCACCATTTTCAAGGTTCGCCAGACGACTTGACGCCAAGTCGCGTCGGAACCGGTGATTTTGACCGACGAATTTACTCGCAATACGCGTGAAAAGTGATTATCCACGTTCCTACAATCAAATAATCCAGCAATTGAGGCGGGGAGGTCACCGGGTGTCCGAGGCAGCACTGAATGAGCAGATTGGCTATCTTATTGCCCGTACGAACAGGCGTCTGGAGCTTGATCTGGAGGCGAGGCTGAAGCCGAACGGGCTGTCGGTCGACCATTTCAGGGTTCTGCGCTGTCTCGACCGGACCGGGCCGATCCCGATGCGGGAACTGGCGTCGAACGTGCTGGTCGAGCCGGCCAACCTGACCAAGATCATCGACCGGATGACGTCGCAGGGGTTGGTGATCCGGATCCCGGACGAGGCCGACCGCCGCCGCGTTCTGGTGACCCTGGCACCGGCGGGCAAGGAAAAGAACGACCAGCTCAAGGGCATCGAGAAAGAGCACGAAAGCTATGTGCGCGAGGTGCTGCGGCTGGAGGATGTGGAGCGGTTTCGGAGCCTGCTGTCCGGCCTCTGAGGCCGGTCTGATTATATCTCATCAATTCAACGCACCGCCGGAACGCCGGAGGATTGCGGCTCGGGATTGGGGAGTCCGGTCTCGCAGGCGAGTTGCCGATCGTTTGGCCCCGGAACGGAGCCCCGCGCAGGGCCCGGGTCAGGGGGCCGCTCGGCCGCCTTCTGCGACTTTGCGATCCACCTCTGCCCGGTCGGTGACACCTGCAAAATTGTCCCGCGTGCCGAAGCCTTCGGCGAACAGCAAATAGCGCTGGCCGGCCACGTCAAGCAATCGGGTCAATTCGGCCAGCGGATCCGGGTGGTCGTCGGCGCGCAGGTCGAGCCATGGGTAGTCCTGGCCGCGATGGATGCGCAGGGCCGCGGACTGGCGGCCGCGTTTGTCGCCGCCGGCGGCCTCGCCCGCTTTCATCGCCAGCAGCAGGCGCTGTTCGAAGGGCAGATCCGGATTGTCGAGATAGCAGGCAAGCGTATCTTCGATCACCTTCGGGCCGACAAGCATGTTGCCGGCGACCGAGACACCCTCGGCGCTGCAATGCCCTGCCCAATCGACGCAATCGGCGCCGGTATGGGCGGCGATGGTGTTGTGCGCGTCGATCATATGGGCCTGCCGCTGCGCCTGCCCGGGGTCGCGGGCGATGAAATCGGCCAGCACCTCATCAGCACTTTCGCCGTTCTGCAATCGGCGCGCCCCGTCGACGCCCCACATCGGGTTGATAAAGGCCTGGGTGGCGACGGCGGCATCTGGCCGGACGTGCGGCACCAGTGCGCCGACGGCGAAGAACCGGCTGGCAACCGCAATGCCCAGATCGCCGGTTTCGGGATCGCGGGCGACGATGGAATAGGTCATGCCGAGGTCCCCTCAGCGACCGACCGCATAGGCCTGCATCAGCCGCGGCGTGGCGGCGGCGCGCAGGAGGCCATCGGGTTCGCGCGCGGCGGCGGTCAGCCGGCCGATCGCCCAGGGATCGGAAACTTCCACATCGTGGCCACGCGCGCGCAGCTCGGCGATCACATCGTCGCCGGCCGAGGGTTCGATCATCATCCGTCCTGGGGTGGCGACGCGCGGGAAAAACGAGCCGGTGAAATGCTGCGAATGGAACAGCGGGGCGTCGATCACTTCCTGCATGTTCTGTTTCCCATGCACCAAGCGGAGGAAGAAGATCAGCTGCCACTGGTCCTGCTGGTCGCCGCCGGGGGTGCCGAAGGCGAGGTAGGGCTTGCCGTGCTTCAGCGCCAGCGAGGGGGTCAGCGTGGTGCGCGGACGGCTGCCCGGGGCGAGGCTGCTGGCCAGCCCCTCGTCGAGCCAGAACATCTGGGCGCGCGAGTTGAGCGCGAAGCCGAGGCCGGGGACGATGGGGGAGGATTGCAGCCAGCCGCCCGAGGGGGTGGCCGAGACCATGTTGCCCCAACGGTCGATCACGTCGATATGCACGGTATCGCCGCGCCGGTTCGACAGATGCGCCATGGTGGGTTCGCCCGCGTCCGCGCCGACGGCGAGTTTCGCGCTGCCCGCCGCGCGGTCGATGGCCGCCTGCGCCAGGCGCTCCAGCCCGGGAAGGACACCCGGGCGTTGCTCGAAAGAGGCGCTCTGACTGATCAGCTTGCTGCGCTCCGCCGCGTAGGCGTCGGAGAGGAGGTGCTCCACCGGGATATCGAAGAAATCGGGATCGCCGTAATAGGCCTCCCGATCCGCGTAGGAAAGCTTCATCGCCTCGATCACCGTATGGGCGAAATCGGCGCCCATCAGCGGCATATCGGCGATGCCCGCGTGTTTCAGCAGCTGCAGGCTTTGCAGCAGCACCGGCCCCTGGCTCCACGGGCCGGTCTTGCAGACGGTCCAGTCGCCGTAATCGAGGGTGAGCGGATCCTCCCAGTGGGCGCTCCAGTTTGCCATGTCCCCGGCGGTGAGCACGCCCTTGCGCCGCTCGCCGGTGCCGTCCATGACGCAGGCGTCCTTGAGGTAGTCGTCGATCGCCTCGGCGATGAAACCGCGATAGAAGGCGTCCCGCGCCTTGTCGATCTGCGCCTCGCGGCCCGACACGGTTTCGGCCTCGGCCAGAACCTGCTCCCATGTGTCGGCGAGGACGGGGTTGCGGAACAGGCTGCCCGGGGCAGGGGCCTTGCCGCCCGGCATCCAGGTCTCGGCGGAGGTCGGCCATTCCTTTTCGAACAGCTCGGTCAGGCTTTCGATGGCCATGGAGACGCGCTCCAGCACCGGGTGGCCGTGGCGGGCGTAGTAGATCGCCGGTTCCAGCGCCTCGCGCAGCGTCATGCTGCCCTGATCGCGCAGCATCAGCAGCCAGCCGTCGAAGGCGCCGGGGATCACGGTGGCCAGCAGGCCGGAGCCGGGGATCAGTTCCAGCCCCTCGTCGCGGTATTTGGCGATGGTGGCGCCCTGCGGCGCGCTGCCCTGGGCGCAGAGGACCTGCACCTTGTCGTCTTTGGCGGAATAGACGATGGCCGGCAGATCGCCGCCGGGGCCGTTCAGATGCGGCTCCACCACCTGCAGGACAAAGCCCATCGCCACGGCGGCATCGAAGGCGTTACCGCCCTTTTCCAGCAGGCCGAAGCCCACGGAGGAGGCGATCCAGTGGGTCGATGTGGCAACGCCGAAGGTTCCGGTGATCTCGGGGCGGGTGGTGAATGCAGCCATGCAGGGTTCCAGTATTGACTTATTGTTTTCTCGGCTCGCTGAAGACCGCCGGGCCCACCGCCTTGAACAGGGAGGGGGACCAGCGGCTCAGGACATGGGCCAGGTGATTGGAGATCGCGCGTTCCGCGTGATCGGGGTCGCCGCAGGTCAGTTCGCTCAGCAGCGCGCGGTGTTCGACGTCGACGCCGGCCTCCTGATAGAACTGCCGCGGCACCTCGACGCTGCCGAGGGTAAAGCGGTGGATGTGCAGGGCGCAGCGCAGCAGCAGCGGCGACAGCAGATCCATGTCGGCGGCGGAGGCCAGCGCGCAGTGAAAGGCGCGGTCCAGTTCGCTGCCGCGATAGAGGTCGTCAAGTCTGTGCGCCTCGGCCATTTGCTGGATCACGCTGTCCAGTTCCGCCTGGTGGGGGGTGAGGTCGGCCACCGCGATCTTGCGCGCGACACCGCGTTCGATGGACAGGCGGATGCGGACCATCTCCACCGCCTCGTCGAGGCTGGTCTCCGTCACGCGGGTGCCGCGATAGCCGGAGCGTTTGACCAGCCCGTCGTCGTCCAGCCGCAGCAGCGCCTCGCGCACGGTGCCCTGGCTGCAGCCGAAGCGGCCGGCCAGCTCCTGCTCCAGAAGCTGCCGGTCCGGCTGCAGCTGACGGAACAGGATTGCCCGTTTCAGAGCCGAATAGATCAGATCTGACTTTTTCCCGCCCACGTTGGGAAGGTCTGTCGTCAGTTCGTCAAAGGCTGACGGCGCTGCGGTTGACATGTTTTCATCCTTCCTTCTAGTATCAATATCGATAATGATAAACGTGGCGAATGTCCAGCGATTTGCACGGGGAAGATGAAAAGAAATGACGCTTTTGCGCGTTGAAAATCTGGCGATCGATGTGGTGCGTGACGGTGAGCCCTGCCGTCTGGTGCATGATGCTCATTTCGCGGTGGATCGCGGGGAGACCCTTGCGATCGTTGGGGAATCCGGGTCCGGCAAGTCGCTGACCGCGCTGGCGGTGATGGGGCTTTTAGGCGAGGGGCTGTCCATTTCGGGGGGGGGTATCCTGTTTGACGGCGAGGACCTGACCGGGCTTTCGCCGCAGCGTCACAACGACCTGCGCGGCAGCAGAATCGCCATGATCTTTCAGGAGCCGATGACCTCTCTGAACCCGGTTCGGACCATCGAACATCAGCTTACCGAGGGCATGCGCCTAAAAAATGGGCTAAGTCGCCGGGCGGCCCGTGCCCGGGCGCTGGATTTGTTGGCCGAAGTGGGGATTTCCGATCCGGCGCGGCGGCTGAAACAGTTTCCGCATCAGCTCTCGGGCGGGATGCGCCAGCGGGTGATGATCGCCATCGCACTGTCCTGCGAGCCGGAGCTGATCCTGGCGGACGAGCCGACCACGGCGCTGGACGTGACCATCCAGGCGCAGATCCTCAGCCTGACGTCGCGGTTGTGTCGGGATCACGGCGTTGGCCTGGTTCTGATCACCCACAACCTGGGCATCGTGGCGCGCCACGCCCAGAACGTGGCGGTGATGTACGGTGGCCGGGTGGTGGAGCGGGCCACGGCGCGGCAGCTCTACCGCGATCCGCAGCACCCTTATACGCAGGGGTTGCTGGCCTCGGTCCCGCGGCTCGATCTGCCGCGCGACACGCCGCTGAGCCCGGTGCCGGGCGCGCCGCCCGATCCCACCGTGGTGCTGCCCGGCTGCCGGTTCCATCCGCGCTGTCCGAAGGCGACCGATATCTGTTCAGAGCAGGTGCCGGACTTCATCGCCGAAGGCGGGCACGAAGTGGCCTGCTGGAATTCCGGTATTCAGAAAACGAAGAGCAAGGGGGCCGCGGCATGAGCGATACCCATCCGTTGCTGGAGGTCGATGACCTTCACGTCAGCTTCCCGATCCGCAAGGGGTTCTTCCAGCGCACGGTAGGCGAGGTGCGCGCGGTCAATGGCGTGTCCTTCTCGGTGCCGCGCGGTACGTCCTTCGGGCTGGTGGGGGAATCCGGCTGCGGCAAGACCACCGTCGCGCGCGCCGTGCTGCAGCTGGTCGAGCCGACCGGCGGCGCGATCCGCTTCGATGGTGAGGATGTCGGCAAGATGGATGCCGTGGCGCTGAAACGGTTCCGCGGACGGGTGCAGGCGGTGTTCCAGGATCCGTTCTCCTCCCTCAATCCGCGCATGAGTACCGGACGCATCCTGTCGGAGCCGTTGCGGGTGCATGCGCTGAAGCCCGAGAGCGAGATCAAGGCGGAGGTCGCAAGGTTGCTGGACATCTGCGGTCTGCCGGCGCGGTTCGCCGATCTTTACCCGCATGAGATGTCGGGCGGTCAGCGTCAGCGCGTCGGCATCGCCCGGGCATTGGCGATGAACCCGGAACTGATCGTCTGCGACGAGGCGGTCTCGGCCCTCGACGTCTCGATCCAGGCGCAGATCATCAACCTGCTGGAAGATCTGCAGAAAGAGTTTGGCCTCACCTATCTCTTCATCGGTCACGACCTGTCGGTGGTGCGCCACATCTGCGACCAGGTGGCGGTGATGTACCTGGGCCGGGTGGCCGAGACGGCGCCGTCGGACCCGCTCTTTTCCAACCCGCAGCACCCCTATACCCAGGCGCTGATCGACGCCGTGCCCAACCCCGACCCCGATTACGAGGCCGGCCGCGAGATCGTGCCGCTGGAGGGCGAGGTGCCGAGCCCCGCCAACCCGCCTTCGGGCTGTTTCTTTCACCCCCGCTGCCCGCGCGCGACCGCGCGCTGCCGGCAGGAGGTGCCGCGGCTCGACCCGGTCGAGCCCGGCCATATGGCGGCCTGCTGGGAAACCGGCGCGCTCGTCCCGGCCAGCTAACCACTCAGAAAATCAACCAACAGGGAGCCAGAGATGAAACTCAAGAACCTCACCAAAGAAATGCGCAAATTGTGGGACGATGCCCATGATTTCGATCCCAATGACCCGATGGTCGGCCTGACCGGCAAGGATCTGTCCGGTCCGAAACTGTCGCGCCGCACCACGCTGCGCCTGCTGGCCGCCGGCGGTACGCTGACCGCGGCCCACCTGGTGCCAGGCTTTTCCACCATGGCCCACGCCGAAGGCGCTGCCGGCGGCACGCTGAACTGCGGCTGGGCCGGGGTGGCCGAGATCCAGACGCTGGACCCGGCCAAGATCGGTCAGGTGCTGCAGTTCCAGATCACCTCCAACGTGCTGTCGGGGCTGATGCATATCGATGCCTCGCTGGTGGCCCAGGGCGATCTGGCCGAGAACTGGACGGTGTCGGACGACGGTCTGGAATACACCTTCAAGCTGCGCGAAGGGGTCACATTCCACAATGGCGACCCGTTCAACGCCGATGACGTGATGTACACCTTCGAGCGGTCCTCCAACCCGGATATCTCGATCCACTCCAAGAACCTCGCTAACGTCGAAAAGCTGGAAAAGCTTGGCGATTACGAGGTGAAGTTCACCCTGAAACAGCCGCAGGCGTCGTTCCTGACCAAGACGCTGGAACGCGCCTCCGGCCGTGCGATGACCATCGTGTCGAAGGGCGCGCTGGAGCAGATGGGCGATGCGCAATACGGTCTGACCCCGGTCGGCACCGGCCCGTTCAAGGTGACCGAACATGTGCTGGGCCAGGGTGTCGTGCTGGAGAAATTCGCCGATTACTACGATCCCGAGCGGCCCAAGCTCGACAAGATCACCATCAAGCCGATCGACGGCGTGGAGCCGATTGCGGCGGCTCTGGAAGCGGGCGACATCCAGTACATCGGCGGCAACCCGCTGGCGGCGCAGCTGATCGACCGGTTCAAGTCGAACCCGGATCTGGTCGTCGATATCAAGCCGGCCCCGGGCTTCCAGTCGGTCTGGATGAACCCCTGGCGCGAGCCGATGAAGGTGACCGACTTCGACAAGCCGATGGACGAGCTGATGAAGGACAAAGGCTTCATGGTGCGTCTCGCGCTGGCCAAGGCGCTGGATCGGGATACCTACGTCAAACAGGCGCACTTCGGTTATGCGGTGCCGGGCTACGGCACCATCAACCCGGCAATGGCGTTCTACTACGACGAGGGGATCGCGGATAAATCGCTGCAGGCCTTCGATCCCGACGGCGCGCGCGAACTTCTGGCTGCGGCCGGGTTCCCGGGCGGCAAGGGCTTCCCGGAGCTGGAGCTGATCACCACGCCGGCGCAAAAGCGTAACGGTCTGGTGCTGGCCAATATCTACAAGCAGGTGCTGGGGATCACCATCAAGGTGGTGCCGAAGGAATTCTCGGTCGGCATCCAGGACTTCAACAACTGCGAATACGACATGCGGCTGGGCGGGTCCGGCGGCGACTACGACCCCGATGACGGTGTCGTGGATTGGATGAAGACCACCTCGAAGTTCAACGGCCGCACCCGCGACACCGAGAAATACGCCTTTGGCTATTTCAGCAACGCCGAGGCGGACAAGCTGATCGACGAGCAGTCGGTGACCGCCGACCTGGAAAAGCGCAAGGCGCTGGTGCAGGAAGCCAACCAGATCACGTCGGACCGTGTGGCCTGCGGCTTCCTCTACCATCCGGTGGATGTGCAGGTGCGCCACAAGTCGGTGAACTTCCCGGCCGAAAGCCGCATCCCCGGGCTGCACGATTTCGACCGTGTGACCCTGGGCTAAGGCCCGACGACCCCTTCCGGGCCGGTGAAAGGCCGGCCCGGTTCCTCCCAATTCTGAAAGGATGGCTCCCGTGGCAAGCTATATGCTGCGCAGGTTGATCGGCTCCATTATCGTGATGTGGGCGGTGGCGACGCTGGTGTTCTTCATGCTGCGTCTGGTGCCCGGCGACCCGGTCGCCGCCATGCTGGCGGATGCCGGCGGCCCGGACGAGATCGAAGCGATGAAGCGCAGCCTCGGCCTCGACCGGTCGGTCTTCGTGCAATACGTGATCTGGTTCCAGAACATGCTGCAGGGCGATCTGGGATCGTCGATCTACGGCAGCCGGGCGGCGGTCACCGATGTGCTGACGCAGGCGATCCCGCGCACGCTGTCGCTGTCGCTGCTGGCCTTTGTCATCGCGCTGGTCATCGCGCTGCCGGCGGGCATCCTGTCGGCCACGCGGCGCAACTCGGCGACCGATACCACGGTGTCGCTGCTGGCCTTCCTCGGGCTCTCCATGCCGGATTTCTGGCTGGCGATCCTGCTGATCATCGTCTTTGCCGCCAATCTGCAATGGCTGCCCGCCATCGGCTATGTGCCGCTGGCCGAGGGGGTCTGGCCGTGGTTCAGCCACCTGATCCTGCCGGCCATCGCCATCGGCACCGCCTTTTCAGCGATCATCGCCCGGATGATCCGCTCCTCCCTGCTGGAGGTGCTGAAATCGGACTACATGCGCACCGCGCGGGCCAAGGGGCTGACGCCCTGGATGCTCATGTTCGGACACGCGCTGCCCAATGCGATGATCCCGGTGATCACCGTGATCGGGATCGCCTTCGCGCTGCTGATCTCCGGCGCCGTGGTGGTCGAGAACGTCTTTGCCATCAAGGGGCTGGGCCGCGTTTTGATCGAAGGCATCCTGAACCGCGATTACCCGGTGGTGCAGGGGGCCGTGCTGGTCGTCTCCGCCATCTTCGTCTTTTCCAACCTCATCGTCGATCTGCTCTACGGGGTGATCGACCCGCGCATCCGGCTGAACTGATGAGTGATATCACGCAAAACCTCGACAGCGATCCGCAGCCCAAACGCCGTTCGCGCTTCCGCGCCACGCTGGTGCGCGACCGCAAGGCGCAGGCAGGGCTCGCCGTTCTGCTGCTGTTCGTGATCGGGGCGATCTTCGCGCCGCTGCTGGCGCCCTTCGATCCCAACGAGATGACGCTCGACATGATGTCGGGGCTCAGCTGGACCCACCCGCTGGGGACCGACGATCTGGGCCGCGATCTGCTCAGCCGTATTCTGCATGGCACAAGGGTGTCGCTGTTCATCGGCGTTTCCACCGTCGGCATCGCGCTGGCGATCGGCATCGCGCTGGGGCTGGTCGCGGGCTATTTCGGCGGCTGGCTCGATCTGATCATCATGCGCTACATCGACCTGCAGTGGGCGTTCCCGAACTTCATCATCGCGGTCTATCTGGTCGCGGTGTTCGGCACCGGCCTGCTGAACGTGATCGTCGCGCTGTCGCTGGCCTTCGTCGACGATTTCGCCCGCGTCGCCCGCTCCATGACGCTCTCGCTCAGGGAAGAGCAATATGTCGACGCCGCGCGCACGCTGGGCTTTTCCAAGGCGCGCACACTGTTCATCCATATCCTGCCCAACGCGGTGGCACCGATTATCGTGCAGGCCACGGTCAGCGTGTCCTACGCCATCCTGGGCGAGGCGAGCCTGTCGTTCCTCGGCCTCGGCGTCGACGCCTATACACCCACCTGGGGGCTGATCCTGGCCGACGGGCGCGGCTTCATCACCCAGGCGTGGTGGCTGGGCGTGTTCCCGGGGCTGGCGATCATGCTGGTGGTGCTGGCGATCAACTTCGTCGGCGACTGGCTGCGCGACGCGCTGGACGTGCGCCAGGCGGTGGAGGGCTGAGATGGGGCCTGCTGCGATCCGAAATCAAATCTGCCTGTGAGGGAAGCCATGGAAGACCAGACCATTACCGAGGCCGATATCGAGGCCGCCGAGCGCCTGATGGGCCTTGCCTATACCGCCCGCGAACGGGCGCAGATGGTGGGCAATCTCGACGGTCAGATCGCCTCTGCCGTGGCGCGACGGGTGGTGGAGCTGCCCAATTCGGTGCCGATGGCGCTGCGCTTCGACCCGCGCCTGCCGGGGTTCGAGATGCCCGTGGCCGACGGGGTTAAACCCTCGGAGACCACGGTGCCTCTGCCGGAGGATGACGAGGATATCGCCTTTGCCTGCCTGCCCGAGCTGGCGGCCTGGATCCGCAGCGGCGCGATCAGCAGCCGGCGGCTGACCGAGATCTACCTGGCCCGCATCGAAAAACTGAACCCGCATCTGTACTGCTATGCCACCGTGACGCCGGAGCTGGCGCTGGCGGAGGCCGATGCGATGGACGCGCTGCTGGCCAAGGGCACCTATCTGGGCCCGCTGCACGGCATCCCCTACGGGGTGAAGGACCTGTTCGACACCAAGGGCATCACCACGGGCTGGGGGGCGGAGCCCTATCAGGACCGCGTTCCGGAGGCGGATGCCCGCATCGTCACCCTGCTGCGGCAGGCGGGGGCGGTGCTGCTGGGCAAGACGACGCTCGGCGCGCTGGCCTATAACGACATCTGGTATGGCGGCCGCACCCGAAACCCGTTCAACAGCGAAGAGGGGTCTTCCGGCTCCAGCGCCGGGTCGGCCTCGGCCACCGCAGCCGGGCTTTGCGGTTTTTCCATCGGCACCGAGACGCTGGGCTCGATCACCTCGCCCAGCCAGCGCTGCGGCACCACCGGGCTGCGCCCCACCTTCGGGCGGGTCAGCCGGGCAGGGGGCATGGCACTGTGCTGGTCGCTCGACAAGATCGGGCCGATCTGCCGGGGCGTGGAGGATACCGCGCTGGTGCTCGCCGCGATCAACGGGGCCGATGCCGCCGACCGCTGCAGCATTCAGGCGCCGCTGGCCTTCGATGCGGGCAAGGGGATCGAGGGGCTGAAGCTCGGCTACCTGCCGGAGGCCTTCGGCGAGGGGGCAACGGCAGTCGATCACGCGGCCTTGGCTGTCGCAAAGGAACTGGGCATCAAGGTGGTTGAGGTCTCCTTGCCCGATCTGCCCTATGGCGCGTTGATGAACACGCTTTATGCCGAGGCGGCGGCGGCCTTTGAACATCTGACGCTCACCGGCCTTGACGACACTCTGACCTGGCAGGACGACGGCGCCTGGCCCAATACCTTCCGCAAGGCGCGGTTCCTGTCGGCGGTCGACCACGTGCAGCTCGACCGGCTGCGGTATCTGGTGATGCAGGCGCTCGACGGGCTGTTCGACGAGGTCGACGCGCTGATCGGTCCCTTCATGACCGGGCCGATGCTGGTCGCGTCGAATTTCACCGGCCATCCCTGCCTGCATCTGCGGGCGGGCTTCGATCAGCTCGGCACCCGCAGCCCGGCGTCGCTGGGCGCCGGCAAGCTCACCACCGGCGAGGCGGACGACAGCGGCGAAACCCACCGGGTGCCGCAGGGCATCTCGCTCTGGGGGCGGCTCTTCGAGGAGGGGACCATCCTCAACCTCGGGCAGGCGCTGGAAGCGAAACTCGGCGTTTCCGCCGAGCGTCCCGTCCTGCCCGCCTGACACGATCATAACGACCCCGAACGGGGCGATTTCACCATGACCGGGGCAGCCTCCGCCCCGGTTCTTCCAGCAAGGAGACGAAGATGAAACGCAGAGACTTCCTGAAATCCTCCTCCGCCCTGATGGGCGGCACCATCCTGTATGGCGTCGGGATGCCCGCGCTCGCGGCGGCAGAGCCGGTCAGCGGCGGCACCCTGATCTGGGGCCACTCGGAGACCACCCAGAACCTCGACATGCACCAGACCGGCACCGCCTCCACCGGCCGGGTGCTGCAGAACGTGCACGATTCCATCGTGACCGTGGACAAGGATCTGAAGGTGATCCCGAACCTCGCCGAAAGCTTCGATCAGAGCGACGACGGCCTGGTCTATACCTTCAAGCTGCGCCCCGATGTGATGTTCCACAACGGCAAGAAGCTGACCTCGGCTGACGTCAAATTCTCCTTCGAGCGCTGCAAGAACCCGGAAACCGGTGCGGTGAACTTCGAGGTGTTCAAGGCGGTCGAGAGCATTGAGACGCCCGACGACCTGACCGTGGTCATCACCCTGAGCGAGGTCAACGCGCCCTTCCTGTCGCGTCTGGCCGAGAACGGCGCCGGCGTGATCATGCCAGAGGGCAGCGGCGATGTGCAGGGCACCACGCCGATCGGCTGCGGCCCGTTCAAGTTCGTCCGCCGCGAGTTCGGCAACGAGGTGGAACTGGCCCGCTTCGACGACTACTGGGGCGGCCCGGCCTACCTGGATAAGGTCATCGCGCGCGAGATCACCGAACCCACCGTGCGCCTGACCGGCCTGCGCACCGGCGAGCTGCACATGATCAACGACATCCCGGCCGACCGCATCGCCGAGATCGAAGAGGATCCCGACCTGCAGGTGGTGTCCTGGTTCCCGCTGAACTGGGACTTCGTGAACTTCAACCACGATTTCGAGCCGTTCAAGAACCCGAAAGTGCGCGAAGCCTTCGACTACATGATCGACAAGGAGGCGCTGCTGGAAGGTGCGCTCTGGGGCCAGGGCGCGGTCACCGCATCGCCCAGCTACCCGACCTCGTCGTCCTACAACCACGACCTGAAGCAGCGCCCGCAGGACTTTGAAAAGGCCAAGGCGCTGCTGGCCGAGGCCGGTTATGGCGAGGGCGAGCTGTCGGTGGTGTTCAAGGCGACCACCAACTACCCCTACCACATCGAGGCCGCCCAGATCATGCTGGAGTGGTTCCGGATGGCCGGCGTCAACGCCACCATCGAGCAGCTCACATGGTCGGACTGGCTGAGCCAGTGCTGGGTCGACAAAGACTTCCAGATCACCATGATGAACTTCTTCACCCTGTGGGAGCCGGATTTCCTCTACTACTCGTTGTGGAACACCGAGGGCGCCTTCAACTACCGCAAGATCTCCAACGCCAAGGTGGACGAGCTGACCGCCAAGGCCCGGGTCACGGTCGACCCGGCGGCGCGCGCCGAGATCTACAAAGAGGTGCAGACGGTCATCCATGACGAGACGCTGGACGTGGTCCTGTGGTTCCGCAACGGCACCATCGGCGCCCAGCCCAGCGTGATGGGTCTGGATACCATCGTGCATCCGAACGGGTCGAACCTGAACTTCCACAAGGTCTGGCTGCAAGGCTGACCCGTGGACCGGGGCGCGCGTCCCTTCCGCGCCCCGGTCTTCTTTTCCGGAACTCCCCGCACCCCCCGGGTGCGCGGGGAATAAGGCAGGGCTGGCCCCGTGAGCTATATTCTGAACCGCATCCTCTCGATGCTTCTGACGCTGTTCCTGATCTCGGCGATCACCTTCGCGGTGACCAATATCCTGCCGGGCGACGTGGCGATGATGATCATGGGCACCCAGTCCAACCCCGAGGCGCTGGCGGGCCTGCGGGAGTCGCTGGGGCTGAACGATCCGCTGCTGGTGCAATACGGCCGCTGGATCGGCGGCATGCTCACGGGCGACTGGGGCACCTCGCTGGTGTTCAAGGAACCGATCGCGCCGCTCCTGCTGCAGAAGATGACGGCGAGCGGGCTGATCGTGCTGTTTTCCATGAGCATCGCGCTGATTTGCGCGGTGCCGCTCGGGGTCTGGGCGGCGGTGCATCCCAACCGCTGGCAGGATACCGCGTCGAGCTCTGCTGCGCTGCTGGGCGTCAGCCTGCCGGACTTCTTCTGGGGGATCATGATGATCCTGCTGTTTGCCCGGGCGCTGCACTGGCTGCCGTCGTCGGGCTTCGTCGATCCGGGCGAGGATCTGCTGCTGGCCTTCCGCCATGCGCTGTTGCCCTCGCTGGCGCTGGGCCTCGGTCTGATGGCGCATCTCACGCGGATGACGCGCGCCACCATGACCGGCATTCTCAATCAGGAGTTCATCCGCGTCGCCCGCGCCAAGGGGCTGGGCGAACGCACCGTGGTCTGGCGTTATGGCCTGGCCAATGCGGTGGGGCCGGTGATGACCGTGGCGGGGCTGCAGGTCGGCTACCTGTTCGGATCGATCATCGTGATCGAGAGCCTGTTCAACTACACCGGCATGGGCTGGCTGACCTATCAGGCGCTGCTGAACCGGGACATCCCGCTCATTCAGGCCAGCGTCTTCGTCATCGCCGCGGTCGTCATGCTCGCCAACCTGATCGTCGACCTGCTCTACGTCCTGGTCGACCCGAGGATCCGTCTGTCATGAAGCTGCCCGCCGCCTTCCGCACCTCCAAGGGTTTGCTCGGCACCGCTCTGGTGCTGGTGATCCTGCTGATCGCTGTGTTCGCGCCGATGGTCATTCCCGTCGACTGGACCACCAAGATGGATATGCGCGCCCGCCTGTCGCCGCCCACCTGGGCGCATCCTCTGGGCACCGATCAGCTCGGCCGCGACCTGATGTACCGGGTGCTGCTGGGCGCGCGCACGTCCATCGTCATCGCCAGTTCGGCGGTGCTGATGTCCATCGTCATCGGCCTGCCGCTGGGGCTGATCTCCGGCTATGCCGGGCGCACGACCGACAATGTGCTGATGCGTCTGGTCGACACGCTGCTGGCCTTTCCCGCACTGCTGCTGGCGTTGACCATCAGCGCGGTGCTGGGGCCGAACCTTCAGAACACCATCATCGCCATCGGCATCGCCTTCACCCCCTTCCTCGCCCGCATCATCCGGGGCGAGGCGCTGCGGGTGGCGCAGATGCCTTATGTCGAGGCCGCGCGCACCGCTGGCAACTCCGACCTGCGGCTGATCCTGCGGCATATCCTGCCCAACATCATGCCGGCCGTGATCGTGCAGTCGACCATCAGCCTGGCCTTCGCCATCCTTGCCGAAGCGGGGCTGAGCTTCCTCGGCCTCGGCACCCAGCCGCCCGATGCCTCCTGGGGCCTGATGATCCAGGCCTCGCGCGATTACCTCGACCGCGCGCCCTGGACGGCGCTGGTGCCCGGCGCCGCGGTGGCGCTGACCGTGCTCGGCCTCAACATGTTCGGCGATGCGCTGCGCGATGCGCTCGATCCCCGCAGCAAGGGAGCCTCCTGATGCTGGACGACGTGAAACCGCTGGTCTCCATCGACAATCTGCGGGTGGAGTTTCAGGGCGAAGACGGCCCCATCGTGGGTGTCGAGGATGTCAGTTTTTCCATCGCGCCGGGCGAGACAGTCTGCGTGGTGGGCGAAAGCGGCTCGGGCAAATCGGTGACCTCGCTGTCGCTGATGCGGCTGGTGGAGTTCGGCGGCGGCAAGATCACCGGCGGCAAGCTGGAGTTCGCCAGCGCCGGGGGCGTGATCGACGTGGCCCACGCCGATGACGACACCATGCGCGCCATCCGCGGCAATGAAATCGGCATGATTTTTCAGGAGCCGATGACCTCGCTCAATCCGGTGTTCACCGTCGAACGGCAGATGACCGACGGGTTGCGGATGCATCTGGGCCTGTCGGCGGAGGCGGCCAGTGCGCGGGCGCTGGAGTTGCTGAAACAGGTGCGCATTCCCGAACCGGAGCGGCGGCTCAAGCAATACCCGCACGAGCTGTCGGGCGGCATGCGGCAGCGGGTGGTGATCGCCATGGCGATGGCCTGCGAACCGCGCCTGCTGATCGCGGATGAGCCGACCACCGCGCTCGACGTGACGATCCAGGCGGAAATCCTGTCGCTGATCAACCGGCTGAAGCGCGAAACCGGGATGGCGGTTCTGTTCATCACCCATGACATGGCGGTGGTGGCACAGGTAGCAGACCGGGTCGTGGTGATGTGCCGCGGCAATCTGGTCGAAGAGGGCGCGGTCGAGGAGATCTTCGAAAACCCGAAACAGGATTATACCCGCGCATTGCTCGCCGCCGTCCCTCGGCTGGGCGAAATGCGCGGCAAGCCGGCGCCGGAGCCGATGCGGCTGATTGGGGATGACGCCGCCGCCCCGGCGCCGGTTCTGCCGGACAAACCCGAACCGCTGCTGGAGGTGTCGAACCTGACCACCCGCTACCCGGTCAAGGGCGGGCTGTTCCGGCGCACGGTTGCCAATGTGCACGCGGTCGAGGATGTCAGCTTCACCATCAACAAGGGCGAGACTCTGGCCCTGGTTGGCGAATCCGGCTGCGGCAAGTCGAGTTGCGGCCGCTCCATCCTGCGGCTGTCGGAGCCTACCTCCGGCGCGGTGCAGCTGGACAAGCGCGATATCATCGGCCTCGGAGAGCGAGATTTGCGCCGGGCCTGGCGCGACATGCAGATGGTGTTCCAGGATCCCTTCGCCTCGCTCAACCCCTATATGCGGCTGCGCGACCAGGTGGCGGAACCGCTGCGCAACTTCGACCTGGCCCGGGGCAGCGAGGTGGAGGATCGCGTCGCGGGCCTGTTCGACCGGGTGCACCTGCCGCGCAGCTTCATGTCGCGTTTCCCGCATGAACTCTCCGGCGGTCAGCGCCAGCGGGTGGCCATCGCCCGGGCGCTGGCGGTGCGGCCCAAGCTGATCATCGCCGACGAGGCCGTCAGCGCGCTTGACGTCTCGGTGCAGGCGCAGGTGCTGAACCTGATGATGGAGTTGCAGGCGGAGCTTGGAATTTCCTTCCTGTTCATCAGCCACGACATGGCTGTGGTCGAGCGTGTCTCGCACCGTGTCGGCGTCATGTACCGCGGCCGGCTGGTAGAGATCGGCACCCGCGCGCAGGTCTTCGAGAACGCGCAGCACAGCTATACAAAATCGTTGATGAGCGCGGTGCCCATCGCCGATCCGACCCGCCGCACCATCGGCGAAGAAATGAATTTTCGCCCGATCCCCTCGCCGTTGTTCCCGCTGGGCCATGAGCCGGACCCGTCGGAGTACACCGAGGTGGCGCCGGGCCATCTTGTCCTGAAGAATACCGTCAGCTGAAACCCGGGCCGACAGCCCGAACGGAGAGCATCGTAACCGCCATGACCCATCTTGTGAAAGCCAGCCCGGAAACCGTCGCCTGGGGCTATTTCGACGCCGCGCTGGAGCCGGTGCTCGAAGTCCAGAGCGGCGAGACCGTTACCATCGAGACCGTCTCCGGCGGGCCGGACCATCTGCCCGCCGAGGGCTCCGGGATGTACGTTCCGCCCGAACTTCTGGACATTCACGCCCGCTCCCCCCGGCAGGAGCCGGGCCATATCCTGACCGGCCCGGTGGCGGTGGCAGGCGCCAGGCCCGGTGACGTGCTGCAGGTGGATATCCTCGACATCAAGCTGCGGCAGGACTGGGGCTGGAACATCATCCGCCCGCTGTCCGGCACCTTGCCCGATGATTTCCAGACCGGGCGGACCGAGATCATCCCGCTCGATCTCGACGCCATGGTGGGGCGCATGTCCTGGGGGCTGGAGCTGCCGCTGAAACCCTTCTTCGGCGTCATGGGGCTGGCGCCGGCGCCGAACTGGGGCCGGATCTCGACCATTCAGCCGCGGGTGCATGGCGGCAATCTGGACAACAAGGAACTGGTCGCGGGCACCACGCTCTATCTGCCGGTGCAGGCCGAGGGGGCGCTGTTTTCCTGCGGCGACGGCCACGGGGTGCAGGGCGATGGCGAGGTCTGCGTCACCGCGATCGAAACGGCGCTGGAGGGCACCTTCCGCTTGACCGTACGCAAGGATCTGACGTTCACCTATCCCCGCGCCGAGACGCCGACGCATCTGATCACCATGGGCATGCACGAGGACCTGGACCGCTGCGCCGAGATGGCGTTGCGCGACATGATCGCGCTGATCGTCGCGCGCACCGGGCTGAGCCGTGAGGACGCCTATATGCTCTGCTCCCTTGCGGGCGATCTGCGGATCACGCAAACCGTCAATGGCAACAAGGGCGTCCACATGATGATGGAAACCGCCCTGGTGCCGGAAAAGCAGGGCTGAGAAGGATAACGACAATGGCGGTAAAGACGGCGATCATCGGGCTGGGCATCATGGGCCGGCGGATGCTGGAGCATATGGAACTGCACGAGGGCTACGCCCCGGTGGCGCTGTGGGACCCGGATGCGGCGGCCTGCGCCGAGGCGCAGCAGTTGGCGCCCGGGGCCGAGGTGGTGGCCTCGGCCGAGGCGGCCATCGCGGCTGCCGATCTGGTCTATCTCGCCTGTCCGCCGGTGCCGCGCAAAGCCTATGCGCTGGCTGCGGCCGAGGCCGGCAAGGCGGTGTTCCTGGAAAAACCGCTGGGCGTCGATGTGGCGGAAAGCGAGGCGCTGGTTGCGGGATTGGCGGCGGCGGGCGTGCCGGCGGCGGTGAATTTCACCCAGGCCGCAGGCGCCGCGCTGACTGATGTCAGCGCGGCGGCGCAGTCGGGCGCGCTGGGCGATCTGGCCGGGGCGGATATGGTGGTGACCTATGCCGCCTGGCCGCGCGCCTGGCAGAAGGCGGCGGACTGGCTGCGCTTCCGCGACGAGGGCGGGATGACGCGCGAGGTGATCTCGCACTTCCTGTTCTTCTCCGAACGTATCCTGGGTCCGTTGTCGGTGGTCTGGGCGCGGCCGTCCTATCCCGACGACGCGGCGCTCTGTGAAACCCATATGCTGGCGCGGCTGGAGAATGCCGGGGGTCTTCCGGTCACCATCATGGCCAGCGTTGGCGGGGCGCAGCCCGACCGGCAGGAGCTGACGATCAAGGGGGTGAAGGCCAGCCGCCGGATCTCGGAATTCTACATCGACGCGGTCTCCGATGGCGGCGCGTTCACCGAGCTTGGCGAACGCCCGGCCGATCCGCGCGCGGTGAGCCTGAAGGGGCAGCTTGATGATCTGGCGCTGTGCATCGCGGGCAAACCGCATCGTCTGGCGACACCGGAAGAGGCGTTGCGGGTGCAGAAACTGGTCGAGCAGATGCTGGCGGGCAAGGGGTAACTCTTCCCTCGGACTAAGCCCTTTGGAGAGGCACAAGCCGCGCAGGTGGCCTTGGCTCAGCTCTCCTCCGCCGTCCCGATGATCTCTCGCCGCAGCTTGTCCTTCATCCCCGCCGCATGGCCCGCGATCTCTTCCATCGGCGCGAACCAGACCTCGTCGGTCGAGAGCGCCCGTTCGATCAGCCGCTCCATCTCGCGCCAGCGGGCGACACGGCCGGTCAGGAAGGGATGCAGCACCGGCATCCAGAAGCCGCCCTCATCCAGCATCGCCTCGAATTCCTCGGCAAAGGCGCGAATGCCGTCGGACGGCGCCCGCACCGGCATCAGGTAGTCGATCTCGCCGAAATGGGCGAACGGCGGCCAGTCGTCGGTGCCCCAATGCGGCGGCAACTCGATCAGGCTGCCTTTCGAAGTTTCGACCAGATAGGGCAGGTCGTCGGCCATCATCGAACTGTCGTAAAGAAACTCGTGCTCGATCAGCCGCGCCACCATCTTCGGTGTCAGGCTGTAGACCGGCGCGCGGTAGCCGCGCGGCTTGCGCCCGGTCATTTTCACGTGCACCTCCAGCGCGCGTTCAAACAACTCCGCCTCGCGCGCGTCAGAATGCTCCATCGGGTCTTCGTGGGACCAGGAGTGATGGCCGATCTCATGGCCGTCCTTCAGGATCGCCTCCACCGTCGCCGGATAGTTCTGCATCACCCAGGCCGGCATGAAGAAGGTCTGCCGCAATCCCAGCCGCCGGTAGCTTTCCAGGATGCGCGGCATCGCCACCGTCGGCCCGTAACGGCCCATCGAGATCGGCTGCAGCCGCAGCTCGGCATCGTCGGGCCGGGCCGCACGGATCAGCGAATCGGCGTCGATGTCGAAGGTGACCGAGGCCGCGCAGCGTTTTCCCTTCGGCCAGGGAAGCGGGTGCAAGAACATGGGGAGACTCCTGTGATTGTCGGCTGGCGGCTCAGGCGGCGCCGACCGCGAAAAGGGCGGCCAGATCGTTGCGCAACCGCTGTTCGATCTCGTCCCGGCTGAGCTCGTCGGACGAAATGAACTGGATGAACCGCGCGTTCTGAAGGTGGAACAGCGCCTTGCCAAGATGGCTGGCATCGATGTTGGGCGGCAATTTGCCGGTCTGCTGCAGCCGCTCGATCCGGCGCACCAGCACGAAGGCAAGCTGCTGGTCGAGGTTGAAATAGGCCCGCGTCAGCTGGGTCACCCCGCCGGTGGTCAGCGCCGCGATCACCTGCCGCCAGATCACCTTGTCCAGATTGGCGATGGCGTGGTCCATGACGTCACCGGCAAATTCCAGCACCAGTTCGGTAAGCGAAGCCGGCTCCGCTGGCAGCGAGGATTCCAGCTTTTCGATCAACAGCTTGTCGCTTTCGATCACCAGCGCCAGCAGCACGCCCGCCTTGGTGCCGTAATAGTTGTGCACGGTCACGCCGGAGACGCCTGCCGCCTCGGCGATGCCCTCGATCGTCGTCTTCTCGAAGCCCTGCTGGCGAAACAGCGCCTTGGCCGAGCTGACGATTCGGTTTCTGCGGTCTTCTTTCTGGCGGGCTCTGAGGCTGGACACAGGGTTCCTCCGGGCTGAACGGGCGATTCTGTCGGGCCGGTGGGGCCGGCGATGTTGATTGATCTTATCGCAGTAAAAATTTTTATTGAATAAAAAAATTTACGGAGTACGATTTTTTGCAACAGACGAATCCAACACCGCAGCGAGGTATGAACATGCGTAAATCTCTGAAACTTGCCGCCGCGGCGGCCTTTGCGATCGGGACGGGGGCGGGTGTCGCCTCGGCCGATACCGTCAATGTCGGGATCTGCGTGTCCTGGCCCGGCTATGCCATGCTGGAGGTCGCCAGGCAGAACGACCTGATCCCCGATCACGATCTGAACATCACCATCTTCGAAGACCCGCTGGGCGGTCACGCGGCGCTGGCTGCGGGCCAGATCGACGTTTACGGCTGCACCGCCGATTACACGCCGCTGGTGGTCGACCGCGGCACCGACGTTGTGAACGTGGCCTTCCTCAACCCCTCTTACGGCGTCGATCACGTGATCCTGGCGCCTGAGGTCGAAACCGCCGACCTCAAGGGCAAGAAGGTCTCGGCGCCGCAGGCCTATATCGGTCATCTGCTGATGGGCATCTGGCTGGATTCGGAGGGCATCGCCCCCGATGAGGTGGAGTGGGTGAACCTGAACGCAGACGAGGCGGTCGGCCCGATGCTCTCCGGTGACATCTCCGCCGCCTATATGTACGAGCCGTGGATCTCCAAGGTGCTGGAGGCCAGCCCGGGATCGAAAAGCGTCGTCAACACCGCTGATCCGGAAGTGCTGAAAACCGGCATCTTCATGGACGCGCTCTACATGAACAAGAGCTTCATCGCCGAGAGCCGCGACACCGCGCTGGCGGTGCTCAAGGCGCGCTGGGATGGCCTGGGCTACTGGAACCAGCACACCGAGGAGGTCAACAAGGCGATGGCCGCCTTCCTGCAGTGGCCGGAAGAGGACATCGGTTACGTCATTGGTACCAATGGCAAGAGCTTCGAGGGCGGCATCTACATGCTCGACTTCGACGAAAGCGCCCGCCTCTGCGGCGTGCTCGACGGCGACGGCCCGTTCGGCATGACCAACGGTTCGATGACCTCTTCGATCGCGCTGACCAACGAATGGTGGGTCAAGCTGGGCCTGATGGACAAGACCGTCGACGCCGCCCAGGGTGTGGATTGCTCGCTGATGGGCGATCTGGTCGCTTCCGGCTATCGCCAGGCGCTCACCGCGCACTGAGCCTGAACTGGGCCCTCGGGGGCGCGGGTCGCCGCGCCCCCTTCGCAACATCTGGTCATGGAGGTGGATTTGTCCGCTGCCCCCCGTTCCAAACCGTTTCTCAGGCTTCGCCACCCCACGGGGCGCAAGCAGCGCCTGACCTCCGCCTTCGGGATCTGGGCGGTGTTCTTCGGCGTCTGGATCGTCGCCTCCTCCACCGGGATGGTGAACGAGCTGCTGGTGCCGGCACCGCAAAAGGTCTTCGCCACCACCTTCGATCTGTTTTTCGAGCGCGGTTTCGGCAACGACGTGCTGATCTCCATCGCCCGTGTGCTGGGCGCCTTTGCCATGGCCTGCGCCGTGGCGGTGCCGCTGGGGGTGATGATGGGCAGTTTCCCGGCGGTGGAGGCGATCTTCGCCCCCTTCGTTTCTGCCTGGCGTTACCTGCCGGCGCCGTCGTTCATCCCGATCCTGCTGATGTGGTTCGGCACCGGCGAGGCACCCAAGCTCGCGCTGCTGTTCATCGGGGTGATCTTTTTCCTGATCACCCTGATCATGGACCACACCAGGAATGTGCGCGAGGAACTGGTCGAAACCGCCCTGACCCTCGGTGCGCGCCGCTCCACCGTGGTGATGAAGGTGATCTTTCCCGCCGTTCTGCCGGATATCGTCACCGCCATGCGGCAGATGCTGGCGATGGCCTGGACCTATCTGGTGATCGCCGAGATCGTCGCCTCCACCACCGGCATCGGGGCGATGATGATGCGCGCGCGGCGGTTCCTGAAAACCGACGAGATCCTCTCCGGCATCATCGTGATCGGTGCGCTGGGGCTGTTGTTCGATCTGCTCTTCGCCGCACTGCACCGCTGGATGTTCCCCTATCTGAGGAAGACACGCTGATGACCGCCGACAGCATTCTGGAAATCCGCAACGTTTCCAAATCCTTCGATCTTACCGGCGGGAAGCAGCTGCTGGCGGTCGACGACATCTCCTTCAACGTCGAACGCAATTCGATCTGCGTCCTGCTCGGCCCCTCGGGCTGCGGTAAATCCACCGTGCTGCGGATGATGGCCGGGCTGGAGACGCCGACCTCCGGCGCGGTGGTGATCGGTGGTCACGCCGTCGACGGGCCGGGGCAGGACCGCGGCATGGTGTTTCAGGCCTATACCTCTTTCGACTGGCTCTCGGTGCAGAAGAACGTGGAGTTCGGCATGAAGATCAACGGCGTGCCCGCCGCCGAGCGGCGCGAGCGCGCGGCGCATTTCATCGAGCTGGTGGGGCTGGGCAAGTTCGCCGGAGCCTACCCCTCGCAGCTTTCCGGCGGCATGCGCCAGCGGGTGGCGATTGCCCGCACGCTGGCCAACGGGCCTGAGGTGCTGCTGATGGACGAACCCTTCGGCGCGCTCGATGCCGAAACCCGCTGGCTGATGCAGGAGCTGATGATCAACGTGGCCGAGCAGACCAATACCACCATGGTCATCGTCACCCACGATCTGGAGGAGGCGATCTTTCTGGCCGACAAGATCGTGTTTCTGTCCAGCCACCCGGGCCGTCTGAAGGAAGAGATCGTGCCGGAATTCAAGCAAGGCAAACGCATCGCCGACAAGGAACATGTGGTCAAGCTGGACGGCTACGGCGACCTTGAGGCGCATCTGATGCGCCTTATGCGGGAAGAGGGGCGGCACGCGGCATGAGTGTGAGTTTCGATTTCACCGGCAAGTCGGTGCTGATTACCGGCGCCAGCAGCGGCATCGGCTACGGCGTGGCGATGGGCTTTGCCCGCGCCGGGGCCGAGCTGACCATCCTGTCCTCGACCCCCGAGATTCACGCCGCCGCGCAGCGGATGCCCGGCACCGTCAAATCCATCGAATGCGATATCGCCGATGCGGCCATGGTGACCGACCGGCTCAGCGGGGTGGGGCGGGTCGACGTGCTGATCAACAACGCCGGGCTGGAGCGGCCGACACCGCTGACCGGCGATCATCCGACGGGCAACGAAACCTTCGAACGGATCGTGGCGATCAACATCACCGGCACGCAGAACGTGACCGACACGCTGGTGGGCCGCATCCCCGACGGCGGGCGGATCATCCTGACCGCCTCGATCTGGGCGCGCACGGCCGTGCCGGGGTTCTCGGCCTACGTGGCGACCAAACATGCCAACCTCGGCCTGATGCGTGCCTGGGCGCAGGAGCTGGGCCCGCGCGGCATCCGCGTCAACGCCATCTGCCCCGGCTGGGTCAAAACCGGCCCGGCGATGAACTCCCTGCGCGAGCTTGCGACAAGCAGCGGCCGCAGCGAGGATGAGGTGGCGCAGGAGATCATGTCGGCGCAGGCCATCGACGGGCTGATGGAGCCCGGGGATATGGCCGATACCTATATGTTCCTCGCCTCCTCCGGCGGGGCGAATATCACCGGACAGGCGATCAACGTGGACCGCGGCGAGGTGATGTCATGAGCCTTGCGGGCAAGGTTGCCCTGGTCACCGGCGGGTCGCGCGGCATCGGCCGCGCCATCGCGCTGGCGCTGGCGGGGCAGGGCGCGCGGGTGGCAATCTGCCATCCCGGCGATGCCAAGGCGGCGGAGGTGATGGCCGAGATCGAGGCGCTCTCGGGCGGGATTTCGGTTCAGGCCGATGTCTCGGACGAGGCGCAGGTGCAGGCGCTGTTCGATGCGGTGAACGATCGGCTCGGCCCGGTGGATATTCTGGTCAATAACGCCGGTATTCTGTACGAAAGCCCGCTGGCCGAGACCGCAGCCGCGGATTTCGACCGGGTGATTGCCGTCAACCTGCGCGGTCCGTTCCTGACGTCGCGCGAATTGGTCCGCCGCCGCCGCGCGGGGCGCATCATCAACATCGCCAGCGATCTGGGCATTCTGGGACGCGAGGATATGGCCGGCTATACCGCGTCGAAGGGCGGGGTCATCGCGCTCACCCGGACGCTGGCGCGGGAGCTGGCCCCGGATGTGCTGGTCAACGCCATCGCGCCGGGCTCTGTGGCGACCGACATGACCCGGCCCGAAAGCATGAGCCCCGAACAGCTCGCCAAGGATCTCGATACCCCCCTTGCCCGTTTCGGCCGGCCGCAGGAGATTGCCGCCATGGCCGTCTTTCTCGCCGGACCCGAAAGCGAATTCATCACCGGTCAATGCTTCGGCGTGAACGGTGGCAGCGTGATGCACTGACCAAGGATAGCGATATGAGCACCGATCCCTTCTTTCACCCCGTCTCCGGTTTCGATCTGCCCCGGTTTGCCGGTGTGCCGACCTTCATGCGGCTGCCGCATGTGGGGCTCGACGATCCGCGCCTTGCCGAGGTGCAGATCGGCCTGATCGGCACCCCCTGGGACAGCGGCACCACCAACCGGCCCGGCCCCCGTCACGGGCCGCGCCAGCTGCGCGACATGTCGACCATGATCCGCGCCCAGAACGGCGCCACCGGGGTGCGCCCGTTCGAGATGGTGAACTGCGCCGATCTGGGCGATGTGGCCCCCAACCCCGCCGATCTGCAGGACAGCATGAGCCGGATCACCGCTTTTTATGAAAAGGTCCGGGCAGCGGGCATCGTGCCGCTGTCGGCCGGGGGTGATCACCTGTGCTCGTTGCCGATCCTGCGCGCATTGGGCAAGCCGGATGCGGTGGGCATGATCCATTTCGACAGCCACACCGACCTGTTCAAGGATTACTTTGGCGGCACGCAATACACTCATGGAACCCCCTTCCGTCGCGCCATCGAGGAAGGGGTGCTCGACCCCAAGCGTGTCGTCCAGATCGGGATCCGCGGAACCGCCTATGACAATGAGGACCGCGATTTCGCGGACAGTGTCGGCGTCCGCGTGATCCCGATCGAGGAATTCCATGCCCGCGGCCCCGAGGACGTGATGGCGGAGGCGAAAGAGATCGTCGGCGACCGTCCCACCTATATCTCCTACGACATCGACTTCGTCGATCCGGCCTTTGCACCGGGCACCGGCACGCCGGAAGTGGGCGGCCCGAACTCCTACCAGGCGCTGCAGGTGGCCCGGATGCTGGATGGCGTGAACATCATCGGCGCCGATCTGGTCGAGGTCTCGCCGCCCTTCGACGCCTCCGGCGCGACCGCCTATCTGGGCGTGTCGATCATGTTCGAGATGCTGTGCAACATGGCGCAGCGGGTGAAGGGATAAGCCGGCTATCCAGACAGCCGCTTTCCGGCGCAAGGTTCGGCGCCGGGGGCGGTCCGCTGCGGCAATTCCGGGCCGGGGGCGGCTACGCGGTTCCAACCCCCCGGCATATCCCCTAAGCTGGAGATCCAAGCCGGGGGATGAACCATGCCGGAGCAGCGAGACAGCAACCGCGATACGCGCCTTGCCGGGCGCGCTCGGCCCGTGCCGCGCCAGTCGCCCGGGCCTGCACGGGGTAGATGCGCCCCGTGACCGCCAAGCCCCCGCTGATTGTCTTTTCCGATCTCGACGGCACCCTTCTGGGGCATGACGATTATTCCTGGGCGTCGGCCGCACCCGCCCTGGACCGGTTGCGGCAGATCGGGGCGGGGCTGGTGCTGGCCTCCAGCAAGACGGCGGCCGAGATCGCTCCGCTGCGGGCAGAGATCGGCTTTGACGACTGGCCCGCCATCGTCGAGAACGGCTGCGGATTGCTGCCGCCGGGGCGTGCGGGCAGCGAAGGCGCAGAGACGTATACGCGAATCCGCACCTTGCTGAGGGCGTTGCCGAAAGGCTTCCGCGGCTTTGGCGACATGTCGGTGGCGCAGGTCGCCGAGGCGACCGGGCTGCCGATGGAAGGGGCGGAGCGCGCCAGGGCCCGGCAGTACAGCGAGCCGGGGATCTGGACGGGGACGGAGCCGGCGCTGGAGGCCTTCCTCGCCGCTGCGGCAGAGGTCGGCCTGACCGCCCGGCGCGGCGGCCGGTTCCTGACCCTGTCGCTGGGCGGCACCAAGGCCGACCGGATGGACGAGATCCTGAACGCCTGTGGCCCGTGCCCGTCGATTGCGCTGGGTGATGCGCCCAACGATTTGGAAATGCTGCAGCGGGCAGACTTCGGCGTGATCGTCCGCAACGATCATTCCGTGCCATTGCCTGCCTTGCCCGGCGAGGCCGAGGGGCGCATTCTGCGCACCCGGCAGCAAGGCCCGCAGGGCTGGACAGAGGCCATTTCGCAGCTTTTGCTGGATTTGAAACTGATCAAGGACCCGATCGCCCATGGCTGATTTTCACCAGAACGGAAATATCGCGACGCTGCACAACCTGCGCACGCGCGGGTTGGACGATCTGACCTATGAGCTCTCGGCCTTTGCCGAGACGCGCAAGATCACCCTGGTGCTGCCCTCCCTCTATTCCGAGCTGGAGGGCGAGGCGCTGCCGCATATCCTCGACGAGCTGGCCCAAGTGCCTTACCTGCACCGCATCGTGATCGGGCTGGATCAGGCGGACGAGGCGCAGTTCCGCCATGCGCAACGGTTCTTTTCCCGCCTGCCGCAGACCCATACGGTGATCTGGAACGACAGCCCGCGGATGCAGGCGCTGATGCAGCGGCTGGACGCGCTGGGGCTGGCACCGCAGGAACCCGGCAAGGGCAAGAACGTCTGGACCTGCATGGGCTACCTGATCGCCTGCGCCGACAGCTCGGTGATGGCGCTGCACGATTGCGATATCCTGACCTACGACCGCGATATGCTGGCGCGGCTGATCTATCCGGTGGCCAACCCCGGGTTTCCCTACCAGATGGCCAAAGGCTATTACCCGCGCATCGGCGACGGAAAGCTGAACGGGCGGGTGACGCGCCTTCTGGTCAGCCCCCTGCTCATTGCGCTGAAGCGGGTGGTGGGCGACCGCGACTACCTCGATTACCTGCGCAGCTTCCGCTACCCGCTGTCGGGGGAGTTCGCCATGCGCACCCCGACGCTGCCCGATCTGCGCATTCCGTCCGACTGGGGGCTGGAGATCGGCGTGCTGTCGGAGGCCTGGCGCAATCTGGCGCCGCAATCGGTCTGCCAGGTGGAGATTTCCGACGCCTACGACCACAAGCACCAGGCGCTGTCGCCGGAGGACGCCAGCCGGGGCCTCAGCCGGATGTCCACCGACATCTGCAAGGCGATCTTCCGCAAGCTGGCGGCCGACGGCACGGTGTTCACCTCCAACGTGTTCCGCACGCTGAAGGCCACCTATTACCGCTGTGCGCTGGACCTGCTCGACAGCTACTATGCCGACGCGCGGATGAACGGGCTTTCGGTGGACCGCCACAGCGAGGAGAAATCCATCGAGCTGTTTGCCGAGAATATCATTCGCGCCGGCCAGATCTTCCTCGACAACCCGCATGAAAGCCCGTTCATCCCGACCTGGAACCGGGTGCATGCCGCCGATCCGGAGTTCCTGTCCGATCTGCGCCGGGCAGCCGCCGCCGATCTTGAGGAGTATGCCGCGGGCTGATGGCTCTGCGGCCTTGAGTCCGCGCGTGTGGGGCCAAGCCCGGACGGCGGGGCGTCAGCTCCGGTTCGAAATCCAGCGGCACTGATAGGGGGCGAAGGGGATCTCGGGGCCCGTCGCCACCACCTCTTCGCCGGTCAGCAGATCGACCCAATGGTCATCCTCGATCAGGTTGATGCTGGAGGCGCCGGTCAGCACGGTCTCGTCGCTGACATTGTGGATCGCAAAGATCGACTGGGTGCGATCCGGGCTTTGCCGCCAGACTCCGAACAACCGCTCATCGAGGCGCAGGGTGAACTGGGTGGCATTGGGGTGAAACGCCTTCTGCTGCGCCCTCAGCCGCAACCGGTGCGACAGACCGTGCAGCACCTGCGCCTGCTCCGTGGCCGGGTCGGCCAGCTGTTTCAGCAGCTCGGGGTAATCCCAGCGGTGGCGGTTGATGGCGCGGTTCATGCCGCGCCGTTCCACCGCCTCGTGATCGTTCGGTGTGGCCAGCATCGAATGGATGTAGAACGCCGGGATCCCCTCCAGCGACATCACGATGGTCTGCGAACACAGGCAGCGGGCGATGTGATGGGCATCCTCGCCCTTGAAGGTGCGCCGCAGCGCGTCGAACAGCGAACAGTTCAGCTCATAGGGCTCGACCCCGCCCTCCGGCAGCGCCCGCATCGACACCAGCCCGCCGGCCTCCTGCACGGTTTCGATCATCCGCGTCTTCTCCTCCGGCGGCAGCACGCCCTCGGCCGGGCGCATGCCGATGCCGTCATGGCTGGCGGTGAAGTTGAGATAGGCGCAGCCAAGCTGCGCCGGCGGCATCGCCGATTGCCAGCGGTGCAGATAGCGTGCAGTGCCCGATTGCATCGCATGCAGAATGAGCGGCGGCAGCGGGAAGTTATAGACCGCATGCGCCTCGTTGCCGTTGCCGAAATAGGACAGGTTCTCGGCCCGGGGCACGTTGGTCTCGGTCAGCAGCACGACGGTTTCGACGGCATAGTCGCACAGCAGCCGGATTAGCTGCACGATGGCATGGGTCTGCGGCAGGTGGATGCTGGGGGTGCCGGGCTCTTTCCAGAGGAAGGCCACCGCATCCAGCCGCAGCGTCCGCACCCCGTTGTCGATATGCAGCCGGATGATACGCAGCATCTCCAGCAGCACCTCGGGGTTGCGAAAATCCAGGTCGATCTGGTCATGGCTGAAGGTGCACCAGACATGGCGCGGCCCGTCCTTGGTTTCGACCTCCTGCAGCAGCGGCGTGGTGCGGGGCCGGACCACGTCCGAGAGATCGTCCTCGGGGTCGGCCTCGAAAAAGAACTTGTCATAGGGTGCCAGGCCCTGCCGGTAGGCGTTGAACCACGGCCCCTGGCTGGAGACGTGGTTCAGCACCAGATCCGACATCAGGTGGAACCGGTCGGCGATCCGCCGTATGTCGGACCATTCCCCCAGCTGCGGATTGACCGCGCGGTAATCGGTGACGGCAAAGCCGTCGTCCGAGGTATAGGGAAAGAACGGCAGTATATGCACGCCGTTGACCACGCCGGACATGTGGCGCGTCAGGAAATCGTGCAGCAGATCCAGCGGCTTGTGATTGCCGTCGACGATGGAATTGCCATAGGTGATCAGCAGGCTGTCCTGCTCGGACCACAGCCGGTCGCTGGGCGAGCGCGCCCGCTGGCGGCGGTGGGTGCCGTCGGGCCAGAAGGCCTCGACAATCTGGCTGACCACGATGTCGGCGTCGTAATCGGGATAGATCATCCGGACAAGCTCGGTCAGGCGGGCGTGAAAGGCATTGATCGTCGTGGCCACCTTGGCTGGGCTCCTGGTTGTCTTGACGCCCGGCGGGCGGAACGTTGGGATGTTGTCGCGCGTTCGGGATCGGAGGTCAAATCCGGCTGCCTGCGCCCGGAGCCGCGACCGTGCGTCAGACCGAGACGCTGCTCAGCAAAGCATCACGCGCGACCTCGCCCTTGCGGCCGCTCAGTTTCACCGCGCCACGCTCGACCACGTAGAAGCTGTCGCCGAGGTCGTAGGCAAAGCTGAAATACTGCTCGACCAGCACGATGGCCATCTCGCCCTTTTCCCGCAGCCGCTCGATCACCCGGCCGATCTGCTGGATGATATTGGGCTGGATCCCCTCGGTCGGCTCGTCCAGCAGCAGAAGCTTCGGCTTGGCGATCAGCGCCCGGGCGATGGCGAGTTGCTGCTGCTGCCCGCCCGACAGGTCGCCGCCGCGGCGGTGCAGGAAATCCTTGAGGATCGGGAACAGCTCGAAAATCTCGTCCGGCACCACATGTTCACTGCGCGGCAGGCAGGCAAAGCCGGTTTCCAGGTTCTCCCGCACCGTCAGCAGCGGAAAGATATCGCGCCCCTGCGGCACGTATCCCACCCCCTTGCGCGCCAGCACATGCGCGGGCACCCGCCCCATCGCCTCGCCGTCGAGGTGGTAGGCGCCGCCGGAGCGGGGGTGAGTGCCGGAGATCGCCTTCATCAGGCTGGTCTTGCCCACCCCATTGGTGCCCATCACGCAGGTGACCTCGCCGACCCGCGCGCTCAGGTCTATTCCGTTCAGGATCTGGCTGCCGCCGTAGTGCAGCGTCAGCCCCTCGATCTGCAGCATGTCAGCGGCCAAGATACACCTCGATCACATCTTCGTTCTTCGTCACATGGTCGAGCGAGCCTTCGGCCAGCACCGAACCCTCGTGCAGCACGGTCACCTTGCACTCCAGCCGGCGGACGAACTCCATATCATGTTCGACCACCACGACGGCGCGGGTCTTGGCCGCCTCTTTCAGCAGGTCGGTGGTATGCTCCCGCTCCGCCACCGTCATGCCGGCGGCCGGTTCGTCGACCAGCAGCAGCCGCGGCTCCTGCGCCAGCAGCATGCCGATCTCCAGCCATTGCTTCTGGCCGTGGCTCAGCTCCCCCGCCTTGCGGTGCAGCGCGGCGGACAGGCCAATTTCATCGGCCAGCTCCGCCACCCGCTCCCGGTCGGCGGCGACGGGGCGGAACATCAGCACGGCAAAGGGATTGCGGTCCTTCTTCAGCGCCATCATCAGGTTGTCGGCGACACTCTGATCCTCGAACACGGTAGGGCGCTGAAACTTGCGCCCCACGCCAAGCTGCGCGATGCGGCTTTCCGACATCGACAGCAGCGACACGCTTTTTTCGCCAAAGGTCACCCGACCCTCGTCGGGGCGGGTCTTGCCGGTGACGATATCCATGAAGGTGGTCTTGCCGGCGCCATTGGGGCCGATCACCGCGCGCAGCTCGGCCTCGCCGATCTGGAACGACAGGTTGTTGATCGCCTTGAACCCGTCGAAGGAGACGGAGACGCCGGAGACCTCAAGCAGGGTACTCATTCCTCCGCCTCCTTTTCGCGCAGGGCGCCCGCATCGGGGCCCAGATCGGCGCCGTGCCGATTGGGGCTTTTGACATGGCCGATCAGGTCGACCAGCCCGCCGATGCCCTTGGGGGCAAACAGGGTGACGGCGACGAAGGACAGGCCCAGCAGCACCGTCCACCAGTCGACCCATTGCACCCGCAGCGATCCGATCGCCAGATCGGGCGCCTGCCCGCCGGTGAACCAGGTGGACAGGAGCGAGACGAAAGCCGCCCCGATCACCGCGCCGTAAAGCCGCCCGCGCCCGCCGATGGCGACCCAGACCGCGAGGTAGATGGAGGCGATCGGCGCAATTTCCGCCGGGTTGATGATGCCCGCCTGCGGGTAATAGAGCGCGCCGCCGATGGCCGCGATCACCGCGGTAAGGGTAAAGACCACCAGCTTGAACCCCTCGACCGGATAGCCGAGGAAACGCACCCGCGCCTCGTCATCGCGGATCGCGCGCACGACCGAGCCGAATTTGCCCGAAACCAGCCAGGCGCAGAACAGGTACCCCGCCCCCAGCGCCAGCGCCGAAGCCCAGAAGAACCACAGTGACACCACCGATTGCGGGACGTCGTCGAGCCCGGGGAGGTTCTGCAGCCCCGAAAGCCCGTTGTTGCCGCGCAGCCCGCTGTCGTTCTGAAAGAGGTAGAGCGACAGCGCCAGCGTCATCGCCTGCGTCAGGATCGACAGGTACACCCCGGTGACGCGCGAGCGGAAGGCCAGCCAGCCGAACACCAGCGCCAACAGCCCCGGCACCACCACCACGGCGGCCAGTTGCAGCGGCAGCGAATGGGCGAAGGCCCAGATCGGCGGGAACTCCGAGGCGCCGACCACACCGAAGATCTGGGTGGCGATGCCGTCGGATATTTCCTGCGGGGTTGGCGGCAGCTCCGCCGCCATGAGGCTGTCGGCGACGATAAGCCGGGTGCGCTCGTACATCAGCCACATGCCGATGGCATAGCCGCCGAGACCGAAGAACGCCATGTGCCCCAGCGACAGGATCCCGCAATAGCCCCAGACCAGATCCATCGCCAAAGCGACGAGGCAGAAGCACAGCGTCTTGCCCAGCGTCTTGACGAAACTGGTGGAGATCGCGCCGACGCCCGCACCCTCGGACAACAGCGTCACGCCCAGCGTGAACAGCGCCAGGATGACGAGGAACACCAGCACCGAAGGATGGCGTAGCACCAGCGGCCGGCGGGCGGGGGCGGAAAGGGTCATATCGCTCATCTCACGCCTCCGCCGCGCGGCCCTTGAGTGCGATGATCCCCCGCGGCCGGAACTGGATGAACAGGATGATGAACAGGATCATATAGGTCTGCGCCGCCAGCGTGTTGGACGGGTTGAACCACTCGATCCCCTTCTGCAGTGTGCCGACCAGCGTGGCGCCCACCAGTGCGCCCCAGATATTGCCGACGCCGCCGACCACCACGGTCATGAAGCTCTGCACGATGTAATCCTGCCCCATCTCCGAGGTGACCTTGGCATAGAGCCCGATGGCGACCCCCGCGATCCCGGCGATGCCGGAGCCGAGGCCGAAGGTCAGCATGTTGATCTTGTCCGGGTTGATCCCCATCGATCCCGCCATGCGCGGGTTCTGCGTCACCGCGCGCACCTCCAGCCCCAGCCGGGTGCGGTTCATCACGAAGAGGAATAGGGCAAGGAACAGCAGCGCGAGGACAAAGATCGCGATACGGATATAGCTGATCGAGACGATGTCGTTCAGGATCAGCGAGCCGTCCAGCCAGCCAGGCGAGGTCAGCGGCCGCGCCTGGGTGCCGAAGATGTTCTTGGCGATCTGCTGCAGGGCGATTGAGATGCCGAAGGTCGCCAGCAATGTCTCCAGCGGCCGGTGCCGCAGCCAGCGGATCACCAGCCGCTCCATCGCCACGCCGGCGCCGAAGGTCACCGCAAAGGCGACCGGCAGCGCGACAAGGATCGAGATGGTGTAATCGGGAATGATCTGCTGCACCACATAACCGGTATAGGCGCCCATCATGATGAACTCCCCATGCGCCATGTTGATCACCCCCATCACGCCGAAGGTGATGGCGAGCCCGATGGCGGCGAGGAAATAGATCGAGGCGAGCGACAGCGCATCCAGCACCAGATCGGCGGTGCGGTTCAACCCGACCTTGGTCTCGATCTCGCGCAGCGCCTTCTGCGCGGCCAGCGCCACGGCAGGCGGCGCGCCGGTGAAGCGCTCGAAGAAGACGTAAGCGGCCAGCGCCGCATCGACTTCGGCCTCGGTGGCGACGGCGGCGACCGTGCCGGCCTCGGCCAGCTTGGCATAGGCGGCATCGCGCGCGGTCTCGGTATCGAGCTGTGCCACCCGATAGCCGCCCACCGCGCCGTCCGCGATATTGGCCACCAGCGCATTGCGCTTGTCGGCGCGGGTAATGGCGGGCGGCGCCAGATCTGCGTCAACCAGCAGCGCATAGGCCTCGGCGCGGGGCAGGGCGTCGGTCCCGGGTTTGAGATTGCGGGCGATATCGGCGCCCTCGGGCGCGTCCTTGGCAAACTCGACTCGGGTGGCGACCAGCGGGTTCAGCGTGGCGCGCACATCCACCGCCGGGTCGCCGGCGAAGCTTTCGATGGCGGCGATCCGGGCGGCGTCGTTTGCGTCGTAGCGGATGGTCAGCAGCCGCTCCAGCCGCGCCTTGCGGGCCTTGAGCGCCGCGTCGGGATCATTGTCGATCGCCTTGCGCAGCGCGGCCAGGTGCGAGGCCTCCGGATCGCGCTCGATAGCGTCGAGCGCGGTGGCACGGGTGGCCGGATCGGGATCGCTCAACTGGAACCGCACCAGCGCCGCGCCGATCATGCCGCGAATGCCCGAATTGGGTTTGAGCTGTTTGTAGCCCTCGTCGTCCACCGTACCGATCTCGCTTTCGTCGGCAGGGTCGAAAATACGGATGGTGTCGCGGTCGATCTCTTCGGCGAACACAAACAGGCCGCTTTCCTTATCGCGCCACATCTCCTTGGCCTGCCAGCGCTCCAGCACCCGCTGCGCGGCGGGCAGGCCGCTGTCGGCAAGGGCGTCGATCGCGGGGCCGATGGTCTTGCGCGAGCTCTTGGCAATGATCTCGCCATGCGCCTTCAAAAGCTGCTGGATCGGGGCCTCCGCCTCCTGCGCCGTCACGGGCGCGGCCAGCAGGCAGGCCAGACAAAACAGTAATCTTCGAACGGTATTTTTCATGCGTCACCCAGGGAGAAGGCCGGGGGCACGGCACGCGCCCCCGGAAAGGTTCAGGTGTCACATCAGTAGTTGGACTTGATCTGCACGCAGCTCTCGGTCTCGGTGTTGTACATACCGCATTCCAGGTCCTTCCAATCCGATTTCAGCACGGCCGATTCCGGCAGGAAATCGGTCCAGGCATCGCCCGGCACTTCGCTGGTCTGGCTGATGATGTCGAACTGGCCGTCTTCCTGGATCTCGCCGATCAGCACCGGCTTGGCCAGGTGGTGGTTCACACCCATCACGGCGGTGCCGCCGGTCAGGTTGGGGAATTCCTGCCCCCACATCGCCGCGCGGACCGCGTCCACATCGGTGGTGCCGGCGGCGGTCGCCGCGTTCACCCACATGTTGAAGCCGATGTAGTGGGCTTCCATCGGGTCGTTGGTGACGCGCTCGTCGCCCATCTTCGCCTTCCAGGCGGCGATGAATTCATCGTTGGCCTCGGATTCGGCGGACTGGAAATAGTTCCAGGCGGCCAGATGGCCCACCAGGTTGGAGGTGTCGAGGCCCGAAAGCTCCTCTTCGCCGACCGAGAAGGCGACGACCGGGATGTCATCGGCCGAGATGCCGGCGGCGGCGAGTTCCTTGTAGAAGCCCACGTTGGCGTCGCCGTTGATGGTCGAGATCACGCCGACCTTCTTGCCGTCAGCGCCGAGCGCCACCACGTCCGCCACGATCTTGGACCAGTCGGAATGGCCGAACGGGGTGTAGTTGACGAAGATATCCTCTTCCGCGATGCCCTTAGACTTCAGATAGCTTTCCAGGATGTTGTTCGTGGTGCGCGGATAGACGTAATCGGTGCCCAGCAGCGCGAATTTCTCCACCCCCAGTTCGTCGAGGAAGTAATCGGTCGCCGGGATCGCCTGCTGGTTCGGCGCAGCGCCGGTGTAGAAGACGTTCTTGGAGCTTTCCTCGCCCTCGTACTGGACGGGATAGAACAGCAGCCCGTTCAGTTCCTCGATCACCGGCAGCACGGATTTGCGGCTGACGGAGGTCCAGTTGCCGAAGATCACGTCGACGTCATGCACGGTCAGAAGTTCGCGCGCTTTCTCGGCGAACAGCGGCCAGTCGGAGGCCGGGTCGACCACCACCGCCTCGATCTCGCAGCCCAGCAGGCCGCCTTTCTCGTTCTGCTGCTCGACCAGCATCAGCATGGTGTCTTTCAGCGTCGTCTCAGAGATCGCCATGGTCCCCGACAGCGAGTGCAGCACGCCCACCTTGACCGGACAGTCCTGCGCGAAAGCAGGCAGACCCGCCGCGGCAAAGGCGACCGCTGCAGTCGTCATCAAAAGCTTGTTAGTCATTGCAATGTCCCTCGTTGTTGACGTGGGATAAACATTGCCAAAGCAAGCAATGGCGCCATCATGCCCCCACGCAGCCATATTGCGTAGTGCGGTGGTGCGATGCTTGGCCGGCTGCACCGCCGCACGCCACATGCCGATCAGTTCGTCCGTCGGCCAGGAATTGGTGGCACGGAATGCCGCAGGCTGCGCAGCAAGACTCGCGCAGTTGCCGGCGGACTTCAGAGGGTATGTCTAATTATTGGGCGTTGCCGCGGTGACCGCCCAATTCCTGTGCATTCTGCGCGTGCAAAATGTCCTGCGGCGGCGCGGCGCGGCGGTGTCCGGGCGACCCGGACTTACCACACCGCGACGGCGCGCATCGCCACCGGCCCGCCCTGCCGCGCGGTCCAGAGCGTCATCTCCGCCCCGTCGTCCTCGGCGTTGATGGTGAAATCGGCGGTGTCGAAGATCGGTGACAGGCTGCGGAAGTCGAACGTCGCGGGCGCCGCCCCGCGCAGATCGGCGGCATATTGCGCCAGCAGCGTGGCCTGCATCGGCCCGTGCACGATCAGCCCCGGATAACCCTCCTCGTCGCGCACATAGGGCGCGTCGTAATGGATGCGGTGACCGTTGAAGGTCAGCGCCGAGTAGCGGAACAGCAGCGCCGCGCTGGGCACGATCCGGTGCGAGGCGGCGCCCAGAGGCGCCGGCTCCGGCTCTGCCTTCGGCGCGGCACCGGGTGCCTCGGCGGCGCGATAGACGATGTCCTGCCGTTCGGTCAGCGCCTTGCGCCCGTCGCTCTCCACGTGATGGGTCACGGTGACGAAGCACAGCGTGCCGCTGCGCCCCTCCTTCACCTGCACATCCTCGATGACCGAGCGGCGGCTGACCACCTCGCCGATGCGGATCGGCGCGTGAAAGGTAAAGGCCCCGCCGGCCCACATCCGGCGCGGCAGCGGCACCGGCGGCAGGAAACCGCCGCGCGCCGGGTGGCCGTCGGGGCCCAGTTCGGCGGTCGGCACCGCCGGCTGGCCGAGGCAGAGGTGGATCAGCAGCGGCGCCTCCGCCCCGTCCTCCAGCGGCGAGCGGCGGTCGAAGGTGGCGTTGAACCGCTGCACCAGCGCGCCGGTCAGCAGCTCCGATTGGCTTTCTTCCCGGCCGATCCAGCCGCGCAGGTGGTCAAGGTCGATCTGCATGGGCTCAGCCCTCCCGTTTCTCAAGCGCCGGCACCGGGCCGTAGTCGCGCGCCTCATCCTGCCACACCGGGGCCGGGGCAGGGTAGGCCACCGGTCCGTTCGGCGTCTCGACCGTGATCCGGCGCAGGTGCGGGTGATCCGACAGCCCGGCCATATCGTTGACCGTGGCCAGCGCCACATTGGCCTGCAGCAGGGCGGCGATGGCGTCGTCGCTGTCGCGCCGGGCAAAGCCCTCGGCCACCAGCGCATCGGTCTCGGCACGGTTGGCGACCCGGTCCACATTGGTGGCGAACCGCGGATCGCTGCCCAGCCCGGGCTGGCCGAGGAACCCGGCGCAGAGCGCCCGCCACTCCCGGTCACTCTGGACCGAGATCAGGATCTGCCGCCCGTCCCTGGCGGTGAACACGCCATAGGGCGCGATCGACGGGTGCGCCATGCCCACCCGTTTCGGGCTCTTGCCGCCCTCGTGGTTTAACAGCGGCACGGTCAGCCAATCGGCCATCACGTCGAACATGGAGATCGAGATATTGGCCCCCTTGCCGGTCACGCCACGGCGGATCAGCGCCTCCAGGATCGCCGCGTGGGCGGTGGCGCCGGTGGCGATATCGACGATGGACAGCCCCACGCGCGCGGGTTCCGTCGGGCCGCCGGTGATCGAACACAGCCCGGATTCCGCCTGGATCAACAGGTCATAGGCCTTGCGGTCGGCCATCGGTCCGCCCTCGCCATAGCCCGAGATCGAGCAGGTGATGAGACGCGGAAACGCCTCCTCCAGCCGCTCGAACGGAAACCCGAGCCGCGCGAGCGCGCCGCGCTTGAGGTTCTGCACCAGCACGTCGGCCTCGCCCAGCAGCCGTTCGAGCTCTGCCTTGCCTTCCGGCGAGGTCAGGTCCAGCACGGTGGAGGTCTTGCCGCGGTTCAGCCAGACGAAATAGCTCGACTGCCCCGCCGCCACATCGTCGTAGCCGCGGGCGAAATCGCCCTCCGGCCGCTCGATCTTGATCACCTCGGCGCCGGCATCGGCCAGCCGCGAGGTGGCGAAGGGCGCTGCCACCGCCTGTTCGATGGCCACCACCTTGAGGCCCTCCAGCGGCAGGCCCATCAGAACGACCTCGGCAGGCCGAGGATATGTTCGGCGACGTAGGACAGGATCAGGTTGGTCGAAATCGGCGCCACCTGATAGAGCCGGGTTTCGCGGAACTTGCGCTCCACATCGTATTCGCAGGCGAAGCCGAAACCACCGTGGAACTGGATGCAGGCGTTGGCCGCCTCCCAGCTTGCCTTGGCGGCGAGGTATTTGGCCATGTTGGCCTCCGCGCCGCAGGGCAGACCCGCGTCGAACAGCGCACAGGCCTTGTCACGCATCAGCCCGGCCGCCTCGACCTCGATATGGGCCTCAGCGATGGGGAACTGCACCCCCTGGTTCTGGCCGATCGGGCGACCGAAGACCACGCGCTCGCTGACATACTTGCTGACCCGGTCGATGAACCAATGGCCGTCGCCAATGCATTCCGCCGCGATCAGCGTGCGCTCGGCATTCAGCCCGGTCAGGATGTATTTGAAGCCCTTGCCCTCTTCGCCGATCAGGTTCTCCTCGGGGATCTCCAGATTGTCGAAGAACAGCTCGTTGGTCTCGTGGTTGACCATGTTGAGGATCGGCTGCACCGTCATCCCCGATTTCATCGCCTCCTTGATGTCGACGAGAAAGATCGACAGCCCCTCGGATTTCTTCTTCACCTCGGCCAGCGGCGTGGTCCGCGCCAGCAGGATCATCAGGTCGGAATGCTGCACCCGGCTGATCCAGACCTTCTGGCCGTTGATCACGTATTTGTCGCCCTTCTTCACCGCCGTGGTCTTGATCTTGGTGGTGTCGGTGCCGGTGGTGGGCTCGGTCACGCCCATCGACTGCAGCCGCAGCTCGCCGCTGGCGATCTTGGGCAGGTATTTCTGCCGCTGCTCTTCGGAGCCGTGCCGCACCAGCGTGTTCATGTTGTACATCTGGCCGTGGCAGGCGCCGGAGTTGCCGCCGGAACGGTTGATCTCTTCCATGATGACCGAGGCCTCGGCCAGCCCGAGACCGGAACCGCCGTATTCCTCAGGGATCAGCGCCGCCATCCAGCCGGCCTGGGTCAGCGCCTCGACGAATTCCTCGGGGTAGCCGCGCGCTTCGTCCACCTTGCGGTGGTATTCGTCCGGGAACTGGGCGCAGAGCGCGCGCACCGCGTCGCGGATGTCCTGATAGGGGTCGGTCTGGGTGTCGTGCATCGGATCCTCCAAGCGTTCGGCGCGCGCACAGGGCGCAGGTCGCCCCGGTATGGAGGCCGCGCACGGCATATTGCAAATATCTATTTTTCCCATCAGATATAACGTTTCGATATATCCGGGTGCAGCGGCGGAGGCGCACGATGGATCTCAAGCAGTTGCGGTACTATCTGGCCATCGCCGAAGAGGGCTCGTTTTCCCGCGCGGCGGCCCGGCTCGGGGTCGCCCAGCCGGCGCTGTCGCTGCACGTGCGCAAGATGGAGGAGTCGCTGGGCACGCCGCTGCTGCTGCGCGGCCCGCAGGGGGTGACCCCGACCGAGGCGGGGGAGCTGCTGGCGCGCCGCGCGCGGACCCTGCTGGAGGATTTCGACCAGACCGAGGAGGAGGTCCGCAGCCTGGGCCGGGAGCCGACCGGCACCGTCCGCCTCGGCCTGCCCGGCACCATCAGCGGCATCCTGTCGGTACCCCTGATCGCGCGGTGCCGCGCCCGCTATCCGCAGATCAAGATCGTCATCGCCGAGGCGATGAGCGGTTTCGTCGCCGAATGGCTGCAGGAGGGGCGGATCGAGATCGCCGTGCTCTATTCCGAGCTGCGCGAGCCGGGCCTCAGGGCCGAGGCGCTGCTGGAGGAGGAGCTGGTGATGCTGCTGCCGCCGGGGGCGGAGCAGACCGCGCCACTTTCTTTCGACGCCCTGACCCGGTGGCCGCTGATCCTGCCCAGCCGGGCGCACGGGCTGCGCAAGATGCTGGAGCGCAAGATGCGCACGCAGCGGATCCCGCTGGAGACCGCCATCGACGTGGACAGCTACACCAGCATCAAGCGGCTGGTCGAAAACGGCTACGGCTGTTCGGTGCTGCCCTATCACTCGGTGGCGGAAGAGGGCCGCGACGGCCGCCTCACGGTGCAGCGTTTCGCCGAGCCGCGGCTCTGGCGCGGCGCCTATCTGGCCCAGGCCACGCCGCAGCGGATGACCCGGGCGGCCAGCGCCGTCAGCGATCTGCTGAAAGAGGCGGTGGCGGAGCTGATCGCGGATCGCAGCTGGGCCGGTGCCCGCCCGCCTGCCGGCTAGCGGCTGCCGCGGCCGGCGAAGTTTCCCTTACGGAAGGTGCTGGCGGCCGGACGTCCCCTGCGATATAGAGCGCCGCGCTGCAGCGGGAACGCCCTGCGGCCAGTCAGCGATGGGATTCGACCCGCCATGAACATTCGTCCTCAAACGACGGCCACGGCCACGGCGCCGGTCGATGCCGGGCAGGCCGCCGGGCTGCTGTTGCAGGACATCTCGCTGCAGCTTGCCGGGCGGCAGGTGCTGGACGGCGTGACGCTCGCCGCGTCCGAAAAGCGCATCGGCATCGTCGGCCGCAACGGCTCGGGCAAGACCACGCTGGCCCGCGTCATCGCCGGGCTGATCGCGCCGGATGACGGCCGGACCGAGGTCTGCGGCATCGACGTGGCCAAGGACCGGCGCGACGCCCTCGGCGCCGTGGGCATCCTGTTCCAGAACCCCGATCACCAGATCATTTTTCCCACGGTGGAGGAAGAGATCGCCTTCGGCCTCACCCAGATGGGCCGGTCTAAGCAAGAGGCGGCGGAGGCGACCCGCGCCATGCTCGCCCGCTTCGGCAAGGCCCATTGGGCGACGGCGGCGACTCACAGCCTGTCGCAGGGGCAGAAACAGCTGGTCTGCCTGATGGCCGTTCTGGTGATGCAGCCGGGGCTGATCGTGCTGGACGAGCCGTTCTCCGGCCTCGACATTCCGACGCGGATGCAACTGATGCGCAGCCTCGATGCGGTGGAGGCCGCCGTCGTGTTGATCACCCACGATCCCTCGAACCTGCAGGCGTTCGACCGGGTGATCTGGCTGGAGGAGGGCCGGGTGAACGCCGACGGGACGCCCGATCAGGTGCTGGGCCGGTTCGAAGAGCAGATGCATATATGGGGAGGACAGGATGATCTCTCTGACCTCTCCGGTTGAGACCTGGGCGCACCGGCTGCCCGCCGGGCTCAAGCTGGCGGTGCTGTCGCTGGCGACCGCCTCGCTGTTTGCCACCGATAACCCGGCGATCCTAGGCGCCGCCGTCGTTGCCGTGGCGGCGCTCTACCGCACCGGCGGGGCGGGGTTCCTGCGCGAGGGGCTGCGCAACCTGCGCGTACTCTGGCCGTTCCTGCTGCTGATCGCGCTTTGGCACGGGGTGTCGGGGCAGGTGGCGGCGGGGCTGGCGGTGGCGCTGCGGCTGATGGCGGCGCTGTCGCTGGCCAATTTCGTGACCATGACCACCCGGCTTACCGACATGGTCGATGTGCTGACCCTGCTGCTGACCCCGTTCCGCCGCCTCGGCCTGTCGACCCGGGCGCTGGAGCTGTCGATCGCGCTGGTCGTCCGCTTTACCCCCAGCATCGCCGACAAGGGACGGCTGCTGTCGCTGTCCTGGCGCGCCCGCTCGCCGCGCAAGCCGGGCTGGCGCGTCGTGATGCCGATGGCGGCGCTGGCCATCGACGACGCCGAACACGTGGCCGAGGCGCTGCGCGCCCGCGGCGGGCTCGACGCGCCGCGCCAAGATTGATCCTCCAACCAAGGAAACTGTACAAATGGAACGCAATATTACCCTGATCGCCCTCTTTGCCGCGCTGGTCGCGGCGCTGGGGCTTATCCCGAAACTGACCCTCGGATTCGGCGTGCCGATCACCGCGCAGAGCATGGGGATCATGCTGTGCGGGACGATCCTCGGCGCCCGGCGTGGCGCGCTGGCGGTGCTGCTGGTGCTGGCGCTGGTGGCGCTGGGCCTGCCGCTGCTCGCCGGCGGGCGCGGGGGGCTGGGCGTCTTTGCCGGGCCGACCGTCGGTTTCCTGGTCGGCTGGCCGATCGCCGCCTTTGTCACCGGGCTGATCGTCGAACGCTGGCGCAGCGGGTCGCTGGCGCTGGTGGCGTCGGTCGCCTCGGTGATCGGCGGGATCGGTGTGCTCTACCTCTTCGGGGTGATCGGCATGGCGGTGATGCTGGACAAGACGCTGATCGAGTCGCTGGCGCTGGTCACCATCTTCATCCCCGGTGACGTGATCAAGGCGGTGCTGGCCGGGCTGATCACCGCAGCGCTTGCCAAGTCGCGCCCGGCAAGCGTGCTGTCGCGGAGCTGAGGCACACCGGTCCCGCCGGGCATCCGCCCCGGCGGGACCGCTTCAATCCAGCGTTCGGCGGAACCGCTGCAGCGCGATCAGCGCATAGGCCAGAACGAAGCCCGCGAGCGCCAGGATCGGCCCGGTGACGTTCGCCAGATCCGCGCCCTTCAACATCACTGCCCGCACCAGCCGCAGGAAATGCGTCAGCGGAAACAGCTCTCCCAGCACCTGCGCCCAGCCGGGCATGCCGGCAAAGGGGAACATAAAGCCCGAGAGCAGGATCGAGGGCAGGAAGAAGAAGAACGTCAGCTGCATCGCCTGCATCTGCGTGCGCGAGAAGGTCGAGATCGTGTAGCCCAGGATCACCAGCGCCAGCACGAAGATCAGAACCCCCAGCAGCAACAGCCCCAGATCGCCGACAAAGGGCACGTCGAACAGCGCCTTTGCCGCCACCAGGATGACCCCCACCTGCACCGCACCGACGAAGAAGAACGGCAGTACCTTGCCCAGCATGATCTCCAGCGGGCTGGCAGGCATGGCGAGGAGGTTCTCCATGGTGCCGCGCTCCAGCTCCCGCGTCAGCGCGATGGAGGTCATCATCACCATGGTCATCTGCAGGATCACCCCCAGCAGACCCGGCACGATGTTGTATTGCGTGATCCCCTCGGGGTTGTAGCGGCGGTGCACCAGCACCTGAAGCTGGCTCATCGCCTCCTCCGCCGCCTGCGCCTCGGCCCGGCGTTCGTGCAGCAGCGCCTGCGCGGCTACCGTGCCGAGGGTGGAGATCGCGCCGGAGGCGACCGAGGGGTCGGTGGCGTCGGCCTCGATCAGGATCTGCGGCTCATGGCCGCGTTCCACCCGCGCGCCGAAATCCGAGGGGATGGTGACGATGAAGGCGACCTTGCCCCGCGCCATCAGCGCATCGGCCTCGCCCGCCGTCGCCTGCGGGTAGTCGAACTTGTAATAGCCGGTCATTTCCAGCGCGGTGACGATGGCGCGGGTGTAGCGATCCTGCGTCGGCGCCACCAGCGCGGCCGAGAGATGCTTGGGGTCGGTGTTGATCGCATAGCCGAACAGCACCAGCAGCATCAGCGGAATGCCCAGCATCATCGCAAAGGTCACCCGGTCGCGGCGCATCTGGATGCTCTCCTTGCTCAGGATCGCCCGCAGCCGGCGGAGGGAGAAACGGCGCATCACGACATCCCCTCGCCGTTGCCGCCATTGCCGCCGATGAAATGGATGAAGGCATCCTCAAGGCTGGTCTCCGACAGCGCCGCATGGCTGCCGGTGCGCTCCACCACCCCCTCGACCGCGTGCTTGAGCGGCCCCGGCGCGCGCCCCACAACATGCAGCTTGGCGCCGAAGGGGGCGACCTGATCCACATCCTCATGCGCCAGCAACAGCCGCTCCGCCTCGGCGACATCGCCGCCCTCGACCAGATAGGTGGTCAGCCCCGATTGCGCGATCACCTCCTCCACCGTGCCGGTGACCACAAGCTTGCCGGCAGAGATGTAATTGACCCGGTGACATCGCTCCGCCTCGTCCATGTAATGGGTCGAGACCAGCACGGTGATCCCCTCGGCGGACAGCCGGTGGATTTCCTCCCAGAACTCGCGCCGCGCCTTGGGATCGACCCCGGCGGTGGGCTCGTCGAGCAGCAGCAGCTTCGGCCGGTGCATCACCGAGGCCGCCAGCGCCAGCCGCTGCTTCCAGCCGCCCGACAGCGTGCCGGAAAGCTGATGCGGCCGCTCCGTCAGCCCCAGCGAGGCGAGGGTGTCATCCACCGCCTCCATCAGCGGATGCAGCCCGTAGAGCCCGGCGACGAAGCGCAGGTTCTCCTCAATGGTCAGATCCTGATAGAGCGAGAAATGCTGCGTCATATAGCCGATCTCGCGCTTGATCGCCTCGGTATCGCGGCGCAGGTCGTGGCCCAGCACCCTGCCGCCGCCCTCGTCGGGGGTCAGAAGGCCGCACATCACCCGCATGGTGGTGGTCTTGCCCGATCCGTTGGGGCCGAGAAAACCCGCGATTTCGCCCCGTTCGACCCGCATTGAGACATTGTCGACGGCGACCCTTTGGCCGAACCTCTTGACCAGCCCCTCGACCTCGATCGCGGCCGTGGTCACGGCCGGTCCCCGAGCTGCGCATCGACGATCTGGCCGGGCTGCAGCAGCGGGGCGCCGGGGTCGGGCCGCGCCTCGACCAGATAGACCAGCTTCTGCCGGTTCTCGAGCGAGTAGATCACCGGCGGCGTGAATTCCGGATCGTCGGCGACATAGGTGACCCGGGCCGAGGTGCCCGGCGGGCAGCCGTCGCAGTTGAGGTTCAGCCGGTCGCCGGTGGCGATGCCGGAGATATAGGCCTCTGGCACGTAGAGCCGCACCACCACCGCGCCCTCGGGCAGGAAGGACAGCACCGGCGCCTGCGGCCCGGCAATCTCTCCCGCGCGGCGCAGGATCTCATAGACCGTGCCCGGCGCTGGGGCGTCGAGGCGGCGCTTGTCGAGGTTCCAGGCGGCGGCGTCGCGGGCGGCGCGGGCCTGGGCCACGGCGGCCTCGGCCGCGGCGATCTGGTGCTGCCGGGCGGGCAGACGGGCAACGGCAAGATTGGCCTCCACCTCCGCCACATGGGCGCGGGCGACGTCGAGCGCGGTTTCGGCGGCCTGCAGCTGCGCCTCTGGCGCGGCGCCGCGCCCGTAGAGGTCGCGCAATCGCCGCTCCTCGCGTTCCGCCTCCTTGGCCTGCGCCTTGGCCGAGGTCAGCTCGGCCTCAATTACCCGGATCTCCTCCTCGCGCTTGGCCTGGCGCAGGTCGGCGAGCTCGCTCTCGGCGCCGGCAAGGGTCGAGTCCGCCTGGCGCAGGGCGATCTCAGCATCCCGGCTCTCCATCGTCGCCAGCGTGGCGCCGGCCTCGATCGCATCGCCGCGCCGCACCTCGACCGTCTCCACCTGTGCGGTGGCGACCGGGGCGACCAGAAGGAATTCCCCCTCCACGTAGCCGGTGGCAACCGGCGCCGGTGCGGCGCAGGCGGCGATCAGTCCGGAGATGACTGGGATACTGCACAGAATACTGCTCATCGCGCGGGTCGTCCTGCTGCTGTTTCGGACCCGGCGCGGGCGGCGGCGGGCAGGAGCTTTCTGAACCGCATGGTTCACATGCGCCTTGACTTGCGTCAACGCCCCGCGGCCCGGCGGCGATCATCGAAGCAAGCCGGAAGGCCGGCTCAGGTCGCGTCGAAATAGGCCTGGGTGCCGCGCGCCTCGACCGATTCGGCGATCCGGCGCAGCCCGTGGATATAGGCCGCCTCGCGCATCGACAGATCCATTTCGTTGTGCAGCGCCCAGATCGCCTGGGTCTCGGTCGCCATGGTGGTCTTGAGGTGGTCGCGCACCCGCGAGCTGTCCCAGTAAAATCCCGAGCGGTTCTGCACCCATTCCAGATGCGACACCGTCACGCCGCCGGAATTGGCCAGGATGTCGGGCACGATGATATGGCCGGCGGCGGTCAGCGCCGCGTCGGCCTCCGGCGTGACCGGGCCGTTGGCCATCTCCAGAATGACCCGCGCCTTGATGTTGGCCGCGTTCTCCATGGTGATCTGGCGTTCCAGCGCGGCGGGCACCAGCACGTCGCACTCCAGCTCCAGCAGATCCTGATTGCTGATCTTCCGGGTCTTGCCGTGCCCCTTGGCGCCCTGCACGCCGCCGTGTTGCTGCTTGTGCTCCATCACCGACAGCGGGTCGAGGCCGTCGGGATCGTGGATTGCACCGCTGGAATCGCTGACCGCAATGATCCGGTAGCCGTCCGCGTGCAGCAGCTTGGCACAGTGATAACCGACGTTGCCGAAGCCCTGGATCGCAACCGTCGCCTTGGCCGGATCGAGGGACAGCGAGCTTTCCAGATGGCGCAGCGCGAAATACCCGCCGCGCGCGGTGGCATCGTTGCGCCCGGCGGTGCCGCCAAAGGCAATCGGCTTGCCGGTGATCGCGGTGGGCAGCGGCTCGCCGGTGATCGAGGCGTATTCGTCCGACATCCAGGCCATGACGATGCCGTTTGTGTACATGTCGGGCGCCATGATGTCCCGATCCGGCCCGATGAAGGCGGCGAAGGCCTCGATATACGCCCGGCTCAGCCGCTCCAGTTCGATCGGCGACAGCTCCTTGGTGTTGACGCAGACGCCGCCCTTGCCGCCGCCGAACGGCAGGTTGGCCACGGCACATTTGAAGGTCATCCAGAATGCCAGCGTCTGGATCTCGTCGAGCGAGACATTGGGGTGGAACCGCACCCCGCCCTTGGTCGGCCCGCGCCGGTCGTTGTAGCGGCAGCGCCAGGCCGGAAAGGCGCGGCGGCTGCCGTCGTCCATCCGGATCAGCAGGGTGACAGCCAGCGTCTCGCGCGGGGATTTCAACTCTTCGAAGACATCGGGGTGGATATTGAGCTGATCGCAGGCCGTGCGCAGGTTGTCGCGCGCCTTGTCCAGCATCGCGCCGTTCGTCGCCACGCTCGTCTGCGGCAGTGCCACCTCGGTCGTCATCGCCTCTCGCTCCTCAGCTGGTCTTCCGGTCGTTAGCGCCAGTGTTAGGGGAGTTTGCGGCGCCGGTCCATGCGCGCTTTGTCCCGCGGGCGCGGGCCCGGTGTCACTCCGGTCCGGTCAGCTTCGCCGTGGCCGCCCGCACGGCGGTGATCCGTTCGACGGTATCGCGATGCACATGCCGGGGCGACAGGGCGACGGTGGCCAGCCCCTCGGCAATCGCGGCCTCCGCCGCGGCCGCCGCCACTGCCGCGGCGGTCTCGATATCGTCGAGCGGCGGCAGCAGGTGCTCATCGTCCAGCCCCAGCGCGCGGGCGCGGTCGGCCAGCGCATGGGCGGCGGCCAGCGCGGTGCGGTCGGTGATATGGCGCGCCCGCACGTCCAGCACGCCGCGAAAGAGGCCGGGAAACACCAGCGCGTTGTTGACCTGGTTGGCAAAATCGCTGCGCCCGGTGGCGACGATGCGCGCCCCGGCCTGCAGCGCCGCCTCGGGCCAGATCTCCGGCGTCGGGTTGGCGCAGGCGAAGACCACCGCGTTCTCCGCCATCCCCGCCACCGCCTCGGCCGCAATCGTGTCGGGCCCCGGCGCGGAAAAGGCAATCGCCACATCGGCGCCCGCCAGCGCCTCGGCAATGCCTCCCTCCAGCCCCTCTGGGTTGGTTTCGGAGCAGATCATCCATTTTTCCCGCAGCCGCTCGCGATCCCCTGCGATATCGGCGCGGCCCTTGTGCAAGATCCCGGTGCTGTCGCAGACCCGCATCCGCGCCGGATCGGCGCCCGCGGATTTGAGCAGCCGGTAGACCGCAACGTTGGCCGCGCCCGCGCCGACCAGCCCGATGCGGACCTCTTCCATCCGCTTGCCCACGCGCTCCAGCGCGCCGATCAGCCCGGCCAGAACGGCCGCCGCCGTGCCCTGCTGGTCGTCGTGCCAGACCGGGATCGGCAGGCGCTGCTGCAGCTCCTCCAAGACCCGGAAACACTTGGGCGTGGCAATATCCTCCAGGTTCACGCCTCCGAAACTGGGGGCGAGGGCCTCGACGAAATCGACGATCCCCGCCACATCGTGGCGCGCGATGCACAGCGGCGCCGCATCCACCGCGCCCAGGTATTTGAACAGCAGCGCCTTGCCCTCCATCACCGGCAGCGCGCCTTCGGGGCCGATATCGCCCAGCCCCAGCACCCGGCTGCCGTCCGACACGATGGCCACACGGTCGCCCCGGTCGGTCAGGTCGTATGATTGCGCCGGCGCCTCGGCCACCGCGCGGGCGGCGGCGGCGACCCCCGGCGTGTACCACAGCGCGAAATCCCCGATCCCCTGCACCGGGCATTTTGGCATCGTCTGCATCTTGCCGCGCCAGCGGCGGTGCCCCGCCAGCGCCTGCTCGGCAAGCGTGGCGCTGCGTTTGGCCTCCTCGCTCATGGTCTCTCTCCTCCCGGCGTGACCCTTCGGGGGCAGGTTAGCGCGGCGCCCTGCGCCGGTCTATTGTGGCAAAAGGGGGCAGGCGGGCATTTTCCGCAGCGCAGCAATCCGGGCTGGATTCCCGGCGCGAACCCTGATTGACTTGACCCGACCGACGGGCACGGCACAAGCTGACACTCCGGCGCCCCCGGCAATTCAGCGGAGCGTGCATGAACACGAGCCTGCGACAACCCGAACCCGAGCAGAACGCCGATCGCCGCGCGGAGACAGCAGAGGCGGCGGCTGAAACCGGCGCGCGCGCCCGCATCGTCCGCATCTCCGGCCAGATGATCGAGCTGGCGCTGGAGGGGCCGGCGCCGCGCGCGCAGGATCTTTTCGTCGGCATCGACGATCCCGATCTGCGGGTCGAGCTGTTTTCCTTCCCTTCCGAGGCGCGCGCCCGCGGTCTGATCCTGTCGGCGGGCCAGCCGGTGAAGCTGGGCGCGCCGATGCGCGGCACCGGCGGCGGCATGCAGGTGCCGGTGGGGCGCGATACGCTGGGCCGGATGCTCAACCTCTTCGGCGAGGCGGTGGACGGCGGCCCCCCGCTCGACGCTGCGCCGCACCGGCCTATCCGCAACGCGCCGCCGGCCCTGAAGCACCGCCGCACCCATTCGGAGATCTTCGAGACCGGGATCAAGGCCATCGACCTGCTGTGCCCCATCGAACGCGGCGGCAAGGCGGGGCTGTTCGGCGGCGCAGGCGTGGGCAAGACCGTGCTGATCGCCGAGATGATCTATAACATGTCGGGTTCCTACCAGGGGGTCAGCCTGTTCTGCGGCATCGGCGAACGCTCCCGCGAGGCGGAGGAATTTCACAGCGAAATGGCCGAGGCCGGGGTGCTCGACAACACCGTAATGGTGTTCGGCCAGATGAACGAACGCCCCGCCGTGCGGTTCCGGGTCGGCCACGCGGCGATGTCGATTGCCGAGCATTTCCGCGACGAGCTGAACACCGACGTGCTGGTGCTGATCGACAATATCTACCGCTTCGTGCAGGCGGGGGCGGAGGTTTCCGGCCTGCTTGGCCAGCTTCCCTCGCGGGTGGGTTACCAGCCCTCGCTCGGCACCGAGATCGCCGAGCTGGAGGAACGGATCTGCTCCACCGCCTCCGGCGCGCTGACCTCGATCCAGGCGGTTTACGTGCCCGCCGACGATTTCACCGACCCGGCGGCGACCCATGTGTTCGGGCATCTGTCCTCCTCCATCGTGCTGTCGCGCAAACGTGCGGCCCAGGGGCTCTACCCGGCGGTCGATCCGCTGGAATCCAACTCCAAGATGCTGAACCCTTCGATTGCCTCTGCCCGCCACCTCAAGGTGGCGCGCGCGGTGCGCCGCACGCTGGCGGAATACGAAAGCCTCAAGGACGTGATCGCCATGCTGGGGCTGGAACAGCTTTCGGTCGAGGATCGCCGCACCGTCGCCGTCGCCCGGCGGCTGGAACGGTTCCTGACCCAGCCGTTCCGCGCCACCGAGCGGTTCACCACCGCCAAGGGCCGGCGCGTCACGCTGGAGGACACGCTGGAAGGCTGCGAACAGATCCTTTCCGGCGCCTTCAACGACCGCCCTGAACGGGCGCTCTACATGATCGGTCCCATCGGCGAGGCGGCGGAGGCCGGGACATGACCGTGCCGCCCGACAGCATGGAGCTGGAACTGTACGTTCCGGGCGCCGAAATGGTCAAAACGGCGGTGCGCAAGGTCACCGCCGAGGGTGCGCAGGGCGCCTTCGGCCTGCTGCCGCGCCATATCGACATGGTGACCGCGCTTAAGCCGGGGCTGTTGTCCTATGTCGACATGCAGGATGTGGAGCATTTCCTCGGCATCGACGAGGGCACGCTGGTCAAATGCGGACGCGATGTGCGGGTGGCGGTGCTGGGCGCCTTCGTCAGCGACGATCTGACCACCCTGCGCGACGAGGTGGCGCAGAAATTCCTGACGCTGGACGACAGCGAACGCGCCGCGCGCACCGCGCTGGCGCGGCTGGAGGCCGGGGCGATCCGCGGCATGATGGAGTTCGAGCGATGACGCCCCCGGACCCGGCCAGGGATCAGGCGGCCAGCGCGGACGGCGATACGCTGGAACGGACCATCGCCCGCAAGGCGCGGCAGCATGACCGCGCCCGGCGCGAGGGGCGCCATACCATCTGGTTCGGGATGGGCATGTTCGGGCTGGTGGGCTGGGCCGTGGCGGTGCCGACGCTGGCGGGGGTTGCGCTGGGCCGCTGGCTCGACGCGCGCTTTGTCGACGGGCCGTCCTGGACCATCACCGGGCTGCTTGCGGGCGTGGCGCTGGGCTCGCTCAATGCCTGGTGGTGGGTGCGCCGCACCGGCCTGTACCAGGGCGACGACAAGGAGACCGGCGATGAGCATTGAACTCCTGCTGGATCTGGCGCTGGGGGCGATCGTAGGCGCGGCGCTGGGCGCGCTGCACATGCTCTGGCTCTGGCGCGCCTCCACCCGGCTGGGGGCGGACGGGTCCGGGGCGCTGGCGCTGGTCGGCGGCGCGCTGCTGCGGCTGGCGCTGGTGCTGGCGGGCTTTGCCGGGCTGATGGCGCTGGCGCGGCAGCCGGCGGCGGCGATGCTGGCGGCCCTTGTCGGGTTCACGGTGGTCCGCGTGATCGCGGTGCGCCGGGCACGGAAAGGGTAGCGTCGATGCAGATCTCCCCCGACAGCCAGATCGTCTTTACCCTGCCGCTGGGGCCGCTGGGCGACTGGGGCGTCTCCGCCACCATCGTCAACACCTGGATCGTGATGGCGGTGCTGACGGTCGGCGGCCGCATCGCCACCTGGGGCATCGGCCCCTCGGCGCCGGTGTCGCGCTGGCGCATCGGGGTGGAGCTGGTGATCGAGATGATCCGCACCCATATCCGCGAGATCGGCGGCGGCGATCCCGGCCGCTACCTGCCGTTCGTCGGCACGCTGTTCCTCTTTACGCTGACCTCCAACGTGCTGGGGGTGATCCCGGGCTTCATGTCGCCGACCGGCGCGCTCTCCACCACCGTGGCGCTGGCGCTTTGCGTGCTGGTGGCGGTGCCGATCTACGGCATCGTGGACGATGGGCTGCTGGGCTACCTGCGCCACTATTTCCAGCCCACCCCGCTGATGGCGCCCTTCAACGTGATCGGCGAGCTGTCGCGCACCATCGCTTTGGCCGTGCGCCTCTATGGCAACGTGATGAGCGGCACCGTCGTCGTCGCCGTGCTGCTGGCGGTGGTGCCGTTCTTCTTCCCCGTGCTGCTGCAGCTTCTGGGTCTGCTGACCGGGGTGGTGCAGGCCTATATCATCGCGGTGCTGGCGATGGTCTATATCGCCTCGGCCAGCGGCGGCGAGCCGGGCGCGGCGGAAAACCAGACACCGAGCAAAGAAACCGGCGCATGACGCGCCCGAAGCCGAAAGGACAGACCGCATGGATGCGCTGACCCTCATTGCCACCGTTTCGATCGTCACCGCCGGGCTGACCATCGCCATCGGCTCGATCGGGCCGTCGCTGGGCGAATCCCGCGCCGCCGCGCAGGCGCTGCAGGCCATCGCGCAGCAACCGGACGAAGCGAACACCATCACCCGCACCCTGTTCGTCAGCCTCGCGATGATCGAGTCGACGGCGATCTACTGCTTCGTGGTGGCGATGATCCTGCTGTTCGCCAACCCGTTCTGGAACTGGGCGATCGAGGCGGCGGCGCCGGGCGCGGGGGGCTGACCCGTGCAGATCGACTGGATCACGGTCGCCGCCCAGATCGTGAACTTCCTGGTGCTGGTGCTGTTGCTGCGCTGGGTGCTCTACAAACCGCTGTCGCGGGCGCTGGCGGCGCGGGAACAGGCGGTCAGCCAGCGCGTGCGCGAGGCCGAGACGGCGCAGGCGGAGGCCGAGGCCGCCGCCGCCACCCATTACGAGGCGGTGCTGGCGCTGGAACAGGAGCGCAATGCGCGGCTGGAACGCGCCGAGCAGGAGGCGGCGGAGAAACGCGCCGAGCTGGTCGAGGAGGCCAAATCCGACCTGGCCGCGCGCCGCGCCGCCTGGCAGGCGCAGCTCGCCGATGAAAAGGCCGCCTTTCTCGACCGGCTGCGCCACCGCGCCGGCGAGGGCTTCGTGCGGATGGCGCGCAACATCCTCGACGAGATGGCCGATCAGGACCTGACCGACCGCATGGCGCAGACCTTTGCCCGCCGCCTGGCCGGGCTGGGGGCCGGGGACCGCGCCCGGCTGCGCGCGGCGGCGCAGGGCGGCAAACGCCCCGACATCCTGTCGTCGCTGCCGCTGTCGGAGGCCGCCCGGAGCGCCGTCACCGCGGCAGTGGCCGATCTGCTGGGCGAGGCGGTGGAACCGGTCTTCACCGAGGATGCCGATCTTTCCTGCGGGCTGGTGCTGCGGCTCGACTCGCAGCGGGTGGGCTGGACCATCGCCGAGCATCTCGACCGCTTCGCCGAAGAGGTCGAGCAAGTGCTGGATGCGGGTGACGCCAAGGGGGACGGATGACGCTGAAGGATCTGGCAGACAGCCTGTTCGACCGGCTCGACCGCGAGGCGGCGCGCCCGGTGGACCTCTCCCGGCAGGAGCATGGCGAGGTGACCCGCGTGCTGCACGGGGTGGTCGAGGTCGAGGGCTTTCACGAGGCATTGTCGGACGAGGTGATCGAGTTCGAGGGCGGCGCCAGCGGCCTTGCGCTCGACCTGGTGCCGGGGCGCGCCGGGGTGGTGCTCTTGCGCGACCCGCAGGGGCTGCGCCCGGGGCAGGGGGCGCGGCGCACCGGGCGGGTCGCCTCGGTCCCGGTGGGCGCG